>Ga0082335_1000034_pt1 | contig 433118 bp, 391 predicted proteins | sample Subgrocontami58m_FD_72375 | JGI IMG/M metagenome (GOLD analysis project Ga0082335, IMG submission 72375) | Subsurface groundwater microbial communities from S. Glens Falls, New York, USA - GMW37 contaminated, 5.8 m (SPADES assembly) (version 2) ... | reverse complement strand
TGGCTGATCCTCCTTTGTTATCGACCGTGACTTCAGACACCACGATCATAACAATGTGAGGCTCTCAGCCACCTCTTCCCCCACCCACGGCAACACCAGAACGCTTAAGGTAGTGCCATGGGGCTCATAGTCGTTTACCTCAAGAATTGCCAACTTACCGACGCTATTGAATAGGTGCTCGACCCTCGGCCCGTGATCTGCACCACAGACAAGCAGGACAGGCCATAAATTGATAGTGAGGATGCGTGTTAACCAGATACATTCTCGAAGTTCGCCCGCAAAGCGCGTCAGCGCCGCAAACTGTGGCGCTGAAAGGCTTGCTGACTTGCCGGTCTGATGCAATGAATACCGATCAATGCCAATTTGGGAGCGTTCTTTGGGGGATAGATCAATGAAGCGATGTTCAATGCCTTGCTTCCTCTTAGCAACCTGCTGTCCGTTCGTTTCTGTCGTTCCATAGTCTGAAAGAAGGACATCTGCGGTCATTTCTTCCGCGATAAGCTTTACCCCATATTTCTCGCACGTTTGTTCGAGTAGTTCACGAAACTTCTTGTGCTGATCAACCGAGTAAGCAGAATGACCCGCCTGGAGCTGATGCCCTGTTCCGATAATTACGATGTCTGGTTTCATGGGGCACTCTGCTAATGAACCCTAACGAAGTCGCCTCCCCAAAGGGGGCAGTATAAGACCGCCAAATGCGGGGTCTAGCAAGGTCAGGTTACGCTCAAGCCGTTGTTTCCTCAATCAGAGTAAACGGGATAGGCACCATTGCTGGGTATGTCTTGCCGTCCCCGCGCATTGCTCAGCGCCGCGCAAAATTTCATCGTGTGCCTTAAACGCGGGAAAAAGCGTAGTTCCCGACCCGGGAGGCCGGCGGCGGCGTGGTGACCGGGTGTTCGCAGATGGCCGGTTGGCGCCTGTCGGTTGTGGTCGCTGCTTACGACAAATCGACGATCTTGAGTCCGGCCTTTCGTGCTGCCGAAAGTTGCCTATGGTCGGCCGTAACAAAGATATCCGGTTCGACGGCGAATACACATGCCACATGAAGAGCATCCATTGCCCGAAGTGGAGGCGACTCCAGCAGCGAAATGACGGAGCCCATACCCTTACGTCGCTTTATCCCGATCGCCCGGTATCGCTCGGCTCAACGACAATCCTTTAACGGTCAGTGGCGTGGCTCGTCTTTTCCACGATGCACGCCCGGAACGGATAGGCACAATATCGGCAATGGGCTTGCCCTTGCGGAAGACGCGAACCGTATCTCCACCTTCGACGGCATCAAAATAGTCTTTGGCGTGATTGCGCAACTCGGTAAACGAAGCTTCCCGCATTGATCCTCCTGTCCCGGTCGCGGGAGTCACGCGCAGGCGCGAGAGCAGGGCGCGTCTGGCTGCCACACGCTCGCGACCCTCGACCTGATCGGCCGCGGTGATCGTCGCGACTGGCCTGCCACGCGACGTCACCGTGATCTGTGCGCCGCGAGACACTTCGCACAATAGCGACGAGAAGCACCGGTTGGCTTCGGCGGCGCTAATTGATTTCATGGTTCGTTCCGTAGGTAATGACCTGCACTTCTTTATCATAGTTCACGTCGGCATGGATCGGCACAATACCAGGCTTTGGCAGGTACCCGTGAACGTCGCTTGTGGCAGTCGATTACCTTCCAGGCATGAGTGCCCACAAGGGCACCGCCTCCACGCCATCGTCGAGACTGAAACGGTGCGCGCCCGGATACACGACGTACAGTGCGTCGAGTTTCAGGTCGTGCATGGCAATGCGCATGGATAAGGTGACTTTGGGGGTGTCGGCGCGCTTGAATTCCACGCCTACGCGCTGCCGGCCTTTGAGCATCAGCAAGTCCAGTTCGGCACCCTGATGCGTGGCCCAGAAGTAGGCCTCGTCGGGTTTGGCCAGCCGCAGCACTTGTTCCAGCGCAAAGCCTTCCCAACTGGCGCCGCAGCGCGGATGCGCGAGCAATTCAGGCAGCGTACCCACGCCCATCAGTGCGTGCAGCAGCCCGCTGTCGCGAAAGTATATTTTTGGGGACTTCACTTGCCGCTTGCCCAGGTTTTCATGCCAGGGTTGGAGTTGGCGGACCATGAGGGTATGCGTCAATGTGTCCAGATAACGCCGCACGGTGGACTCGGACACGCCCAGCGACTGGGCCGGGTGCGATGCCGTCCAGATCTGCCCGTGATAGTGCGCCAGCATGCGCCAGAAGCGCAGCATGGCAGGGGGCGCGACATTGACGCCAAACTGCGGCAAGTCCACCTCGATATGGCTCGCAATCGCGTTACCCCGCCACGCCATGCTGTCTTCATCCGAGTCGGCGAGATAAGCCCGTGGAAAGCCGCCACGCAACCATAGGCGTGTTGCCGCGTCGTTGCTGTATTGTCCGGCTGCGCAGCAAACTTCCTGCAGGTTGAAGCCACTGATTTCCAGCGTTTCCACCCGACCCAGCAAAGACTCCCCCGCCTGGCGCAGCAGCGCCGGTGAGGCGCTGCCAAGTAGCAGGTACTGCCCCGGCGCATCGGAGCGGTCAATCAGCACACGCAACAACGGGAACAGGCCCGGCCTGCGCTGCACTTCGTCGATGACTACCAGACCTTTCAGCTGCGACAGGGTGTTCTGCGGTTCGGCCAGCCGCTGCTCGTGCAGCGGGTTCTCCAGATCGAAATAGTTGGGGGAGTTCCGGGTCAGAAAGGTTTGGGCGATCGTGCTCTTGCCCGACTGGCGTGGCCCGTTGAGCACGACGGCACGGGAGCGCGCGAGGGCGGTTTTGACCGAGAGTTCAAGGTCCGAGCGCTTCAGCATGGCTGAATGTTAGCACTAGTTACCATGAAATTCCATCATGTCATGCTAGGATTTCATGGTAATCCAATGAGGTGCCTGGGGATTCTGCTCCCGAGGAGAAGGCATGTTGGTGTTGCCAAACGCCAAAAACTGTATGAAAATACAGCATCCGGTCAAACACGGGGTCCGCCCATGGAAGCGCTTACCACCAAGCAGCAGGAAATCCTGACGCTGATTCGCCAGGCCATCGAAACCACCGGCCTCCCGCCGACGCGCGCCGAGATCGCCGAGGCCATGGACTACAGCTCGCACAACGCCGCCGAGGAGCACCTGCGCATGCTCGAGCGCAAGGGCGCGATCGAGATCGTAAAAGGCTCGGCGCGCGGCATCCGGCTGAAGGACGGCGGCGGCATTCCCCTCATCGGGCGCGTCGCGGCCGGCTCGCCCATCCTCGCCGAGGAGCACATCCAGGCGCATTACCAGATCGATCCGGCGCTATTCAAGCCGCGCGCGGACTACCTGCTCAAGGTGCGCGGCATGAGCATGCGCGATGCCGGCATCCTCGATGGCGACATGCTCGCCGTGCACAAGACTACCGAAGTCCGCTCCGGCCAGATCGTGGTTGCGCGCCTGTACAACGAGGTGACGGTGAAGCGACTGCGCCGCCGCGGCGCGACGGTGGAGTTGTTGCCGGAAAATCCGGAGTTCAAGTCCATCGTCATCGACACCCGCGAAGAGGAGTTCGCGATTGAAGGCTTGGGCGTGGGCGTGATTCGCGGCGGCGGACCGCTGTAACCCCCCCGGGGGGGGGTGACACCTAACCGACTGATTTTAATGACCGGTTGCATTTTTCTGAAAACTGTATAAAAATACAGGTCAACGCTGGAAACCGGCGTTCGTTGATCCACCAATTGCCACCGAAACCGAAGGAGATTTTCATGGATGACAACAAGACCAAAGCCCTCGCCGCCGCGCTGGCGCAGATCGAAAAGCAGTTCGGCAAGGGTTCCATCATGCGTATGGATTCGGACGCGATACAGGACGACGTGCAGGTGGTTTCCACCGGATCGCTCGGCCTGGACATTGCGCTGGGCGTAGGCGGGCTGCCGCGCGGCCGTGTGGTCGAGATCTACGGGCCTGAGTCCTCCGGCAAGACCACGCTCACGCTGCAGGTCATCGCCGAGATGCAGAAGCTGGGCGGCACCGCCGCGTTCATCGACGCCGAGAACGCGCTCGACCCGCAGTACGCGCAGAAGCTGGGCGTGAAAGTCGAGGACCTGCTCATCTCCCAGCCCGACACCGGCGAGCAGGCGCTGGAGATCGCCGACATGCTGGTGCGCTCGGGTTCGGTCGACGTGGTGGTGATCGATTCGGTGGCCGCGCTCACGCCCAAGGCCGAGATCGAGGGCGAGATGGGCGAGCCGCAGATGGGCCTGCAGGCGCGCCTGATGAGCCAGGCGCTGCGGAAACTCACCTCCAACATCAAGCGCACCAATACCCTGGTGATTTTCATCAACCAGATCCGCATGAAAATCGGCGTCATGTTCGGCAGTCCGGAGACCACCACCGGGGGCAACGCGCTCAAGTTCTACGCCTCAGTCCGCCTGGATATTCGCCGCATCGGCTCGATCAAGAAGAACGACGAAGTGATCGGCAACGAAACGCGGGTGAAAGTGGTGAAAAACAAGATGGCGCCGCCGTTCCGCGAGGCGCTGTTCGACATACTGTATGGTGAGGGCATTTCGCGCGAAGGCGAAATCATCGAACTGGGCGTGAAGCACGGTATCGTGGAGAAGTCCGGCGCCTGGTATGCCTACAACAAGGACAAGATCGGCCAGGGCAAGGACAATGCGCGCGACTACCTCAAGGAGCATCCCGAGCTTGCCATCGAGATCGAAGCGCGCGTGCGTGAAGCGGTCGGCGTGAACAATCCGGGCGCCAAGCCGGCCGCGGCTCTGACTGTCGTGGCGGGGTGATTCCAGGGCGCAATACCCATGGCAAAAAGGGAAATCTCGCTGCGCGAGCGGGCACTGGCCATGCTTGCGCGGCGCGAGCATACTCGCGCCGAAATGGTGCGCAAGCTCTCCCCCCACTCCGAATCCCCTGAACAGATCGACCAGTTGCTGGACGCGCTGGCCGCGCGCGGTTGGCTGTCCGAGGCGCGGTTCGCCGAGTCCCGCGCGAATACGCTGGCGCGCAAATTCGGCAGCCGTAAAATTGAGCACGACCTCAGGAGCCGCGGCGTATCTGCTGAAGTCGTCGAGCAGACGGTGGATCGGGCGCTCGATCAGGAGCTGGAGAATTGCCGCGCGGCTTGGCAGAAAAAATTCGGCGTGCTGCCGCAAAACGCCGCCGAGCGCGGCCGGCAGATGCGTTTCCTCGCCGGGCGCGGATTCTCCTCAGACGCCGTGCGCCGGATCCTCAAGGCGGGAGACGCGGACGAGTGAGCGGTACCGAACATTCGCAGGAAGGCTGGCACGAAGAAAAGCGTTCCGCTTATCTTTACCGTGTCATGGCCGAAGCCGAGGCGGGCACGCCGCGCGCCGAGCTGTTCCGCGGGCTTGCAGTCGAAGCCGAGAACCAGGCGGGGATCTGGGCACGCCAAGCTGGAAGTGCTCAGCCCGAATACGCGCCCGACCTGCGCGCGCGCATGATTGCCGCGCTGGTGCGCCGTTACGGGCCACGCCCGCTGCGCTCGGTGCTGGTGGCGATGAAGGTGCGCGGCTTGTCGGTGTATTCGCACGCCGCGCCAGGCCATCCGGTGCCGACCACGCTGGAAGATGTGGGCAAGCGCCACCGCGGCGTCAGCGGCGGCGGCAATCTGCGTGCCGCGGTGTTCGGAGTCAACGACGGCCTGGTTTCGAACGCCAGCCTGATTCTGGGCGTGGCCGGCGCTTCGGCCAACAACTCCATGATTCTACTGTCCGGCGTCGCCGGCCTGCTCGCCGGCGCATTTTCCATGGCTGCGGGCGAATACGTGTCGGTGCGCTCGCAGCGCGAAATGTTCGAGCATCAAATCGGCCTGGAACGCGAGGAGCTCGCGCAGTACCCGGAGGAGGAAACCGAGGAGCTGGCGCTCATCTACGCCGCGCGCGGCCTGCCGCGCGAGGATGCGCAAAAGCTGGCCAAGGCCCTTATCGCCGACCCGGCCAAGGCGCTCGACACGCTGGCGCGCGAGGAATTGGGGCTGAATCCGGAAGACCTCGGCTCGCCTTGGGGCGTTGCGATCTTTTCCTTTCTTTCGTTTGCCGCGGGAGCGCTGGTGCCGTTGCTGCCGTTCTTCGCGCTGGGCGGCGAGAGGGCGCTGCTCGTGTCCATCGTATTCACGGCACTGACGCTGTTCGGCGTCGGCGCCGTTATCAGCTTGTTCACCGGCAGGAGCGCCCTGCGCGACGGCCTGCGCATGCTCGCTATCGGCTCCGCGGCGGGCGCCCTGACCTACGCCATCGGCAATCTGCTCGGGGTCAGCCTGGCCTGATTCGGTCGGTGCCCGGCACGCAGTTGCGTCAGCCGTCGCGTTCCGGCGGCCGGGCGAGCGCAGGTCGAGTTTGCATGCGCGCCTGATTCAGGCGAAAATTCAATCTTTTACCTCAGGACCGCCGGACTCGCGGGCGCCTCTCATGCCCGGCTCGAGGCGAAACTATGAAATCAGCCGAAATCCGCAGTAAGTTCCTCGAATTCTTCGCCCAACGCGGGCATGCCGTGGTGGCCTCCAGTCCGCTGGTGCCGGGCAACGACCCGACGCTCTTGTTTACCAACTCGGGCATGGTGCAGTTCAAGGATGTGTTCCTGGGCAAGGAGCCGCGTCCCTACAAGCGCGCCACCACGTCGCAGCGAAGCGTGCGCGCCGGCGGCAAGCACAACGACCTGGAGAACGTCGGCTATACCGCGCGCCACCACACTTTCTTCGAGATGCTGGGCAATTTTTCCTTTGGCGATTATTTCAAGCGCGACGCGATCCACTACGCCTGGGATCTGCTCACGGACGTGTACAAGCTGCCCAAGGAAAAGCTGTGGGTCACGGTCTACCAGACCGACGATGAGGCCTATGCCGTCTGGGCCGACGAAATCAAGGTGCCCAAAGAGCGCATCGCCCGTATCGGCGACAAACCCGGCGGCGGCTCGGACAACTTCTGGCAGATGGGCGAGACCGGCCCGTGCGGGCCGTGCAGCGAAATCTTCTACGACCATGGCCCGGGGATTGCCGGCGGCCCGCCCGGCTCGCCCGACGGGGACGGGGACCGCTATATCGAAATCTGGAACCTGGTGTTCATGCAGTACAACCGGGACGACGCGGGCAAGCTGCACCCTCTGCCCAAGCCTTCGGTGGACACCGGCATGGGGCTGGAGCGCATCGCCGCGGTGTTGCAGGGTGTACATTCCAACTATGAAATCGACTTGTTCCAGAATCTGATCAAGGCGGCTGCACGCGAGACCCACGTCAAGGACCTGGCGAGCAATTCGCTCAAGGTCATCGCCGATCACATCCGCGCGACCTCCTTTCTCATCGTCGACGGCGTGATCCCGGGGAACGAGGGACGCGGCTACGTGCTCCGGCGCATCGTCCGGCGCGCCATCCGCCACGGCTACAAGCTCGGCCAGACCGAGCCCTTTTTCCACCGCTTGGTCGAGGACCTTGCGCGCGTCATGGGCGAGGCCTATCCGGAGCTCACCAAGGCGAAGGAGCGCGTGATCCGGGTGCTGAAGACGGAAGAAGAGCGCTTCGCCGAGACCCTGGAGCACGGCATGAAGATGCTCGAAGGCGCGCTCACGCGCGAGGATCGGCTGCTCGACGGCGAGACCGTGTTCCAGCTCTACGACACCTTCGGTTTTCCCGTCGATCTGACCGCGGACATCGCGCGCGAGCGCGACGTGCGCGTCGATTACGCCGGCTTCGAGGCCGCGATGCAGCGCCAGCGCGAACGCGCCCGCGCCGCTTCCAGATTCACGGTGTCCGCGGGCGTCGAGTATTCCGGCCGGCCGACCGAGTTTCATGGCTACGATACGCTCACGCTCGAAGGCACGGTGGTGGCGCTGTACCGTGAGGGGGCCGCGGTCGAAGAGATCGCCGCCGGCGAGTCTGCCGTGGTAGTGCTCGACCGCACACCGTTCTATGCCGAGTCCGGCGGACAGGTGGGCGATCGGGGGGAACTTGCCGGCGTGAACGGCAGCTTCAGCGTCGAGGACACGCAGAAAATCCAGGCAGATGTGTTCGGCCACAAGGGCGAGGTCAAGGCCGGGCGGCTGCGTGTCGGCGACCGGGTGATGGCCGCGGTGGACAGCGCGGCGCGCGCGCGCGCGGCGTGGAACCATTCGGCCACGCACCTGATGCACGCGGCCCTGCGCAAGGTGCTCGGCGCCCATGTGCAGCAGAAGGGCTCGCTCGTCGATGCCGAGCGCACGCGCTTCGATTTCTCGCACAACGAACCGATGAACGACGCGCAACTGCGCCAGGTCGAGGAACTCGTAAACCACGAGGTGCGCCGCAACAGCGAGGTTGCGGTAAGGGTGATGAAATACGACGACGCGATCAAAGCGGGCGCGATGGCGCTGTTCGGCGAGAAGTACGGCGACGAGGTGCGCGTCGTCGGCATGGGCGAGTTTTCCACCGAACTGTGCGGTGGTACCCACGTACGCCGCACCGGCGATATCGGTTTCTTCAAGATCGTGTCCGAGTCGGGCGTGGCCGCGGGCATACGCCGGGTCGAGGCGGTCACGGCCGACGGCGCCCTGGCCTGGGTGCAGGAACAGGAGGCGCGCCTGGCGGAGGCGGCGGGCGTGCTCAAGGCACAGCCGCAAGAGCTAAATCAGAAGATCGGCCAGCTCATCGAAAGCACCAGGGCGCTGGAGAAAGAGCTGGCGCGCCTGAAATCGAAGGTCGCGTCGGCGCAGGGCGACGACCTCGCCTTGCAGGCGGCCGAGATAAACGGGGTGAAAGTGCTGGCGGTGGCGCTCGAAGGCGCCGATGCGAAGGCACTGCGCGAGACCCTGGACAAGCTCAAGGACAAGCTCAAGTCGGCGGTGGTGGTTCTGGCCTCGACCCAGGCGGACAAGGTGAGCCTGATCGCGGGGGTCACCCCCGATCTGACCGCCAAAGTGAAAGCGGGTGACCTGGTGAATTTCGTGGCGCAGCAGGTCGGCGGCAAAGGCGGCGGGCGCGCGGACATGGCCCAGGCCGGCGGGACCGAGCCGGCCAAGCTGCCATCCGCGCTCGCCTCGGTGCAGGCATGGGTGCAGCAAAAATTCTCGAGTTAGAACTGCCGGGAGCTCCGGACCAGGGGGAAAAGATGAGCAAAGTCATGGCGATCGTCAGTTTCAAATTACCGCAACGGCAGACGCTGGATCAGGCGACGGCGACATTCCAGTCCACTGCGCCCAAGTACCTGGGCATGCCGGGGCTGTTGCGCAAGAATTATTTCCTTGCCGAGGATGGCATGCGCGCCGGTGGTGTCTATCTGTGGGAGTCGCGGCAGGCGGCCGAGCGCGTGTACACGCCGGAGTGGAAGGCCTTCGTCAAGGGCAAATACGGCAACGAGCCCGAGATCGTCTACGTCGACACGCCCGTGCTGGTGGACAACGAGCAGGGCAGAATCGCCAGCCTTTGAGCATGCGCTTGCGCCCGCGTTGCGCGGTGTGGAAGTGAATCTTTTCTAACCCGGGGCCGGCGCGGATGGAATCCGCAGAAATCTGCGGCTAAAACCCGATGCGCTGTTTCTGCTTTCCGCGCGACTCGGCGATGTCGGCCTCACCGACTTCGTCGCGCCCGGCCAGCTTGGCGTTGCCGAAGGCGTTGAACATTACGCGGCGCATCTCGCGCGGTGAAAATTCGGCCAGGCGCGCGAGTACATCGGCGTCCGGTTGTTCGGGAAACCTCTGGCCCCATTCGTGGCCGTTGCGGATGTCGCCGTAGATGGCCTGGGCGATGCGCATCGCGCCGTCGCGGTCAGGCGGTTCGATGTGGTACACGTTCATGCGGTTCAGGATCGGCTCGGGTATGCGCGCCATGTCGTTGGCAGTGGCGATCCAGACCGCGTCGCCCGCGTCGATGGGAATCTCGACGAATTCATCGATGAACCGGGTGGCGGTGTCGTGCTCCAGCAGGGCATAGAGCGGGCCCAACGGGTCGTATTGGGTATCGCCCCCAGCCTTGTCGATCTCGTCCACGAGGATCACAGGGTTGGCGTAACTGCCGTTCAGGAAAGTATCAAACACCTTGCCCGGTTTGGCGTTCTTCCACTGCGAGGATGATCCGGACAGCACCCAGCCTGCGGTCATTGAACTCATCGAGACGAAGCCGAAGCCGGTAGCGAGCAATTGCGACAATCGCTTGCCGAAATGCGTCTTGCCGATTCCGGGTTTACCCAGCAGCAGCATCGGCGGCAGTTCCATCGCGTCGCGGCTGTCGCTCACCAGCGCGATGTGTTTCCTGATGTCGTCCAGCACCTCGGTAAAATTCGGCAGATCCTGATACAGGGCATCCATGCTTGGCACGCCGGCCGGTTTGACCGTCAGGCGCGCGCCGCCGAGGCGCAACATCTTCTCATAGGTGGACTTGAGCGCCTCGCTTGCCGAGGAAGTCAATTGCTGCAGGGCATTTTCGACCGTGGCAACGTCATATACTTCCTTGAAGCCCGCGATGGGTATCGACGAGGAAACGGTGGCCGGAAAATTCACTGCAGTGCCCATGCGGTCCTCCTGTGCATATCGCGATGGAGCAAAATTAACATCGGCATGCTCGAGTTGCAACGCCTTAGATGGAATAACGGCACAAACCTGCCAGGGCTTAACCCGCGGCACGCCGCAATTTGCTGGCACCCGGGCGGCAAGAGTGCCAATGCGGGTCCGGCAAGCCCTGCGGAATCGACGCGGTTGCGGGCCCGGTGGCGGCATGACACCAGGCGTGGTTGCTGGCCGTAGGATCATTGCAGGCTACGCTTATACTTGCCAAGCGAGCTGGATTCGTGTTTGAATTCGTCTCGGAGACATTTGAAATGAGCCGCGCCTACGCTTTTTGGTTCCATTTTTACTTTCCCCAGCCACTGGCGGAGGGATTGAGCTAGGTTCGCGCCCAAGTATCCCGAAAGACCGCCAGCGCTTGCAGCCTGGCGGTTTTTTTTTGACCGAGATCAAGCTATGACCATGACCGCTATCGCACACCCCGAAAATCCGCCCACGCGGGCAGATGCGACTGGCCGGCCGCGGACTGATCGGCATCTAGGAGAAATCATGACCCACAAGGTTGACGACGTCCGCATCCGCGAAATCAAAGAACTCGCGCCGCCCTCGCATGCAATCCGCGAGTTTCCCATATCGGAGGCGACCGAACGCATCACCTACGAGACGCGCCAGGGCATACACGGCATATTGCACGCGGCAGACGACCGGCTGCTGGTGATCATCGGCCCGTGCTCGATCCACGACCCCAAATCGGCGCTGGAGTATGCGCGGCGCCTGGCACAGGAAAAAGCCAGGCACGCAGACGACCTGCTCATCGTGATGCGCGTGTATTTCGAGAAACCGCGCACCACGGTGGGTTGGAAGGGCCTCATCAACGACCCGCACCTCGACGGTACGTTCAGCATCAACGAGGGCCTGCGCCTGGCGCGCAGCGTATTGCTCGACATCAATGAGCTGGGCGTGCCTGCCGGGGTGGAGTACCTCGACATGATCACGCCGCAGTACATCGCCGACCTGGTGAGCTGGGGCGCGATCGGCGCGCGCACCACGGAGTCGCAGGTGCACCGCGAGCTTGCCTCGGGGCTGTCCTGTCCGGTTGGATTCAAGAACGGCACCGATGGCAATATCCGGATTGCGGTGGACGCGATCAAGACTTCGCGCCAGCCGCACCATTTTCTTTCGGTCACCAAAGGCGGGCACTCGGCCATTGTCTCCACCAATGGCAACGAGGACTGCCACGTGATCCTGCGCGGCGGGCCCAAGCCCAACTACGACGCGGCGAGCGTGGAGGCAGCGGCCGGGCAACTGGCGGCGGCCGGGCTGGAGCAGCGCCTGATGATCGATTTTTCCCATGCCAACTGTTCCAAGGACCATCGACGCCAAATGGAGGTATGTGCCGACGTGGCGGGTCAGATTGCGACGGGCGACGACCGCATCATCGGCGTGATGGCGGAATCGCATCTGCATCCCGGGCGGCAGGACCTGGTGCCGGGCAAGCCGCTCGCCTACGGCGTGTCCGTCACCGACGCCTGCCTCGGCTGGGACGACAGCGTCAAGATACTCGAGCGCCTGGCTGAGGCAGTGCGCAAACGCCGCCTGGTTCGCGCGGCCGACGAGTAGCGTTCCTTCAACCTTGCGTTTGCCCGATTAACCGCGGAGGGCGCAGACGGCACAGAGGCGCTGCACGCGTCCCTCGCGTCCGATGCGGGTCGACATCGATATTTTCCAAAACCTGGTGCAGGCGCTTGGCTGGGAGGTGTGCGTGCTGGCACCCCTCACCATCCTGTTCGGCTATGTCATTTTCGGCATGGTCGGTTTCGGCGCCACGCTCACCAACGCGCCGCTGCTCGCGCACCTGCTGCCGCTGCGCTTCGTGGTGCCGCTCACGCTGCTGCTCGATCTGTTCGCCGCGATCGCGCTCGGCGCGCGCATGCGCGGCCAGGCCGACCGCGGCGAACTCAGGCGCATCCTGCCTTTCATGCTGCTCGGCCTGGCGCTGGGTCTTGCGCTGTTGATCAGATTGCCAGAGCGCGTCTTGCTGCTGCTGCTCGGGTGCTTCGTGCTCTATGCCGGGTTGAGCAGTCTCGCGCGCCGGCCGGGAGCGGGGCCGCTGCACCCCGGCTGGGCGGTCCCTGCAGGCGTCCTGGGCGGCATCTTCAGCGCGCTGTATGGAATCGGCGGGCCGATCTATACCATCTACATGTCGCGCCGCATAGCCGACAAATCAGTGTTCCGCGCCACCATGGCGCGGCTGATCCTGATGGTGGGCTCGGTGCGTCTGATCCTGACCGTCGCCTCCGGTCTGATCTGGCAGGATCACCTGCTGCTGGCGGCGCTGCTGCTTGCCCCGTTTGCGGCACTCGGCTTGTTCCTGGGCAACTGGCTGCATCACCGCCTGTCGGCGCCGCGCATTATGCTGCTCGTGTATATGCTGATCATCGCCAACGGCGCAGTCCTGGTGGTGCGCGCCTGGTGAGTCGACAGCCCTTATAATTGCGGCCATGCAGACTTTTCCCGGCCGGATTGCGCCGCCGATGCGAACCGCATTCTATCTTGCGCTCGCGCTGACGCTGGCATTCAAGTTCTGGCTCGCCCAGGCGCTGCCCATGACCGGGGATGAGGCCTATTTCGTCTACTGGGGCGTCTATCCCGACTACGGCTTCTACGACCATCCGCCGATGATCGGTTGGATCCACGCCTTGCTGCTGCAGCTGTCGAGGGCCGAATGGGTGCTGCGCCTGCCGGTGATCGTACTGCCTGCGCTGGTGGCTCTAGCCATGCTGCAATACTTGCGGCAGGTGGACGAGGACAAAGCCTATGCCGCGGCGCTCGCTTTCCTGCTGCTGCCGGTGAATGTCTGGAACGTGCTCATCACCACCGATACGCCGCTGGTGCTGTTCTCCTTTGTTTCGGCCCTTTGCTTCGCCGCCGCTTTGCGGCGCGATTCGCAGCCGCTGTACGCAGCCGCGGGCGCCTTCCTCGGGCTGGCATTCCTGTCGAAATACTTCGCCGTCCTGCTGGGGCTGGCCTATCTGGGGTTTGTCCTGACCCAGCCTGCGGGCCGGCGCAGCTGGCGCGGCCTCGGCACCGTGGTCGCGAGCGTGCTGCCGTTCGCCGCGCTCAATGCCTGGTGGAACTACAATCACTGCTGGGCCAATCTGATGTTCAATGTGTACAACCGGCACGGCGACGCGGGCTGGTCGCTGCAAAATCCGCTGCTGTACGCGCTGAGCGTCCTCTACATGCTGTCCCCGGCCGCGCTCTACCAGTTCTGGCGCGGCCGCGTTGCTTTGCGACAGATACTCGCGGAACCGCGCGCACGGTTTTTCATGCTCGCCTGGGTGCTGCCGCTTGCCGTGTTCGCCCTGCTTGCCCTGGTGAAACAGATCGGTCTGCACTGGCTGCTTTCATTCGTGCCATTCTTCTTCGTTGCCGCGGCGCTGGCGCTCAGCGCAGCGCAGTTGCAGAAATCTGTAGTTTATCTCTGCGTATTCTCGGCAATTCACGTGGCAGCGATCGTGGGTGCCAGCCTGCTGCCGATCGAGACATGGAAGCGCAGCCGGCTCTACGACGGCATCGTGTTTCACGTCAACACCGCCGAGCTGCTGCAGCGGCTCCAACCTTACGCCGGAAAGTACGAATTCTCCGCCGATGGGTTTTCGCCGGCGGTGACGGCGTCCTATGCCTCGGGCGGGTACTTCTTCGTGTTCGGCAGGGCCTCCTCGCATGCGCGTCACGATGACATCCTCACCGATTTCCGCACGCTGGCGGGCAAGAACATCCTGGTGTTGCGCAAGAGCCCGCCCAATCCCGCCGATTACGCGCCCTATTTCGCCAAGGTGGAGTACCGCCGGTTCGAGCTGCACGGCGCCACCTTCCATCTGGTGCTGGGCCAGACCTTCGACTACCCGGGATATCGCGAGCGGGTGCTGCGGCCGCTGCGCGATCGTTACTATAGAATTCCGTCCTATCTGCCGCTGGGCCACTGCTACTTTTGCGAGCGCTATTTCCCCGATGAACCTTGTCCCCGGCGCTAGAGGCTCGGCGCTCGCGCTGCAACTGCTCAAGCTGCTGCGTCCGCATCAGTGGGTCAAGAACGGCTTTGTCTTCATTGGCCTGCTGTTTGGCGACATCGGCCACAACGTGGGGCTGACAGGCGACGTGTTTCTTGCCGCCGCCGGATTTTGCCTGCTGTCGAGCTGTGTCTATGTACTCAACGATGTTTTCGATCGCAAGGCGGATCAGGCCCATCCGCTCAAGCGCAGGCGGCCTTTGGCCAGCGGCACGGTGGGCATGGGTCAGGCGTTCGCGCTGGCTTTTGTCTGCGCGACTGCGGGACTCGCACTGGGCGCTGCCGCTTCTGCCGGCGTGGCAGTGATCCTGATCGCGTATCTGTTGCTCAATCTGGCCTACAGCGCCGGCCTGAAGCACGTTGCGATCCTCGATGTGTTCATCATCGCCGCCGGCTTCATGTTGCGCATATTCGCCGGAACCTGGGGGGTGGGTATCGCTCCTTCGCAATGGTTGCTGTTGTGCGGTCTGCTGCTGACGATCTTCCTCGGCTTCGCCAAGCGTCGCGCCGAATTGATGGTGAACGAAGGCAATGGCTCCAATGGGGCCAGCCAGCGGCCGGTACTGGACGAATACAGTCCGGCGCTGCTCGACACCATGATCGCAATCAGCGCTGCCGGCGTCATCGTCAGCTACAGCTTGTACACCGTCAGTCCCGACACGATCGAGCTGCACCGCACCGACAAGCTGATCTATACGCTGCCCTTTGTGCTGTACGGCATTTTTCGCTACATTTTTCTGCTGCATCACCGCGGCGGCGAAGATCCGGCCTCGACGCTGCTCACCGACGCGCATATGCTCGTTACCGGCGCCGCCTGGCTTTGTGTCACCCTGTGGCTGATCTGGTAAGAGCGAGGCCATCAGCGCTTCCTCCGCCTGGGGGCTTTGCACAAGGGGGTGGGAAGGGTTCCAGCCCTCCCCCTGGCCCTCTCGCTCCAACCGTCCACAACTCGATTTGAGCTTGGTCCCCGCTTTCGGCATAATCCGCCGGACGCCGGGCTCGCTGGCGGGGCCTGCCCGGACCCGCCCGGTCCGCCTGTCTCGAACTGGCGCCCCATGGTTGAAAACGGTACACACGAAAAACTGGCACACCTGGAATTTCTCGGCGATGCGACCCAATTTGCGGGGAAGATGCATCGCATGATCGGCTATTCGCCGTTGTTTGAGAACTTCAACATGGCGGAAATCCGGCTGCTGAGCCACTTCATGAATGTCTACCGCGCCGGGCCAGGCCAGGAGATCATCCATGAAGGCGAACAAGGCGATTTCATGCTGCTGATAATCGAGGGCAGTGTGGAAGTATTCAAGCAAGACCGCTGGAACACGCCCAAGCTCATCGCCTCGGTCGACGCCGGCAAGACGCTGGGTGAAATGTCCATGATAGACGGCGAACCGCGCTTCGCGACCTGTGCCGCCGCCGAGCCTTGCGTGATTGCGGTGCTGTCGCGCGAGAACCTGGCGCGCATTATTCTGGAACAGCCGGTTCTGGGGGCGAAGATCCTGATGGAACTGGTGCTGATGCTGTCACAGCGCTTGCGCCAGACCAGCGTCAAGCTGGTAAGCCTGATGGAACGGGAAGGAGAAGCAAGTCAGAGCCAGCCGGGTCCCTGAATCTGGGCAAAGTCCGGCGCAACCCTGGCACGGATGTGGCAGAATGCGGGACAAAAAATTTCTGGGGGACGTGGCAATGAAAGTAAGGAACGGCAAGGATTTCTGGGCCGGGCTGATGTTTGCCGGCTTCGGCCTTGGTTTCATGCTGGTCTCGCTCAGCAATTATCCGATGGGCTCGGCGGTGCGCATGGGGCCCGCGTATTTCCCCGCGGTGCTGGGCGGCCTGCTCGCGCTTTTGGGCGGGGCCGTTTTGTTCCGGGCGTTCGTGTCCCGGTTCGAACATCCGCTCAAACTTTTCGCGTTCCGGCTGCCGCTGCTCATCGCTGCACTCGTGATCGGAGGTGCGACCTACTTGGCCGATAGCCAGTTGAAGGGTGCGCCGATGGCGCAGTTTGCCCTCGCCGGGCTGGCGCTGTTTCTGTTCATCGGCGCATTCGGGCCGAAGTCGCTGTTCCTGATCCTGTTTGCGGTGGTGATCTTCGGCTTTGCGCTCAAACCGCTGGGCCTGGTGCTCTCGACCGTGTTGTTGATCGTGCTCAGCGCTTTGGGCGGCCACGATTTTCGCAACAAGGAAATCGTAATCCTGACGGTCGTACTGGTGCTGTTCGGGGTGATGGTGTTCGTCAAGGGACTGGGACTGCCGTTCAACCTGTGGCCGGGAGAATAGGCATGGACTTCGCTCTGATCCACAACCTGAGTGTCGGCTTCGGCGTCGCGCTGAGCCTGCAAAACCTGATGTACTGCTTCGTCGGCGTGCTGCTGGGCACGCTGATCGGGGTGCTGCCCGGCATCGGGCCGGTCGCCACCATCGCGATGCTGCTGCCGGTGACTTTCAACCTGTCGCCGATTTCCGCGTTGATCATGCTCGCCGGCATTTACTATGGCGCGCAATACGGCGGCTCGACCACCGCGATCCTGGTCAACCTGCCCGGCGAGTCGGCTTCGGTGATCACTTGTCTCGACGGCTACCAGATGGCGCGCCAGGGGCGCGCCGGTCCGGCGCTGGCCATCGCGGCGATGGGTTCCTTCTTCGCCGGTTGCGTCGCCACCGTGGTCATCGCCCTGTTTGCGCCGCCGCTGGCGGAGGTCGCGCTGAAATTCGGCCCGGCCGAATATTTTTCGCTGATGGTGTTGGGATTGGTCGGCGCGACAGTGCTGGCGCACGGCTCGCTCGTCAAGGCGATCGCGATGACGTTGCTGGGGCTGCTGCTGGGCCTGATCGGCACCGACGTCAATTCCGGCATCGCGCGCTTCACCTTCGGCCTGCCCGAGCTCTCCGACGGCATCGGTTTCGTCATCGTCGCCATGGGGGTATTCGGCTTTGCCGAGATCATCACCAATCTGGAGCAGGGCGCATCGCGCGACGTGTTCGTGAACAAAGTCACCGGCCTGATGCCGACCTGGAAAGACCTCAAGGATAGTTCCGGCGCCATCCTGCGCGGCACCGCCTTGGGCTCGATGCTCGGTATCCTGCCCGGCGGCGGGGCGCTGCTGTCCTCGTTTGCCGCGTATACGCTGGAAAAGAAAATCGGCGACACGTCTAAGTTCGGCAAGGGCGAAATCCGCGGCGTCGCGGCGCCGGAAGCAGCCAACAACGCCGGCGCGCAGACTTCCTTCATTCCCCTGCTGACCCTGGGCATACCGTCCAACCCGGTGATGGCCCTGATGATAGGCGCGATGATGATCCAGGGCATCGCGCCCGGACCGCAGGTGATGACCGAGCGGCCGGAACTGTTCTGGGGCATGATCGCCAGCATGTGGATCGGCAACCTGATGCTGGTGATTCTGAACCTGCCCTTGATCGGCATATGGGTGAAACTCCTGACCGTGCCCTATCGGCTGCTCTACCCGTCCATCCTGCTGTTTTGCTGCGTCGGCGTCTACAGCTTGTCGAACCAGCCGTTTGACGTGATGCTGACCGCGTTGTTCGGCCTGCTCGGCTATGTTTTCGTCAAGCTGGAGTGCGAGCCCGCGCCGCTGATTCTCGGATTCATCCTCGGGCCGCTGATGGAGGAGAACCTGCGCCGCGCGATGCTGCTGTCCCGGGGCGACGCGACCGTGTTCTTCACCAAGCCGATCAGCGGCGTGCTGCTGGGCATAGCCATACTGCTGCTGCTTATCACCCTGGCGCCGGCCGTGCGCAAGACGCGCGAAGTCGCGTTCCAGGAATAGCGATCCGCCAGGCCGGAGTCAGATTTCAGCGCCGGGAACGCGGCGGATTGCCGCTTCTGTCGGTGCTCCGGCGATTTGATCCGGCCGGTCGATTTCGAAGGAGAGAACGGTGAGACGTTGGATCGATTTGACCCTGACTTTTTTTGCCGCGCTGGCCCTGACATTTGCATGCGCGGTCGCTTCGGCACAGACTTATCCGGCCAAACCGATACGCCTGGTCGTGCCTTATCCGCCGGGCGGACCGCTGGATATCATGGCGCGCGCGATCGGACAGAAGCTGACCGAGGCATGGAATCAGCCGGTGCTGGTGGACAACCGCGCGGGCGCCGGCGGCAATATAGGCGCGGACCTGGTCGCCAAATCGGCCCCGGACGGTTATACCCTCCTGATGGGCGCGGTCGCCACCCACGCGATCAATCCGACTCTGTACAGCAAAATACCCTATGACCCGGTCAAGGATTTCGCGCCGGTGGCCCTGGTGGCCCAGGTGCCGAACATACTGGTAGTAAACCCGGCGGTGCCGGCAACGACGGTGCGGGAACTGATTGATCTTGCGCGCGCCAAGCCCGGTTATCTCAACTTCGGCTCGGGCTCAACCGGCTCGACCGGGCATCTTGCGGGTGAGTTGTTCAAGGCCATGGCCGGCGTGCAAATGGTGCATATCCCTTACAAGGGCGCCGCGCCGGCGATGGCCGATCTGCTTGCCGGCCAGGTACAGCTGATGTTCGACAATCTGGCCAACTCGCTGCCCAACGTCAAGGCGGGCAGGCTGCGCGCGCTGGCCGTGACCACGCTCGCGCGCTCGCCGGCAATGCCGGATCTGCCCACCATCGCCGAGTCGGGACTACCCGGCTTCGACCTGACCACTTGGTTCGGCCTGATGGCCCCCGCGGGGACACCGCCCGAAATCGTGGCGCGGCTCAACGCCGAAATCGTGCGTGCGCTGAATGCGAAAGATATGCGTGAGCGGCTGCAAAAAATGGGCGCAGAACCGCTGGCCGTTAATACGCCGGAGCATTTCGCCGCTTTCATCCGCGCCGAGGCGGAAAAATACGCAAAGGTGGTGAAGGACTCCGGCGCGAAAGTGGATTAGAAGGCGCCGGATTGTCGCGCAAACGCGGGCGAGGCGAAGAAACGCTTGGGGTGCGCGGCGCCAAGCGAGGGGGCGGGACTCTTCCCTTTCCGCCCTGGTCCCCCGTTTTGCATGGTACGGTTACTTCCCCCGCCCCCGCTTGTCCATTTCCCCCGACTTGCCCGGCTGCCACAACACATCGCTGCCGCCGCCGGCGCGGTTCAGCACCCGGCCCAGAACGAACAGCAGATCGGACAAACGATTCAGATATTTTCGCGCCGCAGTTCCGACCGGTTCGGCGCGCGCGAGCGACACCAAGGCGCGCTCCGCGCGGCGGCACACGGTGCGCGCGAGGTGGGCCAGACTTGCCGCACGCGTTCCGCCGGGCAGAATGAATTCCTTGAGCGGTGGCAGTTTCCGGTTGTAGTCGTCCAGCAGCGTTTCCAGGCGCGCAACCTGCTTTTCGCTCACGCTGGTATGTCCCGGAATGCAGACTTCGCCGCCGAGGTCGAACAGGTCGTGCTGAATGCCGGCAAGCGCCGCGCGTATGCCGGCGGGCAGTTCTTCCGCAAGCAGCAGGCCAAGCGCTGAATTGAGCTCGTCGATTTCCCCCAGCGCGTGCACACGCGCGCTGTCTTTGGGCACGCGCGAGCCGTCGCCGAGGCCGGTCTCGCCAGTGTCGCCGGTTCGAGTATAGATTTTTGTGAGGCGGTGGCCCATGCTCAGGTGGCTGCAGTCGGCGCGACCGAGGGTGCGCAGCAGCTCGCGCGGCTTTTCGGACCGGTGTCAAAGGTTCGAACGCAGGTTTTTGTGGAACGATGGCCCATGTGCATCCAGGCGAGCGTAAGGCCGGGAATTGTACCGCAATGTATGGCATTATTTTGGCGACTGGTTCAAGCAGCGTTTCAACGGCAAGCCGGCGACCGAGCGTTTCGACATCTACAGCCTGGGCATTTCTCTTGCGCAATGCTCATGAGCCGGAGGCCGTTCGACGGCAATTCTGAATCGAACCCCGGCTCGTCCGGCTACGGCGTGCGAAGTGAAACGACTGTCCATCATCATCCCGACTTTAGACGAGGCCCAGCGCATCGCGGCCACGCTCGAGTCTCTGGGCGAGTTGCGCCGGCGCGGCCATGAAGTCATCGTGGCCGATGGCGGCTCAAGCGACGCAACCAAGACTCTGGCCCAGGGTCTGGCCGACCGCATCGTTTGCTCGGCTGCCGGCCGCGCCGAGCAAATGAACGCAGGCGCGCGCGCGGCGACAGGCGATGCGTTTCTGTTCCTGCACGCCGATTCGCGGCTGCCCGGCGCGGCCGACAGCCTGGTACTGCAGGGGCTGGCCGGCGACGGTCCGGCCTGGGGCCGCTTCGACGTACAGATCGCCAGCCCCCACCCGTTGCTGCGCCTGGTAGAAACCATGATGAATCTGCGCTCCCGCCTGACGCGCATATGCACAGGTGACCAGGGCATTTTCGTGCGGCGCGAGGCGTTCGAGGCGGTCGGCGGCTACCCTCGCCAGGAGTTGATGGAGGACATCGCCATCAGTGTGCGGCTGCGTCGATTGTCCGCACCGCTATGCCTGCGCGAGCGCTGCCTGACCTCCGCGCGTCGTTGGGAAAGTCGGGGCGTGCTGCGCACAATCATGCTCATGTGGTGGCTGCGCCTGCAGTATGCGTTCGGCGTGGCGCCGGCACGGCTGGCGCGCGCCTACGGCAGGCACGGCCATGGAGAACCCGTTGCAAAATGAATTCTGCAGCGCCAAATATAGGGGAGCATGAGGGGAGGCGCCCCGAAGGTCTCGATCCCCCTGGAGAGGAAAGTCCCCCCGACCTCTTCGGCTGGTCCGGACCTTCGGTCTCCCACCTTGGGGGATATCCCCTCATTTGGCAATGAACCCCAGCTGCCGCATCATGATCTTTGCCAAGGCGCCCACCCCAGGCCGGGTGAAGACACGCCTGATTCCGGCTCTGGGCGAGAGCGGCGCCGCGGAATTGCAGCGGCGATTGATCGAGCGCACGCTGCGCGTGGCCGTGGCGGCGGGGCTGGGTGCGCCCGAGCTTTGGTGCGCGCCCGACCCGGACGACCCGTTCTTCGCCGCCTGCGCCAAACGCTATGGCATCAGCCTGCGGGCGCAGGGCGAGGGCGATCTGGGGATGCGCATGGCGCGAGCGCTGGAATCTGCCCTGGCGGACGGCTCGCCGGGGCTGTTGATCGGATGCGACTGCCCGGCGCTGACATCGGCATATTTGCGTGAGGCCGCCGCCGCGCTGGCCGGTGGAAACGACGCGGTATTCGGCCCGGCAGAGGACGGCGGCTATGTGCTCATCGGTCTGGCGCGAAGTCAGCGGGCGGAACTGTTCGAGGATATCGCCTGGGGCACCGCCAGCGTGATGCAGGAGACGCGCACGCGGCTGGCACGCGGCAACTGGCGCTGGCGCGAACTGCCATTGCTGTGGGACGTGGACCGGCCGGAGGATCTGCGGCGGCTGCGCCAGTTGCGCGCCTAGGCCCCGTCCCAACATGAGTGGATATCCCCCAAGGTGGGAGACCGGAGGTCCGGACCACCCGAAGAGGTCGGGGGAGACTTTCCTCTCCAGGGGGATCGAGACCTTCGGGGCGCCTCCTCCCATGCTCCCCAAGATCGGCCTGTTGCGAGATTCATATTGCAGCGGGTTTTCAGGCCAAGAGAAACGGGCAGGATGACCGGTGTCTGCCGGCCACCCTGCCCTCGCGGGGAGAGGAGGAGATCCCGCGAAACTGGTGTTGCCGCGTTAGCGGCTAGCGGAAGAAGCTCCCGCTAAAGGTTAACGTCATCTGGCTTCCCAATACGCAAGCCAGTTTTACCGACGCGGCCAGTGCCACCGCGCTGGCGGTCAGATAACCCGCGAGTACTTTAGCGATACCGAATTTCATGATGTGGGTTTCATTTATCAACGTTAGACTAAATCTAAAGGTCTCTCAATTATTTGTCAAATCGATTTTTAAAATTTAATATATCTGTCTTATGGATATCAGAAGCGTCGACCTTAACCTGCTGGTGGCGCTGGACGCGTTACTGGCGGAGCGTAGCGTGTCGCGCGCCGCAGTGCGCCTGCATTTGTCGCAACCCGCAGCGAGCGCCCTGCTGGCGCGCCTGCGCGAACTGTTCGGCGATCCTCTGCTGTTGCGTAGCGCGCGCGGCATGCTGCCGACGCCGCGGGCGCTGGAATTGCTCGGCCCAGTCAGGCAGGTGCTGGAGGAGATCGAGACCATCGTGCGGCCGCGCGCGGCATTCGATGCGGCCAGGGCTGTCTGTACTTTCACCTTGTCGGCCTCCGACTACGTCGAATACGCACTGCTGCCAACGCTGGCGGATTACCTCGAGCACAAGGCCCCGGGGGTGCGCCTGGAGGTGAGGGCGCTCGATTTGCAGTCGGTGGCAAAGCAGATGGAAAGCGGCGATGTCGACCTTTGCATTACCGGGCTGCAGAACGCCATGGCCGGACTGCATGTGCGGCCGCTCTATACGGAGCGTATGGTGTCGGTGGTGCGGCGCGACCACCCGGGTGTAGGCGCGCGCCTGACGCTCGACAAGTTTTGCAGCCTGGAGCACATCCAGGTGTTGGTGCGTGGCAGCGGTTTCAGCACCCGTATCGACGAGGCGCTGGCCGCGCTGGGGCGCAAGCGCCACGCGCGCCTGGCGGTGCCGCATTTCCTTCTGGTGCCCGAAATCGTGGCGCGTTCGGACATGATCAGTGCCTTGCCGGAGCGCCTGGCGCGCGGCTACGCGAAAAAGCTGCGCATTCTGGAGCCGCCGCTCGACATTGCCGGCTTCACCGTGGGAGAGATGTGGCACGAGCGCAACGAGCGCGATCCGGCGCAGCAGTGGCTGCGCGAAGTGCTGCTGGAACTGGCGCAAAAACCGCCGAAGTAGTCCATGCTGCCAGGCTCCGGATTACCCCTGATCCACGTTGCCGGGAAAGAGCAAAGGCGATCCGGCGCGCGCGGCGTGGCCTGTTTGAGGCCGTTTCAGAATTGCCGAAACCGACCCTGGACAGGGGAGGCACGAGGGGAGGTGTCCCTTCGCTTTGTAATATCCATTTGGAATCCGCTTGAATCATGCAAGGAAATGCGGAATGAATGATGAAGTCTGCTTTCTGTCGGCAACCGAATTGGCGCAGCGCATCCGGCGCAAGGATCTGTCGGCGCGCGAACTGATGCAGGCGTCGCTGGCGCAGATCGAGCGTCTCAACCCCAGGCTCAATGCCATCGTCAGCCTGTACGCCGAGCAGGCCCTGGCGCAGGCGCAGGCTGCGGACGAGAAGCAGGCACGGGGCGAAGCGCTCGGCGCGCTGCATGGACTGCCGGTCGCACACAAGGATTTGTTCCTGACCCGTGGCATGCGCACTACCTTCGGCTCGCCCATTTTCAAGGACTTCGTTCCCGATCAAAACCTGCTGATCGTGGACCGGCTGCAGGCGGCCGGGGCGATTTCCATAGGCAAGACCAATACGCCCGAGTTCGGCGCCGGCTCGCAAACCTTCAACGCCGTATTCGGCAAGACGCTCAACCCCTATGACACCAGCAAGACCTGCGGCGGCTCCTCCGGCGGTGCGGCGGTGGCGCTCGCGGCCGGCATGGTGCCCCTGGCTGACGGCAGCGACATGGGCGGCTCGCTGCGCTGTCCGGCCAATTTCTGCAACGTCGTCGGCCTGCGCACGTCGCCCGGGCGCGTACCGATCTGGCCGGCGAAGACCGGCTGGAGCACGCTCGGGGTGGAAGGGCCGATGGCGCGCACTGTGGAAGATTGCGCGCTGATGTTAAGCGTGATCGCCGGCCGGGATGCGAGGAGCCCGATTGCGATCGCGGAGCCGGGCAGCATGTACGCGCGGCCGCTCGCGCGCGATTTCAAGGGCGTGCGCATCGCCTGGAGCGCCGACCTCGGTTTGCCAGTTGATGCGCGCGTCACCGCGGTGCTCGAATCGCAGCGCCCGACCTTCGCCGCGCTCGGCTGCGCACTCGATGAAGCGACGCCCGATCTCGCCGACGCGAATGAGGTTTTCATGACGCTGCGCGCCTGGCAGTTCGAACTTGCGTACGGCGAGCTGCTGGACCGGCACCGCGAGTTGCTCAAGGACACGGTGATCTGGAACATCGAAGCGGGCAGGAAGCTCGACGGACGGCAAATCGGCGCCGCGGAACTGAAGCGCACTGCGCTGTTCAATCGCATGCACAGCTTCATGCAGCGCTACGAGTTTCTGATCCTGCCGGTAAACCAGGTGCCGCCGTTCGATGTAGACCAGCCCTATGTCGCCGAAATCAACGGCCTGAAAATGGACAGCTATATCGACTGGATGAAGTCCTGTTACTTCATCACCGTTACCGGCCATCCGGCGATCTCGGTGCCCTGCGGCTTCACCGCGGAAGGATTGCCGGTGGGGGTGCAGATCGTCGGTCGGCATCAGGACGATTTCGGCGTACTGCAGCTCGCCTACGCGTTCGAGCAGGCGACGCGGTTGTGGAAACGCCGCCCGCTGATCGCCGCCGCGCTGAGCTGTTCGTCGGATTCAGCCCGGACCGGCTCCTGACGCTCGACGCTTTCTCGATCAGACGCCGTACAGCTTGGGACAGGTGCGGCAGGCGTCCGGCGCCGGCGACGCCTCCACCGGCACCGCGGTGCCGGCGGCACCGAGCATCATGGCAGAGGCACCCGCGACGCGCCGGGAGAATCGCTTGCGGAAGTCGCGGTATGCCGGCCTTTCCCAGATCTGCGTCAGGGGCTGATCGTTAACGTTGCCGAAACTCACCACCGGAACCTCGAACGGCCGGCCCTCGAACACGCGCGGAATGTCGGAGCGTCCCAGGGGCGATGTATACACGCACGGCGACACGCCGCCATCGGCCGAGACGAACAAAATCTTCAACGGGTTGAGGTCGCACACCGCCATTTCCGTGAACTGCAGGCGGTACGGGCGGAACGCAATGCCGGTTCGCCGCGCCACGCAGTGCGCCTCCTCGATCGCTTCGCCGTATGCCGGCGCGGGAGGCGAGCTCGAATAGGCTCTGAGCTCGTCGAGCCCGGCCGTGATCACGTAGTCGAGATTGGTCGCGACCAGCTCGTCGGCACCGAGCTCCGCGGCCAGCTCGACCGCGCGCGGCAACTCGGCGAAGTTGGTGCTCGTCATGAGGTAGAAGAGCTCGACTTTCGGCTGCGTGTTCCCCCGTTCGCGCCGCAAATGCAGGAACCGCCGCAGATTCTCCTCCAGCCTGGCGAAATCCGACCCGACCCGGATCGCCTCATGCGTGGCGGCGCTTGCGCCAGCGATCGACACCGCGACGAGGTCGAGCCCGAGGTCGAGCAGCCGCGCGCCGTTCGCGCGCGTGAGCCGCGTGCCGTTGGTGGTGAAGCCGACGCGGCAGCCCGCGCTCTTCGCGCACGCGATCATGTCGAAGACGCGCCGGTGCAGCAGCGGCTCGCCCCAACCCTGCAAGTAGACCCAGTTCGCGCGCTCGAACGCCGCGGCGATCCGCCCGAACGTCTCCCACGACATGTCGCGCGCAGGCCAGTGATCGGCCAGCACGGTAACCGGGCACATTACGCACTTGAGGTTGCAGCGCGAGGTGACTTCGATCTGGAACGCCTCGAACGGGCGCGCCGCATCCTGCCCCTTGATCCAGCTCACCAGCTGTTTGACGGTCGGCGCCATCGCGGTGCCTGCGTACCGGGCAATTGGTCCCGCTGGGGCGGCTGATCAGCCGCCCCAGCGCGGGGCTCGATGGCGCCGTACAGGTATTACTTGAACACCGGCACCGGGAAGATCATGCCGCCGAAGATTATGTAGGCGAGTATCAGGGTAAAAAAGATGTTGAAGATCTGCGCAGTGACGAACGCCAGCGCCGGCCGCCCGCCGTCCATGCTGATTAGATCGCCAAATCGGGTCTCCAGGCCGATGCACATGAACGCCATGGCGAACCACCAGGTGCGAAATTCGCCGAATGCGCCCTTGGTGCCGCTTACCATGTCCGCAGGGATGACGAACGAAAACAGGGCCGAGGCCACCAGGAAGCCGAGGACGAACTTGGGGAAGCGATCCCAGATGATGCTCGCGCTCGGCTTCTCGCCGCCCGGTGCGGCCCCCGCCTTCACGGTCCACCACACCACAAGGATGAAGGCCGCTACGCCGATCAGCGCGTTCTGCGCGAACTTGACGATGACGCCGATTTTCATCGCCGAGTCGCTGACCAGCGCGCCTGCCGCCACCACGGTGGCGCTGGTATCAAGCGTGCCGCCTAGCCATGCACCGCCGACGATTTCCGGGATGCCGAAGTTCTTGATGATCCAGGGTTGGATGATCATCATCGGCACCGCGCAGATCAGCACCAGCGAGGCCACGTACGACAGCTTCTTCTTGTCGCCCGCAATCGCGCCACAGGTGGCGATCGCCGCCGACACGCCGCAGATGGCGACCGATGAGGACAGCATCGCCGCGAAATCGTCGTCCACCTTGAGTTTCCTCGCCAGCCAGAAGCAGAAATACCAGACCACCATCACCACGATGACCGCCTGCAGGATGCCCAGGGCGCCGTACTGCAGAACCTCGAGCAGCAGCAACGACGTTCCCAGGATGACCAGCCCGGTCTTGATATAGAACTCGGTCTGCACCGCCGGCTTCAGCCACCCCGGGACCCCGACCGTGTTGCTGATCAGCAGGCCGAGGAACAGCGCGAAGATCACGTATTCGATGCCGTAATCGATGAACAAGGCGTTCCCGGCGAGAAAGCGGGCGAGCCATGCAAGCGCGAACACGATCGGAAAGCCGATCAGGAAGCCTGGCGCGACCTTGCCCCCGATCAACCACATGCCGAGCGTTGCGACGACGAGCCACACGATGCCGATGGACACCACCTTGGAAATGTTCGTCCAGGTGAGGACCTTCGCTTCGGCGTTTGCAGCCGCATGGCCCTTGATCTCGTCGCCGAGTGCTGCGGCGACGGTGCCCTTGCCGCCTGCCTTGGCGACTTCGCCCGCGGACTTCTCGATCGCCTTGCGGTCGCTCGTCTGCAGGGCCGCCTTCAGTTCGTTGGCCTTGGCGGCGACCTCCTTACCCTGATCGCCCTTGCTCTCCGCCCCTTTGATCACATTGTCGAGCAGTGCGCTCCAGCCAGGCGCGCGCGTTGCGAGCTGCGTGTCCGTGGTCCACCGGAACGTCGAGCCGGTGGCCTTCAGGTCTACGAACTTCCCACTGAACGCGGCAAGCGTGAGAATGATGATGAGAAAACCGAGATATACCGCGACCCAGTCTTCCGTCCGCCACTTATGTGCTGCCATGGACACCCCCTATTTTTGTTGGCCATATTGCTGTACTTCGCACTAGCGCCAGACTGACGGCACCTGCTCCCGGAAGCTCGGCGCGGAACATCCCTTACGCCGGTGTATGAACGTCAACCGGCGCTCTTTAACTCCAGACCACCCGACTGGCCCCTTTTTTTTGACCAACGAGGCGCAGGCGGATATGCAGCATGTTAGTCGCTCCCACTCGGAAGTCAATCATAAGCCTATCGCATAAGCTTATCGCAAAAGTTTATCTGATAAGCCTATCGCACCGGCTTCAGGCGATGGTCACACCGCCGTCGGCGATGATCGTCTGCCCGGTGATGAATGTGGCCGCCCGGGAGGCGAGGAACACCGCGATGCCGCCGATTTCCTCGGCCTCGCCCAGGCGCCGCAGCGGCGTCATCGCCTCGCGCGCCTTGCGCGCCTGTTCGTTTTCCCACAGCGCGCGCGCGAAATCGGTCTTGATCAGGCCCGGCAGGATTGCGTTGACGCGTATGTTCGATGGTCCCCACTCGCAGGCGTAGTTTCGGACCAAGGCCGTGTCGGCGGCCTTGGACACGCCGTACAGCCCGATCACGGTATTGCCCTTGAGCGCGGCGATGCTCGAAACGATGATCACCACGCCGTCCTTGCGCTCGGCCATCTGCGGAATCGCCATATTGCACAGCCACCAGTTGCTCTTGATATTGTTGCCCATGATCTTGTCGAACACCTCGTCGCCCGCCTGCGCCGTCGGCCCGTACACGGGGTTGGCCGCCGCGTTGCACACCAGGATGTCGATTCTGCCCCAGTGCTTCATGGTCGCGTCGACGAGCTGCTGCAACTGCTCCTTGTGCGCGATGTTGCAAGGAATAGAGATCGCCTCGTAGCCCTTGCCGGTGAACTCCCGCGTCACTTCTTCGCAGGCCTCGGCCTTGCGGCTGGAGATCACCACCTTCGCGCCCGCTCTCGCCATCTCCTCGGCGATGGACTTGCCTATGCCCTTGGTCGAGCCGGTGATCAGCGCGACTTTGCCTGTCAGATCGAACATGTTTTGCCCCTTGATTGAATAACGCCACGATTTTCGCATCTACGCATGAGGCGTGCCGGCCCGCATGCGGTGAATCGGAATTTGATCCCACGCTGCCTGGAATTACAAGGCTCCGCTTTGTTTCAGCAGTGCCGCTACAGCCTGTGCCAGCTTGGCGTAGCCTTTGGCGTTGGGATGCGCCACATCGGACTTCAGCTCACGATCGCGCAGGATTGCCGTCAGTGCCGCGTCCTCGTACGGAAGCTTGAATTCCTTGGCGATGTCGGCATAGAAATCGGGCGGCGACGGGGGCAGTCCCGGCTTGGGCACGGCGATCAGCACCACATCTATGCTCCGTTGTCTGGCGAGACGGATCATGGCACGCAGATTTTCCGCCGCCTGGGCGTCGCCGAGCTTGCGCAGAAAATCATTGCCCCCGTGACACAGGATGAGCAGCGCGGGTTGGTGTTCGTCGAGCGCCGCGGGCAGGCGCTCCAGGCCGGCGGCGCTCACTTCGCCCGGCACGCCCGCGCTCCAGACTTTGCGCCCGATGAGTTGTTCCAGCACCGCGGGGTAGCTCGCCTCGGGTTGCGCGCCGGTGCCGAAGGTGAGGCTGTCGCCGAAGGCGAGAACGATGGCGTCGGCGGGCAGTTTGGACAGCTTCGGTGCACTGCCGCCGCAGCCGGCGAGCACGAACGCGAGCAGCAGCAGGCAACACGTTCGCAGCAATGGTTTCATCCCGTTCGCGTCGGCGCGGGTCGCGACGGTGCCAGACTTGGGCGCAGTCCAGAATGCGGTGCGCACGCACATGTGCGAACTCATGCTGGCTCGGGGTTATGCTGCGCTGCGAGGCTCAAGGGCACATTCGATGGTGAACAAGGTGGCGTCACGAGTCCGAGGCCGGAAGGCGCGGTGTGCGGTCGAGGAAATGCAGTGAGACGACCAGGGCCACGGTTCCGGCGAGCATGAAATGCGGACCGAACAACCACAACAGCAGCGGCACGGTGTAGTAGTAGGCGCGCATGCCGATGCTGTAGAACCGGCCCGCGCGGTTGAGATGGGCGCCGACATGTGCCGGGCTCGCCGCGACCAGGTTTCCGTCCTGCGGCGCATTGATCATGTAGCCGACGTGATGGAACAGGCGTATCGCCATGGCGAAGCTGAAAAAAGCGAACAGCAGATCCACCAGCAGCAGCAGCATCTTGGTGAGCCACAGCCTCGAACTGGCCGCGCCGAATACGTCGAGCGCCTGCCAGGTGGTGCGCAGCTTGTCGCCCTGTTCCGACAACGTAAGCACGCCGATGATCAACAGCACCGCAGTGGAAGCGAGAAAGACCGCCGCCATCATGGAGTTGCGCAGCGTTTGCACCGCGAGGATGCCGTCGCGCCGTCGCATGATTTCTTCCACCCAGGCACTGCGCACCAGGTTATTAACGTGCTGCACCGTGTAACCGGGATTCTGCTTGAGCCGGTAGCGCAGATAGCCCTGGTAGGAGATCAGCAAGGCAAGGCTCGCACCGAAACCGACGATGTCACTGGTAAAGTTCATGCTCTATTTCCGCGCTGGCGGCGGCAGCGCCGCGCACTCGTTGAAAATGCGCGCGCTGCAGGTCCTGCAGATGGAGCGATCGAGGCGCGCAAACACGCCGCCGATCGCCTCGTGCTTGGTGGCGAAGATGTTCGCCTGGCCGATCTGCTCGCTGTATCCGCCGCGCGCGAGCATGTCGCGCACCGGCTGGCGCAGGCTGTATAAGTAAAGTTGTCCGCCCATTTTCCTGCGCTGTTCGGCCTCGTGCGCGAGCAGTTCGGCCCCGGCCACATCGACGAAATTGATGCTCTTGCACAGCAGCAGCAGGTTCTTTTGTCCCGGACTCACCTCGCGCAGGGTATCGAAGTGCGCGCCGACATGGTTCACCGCGCCGAAATAGATCGAGCCCTCGATGCGCAGAATCTTGAGCTGCGGGCACTCGGCGAGCCCTGCCTCCAGCACCGCCATCTTGCGCGTCGCATGGCGCGGGTCCGGCACCAGGCTGCGCATGCTCGGGCGCGAAGTGCGTTTGAGGTACACCAGGAGCGAGAGCATCACGCCGGCCAGGATCGCGAATTCGAGTTCCAGCAGCAGCGTCGCGGCGAAGGTGAGCGCGAGCACCGCGGTCTCGGAGCGGCTGGCGCGCACGATGTTGCGGATGCTGCCGAAATCGATCAGCCCCCAGGCGACCAGAAACAGGATCGCCGCCATGCTCGCAATCGGCAGGTAGGCCATGAGCGGGGCCACGAAGATCAGAACCACCACCAGGAACAGCGCGGAGAAAACCGCGGCGAGCGGCGTGCGCGCGCCCGCCTCGTAGTTGAGTCCGGAGCGGTTGAAAGACGCCGTGGCAGGATAGCCGGAGAAGAAACTGGCGACGATATTGGACAGCCCCTGGCCGATGAATTCCTGGTTGCCGTCGATGCGCTGGCCGGACTTGAGCGCGATCGCCCGGCCTATGGACACCGCCTCGGTCAGGCCGAGCACGGTGATGGCGACAGCGATGGCAAGCAGCTTTCTCAGTTTTTCCAGCTCGAAATCGGGATGCGATAGCGGCGGCAGCGCGCCCGGCAGCGCGCCGAGCGTGCGGATCCCGGTGTGCTCGGCGCCCAGGGTCTGGTTGAGCGCGAAAGCCAGAACGCTGCCCGCCAGCATCGCCGCGATCATATACGGCACCCGCGGGAGATAGCGGCGGGCGAGGATGCCGGCCGCGAGCGTCGTTACAGCTACCAGCAGCACATAGGGCTGGATGTACGGAATCTGCGCCATGAACATATCGAGCGAACGCAGGAAGGAAATATTGCGCGCGATATAGACGCCGAAGAAATTGCTCAACTGGGCGTCGAAAATGAGCATCGCGGCGCCGGCGGTAAAACCGACCACTACGGTGTGCGAGATGAAGTTGACCAGCGTGCCCAGCCGCAATACACCCATGGCCAGCATGATTACTCCGGACATGAATGACAACGTAAGCACCAAATGCACGTATTGCGCGGAGCCGGGTTCGGCAATCATGCTGACTGTCGCGAACACGACCAGCGATACCGCGTTGGTCGGTCCGGAAACGGCATGCCAGGAGGAGCCCCACAGGGCGGCGACGATGGTCGGCACCATGGCGCAGTACAGGCCGTATTCTGGCGGCATGCCCGCGAGCGTGGCAAAGGCCACGCCTTGGGGCAGCACTACGATGGCGCCCACCAGGCCGGCGATTATGTCCGCACGCAGGCTGGCGCGGCCGACGCGCGGCCACCAGGCGAGAAACGGAAAAATGCGGGAAAGAACGGCCCGGGAGGGCAGGCTCATGACGACTTGCAGTTCAGCCTCAAAACGGCATCTTAGCAAATATGCCGGGCTGATCGGCAGCGGCCGCAGCGTCCCAATTCAGTCTGCGACAGCAGGCTCTTCCAGTATCCCGTGCTGTCTCCGATGCTCCCGCATGCCGCTGAACAGCGCATGCAGGACGATAGCCGCTCCGGACACCAGAGCGAACAGCATGATGCCCAAACTGATGTTCTTGAAAAGCTGCGCGGTGTCCGCGGCCATGGGGGCGATCCAGCCCAGCTCGGAAAGGTAGACCGGGATGACGAAACCGCGGCTGAACAGCACCAGCGTCATGATGACGCCCATCACCACCTTGACCATGAACGGTTTTACATAGGTGGTGCCTATCGCGCCGAGCTGGATGCCGAACAGCGATCCCGCCAGGATGATCATGGCCAGACGGATATCCACAAAACCTCCCCAGCCGTATTTGATGGTGCCGCCCAGGCCCATGACGAAAGCAATCACCAGCTCGCTGGCCGAGGCCATGAGTGAAGGTACCCCGAGGATGTAGTGCATGGCCGGCACGCCGATGAAGCCGCCCACGGCGATGGTGGCAGCCAGCATGCCGGTGGCGAAACCGATGGGAACGGTGACCAGCCAGGAAATGTGGGCCTTGGCGCTCTTGCAATAGAACATGGTGCCGGGAATATGCAGTTTGTGTACCCACTTGGCCAACCGTGTCACCCGCTCTTCATCCTGGGTGGTCCCTGACCTATACAGCTTCCAGGCATCCAGCAGCACCCAGGTACCGACGATGCCCAGCACCACCACGAAGGCGGCGCTCACATAAAGGTTGGAACCGGCATCGCCCAGACGTTCCTTGATCGACTGCTGGATGTTCGCGCCATAAAGCATACCCGCCTCTGCCGAGATTCCGAGGATCAGGCCCAGTTTCACGTCCACCTGACCATACTTGGCTCGCTTGATGGCACCCACCAGGGCTTTGGGAAACTTGTGGCAGATGTTGGAAGCCACGGCGACAATGCCGGGAACGCCCATGCTCATCATGGCCGGTGTGAGCACGAACGCGCCGCCCGAGCCGATGAAGCCTGAAACCAAGCCGCCGACAAAGCCGACGAAGAGCAGGAAGGCGATATTGGTAACGGTAAGATCGATGAAGTTCAAACTGGTCGCATCCATTGGATGATCCTAATTTTTTGCTTTGATGCCGAGGGCGTCCCAGAATGATGAGGTGAACCCGCCATGGAAATAGGAAACTGCGAACGCGAACGCGATTGGCACGATGGAATTCCAATGTCCTTGTCGGCTTATTTCAATCATCTGGGTTTCGAATCTGTATAGCCCGACATAGAGCACGGCGGTAGGTACCCCGTAGAGGACGGCTTTGCCCCACGCGGAAGACTTGGTTTTGCGGTTTGCCATGATGTTTCCTTCTCTCAACATTGCATTCGATACAAAGCTGTTCTTGCCCAAATTCCGGTTATTGCCGAATCACCTGGCGCCACCACCGGTCACGGCGGTCACCAGCGGGCAGGCGAGTTTCGCCCATGGGGCCGACGCACGATCAGCGGCGACGCTTTCCCAGCCTTCGAGGGAATCGATTACCACGGTGATGACGCACTCGTGGGTATTGGCATACTGGACGATGTCGCGCCGGCGCAGCATTGGCTTCATCGTCAGCGTGTAGGCGACGCCTTCATCGAGCAGGGTCTTGACGAAGGCATCGACCTCGGCCGGTATGCCTTCGCCGTTCGCCATCACCAGGATGTCGAGATCGGCATTCATGCGCTGGCTGAGGCCGCGGGCGGACGCCAGCAGGCGTTGGTCCACATGCCCCTGCCGCAGTGCCAGCAGTACCTTGCGTTCAGATTTGGGAGCGGACATTTGCGGCTGAAAACCTTGCGTGAGCGATTTGGCGGGCAGGCGCGGTTTCACCCGCTTCGGCAAGGGTGAGCGCGCCAAGCAGGGCTTCCAATGTTTCGAACCAGGCAGACCGCATGGCGACTCTCCCCCAATAAAGCTACTGGAGCTTCCGCAGGATTCGTGCCATGAAATCCGCTCAATCCCAACGATCTGATTACGCGTGCTTATTCGCGCCCATGCGCAACATGGAACTCTGCGATCAGATGCTGCACTTTGCAACTATCCGGGGATAAAATGCGTCTTAACGCAGATTTGACGGTGATGGGAAAGCTGTTGCAATCGGATAGGTATATGTTGCATGATGCAATCATTTGCAGCCGTTACGCATGAACTCTCTGCGTCAGAAAATCATCTTCGGCTACTCGGTCATCGGCGCCCTGGTGATAGGCCTGTCGCTGTTTTCCTTTCTCGAACTGCGGCTGCTGCAAAAGAAAATCGTCGCCGGCGAGCGGATCGCCGAGTTCTTCGACATTTCCCTGGAAATACGGCGTTTCGAGAAGAACTACTTCCTTTATCGACAAGCGGCCGATCTGGCTGAAAACCGGGAATACGTCGGCCGAGCCCTTGCCCTGCTGCGGGAACACGACGCCCTGTTCGAGGCCCTCGACGAGCCCGCTCGCATCGGCCGGCTGGGCGGCGACCTGGAAAGCTACGCCGCCTTGATGGAGGAATACGGGCAGGGCCGGCACAACGAGAATCTGGCAGGCGTGATCCGCACGACCGGCAAGGACATAGTCACCGCCGCCGAAGCCCTGGCCAAGGCGGAGCGCAGCACCCTCCAAGCTTTGTTGGATCGGCATCGGCAGATCCTGATCGGCTCGGTCATCGGAGTGACCTTGCTGGTGATCGTCATCGGTCAAATGCTCTCGCGCCGGGTCGTGCGGCCGCTAAAGCAGATGGAGGCAAGCATGGAGGCGGTGGCCGCCGGCCGCCTGGCCAAGTTGGAGATGGCTGCCGAAGATCGCGAAATCGTCTCACTGACCCAGGCATTCAACCACGTGATCAAGGAGCTGGAGCTGCGCCAAGGGCAGTTGGTGCGTTCGGAGAAGCTCGCCGCCCTGGGTACGCTGCTCTCCGGCGTCGCCCATGAGCTCAACAATCCCCTGTCCAACATCGCCACTTCCTGCCAGATACTGGTTGAGGAAATCGACGGCGCGGATCCGGCCTACAGGCAGGAACTCCTCGGCCAGATCGACGGCGAAACCTGGCGCGCGCGTCAGATCGTGCGCTCGCTCCTCGACTATGCCCGCGACCGGGCGTTCATCCGGGAATCGCTGCTTCTCGCCTCCCTGGTCGAGGAAACTCTGCGCCTGATGCGGGGCCAGATTCCGGCTCAGGTGTCGGTGTCGAGCCGGATTCCCGCGGACCTGGTGATCCAGGGCGACAAGCAGCGCCTGCAACAGGCCTTCCTCAACCTGATACGCAACGCCGTCGAGGCGGCGGCAGATTCGGGCAAGGTCCAGATCGCGGCGCATCTGGTCAGCGGCGAGCGCAATCACTTTCCTCCTGGCCGGCTGGTCTTCGGCCAGTCCGCAGGCAAGGGCGAAATGGCGGAGATCGAGATCCGCGATGATGGTCACGGCATCGCCGCCGACATCCTGCCCCGCATTTTCGACCCCTTCTTCACTACCAAGGAGGTGGGCAGGGGCCTGGGGCTGGGGCTGTTCATCGTTTTCGAAATCATCGAGGAGCACGGCGGTTCTATCGCCGTGGAAAGCGAACCGGGCAAGGGGACGGCCTTCTTCGTCCGCCTGCCCTCGGGAGACAGACATGTCTAACGGAAAACTGCTGATCGTGGACGACGAGAAAGTCGCGGTGAAGAATCTCGAACACGTGCTGAAGAAGGAAGGCTACGAGGTCACCGCCACCCAGAGCGGCGCCAACGCTCTGCTCCACCTTGATAGGCAGCAATTCGACGTGGTCCTCACCGACCTGCGCATGGAGAAAGTCGACGGTTTGCAGATACTGCAAAAATGCCGGGTAAGCTGGCCCGACACCGAGGTCATCCTCATCACCGGCTACGCCACCCTCGAATCGGCGGTTGAGGTGATGAAGCAGGGCGCCTTCTACTATATTGCCAAGCCCTTCCGACTCGACGAGGTGCGCAAGGTGGTGGCGGAGGCGATGCAAAAAATTCGCCTGCGCCGGGAGAACCGAGCTCTGCGCGAACAGGTCGAGAATTTCCAGGGGAAGGTGCGCATCATCACCCAGGATGGTGAAATGCAGCGATTGCTGGACATGTCCCGCCAGATCGCCCCGACCGACTGCAACGTGCTGATCACGGGCGAATCGGGTACCGGCAAGGAGCTTTTTGCCCGGTATCTGCACCACCACAGCCTGCGCGCGGAAGGTCACTTCCTCGCCGTCAATTGCGGCGCCTTCAACGAGGAGTTGCTGGCCAACGAAATGTTCGGCCACGTCAAGGGCTCCTTCACCGGCGCCGCCACCGACAAGAAAGGTCTGCTGCTGGCAGCAGACCGCGGCACCCTGTTCCTCGACGAGATCACCGAGATGTCCCCGGCCATGCAGGTCAAGCTGCTGCGGGTGATCCAGGAGCGGGAAGTCCTGCCCCTGGGCGCCACGGCACCGGTCAAGGTGGACGTGCGCTTCGTCGCCGCCACCAACCGTGACATGCAGGGCATGATGAAGCAGGGAGAGTTCCGCCAGGACCTGTATTTCCGCCTCAACGTGGTTAATCTCCACATCCCGCCGCTGTCGCGGCGCCGGGAAGACGTGCCGCTGCTGGCTTACCATTTCCTGAAGAAATGCGCGGCCCGCATGGGCAAACCGGTGGCGGAAATTTCCGCCGAGACCCTGAACATCCTCAAGGCCTACGATTTCCCGGGCAATGTGCGCGAGCTGGAGAACATCATCGAGCGTGGCGTCGCCATCGCCACCGGCGACATGATCGAGACCGCATATCTGCCGGACGATCTGCGCGAGCTGTCGATCCGCACCTTCCGCAAGAAAGGCGGTCGTCTGCCCTCGCTGGAGGAGCAGGAGCGCGACTACATCCGCTGGGTGCTTCAAGATGCCGGCGGCAACCAGACGCTGGCGGCGCAGATCCTCGGCATCGACCGCGTGTCGCTGTGGCGCAAGCTGAAGCGCTACCAGTCCGACTTGTTGTAAACGCTTCCGACCTGCCCAGGCGGCGGTGAATCGCGCCAGCACGCAGAAACAGGCCATCCGCCGCGCCAAACACCGGCAGCAGCAACCGCGCGCTCAGCGAGACGAACCTTCAGACTGGGCGCAGGGCATCCTGGTCTTTTCCCGCGCCCGCTTCCGCGTAGATCGCTTCGAGAGCCAGGTCGGCCGTCGAATAGATGTTCTTCTGGCCGATGTAGTCGAACAACCCCGTGGCGTGCATCACGTCGGTCACCTGCTTCTTCAGCCCCGAGAAGACGACCGTGACGCCGTTGCCGCGCAAGCGCTCGACCAGGTGGCGCACGACCTCCTCACCCGAGGCGTCGAGTTCGTTGATGCCGCTCGCAACGACCAACAGGTAGGGGGCTTTCGGGTTGTGCGACACGGCCTCGAGTATCGCATCCTCGAAATACGAAACGTTGGCAAAGTAAAGGCGGCCGTCGAAGCGTACCGCCGTGACCACTTCTGACGCCGGCAGGTTATGCACTTTGGCATCGCGCAGAGTGCCGTCGGCGTGGCGGCCGAGGATGGCCACCCGCGGCGTCATGGTGCGCCGTAGATAAAGCGCGATCGCGAGCCCGGCACCGACGATGATGCCGTTGTCCAGATGCGGCGCAAACGCCAGCGTGGCGACGAAGGTGGCGACGGCGGCGATGCCGTCGTGCCGGTTGGCGCGCCAGGCGTGCTTGACCGCCTTGAAATTGACCAGGCCGACCACCGCCATGATGATCACCGCGGCCAGTACCGCCTGTGGCAGGTGGTACAGCAGCGACGTCAGGAACAGCAGCGTCAACAGGACGAACAAACCGGTGAACACCGACGACATGCCGGTCATGGCGCCGGCATTGATATTCACCGCCGAGCGCGAGAACGAACCGGAAACGGGAAATGCCTGGCTGAAGCTGCCGACGATATTGGCGAGCCCCTGGCCGATCAACTCCTGGTTCGGGTCGATTCTCTGCTTGGTCTTGGCGGCGATGGCTTTGGCTATGGAAATCGCTTCCATGAAGCCGACCAGCGAGATGACGATGGCGGCCGAGAGCAGGCTGCCGAACATGCTCCAGGAAATCTGCGGCGTGCTGATCGAAGGCAGGCCCTCGGGCACCTTGCCGACCACCTCGCCGCCGCCGGTGAGTAGGAGCGTGCCGCTGCCGGCCTTGGGGATGCGCCAGAGACGGCCGTCGGAGCGTTTTCCGGCCGGCACCTTGCCGTATGCCCAGAAGGTATCGGCTATACCGTCGGCGCCGCGTGTGCGTTCGAACGCCATGCTGCGTATGGCCCGGTTGCGGCGGCGGTTTTCGTCTTCGCGATCCTTGAGCTGCAGCTTGAGCAACTCGATCTCGTAGCTGGCTGTCACCGCCTCGTGGGAAAGTTCAACGCGGCCTTTTCGCATGGTCTTCAATTCCGCCGCCTTGATGCCGATCTGGTCGGCGATTTCCTTGATGCGCGCTTCGGTGCGTGCGAACTCGCGCAACAACGCCTGTGCTTCGGGCTCGGCGATATGCTCGATGCGGGAGCTGGCGTTGCGCTCGAAGCCGATCGCCCACGACACCACCGTGGTCAGCGCCACGGCGATCAGTACCCCCGGCAGTCTTGGCGCCCAGCGGCGCATAGCCCATATGATGGCGATAGCCGCCATCCCCATCGCCAAGGTCGGCATATGCGTATCCCCAAGCTGCTGCAGCACGCCCCAGATGTCCTGGATGAAATGCTCGGAGCGGCCCATCGGCACGCCGATCAACTTATTCACCTGCGACAGGCCGATGATGATGGCCGCGGCATTGGTAAAACCGACGATCACCGGATGCGAGAGGAAATTGACGACTACGCCGAGCCGGAAGGCGCCGAGCATCAATTGCACCAGGCCCACCATCAGCGACAGCATGATCGCCAGGGCGATGAACTGCTCGGAGCCCACCGCCGCCAGTGACGCCAGGCTCGATGCCGTCAGCAACGAGACCACCGCCACCGGCCCGGTGGCGAGCTGGTTCGACGATCCCAGCAGAGCGGCCACCACCACCGGCAGGAAGGCCGCGTAGAGGCCATAGTAGGCGGGCATGCCGGCGAGCTGGGCGTAGGCCATGGATTGCGGCACCAGCACCAGCGCCACGGTCAGGCCGGCAATGAAGTCGGCGCGGAATAGCGTGCCTGAATACGGAAACCAACGCAGAAAAGGCAGCAAATTCCTGGGCGACAGTTTCACGGTGCGTAAGTGTTGCAGAAATAGTCTCTATTGTTGCAATAAGCAGCGAGATATTCTAGCCCCCGGGCGCAGCGCCGGCTTAACATATGCGTTATGCGCCTATCACTCACGCCTATGCCGGCCGGGGAGGAGATTTCATCTTTAACGCAACCTTGACGCAGGCTTGACCGGCGCTTTACGCGCTGGTCGCTATCCTTCACGGACGTATTTGATTGGAGTTCGTGATGAGCACCTACAAACGAATCCTCGCGTTGGTCGCTTTCAATAGCGACAGCGCAGCCGTGGCGAAACGCGCCGTGCAATTGTCCCGCTCGTACGGCGCCACACTGGCGCTGGCGTCGGTGGTTGATTACACCCCGGGCTTCGAATCCGATCACGTCCCGTTCCTCACTCCTGGCGAAATGCGACTAGCGATAGTGCGTGACATGCGGGAGAAGCTGGATCAGATGATGACGGAAATTGGTGCCGGTGGCTGCGAAATCATCGTCGCCTGCGGCGGCGAAGAGGAGGTTGTCTCCGAACTCACCCGTTCATGGCGTCCGGACTTGGTGCTGGTGGGCTCTCACGCACGCCACGGACTGGAGCGCAACGGCGAGCGCGCGGCTTACGACGTGCTGACCGTGCAAAGCAGGCGGCCGAGCTTTGCCGGGCGCATGATCAACGCACTGGCAGCGGCACTATGACCGACATCTCGCTCACTGCGGCCGCGCCCGCGCAGCCCGTACCCGCGCAGTCCGTAACTGCGCGGCCCGCGCCGGCCACGGACAGAATCCTCGCCCTGCTGCCGTTCCTGCGCTGGTGGCCGATGGTCAATACCGTCACCTTGAAGTGCGACCTCCTGGCCGGGTTGATCGGCGCCATCATCGTCCTGCCACAGGGCGTTGCCTTTGCCACTCTCGCCGGCATGCCGCCGGAATATGGCCTGTATGCGGCCATGGTGCCGGCAGTGGTAGCCGCGCTGTGGGGCTCTTCCTGGCATCTGGTTTCCGGCCCGACCAATGCCATCTCGCTGGTGGTGTTCGCGACCATGAGCACGGTCGCCGAACCCGGTAGCGCCGCCTATGTGAGCCTGGTGCTGACCTTGACCTTCATGGTCGGCCTGATGCAGTTGGCGATGGGAGTGGCTCGCCTCGGCTCGCTGGTGAATTTCATTTCCCACACCGTGGTCATCGGCTTCACTGCAGGAGCGGCTTTGCTGATCATCGCCAGCCAGGTCAAGAACTTCTTCGGCATCCACATTCCCCATGGCGCAATGTTCTTCCGCATCTTCGGGACACTGTTCGATCATGCCGCCGGGATCAACCCATACGTCCTCCTGATCGGTCTCGTTACGCTGCTGTCGGGCATCGCTGTGCGCAATTGGATGCCCAGGATTCCCTACATGATCGTGGCCATGCTGGTCGGCAGTCTGGCTGCGCTGGCGCTGAACGAATCCTTCGGTGCCGAACTGACCGGCATCAAGACCATCGGCGCTCTCCCCGGCGCACTGCCGCCGCTGTCGACGCCCCACTTCTCCTTTGACACCATGCGCGAACTGATCAGCGTCGCAGTTGCAGTGACCGGCCTGGCGCTGATCGAGGCTGCGTCGATCGCCCGCGCGATCGCGCTGAAATCCGGGCAACGCATCGACGGCAACCAGGAGTTTATCGGCCAGGGCCTGTCCAATCTTCTCGGCGCATTTTTTTCCGGCTACCCCTCGTCCGGCTCCTTCAATCGCTCCGGCGTCAACTTCGAAGCGGGTGCCATCACGCCGCTGGCTGCCGTTTTTTCCGCCGGCTTCCTGGTATTGGTTCTGTTGGCCGTAGCGCCTCTCGCCGCTTACATTCCGATTGCTTCCATGGCGGCAATCCTGTTCCTGGTGGCCTGGGGTCTATTCGACTTCCGTCACATCGGGTCCATCATCCGCACCAGCAGGGCCGAGACGGCAGTGCTCCTTGCAACTCTCATCGCCACCCTGGTCATGCACCTGGAATTCGCCATTCTGGTCGGCATGCTGCTGTCGCTGTTGCTTTACCTGAGCCGTACGTCGCAGCCGGCGGTGCGGGTTCTCGTCCCGGACAACCACGAACCGCAACGCAAGTTTCATCTTGTGCGCGCAGATGAAGCCGAGTGCCCGCAAATGAAAATCGTACGCATCGAAGGTTCGATCTACTTCGGCGCGGTGAACCACGTCGGCGAGATGCTGCACGACATTGCGCAGAGCCATCCGCAACAGCGCCATCTGCTGGTCATGGCGAAGAGCATCAACTTTGTCGATATTGCCGGTGCTGAATTGCTGGCTGAAGAGGCGCGGCGGCGTCGCCGGCAGGGGGGGCGCCTGTGGTTCTACAGCGTGCGGCAGTCGGCAGAGGAAATGCTGCGCAAGCCGGAGTATGCCGAGGAATTCGGCGCTGACGCCTTTTTCGCATCCAAGCACGAAGCCATAGAACATATCGTGCGGCAGTTCGACACCTCGGTCTGCGCAAACTGCAAGGCGCGCATATTCGAGGAGTGCCGCGAGTTGCCTGGCGCCAGACCTGCTGGGGTCGAGCCTTGCATGGGTGAAATTGTGGCCGCTTGACCGGGCGGTGCAAGAAGCGGGTTCCCCAAGGAAACCTCGCCCATGGTGAGGCGGCGCCGGAGCGGTCCCGGCAACCGGTGCATTGCTGTTGTTTGCGTCACTCCGCCTTCGGTCAGAAGTGGCAAAGCGCCGCAAAGTGCATAATAAGCCGATGAATGCACCGCTTAGAATCCTTGTGGTAGAGGACAATCCGGATCTCGCCGCCAACCTTGTCGATTATTTCGAAGCCAAGGGGCACCTGGCCGATGCCGCTGGCGACGGTCTTTCGGGGTTGCAGTTGGCGATCCGCAACGATTACGACGTCATCGTCCTCGACCTCATGCTGCCGGGACTCGATGGCATTTCGCTGTGTCGGCGCCTGCGCGAGGAAGTCGGCAAGCTCACGCCGATCCTGATGTTGACCGCGCGCGACGCCATCGAGGACAAGATCGCCGGACTCGAAGCGGGCGCCGACGACTACGTCGTCAAGCCGTTCGTCCTGCGCGAGCTGGCGGCGCGCATCATGGCCTTGTCGCGCCGCGCGCAGGCAAGCTCGCCGCGGCAGAAACTGAAGATCGGCGACCTCGTATTCGATACCGCAACCTTTGAGATTGTCCGCGCCGGCAAACCCATCGCTCTGCCGCCGATTCCACTGCGCATCCTCGAAGCCCTGATGCGCGCTAGCCCACGCGTGCTGGCGCGCGAGGAACTGGAACGTGCAGTCTGGGGCGATGCGCCACCCGACAGCGATGCCCTGCGCGCCCACATGCACTTGCTGCGCGGCGCCATCGACAAACCGTTCGACCAGCCGCTGCTGCGCACCCTGCGCGGCTTAGGCTGGCAGATTGCAGCTGCGGATGCGCCAGCGCCATAGTCTGCGCTTTCGCGTCGCCGCCGCCTTCGCCAGTCTGGGCGCCCTCCTCAGCCTGCTGTTCGCGCTGGGAATCCTGGTCGCAACGCACGATGTGTCGAACCGGCTGATGGACCAGACACTGAAGGAGGAACTTGACGACTACATGGCGCGCCGTGCGCGCAATCCGCAGTCGCTGCCGCCGCACACCGCCAGCCTGCGCGGCTACGTTGCTGCGGTCGGCACTCCAGCCGAAGGCATTCCGGCCGCAGTGCGGGCACTGCCGCAGGGCAAGCACGAGATCGTCGTGGATGGCGTCCCCTTTCGAGTCGCCGTGGCGGAGCGCGACGGCGAACGCTACACGATCATGTTCAGCGAGGAACGACAGCGCCGGCGCGAGCAGCGCTTCCTCGCCTATCTCATTGCCGGCGCACTGCTGATGACGCTGCTGGCGGCGGCTGGCGGATTCTGGCTGGCCGCGCATGTCATCACCCCCGTCACCGAGCTGGCGCGCGCGGTGTCCCAGGCGTCGACCGAAAATCCGCCGCGGCTCACCACCGACGACCAGTTGCACGACGAGATCGGCGAGCTGACGCGTTCCTTCGACCGCTATTTCGGCCGGCTGGCCGCCTTCGTCGAGCGCGAGCGCGCCTTTGCCGCCGATGCCAGCCACGAGCTGCGTACACCGCTGGCGGTAATACGCGGCGCCGCCGAGGTGTTGGCGGAAGACCCGCGGCTGACCGAAGCACAGGCCAATCGGGTGTCCCGCATCGAGCGCGCCGCCGCCGAGATGTCGGCCCTGACCGACGCTCTCTTGCTTCTGGCACGCGAGGAAAACGCGCCGGTCGAGGAACCCTGCGATTGCGTGCAGCTGGTGCGCAAGTCCGTCGAGCATTACCTGACGCTGGCGGCGCAGCGGCACAGCAGCCTCGACCTCGTCGTCGAGGCGCAGGTGCGGCTGGACGTGGCGCCGGCGCTGTTCTCCATCGTCGTCGACAATCTGGTGCGCAACGCCGTCGCCCACACCGAGGCCGGACGTGTCTCGGTACACCTCTACGCCGACCGGCTGGTCGTTTCCGACACCGGCATCGGCATCGAAGCCGAGGAAATCGGCCGCGTGTTCCAGCGCTACTACCGGGGCGCAGCCAGCGGCGGCTCTGGCATCGGCCTGTCGTTGGTGAAACGCATCTGCGACCGCCAGGGCTGGCAAATCGAACTGGTCAGCCGCAGCGGCGGCGGCACCAGCGCCACGCTGAAATTCATCGTTTGAATCCGCGTAGGCGGTGTTCTCCAGTTCGATGCCGGAACTCGCGCCCGCGTACAGCTTGCGCGCCTGCACGATCAGGCGCTGGGCAAATTCGGCGTGGATAAGCCAGTTTCCTGTCTCGTTGGCATCGGCCAGGCGACCTGCCCGGTTCTGGTCGTCAAGGCGTAATCGTAGACGCCAGGGCCGAAATCATCCTCAGTCGGAATGTGGCCGGAACTGGCCGTTTCAGCCGCTGTCCGAGCCATCGGTTTGACTGAGTGCTTGATTGACAGTGGTGGGGCGCGCGCCTAACATCGCTGGTCCGATCAATCCGCACTTCATACTCGATGAACATCCCACGCCCGGCATCGGACCGCCACCCCGGAAGAACCCACTGCAGGAGGATGATGTGAACGATGGCTTTCGTTTGCTCGATCCGCTGCGCCAGGCGGCTGCGGTGAAGGCACTGCGCGCGATCCTGCCAGCCGAGTCCGTGATGTATCGGCAGGAGGACACCAAGCCCTACGAATGCGACGGGCTGTCGGCCTACCGCGAACTGCCGATGGTGGTGGCGCTGCCTGCGAACGAGGAGGAGGTCAGCCGCGTGCTGCGCGCCTGCCACGAACTCAAACTGCCGGTGGTGGCGCGCGGCGCCGGCACCGGACTGTCCGGCGGGGCGCTGCCGCACGCGAAGGGCGTGCTGCTGTCGCTTGCAAAAATGAAAAGCATACTCGCTCTCGACCCGGTATCGCGCACCGCGCGCGTGCAGCCGGGGGTGCGCAACCTGGCCATTTCCGAGGCGGCCGCGCCCTATGGCCTGTATTACGCCCCCGACCCATCCTCGCAGATCGCCTGCACCATCGGCGGCAACGTGGCCGAGAACGCAGGCGGCGTGCACTGCCTCAAGTACGGACTCACCGTGCACAACGTGCTGCGCGTGCGCGCCTGCACCATCGAGGGCGAGGTGGTCGAATTCGGCAGCGGGGCGCTCGATGCGCCGGGCCTCGATCTGCTTGCGCTGGTCATGGGCTCCGAGGGCATGCTCGCCGTGACCACGGAAATCACCGTCAAGCTGGTGCCCAAGCCGCAGACCGCGCGGGTGATACTCGCCGCCTTCGACGATGTGGAGAAAGCGGGCAACGCCGCCGCGGACGTGATCGCCGCGGGGATCATCCCCGCGGGGCTGGAAATGATGGACCAGCCGGCCACACGCGCGGTCGAGGAATATGTGCATGCCGGCTACGATCTCGACGCCGCCGCGCTGCTGCTGTGCGAATCCGACGGTACCGCGGAAGAGGTCGGGGACGAGATCGCGCGCATGACCGCGGTGCTGAAAGCATCCGGCGCCTACGATTTCCGCATTTCGCAGAACGAAGCCGAACGCCTGAAATTCTGGTCCGGACGCAAGGCGGCGTTCTCGGCGATGGGCCGCATTTCGCCGGATTACTACTGCATGGACGGCACCATTCCGAGGAAGCGCCTGGGCGAAGTCTTGCATTTCATCGCCACCCTGGAGAAGAAATACGGTCTGCGCTGCCCCAACGTGTTCCACGCCGGCGATGGCAACCTGCATCCGTTGATCCTGTTCGATGCCAATGATCCGTACCAGTTGCATCGCACCGAAGCCTTCGCCGGCGAAGTGCTGGAGAAATGCATCGAGGTGGGTGGTACGGTCACCGGCGAGCACGGCGTGGGCATAGAGAAAATCAACCAGATGTGCGTGCAGTTCAATCCCGACGAACTGGAGATGTTCCGCGCGGTGAAGCGCGCCTTCGACGCGGACGGCCTGCTCAACCCGGACAAGAACATACCGACGCTGCACCGCTGCGCCGAGTTCGGTCGCATGCACGTCGAGGGCGGGCAGTTGCCGCATCCCGGGCTGCCGCGTTTCTGATATGCGAGAGGTCATCGAAGGATACGCGCAACGGATCCGTTCCGCCGCGGCGGAGAAAAGGCCGCTGCAGTTGCGCGGCGGCGGCACCAAGGACTTCTACGGCGAGCCCGCGACCGCGGAGGTATTGGACACGCGCGCCTACGCCGGCATCGTCGCCTACGAGCCGACCGAACTGGTGATCACCGTGCGCTGCGGCACGCCGCTGGCGGAACTCGAGGATGCGCTGCGCGCACGGGGTCAGCACCTGGCGTTCGAGCCGCCACACTTTGGTGCCGCAGCGACCGTGGGCGGGATGGTCGCCGCCGGGCTGTCCGGACCGCGGCGCCAGGCCGCCGGCGCGGTGCGCGATTTCGTGCTCGGCGTGCGCATGCTCGATGGACGCGGCGACGATCTGAGCTTCGGCGGCCAGGTGATGAAGAACGTCGCCGGCTACGACGTTTCCAGACCGATGGCCGGCTCCCTGGGCACGCTGGGCATGATACTGGAGGTCTCGCTCAAGGTGCCGCCGCTGCCATTTTCCGAAGCGACGACCAGACTGGAACTGCCGCAGGACAAAGCGATCGGGATGCTCAATCACTGGGGCGGCCAGCCGCTGCCGATCAGCGCCTGCGCCTGGGTGGGGGGCGATCTCGCCATACGCCTGTCGGGTGCGGCAAGCGCAGTCAAAGCGGCGCGCGAAACGATTGGCGGCGAGGCGATGGAATCCGGGCAGGCGCAGAGCTTCTGGCGCGCAATGCGCGAGCAGACGGATCCTTTTTTCGGCGGCGATAAGCCGCTGTGGCGGCTGTCAGTGCCGTCGATTACGCCGCCGCTCGCTTTGCCGGGTGAGGAACTGATCGAGTGGGGCGGGTCGCAGAGGTGGCTCGCGAGCAATGCCGATGCGCGCACCATCCGCGCGGCGGCGGCACAGGCCGGCGGGCATGCCACGCTGTTTCGCGCGGCCGACAAGAGCGCGGGCGTGTTTACGCCGCTTGCGCCCGCGCTGGCGAAAATCCACCGCAACCTGAAGCAGGCCTTCGACCCCGCGGGCATCTTCAATCCCGGTCGGATGTATCCGGATCTATGAACGGTTTTCACCGCGGTTGAACTTGCTCCATGCAAACCAAGCTGGCTGACTTCATCAAGGACACCGCCGACGGCCGGGAGGCGGACGCGATCCTGCGCAAGTGCGTGCATTGCGGTTTTTGCACCGCGACCTGCCCGACTTATCAATTGCTGGGCGACGAGCTCGACGGACCGCGCGGGCGCATTTACTTGATCAAGGGCATGCTCGAAGGCGCCGAGGTTACGGCCAGCACGCAACTGCACTTGGACCGCTGCCTCACCTGCCGCGCCTGCGAAACCACCTGCCCGTCGGGCGTGCAGTACGGACGCCTGGTCGATATCGGGCGCAAGCTCGCCGAGGAGCGCGTGCCGCGGCCGCTGCCGGCGCGCCTGCTGCGGTTCGCCCTGCGCTTGGTGCTGCCGCGCACCTGGTTGTTCGGTTCGCTGCTCAAGCTGGGCCGCTGGCTGCGCCCGGCGCTGCCGTTCGCGCTGCAGGACAAGGTTCCCGCCGCAGTGCCCGACGCCGGCGTCTGGCCGGCTGCGCGGCATGCGCGCAGGATGCTGGTACTCGCCGGCTGCGTGCAGCCGGCGCTCTCGCCGGACATCAACGCGGCTGCGGCGCGCGTGCTCGACCAGCTCGGCATATCGCTCATCGAAGCGCCAGGAGCAGGCTGCTGCGGCGCGGTGCGCTTTCATCTGAATGCGCAGGAGGATGGCCTGGATGACATGCGTGCGCTGATCGATGCCTGGTGGCCACATGTCGGGGAAGGCGATGCCGGCACTGCCGGGGGCGTCGAAGCCATCGTCATGACCGCCAGTGGCTGCGGCACCACGGTAAAAGAGTACGGCCACCTGCTCGCGCACGATCCTGCCTATGCCGGGAAAGCGGGAAGAATCAGCGCCTTGACCAAGGACCTCTCCGAAGTAATCGCCGCCGAGTTGAACAGTCTGAAGTCCTTGCTCGCGAAGACTGCGCCGAGCGCGCAGACTTCGAAACTGGCGCTGCAACTGCCTTGCACCCTGCAGCACGGGCAGAAGATAAGCGGCCTGGTCGAAAGCATACTCGCCGCAGCGGGCTTCGAGCTGACGCCGGTCGCGGACGGCCATCTGTGCTGCGGTTCCGCCGGCACCTACTCCATCCTGCAGCCGGAATTGTCCGCCAGATTGAAAGTGAATAAGCTCGCCGCTTTGCACGCCGGCTCGCCGCAGGCGATAGTCAGCGCCAACATCGGCTGCCTCAGCCATTTGCAGAGCGGGACCGCGCTGCCGCTGGAGCACTGGATCGTGGCGTTGGAGCGGCGTCTGACCGGCTGACACAGATCCGGCGTCACGAAACGCCAAGTGCGGGCTAGGGCGAATACGCGCTGCGCCGCCTCGGCAGGCGGCTCACCTGCTGCCGCAGTACGAAAAGCTCCTCGCCCAGATTGCCGCTACCACCCCGCACGCGCGAGGACGACTGCCGCGATGGATTACTCTGAAGGTCGCAGCGAACAGTATTACGCAGAGCGAGCGCGCCGACGACGGCGCAGAACGAGAACTTAGCGTGCAGAGTTGATCTATTGCGGATCGCAGCCAATGCTCTGACTATGAGACCTGCCACGAAGAACGTGCCGCCCTAGGCAGAAGCCACACATCCAATCAGGATAAATGGGAACTTACTCATAGTTCCCAACACGGGAACTTTATGGTATCCTGGCGGTCATGAACAATACGAACAAGCACGTCCATGCGGATCGTTGGCCGCAAGAAACTTGACGAGTTCGCGGCCGGACATGCCGACGCCAGACCATGGATAGAGAACTGGATCTCGGACACTGAGTTGTCGGGCTGGAATGCGCCGCAGGACATCAAGGACAAGTACGCGTCGGCCAGTTTTCTGGCCGCGAACGTGGTTATTTTCAATGTAAAGGGAAACAGGTACCGGCTCGAAGTGCTGGTTGCGTATAAGACTGGCACGGTAGTAATCCGAAAAGTTGAGACGCACGCGGAATATTCGAAACCCAAGGGGCGCAAAAAGTGATGGACTTGAAGATCATCAAGACCGAAGTGGAACATAAGGCTTATCTGACCGAGGTCGAACGGCTCGCTGCCGAAGACCCCGAGCCGGGTACGCCGGACGGTGATCGCCTGGAACTCCTTGCCAAGCTGGTGGAGGACTATGAGAAGGAAAGGTTCCGATTCGCTCGCCCGGACCCCGTCGCTGCCATAAAATTCCGGATGGAGGAAAAGGGCCTGAAGCAGAAGGATCTGGTCGCCATCATGGGAGGCAAGAATCGCGTGTCGGAAGTCCTCTCGGGCAAGCGCCAGCTCACGCTTGCAATGGTCAGAGCACTGAGCGAAGAGCTACACATACCAATCGACCTTCTGATTCAAGAGTCGAGTCCTTCGGAAGACGACGAGGACGAATATGACTCAATGGATGAAGCCCGCATACCGATCGCGCACATCCTTCGATCAGGCCAGTTCCCGGAGCACGAGGCAACGATGCTGACGACGAGCGCTATCGTTCAGCGCTACCTGAAGCCCAAGCATGGGCCGTTGTATTTGAAGCAGACCATCACCTACGGGGCGACGCCTTCGACCAACAAAACCAATCTAAAGATGTGGGTCGGGCGGGTGCGGGAGTTGGCGCATCAGACCAAGCGCAAGCGCGGTGTATGGCGCCCCGGCACTTTAAACGAGGAGTTTCTGACCTATGTAGCTCGATTTAGCTGGTCGGAAACGGGTCCGCGCCTCGCGCAGCAATTCCTCGCCGAAAAGGGAATCGCGCTGGTGATTCTTCCCCATTACCCGCAGACCAAGCTCGACGGGGCAGCCATGCAAGACCAGGAAGGCGCACCAGTCATCGGTCTTACGATCCGGCACGACCGCCTCGACAATTTCTGGTTCACGTTGCTGCATGAACTCGTCCACACGTGGAAACACCTGCCTGAGCTCGGATTGGCCATCACCGACGAGGAAGTCGACAAAGCACACGACGGTGACGATGCGAAAGAAGCGGAGGCGAACCGCTTGGCACGGGACGCATTTATTCCCCGAGCGCAGTGGACGCGCAGCGAGGCCTATCTAAGGCCCTCACATGAGTCGATCCAAGAATTAGCTAACCGATTGCACATCAGTCCGGCCATCGTTGCCGGTCGCCTCAGACATGAAAAGTCGCGGTACGCGGCGTTTGGACGGCTTGTCGGTAATAGACAAGTGCGAAAGCTGTTTCCCGAAATTACTTGGAGTTGATGGAGTTGAACATGCGCGGCTCCTATTGCTACATGCCAATTCTCCCGGCTCGCTACGGTGCCTTCCGCGAAGTGGCCTCGCTTTCGCCAATCGGGCGATCGCGTATCCGACCGGCGTGACTTCGATACGCTTCACGCTATCGTCGTTGCGCACTTGAAGTGCGCTAGAGTCTATTGCGCGTTTGCCGTAGACCAATAGAGGACGATAGTGGCAAGATTAAGAGACAGCATCCCCGACAGGCCCGGTAACAAAGACATCCGCCAGCTCGCGCGCATCCTCGGCTTTCTCGCGCCCTACCGCAGGCAGGTCGCGATCGCGCTGGTGGCGCTGGTGGTCGCCGCCGCCTGCGTGCTGGTGCTGGGCCAGGGACTGCGCCGGGTCATCGACCGCGGTTTTTCCAGCGGCGATGCGGCGCTGCTCGATGGCGCGCTCGTTGCGCTGCTCGCAGTCATCGTCGTCATGGCGATCGCGACTTACACGCGCTTTTATTTCGTCTCCTGGATCGGCGAGCGCGTTTCGGCCGACATCCGCCGCGCGGTGTTCGGCCATCTGCTCGATCTGTCGCCGGGCTTCTTCGAGGTCACGCGCACGGGCGAGGTGATTTCGCGCCTGACCAACGACACGTCGCTCCTCGAAGTGGTGATCGGATCGAGCGCCTCGTTCGCGCTGCGCAACACCCTGATCATGCTCGGCAGCCTGGTAATGCTGTTTGTCACCAGTCCCAAGCTCACCGCGCTGGTGCTGCTGGGCGTGCCGCTGGTGATCGCGCCGATCCTGCTCTACGGCCGGCGCGTGCGCAACCTGTCGCGCGCGAGCCAGGCGCGTGTGGCCGACGTCAGCGTGTACATCGACGAGGCCTTGCACGAAATTCGCACGGTGCAGTCCTACGGCCATGAGAACGAAGACCGCGCGCGCTTCGGCGAGCGCGTCGAGCAGGCGTTTGCCACGGCGGCCGAGCGCATCCGCCAGCGCGCGCTCTTGATCGCGCTGGTGATGCTGCTCGCTTTCGGCGCCGTCGGCGTCATTCTCTGGATCGGCGGCCACGACGTGCTCGCCGGCCGTATCAGCGCAGGTGAGCTGTCGGCCTTCGTCTTTTACGCGGTGCTGGTGGCGGGCGCCTTCGGCGCGGTGTCCGAAGTCATCGGCGATCTGCAGCGCGCCGCCGGCGCCACCGAGCGCCTGATGGAGTTGCTCGCCACCGAGCCGCAGATTCACGCGCCGGAAAGCCCGCAGCCGCTGCCCGAGCCGCCGCGCGGGGAGGTGCGCTTCGAAAACGTCAGCTTTCGTTACCCCTCGCGCCCGGATGCGCTGGCGCTCGCTGATTTTTCGCTCGAAGTGAAACCGGGTGAGACGGTGGCGCTGGTCGGCCCCTCCGGTGCGGGCAAGTCGACCGTGCTGCAGTTGCTGCTGCGTTACTACGACGCCGACGCCGGCACCATCAGCCTGGACGGGGTCGAATTGCCGCGCGCCGATCCGCGCGCCGTGCGCACGCGCCTCGCGTTGGTGCCGCAGGATCCGGTAATTTTCGCCGCTTCGGTGCGCGAGAACGTGCGCTATGGCCGGCCCGGCGCGAGCGATGCCGAGGTGCAGGAAGCCTGCACCGCGGCCTACGCGAGCGAGTTCATCGAGCGCCTGCCCGAGGCGATGGACACTTTTCTTGGCGAGCGCGGCGTGCGCCTTTCCGGCGGCCAGCGCCAGAGGCTGTCGATCGCGCGCGCGCTGCTCGCGGATCGCGCGGTGCTGCTGCTGGACGAGGCGACCAGCTCCCTCGATGCGGCAAGCGAACATTATGTCCAGATGGCCTTGGCGCGCCTGATGCAGAATCGCACCACGCTGATCGTCGCGCACCGCCTGGCCACGGTACAAAACGCAGACCGCATCGTGGTGATGGACGAAGGCCGCATCATCGCCACCGGCACGCACGACCAACTGGTGCGCGAAAAGGGCCTGTACGCCAGGCTCGCGGCGCTGCAGTTCCTCGGCGCGGGCGCGGCTGCGGTGGCGAATCCGTGAAACATATTCTGCTTGGCTTGCTGCTGGCCGTGGCCAGCGCAGCCATGGGCGACGAGGTATTGCGCGTCGGCTCCAAGCGTTTCACCGAGTCCTACATCCTCGGCGAGATTGTCGCGCAGAGCGTGCCCGGCCGCGCCGAGCACAGACCCGGCCTCGGCAATACCGGCATCGTCTACGCGGCGCTCAAGGCCGGTGCGATCGATGTCTACCCGGAATATACCGGCACCATCGCGCGCGAAATTCTGAAGCTCGACGGCGCGTTCACGCTCGAGGACCTCGGGCGGCGGCTTGCGCCGGACGGGCTGGGCGTGGCGGTGCGCCTGGGTTTCAACAATACCTATGCCTTGGCCATGCGCGAGGCCGAGGCCGAGCGCCTGTCAGTGCGCACGCTGTCGGAGCTCGCGCGCCATCTCGATCTGAAGCTGGGCCTGTCGCAGGAGTTCATTGCGCGCGCGGACGGCTGGCCCGCCCTCAGGAGCGCGTACGCGCTGCGGCAGGCGCCCACGGGCCTCGACCACGGCCTCGCCTACGCGGCCATCGCCGCGGGGAAAATCGATGTGATGGACATCTATTCCACCGATGCGAAAATCGAAAGTTACCGGCTGCGCGTGCTCGAGGACGACCGCGGCATATTCCCGCGCTACGACGCGGTGCTGTTGTACCGGCTGGATCTGCCGCAGCGCCTGCCGCAGGCATGGAAGGCATTGCAAAGCCTGGAAGGCCGGATCAGCGAGCGGCAGATGATACGCCTCAATGCCGCGGCCGAACTGGAGCGAAAAAGTTTTGCCGACGTGGCGAAGATCTTCCTCGCCGCCAAGGGCGCGCCCGCGGCGCAGGCGCGCAGTTTCACGGATGCGCTGTTCGGCGCGGATTTCTGGCGGCTTACGCGCGAGCACCTGCTGCTGGTATTCGTATCGCTGGGTGCAGGCATTGCCGTCGCGCTGCCGCTGGGCATCCTCGCGGCCAGGGTCGAAGCCGCCGCGCAGACTATCCTCGCGGTGGTCGGCGTGATCCAAACCATACCGGCGCTCGCGCTGCTCGCGTTCCTGATCCCGCTGTTCGGCAGCATCGGCACCGTGCCGGCGCTGATCGCACTGTTTCTGTATTCGCTCCTGCCCATCGTGCGCAATACCCATGCGGGTATCGCCGGCGTGGGCAAGGGCATGCGCCAGGCGGCCCTGGCCCTGGGGCTCGCCCCCCGGGATCAGCTGCTGTTGATAGAACTGCCGCTGGCGGCGCCCGCGATACTCGCGGGCATCAAGACCGCGGCCGTGATCGGCGTCGGCACCGCCACCATCGCCGCGTTCATCGGCGCGGGCGGTTACGGCGAGCGCATCGCGCAGGGCCTGGCGCTGAACGACAATGCGACCTTGCTCGCCGGCGCTATTCCCGCGGCGGCATTGGCCCTGATAATTCAGGGCTTGTTCGAGCTGATCGAGCGCCGCGTGTTTCCCGCGCTGCATCGAAGCGCCTAGGGTCTGTTGGCATTCATCGCGCCTGTGCTGAATGTAAACAGACCCTCAGGGTATGCTTGATGTTTGATCTACATCAAACTAGATTTTGCGGGTAAAAGTACAGTACGCAGGTCTCGGCCCGCGGCCGCATCAAGCGTCCAGAACCACACACTCCGTTAGGGCATACCGCTCGCGAAAATCGCTGCGCCGGCTGGCGCAGTGGAGCACGGACGAGACAGACGACGCAGCGGCGTTAAACCGTAACATTTAGCATTTACAGGGGGATTCATGCCTCAGGTCATAGGCGTACCGAAAGAGACAGCGGCCGGTGAAAAGCGCGTTGCCACCGTACCCGAAGTCGTCGAAAAACTCATCAAACTCGGATTCTCGGTCAAAGTCGAATCCGGCGCCGGGGACGCGGCGAATTGCAGTGACGATAGCTACCGCAGCGCAGGTGCGCAGATCGTCGAGGGCGCAGCCAAGCTGTGGGCGGAATCCGACATCGTCTTCAAAGTAAGCGTACCGACCGCCGAAGAAGTCGGCCTGATGCACGAGGGTCAGACCCTGATCACCTTCATCTGGCCGGCGCAGAACCCTGAACTGATGCAGCAGTTCGCGGCGCGCAAGGTCACCGTGCTGGCCATCGACTCGCTGCCGCGCATGCTCTCCCGCGCGCAGAAGATGGACGCCCTGACCTCCCAGGCCGGCGTCGCCGGCTACCGCGCCGTCATCGAGGCTGCCAACGCCTTCGGCCGCTTTTTCAACGGCCAGATCACCGCCGCGGGCAAGGTGCCGCCGGCCAAGGTCTTCATCGCCGGTGCCGGCGTCGCCGGCCTGGCGGCGATCGGTACTGCAGCCGGCCTGGGCGCCATCGTGCGCGCCAACGACACCCGTGCCGAAGTGGCCGATCAGGTGGTGTCGCTGGGCGGTGAATTCGTGAAGGTCGATTACGAGGAAGAAGGGTCGGGCGGCGGCGGTTACGCCAAGGTGATGAGCGAGGGCTTCCAGCAGGCCCAGCGCGAGATGTACGCCAAGCAGGCGAAGGAAGTCGACATCATCATCACCACCGCGCTGATCCCGGGCAAGCCGGCGCCGCGCCTCATCACCGCCGACATGGTGAAGTCGATGAAGCCGGGCAGCGTGATCGTCGACATGGCGGCCGAGCGGGGCGGCAACTGCGAACTGACCGAGCCGGGCCAGGTGGTGGTGAAGCACGGCGTGACCATCGTGGGCTACACCGATCTGACCAGCCGGCTGGCGAAGCAGTCGTCGACGCTGTACGCGACCAACCTGTTCCGCCTCACCGAGGAATTGTGCAAGACCAAGGACGGGGTCATTAATGTCAATATGGAAGACGACGCCATCCGCGGCCTGACGGTCATCAAGGAGGGCGGGATCACCTGGCCGCCGCCAGCCCTCAAGCTGCCGGCCCCGCCGGCAGCCAAGCCGGCTGCAATGCCCAAGGCACCCAAGCATGGCGAGGCGAGCGCGCCGGCTTCGGCCACCCGCACGGCGGTCATGTTCGGCATCGCCGCGCTCGCGTTCTGGTTCGTCGGCGCGAACGCACCCGCGGCTTTCCTCGGCCACTTCACCGTGTTCGTGCTGGCCTGCTTCGTCGGCTACATGGTGGTGTGGAACGTCACCCCCGCCCTGCATACGCCGCTGATGAGCGTCACCAATGCGATCAGCAGCATTATCGCCATCGGTGCCCTGGTGCAGATCGCGCCGCCGCTGCTCGGTGGTGGCGCGGCGCGTCCGGAGCAGTGGATCCACTGGCTGGCGTGGGTGGGCATCGCGCTCACCGCAATCAATATGTTCGGCGGTTTCGCCGTCACGCAGCGCATGCTGCAGATGTTCCGCAAATAACGGAGACGATTCATGTCCGCAACCCTTGCAACTGCCTCCTATATCGGAGCGACCATACTCTTCATCCTCAGCCTCGGCGGCCTCTCCAATCCGGAGAGCTCCAGGCGCGGCAATCTCTACGGCATGATCGGCATGACCATCGCCGTGCTGGCGACGGTTTCCGGGCCGCAGGTCACTTCGGCCGGCTACGCCTGGATCATCGGCGCGATGGTCATCGGCGGCAGCATCGGCCTGTACGCCGCGCGCGTCGTGAGAATGACGCAGATGCCGGAACTGGTGGCGCTGATGCACAGCCTGGTCGGCCTGGCAGCCATGCTGGTCGGCTTTGCCAACTACATCGACCCGGCGGCCTCGGCGGAATTCAGCGGCGCGGCGAAGTCGATACACGAAATGGAAATCTACATCGGCATCCTGATCGGCGCGGTGACCTTCACCGGCTCGGTGATCGCCTTCGGCAAGCTCTCCGGCAAGATCGGCGGCAAGACCCTGCTGCTGCCGGGCCGCCACTGGCTGAACCTCGCCGGCCTGCTGGTGGTGATCTGGTTCGGGCGGGAGTTCCTGCGCGCCGAATCGATCGATGCGGGCATGCTGCCGCTCATCGTCATGACCGTGATCGCGCTGCTGTTCGGCATCCACATGGTGATGGCGATCGGCGGCGCCGACATGCCGGTGGTGATATCGATGCTCAACAGCTACTCCGGCTGGGCGGCGGCGGCGACCGGCTTCATGCTCTCGAACGACCTCCTGATCGTGGTCGGCGCGCTGGTCGGTTCCAGCGGCGCGATTCTGTCCTACATCATGTGCCGGGCGATGAACCGCAACTTCATCAGCGTGATCGCCGGCGGATTCGGCTCGGAGGGCGGCGCGCCTGCGCCCGCGGGCGCCGCGCAGCCGGCGGGCGAAGTCAATCCCATCCTTGCCGCGGAGACGGCGGAACTGTTGCGCGAATCGAAGAACGTGATCATCGTGCCGGGCTATGGCATGGCGGTGGCGCAGGCGCAGCACACGGTCTACGAGATCACCAAAGTCCTGCGCGACAAGGGCGTCAACGTGCGCTTCGGCATCCATCCTGTGGCGGGGCGCATGCCCGGCCACATGAACGTGCTGCTGGCCGAGGCCAAGGTGCCTTACGACATCGTCCTGGAAATGGACGAGTTGAACGAGGACTTTCCCGATACCGATGTCGCCATGATCATCGGCGCCAACGACATCGTGAACCCCGCTGCCGAGGAAGATCCGACCAGCCCGATCGCCGGCATGCCGGTGCTGCAAGTGTGGAAAGCCAAGACCTCGATCGTGATGAAGCGCAGCATGGCCACCGGCTATGCCGGCGTCGACAACCCGCTCTTCTACAAAGACAACAATCGCATGCTGTTCGGCGATGCGAAGAAGATGCTGGACGAGGTGCTGGCTGCTCTGAAAGCCTGATTGCCGCGCCAAGGAGTGCATTGAGAAGTCTCTGATTCCACTGATTCCTCCGGCTCGGGGGATTTTCAGGGGGGAGCGGGCGGGGCGGGAGGGGGTGAGCCCCTTGCCGCCCCGAGCCTTTTCTGGCGTTGAATTTTCCATCGGCCCCGGGGGCACGCGGCCGGGACAGCGCGCGACCGACAGTAGCCTTGTAAATTAGATGGATGACATCTAAAATGCAAGGCTATGTACCCACGAATCCTCGCCCAGCGGCTGCGTGACCTGGCAAGCAGGTTCCCGGCCGTGGCCATCCTCGGCGCGCGCCAGGTCGGGAAAACCACCCTCGCGCGGTCGGTGTTTCCCGAGGCGCGGTACTTCGACCTTGAAGACCCGTTGACCGCATCGCGTTTTCGCGACGATGCGCGCTTTGCGCTGGATGCCGCGCCGCAAGCGACGCTGATTCTCGACGAAGCGCAGGCCGTGCCCGCACTGTTCCCGGCATTGCGCGGGGCCATCGACGCGCAGCGTTTGCGTAATGGCCGCTTCATATTGCTCGGGTCCGCCCAACCCCGGCTGATACGCGCCGTCGCCGAATCGCTTGCCGGCCGGATCGCAACCGCGGAGCTCGATCCGCTCGCTTGCTGTGAGACGGCGCTTGGGGACGTTGTAGATTTGCACCAGACCTGGCGGTCACTGTGGCTGAAAGGCGGGTTTCCGGACGCCCTTCGCGGCAACTTCCGCGAGTGGTGGGAGGCGTACCTGCGCATGCTGGTCGAGCGCGACCTGCCCCAATATGGCGTATCCGCGGATGCCGTGTTTCTGCGCCGGTTGCTGACCATGCTCGCGCATCAGAACGGCGGCCTGTTCAACGCCTCCGCCATCGGTGCATCGCTGGGCGTTTCCTATCACACCGTGCAGCGCCACCTGGACGTGCTTGAATCGGTGTTTATCGTGCGTCGCCTCGCGCCCTGGTTTCGCAATGTCGGCAAGCGGCTGACGAAATCTCCGAAAGTCTATTTGCGCGATACCGGACTGCTCCATCATTTGCTCGGCATCGGCTCGCATGCGGAGCTGGACGCTCATCCTGCGCGTGGCGCGAGCTGGGAAGGCTTTGTCATCGAGGACATCCTGCGCCGCGAGCGCGTGGCGCGGCCGGACGATTCGCGTCCCTGGTTTTGGCGCACCACCGCAGGCGCAGAGATTGACCTGCTTCTCGATCGGGGCGATAGCCGCGTCGCGGTGGAAATCAAAGCGGGGCGCGCCGGCGACGCGCGCGCGCTGCGGGTACTGCGCGAAGCGCTTCCGGACGTGGGCGCCGCCAAGGCCTGGATAGTGGACCAGGCGCCGGGTATTGAACTGCTTGAGCCTTCGATCGCGCGCGCAGGCTTCGACGAGATCATCGGCGGTACCCCCTGACAGACGCCGCATGCCGACGGCCGCGCCCGTCAACGTCCTCGAATCATGCTCCAATTCCCCGCCTCACGCTGCGGCAGGCGATCGCGCGCTTCGCGCCGGCGGCGCTGGTGGTCATCGGCAGCGGGATGTGGCTGCCGTTCGTCGGCGAGGACATCGCCGCGCTCTACAACTGGCACGCCTCCTTCGTCGGCACCTTGTTCATTGCCGGCGCCACCTCGTTGCCGGAACTGGCGGTCACGCTCGCGGCGATGCGTTTGGGCGCCCTGGACATGGCGATTGCCAACCTGTTGGGGAGCAACCTGTTCAACCTGGTGATCCTGGCTGTTGATGACGTTTTCTACCCGCACGGCCCGCTGCTGGCGCATGTGGCGGGATCACACGTGGTTTCCGTCATGTCGGCGCTGATGATGACCGGCGCCGTGATCGTCGGTCTTCTGTACCGGCCGCCGGGCCGGGTCTTCAGGACGGTGGGATGGATCAGCGTTGTGTTGCTGTCGGTCTACGTGCTCAACGCGTACGTCCTGTTCCGCTTCGGCGGCTGACGCGCTCGGGGACCTCGCGTTCGGAATGGGATAAGAATTCCAATTCCCAGTTTTTCCCAAGTTCCGGCTATTCGGACCGCCGCAGCGCCGCGATACGCTCGGCCAGCGGCGGGTGGGTCATGAACAGACGCTTGAATCCCAGGCCCTGCCCGCCGGCGATGCCGAACGCGGCCATTTTGTCCGGAAGAGGGGGCTGTTCGGCGACAAGGCTGAGCTTCTCCAGCGCGGCGATCATGTTCCCGCGCCCGGCCAGACGCGCGCCTCCGGCGTCTGCGCGGAACTCGCGCTGGCGCGAAAACCACATGACGATGATCGAGGCGAGTATCCCGAGAACCAGCTCGGCCGCGATATAGGTCACGAAGAATGCCGGGCCGTGCCCGCGCTCGTTTTTGAACACGATGCGGTCGACCGTATGGCCGATCACGCGGGAGAGGAAGATGACGAAGGTGTTGACCACGCCCTGGATCAGCGCCAGCGTCACCATGTCGCCGTTGGCGACATGGGAGATCTCATGTGCCAGCACCGCTTCCGCCTCCCCTTTGTCCATCGCCTGCAACAGGCCGCTGGACACAGCCACCAGTGCGTTGTTCTTGTTCATGCCGGTGGCAAAGGCGTTGACTTGCGGCGAATCGAAAATGGCCACCTCCGGCATGCCGATCCCGGCCTGCTGCGCCTGGCGCTGCACCGTTTCCACCAGCCAGCGCTCGGTCGGCGTGCGCGGCGCACTGATGACTTTGGCGCCCATCGCCGTCTTCGCCGACCACTTGGACAGCGCCAGCGAAATGAAGGCGCCACCGAAGCCGAAGACGGCGGCGAAAATCAGCAAGGCGTTGAGATTCAGCCCCTGCTCGTTGAGGTAAGGCTCCACGCCCAGCAGGCGCATGCTGAGCGAGAGCACCAGCACGATGGCGAGGTTGGTGGCGAGAAACAGGGCGATGCGTTTCATGGCAATTCTTCGGCGGGTTGTCGGTTCGAACTTGGGAAGACTATAGCGCAGGCAGCGCAGGCGGTGCGCAAGATTCAGTCTGCGGCGGCGAAGAGCGTCAATCCCAGGATCGTGCTGATCCCGACTGGGATGCCGTAGCGCTCGAACCTCGACACCGCGTCGCCCGCGATCACCTCGACCGGCACCGACGTCAGCTCGAGCACCTGGTTGGTAGTCGAATCCTCCAGCATGCGCGTGAGCGAGTTCTTGCGCGCGGTAACCATCACGATATGGTCGCAGCGTAGCCGGCGCGCCGTCTCGGTAATGAGTTTTGCTTTGCTACCCACTTCGATGTGCAGCGAATAGGGCACATTGAACCCGTCCAACGCCCGCCTGACCTTGCGCAGCGCCTTCTCCGCCTGGTCGCGGTGGAACTGCTCGCGCGTCTTCTTGCTGATGAACCTTGAAATATGCCACGAGAACGGCGGCTGGATGTTCAGCAGGTGAATTTCCAGCGCATGGTTTTTCTGGTATTCCCTGATGACATGCGGCACCACGAAATGCGAATTGCGTGAACCGTCGATTGGAACAAGAATTTTCAACATGGTGTCTTCTCCTTTGACGTCGTGCGCGAGCGAGGTTTGACTGCGGCGTTGCCGCGCAAGGCTGGCGAGTTTCGCGCTGATTCTCGACTCCAGCCTGCGATGGTTCTGGACGAAGCCTGTCCACAACACGCCGAACACGATCACCACGTACAAAACCGGCGCCGTCAACGCGTGGACTGCCAGAAGGTCTTTGAGATAAGGCTCGGCGGAAATCATCTTGGCGGCCGTCAGCGCGAGCACCCCGGCTCCCAGATAGACGAAGCCCGGAAAACGCTCGACGAAGCGCAGCAGCATGGTGCTGCCCCAGACCACGATCGGGATGCTGATCAGAAGCCCGATGACGACAAGCAGAAAGCTTCCCCGCGCGGCGCCGGCCACGGCAAGAACATTGTCCAGTCCCATCACCATGTCGGCGACTACGATGGTTCTGATCGCGCCCCAGAAAGTATTGGCGGAATCGATTTTGGCTTCGCTGCCGTTGCCATTCTCGGGCAACAGCAGCTTGTAGGCGATCCACACCAGCATCACCCCGCCGGCAAACAACAGGCCCGGTATCTTGAGCAGCCAGACCACGATCAGGGTCAGCGCGCTGCGCACTACGATCGCTCCGACGGTGCCCCAGATTATGGCCTGCCGTTGCCGCTGCCGGGGTACGTTGCGGGCAGCGAGTGCGATGACGATGGCGTTGTCCCCGGCGAGCACCAGATCGATGACGATAATCGCCGCCAGCGCCGAAAGAAACTCCATGCTGAACAGTTCCAAGCGACAGGCCCCTCAGATGTTCACGGTTTCGCGCATCCTGCGGCGGCGGTCGCGCTGGACGCGGGGGTCATGGCCGGCAACAGGCAAGCGCTGTGGACCAGCTTGTTGGTCGCGAGCGCCGCCGGGCCTGAACCGGCTATGGTCCGGGGTTGAATTGCGCGCAAATGACTATCGTACGGCACGGCGCTGGTCCTGTTCCAGATTTTGGAATAAGCCCACGATAACGCCGATCATGTGCGTTGATAAGTCGAATATAGTTGCAAATCCATTCGGAAAAACCGAATCGACCGACAAAGCACTTTCCAATGCGCCCGCCAAACCAATGTCGCCATGATGATCGCCGCCAACGACATCGCCGATCCGGCGGCCCAGGACGATCCGACCAGCCCGATCGCCGGCATGCCTGTGCTGGAAGTGTGGAAAGCCAAGACCTCGATCGTAATGAAGCGCAGCATGGCCACCGCGCTATGCGGGCGTCGACAACCCGCTCTTCTACAAAGACAACAATCGCATGCTGTTCGGTGATGCGAAAAAGATGCTGGACGAAGTGCTGGTGGCTCTGAAAGCTTGATTTAGCCGCGCTGAAGGATTTCTGGGGGGATCGCTGATCTCTCTGACTTGGGGGATCTCCACGGGAGGAGGATCGGGCTGGGCGGCAGAGGGTTAGGGTGAAGCCCATTACCGCCACGCGCCATTTTCAACGTTGAATGTCTTGCTGATTCCAGGGTGCGGGTTGGGGCGGCGCGCGAGTAGGCAACGGTAGCCCTGTAAATCAGATGTCAACCATCTAATTTGCACGGCTATGCAATCACGGCTGCCAGTGCAGTGTCCTGCTGCTGATAGTCTAGCTGTTGAACGCCTGCGTATTGTTCCGCGGCCACATCAAGGGAATACGGATGCTCGCGATCAGAGCGCCACAGCGCGCCCGCGGCAGGTAAACCACCATGCCAATGCCAGCGTCGGCGCGAGCGCGGACAAGGCGACCCAGGCCATTTGTCCATGCGACCAGGGCATGATGCCGCCGCCCGGTACCGCGAGCAGGAAACCGGCGAGGATGAGCAGCAGGCGTATGGGCCATTGCATGCGGCCGCTGCCGCGCAGGTCGCCGATGAACAGCTGATAGCCCTGCAGGCCGCCGCAGATGAAAATGCTGCCGACGCCGGCGCTGAGCGTCAGGTAGAGCGTTTCATACCACGGCCCCTGCAGCACGAACGCTGGATTGAGCACGAAGAAGAACGGGATGAAGTAGATGATGCTGCCCACGCGCATCGACGCCCAGCCGGTCTGCATCGGCGGCGCGCCGGCAATGCCCGCGGCGGCGAAAGAGGCGATCGCCACCGGCGGGGTGATCGACGAGAGCATGCCCCAGTAGAACACGAACATGTGGACCGCCATTTTGTTCAGCCCCGCTTTCTCCAGCGCCGGGCCGACGAGGATCGCGAGGAAAATGTAGCAGGCGGTGGTGGTCAGGCCCAGGCCCAGCACCAGGCTGGTCAACGCGGTCATAGCCAGCAAGGCGAGCGCGTTGTTGCCGGCGATGGCGAGCAGGTCGCCGGCGAGGCTGGAGATCACGCCGGTGACGGAAAACGCGCCGATCAGCAGGCCGCAGCCGGCGAGAATGCCGACCAGCTCGACAAAGGTCTTGCCGTTGACTTCGAGAAAGCGCACCAGGGTGCCCCAGCCCCATCTTTCGCGGTTGAACGCCTGGTTCAGTGCCAGCAGCAGCAGCGTGGCATAGAACGGCGCATGGCTCTCGCGCTTCATCACCAGCAGCATGAAGATCAACAGCACGATGGCGAAGGCGTAGTACCAGCCTTCCTTGATCGCGTCCCACAGGCGCGGCAATTCCTCCCGCGGAATGCCCTTAAGCCCGTGGCGCGCGGCGTAGGCGTCGACCTGCAGGAACAGGCCGAAGTAGTACAGCGCCGCGGGAATCGCCGCCGCCGCCGCGACCTGCGCGTAGCTGACGCCGAGGAACTGCGCCATCACGAAGGCGGTAGCCCCCATCACCGGCGGCGCCAGCACCGCGCCGGTGGAGGCGCAGGCCTCGATCGCGCCGGCATAGACTGAACTGAAGCCGGTGCGCTTCATCACCGGGATGGTCATCGCGCCCGCGGTGAGCACGTTGCTGATGATGCTGCCCGACATCATGCCCAGGAGGCCGCTGGCGAAAATGCACACCTTGGCCGCGCCGCCGCGGAACGTGCCGCACAGCGCGAAGGCGACATCGATGAAGAACTTGCCCGCGCCGGTCATCATCAGCGCCGTGCCGAACACGAGAAAGCCGATCACGGTCTCGGCGAAGGCCTGGATCGGGATGCCGAGCAGGCTTTCGGAAGACAGCATGTGATACGCGCTGGTCTGCTCAGGCGTGGACTGCGTGCCTTTCAGCGGCCCCAGCCAGGCGGAGTCGGCAAAGAGCGGGTACAGCGTGAAAGGCAGCACCGACAGGACCAGGCCCCATCCGCCGGTGCGGCGCAGGCCTTCCATGAGCAAAGCCCACATGACATAGCCGGTCCACACCAGGTAGGTCGGCGCGCCGCCGAATTCCCAGCCCAGTTCGGCCGCCTTGCGGATATTGAGCAGCAGTATCAGCGCGGCCGCAACGGTGATCGCGAACAGCGCCGCATCGTACCAGGCGACGCGATCCAGGCGCGCGCGCTGGTGGCCCGGAAAGATGACGAACACGAAGGGCAGCATCACCAGCACCAGCGCGTAGTAATACTCGGTGTTGAGCGGCGTGAAACCGATGAAAAAGCGCAGCACGAACTGCTGGTTGACGCACAGGAATATGGTCAGCGCCGCGGCGCCGACCAGCATCCAGCGCCAGGCGCCGCGCAGCGTGTGCACGCGCAGCACCTCGGCTTCTGCGGGTCCGAATGCGTGCGGGTCGGCGGGAGCTTGCATGACAGGCGGGTGCCCGCCCGCCTACTCGAAAATCACGTCCAGATTGGCGGCTTTGAGTGCCGCGGCCCGGGCCGCCATCCAGCCCTTGCCGAAGGCGGCCTTGTCGTCCGGCGGATTGGTCTTGAGAAACGCGTTCCAGGCGGCAGCCAGAGTGTCCTGACGCTTGATCAGGCCCTGGTTATGCGCTTCGTGTTCGGCGTTCCACACGCCGGACTCCTTGAACGCTTTCACCGCGCCCTCGTGATAAGGCAGCGCCCAGGACAGGATCTGGCGCTTCAGCTCGAGGCCGGCAGCGCCGGGCGCGCCGTCCTTGTAGAGGTCGTAGTTCACGATCATCGACTTGGCGAGGGAATACACCAGGCTTTCCGGCTGCGAGGCATACACCATGAAAATCGGATACGGATAGTTCGGCAGCTCGACCGGGTTCTGCGGCGATATGCCCGGGCCGCAGGTGGTCTTGTGCGGCGCATAGTAGGGGCTGATCTTGTTGATGCGCGCCCAGCCCGCCTTGTCCGAGGCCGGCGCCGGCGGGTACATCAGGCCGCGCGGCGACGCTTCCACCTCTTTCGCCTGCCCGGAGATGGTGGAGGCGATGCCGGCGTCGACTTCATTGTTGAGTATGCCTTTCCACATCGCGCCGTAACTGGAGAATTCCACCAGCTTGACGTCGTTCTTCGTCAGGCCGGCGAAGGCGAGCACGGCCAGGGCGTTCTGGTTCAGCGCCGGTGATCCGACCACCATGCCCACGCGCTTGCCGCGCAGGTCCTTCACCTCCTTGACGCCGGTATCCTTGGCCACGCCGACCGAGACCGCGTTGCAGTCGGTCGAGGCGAGGATCAGCCGCAGCGGCTGCGGGCCCCACTCCTTCACCCCGAATTCGAGCACGCCTTCCTGCGCGAAATACACGCCCACGCCCATCATCGAGGCCTGTGCGCGCCCGCCCTTGAGCGGCGCGAGGCGCGCGACATCGTTGCCGGCCGGCAGCACGCGCACGTCGGTGCCGTGTTTGTCCTTGAACGCCTTGCCCACCGCGATCGCGATGTTGAAACCGGACGAACCGGTGTCGTAAGCCGTCACGGTCAGGGTGGACGGCAGCTTTATCTCCTGCGCAAACGCAGGCACGGCAAGCGCGCAAGCCGCGCCAGCGGCCAGCGCAACTACACTGCGGCGATAGTTCGACATGACTCCTCCTGGTTTTGCATTCTGAAGAAACGGCCGCTTCGTCGTTATCGGGTGGCGGCGGCACTCCTTGTGCGCTCCGCTTCATACGTTGCTTGGGGCGCACGATGTTGCACATGTTGCCTTCTTTCGGCAGCGCTGTCGAGCGCCGGAGGCCATCATGTCGGAGGCCATCATCGAGAGCATGGTCCGCGCCGGCATGCCGGCGCTCGAAGCGTGGAAGGCCAAGACCTCGATCGTGCTGAAGCGCAGCATGGCCTCCGGCTATGCGGGCGTGGACAACGCAATAGTCTATAAGGAGAACAATCCCATGCTTTTCGGCGACGCGAAGAAGTTGCTGGATGAGGTGCTGGTTGCACCAAAACCCTGAACGCTGGACCAAGGCAAAGTTCCGCGAAACGGCCGCACCCGAAGGGAGGCGGCCGTTCGTGCTTGCTTCGTGTTTCCGCCTCGTCGCGTGCTCCCAGGGCACACGCTGACGCTGGGTTATAATCGCGCGGTTCCCAGGGGAGAAAAAAATGATCGATGTGGGCTTTTGGACGCGTCGCCTGCGTTCGGCATTTCTTGCTGCGGTATTCTTGACTGCAAGTGGTCCGGCGTTCGCAGCCGGCAGCGCCGGCGACCCTGCTGTATTCGGCATCCCGGTCGAATTCATCCTGTTTGCGCTGACGCTGCTCGGCGTCGCGCTGTTTCACAACCATACCCTGCGCGTCGGGCTGAGCGGCCTCGCGGTCATCACCGCGTACAAACTGCTGTTCACCGGGTTCAAGAACGGTCCCGGCATCCAGGGCCTGGTCTCCCATTTCGGCCACGAATGGGTGATCCTCACCAACCTGCTGTGCCTGCTGCTCGGTTTCGCGCTGCTGTCGCGGCATTTCGAGAAAACCCACATACCGGCGGTGCTGCCGCGCTTCCTGCCGCACGACTGGAAGGGCGCATTCATCCTGCTGGTGATGGTATTCGTGCTGTCCTCCTTTCTCGACAATATCGCTGCGGCGCTGATCGGCGGGGCAATGGCGCATACGCTGTTTCGCGCCAAGGTGCACGTCGGCTATCTCGCCGGCATCGTCGCCGCGTCCAACGCCGGCGGCTCGGGCAGCGTGGTCGGCGACACCACGACCACGATGATGTGGATCGCCGGGGTGAGCCCATCCGCGGTGTTTCATGCGTATGTCGCGGCGGCGGTGGCGCTGGTGATATTCGGGATTCCCGCGGCACTGCAGCAGCACAAGTATTCGCCCATCATCAAGCACGAGCACAGCCATATCCGCATCGACTGGCTGCGCGCCGGCATCGTCGCCCTGATTCTCATTTTTGCCATCGCCACCAACGTGACGATCAATATCCATTTCACCGAGATGTCGGACAGCTTCCCGTTCATCGGCGTGGCGGTGTGGCTCGCCATTCTGTTGAGCGTGCCGCTGCGGCGGCCGGATTGGGAGTTATTGCCCGAAGCCACCAAAGGCTCGATTTTCCTGCTATCGCTGGTGACCTGCGCCTCGATGATGCCGGTGGAACAACTGCCGGCAGCGTCCTGGCACTCCGCCTTCGGCCTGGGCTTCATCTCGGCGGTGTTCGACAACATCCCGCTCACCGCATTGGCGCTGAAGCAGGGCGGATACGACTGGGGCATGCTCGCCTACACCGTGGGTTTCGGCGGTTCGATGATCTGGTTCGGCTCCAGCGCCGGGGTGGCGCTATCGAACATGTATCCGGAAGCGAAATCGGTCGGCAACTGGATAAGGCACGGTTGGCATGTTGCGCTCGCTTACGTGGTCGGCTTCGCCGTGCTGATGCTCACGCTGGGCTGGGAGCCGACGCCGGAGCGTGGCGAACGGCCGGCGAGCGTGCCGGCTGCCGCCGCGTCCCCCATGATCGCTCCGGCAGGGACAGCGGACCCGGCTGGCGATGCCGCCGCCGATTTGCTCAGGAAAGGCTATTAGCATGGCGTCTCTTGGCCGGTGCACCGGACTAGGCGTTTTCCCTGATTGACCCGGATTCGCGCTTGCGTAGGCATGACATAGCGCATTGATTTTGGGCGGCCGGAGGTATAGGATTTGCCGGTCTCAGAGAGTACCCGGGTCTTATTCCGGATTGTGGGATGTCCCATCGGTGAGCCGCTGTTTGCGGCGGGCCATTCCAAATGTTTTTGACCATCGGCAAAACAATTAATCAAGGAGCAGACATGAGCAAAGAACAAACCAAACCGCTGTCACGCCGCAAATTCCTCACCGGCGCCGCCGCAGCGACGGCCGGAGCCGCGACGCTGGGCTTCCCCATGATCGCGAAGGCGCAGCAAGGGCCGATCAACATGCGCTGGCAGAGCACCTGGCCGTCGAAAGACATATTCCACGAGTATGCGCAGGACTACGCCAAGAAGGTGAACGACATGACCGGCGGCGATCTCAAGATCGAGGTGCTGCCGGCGGGTGCGGTGGTGCCGGCGTTCGGGCTGCTGGAAGCGGTGGCCAAGGGCACGCTGGACGGCGGCCACGGGGTGCTCGGCTACAACTACGGCAAGCAGAATGCGCTGGCGCTGTGGAATTCCGGCCCGGGATTCGGCATGGACGCCAACATGCTGCTCTCCTGGCATAAGTACGGCGGCGGCCAGGAACTGCTGGCGAAGCTCTATAATTCGATCGGCATCACCACCATCCAGTCTTTCCTCTACGGCCCGATGGCGACGCAGCCGCTGGGCTGGTTCAAGAAGCCGATTACGAAGACGGCGGATTTCAAGGGCCTCAAGTTCCGCACCAACGGCCTGGCGATCGATTTGTTCACCGCCATGGGCGCCGCGGTCAACGCGCTTCCCGGCGGCGAAATCGTGCCGGCCCTGGACCGCGGCCTGCTCGATGGGGCCGAGTTCAACAACGCCACCTCCGACCGCCTGCTCGGCTTCCCCGACGTGTCCAAGGTGTGCATGCTGCAGAGCTACCACCAGAGCGCGGAAACCTTCGAGATCATATTCAACAAGCCGAAGTACGATGCGCTGCCGGCGAAAATGAAGGCGATCATCGCCAATGCCGTGGAAGCGGCTTCCGCCGACATGTCCTGGAAGGCGATCGACCGCTATTCCAAGGATTACATCGAACTGCAGGTCAAGGACAAGGTCAAGTTCTACAAGACCCCGGATTCGATACTGGCTGACCAGCTCAAGCTGTGGGACGTGATCGTGGAAAAGAAATCGGCGGAAAACGCGCTGTTCAAGGAAATCGCCGCATCGCAGCGGGTTTTTGCCGAGCGCGCGGTGAAATGGGACCAGGACACCTACGTCAGCCGGCGCATGGCCGTGAACCATTTCTTCGGAGCCAAGAAGGCTGCACCGAAGAAGGCTTGAGGAATATTCGTAGCAATCATCAGCCATCCGGGCACAGTCCGGGTGGCTGATTTTTTATGTAGGCCAAACTATGCAGAAATTGCTTCTGACGATCGACAGGATCAGCACCTTTGTCGGTCAGTCGTTTTCCTGGTGTATCGTCGCGCTCACTTTCCTGATCTCCTGGGAGGTGTTCTCGCGCTATGTGCTGGACCATCCGCACCCCTGGGTCTTCGATGTCATGATCATGTTGTACGGGACGCTGTTCATGATGGCGGGCGCCTATACGCTGGCGAAAAGCGGCCATGTGCGCGGCGACGTGCTCTATGGTTTTTTCGAACCGCGCACCCAGGCGAGCATAGACCTGGTGCTCTACATCCTGTTCTTCATTCCCGGCGTCGTCGCGCTGGCGTGGGCGGGCTACATCTACGCCGGCGAATCCTGGGCGATGAACGAGCATTCGAACGTCACCTCGGAGGGGCCGCCGGTGTATCCGTTCAAGACCGTCATCCCGGTAGCCGGGGCGTTCCTGCTGCTGCAGGGCATCGTCGAGATCATCCGCTGCGTGATTTGCATCAAGGAGGGCGCATGGCCTTCGCGCGCACAGGATGTGCAGGAAGTCGATGTGGAAAAACTGAAAGACATGGTCCACGTCAAGGATGAGGACATCCAGAAACTCGACGCCTTCGTGGTGAAGCAGGAGCGGGGCCAATGAAGATTCGCAAGGAATTGTGGTTCGGCTTCGCGCTGGTGACGATCATCCTGATCCCGATACTCGCGCTGATGCCCTGGGGCCACATGACCAACGGCCATCTCGGCCTGTTGATGCTGGCACTGATCGTGGTCGGCATCATGATGGGATTTCCCACCGCTTTCACCCTCATGGGCATGGGCGTGTTCTTCGGCTGGCTCGCCTACCGCAGCGTAAACCCGGCGCTGGCGGAGCGGCAGATCCTCGACCTGATGGTGCAGCGCGCGTACTACGTGATGTCGAACGACGTGCTGATCGCGGTGCCGCTGTTCGTGTTCATGGGCTACCTGGTCGAGCGCGCGGCGCTGATCGACCGGCTGTTCAAGGCGCTGCACCTGGCGATGGCGCGCGTGCCGGGTTCGCTGGCGGTGGCCACCATCGTCACCTGCGCGATTTTCGCCACCGCCACCGGCATCATCGGCGCGGTGGTGACGCTGATGGGCCTGCTCGCGTTTCCGGCGATGCTCAAGGCCGGCTACAACGTCAAGGTCGGAGCCGGCGCGATCACCGCCGGCGGCACGCTCGGCATCCTGATCCCGCCCTCGGTGCTGCTGATCCTCTATGGCGCGACCGCGGGCGTGTCGGTGGTGCAGCTATACGCGGGCGCGTTCTTCCCCGGCATCATGCTCGCCGGGCTGTATGTCGGCTACATCATCGTGCTGGCGCTGTGGAGGCCGTCGCTGATGCCGCCGCTGCCCGAGAGCGAGCGGCGGGTGGCACTGCCGGCTCTGGCGCAGTCGCTGGCCAAACACGGCAGGAATGCCCTGGTCGGTCTGTCGCGCGCGCTCGCCTCCGGTGGCGGCGTGGCGAAACGGACCGTGTTCGGACAACTGATCGTTACGCTGCTGCCGCTGTTGTTGATCGTCGCGGTGCTGGGCCTCACCTATCGGGGGGCGACCACGCCCGTGGTCGTCGATACAGCCGGCCTGGTCGAGGCCGGCGGCGGGATCGTTTCCGACGAGAAGGAGGATACGGGTGGACTCGTCGGCGAGGCGGATGAGGGCGGATCCGGGCTGACCGAGCCTCCGGCGGAAGAAACCAAGCTTGGGGACGCGGCGCAGCCGCAGGCGGAAAAGGCAGCCGCAGCCGAGTCGCCGGCCACCGCCGCGGCGCCGGCCGCAGCCGAGTCGCCGGCCAAGGCGCTGGAACGCCTGCCGGCGCCGATCTGGTTCTGGGTCATGCTTGGCTTGTGCGCCGCCGGACTTGTGGGTCTATACCTGCTGTGGAACTGGGAGCGGCTCGAAATATTCAAGATGCTGCTCGCTTCGTTCTTCCCACTGGCGCTGTTGATCCTCGCGGTGCTGGGTTCGATCGTGTTTGGCCTCGCCACGCCGACCGAAGCCGCAGCCGTCGGCGCCTTGGGGGGAGCGCTGCTGGCGGCGGCCTATCGCTTCATCAACCACTGGCGCGAGCGATCGGGAGGCAGTTTCGCCGGCGTGATCCTGACGACGGTGAAAGATCTCGGCGTGATCGTCAAGGATTCGTCCTTCCTCACCGGCAAGACCACCGCGATGGTGTGCTGGCTGTTCGTCGGATCGAGTATTTTCTCCGCCGCCTTCGCCCTGCTCGGCGGGCAGCAGATCGTCGAGGACTGGGTGCTGTCGCTCGGCCTCTCCACGCTGCAGTTCATGATCCTGGCGCAGTTCATCATTTTCATCCTCGGCTGGCCGCTGGAGTGGACCGAGATCATCATCATTTTCATGCCGATTTTCATTCCGCTGCTGCCCAAATTCGGCGTGGATCCGCTGTTCTTCGGCCTGCTGGTGGCGCTCAACCTGCAGACCGCGTTCCTGTCGCCGCCGGTGGCGATGGCCGCCTTCTACCTGAAGGGCGTGTCGCCGCCGCATGTGACGCTCAACCAGATTTTCGCCGGCATGTTGCCGTTCATGGCGATCCAGGTGTTCGCCTTGATCCTGCTTTACAAGTTCCCCGGGATCGGACTGTGGCTGCCTAGCGTGCTCTACGGGAACTGAACGGTGCCGCGGGAAACGTCCGGGTCGATGGATTTGTCCGAACTCGGCGCCGCGGCAGCGGCCAGCGCACTTTCCGAGGGCAGAATCAACTCCGAGGAACTGGTCCAGTCCTGCCTGGAGCGCATCAGGGCCGATGAGGACCGGGTGCGCGCCTGGACATTTCTCGATCCGGAATATGCCTTGCAGCAGGCGCGCGCAGCCGACCGGCGGCGGCGCGAAGGCAAACCGCTGGGCGCGCTGCACGGCATTCCGGTGGGCATCAAGGACATCATCGACACTCAGGACATGCCGACCGAAAACGGCACGGTGCTGCACGCGGGGCGCACGCCGATGGAAGATGCGACCGTGGTGCGGATGCTGCGCGCGGCGGGCGCGGTCATCATGGGCAAGACCGTCACCACCGAACTCGCTACCTATGCGCCTGGCAAGACGCGGAATCCGCACAATCCGGAACATACTCCCGGAGGTTCTTCCAGCGGCTCGGCCGCCGCGGTTGCAGCGCACATGGTGCCTTTGGCGCTGGGCACTCAGACCAACGGCTCGATGATCCGGCCGGCGGCCTATTGCGGCGTGGTCGGGTTCAAACCCGGCTTCGGGCTGATACCGCGGCACGGGATACTGAAACAATCCCGAGCGCTGGACCAGGTGGGCGTGTTCGCGCGCAGCGTCGAGGACGCGGCCTTGCTGGCGGAGCAAATCATAGGCTTCGACGAGCGCGATCCGGATACTCGGGCGCGGGCGAAGCCCCCGCTGCGCGAAACGGCGGCGCAGGAGCCGCCGATTTCGCCGCATCTCGCTTTCGTCAAGACCCCGATGTGGAAAATGGCCGACACCGAGAGCCATGCAGCCTTCGCCGAGTTGGTGTCGCATCTCGGCGATCGGGTAGAGGAGTTCGGGCTTCCGGTCGCAGTCAAGGACGCGTGGAAATGGCATCAAACCATCATGGAAGCGGATATTGCCAAAAATTATGAGCGCGAGTATGAACGCGGCAAGGACAAGCTGAGCGAGTCCCTGCGCAAGCAGATCGAGCGCGGGCGCAAGGTGCGGGCGCTGGAATACAACAACGCGCTGGACCAGATTCCAGCGCTCAACGCCGGGCTGAATGAGCTGTTCGAACAGCGCTACGAGGCGATCCTGACCCCGGCGACGGCGGGAACGGCGCCGCCCGGCCTGGATTCGACCGGATCCCCGGCCTTCTGCACGTTCTGGACACTATGCGGGATGCCGGCGATCACTCTGCCGCTGATGCGAGGCGCCAATGGCCTGCCGCTGGGCGTGCAGCTGGTCGGTTCGCGCGGAGGCGATGCGCGCCTGCTGCGCACCGCCCGATGGCTCGTTGAGCAGGTGCGGGCGGGGTAATTCGATTTGCGCCAAACGCGGCGCGGATCGCAGGTCGAACCGGCAACACCCTGGCGGTTGCCTTTCTTAATCGCGCTGAAATCGCCCGTTTATAGGCACGCTTCGAGCCATGACGCAATTGACTGAACAATTCGCCGCGATCGTCGGCGCTTCCGCGGTGATCACCGATGCGCAGGAGGTGACGCCCTATGCCACCGACTGGCGCAAGCGCTATTTCGGCAGGCCGCTGGCGGTGGTAAAGCCGGCATCGACGCAGGAAGTCGCCGAAGTGGTGGAGCTTTGCGCGGCTACAGGAACCGCTATCGTGCCCCAGGGCGGCAACACCGGCCTGTGCGGCGGGGCCACGCCGGATGGGGGAGGCGGGCAGATCGTGCTCAACCTGTCGCGCCTCGCCCGCATCCGCGCCGTCGATGCGGTCAACAACACCATCACCGTGGAGGCGGGCTGCGTGCTCGCCAATCTGCAGCAGGCCGCGGCCGAGGCCGACCGCCTGTTTCCGCTGTCGCTCGCGGCCGAAGGCAGCTGCGAGATCGGCGGCAATCTTTCCACCAACGCCGGCGGCACCGCGGTGCTGCGCTACGGCAACGCGCGCGATCTGGTTCTCGGCCTGGAAGTGGTGCTGCCCGACGGCCAGATCTGGGACGGCTTGCGCGGTCTTAGAAAAGACAACACCGGCTACGACCTGAAACAGTTGTTCGTCGGCGCCGAGGGCACGCTCGGCATCATTACGGCGGCGGTGCTAAAGCTGTTTGCGCGGCCGCGAGCACGGGCCACTGCGCTGGTGGCGCTGGAGAGCCCGGCCAGGGCGCTGCAGCTGCTGTCGCATATGCAGGGCGCCTGCGGCGACCGCCTCACCGGTTTCGAGCTGATGTCCGCGTTTTGCCTCGCGCTGGTGGCAAAGCACTTTCCCGCGACCCGGCTGCCGTTCGCGCAGGCGCATGCCCAGTACGTGCTGCTGGAGCTCTCCGATACCGCTGGCGCCGCCAGCCTGGACGCCGTTCTGCAGGGAGCGCTGGCAGAGGCAAGCGAGCGTGGCCTGGTGTTCGATGCCGCGGTGGCGGCGAGCGAGGCGCAGGCCGAAGCGCTGTGGGCGGTGCGCGAGAACATTCCCGAGGCGCAGGTGCAGGAGGGCAGGCAGATCAAGCACGACATCTCGGTCCCGATTTCACGCATTGCCGAGTACATTGCCGCAACCGACACCGAGCTGCAACGGGCTTTTCCCGGCGTGCGCACGGTTACTTTCGGCCACCTCGGCGACGGCAACCTGCATTACAACATCGCTCATCCGGCAGGCGGCGACGAGGATGCGTTCATCGCGCGCGCGCGCGAGGTGACCCGTGTGGTGCACGATAATGTTGCGCGTTTTTCCGGATCGATCTCGGCCGAGCACGGCCTGGGGCAATACAAGCGCGACGAGATTCTGCGCTACAAGTCGCCGCTGGAGATGGAGCTGATGCGCAAAATCAAGGCCGCGCTCGATCCGCAGGGCATCATGAATCCGGGCAAGGTGCTGTAAGCCGCATTATTGCATTTCGAGCGGTTATCGCTCAAATTGCAATAATGCTGGACCGAAGCAAAATGAATTTTGCAACGGCCAATATAGGGGAGTATGCGGGGACGCGCCCGGAGGAAGTCCCCGGAGGGGATGTCCCCTCATTTTGAAATCGACGCCAAGACCATCGCCTTGCGCATGGTGCGTTTGAGCTGGTGAATCTGGTCCAGCGCCAGCTTGAGCGCTTTGCGGTCGTGCGCGGCCAGCGCTGCGTCGCGCTTGGTTTTCCATTCCTTGATCCTGGCTTTGGTCGCGGCCTTGTCTATGCCTTTGATCTCCTTATGCGCATGCATGTCGATGGCCAGCGCCTTGCACAGGGCCACGAGCAGGTGGTCCTTGTTCAGTTGCGTATAGCCCTGCACCGCTTCGTGGGTGATGCCGGCGGCGATCTCGCGCAGTTCGGCCAGGGGCTTGTGCTTCAGTTCCTCATAGGTGTGAGTCATGCAATCTCCTTTGGGGTATTCAAACAGGCAGGCGTCAATTAAATCACAGGACGGGGGCGCTCGGGTAGGCTCTCGCGAGGGGGCAGGCGGCGGCGCCTCCCGCATCAGCCGGATGGCGTCGCATCCTTGCCCGGTTGCGCGGACCGATCCCAAAGGTTTGGAATCGTGCTGTTGGAATAGCCGGAAACGAACGTTTTGACCGCGCCGGTCTCGCGCGCATAGACATGGCGCTTTACCGCGCCGATATTGGCGCCATAGACGTGGATGCTGACCGAAGGGCGGTCAGCGAGTGCGTTCGATACCGTGTGAATGTCGCCCACGGTCGGAGAAACCGCATCGATGCCGCCCGGCGCGACGATATGCTCGCCGGTTTTGCGCATCGGCTGTCCGTCGCCGCGGCGCTCGTATTCCTCGCAGCTTTCAGCGCCGCGCAGCACTCCGACCAGGCCCCAGACCGTGTGGTCGTGCACCGGGGTGGTGTGCCCGGGCCCCCAGACGAAACTCACGACCGAGAAACGCTCCAGCGGATCGCAGTAGAGCAGGTATTGGCGATAGGTGTCGGGATGCTCCAGCGCAAATTCCTGCGGCAGCCAGTCATCGCGCGCGATCAGGCGGGAGAGCAGTTTCTTTCCCTCGCGCAGCATGGCAGGTTCGTCCTGGCCGTATTGCTCGACCGCACGCGTCATGTCCTGGACAAAGCTGCGCAGGGGTTCGATGGTGGTCATGGTCTGTCCTCGATGAATGACGGCGTTGTCGCAGTCAGTGTCGTTCAATTGCCGGGTACGCCCGATGCTAGAATGCCTTCGCGCCCGAGTTGGCAGGCGGGCACGCGTGCACCCACAACGATGCATCTGTGCGGGCGGCCCGCGCCACGGCGGCGCGGCCAGCTGGCACTTTAACAGGAGCAGATCATCACCGATCCCTTGAAGCGCGTCCAGCGCCTGCGCTGGACCGCCTTTGCGCTGGGCGCAACCGCTTTCGTGCTGGCGTTTTTTCACCGCCTCGCCCCAGGGGCGATCGCGGGCGAGCTGCAGCAGGCTTTCGCCACCTCCAGCGCGTCGCTGGGCCTGCTCGCCGCCACCTATTTCTACGTCTACTTCGCCATGCAGGTGCCCTCGGGCATACTCGCCGACACGCTCGGGCCGCGCAAGATATTCACTGCCGGGGCGCTGGTGGCGGGAGCAGGATCGGTGCTGTTCGGCCTGGCGCCTGATTTCGGCATCGCCGTGTTCGGCCGCTTCCTCGTCGGGCTGGGCGTGTCGGTGGCGTTCATCGCGGTGCTGAAACTGAATGCGGCCTGGTTCCTCGAGCGCCAGTTTGCGACCATGACCGGCCTCTTGATGTTCACCGGCAACATGGGCGGGTTGCTGTCGACGGTGCCGCTGGCATGGGTCGCGGCCCAAGGCTCGTGGCGCTGGGTTTTCGTCGCCGCCGGGGGGATGTCGATTTTGCTTGCGGTTCTTACCTGGCTGTTCCTGCGCGACAATCCGCGCGAACTGGGGCTGCCGTCGATGCAGCAGCTGGAAGGCAAGCCCGAGTACCCGCCGGCCGACGGGAACTGGCGCGAGGCGCTCGCGACGGTGCTCGCCAATCCCCGCACCTGGCCAGGTTTTCTCTGCCACTTCGGCCAGATCGGCGCCTATCTCTCCTGGGGCGGGCTATGGGCGATTCCCTATCTGCGCGAGGTGCATGGCATGGAGCGGCAGCTCGCCGCGTGGCACATCAGCGTGACGATCGTGTGTTTTGCCCTGGCCTCGCTCGCGGTCGGCGCCCTGTCCGACCGCATCGGCCGGCGCACGCCGCTGATGCGCGGGCTCGGATTCGTGTTCGTGCTGTGCTGGCTGCCTCTGCTCTGGGGCGGAGCGCTGCCGCTCGCCGCGTCGCTGGCGCTGTTCGCGCTCATGGGCACCTCCATCGCCGGCGCCACGCTGGTCTGGTCCTGCGCCAAGGAGGTCAACCCGCCGGCCTTTTCTGGCACCTCCACCAGCGTGGTCAATACCGGCGGTTTCCTCGGCCCGGCCCTGCTGCAGCCGCTGGTAGGCCTGGTGCTCGACCTCTCCAGCCGCGGCGCGGCGCACGCGCTGGATGACTGGCGCCTCGGCCTTGCGGTACTCTTCGGCTTCGCGCTGTTCGGCTGGCTGTGCACTTTCATGATCACCGAGACGCGCTGTCGCAATATTTATGAGGACCGAACATGAGCAGCCAGGCCATCATCCTGTTTGCCCACGGCGCGCGCGACCCGGAATGGGCCGCGCCCTTTGGCATCATCCAGCGGCAACTGCAGGCGGCAAGACCGGACGTGCAGGTCGAGCTTGCGTTTCAGGACTTCATGAGGCCGACCCTGGACGAGGCGGTGGCGCAGTCGGCGGCGCGCGGCGCGCGGCGCATCGTCCTGGTGCCGCTGTTCATGGCGCAGGGCGGCCATCTGAAACAGGACTTGCCGCTGCTGGTGGGGAAGATACGCGAGCAACACCCGCAGATCGAGCTCCAGGTCATGCCCGCCATCGGCGATGTGCCGGAGATTCTGCAGGCGATTACCGACTGGGTGTTGCGCGGGGCTGTTGCCTAGTGTCCTGTTCCGTAAATTCGCTCGATAGTTCGCGGCGCATTTGGCCGCCAGGCGGCGTTGCTCGGCTTCGCCGTAGGCTCAGCTACTGTCTCAGCCTCGCGCCTTGCCTGACGGCCAACTGCGCTCGCTCCTTTATCGTCGGAACTTACGGAACAGGACACTAGAATGGCGGTGGCAAGGGCACCCCATTTCAGCTAGTATCTGCGGCGTCCGGGAGTCACCTGTTGAAGAAGACCATCTATACCTCGCCGCAGGACGCCGAAGCCGCGTTCTACGCTGCGCTGCAGCGCGCCGATCTGGACGCCATGATGGAGGTCTGGTCCGCCGACGAAGAGGTGAGCTGCATTCACCCCGGCGGGGCGCGCTTCGCGGGCTATGAGCAGGTGCGCGAAAACTGGGCGCAGATTTTCAAATCCGGGCAGCGCCTGCAGGTGCACCTGTCCGATCAGGTTATCGTCTCCGGCGTGATGTTCTCGCTGCACAGCCTCCACGAAAACATCCTGGTCCAGGGCGGGGAGGGCGCAGGCGCGCGCAGCATCGTGGTCACGACCAATGCCTATCTGCGCTCGGCCGGCGGCTGGCGCATGGTGCTGCACCACGCCTCGCACGCGCCCGCGGCCGTGGTCCGCCGCGATACTCCGCTGGAAGCGCCCAAGATACTGCATTGAGTTCCAACTCGGAGTCCTACCGCGCGCCGCGCTGGCTGCGCGGCGGCCATGCGCAGACCATCTATCCGGCGCTGTTCCTGCGCGCTCGGCCGCCGCGCTACCGGCGCGAGCGCTGGGATACGCCCGACGCTGATTTCATCGATCTGGATTTTCTCGACGCCGGTCCCGCCGGCGCGCCGCGGGTCGCCATGTTTCACGGACTCGAAGGCAGTTCGTCCAGCCACTATGCCGTGGCGCTGATGCGCGCACTCGAGCGCGCCCGGTGGAACGGCGTGGTGGTGCATTTTCGCGGCTGCAGCGGCGAAATCAACCGCCTGCCGCGCGCCTATCATTCCGGCGATGCGCCCGAGATCGGCTGGATCCTCGCGCGCCTGGCGCAAACCGGTGGGCCGCTGTACGCCGTGGGCGTGTCCCTGGGCGGCAACGCGCTGCTCAAATGGCTGGGCGAGAGCAGGACCGGGGCGCGCGCTCTATTGCGCGCCGCCGCCGCGGTATCGGCGCCGCTCGACCTGATGGCGGCCGGCGCAGCGCTGGGGCAAGGGCTGAACCTGATTTACACGCGCATGTTCCTCGCCAGCCTGCGCAGGAAAAGCCTGGACAAGCTCGCGCGCTTTCCGGGGCTATTCGACCGCGAACGCATGCTGCGCGCGCGCAACCTGCGCCAGTTCGACGACGTCGTGACCGCGCCGCTGCACGGCTATCTCGACACCGATGACTACTGGACCCGCGCCAGCAGCAAGCCCGTGCTGGCCGGCGTGCGCCTGCCGACGCTGGTGCTGAACGCGAAAAACGATCCCTTCCTGCCGGCGCGACATCTGCCGCGGCCGCAGCAGGTGCCGGCGATGGTGCTGCTCGAGCAGCCGGATGAAGGCGGTCACGCCGGCTTCGCCGGCGGCGCGTTTCCCGGCAATCTCGATTGGCTGCCGCAACGCCTGCTCTTTTTTTTCGGCGAGCAGCTTTCGTAGCGGAGGTCTGCGCCCGGTGCGCTAAAATGCCGGTCCCACATCCGTCAAGACTGCAACGCACATGAGTTCCGTTCCCGCAGAGATTTTCAAGGCCTACGACATCCGCGGCATCGTCGGGCGCACGCTCACGCCGGAAATCGTGAGCTCCATCGGCCGGGCGCTGGGCACGGAAGCGCGCGCGCGCGCGCAAACCGCGGTGGCGATAGGCCGCGACGGCAGGCTGTCCGGTCCCGAGCTTTGCGCCGCGCTGGCGCAAGGACTTTGCGCGGCCGGGGTCGACGTCATCGACATCGGCATGGCGGCCACGCCCATGGGCTATTTCGCCGCGCACCACCTCGGCTGCGGCAGCGTGGTCATGGTCACGGGCAGCCACAATCCTCCCGATTACAACGGGCTGAAAATGGTGCTCGGCGGGGTGACACTCGCGGGCGCGGATATCCAGCGCCTGCGCGCGAGAATAGAAAGCGGCGATCTGGCGCAAGGCGCGGGGACACGCTCTGGCGCCGACGTGCGCGCAGCGTATCTGGCGCGCATCGTGTCCGACGCCAAGCTTTCGCGGCCGATGAAAATCGCGATCGACTGCGGCAACGGCGTCGCCGGCGCAACTGCGCCCGAGCTGTTCCGCCGCCTCGGCTGCGAAGTGACGCCGCTGTATTGCGAAGTCGACGGCACCTTCCCCAACCATCATCCCGATCCGTCCAAGCCGGAGAACCTGCAGGAGCTGATCGCCGCGGTGCGCAATTCCGACGCGGAGCTGGGCCTCGCGTTCGACGGCGACGGCGACCGGCTCGGCGTGGTCACCAAGCGCGGCCACATCATCTATCCAGACCGGCAGCTGATGCTGTTCGCGGACGACGTGCTGCGCCGCAACCCCGGCGCCGAGATCATCTACGACGTCAAATGCACGCGCCGGCTCGCCTCCTGGATTGCCGAGCGCGGCGGCAAGCCGCTGATGTGGAAGACCGGGCATTCGCTGGTCAAGGCGAAGATGAAGGAGCGCCATTCGCCCCTGGCGGGGGAGATGAGCGGGCACATATTCTTCGGCGAGCGCTGGTATGGCTTCGACGATGCGCAGTACGTGGGCGCGCGGTTGCTGGAAATCCTCAGCCGCTCTTCCGACCCCGACGCGGTGCTCGACGCGCTGCCTGACTCGGTCAACACACCCGAGCTCAACTGGAAGCTGGCCGAAGGCGAGCCGCACCGCCTGATAGAGGGACTGCAGCATAGCGCGCGCTTTCCCGGCGCGCGCGAAATCATCAAGCTCGACGGCCTGCGCGTGGAATACGCCGACGGCTTCGGCCTGGCGCGCGCGTCCAACACCACGCCGGTGATCGTGCTGCGTTTCGAAGGCGACACGCAGGCGGCGATAGAGCGCATCCAGGCGGAATTCCGCGCGGTGCTGCAGGCGGCCAAGCCGGGTGCGCAGCTACCGTTCTAAGAGCGGTCTCAAACTCGGAGTGTCCAACAATGCGAGGGGACATCCCTTGAGGGGACTTTCCCCTCTCCCGTCAAGCGGGACCGAGGAAGGGGGATCGAGACCTTCGGGCGCGCCCCCTCGTGCTCCCCTATATCAGCCGTTGCAAAATCCATTTTGCAATGGATTCTTGGATTGGTCTCTACACGACCTCGTAGGCCGTGATAATCACCGCGTCGGCGCGTCTTTCGCCCGCCGCGACCGCGATGATGCCGTTGAGCCAGGCATATTCCGGCGCGCCGGTCTCGAACACCGGCGTGGTGCGGAAATAATACTCGCCGGGATCGACATTTTCGCCCGCGCCGAGCCTGGCGATCACTTCCGGCGGACCGTGGCGCAGACCCCGATTGGTGACGTAAATCAGCGCGCCGTCGCCGGTCTCCAGGGTGTATCTGGCCTCAACCTCGGCGATACCGTCGCTGCGCACTACCTGCCAGTCGGCGCCGCCGGGCAGTACGCGGCCGGACAATCGCGGGCCCGCGAACGCGCCCCCCAGGATATTGATCACGCGCCTCCGGCCATGGGGCCCATTGCCCACCTCCAGCGGCGCGGCGATGTCTATTCTCGACGTGTATAGCGGCCGCAGGCCGGGTGTCACCGAAACGATTGGCAGCGTCTCATTGCCCATGCTTCACCCTCCGGCGTCGGCTGGGGCGGGCAGCAGCATCTGCGTCGGCGTAATCACGGCGCAGCGCTTCCCGGCCGCGGACCTGGGCGGCGTCTGCCATGCCATGGCGGTTCTGCCGCACTGAAACGGCGTGCGCTCGCGGACGGGGCGCGACCCGGTCAATCGGGAACAGGGGGTAGGCCATGCGTAAGTGTAGCAAGCTATTTGCGGGAATGGCTGTGCACAAGGCGCTGGCGTGTAACGGTGTCAGGCTCGCTGAACGAAGGTCAAGGAGCTGTTCTCGAATTCCCCGCCTTCGAGGTGTTCCCGCCTGTGATGTATACTATGCGGCACAAGCCGAGGCGTCGACACGCGGCTTGCGCTGCGCGACGTTTGCGCATCATGAACCCCGGGCAGGCATTTCCATGACATTGCCGCTGACTTTGCCGGCGCTGCTCGCTGAGCGCGCGCCGCTTGCGACGCCGGCGGTCTACGACCGCGGGCAGCCGCTCAGCTATGCGGCGCTGCAGGACGAGAGCCGGCGCGTCGCCGCCGGGCTGAGGCGCCTCGGCGTGCGCGAGGGCGAGCGCGTGGCCCTGTGGCTGCCCAATCTGACTGCCTGGCTCGCGTCGTTTTTCGCCTGTGCGCAGCTCGGCGCGATCGCGGTCGCGGTCAACACGCGCTTTCGCAGCCACGAGCTTGCCGACATTGTCGGCCGCTCGGGCTGCAAGACGCTCGTCTTCTGGCCGGGCTTCAAGCAGATTGACTTTACCGGCATCCTCGCTGCATGCGATCCCCAATCGCTCGCACAGCTCGACTCCCTGGTCCTGTACAGCGAGGATGGCAGTCCGGCGCCGCAGCGCGTAATCGGCAAGCCGGCAAGCGCCTATGCGGCACTCGCCGCCGGGGCGCCGCTCGCATCAAGCTATGCGCGTCCGACCAGCGGCTGCGCGATATTCACCACCTCCGGCACGACCAGGGCGCCGAAGTTCGTATTGCACGACCAGCGCACGCTGGTCGCGCACGCCTTCGATGTGGTGCGCGGCTTCGGCCTCGATAGCTCGAGTGTGGTGCTGCTCGCGCCGCCCCTGTGCGGCGTGTTCGGCTGTTGCAGCGCGCTCGCGGCGATCGCCGCCGGCCGGCCGCTGACAATGATGCCCCTGTGGGACGCCGCCGAGGCCGCGCGCCAGATCGACGCACACGGCGTGACCCATTTCAACGCGACCGACGATGCCATCGCCCAACTGCTCGCGCAGAACGCGCGCACACCGGCCTTCCCCAGCGTGCGTCTGGCCGGCTACGCCAATTTCAACCCGGCGCAGGGCGACATTGTCGCGCGCGGCGCGGCGCGCGGCCTGACGCTGCTCGGCCTGTACGGCACCAGCGAAATCCAGGCGCTGTTTGCGCGCCAGTCCGAGCACGCGCCGCTCGCCCAGCGCACGCAGGGCGGCGGGCGGCCGGTCAGTCCGCTCGCGCGCGTGCGCGCCCGCGATCCGGAATCAGGCGGGATACTCGCGCACGGCGAAACGGGCGAGCTCGAATTCCTGGCGCCCACCAGCCGCATGGTGGAGTACTACGGCGATGCGCAGGCGACGCGCGCGGCGTTGACGCAGGATGGCTGGTACCGTTCCGGGGATCTCGGCTATACCCAGGCCGACGGCCGCTTCGTCTACCTGGCACGCATGGGCGATTCGCTGCGGCTCGGAGGTTTTCTGGTCAGCCCGGCTGAAATCGAGGGCGTGGTGCAGGAGCTGCCCGGCATTGCCGCCTGCCAGGTGGTCGGCGTCGCGGGCGCCCAGGGCCTGCTGCCGGTGGCGTTCGTCATCCTCGCACCGGGCGCGGGGCTCGACGAGCAGGCCGTGATCGGCCACGTTGCCGGCAGGCTCGCACGCTACAAGATGCCGGCACGGGTATTCGCCATCGACGCTTTCCCGGTGACAGAAGGCACGAATGCGACGAAAATCAAGAAGCACAAGCTGCGCGAGCTCGCCGAGGCGCGCATGAAAGCGGTTTAACCAAAGGAGGAATGACCATGCGTAGAATCGTCATGAATACCGCCGTCGCGCTCGCGCTGGGCGCGCTGCCGGTCGCTGCCCACGCCCAGGCGAAGTCGCCCGCGGGAAACATTTCCGACAATGTCGTCAAGATCGGCCTGATACTGGACATGTCGAGCCTGTACGCCGACATCACCGGCGAAGGCTCGGTCAACGCCGCGAAGATGGCCGTCGCGGACTTCGGCGGCAAGGTGCTCGGTGCGCCGATCGAGATCATCTCCGCCGACCATCAGAACAAGGCGGATCTGGCGGCGGCCAAGGCGCGCGAATGGTTCGACACGCAGAAGGTCGACATGATCGCAGACGTGGCAGCCTCGGCCACCGCGCTGGCGGCGCTGGAAGTCGCCAAGCAGAAAAACAAGATCATCATGTTCAGCGGCCCGGCCACCACCCGTCTGACCAACGAGAACTGCACGCCGGTGAGCGTGCATTACGCCTACGACACCTACGCTCTTGCGGCAGGCACCGGGCGCGGTGTGTTGAAGAACGGCGGCGACACCTGGTTCTTCCTCACCGCCGACTACGCTTTCGGCCATTCGCTGGAGAAGGACGTCTCCGAAGTGGTCAAAGGCGGAGGCGGCAAGGTGGTTGGCTCGGTGCGCCATCCATTGAACGCCTCTGATTTCTCCTCTTTCCTGCTGCAGGCGCAAGCCTCGAAGGCGAAGATCATCGGCCTGGCCAACGCAGGCGGGGACACGATAAATTCGATCAAGTCGGCGCGCGAGTTCGGCATCACCAGGAACCAAAGCCTGGCCGGCTTGCTGGTGTTCATCACCGACATCCACAGCCTTGGTCTGGAGACCACGCAGGGCATGCTGCTCACTGAAGCCTACTACTGGGACCTCAACGAAGACACGCGCAAGTGGGCGAAGCGCTTCTTCGAAAAGATGAAGAAGATGCCGACCATGGCGCAGGCAGGCGTGTACTCGTCCATCATGCACTACCTGAAGGCGGTGCAGTCCGCCCGCACCGACGAGACCGGCGCGGTGATGGCCAAGATGAAAAGCACGCCGGTGAACGATTTCTTCGCCCGCAACGGCAAGATCCGCGAGGACGGCCGCATGATCCACGACATGTACCTGTTCGAGGTGAAGAAACCGTCCGAGTCGAAATACCCGTGGGACTACTACAAGCTGAAAGCGACCATCCCCGGCGACCAGGCCTTTCTGCCGCTGGCGAAAAGCGTTTGCCCGCTGGTGAAGAAGTGAGACTTGCCGGTTTCAAGACGAAAACCCGGGACCAACGCGAACGCCAGCGCGGGCGCGGCGGCCATCGGCGTGGCTAGCTGAAATCGGGCGGTATCAGGTCCAGCCGGTCGGTGATGATCGCGTCCGCGCCCCAGTCGAACAGCACGCGCACGATCTGCGGATCGTTGACCGTGTAGCACAGCAGCCAGTAGCCGGCGTCGCGCACCGCGCGCGCCTCGCGCGGCAGCAGCATGCGGTAGTCGCAGTGCAGCGACACGCAGCCGAGCTTCTGCATCCACTGCTCCCAGTCGGGCGGAATGCTCGGCGTCAGCGCGCCGCGCGGCAGTTCCGGCGCGGCCTGCTTCGCCGCCGCGAGGGAAGCCGGCTGGAACGAGCACAGGAGCGGCTGCACCGGCGCGCCGCGCCAGATCTCGCGCGCGGCGAGCGCCGCCGCCCTGCCGGTTTCGGCTTCAAAGCCCGTGGCCGGCTTGATCTCGATATCGGCCCAGAGCCCGAGTTCGACGCACAGGCGGCCCGCCTGCTCGAAGCTCGGCACGGGTTCGCCCGTGTGTTCGCGCGAGAACCAGCTGCCGGCATCGAGCGCGAGCATGTCGCGGTACGCAGTCTCGGCAATGGCGCCGCTGCCGCTGGTGGTGCGCTCAAGCCGCTGGTCGTGCATCAGGATCGGGGTGGCGTCGGCGGCGAGCATGACGTCGAACTCGACGCCGGAGAAACCCAGCGCCTTCGCCTTGCGCATGCCGGCCAGCGTGTTTTCCGGCGCGAGCGTGCCGCCGCCGCGGTGCGCGATGATGCGCGGATAGGGCCAGGGTTTCATGCTTGTTTCTTCCGTATGTAGAGCGTGTGCACCACGCGGGCGACGACTTCGCCGGCTTCGTTCTTCACCTCCACCGGCATTTGCGGCAGATATTTCCGGCCGCCGGCGGTGTGCGCCTTGATGTCGGCGATGGCCGCGTCGTCGATGGCGAAGCGCGCCCGCACCTTTTCCCTGGTCGCTTTCAGGTATTCGATCGCGCCGGCCTGGTGCGACACCACGTACTCGCTGCCGAGGATGTGGATCAGCATCAGCATGTAGAACGGATCGGTCATGGCATAGAGGCTGCCGCCGAAATGCGTGCCGATGTAATTGCGGTTGTGCCATTTGAGCGAGAGCTCGACCTCGATCTCGCGGTAATCCGGCGCAATGCGCTTGACGCGGATGCCGTTGGCGCGAAACGGCGACCACAGGTTCATGCCGAAGCGCAGCAGTCCGGCCTTCATGGTCACTTACAACACGAGGGGATATCCCTCGCGGGGACTTTCCCCTCTCCCGTCAAGCGGGACCGAGGAAGGGGGATCGAGACCTCCGTGCGCATCCCCTCGTGCTCCCCTAAGCCAGGGCCGTTTTGGCAATTTTGAAACGGCCTCAAAATCAAGCCGTCTCCAGGCGCGCGCCGCCGGCGGCGTCGAACCAGTGCAGGCGGCCGGGCAGGGCGCGCAGCGGCAGCGCCTGCCCCGGCGCGGGGTGCTCCGCGGCCGACAGGCGCGCAACCAGCAGTTCCTTGCCGAACAGTCCATGCACCAGCGTATCGGCGCCGAGCATCTCGCGCATTTCGGTCTGCAGGGTGAACAGCGCCTCCTCCGGCGTGCACACTTCGAGGTGTTCGGGGCGGATGCCGAGCACCAATTCGCGCCCGGCCAGGGCCGCGGGCACGGGCACGGCCAGGCGAACGCCGTCGGCGAGCGCGAGGCCGCCCGCGTCGGCGCGGCCGCGCAGGAAATTCATCGCCGGCGAGCCGATAAAGCCGGCGACGAACTGGGTCGCCGGGCGCTGGTAGACTTCGGCCGGCGCGCCGATCTGCTCGGTCAGGCCGGCGCTCATCACGATCATGCGCTGGGCCAAAGTCATTGCCTCGACTTGGTCGTGGGTGACATAGACGCTGGTGGTGCCGAGGTTGCGATGCAGCTTCTGGATCTCGAGGCGCATCTGCACGCGCAGCTTGGCATCGAGGTTGGACAGCGGCTCGTCGAACAGGAACACCGCCGGCTCGCGCACGATGGCGCGGCCCATGGCGACGCGCTGGCGCTGCCCGCCGGAGAGTTCGCGCGGCTTGCGCCCGAGCAGCTCGCCCAGTTCCAGGATTTTCGCCGCGCGCTGCACCCGCGTTTCGATGTCGTCTTTGGCAAAGCCGCGGATTTTCAGGCCGTAGGCCATGTTCTGGCGAACGCTCATATGCGGGTAGAGCGCATAGTTCTGGAACACCATGGCGATGTCGCGGTCCTTCGGCTCGAGCGCGTTGACCACGCGATTTCCAATGAGGATCTCGCCGCTGGTGATCGCTTCCAGCCCCGCGACCATGCGTAAGAGCGTCGATTTGCCGCAGCCCGAGGGGCCGACGATGACCACGAATTCGCCGTCGGCAATGTCCGCGGACATGCCTTTGATAATTTCCAGGTTGCCGAAGCTCTTCCTGACGTTGCGCAGTTCCAGTTTTGCCATTCTTATGCGTTGCGACCTGAATCGCGCTCCCCGTTATTGCAGCGTTTCAATTTGGCGCGGACGAAAAGCTGTCCGCGCGCAATCGGCGATCTTGTATCAAACCCCCACGCTGCGTTTGGTGTTAACCATAACCGTGTTTTCTGTACGGATGCGCTTTTCATCCGTACAGAAAACACGGTTGGCGCGCAGAGCGCGCAATGGTCGTGCGTCGACATCGGTGGACGCAGAAGGATGCATCGAGCTGCGGCGACAGGACTTGCGCGGACGGCGGCCCGTCCGCGCGGATCGCCGCTTGCGCACGGATGAAAAGCGCATCCGTGCGCAAGCGGCGATCTCGTATAAAACCCCCACGTTGGGTCTAGGTCTGTCCTCATCAGCGCCTATTTCTCCGTGTCCACCAGGCCCTTGACGAACCAGCGCTGCATCAGCAGCACCACCAGCGCCGGCGGCGCGAGCGCGAGCATGGCCGTGGCCATCACCAGGTTCCAGTCCACTGACGCATCGCCGCCGGGGATCATGCGCTTGATGCCGATCACCACGGTGTACATGTCCTCCTGCGTCGTCACCAGCAGCGGCCACAGGTACTGGTTCCAGCCGTAGATGAACAGGATCACGAACAGCGCCGCGATATTGGTTTTCGACAGCGGCAGCACCACGTCCCAGAAAAAGCGCAGCGCGCTGGCGCCGTCGATGCGCGCCGCCTCCATGAGTTCGTCCGGGATGGTGAGGAAAAACTGGCGGAACAGGAAAGTCGCGGTGGCCGAGGCGATCAGGGGCACCGTCAGTCCGCCGTAGGTATCCAGGAGGCCCAGGTCCGCGACCACCTTGTAGGTCGGCAGGATGCGCACTTCCACCGGCAGCATCAGGGTGATGAATATCATCCAGAAGAAAAAGTTCTTCAGCGGGAAGCGGAAGTAGACGATGGCGAATGCCGACAGGATCGATATTGCAATCTTGCCAAGTGCGATGGTTAGCGCCATCACCAGGCTGTTGAACATCATGCGCCCGACTGGCGCAGTGCTGGCGCCGGCGACGCCCTCTGTCAGCACGGTGGTGTAATTGTGCAGCAGCTCGCCCCCCGGCAGGAGCGGAATCGGAATCTCGAACATGCGCTCGGCCGTGTTGGTCGAGGCGACAAAGGCGATGTACAGCGGGAACGCCACCGCCGCGATGGCCGCGATCAGAAAGGCATGGCAGAAAAAAGTCAGCCAGGGGCGGTTCTCGACCATGTCAGTACTGCACCTTGCGTTCGATGTAACGGAACTGGACCACGGTGAGGGAGATCACAATCGCCATCAGGATCACCGACTGCGCCGCCGAGCCGCCCAGGTCCAGGCCCTTGAACCCGTCGTGGAACACCTTGTACACCAGGGTCGTGGTTGCACGCGACGGCCCGCCTTCGGTGGCCGCGTCGATGATGCCGAAGGTGTCGAAAAAGGCATATACGAGGTTCACCACCAGCAGGAAAAACGATGTCGGCGACAGCAGCGGGAAGGCGATGGTCGCAAACCGCCGTATCGGCCCTGCGCCGTCGATGGCGGCGGCTTCGATCAGCGACTTCGGAATCGATTGCAGCCCGGCGAGGAAGAAGAGGAAGTTGTAGGGTATCTGCTTGAACAGGGCGGAGACCACCACCAGGGTCATGGCCTGGCCGCTGTTGAGCAAGTGGTTCCAGTCGTAGCCCATGAGTTTCATCCCGTAGGCGAGGATGCCGATGGTGGGGTTGAACATGAAGGTCCACAGCACCGCGGCGATCGCCGGTGCCACCGCATAGGGCCAGATGATCAGCGTCTGGTAGGCCCTGGCGCCGCGCAGCACATGGTCGCAGCAGGCGGCAAGCACCAGCGCGATGCTGAGCGCGAAGGTGGCCACCAGCACGGAGAACACCGCCGTGACCTTGAACGACTCGAGGTAGGTCTCGTCGGCGAACAGCACAGCGAAGTTTTCGAACCAGACGAATTCGGTGTTGATGCCGAAGGCGTCCTGCACCAGCAGCGATTGCCACAGCGCCTGCGCCGCGGGCCAGATAAAAAACACGATGGTGATGGCGAGCTGGGGCGCCACCAGGGCATAGGGCAGCCAGCCTACGGGAAACTGTGTGCGTTTTTCCATGCGGAATGACGAACGGCCCCTGCGGGCCGTTCGTCAAATTCTCAGCCGCCCGGGTTTATTTTCCGCCCGCCTTGTTGGCGCGCTCGAATTTGCGCAATTCGGCATTGCCGCGCTCGACCGCGTCGTCCAGCGCCTCCTTCGGCCCTTTCTTCTGCGCCCACACCGACTCCAGCTCTTCGTCGATGATGCCGCGGATCTGCACGAAATTGCCCAGGCGTATGCCCTTCGAATCCTTGGTCGGGTTCTTCAGCAGCAGCTGCTGGATCGCAACGTCGGTGCCGGGGTTGGCTTCATAGAAGCCCTGTTTCTTGGTGAGTTCGTAGGCTGCCTTGGTGATCGGCACATAGCCGGTCTTCTGGTGCCAAGCGGCCTGAATATCCGGCGAAGACATGAAGGTGAAGAACTTCGCCACGCCCTTGTACTCGGCCGGTTTGTTCCCCGCCAACACCCACAGGCTGGCGCCGCCGATGATGGAATTCTGCGGCGCGCCCTTGACATCCTCGTAGTAGGGGAGCTGCGCCACGCCGAATTCGAACTTCGAATTGCGCTTGATGTTGGCGTAGGCGGCGGAAGAGCTGGTCAGCATGGCGCAGTCGCCGCCGTAGAATTTCGCCTCGGGCTGGTTTGCCCGGCCGGCGTAGGTGAACAGGCCCGCCTTGACCCAGGAAGAGAGTTTGGCGATGTGCCGCACCATCACCTGGGTATTGAACGTGAGCTTGGTATCCAGGCCGCCGAAGCCGTTCTGCTTGGTGGCGAATTCCTGGTTATGCCAGGCGCTCATGGTCTCCAGTTGCACCCAGGATTGCCAGCCGGTGGTGAAGCCGCAGGCCATGCCGGCGGCCTTGAGCTTGAGCGCGGCTTCCTCCGCCTCGTCCCAGGTCTTGGGCGGCTTGTTCGGATCCAGGCCCGCCTTCTTGAATGCGTCCTTGTTATAGAAGAACACCGGGGTGGAACTGTTGAACGGCATCGACAGCATGCGCCCCTGGGTGTCGCTGTAATAGCTGGTCACGGCAGGCATGTAGGATTTCGGGTCGAATTTCTCGCCCGATTGCGCCATCACTTCGTACACCGGCTTGATCACCTTTTTTCCCGCCATCATGGTGGCGGTTCCGACCTCGAACACCTGCACGATGTGCGGCGCCTTGCCCGAGCGGACCGCCGCGATCGTGGCGGTCAGGGAATCGGCGTATGCGCCCTTGTACACCGGCACCACCTTGTAGTCCGACTGCGAGGCGTTGAACTTGTTCGCGATGTCGTTGACTTGATCGCCCAGTGCGCCGGTCATCGAGTGCCACCACTGGATCTCGGTGGCGGCCTGGGCGCCGCCGGCGGCGAACGCGAAGGCGGCGGCGAGTGCGAGACAAAGTTTCCTGATCTTCATGGTGAACTCCTTTCGAGAGGAAGCACGGGGCGCGAGGAAGCGCCGATTATCTGAGCCTGTTGTTGTGGCCATATTACAGCAAACGCGAGTCGGACAAGCGGTTCCAAGCCCGGGCGCTCAACCCCGCTTGAGCCCGGGAATCGCGGCTGCCGGCCATCTGCTGCAGATGATGCGCTGCTGATCGCGGCGCCACCTTGACATTTGTCAACCAAGGCATCGCTGTTCAGCCAACCGGAATAGTCGGATTCGGATGGCGAACGACCGGGTCGTGCACGCCGCCGGAAAACGCGCGGCCTGCACGACCCGCGAGCGAATCAAGCCGGCGCCTGCTCAGTCCTCGAGCAGGCTGCGCAGCATCCACGCCGTTTTCTCGTGCACCTCGAGGCGCTGGGCCAGCAGATCGGCCGTCGGCTGGTCCTTGGCTTTTTCCACCGTCGGGAACAGCCTGCGCGCGGTGCGCGCCGTTGCTTCCTGGGCGCTTACCAGGTGGCGGATCATGTCGGTCGCCTTGGGCACGCCTTCGACTTCCCTGATCGAGGCCAGCTCGACGAACTCCTTGTAGGTCCCGGGCGCCGCATGGCCGAGCGCGCGGATGCGCTCGGCGATCAGGTCGAGTGCATTCCACTGTTCGGTGTACTGGACCATGAACATCTGGTGCAGGCTGTTGAAGTCGGGCCCGGTGACGTTCCAGTGGAAGTTGTGCGTCATCAGGTAGAGCGTGTAGCTGTCGGCGAGCAGGGCGGAAAGTCCCTGGGCGATTTTCTTGCGCTCGCCGGCGCCGATGCCGATGTCGATCGCAGGGGTCTTGGCTTTCTTGGCGTTCATGGTCGATGCTCCTTGTTGAAAAATTGTCCCAGCAGTTCATCATTCCTAAAGCCAAAAGGAAGCTGTAGGATTCGCGCAGCCTCGACCTGGTCCGGGATAACCCGATCCCAGGTCGCGGCTGTGCGGTATAGGACCTTTAACACCTTTCCCCTGAGATCACCCAAGGTCGTAGCGGTCAAGGTTCATCACCTTGTTCCAGGCCGCCACAAAGTCGCGCACGAATGCCTGCTGCGAGTCGCTGCACGCATAGACTTCCGCAAGGGCCCGGAGCTGGGAGTTCGAACCGAAGACGAGATCAACGATGGTCCCCGTCCACTTGAGCTCGCCCGTCGCCCGATCGCACCCCTCCAACACGCCTTCGGATGCGGCGGACTTCCGCCACTTCGTGCGCATGTCGAGCAGATTCACGAAGAAGTCATTGGTCAATGTTTCGGGCCGCTTGGTGAAAACACCGTGCTTGGACTGGCCCACGTTTGCATTCAGGGCGCGCAGGCCGCCGATCAGAACCGTCATCTCAGGGGCGGTCAGCGTCAGCAACTGCGCCTTGTCCACCAGCAGCTCGGCGGCCGATCCCTCGAGTCCCTTGCGCGCGTAGTTGCGGAAACCGTCTGCGGCCGGCTCCAGTACGGCGAACGCGTCCACATCGGTCTGCTCCTGCGACGCGTCCATGCGCCCCGGCGAGAAGGGAACCTTCACGTCCTGGCCGGCCTTCTTCGCAGCGGCCTCGACGGCGGCGCAGCCGCCCAGAACGATCAGGTCAGCCAGCGAAACCTTTTTGCCGCCGGTCGTTGATCCTGCTTGTACGCCGTTGAAGTCCTTCTGCACCGCTTCCAGCTTCTGCATGACCTTTACCAGTTCAGCCGGCTGGTTGACTTCCCAATTCTTCTGCGGCGCCAGGCGGATACGCGCGCCGTTCGCTCCACCGCGCTTGTCGCTGCCGCGGAACGTTGCAGCAGACGCCCAGGCCGTGCTGACCAGCTGGGAGATGGACAGGCCGGATGCGAGGACCTTGGCCTTCAGGGCGGCAATGTCCTGCGCGTCGATCAACTTGTGATCCACGGGGGGAATGGGGTCCTGCCAGATCAGCGCTTCCTTCGGCACGAGCGGGCCCAAGTAGCGGGCGATCGGGCCCATGTCACGGTGCGTCAGCTTGAACCACGCCCGGGCGAACGCGTCCGCGAACTGATCCGGATTCTCATGGAAGCGCCGCGAAATCTTTTCGTAGGCCGGGTCGAAGCGCAGGGCGAGGTCCGTGGTCAGCATGGCGGGTGCAATCCGCTTGGACTTGTCGTGGGCATGCGGCACGGTGCCGGCGCCGGCGCCCCCCTTCGGCGTCCACTGGTGCGCGCCAGCCGGGCTCTTCGTCAGTTCCCATTCGTAGCCGAACAGGTTCCAGAAGAAGTTGTTGCTCCACTTCGTCGGCGAGCTGGTCCAGGTGACTTCCAGGCCGCTGGAGATCGTGTCACCGCCTTTGCCGGTGCCAAAGCTGCAGTTCCAGCCCAGGCCCTGCTCCTCGATGCCGGCAGCTTCGGGTTCGGGCCCTACATGTTTCACATCGCCGGCGCCGTGGGTCTTGCCGAAAGTGTGACCGCCCGCGATGAGCGCCACCGTCTCTTCGTCGTTCATCGCCATGCGCGCGAAGGTCTCGCGGATGTCCCGCGCCGCGGCGACCGGATCCGGGTTGCCGTTCGGGCCTTCCGGATTGACGTAAATCAGGCCCATCTGCACGGCGGCGAGCGGGTTTTCGAGCTTACGGTCGCCGGAGTAGCGCTTGTCATCCAGCCACTTGTTCTCAGCGCCCCAGTAGACGTCCTGTTCCGGTTCCCAGATGTCCGGGCGGCCACCGGCAAAACCGAAGGTCTTGAATCCCATCGATTCCAGCGCGACGTTGCCAGTGAGGATCATCAGGTCGGCCCATGAAATCTTGCGGCCATACTTCTGCTTGATCGGCCAAAGCAGCCTGCGCGCCTTGTCGAGGTTGACGTTGTCCGGCCAGCTGTTCAGGGGAGCAAAGCGCTGGTTGCCGCTGCCTGCGCCGCCGCGACCGTCGCTGATGCGGTAGGTGCCGGCACTGTGCCATGCCATGCGAACGAACAAAGGTCCGTAGTGGCCGAAGTCGGCGGGCCACCAGTCCTGTGAGTCCTTCATCAGGGCATGGAGGTCCTTGACGACGGCATTCAGGTCGAGGCTGTTGAACGCCTCGGCGTAGTTGAATGCCTCGCCCATGGGGTCGGACTTGGAGGAGTGCTGGTGCAGGATGTTCAGCTTCAGCTGATTGGGCCACCAGTCTGCGTTCGATGGGGCTCCAGCTATCGTGTGTTTGCGCGCATCGCCCGCGAACGGGCACTTTGTTTCGGTTGACATGGCTTTATCCTTTGGTTGTATGCAATTCACTACTCGATCCGCTGTAGTGCTTGGGCACCGATCGATCGACTAAGTTTTGCTGATTGTCCCAGTTGCCTTCCTCGGTTGCGGTTTGATGGATCAGCCGAGTGACGGCACGAGGTGGATCAGGTCCGACAGCAACACGCTGGCGCCGCCTGAGGCGATGGCGATGCCGGCGAGCAAACGGATCTCGTGCAAGCGCCGATGGCGGGGAAGGGCGCCGTTTGCTGGCGGCGTTTTCCGGGTATCTGCAGTCGTGTGGTTCATGGCGATCTCCGTGCGGCTTGTTGTGACGAGCCCATTCTGGGCTGATCCCCGCAGATCATCCAACGAAAAAAAATGCAGCTCGTAATCGATAGACTCGATGTTGGTGCAGTTCGCGACGACAGTATTGATAACGCTCAATGTGCGGCAGTATCCGATCGCGTCTGCGGGGGCTCTGAATCGGGGCGGATACGTGCCTGGCGTCCTGTACACCCATGCTAGTATCACCGCTTTGCATTGCAGCACGGCCATGCCCGCGAAGACGTTCGATCTGCTGCGCCTGCTCGCGGACGCGAGCTTGCATTCCGGCGCTGTGTTGGCGCGCGAACTGGGCGCCACGCCTGCCGCCATCCGGCTGGCACTGCGCGAGCTCGAAGGCTTCGGGCTCAAGCTCGTGCGCGTGCGCGGCCACGGCTACCGCCTGGCCGAAGCCTACGACTGCTTGGACGCAGCCGCGGTGCGCGCGCAGCTCGGCGCGCATGCGCGCCATTTCCGCCTCGAACTGCTGGACGCCTGCGCTTCGACCAATACGCTGCTGCTCGAGCGCGCGCGCAGCGGCGCGCCCGCCGGGCAAGTGATCGCCTGCGAGCTGCAGAGCGCCGGCCGCGGCCGGCGCGGCAACCGCTGGCAATCCGGCCTGGGCGGCAGCCTCACCTTTTCCCTGTTGTGGCGCTTCAGCCAGGGCGCCGCCGGCCTCGCCGGCCTGTCGCTCGCGGCAGGGGTGGCGGTGGCGCGCGCGCTTGCATCCCTGGAGATCGAGGGGGTGCAGCTCAAGTGGCCGAACGATCTGCTGCACACCGGCCGCAAACTCGGCGGGATACTGATCGAGCTGCAGGGCGATGCCGCGGGCCCGAGCGCGGCGGTGATCGGCATCGGGCTCAATCTTCGCCTGCGCGCCGGCATGCGCGACGCCATAGCGCAACCGGCGACCGACCTTGCAGCAATATCCGAACAAGTGCCGCAGCGCAACCGGCTGCTCGCCGCCATGCTGATCGAACTGGCGCAAGTGCTCGAGCAGTTTGCCGCGCAGGGTTTCGCGCCGCTGCGGCCGGAGTGGATGGCTCGCCATGCGCATCAGGGCAAAGCGGTCACGCTGTCCTCGGGCAATGGCAGGACCGTGGCGGGCAGGGCGGCGGGCGTGGCCGAGGACGGCGCTCTGCTGGTCGAGACCGAGCGCGGCGTGGAACGCTTCGTCAGCGGCGAGCTGTCGCTGCGCGCCGGCTGAAACGCGCGCACCTTGGTTGTCGCGCCGCGCCGATTCACGGTAGTCTTGCAGTTCGCCCGTGCCGGGCGAGGCACAAACCAGGAGCGGGCATGGCCCTGATCGCCGTCGGCGGTTTCCAGCACGAGACCAACACCTTTGCGCCGACCAAGGCCGACTATGCTGCATTCGAGCTTGGCGCCGGACGGCCCGGGCTGCAATTCGGCGCGGCGATTGCGCCTGCGCTGGCAGGGGCCAACATTGCGGCAGCCGGTGCGATCGAGACCTTGCATGGGCTCGGCCACAGGACCGTAGGACTCGCCTGGGCCGCGGCCGCGCCCTCGGCGCAGGTCACGCGGGACGCTTATGAGCGCATCGCGGGAGAGATCGTGCGGCGGCTGGCGCAGGCGGGGCCGGTGGACGGCGTGTACCTCGACCTGCACGGCGCCATGGTCGCCGAGCACTGCGATGACGGCGAGGGCGAACTGCTCGCGCGCGTGCGCAAGCTGGTCGGCGATCGCATTCCCGTCGTCGCCAGCCTGGACCTGCATGCCAACATCACCCGCGCGATGATAGCTCTGGCCGACGGTCTCGTCGCCTATCGCACCTATCCCCATGTCGACATGGCCGAGACCGGGCAGCGCGCGGCGCAGCTGCTGCTGGCCACGCTGAAGCGCGGCCGGCCCATGGCCAAGGCCTCGAAGACGCTCAATTTTCTCACTTCTATTCCGTCGCAATGTTCGCTCATCGAGCCGTGCAAAGGCCTGTACCAGTCGCTCGATCGCATCGAACGGCAACATGGCCTGTGGCTGTCGTTTACTCCCGGCTTTCCGATGGCCGATTTCGCCGAATGCGGCATGGCGGTGTTCGGCTACGGAGCGGACGAGCCGAAAGCGCATGCCGGAGTGGCGCGGCTGGCGGGGGCGGTCGCGGATGCCGAGCAGGACTTCGCGCTGGAGCTGTTCGCACCCGAGGACGCGGTCAGGCGCGCGATGCAGCGCGGCCAACCCGGCGCGCCGGTGGTGCTCGCCGATACTCAGGACAATCCGGGCGCGGGTGGCAACGGCGATACTACCGGCCTGCTCGCGGCGATGATCGGCCTGCGCGCCGAAGACGCGGTGCTGGGCATGTTGATCGATGCGCCCTCGGCCATGGGAGCGTATGCGGTCGGGCGCGGCAATACGGCGCGCTTCGCGCTCGGCGAAATCTCCGGCCTTCCCGGCCACGTGCCGCTCGTGGGCGAATTCACGGTGGAGGCGCTGGGCGACGGCAGCTTCACCGGCACCGGTCCTTTCTACCGCGGCTTGCAACTGAACCTGGGTCCGATGGCGCTGCTGCGCAGCCGCGAGGCGCCGGGCGTGCGCGTGGTGCTGGCCTCGAAAAAATGCCAGACGGCCGACCAGGATATGTTCCGCCATCTGGGTGTGGAGCCGAAAACGCAGCGCCTGGTCGCGCTCAAGAGCTCGGTGCATTTTCGCGCCGACTTCCAGCCGATTGCGAAAGAAGTGCTGGTGGTGCGCGCACCCGGCCCGGCGCTGGCCGACCCGGCGGATTTCCGCTGGACCCGGCTGCGCCACGGCATGCGCCTCGGTCCGCTGGGGCCCGCGTTTGCGGGGGCATGACGCCGCAAACGCAAATGCGGACCTCCAGGAATCGTCACTGGTATCGTTGCAGGCCCGCCCTCGGGCCGATCGGTTCGGGCAAGTTGCGGCGGGGGTGCCGCTCCGGCATCAACGGGTGACGATGACCAAGCGCTTTGTCATCGCGCTGATCAAGCACGAGATCAACACGTTCGCGCCGATCGCGACGCCCCTGTCGGCGTTCGGCCACGGCAACGGCCCCAGCTACGGCGAGGACGCGAGGCAGGCATTCGCCGGCTCCAATACCCCGTTCGCGGCATTTCTGGACATCGCGCGGCGCGAGGGCGCGGCAGCGGTCACGCCGGTCGCGGCGGAGTCCTGGCCCTCGAACATGGCTGCGCGCGCCACCTTCGAAGCGCTGCTGCAGCCGCTGGAGCAGGCGGTGCGCGCCGGCTGCGACGCCTGCTTTCTCGATCTGCACGGCGCCATGGTGGTCGAGGGCTGCGACGACGCGGAAGGGCAGATCTTCAGGCGCTTGCGCCGCATTCGCGCCGACTTGCCGATCGCGGTGACCTTCGATTACCACACCAACCTGTCGCCGGAGATAGTCACCAATGCCGATCTGTCGGTCTATCGTTACCGCAAGCTGGTGCGGCCGATTTATCCGCTCGATGCCATTTAGACCCGATTCGCCGTAGAATTAGCCACCCTTTTCCCCGGCCAATATGAACGAGCCCTATAACCTGCTGGTCGACATCGGCAACACCTTCGTCAAGTGGGGGCGTTACAAGGCCGGCTCGAACGCGGCGGCGCATGAGAGCTGCCTCGATTCCGGCCACGCGCTGCTGGAGGAAATCCCGGCGCTCGCGGGACAATTGCGCAAGCACCCCGCGCCGGCGCAGATCGTGATCTCGAACGTTGCCGGCACGCGCGTACGCGCGACCATGCTGCGCCTGCTCGAAATCTGGCCCGACGCGCCCGCGCCCTGCTGGGTGATCGCGAAAGACGAACAGTGCGGGGTGAAGAACGGCTACCGCAACCCGGCGCAGCTGGGCAGCGACCGCTGGGCGGCGCTGATCGGCGCGCGCGCGCTGCACCGGGCGCGCCCGGTGCTGGTGGTGTGCTGCGGCACCGCCACCACCATCGATTTGCTCACGGCGCAGGGCCGCTTCGCCGGCGGCTGCATCATGCCGGGCGTCGGCACCATGTTGCGTTCCCTGCATGAGAAGACGGCGGCGCTGCCCGATGCCGACGGCGTATATACCGAGTATCCGGTGCAGACCGTCGATGCCATCGTCAGCGGCTGCCAGCATGCGCAAGCCGGAGCGGTCGAACGCGTCTACGACCTGTACCGGCGCGACCATCCGGATCTGCTGTGCCTGGTCTCGGGCGGGGCGGCCAAGGCGCTGACGCCGCACCTGGCCATCGTGTTCCGCTACCACGACAACCTGGTACTCGAGGGACTGCATTGCATCAGCCAGGCGCTCGCGCGCGAGGCATGCGAGGGGCTTTCCGGCGTGCAAAAGGCCTGATCGATGCGCATCCTGTTTTTCGTCCTGATACTGGCCAATGTGGCGTTCTTTGCCTATGCCTGGTTCGGCTCCGGCGCCCAGGCCGGCGCTGACGCGCAGATCATCAGCCAGCAGCTCAATCGCGAAAAAATTCGCCTGCTCGCGCCGCAGCAGGTGAATGTACTCACGCGCAAGCCCGAACCGCCGAAAATCGTCGCTGTCTGCCTCGAATGGGGCGCCTTCATCGGCGCCGATGCGGCGCGCGCCGAGCAAGCGCTGGAACCGCTGGCGCTGGGCGCGAAGCTGACCCGGCGCGAACTGGACGAGGTGGCGGGTTTCTGGGTATATATGCCGCCGCTCGCCAGCCGCCAGGCGGCAACGCAGAAGACGGGCGAACTGAAGCGCCTGGGTGTGGAGGAATATTTCATCGTGTCGGACGATCCGAAATGGCGCAATTCAGTTTCGCTGGGGGTGTTCAAGACCGAGGAAGCGGCAGTAGCCCGCCTTGCCGCATTGCGCGCCAAGGGCGTGAGGACCGCCATCGTCGGCGCGCGCGAGGCGCAACCGGGCAAGACCTATTTCCAGGTGCGCGATGCCAGTGCGGCGCTGGCGGCGAAACTGAACGAACTGAAACAGGGGTTTCCGGGCACCGAGGTGCGCGAGTGCGCTGCCAATGAGAAGAAGGGATAGCGCGCGGGATGTACGTACCCAAGCACAACCAGCTTGAAGACCGCGCCGCGCTGCTCGCCTATATGCGCGCGTATTCCTTCGCCGCGCTGGCGAGCGCAGGCCCGGCGGGGTTGATGGCCACGCATCTGCCTTTCGTGATCGAGGAGCAGGACGGCGGGATTACGCTGCTCGCGCACATGGCGAAAGCCAATCCGCAGTGGCGCGATTTCGCCGCCGCAGCCGAGGCCCTGGTGATATTCATGCAGCCGCACGCCTACGTCTCGCCGCGGCTCTACGACAGCCGGCAGAACGTGCCCACCTGGAATTACGTCGCCGTGCATGCCTATGGCCGGCCGGCGCTGATCGAGGAGCGCGCGGCCAAGATCGAGTTGCAGCGCAAGCTCATCCGCCAGCACGATGCGGGCTACCTCGCGCAGATGGCCGAGCTGCCCGAGAGCTACATCGACGCCAAGCTCGCCGCTATCGTTTCTTTTTCGCTGGCGGTGACCCGGATCGAAGCGCGCTACAAGCTGTCGCAGGACAAGAATCCGGCCGAGCGCGAGCGCATTGCGCGCGAACTCGAAGCCGGCGGCGACAGCGTGGCCGCCGAAACGGCGCGCTTGATGCGCGAACACAATCGTTAGCGTAGGGATTCGTTCCCGCCGCACAGGCGGTCCCGGCTTCGGTGTTGCGCGCCGGGGCTGCTGCGGTGTCTAACTGCCGCGTATTTTTTTCAGGGTCGCGGTGGTCGAGCGCTCGAACTGGAACGGGATCGAATGCACCGAGCCGCCCCAGGCGACGACTTCGCGCGCGCCGACGATGGTCTCCGCGTTCCAGTCGCCGCCCTTCACCAGCACGTCGGGCCGGCAGGCGAGAATCAGCGCGAGCGGGGTGTCTTCATCGAACCAGGTGACCAGGTCCACCGCCTGCAGGGCAGCGAGCACCGCCGCGCGGTCCTCGATCCGGTTGATCGGGCGGTCCTCGCCCTTGCCCAGGCGCCGCGCCGAGGCGTCGCTGTTGGCGGCGACCACGAGGCTTGCGCCGAGCGCGCGCGCCTGCGCGAGGTAGGTGACATGGCCGCGATGCAGGATGTCGAATACGCCGTTGGTGAATACCAGCGGGCGGGCGAGGGACGCGATGCGGCCAGCGAGCTGCGCCGGTTCGCACAGCTTCGCCTCGAATTCGGGTCTGTTATGCATGCAGCTGATGGGCGGCAGGCAATGCGCCGGGTACTCGCCCGTTCGCGCTTACGCGCGGGCCATTATTTCGCCGGCGCTTCGATGTACTCGAACACGCGCACCACCTTTTGCACGCCGCCGGTGGTGCGCGCGATTTCCACCGCCGCCTCGGCCTCCTTGCGCGTGACCAGCCCCAGCAGGTAAACCGCGCCGCTTTCGGTCACCACCTTCACGTCGTTGACCGAAAAACTGCCGCCGTTGTCGATGAAGCGCGCCTTGACCTTGGACGTGAGGTAGCTGTCGTTGGCGCGCGCGGTGTACGAGCTCACCCCGGCGATCTGGATTTCGTTGACCACACCGCGCACGTTGGGGATTTCGCGCACGATTCTTTCAATCTGCGCCTTGGTGGCCGCGTCTGGCGCCTCGCCGGTGAGCAGCACATTGCGGTTGTAGCTGGTGACATTGATATGCACCTTGTCGCCGAAGCGGTCGCCGACGCGGCTCTCTCCGCGCAGGCCGATATCCTTGTCCTCGGTCTGCGCGCCGAGCGAGCGCCGGTCGTCGGAGGCCAGCGCCGCCGCTCCCGCGCCGACCACGGCCATTTCGACGCAACCCTGCAACTGCGGCGCGAGTCCGAGCAGGGCAAGCAGCGCGAGCGTGCGCAACCGGGGAAATGCCTCGTTCAAAGCAGTCATGATTCAGCTCCTAGTAACAACGTGTCGATGCCATCGCACAGGCAGTGCAGCGTGAGCAGGTGCACCTCCTGGATGCGCGCAGTCCTGTCCGAGGGCACGCAGATATGCACGTCCTCGCTGGCCAGAAGGCTGGCGATCTTGCCGCCGCCCTTGCCTGTCAGCGCCACCACCTGCATGTCGCGCTCGTGCGCGGCGTGGATCGCGGCGATGACGTTTTTCGAATCGCCACTGGTGGAGATCGCGAGCAGCACGTCGCTCGCCTGCCCCAGCGCCTGCACCTGCTTGGAAAACACCTGTTCGTAATCGTAGTCGTTGGCGATCGCGGTCAGGGTCGAAGTATCGGTGGTAAGGGCGATTGCCGCCAGGCCCGGGCGCTCGCGCTCGAAGCGGCCGAGCAATTCCGCGGCGAAGTGTTGCGAGTCGGCGGCGGAGCCGCCGTTGCCGCAGGCCAGAATCTTGCCGTTGGCGAGCAGGCATTTCACCATCAGTTCGGCCGCCTGCGCGATCGGCGCGGCCAGCAGCTCGGCCGATTTCCGCTTGGTTTGTACGCTGTCGGCAAAATGCCGGCTGATGCGCGCAATGAGATCCATCCGTGCTCCGCAAAGAGTCTGTCTGAAAATGAGGGGATAGCCCCCGAGGGGACTGTCCCCCCAAGGTGAACCGAGCCCTTCGGGGCGCATCCCCTCATGCCCCCTATATTGGCTGCTGCAATATTCATTTTGCAACAGGGCCGAACTCGAAACAGCCATTCTACATCACTCGACATACACCTCGAACTCTATGCGCTTGCGCGGGTTGCGGTGCGGCTGCAAGCGACTTACACGGGCATTGAGGACCTCACCGCGATCCATGGCCCAGGCGAGCGCGGCGTTCTGCGCGCGCGGCACGTAGCCGAGTGTGTGCCCGTGCCAGTCCACGCGTACCGCCTTGCCGTCGTAGGCATTCCCGGGCTCGCGCTCGAGGTCGAGCGCATCGCCGATGCGCATGCCCCGCCAAACCTCGGGCGCCTGGTGGTAGTTGAACCCGGCAAGCGGCGAGCTTTGCACCAATATACGCACCTGCTGCGCCGCCGCCGGCCGCGGCAGCAGGCACAGGCCGGCGAGAAGCACGAGCACGGGCAGAGCGTGTTTCGGGGCCATTTCAGAATTACCGAAATCGGCCCTGATTTAGGGGAGTATGAGGGGAGGTATCCCCTCATTTCGTAATAAGGCTTTATTCACCGAAGGCATCCCTGATCCATTCGATACGGTCCGCAGCCAGCGCATCGAGCAATACGACATCGAAGCGGCAAGCAGGTTCCGGCTTGCCTGAGAGGTAATGACGCGCTGCCCCCAGAATGCGTTGACGCTTGGCGGCGGTAATGCTCGCCGCGGCGCCGCCGTAATCGGGGTTGCGCCGCAGCCTCACCTCGACGAACACCAGCACCGGCCCGTCGGCCAGGATCAGGTCGATTTCGCCCAGGCGGCAGCTGTAGTTGCGCGCTATCAGCCGCAAACCGCGGTGCTGCAGATAGTCCGCGGCCAGCGCTTCGGCGAGCTTGCCGCCTGCCTTCGCCTCGCGCTTCATGGTGCGGCGCGCGTTTCCTGCCTCGCGTAGCCTGCGCTTGCTTCATTGCCGCGGGCAACGCACAATCCCACGCCATGGAACAGCACGGCAAAAGCGAAAAGCGCGGCGCGCAAGCGGAACGGCAGAGCCATGAAGGGCAAGCCTCGGAGGGGGCGGGGAAATTATATGTCGTCGCCACGCCGATTGGAAATCTGGCCGACATCAGCGCGCGCGCGCTCGCGGTTCTCGCGCAAGTGGACCTGGTCGCCGCCGAAGACACGCGCACCACGGGGCACCTGCTCGCGCACCACGGCATCGCGGCCAAGCTGGTCGCGCTGCACGAGCACAACGAAATGCAGCGCGCGGCCGAATTGATCGCCCGGATCAAGGCGGGCAAGACGATTGCCTTGGTCAGCGATGCCGGCACGCCCGGGATCTCGGACCCGGGCGCGCTGCTGGTGGCGCGGGCAATCGAGGCGGGGGTTACGGTATGCCCGATACCCGGCGCCAATGCCGCGATCGCCGCGTTGTCGGCGGCCGGGCTGGTTATGCCGCACTTCCTGTTCTACGGCTTCCTGCCGGCCAGGTCCGCGGCGCGGCGCACGGCGCTGGAAGCGCTGCGCGAGCTTCCTTACGCGCTGGTGTTCTACGAGGCGCCGCACCGCGTGACGGAGTGCGTCGCCGCACTCGCTGCGGTCCTGGGCGGGGAGCGAGAAATCGTGATCGCGCGCGAGCTGACAAAGCTGTTCGAGTCCATCCACCGCTGCCGGCTGGATCAGGCGGGCGCCTGGCTCGCCGCCGACGCCAACCGGCAGCGGGGAGAGTTCGTATTGATCGTCTCCGGCGCGCAAGCCGAGATGCAGGAAGGCTTGCCGGCCGAGGCCGAGCGGGTGCTGCACCTGCTGCTGGCGGAACTGCCGCTGAAGCAGGCGGTCGCGCTCGCTGCCGCCATCACCGGCGCGCGCAAAAACGATCTGTATGCGCGCGCGCTTGCCGTGCGTGGCGCCGGGACGTTGCCGCGCAAATAATGGCCGCCGACAGCTCCGGACGATGCGGCGCAGCCTTGATCGGCGCCCGCCCGAAGGCAAAAAACGCGATACCGTGTAGACTGAGACACCGGCTCAGAAACTGGCAGCGAATCCTGCAGGGTTTCGCCTTTCGATCGTCAAGTCCCGTTCAAATTCCGAGTGCCGCCTGTCGTGATGGAATTCCTGCTGTCGATCCAGTCCTTGTCGCTGGCCCTTCTGCTGGCGGGAATCGGGCTCGCTTTTTCCGACATCCGCCTGTCGGGCTGGATCCTCGGCTGGATACTTCTGAGCGGCGCGCTGCTGCTGCAGGGGTTCCGCAGCATGCTGAGTTATTTCATCGAGCACGGCAGCGTGGATCCGGCCACCTACGCCGTCGCCAACGACTGGATGGGCCTGGGGTTCTCGCTGCTCGTCGTCGGCTCCATGCACCTGATGCGCGAGGTGTTTGCGCGGCACAGACTGGCGGAAGAGAGGCTGGGCGTCATCGGCGCCGCCGCCCAGGATGCCATCATCATGATGGATAACAAGGGCAGGATCGCGTTCTGGAACGAGGCGGCACAGAGAATTTTCGGCTACACTGAGCACGAGGCGCGGGGCAAGAAGCTGCACGAGCTGATCGTGCCGGAGCCGTACCGCATCGATTTCGAAAAAAGGCTGGATGTTGCCGGAGGCGCGGCACGGGGAAGCGTCATCGGCAAGACGCTGGAACTGGCGGGGCTGCGCAAGGACGGGACCGAGATCGTCACGGAGCACTCCATTTCCGGGGTAAGCATAGACCGGAAATGGCACACCATCTGCATCGTCAGGGACATCACCGAGCGCAAACAGTTCGAGGAGCGTATCCGGCACCTGGCGAATTACGACAACCTCACCGGATTGCCGAACCGGACGCTTTTTTACGATCGCCTGAGCCAGTCGATCAATCTGGCGCAGCGCAATCGCCATGAAATCGCCCTGCTCTATCTCGATCTCGATCGATTCAAATCCGTGAACGATACGCGCGGGCACGATGCCGGCGATGCGGTTCTCAAAGGCGCGGCCGACCGGATCCAGGCGCAGGTGCGCGAATCCGATTCGGTCGCCCGCATCGGCGGCGATGAATTCGCCGTCATCCTGCCCAGGATCGCAAGTCCGCAGGATGCGGCAATTGTCGCCGAAAAAATAATCGACGCCCTGTGCGCGAGTTTTCCGGCCAGCGACGGGGAGCATGGAAATATCGAGATCGGGGCGAGCATCGGCATCGCCATATTTCCCAGGGACGGCGCGGACATGGATGCCCTGTTCAAGGCGGCGGATTCAGCCATGTACAAGGCCAAGCAAACGGGAAACAGTTTCAGCTTCTGCGCGGCCTGAGCGCAGCCGGCGCGGCGCGCCGGCTGCGCAAGCCGTCAATAGGCGGTGGCGACCGCCTCTTCAACCAGGTTCTTCAGCTGGTCGTAGCCGAAGCTGGGCAGGGGCTTTCCGTTCACGAAAAACTCCGGCGTCGCCTTCACGTTCAGTTTCTTGGCATCGGCAATGTCCTGCTGGACTATTTTTTCAATCTCGGGCGCGTTCATGTCATGCCTGAGTCTCCTGATGTCCAAACCCACGCCGCCGATGTGGTTCCATACCAGTTCCGGTTGCGGCCGGTGCTGCGGCGCCCAGCTGGATTGGGCCGCAAAAATGGCTTCCAGCGTTTCCTGGAACTTCCCCTGTCGATGGGCGGCCTCGAGAATCTTTACCACCTGGTCGGAGCCGGCGTGAAACGGAGCATAGCGCACGTACAGGCGGATCTTGTCGGGGTGCGCGGCCATCAGTTTTTTGACGAACGGGTAAAACTCTTTGCAGGTTTCGCAGGCAGGGTCGAGAAATTCCACGATATCGACTTTGGCCGCGGGGTTGCCGAACGCGGGGGCGTTTTCGCGAATGAACGTCGATTTGTCGCGCTGGTACGCCTGCAGTGCCGCGTCCGATTTCTGGCTGCTGTAAAGCATCGCACCGGCGACAAAAGCAATCAGCAGGAAGACTGCCGAAAAGATTACCAAATGTTTCTGTTTCACTTTGAACTCCTCTTGTGGACCAGAATCAGCAGCGCTGTGATGATCAAGAACGACAGTCCCGAAAGCAGGGGAATCGTCACAAATCCAAACCACTCGATCTGCACCTCGCTGCAGGGCACGCCCTGGACGCAAGGCTTGATGCTCTCGGGAATATATCCGGCGACGAGCAGCAGATGGAATGTGGCGATCAGCACACCGAGCGACGACAACGGCAGGGCGTAGCGCACGATGTTTCGGTCGAACGGAAACAGCCCCACCGGCAGGATCAGCACCAGCGGATACATGCAAATGCGCTGGTACCAGCACAGCACGCACGGCGGAAACCCCATCACTTCACTGAAGAACAAGCTGCCGAGCATGGAAACGCAGGCGATCAGCCAGCACGCAAAAACAAGCCCCCAATTCGAGTCTTGCGCGCGCGCGGGCGAATTCATCGGCAATCGCTCGTTCCGGAAAAGGCGAATTATAGCGGATCACGGCGTGGGTCCTTGTTTTTCGGCAGGGATCGCGGCGTTCAAGGGTGTTAAAGAAGGGAGCGCGGCGCAGCGGACGCAAAAAACGCCGCGCCCGGCGTTTGCGCTCCGGGCACGGCGCCGGCGGCGGGTATAATCGCGCCTGCCATGCTGACTCCGACTCCCCAGTCCCTCACGCTTGCCCGTCCCGACGACTGGCATCTGCACCTGCGCGACGGCGCGGCGCTCGCCGCCGTGCTGCCGCACACGGCGCGCCAGTTCGCGCGCGCCATCGTCATGCCCAATCTGCGGCCGCCGGTGACCACGGTGGAACACGCCCGCGCCTACCGCGAGCGCATTCTTGCCGCGCTGCCCGCAGGTTCGCGTTTCGAGCCGTTGATGACGCTGTATCTCACCGACAACACCAGGCCGGAGGAGATCGTGCTGGCGCAGGCGAGCGGCGTGGTGCACGCGCTGAAGTATTACCCGGCCGGAGCCACCACCAATTCCGATTCGGGCGTCACACGCCTCGAGCATTGCCTGCACGCGCTCGAGGCCATGGAAAAAGCGGACCTGCCGCTGCTGTTGCACGGCGAGGTCACCGACACCGAGGTGGACGTGTTCGACCGCGAACAGGTGTTCATCGACACGGTGCTGCCGCAGATCACGCGTCGCTTTGCCGGCTTGCGGCTGGTGCTCGAGCACGTCACCACGCGCGCGGCGGTCCAGTACGTGGCCGCGGCCCCGGCCAACGTCGCCGCCACCATCACCGCGCACCATCTGCTGCTGAACCGCAACGCCATGTTCGCCGGCGGCATCCGAACGCATCACTACTGCCTGCCGTTGCTCAAGCGCGAGACGCACCGCCAGGCATTGGTGCAGGCGGCGACCGGCGGCAGTTCCAGGTTTTTTCTCGGCACCGACAGCGCGCCGCACGCGCGCCGCGACAAGGAGGCGCCCTGCGGCCATGCGGGCATTTACAGCGCGCATGCGGCGATCGAACTCTATGCCGAGGCGTTCGAGGCCGCCGGCGCGCTGGACAAGTTCGAGGCTTTCGCCAGTTTTTACGGCGCGGATTTCTACCGCCTGCCGCGCAACAGCGAGAAAATCACCCTGCGGCGCGCGAACTGGCAGGTGCAATCATCATTCGCCTACGGCGAGGACGAACTGGTGCCGCTGCGCGCCGGCGAACGTCTCGCCTGGCGGCTGCAGCAGTAGGGGGCCTCGCCATGGCTACATCTGCTGCACCTGTGTGGGACCGCTGGGAATTGCTGGCATCACCGATGTTCGCGACGCTGGCGCCCGTGATCGAGCGCCTGCCCGAGGATCACTTCCCGACGCTGGCCGAGTTGAATCGCCTGTGCGAGGAGCGCGAAGTGGTGAGCGGCGGCGGCGAGCCGCTGGAATTCGTGCCGCAGGAGACGAAAACCGGCGAGCCCTACGAGAAGCGCGTGTTCGCCTACGGCAAGGTGCTGACGCGCAATCGCAACTGGCACGATCTGTTCAACGCGCTGGTGTGGATTACCTTTCCCAAGACCAAGGCGGCGATCAACCGCCATCACTACCGCGAAATGCAGGCGCGCGAAGGCGGCGAAGCGCGCGGTGCGGTGCGCGATGCGTTGACGCTGTTCGACGAATCCGGCGTGGTCGTCGCCTCGATCGATGCCGGGCTGTCGGAGCTGCTCACCGGCTTTCAATGGAAGGAGTTGTTCTGGGGCCGGCGCGAGGAGGTCGTTCGCGGCATGCGCTTCCACCTGTTCGGCCACGCGCTCTACGAAAAGGCGCTCAAACCCTACAAGGGCGTGACCGGAAAGAGCGTGATCCTCGACATCTCCGCCAAGGACCTCGAGCGGCCGCTGCCGCAGCAGCTCGCCTCGGTCGATGCGCATCTCTCGCGCCTGTTCTCCGACATGCGCTCGCTTGCCGCGACCGAGGCCTACGCGCCATTGCCGGTGCTGGGCGTTCCGGGCTGGACCGCGGACAACGAATACGAGCGCTATTACGACGATACCCAGCACTTTCGCCCCGGGCGCAGGCAGGCGGAGGAGCAGGCGGAGGCGCCGTCGCGCCGGGACGAGACCGAGACCCCGCGGCGCAAGGGCCGCAAGAAGTAGCCGCGGCTCCGCCCTTGCGCGGCGACGGCGAATCGGCGCGGCCGCGCGGCGCCCAGGTGCTAAAATCCCCGTGTGAAGCTGGCCAGACGGTCGCTGCGTGCCGTAGGGCACGGAGAGGAAAGTCCGGGCTCCACAGAGCAGGGTGACGGCTAACGGCCGTACGTACTAGTCGAAGGCTCGCCTTCGGCGAAGACGAGGAATAGGGCCACAGAGACGAGTCCTTGGGACCGGCGCGCGGACTTGTCCGCGCGTCTGGCGCCCAAGGGGTGAAACGCGGCAACCTCCACCCGGAGCAACACCAAATAGGCGGATGCGGCACGCGCAGGCCTGGCGCGCCATGAGTGGCTCGCTCAAGTCCGCGGGTAGGTGGCTGGAGCCCTGGGGTAACCCAGGGCCTAGAGGAATGATCGTCATAGGGAGCAATCCCCGTAACAGAACCCGGCTTACCGGCCGGCTTCACTTTAAGTTTGCCTGCGGCGTGCTATTGCGATTGCCTGCGCGCAACGGCGTCCGCGGCCGCTCCGGGCCGGTCGAGGCGCGATTCGCCCGCCATCCGGCTTGGGTCAAGGAGCGCCGCCCCGGGGTGCGCACGGCGCCGGACAATTGGGTGGATCCCGGCCCTTATCGGTGGACTGCGCGTGAAACTTCGGTGCACACTCGCAGTTTGAAACTCAATGTCCGCGAACTCGGCGCGGGCGCCCTTTTGCGACGGACATGAACGAGCAGCCTCCGCGTCCCGCCGGCCCGGTCGACCGCCCAATGTTCTGGGCGCCCTCGCTCGCGTTCGTGAAATGGGCCATCGCGATCATCCTCGGCGGCTGCGCCGTGTTCATGATCGTCCTTCTCGTCACCGCGCCGGAGCAGTTGCGCACCGCGCGCGGCGCCGGACCGGCCGTGCTCTCGCTGGTGGCTGCCGCCGCATGGACTCTGCTGGCGCGCGGCAGGATCGAAGCCTCGGTCTATTTGCTCGGCGCCGGGCTATGGGCGTATGTAACCGGCATATCGCTGTTCCTCGGCGGTTTGAACTCGATGGCCATCATCGGTTACCCGGTGATCATCATCATGTTCGGCTGGCTGTTGGGCCCGCGCGCCGCCGCCGCGCTTACCGTGCTGACGGTGGCGGCGACCTTCGGTTTTCTGCAGGGCGAATTGCTGGGCGCGCTGCCGCCGCGTCCTCCCACCACTCCGGCTTTGATGTGGATTTTTCAGGTGCCCATTTTCATCCTCTCGGCCGTCCTGATCACCTATGTCGTACGCTCCTACCGCAACCGCATCGAGGAAGTGCGCAAACTCGGCAGCGAGCTCGCCCTGCGCACCGCCGAGGTCCAGGCGCGCGAGGCCGATCTCAACCGCGCCCAGGCTGTCGCCCACGTCGGCAGTTGGGCGTACGAGCGCGCCAGCGACGTGTTGCACCTGTCGGCGGAGACCTGCCGCATCTTCGGTCTGCCCGAGGGCACCCGGGGCAGCCATGCATCCTACCTCGCACGCGTTCATCCGGAGGACCGCGGCGCCGTGGAGCGCGCCTGGCGGGCGGCGCTCGAGGGCGGCGCCTCCTTCGACAGCGAGCACCGCATCCTGGTCGGCGACGCGGTGCGCTGGGTCAGGCAACTGGCGGACCTCGAGTTCGACGCGCAGGGCACGCCGCTGCGCAGCGTCGGCACCACGCAGGACGTCACCGAACGCAAGCGGGCCGAAGAGGCGTTGCGGCTGACGCGCATAGGCGTGGATGCCGCCTCCGACGCGATCTTCTGGATTGCGCCCGACGCCCGCATCGTGGACGCCAACGCGGCGGCCAGTCGCGCTCTGGGCTATACGCGGGAGGAGCTGCTGCACTTGCGCGTTTCCGATATCGATATCGACTTTGACGCGCACAGGTGGCCGCAGCATTTTGCCGAGCTGCGGCAGCGCGGCTCGATCACTTTCGAGTCCAGGCACCGGACCAAGGATGGCCGGCTGTTTCCGGTGGAAATCGTCGCCAGCCACGTTCAGATCGGTGCCGAAGAGCGCGACTGCGCGTTCGTGCGCGACGTTTCCGAGCGCAAGCGCCATGAGACCGAGGTGCTGGCGGCACGAAACCAGCTGGCGGCTACGCTCGACGCCATTCCGGACCTGTTGTTCGAGGTGGGGCTGGACGGCCGTTTCCATGACTATCATTCCCCGCGCAGCGAATTCCTGCTCGCGTCTCCCGCGGATTTCCTCGGCAAGACGATCTCCGAAATACTTCCGCCCGGCGCGGCGGATGTCGCAATGTCGGCGTTGCGCGATGCCCAGGAAACCGGCCGCTCGCAGGGCAAACAGTACGAACTCGAACTTGCACACGGGAAATACTGGTTCGAGCTATCCGTATCGCGCAAGCCGGTCGCGGCCGGGCAGCAGCCCCGCTTCATCGTCTTGTCGCGCGATGTCACCGGGCGCAAGCAGGCGGAAGAGGAGTTGCGCAAACGCAACGCCTTTGTCGAGAGCCTGCTGGAAAATGCCCCCATCGGTTTTGCCGTAAACACGATCGACGATGGACAGCAAGTTTTCGTGGGACGCAATTTCGAGCATATCTACGGTTTGGCGCCCGGCAGCATAGATGGCACCACGGACTTTTTCGAGAAAGTGTATCTGGACCCGGTGCAGCGCGAGAAAATGCGCGCGCGCGTCATGGCCGATCTGGCCAGCGGGGACGCGGCGCGGATGCGCTGGGAAAACATTCCGATCAGGACCCAGGCCGGAGAAAACAAGGTCGTCACGGCCGTCAACATTCCCTTGCCTGAGCAGAACCTGATGATTTCCACGGTGCAGGACGTCACCGAGCACAAGCGCACGGAACACGAGTACCGCACCGTTATTCAGGCATCGACCGACGGCTTCTGGGTCACCGATACCGCCGGCAGGATTCTCGACGCCAACAGCTCGATTTGCCAGATGCTGGGATATACCCGGGACGAACTGCTGCGCCTGGCGATCCGGGATATCGACGCGGACGAATCTCCGGATGAGGTCGCGGCGCGCACCCGCGGCCTGATGCAGGCCGGGAGTGCGCAATTTCAGGCGCGGCACCGGCGCAAGGACGGCGCCGTCATCGATGTGGAGGTCAGCGTCCAGTACGTCGCCGCCCTGGGCGAGCGCCTTTTCGCCTTCGTCCGCGACATCACCGGGCGCAAGCAGGCCGAGGCGCGGCAGGCGGAGCTCGAAGCGCAGTTGCGCGAATCGCAGAAGATGGAGGCGCTGGGGACGCTGGCGGGGGGCGTGGCGCACGACTTCAACAACATCGTCGCCACGATCATGGGCAACGTGGAGCTGGCGCTGCAGGACGTGGGCCCCGGGCATGCGGCTGGGGAGAGTCTGGAGGAAATCCGCAAGGCGAGCCGCAGGGCGAAGGACATGGTGCAGCAGATCCTCGCCTTCGGCCGGCGCCAGGTGCTCGAGCGCCGGGTGATCGCGCTGGCGCCAGTGGTCGAGGAATCGGTGAGCCTTTTGCGCAGCACGCTGCCTGCGGGGGTCAGTCTGAGCGTGGAATGCGCGCCGGATGCGCCGGCGGTGCTGGCCGATGCGACGCAGGTGCAGCAGGTACTGCTCAATCTGTGCGCCAACGCCTGGCAGGCGATGCAGGGGCAGGAGCGGCCGGGCACGATCGAGGTCAGCCTGGCGCTGCACGTGGCGAATGGGTTGCCCAATACAGGGCCGGAACGCCGGTCGAGGGGCGGGCATGTCGCACTTCGACCGGGTCGTTACAGCTGCCTGACGGTGCGCGACAACGGACCGGGCATGGACCAGGCGACGCGCGCGCGCATGTTCGAGCCGTTCTTCACCACCAAGCCGGTGGGCAAGGGCACGGGGCTCGGGCTGGCGGTGGTGCACGGCATCGTGCAGGACCATGGGGCGAGCATCGCGGTGCACAGCGCCCCGGGCGAGGGCGCCGCCTTGCGCATTTATTTTCCTGCGTCGCAACAAGCGGCCGAGGCGGTGCCAGAGACGCAAGCGCAACCGCGCCCGGCGCCGAGCGAAGCCGGTGAAACGCTGGTCCTGCACGCACAGGGCAAGTCCATCCTTTACATCGACGACGACGAAGCTATCGTGTTCCTGATGACGCGCCTGCTGCAGCGCCAAGGCTACCATGTGAGCGTATACACGGATCCGCGCGATGCGCTCGCGGCGGTGCGGGCGCAACCGGACGCGTTCGATCTGGTCGTTACCGACTACAACATGCCGGGCATGTCGGGGCTGGAGGTGGCGCGCGCGCTGCGGGAGATCCGCGCCGACCTGCCGGTAGCGCTGGCTTCGGGCTATATCACCGATGAATTGCGCGCCCAGGCGCCCGCTGCCGGCGTGAAGGAGTTGATCTACAAGCCCAACACGGTCGATGAACTGTGCGCCGTGATTGCGCGCGTCGCGAATACGCTGTCAATTTGAATCCGTGCCGGCGTCGCGCGCGCGAACGATATACGCACTAAGCCGATGCGCTCGAGCGCTGCCGCGCACCGCGCTGTTGCGCCCGGGTGTCTTGTTCCGCTACCCCGGCCGGGCCGATGCGTTGCTGCGCCAGGATTCCTGTTGCAGGACTGGAGGATATTCCCCGAGGCCGGAGACCGAAGGTCGGGACCACCCGAAGAGGTGTGGGAGACTGAAGGTCGGGACCACCCGAAGAGGTGGGGGGGACTTTCCCCTCTCCCGTCAAACGGGACCGAGGAAGGGGGATCGGAACCTTCGCGGCGCATCCCCTCGTCCTCTGCTGATTCAGGGGCCGTTTCGGTATTCAGGAAACGGCTTCTGAGCGCAGTGGCATGGCTGTTGCTTTGCATCTTCTCGAATCGGGGGTGCAATGCGGGAAACCAAATCCACTTGTTGTTACTGCGGCGTCGGTTGTGGCGTAGTCATCGCCAGCGACGCAGGCCGCATTGCCGGCGTGCGCGGCGATCCGGACCATCCGGCCAATTTCGGCAGCCTGTGCACCAAGGGGGCGACGCTGCATCTCTCAGCGCGTCACGACACCCGCGCCCTGTATCCGGAGCTGCGCGAGGCGCGCGCTCTGGCGCGCAGCCGCGTCAGCTGGGACGAAGCGCTCGATCACATCGCGGTGAAGTTCGCCCGCCTGGTCCGAACCCATGGCCCGGACAGCGTCGCCTTCTACATCTCCGGCCAGCTCCTGACCGAGGACTACTATGTGTTCAACAAGCTGGCGAAGGGGCTCATCGGCACCAACAACGTCGACACCAATTCGCGCCTGTGCATGTCCTCGGCCGTGTCCGGCTACAAATTGACCCTGGGCGCGGACGCGCCGCCCGGCTGCTACGAGGATATCGACCATGCCGGCTGCATGTTCATCGCCGGCTCGAACACGGCGTATGCGCATCCGGTGCTGTTTCGCCGCATCGAGCAGGCAAAAGCCAGGAATCCCGCGCTCAAACTCATCGTCGTCGACCCGCGCCGCACCGACACGGCGGCAACGGCCGACCTGCACCTGCCCATCCTGCCCGGCAGCGACATCGCGCTCTACAACGCGATGCTGCACGTGCTGCTGTGGGAAGGCCTGGTCGATCATGAATTCATCCGTGCCCACACAACGGGTTTCGACGCGCTGAAGGAGATCGCGCGCGAGTACACGCCCGCCGCCGCGGCCGGGCTGTGCGGCGTTGCGGCCGAAGATATCGTGCGCGCGGCCAAGTGGTTCGGGGCCTGCACCCCGACGTTGTCGCTCTATTGCCAGGGTTTGAACCAATCGGTGCACGGCACGCACAACAACGCCGCGCTGATCAACCTGCATCTTGCCACCGGCCAGATCGGCAAGCCGGGCGCAGGGCCGTTCTCGCTCACCGGGCAGCCCAATGCCATGGGCGGACGCGAGGTCGGCGGCATGGCGAACCTGCTGTCGGCGCATCGCGACCTGGCCAATCCCGCGCACCGCGCCGAGGTTGCGCGGCTGTGGGGTGTGGACTGGGTGCCCGACGCGCCGGGCAAGACCGCGGTCGAGTTGTTCCGGGCGATCGAGGAGGGAAAAGTCAAGGCGGTTTGGATCGCCTGCACCAATCCGGCGCAATCCATGCCGGATCAGAACCTGGTGCGCAAGGCCTTGGCAAAGGCCGAACTGGTGGTGCTGCAGGAAGCCTATCGCAACACCGATACCGCAGCCTATGCCGACATCCTGCTGCCTGCATCCACCTGGGGCGAAAAGGAAGGCACGGTCACCAATTCTGAGCGGCGCATCAGCCGGGTGCGCGCAGCGGTGGCGCCGCCGGGCGAGGCGCGCGCCGACTGGGAAATCGTCACCGACTTTGCGCGCCGGCTCGGCGCGAAGCTTGGCGAGGCACGCGCTGACAGAATGTTCGCTTACCGCACGGCCGAGGAGGTGTTCGACGAGCATCGCGAGAGCACGCGCGGCCGCGATCTCGACATCACCGGACTCGGCTACGCCAGGCTCGAAGCCGCAGGCCCGCAGCAATGGCCGCTCGCGCAGGGCGCCGCAGGCGGCGCGGCGCGCTTGTATACGGACGGCCGCTTCGCCAGCGCCGATGGCCGCGCGACGTTCGCCTGTGTGCGTCATCAGGACACTGCCGAGCGAACCGACGCACGCTATCCGCTGCATCTGACCACCGGCCGCCTGCGCGACCAGTGGCACGGCATGAGCCGCACCGGCACGGTTGCGCGCCTGTTCAATCACAGCCCGGAACCCTGTGCCGGCATGCACCGCGACGACATGGCACGCCGCGGCCTCGCGGATGGCGACCTGGTGCAGTTGAAAAGCCGGCGCGGCAAGCTCACCCTGCGCGTGCAGGCCTCGGACGAATTGCGCCCGGCACAGGTGTTTGTGCCGATGCACTGGGGTAGCCAGTTCATGCACGGCGCGGGCGTGAACGCGCTCATGGCGGACGATTTCGACCCGCATTCGAAACAGCCGGAGTTGAAGCACGCCGCGGTGCAGGCGGAAAAAGTGGACTTGCCGCACACGCTGGTGGCGATGCGCCGCGTTGCCGCCGATGCGCTGCCATCGGCGCAGCAACTGGCCGAGCGCTTGCAGCCGCTGCTGGCGAAGTTCGATTACGCCAGCCTGAATCTCGTCGGCCGCGAGCACGCGGTGGTCGTGTTCCGTGCCTACGGTGCGGCGCCGCCGGATCCCGCGCCGCTGCGCGAACTCGATCGCCTGCTCGGCCTGGATGCGCCCGGGTCCACCATGCATTACCGCGATTTGCGCCGCGGCGTGTTCAAGGCGGCGCGCGTCGAGGGCGACGCCGTCACTGCGGTGCGGCTCGTCGGCGAGACGGCGGGCGAGGAGTGGCTGAAGAGCATGATGGTGCAGGGGGCCTCCGCCGAGGCGGTGCGCCCGTGGGTGTTGGCGCCGCTGTCCACGCCGCCGCGCGGCACGCTCAATCGCGGCCGCATCGTGTGCAACTGCCTCGACGTGTCCGAATCCGAGATCCGGCGCGAAATGGCGCCGGGTGTCACCCTCGGCGAGCTGCAGGCAAAGCTCAAGTGCGGCACCGAGTGCGGCTCGTGCATGCCGGAGCTGAAGAAAATGCATGCGGCGCAAGCCCGCATCGAAGGTGCAACTGTCGTGCATGCTGCACCGCAATAGTGCAGATGCGAACCACCCTTGCGCGCATCTTCATCTCGAAACCAGCCTGAATTCCGCGCCAGCACTGGCGTTCCGGGCAATTCCATGTACATGGCATGGTGCTTGCGTTAGCTGAGGCGTCAGGATCAGGAATGGCCCTGGCTTTAGCGCAGACGTTGATTCGGAGGGAATCCACATCACCGCGACTGAACCAATTCAATTCCTACGGAGAGCCGCATGAGTTCAACAGTACCTAAACCCGGCAGCGGAAGGCGCCGCTTCCTCAAGCGGGCCGGCGCCACCATCGGCGCAGCCTCCATCATGAATCTGATTCCCGCCGCGGTGCGCAGCGCCGCCTGGGCAGCCGGCTCCGACGCCCCGGAAAAGAAAGAACTCAAAATCGGCTTCATCCCGCTCACCGATTGCTCCTCGGTGGTGATGGCCGCCGTGATGGAGTTCGACAAGAAATACGGCATCAAGATCACTCCCTCGAAGGAGTCCTCCTGGGCATCGGTGCGCGACAAACTGGTGAACGGCGAGTTGGATGCCGCGCATGTGCTCTACGGCCTCGTCTACGGCGTGCAAATGGGCATAGGCGGCCAGAAAAAAGACATGGCCATGCTGATGAACCTGAATCACAACGGCCAGGCGATCACCCTGTCCTCCAAGCTGCATGAAAAAGGCGTCAAGGACGGCGCCAGCCTGAAGGCGCTGCTCGATCGCGAGAAGCGCGAATACACCTTCGCGCATACGTTTCCGACCGGCACGCACGCGATGTGGCTCTACTACTGGCTCGCCGCCAACGGCATCAACCCGTTTGCCGACGTCAAGACCATCACCGTGCCGCCGCCGCAGATGGTGGCCAACATGCGCGTGGGCAACATGGACGGCTTTTGCGTCGGCGAGCCGTGGAACAATCGCGCCATCGTCGACAGGATCGGGTTCACCGCCGTGACCACCCAGGACATCTGGAAGGATCATCCGGAGAAGGTGCTCGGAACCACCGCCGAGTTCGTGCAGAAGTACCCCAACAGCGCGCGCGCCATGATCGCCGCCGTGCTCGAGGCCGGGCGCTGGATCGATGGCTCCCTGACGAACCGGCAAAAGACCGCCGAGACCGTGGCCGACAAATCCTACGTCAACACCGACAAAGCCGTGATCCTCGCGCGCATGCTCGGCCGCTACGACAACGGCATCGGCAGAACCTGGGACGATCCGAACTACATGAAGTTCTTCAACGACGGCGCGGTCAATTTTCCGTACCTCTCGGACGGCATGTGGTTCCTGACCCAGCACCGTCGCTGGGGCCTGCTCAAGGAAGACATCGATTACCTCGCGGTGGCGAAGAAGGTCAACCGCATCGACATCTACAAGGACGCCGCGGCAATGGTGAAGGTGAGCCTGCCCAAGGAGTCGATGCGCAGCGCGAAGCTTATAGATGGCGTGACCTGGGATGGCAAGGACCCGAAGAAATACGCGGGTTCGTTCAAGATCAAGGTCGCATAGGAAGGAGGCGCGCATGAGCGCAGTCGTGAAAATCAGCAGGGAACCGTTCGAAGTCGCAGCGCCGCCTTCGTCGCCGCCGGCTGCAGCGCCCAGGGCGGCAGCGCCAAAGGCGGCAGCGGAAGCAGCGGAGCCGCCACCTTACGTGCGCACGCGTGCGCCGGAATGGCTGCCGCGCGTCCTCGGCCCGCTCATAGGCGTCGCGCTGTTCATCGGGCTGTGGGCGCTGCTCTCGGCTTCCAGTCCCAATCTTCCGGGGCCGACGAAAACCTTTGCCTCCGCGGTGCAGGTGTTCGGCGATCCGTTCTACCGCAAGGGGCCGAACGACCAGGGCATAGGCTGGAACGTGCTCAATTCGCTGGGGCGCGTGGGCATAGGCTTTGGCCTCGCCGCGCTCATCGGCATTCCGCTAGGTTTCATGGTCGGGCGTTTTCGCTTTCTCGCGGACATGTGCGCGCCCATCATCAGCCTGCTGCGTCCGGTGTCGCCGCTCGCCTGGCTGCCGATCGGCCTGCTGGTGTTCAAGGCGGCGAATCCGGCGGCGATCTGGGTGATATTCATCTCCAGCATCTGGCCGATGATCATCAACACCGCGGCAGGCGTGCGCCAGGTGCCGCAGGACTACCTGAACGTGGCGCGGGTGCTCAATTTGTCGGAGTGGAAGGTGTTCACCCGCATCCTGTTCCCGGCAGTGCTGCCCTACATGATGACCGGCGTGCGCCTCGCGATGGGCGTCGCCTGGCTGGTGATCGTCGCCGCCGAGATGCTCACCGGCGGTGTCGGCATTGGCTTCTGGGTGTGGGACGAATGGAACAACCTCAACGTCGAGCACATCATCATCGCCATTTTCACCGTCGGGATCGTCGGGCTGCTGCTGGAGCAATTGCTGCTCCTGGTGGCGCGGCGGTTCGAGTACGAATGAGCGCGGCCGCCCAATACGGCGTCCTGGATACCGTCCTATGCGACGTACGGACTTGCGCGCTACGCGCGCCAACCGAGTTTTCTGGACGGATGAAAAGCGCATCCGTCCAGAAAACTCGGTTATTGATAGAAGCAAGGACTGCATGGGGGTTTAATACAAGATCGCCGATTGCGCGCGGATGTGCTTTTCATCCGCGCGCAATCGGCGATCCGCGCGGACAGTTTCTCGTCCGCGCAAAGCCCAGTTCCGCAATATTCCGACGGCGCGAATCAAGTCGCCGCTTGTAGAAGGGGATCAGGCATGGACAAGTATCTCGGCATCGAGCAGGTGGGCATGGCGTTCGACACGCGCAAGGGGCCTTTCACCGCGCTCGCGGACATCGACCTCGCCGTCGACCAGGGCGAATTCGTTTCTCTCATCGGCCATTCCGGCTGCGGCAAATCGACGCTGCTCAACCTCGTCGCCGGTCTGATCAAACCCTCCAGCGGCGCCATGATCCTGGCCGGCCGCGAAATCGCGGGGCCGGGACCCGATCGCGGCGTGGTGTTCCAGAACCATTCGCTGCTGCCCTGGCTGACCTGCTTCGACAACGTGTACCTCGCGGTCGAGCGCGTGTTCGGCGAGCGCGAAAGCCGCGCCGAGTTGAAAACGCGCACGGGTCGGGCGCTCGAGCTGGTGCACCTCGGGGATGCGCAAACCAAGTTCCCGAACGAGATTTCCGGCGGCATGAAGCAGCGCGTCGGCATCGCCCGCGCATTATCGATGGAGCCGAAGATGCTGCTGCTCGACGAGCCCTTCGGCGCGCTCGACGCGCTGACGCGCGCCCACCTGCAGGACGAATTGATGCGCATCGTCGCCGCCACGGGCAGCACGGTGCTGATGGTGACGCACGATGTCGACGAGGCGGTGCTGCTGTCCGACCGCGTGGTCATGCTCACCAACGGGCCGGCCGCCGGCATCGGCGAGATTCTCGCCATCGATCTGCCGCGCCCGCGCGAGCGGCTGGCGCTCGCGGGCCACCCGCGTTACCTGCAATACCGCAAGGCGGTGCTGGAGTTCCTGTACCAGAAACAGATGCGTGTGGCGGCATGAAGGGCCTCGCCGTGAACGATGCCAGCGTAGCTGAAAGAAAACTTGCGCGAAGCGACGCGATCGGCGCCTGGGTATGCACGATAGGCGTGGTTGCCGCCGTCGTGTTGGTGGTGGTCTTCGCGGTAAAGAGTTAAGGCAGATATGAAAAAGATGAAACTCGTGATGGTCGGAAACGGCATGGCCGGAGTGCGGACTCTGGAAGAACTGCTCAAACTCGCCCCGGATCTGTACGACATCACCGTGTTCGGCGCCGAGCCGCACGCCAACTACAACCGCATCCTGCTGTCGCCGGTGCTGGCGGGCGAGATGACGCTGGCGGACATCATGCTCAACGATGTCGACTGGTATCGCGACAACAACATCCGCCTGCACCTGGGCAGGAAGGTGGTGAACATCGACCGCATCGCGCGCAAAGTCGTCGCCTCCGACGGCACCGAGGCGGAATACGACCGGCTGCTGCTTGCGACCGGCTCCAATCCGTTCATCCTGCCGGTGGCGGGTGCGCAACTCGAAGGCGTGATCAGCTACCGCGACATCGCCGATACCAACGCCATGATAGAAGCGGCGGCGAAGTACAAGCATGCGGTGGTGATCGGCGGCGGACTTCTGGGGCTTGAGGCGGCCAACGGCCTCAAGCTGCGCGGCATGAACGTCACCGTGGTGCACCTGATGGACTGGCTGATGGAGCGGCAACTGGACCGCACCGCGGCCGACATGCTGCAGCAGTCGCTCGAGGCCAAGGGCCTGCAGTTCCTGCTGAAAGCCCAGACCAGCGAGATCGTCGGCGGTGAGGGCGGCGGCAAGGCGGGCCGCGTGAAGAGCGTCAGGTTCAAGGACGGGAGCGAACTCGCCGCGGATCTGGTGGTGATGGCGGTGGGCATCCGTCCCAACACCGAGCTCGCCGAATCCGCCGGTTTGTATTGCAAGCGAGGCATCGTGGTAAACGACACCATGCAGACCTACGATCCCAGGATCTATGCCGTCGGCGAATGCGTGGCGCACCGCGGCGTGGCCTACGGCCTGGTCGCGCCGCTGTTCGAGATGGGCAAGGTTTGCGCCAACCATCTGGCGCATCTGGGTATCGGCCGCTACGAGGGCTCGGTCCTGTCGACCAAGCTCAAGGTCACCGGCATCGATCTGTTCTCCGCCGGCGATTTCATCGGCGGCGGCGAGACCGAGGAAATCGTGCTGCACGATGCCGTCGGCGGGGTGTACAAGAAACTGGTCATCCGCGACGACCGCATCGTCGGCGGCATCATGGTCGGGGATACGGCGGACGGCTCCTGGTACCTGCAGCTGCTGCGCGACCGGCAGGACATCCACGACATCCGCGACCACCTGATGTTCGGACAAAGCCACCTCGGCAACAGCGGCCACCAGGGCAGGAGCAACGCGGCCGCCATGTCGGACGAGATGGAGGTGTGCGGCTGCAACGGCGTGTGCAAGGGCGCGATCGTGCGCGCGATCAAGGAGCAGGGCCTGTTCAGCCTGGACGAAGTGCGCAAGCACACCAAGGCCTCGAGCTCCTGCGGCTCCTGCACCGGACTGGTGGAGCAGATCCTCGCCTCGACGGTGGGCGGCGCCTACCAGCCCGCCGATTCGAAGGCGAAGCCCGTGTGCGGCTGCACCGACCACAGCCACGAGGAAGTGCGGCGCATGATCCGCGAGCACAAACTGCTGTCGATTCCGGAGGTAATGAAGTTCATGGAATGGCGCACGCCCAACGGCTGCGCCAGCTGCCGCCCGGCGCTCAACTATTACTTGATCTCGACCTGGCCGCACGAAGCCGCGGACGATCCGCAGTCGCGCTTCATCAACGAGCGCGCCCATGCCAACATCCAGAAGGACGGCACTTACTCGGTGGTGCCGCGCATGTGGGGCGGCAGCACCAGCGCCGCCGAGCTGCGCCGCATCGCCGACGTGGTCGACAAGTACAAGATCCCGACGGTGAAACTCACCGGTGGCCAGCGCGTCGACCTGCTCGGCGTGAAGAAGGCGGACTTGCCCGCGGTATGGCGCGACCTTGGCATGCCCTCCGGCCATGCCTATGCCAAGGCGCTGCGCACGGTGAAGACCTGCGTCGGTTCCGAATGGTGCCGCTTCGGCGTGCAGGACTCGACCAACATGGGCATCGCGCTGGAGCGCGACCTGTGGCGCATGTACGCGCCGCACAAGGTCAAGCTGGCGGTGTCGGGCTGCCCGCGCAACTGCGCCGAGGCCACGATCAAGGACGTGGGCGTGATCGGCGTCGAATCCGGCTGGGAGATCTACGTCGCCGGCAACGGCGGCATCAAGGCCGAGGTGGCGCAGTTCCTGTGCAAGGTGAAGACCGAGGCCGAGGTGCTCGAATACGCCGGCGCCTTCCTGCAGCTCTACCGCGAGGAGGCGCGCTACCTCGACCGCACCGTGCACTATGTGGCGCGCGCCGGCCTCGATTACATCAAGCAGCGCGTCGTCGATGACGCGGACAACCGCAAGGCCCTGTACGCGCGGCTGCAGTACGCGCTCTCCGGCGAGAAGGACCCGTGGCAGGAGCGCGCCGCGGGTGCGGCCAAACACGAATTCGAATTGCTGGAGGTGTAGCCATGGGAGCGCTCGCACAACCGCCAGTCGCGGTGCAGTGGGTCAGAGCCTGCCGCGTCGACGACATTCCGCGGCTCGGCGCACGCGTGGTGAAAGGCGCGCAGCAGAACATCGCGGTATTTCGCAATGGCGAGGACGAAGTGTTCGCGCTCGCCGACCAGTGCCCGCACAAGGGCGGGCCGCTGTCGCAAGGCATCGTCCACGGGCGCAAGGTCGCCTGCCCGCTGCACAACTGGAACATCCAGCTCGAAGACGGCTGCGCCGTCGCACCCGACGCAGGCTGTGCCAGGCGCTATGCGGTCAAGGTCGAGGCGGGGGAAGTGTTCCTGCAGCTTTCGCCGGCGTAGCCTGCGCCGGGGTTCAGCCGGCGCCGGCCGGCGCGTGCAGCGCGTCGATCTGGGCGAGCACCTGTGCCGGCAGGAGATCGTTCATGCACTTGAAATGTCCCAGCGGGCACGCGCGCGCGAAGCAGGGGCTGCACTCGATGTTGATTCTGACGATGCGCGCCAATCCAGGTTGCGACGACAGCGACAGCGGCGGGGTGTGCGCAGGGCTGGAGGACCCGTACAGCGCGATCAGCGGTTTGCCCAGCGCCGCGGCGGCGTGCATCAGGCCGGAGTCGTTGCTCACCACCAGTTTGGCGCAGGCGATGAGGTCGATTGCCGCGGCGAGGTCGGTGCGGCCGCACAGGTTCGCGCACACGTCGCCCGACTGCGCGCGGATTTCCTCGCCCAGCCCCGCATCCTTGCCCGAACCGATCAGCCAGATGGCATAGCCGCGCCTGGCCAGTTCGCGCGCGAGTTCGGCGAAATGCCGCGTCGGCCAGCGTTTGGCCGGTCCGTATTCGGCGCCGGGGCAGAACACGGCGACCGGGCGCGAGCGCGCGAGGCCGAGTCGCGCAGTGGTGCGCGCGGTGTTGACCGGATCGACCTGCAGCCGCACCGGGGGCAGCGGACGCGGCAATTGCGCACCCGGTTTTTCCGCGAGCTGGGCATAGCGCTCGGCCATCAGCGGCAGCTGCGCGCGGTCGAGCCTGTGCACCAGGTTTAAGAGGCCGTAGCGGAACTCGCCGGCGTAGCCCGTGCGCAGCGGGATATCGGCGAAAAAGGGTATCAGCGCCGACTTGAAGCTGTTGGGAAGGACGATGGCCTGGTCGTATTGTCGCTTTGCCAGTTCACGCCCGAGCTTCCAGCGCGCGCGCAGCTTCAGCTCGCCGTGGGCGAACGGCGAGGGAATGACCTCGCTGATTTCCGGCATGCGCTCGAGCAGCGGGCCGCACCAGGGCGGCGCCAGCGCGTCTATGCTGACGCGGCCGAGCTTTTCATGCAGGCGCCGCAGCAGCGGCTGCGCCAGCAGCGTGTCGCCGATCCAGGACGGGGCGACGATGAGGATGCGCGGCATCGGGAGAGACGCGAGAAGCGAAGACGGCGCGGAGAGAGGCGCCTGGTTTCCGGCGCTCCTCACGGCTCATTCCTGGTGCGCTTCAGTGCCCTTTGGGCGCCGCGCCCTTGTACACATAGTGCGTGCCGCAGTAGGGGCAAAGCAGTTCGCCGGATTTGGCCACGTCGAGGAACACGCGCGGATGCATGTTCCATACGGGTGTCGAAGGCGTGGGGCAGTGCAACGGCAGGTCGTGCTCCGTGACCTCGACGGTGCGTTGTTGTTGCTGTGCGGTGGCGGACATCAGCGCTTCCCCTTTGTTGCAGGTTTGGCCGCGGCGGATTTGGCTTTGCCCGCAGCGGTCCTGGTCTTGGCGGTGGCCGCCTTGGATTTGCCTGCGGCCGATGTGGGCCTGCCTTTGGCCGCTTCAGACTTGCCTTTGGCCGCTTCAGACTTGCCTGCGGCAACGGGCGCGAGCCAGCCGGCGTGGCGCGGGTCCCTGCCGTTGACCACCTCGAAGAACGCTTTCTGCAGTTTGCGCGTGACCGGGCCGCGGCGGCCGGCGCCGATCTTGCGCCCGTCGACCTCGCGGATCGGCGTGACTTCGGCCGCGGTGCCGGTGAAGAAGGCCTCGTCGGCGATGTACAGATCGTCGCGGGTGACGCGCCGCGGTGTGACCGTGTAGCCCAGCTCCGCGGCGAGCGTGATCACGCTGTCGCGCGTGATGCCCATCAGCGCCGAGGTCAGCTCCGGCTCGTAGATGCGGCCGTTCTTGACGATGAACAGGTTCTCGCCCGCACCCTCGGCGACGAAACCGTCGACGTCGAGCAGCAGGCCCTCGTCGTAGCCGTGGTCGAGCGCCTCCTGGCTCGCCAGGATGGAGTTGGCGTAGGTGCCGGAATACTTGGCGCGGCACATCGACACGTTCACGTGGTGGCGCGCGAACGACGAGGTCTTGACGCGGATGCCCTTCTCCAGCGCCTCGGCGCCGAGGTAAGCGCCCCAGGGCCAGGCGGCGATGGCGACGTGCACCGTCGCGCCTTTCGGGGAAACGCCCATTTTCTCCGAGCCGTAGAACGCGATCGGGCGCAGGTAGCATTCAGCGAGCTTGTTCGCGCGCACCACTTCCTTGTGCGCTTCGATGAGCGTGTCCTTGCTGTAGGGGATTTTCATCATGTAGATGTGCGCCGAGTTGTACAGGCGGTCGATGTGCTCGTGCAGGCGGAACACGGCGGTGCCGTCCACGGTGTTGTAGGCGCGTATGCCCTCGAACACCGCGAGGCCATAGTGCAGCGAGTGGGTGAGCACGTGCGTGGTAGCCGAGCGCCAGGGCACCAGCTTGCCGTCATACCAGATGTATCCGTCGCGGTCGGCCATCGACATTGTTGCCAGCTCCTTCAAAGCAAAGCGCAAAATGCTATTTTAGCGGAAAGCGGCGCGCTTGAGCAGCGCATCGCAGCGGAGAGCGGAACAAGGTGTACGAGAACTGTCCAAAATGCGGCTACGCGCGCCAAGCCGGTGGCCCGCAAGCGGGCGCAAGCTGTCCCGCCTGCGGGCTGATCTTCGCCAAGTATCTCGAGGCGCGGCAGCGCCAGCCCGTGCGCGGGCCGGCGCCGGATCGTCCCGCTGTGCTCGAGCGGCTGCTGTACGTTCCGGCGCGCGTCGGCAGCCTGAATTTCTACTGCCGCTGCATCGCCTACGCCTTCTGTTTCGTCTGGGGGTGGCGCCTGTATGCGATGGACATAGGCGCGGCCGACATCATGAACTCCTTCATGCACCTGATCGTGCTGCCTATCCACGAGGCGGGACATGTATTGTTTATCCCCTTGGGCCGCTTCATGAGCGTACTCGGCGGCAGCCTGTTCCAGGTGCTGTTGCCGCTGATCCTGATGGGTGCCTTCGTCTTCGGTCTGGGCGGCAGCCGGCGCGACAATTTTGCCGCCGCGCTCATGCTGTGGTGGGCCGCGGTTGCCATCATCGACGTCGCGCCCTACATCTGGGACGCGTTCGATCCGAAGATGATGCTGCTCGGCGGTGCGACCGGCGCCGAATCCGACGGCCACGACTGGCAGAACATCCTTGGCGACCTCGGGCTGATCAAGCGCGCGCATTTGATCGCGGGCATTGCTCACACACTGGGCCTGATGGTGATGCTCGTTGCCTACGCCTGGGGCGCGGCGCTGCTGTACTTGCAGTTTCACCGTCGCGACAGCGACGCCTTCGAGGAAGAAAGCTAGGTACGGCGGTTCGGGAACCTTGACTCTCATGGACTGCTCAGCCGTAACGACGTGCAAGCTTCCCAAGCACCCTTTCAGCGGCAATCGGCGTCTAGCGGCAAAATGGTGTAACCGATGTCTCCGGACTAATCTGTTACCTATGTCCCCGATCGCTCCGTATGACCGCTACTTGAGCTTGCGGTCTTCGCGCTTGGCCGCTTCCATTGCCTCCGGCTCCAGTTCTTCCGCGTAGCGGTTGAGGCGGATGAAAACACCCCAGCCGGCAAGGAGTATTCCTACAGCGAACACGATGCTCGCCGCATACGGCAACTGCGCCGGGTCCTCGTGCAGGGCTTTAAACGTCGCAACGAGTCCTTCGATTGCGAGCGCGACCACAACTACCACCATGAATCGCGACAAAAAACGGCGTACGCGTGTCGGCCCGCTGATATGAGCGTCACGAATGACTTCTTCCTCGGTAATGGTCTGCGCGATCTGCAGAGCGACAACCGCAGCAGCCAACAAGCCTACCGCTTCAATTATCCCTTGCGCCGCAGCCCGGTCCAGGCCGGCGGCGACCACTGCCCAGCCGATGCGGGTGGCTATTGCGATGAGCAGGAGTGCGGCGCAGGCAAATAGCAAAGCCATAAGCGCGTGGACAGTCGAGAACAGCCGCAGGAAAGCCTTCATTGGCACATCCTATCGCAGAGAATCTTGGAAGCGCAACGCCTGCGCCTCAACTAGAAGTCGCCCCGTCAAAGGGGGGCGTACAAGACCCCAAATGCGGGGTCTGGCACCGCGAGGCTACGCGCAAGCGATTGTTCTCTCAACCAGCGCGAACAGGATAGGCAACTGAACGCTGCCCTTCGTGCGCGTTGATACCAATGCGCGGGCATTGTTTGATGCGAGCGGATGAGACGATTCATGTGCTCGATTCCTGCCGGGCGTGTTTGTACATGGCATGTGCCATGGCCCCTCGGTTCACTTCTTGGTCGCGGTCTTTTTCGGATTCAGATTGATCAGGCGGCCGCTCTCGGTACCCGCTGCTTCGTCGATGACGGCGTTGATCAGCGCCGGCTTGCCGGCGGCGATCGCTTCGGTCAATGCCTTCGTCAGTTCGGCCGGCGTGGTGGCGTTGTAGCCCGTGCCGCCGAATGCTTCGATCATCTTGTCGTAGCGCGCCCCCTTGACGAAAGCGGTCACCGCGACATCGGGCCCCTTGGGATTGAGGTTGGGGTCGCAGCCTTTGTAGACGCCGTTGTTGTTGAAAATCACGGTGACAACCGGCAGCCGGTAGCGGCAGATGGTCTCCAGTTCCATGCCGCTGAAACCGAAAGCGCTGTCGCCTTCGATGGCGACGACAGGCAGGCCGCTGACGACCGCCGCGCCAATGGAATAACCCATGCCGATGCCCATGATGCCCCAGGTGCCGGCGTCGAAACGCTTGCGCGGCTGATACATGTCGACGATGCTGCGGGTGAAATCGAGGGCGTTGGCGCCTTCATTGACGACGTTGATCTCCGGACGTGTCTTCAGCACATCGCGGATCGCGCGCAGTGCGCTGTGGTAGTTCATCGGCGACGGATTCTTGTCGAGGGTTGCCGCCATCTTCGCCAGGTTTTTGTCTTTGCGTTCAGCGATCGCGCCCGTCCATTCGGCGCTGGGCTTGCCGAAGCCCGAAGCCATGCCTGCCAGCAGGGCCGACACGCAGGAGCCGATGTCGCCGATCACCGGGGCGGCGATCGCCACGTTGCTGTCGATTTCCGTCGGCGAGATGTCGATCTGGATGAATTGCTTCGGCGCGCCCCAGGTCTTGCCCTTGCCGTGCGAGAGCAGCCAGTTCAGGCGGGCGCCGATCAGCACCACGACGTCGGCCTCCGCCAGAACGAAAGAGCGGGCGGCCGAAGCCGATTGAGGATGGGTGTCGGGCAGCAGGCCTTTGGCCATGGACATCGGCAGATACGGGATGCCGGATTTTTCGACGAACGCACGAATATCGGCATCGGCCTGGGCGTATGCGGCGCCTTTGCCCAGCAGGATGAGCGGACGCTTGGCGCCTTTGAGCAGGTCGAGCGCGCGTTTGACCGCATCTGGCGCGGGGATCTGACGCGGCACCGGGTCGACCACGCGCACCAGCGATTTCCTGCCGCGTTCTGCGTCGAGCGACTGGCTCAGCAATTGCGCCGGCAGGTCCAGATAGACGCCGCCGGGACGGCCCGAGACCGCCGCGCGAATCGCGCGCGCAATGCCGATACCGATATCTTCGGCTTTGTTGATGCGGTAGGCCGCCTTGGCGAACGGTTTTGCCGCGTTCAGCTGATCCATTTCTTCGTAATCGCCCTGCTGCAGGTCGACGATCTCGCGTTCGCTGGAGCCGCTGATCAGGATCATCGGAAAACAGTTGGTAGTCGCATTGGCCAATGCCGTCAGGCCGTTCAAAAAGCCTGGTGCCGACACGGTCAGGCAAATCCCCGGCTTTTGCGTCATGTAGCCGGCGATGGCGGCCGCATTCCCGGCGTTTTGTTCATGACGGAAGCCGATGAAGCGCATCCCCTCGGCTTGCGCCAGGCGGGCCAGGTCCGTGATGGGAATGCCGACAAGACCAAAAATGGTGTCGATGTCGTTGGCCTTCAGGGCATCGATGACAAGATGAAACCCGTCGGTCATTTTTACAGCATCTTCTGCGCCAGTCACGGCGGCTTGTTCAAATTCTGCGGACATGGTCTCTCCTGTGTATTCAGTCATCAAGGATTTGATGGGCGAAACTGCTAAACTTCCCGCTCTGGCGGCCGATCACCGTGCAGCCGGTTGATTCGTTGCGCCATCGTAGCGATCCGGGCCGGCATTCATCATTGACCACGGTCAATTTTCGCCGCATCATGTTTGCCATACTTGCTTGACTTCAATGCGGTCTCCGGGCGGGGGGCGACCGGCGGTCGCGTCAGCTTTGCGTTTGCGCGGGGCTAACTGAGCCGGAGCCGAACACGGTGTTCCACAGGTCGAGCGTCGCCTCGATGTATTGCTGCAGCGGCCCAGGTTCGACGCGCGCATACTGCGCGCCGTTCAGCCTCTCCGCGTGCTGCAAGCGGCGATATTCGCGATAGCCGTCGCGCACCGTCATCGCGGTCGCCAGCGGAATCAGGCCGAGTTCCCCCGCCATTTTCAGCAAAGCGATGTTGCCCAGGTTGCCGGTCAGTTGCGGGTGGCGGTGCGCGTGCGCGAGCACCAGGTACTGCACCATGAACTCGATGTCTATCATGCCGCCGCGGTCGTGCTTGAGATCGAACAGCTCGCTCTTGTTGGGGTGCGCTTCGAACATTTTCGCCCGCATGTCGGCTACGTCGCGCCGCAGCGCCCCGGGATCGCGGCGGCGGCGCAGGATGGCGCCGCGCTCGGCCTCGAACGCGGCGCCCACCGCGGCGTCGCCGGCGCAGTAGCGCGCCCGCGTCAGCGCCTGGTGCTCCCACACCCAGGCGTCCTTTTCCTGATATTCGCGAAACGCCTCCACCGAACTCACCATCAGGCCGCCCTCGCCGTTGGGGCGCAGGCGCAGGTCGGTGTCGAACAGCACGCCCGAGGCGGTGGCGCTGCTGAGCCAGGTGTTGATGCGCTGCGCCAGGCGCGCATACAACTGCGGTGCGCGCGCATCGGCGTCGTCGTACAGAAAAATGATGTCCAGGTCCGAGGCGTAGCCCAGTTCCTTGCCGCCGAGCTTGCCGTAGGCGACGATGGCGAAGCGCGGCGTGTCGCGATGGCGGTTGTGCAACTGCGCCCAGCACGATTCCAGCGTGATCGCGAGCATCAGGTCGGCCAGCGCCGACAGATGATCGGCCAGCACTTCCACCGTGAGCTGCCCCGCCAGGTCCTGCGCCAGCAGGCGGAACACCTGGGCGTGGTGCGCTTCGCGCAGCACATCCATCTGCCGCTCGGCGTCGCCCTCGTGGCGCGCGAGCTGCGCGCGCAGGGCCGCGGCGAATTCCTTCCAGTCCGGCGCCGCGTACAGCGTGCGCGCGTCCAGCAACTCGTCCAGCAGCAGGGGGTGGCGCGTGATATAGGCCGCCGCCCAGCCCGATGCGGCCAGCAGCTGCACCACCTTTTCCAGCGCCTGCGGGTATTCGTACAGCAGCGCCAGGTAGGAGCTGCGCCGGCTGATGGCTTCGAGCAGGTCGAGCGTGCGCGCGAGCGCAGCCTCCGGCGCGCTGGCCTTGGCCGCAAGATCGATCACGCGCGGCAGCAGCGCGTCGTAGCGTTCGCGGCTCGCCTCGGGGAGCTGCAGATAGCGTTGCGATGCGCGTGCGCCGGCGAGCCGCGCCAGCGCGGCGCCGGTGTCCGCGAAACCGAGCGCGCAAAGCCGCTCATGCGCCGCGTCCTCGTCGAGTTCGCCGTTCCACAGGGGTGCGCAGGCATGCTGGTCTTGCGCCGGCCCGGCGAACACGCCGTCGAAATGGCGCGACACCTGCCCGCGATGCGCGTCCAGCCGGTGCATGAATTCGGCGTAATCGCGAAAGCCCATGGCGGCGGCGACCAGGGCCTGGTCTTCGTCGCCCGCGGGCAGTTCGTGCGTCTGCGCGTCGTCCAGGTACTGCAGGCGATGCTCCAGTCGGCGCAGGAAGTCATAGGCCGCGCCCAGTTCGGCCACCACTTCCGCGGGTAGCAGCCCTTTTTTTTGCAGTAGTGTCAGCACCTCCAGCGTGGGGCGGATCTGCAGCTGCGCATCGCGGCCGCCGCGTATCAGCTGGAACGCCTGGGCGATGAATTCGATCTCGCGTATGCCGCCCGGGCCGAGCTTGATGTGCCCGGCGAGATCGCGCCGCGCGACGTCGGCGCGGATCTGCGCGTGCAGCGAGCGCATCGCCGCGAACGCGCCGAAATCGAGGTACTTGCGGAACACGAACGGCCGCGCGACCGCGGCCAGCTCCTGCGCCAGCTCGCCGCTCGCGGCGCCTGCAGCAACGCTTGCGTTGCCGCTCGTGGCCACAACGCGCGCCTTGATCCAGGCGTAGCGCTCCCATTCGCGCCCTTCGGCGATGAAGTAGTTCTCCAATGCATCGAAGCTGCACGCCAGCGGTCCGGAATCGCCATTGGGACGCAGGCGCATGTCGACGCGGAATACCTGGCCGTCCTCGGTGACGTCGGCGAGCGCGTTGATCAGCCTGCGTCCGAGGCGGGTGAAATATTCGTGATTGGACAGCAGCCGCGCAGTTGCGCCGGTTCCTGCTGCAGCCGCGCCGCTTACGGTCTCGCCTTCCTCCGGATAGACGAAAATCAGATCGATGTCCGAGGAAACATTGAGCTCGCGCCCGCCCAGCTTGCCCATGCCGACCACGATCAGCTCCTGCCTCCTGCCGTTCGCCATGGGCGTGCCGTGCTGCGCTTGCAGCCAGACGCTCAGGTGTCCGAGCGCGTAGCCCAGGCTCAGCTCGGCCAGGTCGCTCATGCTGGCGACCACTTCGGCCAGCGGCGCGCGTCCGGCGAGGTCGCGCAGCAACACGCGCAGCATGACCTGCTGGCGCAGCCGCCGCAGCGTGCGCTTGAGCGTGTCCTCGTCCGCCTCCGCTTCCCGGGCGAGATACGCGCGCATGGCATCGGCATCGAAAGGCTGCTCGATGCCGGCGAGCGCGGCCTGGAACATTTCCGGCCGCGCCTGCGCCAGGCGTTGGGCATAGCGCGAATAGCCCGGTGCGTCTTCTAGTGGAATACCCTGATCTGGAGGCATTGGGAGATGTTTTGCAGGTAAAATGTTGCGTTGTATTGTCTGTTTTTTTCAGCACGCGCGTTCATTGTAGGGCTTTCGCCGAAATGCGCTCAACCAGTATGGGAAATCCGCCTCCGGATGGTGCAACCCGACCAAACCGAAACTAGCGCCACCCCGCCCACCGAGGAAGACTTTTCGCCGCTGGCGGAACTTGGCGTTGCGCCGCAGCGGCGCGGCCCGGTGCTCCGGCTGCTGCGCTTCGCCGGCATTGCCGCCCTGGTCGTGTATTTCGGCTTTGCCGCGGTGGTGCTGGCGCTGCGCTTCTGGATTCTGCCGCAGATCGAGGAGCATCCGGAACTCATCGCTCAAGCGATTTCGCGCAATATCGGCCAGCGCGTCAGCATCGGCGGCGTCGATTCCGGCTGGCGGCGCCTGCGCCCCTACCTCGCCCTGACCGACCTGCGCTTGTACGACCAGGAGGGCCGCGTCGCGCTGTCGCTGCCCTCGGTGTCCCTTACAGTGTCGTGGGACTCGCTTGCATTCGGCGCCCTGCGTTTTCATTCCCTTACCCTGGACAAACCCCATCTGAGCATCCGCAGGGACCAGGCGGGGGCGGTCTATGTCGCCGGCGTCAAGCTCAATACCGAGGACGCGGGCGCGGGTTTTTCCGACTGGCTGCTGGCGCAGCGCGAAGTTATTGTCCGCGACGCACAGGTGAACTGGGACGATCAGCTGCGCCGCGCGCCGTTGTTGTCCCTGGCCGACTTGAACCTAGTCATGCACAATCGCGGCAGCCATCATCGTTTCGCGCTGCGGGCGCAGCCGCCGCGCGAGCTCGCCGCCGCGCTCGACCTGCGCGGCGATCTGGAGGGCGGCACGTTCGAGCAGTTGCAGGCCTGGAATGGCAGGCTCTATGCCGAACTCGCCTACGCCGACCTCGCGGCCTGGCGCGCCTGGTTCGACTATCCGCTGGAGATCCAGCACGGACAGGGCGGCCTGAGGCTGTGGCTGGGTTTTGCCGACAAACGCCTGCAGGAGGCCACTGCCGACGTCGCGCTGGGCAGCGTCAGCGCGCGTTTTGCGCCCGAGCTGCCCCTGTTGGAGATGCGCTCTGTGCAAGGGCGCCTGTCGGCGAAGCGCGCACGCGGCGGCTACGAAATCGGCGGCAAACAGGTCGCGCTGGAACTGCAATCCGGCGTGACACTGCCGCCGGCGCGGTTTGCCGTCCAGTGGCGCCCCGGCGACGCCACGCGCGCTGAGCAAGGCGAGGCGCGCATCGACGCACTGGAGCTGGAGCCGCTGGCGCTGTTGGGCGAGTACCTGCCCTTGCCGCCGCAGCTGCGCAAATTTCTGGCCGAAGCCGCACCCCAAGGCAGCGTTTCCGACATGCGTTTCGATTGGCAGGGTGCGCTGCAGGAGCCGCAGCGCTACAGCGCGCGCGGGCATTTCGACAGACTCGGCATGCGTGCCTACGGCAAGCTGCCCGGGTTCACCGGAATCAGCGGCAACATCGGTGGCAACGAAACGGGCGGCAGCGTGGTGCTCAACGCGAGCAAGGCGGAAGTGGTTCTGCCGCGGGTTTTCGCCGAGTCGGCGCACAGTTTCGACACGCTCACGGCGCAACTCGCCTGGACCCGTGCCCAAGGCGAGCTGCAACTCAAGCTGTCCAATATCGCTTTTGCCAACGCGGACCTGGCCGGAACGGCCTTCGGCAGCTACGCCACCGCAGCGGAAGGACCAGGTGTGATCGATTTCACGGCGCGGCTGAACCGCACCGACGCGCGCCATGTGGCGCGCTACATCCCGTTCATCAACGCCGCCGCGCGCGCTTGGCTGGACAGCGCGCTGCTTGCCGGGCACGCAAACGACCTCAGCCTGCGACTGAAAGGCGACCTCAAGGACTTCCCGTTCCAGAGCAGGAAAGACGGCGTGTTCCAGATCGCGGCGAGGGTGAGGGACGGGAACCTGAGATACGCCGCGGGCTGGCCGACGATAGATGGTATCGATGCGGACCTGCGTTTCGACGGCAGGCGCATGGAAGTGACCAGCCGCAAAGCGAGCGTGCTCGGCGCGAAGGTGAACGGCGCGCACGTCGTCCTGGCGGACCTGTTCGCGCAGGACCGGATACTCGCGGTAGACGGCCAGGCCGAAGGACCGACCGCCGAATTCCTGAAATTCATTGCGCAAAGCCCGGTGAACGACCTGATCGGCGGAATCACCGCGAAAATGGGCGCGGCGGGCAACGGCAGGCTGCAGCTCAAGCTCGAGCTGCCGCTCGCGCGCCTGACCGACACCAAGGTGGCGGGCAGCTACCAGCTGATCGGCAACCAGGCAAGCATCGATGCCGACTGGCCGCCGCTGTCGCAGGTGAACGGGCGGCTCGAGTTCAGCGAGAGCGGCGTGAGCACGCGCGCGCTCAACGCGCAGTTCCTGGGGGGGCCGGTCGCGCTCAGCATCGCCAGCCAGCCCGACCGCAGCGTCGCCGTCGACGCGCGTGGCACGCTCAATGCGGCGGCATTGCAATCGGCGCTGGAGCAGCCGCTGCTGCGGCAGGTGAGCGGCACCGCCGCCTGGAGCTCGAAAATGAATTTTAGCCGGCGCGGCGCCAGCGTTCTGGTGGAATCCGGCCTGCAAGGCATCGTGTCAACGTTGCCGGCGCCGCTGGCGAAGGCGAGTGCCGACGTGCTGCCGCTGCGTTTCGAGCACACGGTCACCACCGAGGCGGGCGGCAGCGGCTGGAGCGGGCCGCCGTCGGCAGACCGCAGCACCCTGGATCTGGGCAAGCTGGTGCGCATGGAACTGCAACGCCGCCGCGACGGCGCGAAGATGGTGATCGTGCGCGGCGCGATCGGCCTCAACGAGGCGCCGCGGCTGCCCGAAAAGGGTATCGTATTCAACGGCAACGCGTCCGCACTCGACCTGGATCAGTGGCTGCGCGCGCTCGGGGGTTCGGGCGGGGTGCCGCTGCCGCTCGCCTCGCTCAACCTCAAGGTGGGCGCGCTGGAGGTGTACGGCAAGCGCATCAACGATGTCGCCCTGCGCGCCGGTTTCCGCGGCAGCAACTGGCTCGCCCATATCGACGCGCGCGAGCTCGCCGGTGACGTGCGCTGGCGCGCGGAGGGCAAAGGGCGGGTGAGTGCGCAGTTGTCGCATTTCACCTTTCCCGAGCCCACCCCGGGAAAACTGCCGAACGAGGCGCCGCCGAAGGAATTGCCCGGACTCGACATCGTTGCGGACAACCTGGTCGTGGGCGACAGGAAACTCGGCCGGTTGGAACTGACGGCGGAAAACGAGGGACTGGACTGGCGCATCGAGAAACTGACGTTGGCGACAGCGGAGGCGCGGCTGGCCGCCGACGGCGTGTGGCAGGGCGTCGCCGCGCAACAGCGCACCAGCATGAACCTGAAGCTCGAAATCAGCGACGTGGGAAAATATCTGGAGCGCTTTGGCTACCCGGGAAGCATGCAGCGCGGCAGCGCCAAGCTGCTGGGCAAGCTAGCCTGGGCCGGCAACCCGCAAACCATCGACTACCCGACGCTCGCCGGGGATCTGTCGCTGATCGCGGAGAAGGGGCAGTTTCTCAAGATCGAGCCGGGCATAGGCAAGCTGCTGGGCATCCTCAGCCTGCAGGCGCTGCCGCGCCGCATCACGCTCGACTTTCGCGATATTTTCAGCGATGGCTTCGCCTTCGATACCATGGTCGGCACCGCCGCGGTCGCCAGGGGAGTGCTGCACACCAAGGACTTCGTCATGCGCGGACCTTCGGCGCAGGTGGCGATGTCCGGAGACATCGATCTGGTCCATGAAACGCAGGCGCTCAGGGTGCGCGTGGTGCCCAGTGTCGGCGACAGCCTGTCGGTGGCGGGGCTGGTGCTGCTTGCCAATCCGCTCACCGGGGTTGCGTCATTCCTGGCGCAGCGGCTGCTCAAGGATCCGCTGGGCCAGGCTTTCGCCTTCGAATACCTGGTGACCGGCAACTGGTCCGATCCCAAAGTGGAGAAGGTGGCGCGCGAACAACCAGGCGGCGCCGCGGGCGAATCGAAGTGAGCGCTGAGCAGAAGCCGGCCGCGGCATCGACCGGCGTCAACCATTCCCGACCCGGCGAGAGGACGAGCATTCATGGCTGAAGGCAAATTCAAGGTTGCGGCAGTGCAGATGGTATCCGAGCCCGAAGTGCAGGCGAACCTGGCCGTCGCCGGCGAATTGATCACGCGCGCCGCGGGCGAGGGTGCGCGCCTGGTGGCGCTGCCGGAATATTTCTGCATCCTCGGCCGGCGCGACCGCGACAAGGTGATGGTGCGCGAAGACTACGGGCACGGGCCGATACAGGACTTTCTCGCGGAGGCCGCGGCCAGGAACAAAGTGTGGCTGGTCGGTGGCTCCGCGCCGCTGGCCTGTGCCGACCCGGACAAGGTGCGCAACACCTGCCTGGTGTTCGACGACGCCGGCCGGCGCGTCGCGCGCTACGACAAGATCCACCTGTTCGGCTTCGACCTGGGGACGGAGCGCTTCCAGGAGTCGCGCAGCATCGAAGCGGGCGCCGAGGTGGTGACGCTGGACACGCCCTTCGCCAGGCTCGGCCTGTCGATCTGTTACGACCTGCGCTTTCCCGAGATGTACCGCAAGATGGGCGCGGTGGACCTCATTCTTGTGCCCTCGTCGTTTACAGCGACTACCGGCAAAGACCACTGGGAGATGCTGCTGCGCGCGCGCGCGGTCGAGAACCAGGCCTACGTGCTCGCCCCGGCGCAGGGCGGGCATCACGCAAACGGCCGCGACACCTGGGGGCACAGCATGATCATCGATCCCTGGGGCAGGGTGCTCGCGGTTCTGGCGAGCGGGCCCGGCGTGGTCACCGCCGAGATCGATCATGCCGAGATCGCGCGCGTGCGCCTAAGCCTGCCGGCGCTTACTCACAGAGTCATGTAAGTCCCAAGCAGGCTGTTGAAAAAGGCTTCCCTGGCACGAAAGTGCACCTCATCGTGACGCACACTCAGAGGGGAGGGTTTTTCAATAGCTCTGACTTGGGGGATCTACGCCCCGAAGGAAGTCCCCTTGGGGGAAAAGGGGGCCTAAGGAAGGGATGGGACCCTTCCTTTCCCATCCCGACCCCCTTTTTCAATGCCTTGTCAGCGGTACGCCTCGGCGCACCTGATGATCGCGGTGTTCGTGGCGAGGTCGAGACAGGCGCGCGCATCCGCGCCCGCCTTCGGCCCGCCGTGCCTGGCGGCAACGGCCATGGGCTTGGTCCCCAGCTTGCCGATGCGTTCCCCGGCTTCGGCCGAGGCGGCCTGGACCTGTGCGAGCAGGGCGGTGTAGACCAGGCCGTTAAACCATTTGCTGTTTTCCGTTTCGTGGATGCCGGCGTATTTCTCCAGATCGGCATCGCTGGCGTCCTTGAAGCTGAAGGCGAGATTGAGCAGGGTCGCATCGCGGATCCTGCGCGTTATCGCGGCGCGCTGTTTCTCGATTGTTCTGTCGACCGCGGCGGCTTTGGCCGCGCCCTCTCCGGCAATGCCCAGGGCGAGCGCCTTCATTGAAACGAAGGCGACCTCGACCGCCAGATCGCTTGCCCTGGTCGCGGCATCGATGCGCTTGATCAGCGCCGCGCGCTCGGGCGCAGGCCGCGTCGCCGCTGCGCTGCGCGCGAACGCGGCGAATTGTTGCGGCGATTGCGCAGCGCGTTGCAGTTCGATCATGGTCTTGGCCGCGGGCGTGGAGAAATCCCGGAGCAGGGCCTGCAGGCGCTTCTGGTCGAAATCCTTCTTCAGCGCGGCGCTGACCCGGCTTTGAAATCCCTCTGCGGTAAACGACTCGGCCATCGCATCTTCGATCGCATTGAAAATGGCGGGTGATGCCTTCGTTCGCTGCTTGCCCGATTGCCTGACACCGGCCACCAGACGCTCGGGCAGCTGGTCCAGTTCCTGTTTCAAGCCCGTGGCGACCAGGGCTTCCCCGATCAACTTGTCGCGCGCTTGCTCGGTGTCGGCCGGCGTTGCGGCTTTGGCCGGCGGTTTCGCCGCAGCCACCGCCTGCTGTTTGACTGGCGCGGGCGGCGGGGGTGCCGCGTCCTCGGCGAAGTATTGCCAGCCGAACCACCCGGCCACGGCCAGGACCACCACCCCGCCGACAATGGCCGGCAGTTGCTTTCTGTCAAGAGCAAGCCTGGGTAGAGCAAGCTTGGGACGAGCCAGCTTGGGAAGAGCCAGCTTGGGAAGAGTAAGCGCCATTTCGGACTCCCTTTATCGCGGATATTGCCCTTGGTCGACAGCCGTTATCGAGCCCCGGGAAGTTCCTTAACAGGCTGTCGAAATTCGATTCCCGGGCGGAACAAAATACGCATGGACACGACAGCCTCAGAGGGAAGCGAATTTCGGCAGCCTCGGATAAAGGGGGCGTACCCCCTTTTTCAACACCCTGGAAAGGCTATTGTAAGTCAAAAGAATATGTTTCAGGACTCCGCCGCCACCGATGGTGCGCCGCTCGAGGTGCATCAGAGCAGCGCCGCGCCGCTTCAGGTGCTTTGCGCACCGGTTCCGACGCTCACTGTTTCACGAATTTAAGGGTGAAACGGTCGCTTTCGCCGATCGCCTCGTATTTCGCGCGATCCTTGTCCTTCAGGCGATATGTCGGCGGCAGCGTCCACACGCCTTCAGGGTGATCCTTCGTATCCTTGGGGTTGGCGTTGATTTCCGCTGCGCCGGCCAGCTTGAAGCCGGCCTGTTCGATCAGCGCTATGGCAACGTCCTCGCGCACGTAGCCCGCCTTCGTCTGTGCGTCCTGGGGCAGGTCGGCGCGCCCGCGATGATCGACCACGCCGAGCACGCCGCCCGGCTTCAGCGCCTTGTGGAAGGCGCGCAGCGCCGCGTCGATCTCGTTGCGCTCTATCCAGTTGTGCAGGTTGCGGAAAGTGAGCACGAAATCGGCGCTGCCCGGCGGCGCGATCTGGTGCAGATCGGCGTTGAATTGCGTGACCAGGACTTTTTCGTAAAGGGCGGGTTGGGCCTTGAGCCGCGCCAGCAGCTTCTGCTGGTCGGCAAGATACTGCGGCGGCGCCGACCCGTCGCGGTTTGCGGCGATGTAAAGCCCTTTGTCCTTCAGATAGGGCGCGACAATCTCCATGTAGTAGCCGCCGCTGCCCGGCAGAATTTCCACCACGGTGCTGTCGTCCTTGATGCCGAAGAACGCGAGCACCTCCAGCGGATGGCGGAAGCGGTCGCGCGCGACGTTGCCGGGCGTGCGCTGCGGCGCCGCAAGCCATTGCGCCAGGCCGCCCCGATCCTGCGCCTGCGCAGGCGTGTGCCAGAATGCGGCAATAGCCACGAGTGCTGCAATGAGCAGCTGATCCAACGCGAATGCGCTCTTGCGCGACTTCGACAATGCGGTCCGGGCGGTTGTCGGATCGGCCGTCATCAGCGCCGCTCTGTGTGTGCGTTGATTCGCATGACCCCAGTTTCGGACATTTGCGCGCAATTCGCAACCGCCGAGACCGCTTTGCGATCGATGCCGCCTCATCTTTCGAGCGTCACTGCGATGCGCCGGCTTCGCGGGCGCGTTGGCCGGAGCGGCTTGTTGGCCCGCGGCCGCTTCCCACTCGGCGATGGCGCCAGGGCACGTTCCCTCATACTCCCCTATATCAATCAGCCGCTGCAAAATTCGTTTTGCAACGGATTGTTAAACCTCATTCTGTCAAAGGCCACTGTGGATTCCAGACCACCTCCCACAAATGCTGATCGGGGTCCTGGAAGTAACCCGCATAGCCTCCCCAAAACGTGTCTTGGGCAGGTTTTACGATAGTTGCGCCCGCGCTTTCGGCCTGCGCCATAAGCGCGTCAACTTCGGCCTTGGAGGCGACATTATGCCCAATGGAAAGCTCGGTGGCACTCGGCGCAGCCAGAGGAAGACCGCAATCATGAGCAAGACTCTTGCGTGGCCAGATTGCGAGCTTGAGTCCACGTTGCAGATCAAAGAACGCGACCGCTCCGTGCTCGAATTCCTGGCCAAGAATGCCTTCAGTTCTCAGGCCAAGACCGTCGCGGTAGAACTTGAGGGATCGTTCCAGGTCGTCGACACCGAGCGTGACAACAGTAATCCGTGGTTTCATGCGTGACTCCTCGCTGGGCGGGGGCTGGCTGATAAGGCTTGATCCATTCGGCAATATCCCTCGTGACAGCGGCCTCTACCTCCGCAACGTAGGGCTGCCGCGGCTACCCGGCTGGGCATCCGTCTGATCGTCGCCGTGCCTGGTGGTCGGTGGAAAGCGCCACCATGTCGCCGCGACGAGCAGACCAAAGAGCGAATAAGCAAGCGTGAACACCCAAGCGGGGGCCTCGTAGTACAAAAGCCACTGCAGCCAATGCTCGATGAAGCTGCCGCTGTAGGTTGTTGCACGGGCATGCGCGCGCAGCCACATTTCGAGAGCTGTGAGGGGGCAGGTGGCCCCGAACCAGGCCTGCGCCACGACGACGGCGATGGCGACCAGGTGCGCAAGACGAAACCCCAGGGCATTGACCCAGCGCCAGGCGCGCAGGTTGCCGATGATCGTGAGAACGAGGCCTCCAACGACGAACGCGACGATGCAGAAGTGGAGCGTGAGCACCACATCCGCGAGCAATCGATACGGCAGGTCGTCGCGCACCTGGGATGCCTATCCGGGATGGGAAGCAGCTTCGCGGCTGTGGCAGGCGGGGGAAAGTCCAGCTTCGTTCCGGCCCCGGTTCCCGGCGCAATGTTCGGGCTTGGCGATGGCAACTTCCTGGGCCAGCGACGCTGTGGCGGATGCGGGGAGCAAGACCAACGTCCCGATGGCCGCGCGTCCGCGCTCAAGCGCGCTGCTAGCCCTGCTTGATAGCAACATGCCGCTGTACCAGGGCAGCCATTTGCTGCGAATTTGCATCGCCGCGTTCATGCAGGCCCGCAATCGTTCCCAATTTGTCCGGCAGCGGCCGGTTCTGGCTCGTCTTCCATTTCCCGACAACTGCCGTGATCGGAATTTCAATGCCAACGATCGCCTTCAGCATGGTGTCGATGTAGTCCGGCGGTGCGTCAGAGACGCTCCACGGAACTGCTCGCTCCGATTCATGGAGGTCGCTGAGCTGGGTGACGTGTTTGAGCAGCCAGTTTCCATCCTCGATGGCGCGAGGCACGCCGTGGGCATGGACGACGGCGTAGTTCCATGTGGGCACGGCTTTCCCGTGCGCATGCTTGGTCGGATACCAGGACGGCGTGATGTAGCCCTGAGGTCCCTGGAACACCACCACGGACGCGATCTCCGGGGAAAAGGTTTTCCAGATCGGATTCGCGCGGGCGACATGGCCGATGAGCGTGCCGTACTCACCCTGGCCTGAATCAAGCAAGAAGGGGATGTGGTTGACGACCAATGCCCCGGCAGCAGGCGTGACCCAAGTGCTCAAAGGATGCGACCTTATAAGTGCGTGAAGGACGGCGACATCTCGTTCTTCGAAGTGCTGCGGAATGTACATGGCCACTCTCCTTATTGGGGGAGGTTAACGTGGAGTCCGCCGGCGCGCGACTGCGATGCATGGCCGAGGCGCGATGCTACTCGCGCGTCCGGGTGGGGCGCGCGCTTAGGCACCGTGCGTACCGGCGCGTGCCCAGTGCGCTTCAATTGGCTGTACAAGCCGCGTTTCCACGTCGCGGGGAATTTCAGAACGACGGACAACCTTTGGCCATAGATCGAGCGGCGGGGACTTGATCAAGGCGGAATCGAGCGTCACGTCGTCGAGGTCATCGTGCAAAAAAGGGCGGCGTCCACAGTGGCGCGCGTCGCAGGCAACCCGGATGCCAGGGCGGCACTCACGCCAATGGCAGGTCCGGCCAATGTAATTGCCGGATGAATTGGCGAGAAAGATATCGGCGCCGCTATTGCGGCTTTGGGCTCGACCTTTCAATCTTCGACCCGCCGTCGCAAGCGCGGTGAGGTCGGCAGCGTCGTCCACCGTGACCAACAGGTCTGCGTCTTTGGGGTCGTTTTTGTCTTTCGCCAAGGAACCGATGAGAGCAATTTTCCGAACGCCTGGGCAGGCGCGGGCACGTTCGACGAAGCGCAAGACTTCATCGAGCAAGAAGCTGCGGAGAGACGAGCCAGTGTCGGCCGCCTGCGTCGTCATGTCTATGGTGCCCAACGTAGAAACAACTGGCGCGCAAGAACCCCCCTTGGCGTTACGCGGCGCTTCCCGCGCGTCCGGCGGGTTGCCAGGTTGGGCCGCATTTCGCGCCTAACGTTTTCGCATGGGAACGACATTCGGATGCTTCTCGCTCCCGGCATTTGCTTCCACAATGCGATGCAGTAGGCCAGGTGCGACATTCCAGCGTTCGCCGCTTCCGCTGATGACCGTAACGGTTTTCCTGTTGTACCGAGTGAGTACGCCAATCAACATGGGCCTGCCCTCTGGCTGAAACGAGACGCGGTCGCCGATCCTGAAGTCGAGCATGCGCGAGTGGGCGCGCGCCTGATGCAGGAACCGCAAGCGTTCAACGATGCGGTTGTTGAGATCAATCAGTTCCTCCTCAGAGAGGTTGTTGATGTTGATGCTCATGGTGATTCTGCTCCATACGAATGACGATTCCTGTGCGGCCCAACGAGGCTGTGCAAAAACCCCTTCGCGAGCGAAAGGGAGTGTTTTTCGGGGGTACTTCAACCCCTCCCGGGTAGGCGATCGTCAATTGTAGAGCGTTTGCGCGACGAACTGAGACGGCGCGTGCGTAGACGTCGCGGCCATTGACACTATGCATAAATGACAGCACCAACAATTACCGCCGTGTCCAGGCCAACCCATCCGACGCACGGCAAATAGATGTTCTTGTCGCGCTTCTGAAGTCCGTACCAGAACCAGAGAATAGCTGAGAAGAGGTATGCACTCCATGACACGACGGAAACTCCGGCGGCTTGATGGCCGACCCATATGGTGAGAACTTGCGGAACCGTCATAAGCATGGTGAAGACGGACATTGCACCCAACAGGCGACTCATAACCGTCTTGGATTGCGCAGCGTCACTGGCGGGAGTCGCGGGGTCTGGTGCCATGGTTCTCTCCTTGCTTACCGTGACGCCCTATATTCGCGCTAACCGGCGCGGCGCTTTTGGCCGCGTCCGCTTGAGCGCGAAGCTAGAGATTGCGCATGGTGCTCTGCGTAGGCATCGAGCAGGCGTCGGATCATCCGCTGATACTGTGTGTTGTGCTTCAGTGCCTGACTCTTGAAGAAGTCGACGCTGCGTTTGCTTAAGGCGAGCGTTACCTTGACTCCGTCATCCCGGAAGACGAGATCCTCCGGAAGAGGAAGAAAATCGGAAATAACCTTAAGATTTCCGAGTGGCTCGTTTGTGTACTTTATTTTCCCGCTCATAAACTTGCTTTCCTTTGCGCCAATAACCTGCCCCGAAAATACGGATTACGTCATCGCGATACACGAATCTGACAGTAAGGACTCCGCCTTCCACAAGGCCGAAGCAAAAGTGCCGCTTCTCACTTGAGCTATGCGAAAGATCTTCGGCTATCACGCGCTTCGGGTCGGCGAAAGCGAACTGCGCCACCCCGAACGCAACACCGTGCTTATCCTGGTTTTCCTGGTCCTACTTAGGATCCCATTCGAACCGCGTCTTTGCCATGAAAGAAGGCTAGCATGGATATGGGCGAATAGCCATATTATCGTATGGCGACTCGGTTACGGTTATCGCGACCTCTAACGACGGCGTGCAAAAACCCATATTACGACCAAGGAGCCGGGCTGGTTCGTCATGATCGTGCTCGGGGTGTTTGCGTTGATTCGCATGACTGTCGGCGTCATTTCGCGCTAAACGCTCGGCCCGTTCTCGCGACTGGAATGCCAGAATGCGACGACTTCAAGGTACTTGTCTCGCGGACGGTAGTAGACGAAGTAGATGGTTCTCGCCAAGTACAGACGGCGCGTTTCGGGATCGCGGGCATTTTCGACCAGGGTGCCGATGCCCGGCCGCTCAACCAGTGCTTCGAGTGCGGCCTTCAGGTCAGAGCGAATGGCTCCAGGCGCTGCAAGGCGGTTCTCGCTCCACTAAACCGCGGCCGCATCAATCTGCCGCTCAGCCCTTGGCTTGACACGAACGAGTAGCGCCAAGTTCAGTCGTATTTCCGCAACTTATCGAGGAGGTCATCTCCGGAGATTCCTTCCTCGCGGTCGGCCTCATCGAGAGCTTCCTCAAGCTCGGCCTGAAGGGCAGGTGGTAGACGCACCATTGCCTCCGAGTCCTTCGCCAATATCGTAACGACGGTCCCCTCTGGAAGGGATGCACCCTCCAAGATCACCTTGCCCCCGACAACTGTGCCTGTGACGACTTGCATGGCGCAATGGTACCCCGATGCGGACAACTCGTGCGGGCCAGCCTCTATGACGCCGAACGTCCGCCGTGAGACGCGTGCCGCTTGCGCCACGTCGCGCTCGACGGCGCGGTTGGGTGGCAAGGCATGACAGTCATAGATCCTCAGGCGTCAAGCCGGTGCGCTTTGCAATACGGGCAAGCATACGCGGACCAATTTCCTCGCCATCGTGAAACGCGAAGACCACATCGGGCCACTCGGGGCGGGAGAGCGTTTTGTGGGAACCGGATTGTCGCTTTAGCGTCCAGCCAATTCGGTAAAGCCTGTCTAGCCTTGGACGATGGCCAAGAAGTCATGCAGCCGCGAACCCGATAGAGATGGGTTGCGGTCCAGCCTCGTTGTTCTCAAGGCGCTCAGCCAGAACGCGTAGAGCGAGTACCTCTGCTTTCGCCATGGCTTCGTCAGCAGTGGCTCCATAGGCGAGAACTCCGGGAAGTTCGGGGACTTCGGCAAGCCAGCGCCCGTCTTCTTCACGTTCGTGTTCAATTGTGAATTTCATTTGTCACCTCGACGTTTTGTCGAATTCTACGCTCGTTCCCTTTTTGCCACCCAACGTAATGTTGTGCGGCGGGCCGGCACGCTGGTGGAAAATGGTACGACGCCTCCGGCCCGTCCGCACCAGCTAAAGTTGGGCAGCCTCATGGCGCCGGTGTGTTGATGCTGACTTCAAGATCACGGAGTAAGCCGTCGCGAAGGTCGTAAATCCAGCCGTGAACGGCAAGCTGCTGGCGGCGTTCCCATGCTCGAACAATGGTTGGGAGGCCGCTAAGCATACGCACCTGTGCGATAACATTGAGCTCGCAGAGACGGTGCCAGCGCATTTCGTCATCAGGAAGCGTCACAAGTTCTTCAGCGTATAGCTGGCGGATCGCACGCACGTGGGCAATCCATCCCTCCAGAGGGTCAGTTGTGGGAGGCCCGAAAGCAGCGTGGATTCCCCCACAACGATAGTGACCACACACGATAATGTGAGAAATGTGGAGCACGTCTACGGCGTACTGCAAGACTGCCAAACAGTTTTGATCGTCCGGGCGGACGATATTGCCGACGTTGCGGTGGACAAAGAGTTCACCCGGAGCGAGGCCGACAATTTCGTTTGCCGGGACGCGACTGTCGGCACAACCGATCCAGAGGTACGCTGGCGTTTGAATCGCGCAGAGACGGTCGAAAAAAGCGGGGTCCCGGCGGGTTTGCTGCGACGCCCATGCTCGGTTGTTGGCAAAAAGCTGCGGAAGCAGGCGCATGAATGATCAAGCCGCCCAACGTCGTCGTTCAACGGCGCGCCGCTTTTGGCGCGTCCGTTGCAACGGCTTGTTGGGCCACATGCGCGGACCAAGGCCTGATTTTCACCAGCTTGGGACCGATTGCGCGCTCAGCAACCTCAGTGTCATGAGCCGCCTGCGCGCGTAGCCAATAGCCGTTGGACAAACCGAAGAAGCGGCAAAGCCGCAAATCAGTATCAGCAGTGACCCCGCGCTTTCCCGCGACAATGTCTCCAATACGCTGGGCAGGAACACTGATTTCTTTTGCCAGGCGATACTTGCTAATACCCATGGGTTTAAGAAATTCCTCCAGGAGGAGTTCACCAGGGGTGACAGGTTTGAGTTTTCCCATATTTGCCTCTCTTCAGTGGTAATCCATTATCTCTACGCCTTCAGCGCCTGCTTCCGTCCAGCGAAAACAGACACGCCACCGATCATTGATGCGAATGCTGTGTTGCCCGAGGCGGCCGCCCTTTAATGCTTCAAGGCGATTGCCCGGGGGCACCCGCAAGTCATTCAATTTACCCGCGATTTGTAGCTGTCTAAGTTTTCGCTGCGCCACTGCAGCAATGTTTACAAATCGCCGGACGCGCTCGCCCTTGGACAGCGCCTCCGTTTCGGGGCACGCGAACGATCTGATCATGCGCTATAGTAATGCAACTCATGATTAACGTAAAGCGTGATTATGTGGCCCAACGTGGAAACCACCGGCGCGCGGTCATGGATCGACGAGTTGCGCGGTGGCTCACGCGCGTCCGGTGCGTTGCCGGGTTATGCCGCAATATCGACATACTCCACGCGACTTGCCGGCTGCGGAATCGCGATTCCGTCTTCACGCATGCCGTCGAGATGGAATTCGATCGCTTCGCGGATTTGCGACTCAGCTTCCTCCACGGTAGCACCGGTGGCGACACACCCGGGAAGATCAGGCACGTAAGCCGAGAAATTGCTCTCGGCCTTCTCGATTACGATGGCATAGCGCATGTGAGCCTCACGTCTTCAGACCAGACTGCTTCAGGATACTGTTTAGGGTACCCGGCGCCAAGTCGTCGCTTGGCTTCCCGGGGACGGTGACACGGCCAGGTTTCGAAGAATGCTTGAATTGCCGGTGGCTGCCGCGCGTTGCGCCAAATACCAGCCATCGTCATTCAGCATTCGCAGTATTTCGCTGACCTTCATGAAACTAGCATATCAAGGACCTGGTTCCTACGCTGGACCATACGGTCTTGCGGCATAACGTAGAGCCAACCGGCGCGCGCTGTGACGATGTCCGCAAAGCGCTGCCGCTTCGCGCGCGTCCGCGTTGGGCGCCACCGGCGCGCCAAGCGGAACGCTTGAAGAGGCGCCGATGCTCGCGGCGCGTCCGTGTGGGGCGCCAAGTTATGTGGCAAGCCTAGCCAAAGAAACACGCGTGATCATCCTTTTGCACGGTGGCCAAGAACTCCTCAATTGCGTTTACCTCGGGCTTGGGCAAGTAGCTATGCCACTTCAGATCCGCACGCATCCAGAATACCCTCCACTTGCCTTGGGTCCGCACATACGTAGCTTTGGCAAATGAGCGCTCTCGCTTTACTTCTGACCGATCCCACTGAGGCCGAATCTCGAACAGCTCGACGCTCTGACCTGAGACCCGGAACCCAAAATCGAGTTTGGGGCGAATATGCGGGGCCGGCCGGAACTTCTCGACAAATGCGCCAACTGCCCTCTCGACCCGCGTCCTCTCAATGTCATTCAGCGCCATGTTCTTGCCACATAACGTTCCCGGCCAGCGGCCGCCGGAAGCGCGCTGCGCTGGAGGCGGTCCGACTGCGCCGGGTTGTTATACCTCACTTTTTCACGCTGCAATCTTACGCAGCACCGATGGGTGAAGCTCTGCAACTTTAATCAGAGTCTTTGCAGCGGCATTTGGCTCGCGACGCCCTTGCTCCCAGTCTTGGATAGTCCGAATCGAGACACCCAGCAATTGGGCAAACTCCGCCTGCGACAGCCCTGACTTTTCTCTAGCGCGGACTATTGGATAGGACTCGGTCGTGTAGCGGCGGCCGATGCGACCGGCTTTGATGTCACGAATTCCTTGAAGGACTTCTTTCCCAATATCGCGGGATTGCTCCCATTTCTTCAATTGCTTTTCAGTCATTTTTCGCATCGTCAATTGCCTCTTTCATTGATTTCAGGACGTGTGGCGGGATGTTTTCACTTACGTTCTTGCCGTAAATCGTAAGCATCCAAATGTGCCCATGAGCCAGCCGTAGGTAATAGATTACCCGCAAGCCGCCGCGTTTTCCGCGCCCTTCGGCAGCCCAACGAAGTTTTCGTACGCCTCCGGATCCTGGAACCACTTTTCCGGACTCCGGATGTTTAACCAGATGACTCTGTAACTCGCGGTACTCGTCATCATCGAGATACCGATCAAGAGCCTTGGTGAAAAAGGGTGCCTCGATGAACTCGAACATGGGCCCATACTACGGCAATGCCGTAGCTATGTCTAGAGCCTTCGCGGTGCGAATGGTGAGGTATAACGTTCGCGGTGAGCGGCGCGCCGCCACGGACGCAGACCAAACGCGCGCTGCTTATCGGCGCGTCCGTTCTCGAACGCGGAGTTAGGCATCTTTGTCACGCTTTCTGAAGACAATTGCGAAATGAACCAATATGCCGGCAAATCCAACCAGGAAGGCGAACGCAACGACGGCGAAACCAGCAATTTGTGAGACGAAGACCCCTACGCTCCAGCCGAGCGCCCCTATCAGGACGCCCCAACGGCCGAGGTTTATACCCTGATGCGACCGGGAGTTGGCGGTCTTGGGTGTCGGGCCAATCGACCGATAGGCCGATGCAATAAGCATAATTGCAGCGCTTGCAAAGGAGCCAAATGCAGCGCCGATTACTACCCCAAACGAATCAAAACCTTTTTGATGTGCAACGGCAGCTCCCACTAGCGCGCATGCGACGATAACCGCGACAAACGGTGGACCTCTAATGATTCTCTCGTCCATGAAGATGCTTAACGTAGAAGTGAGGGGCGCGAGGGGCATCGCCGCGAAGCGTCCCTCTCGACTGCCGGGTTGGGCACCATTTTAACGGAGCAGCGCCATTGAGTAGGTGTCATAGAAATTGCCGTCGACGAAGAAAGCATTGCGGTTAACGCCCTCGAGAACGAAACCAAGGCGCTCGTAAAGTGCCTTGGCGTTTGCATTGTCGGTCCGTACAGTGAGTTCGACGCGAGAGAAGCCCTTGCGCCAAGCCTTCGCGAGTGCGGCCTCAATGAGCTTTGCACCAATGCCCATGCGACGGGCTTGAGGAATAAGCCCAATACCCAGGGTTCCGACGTGAGCGCGGGCCTCACCGTGAGTGGGAAGGACGTCACACCAGCCGACAACGACATCGTCTTCAAGCGCTACAAAATGGCAGAGGTCGTTTGTGACTATGTTCCGATAGAATGCGAGCCCTTGTTCCAGTGGAGGCGCTTGGAAAAACGCGAGATAACATTTCTCGCGTGCAATTGAATCAAAGGCACGTCGTAAGCCTTCGAAATGCGACTCAGCGAGTGGAACGATGGAGAGGCTCATGGGGCCCAACGTTCGCGGCCACCGGCGCGCAGGCGATAAAGCTTGTTATGGCGTGGTGCTCGCCGCGCGTCCGGGTGGGCTGCGGGGTTAGGCCACATCTAGATTTCACTCCACTTGACCCACTTCAAATCTGGGGGCCGCTCTGCATCATGAACATTAAACCGGTCATAGTGATCCACAACCGCCCGCATGGCTTCGGCAAATTCTTGCTTGGAGGGTGCGTCAACTATCTTGTGCGAAAGATTGATTAGCTTAACAAACGCCTCCCGATAGCCGTTGACCTCCTCCTCATGCGCTTCCGTCAGTTGATGAATCAGTTCTCTGCGTCCGGAATCACGGTGTTTCAAGAACGCGCGGGTGAGCGCCACGATATCGGCTTCCTCAATTTCTATCCCAATGCTTGTATGGCGTACACCGGTCTTGTCGATGGTGCCATCAAATACGATCGTCTCCCCAGGCGCCCAATTCTTTCCGATCTCGGCAGCATTCTTTTCGTCCGTGACGGAAGCTTCCTCGGTAGATTGTGGTCCGCGGTAGATTTTCACCTCATCCTCCGAATATTGTGTGGCCTAACGTTGTGCTCTGCGGCGGGCCAGCGCCGTTGCTCGCATTGGCACTGCGCTGGCAGCCCGTCCGCAGCAGCTAAATGTTAGGTTACTCATTGCGCACCATTGATAGCGTAGCCATAGCTTGAAGATCGGCGCTCTCGGACGATGCGGTGGTCAGGCCAAAGTGAAGCGAACCCTTAGCTTCTGCTTTCGAGTAGGTATAACTGACATACCTCGTCGGCCCATTCGGCGTCATCGAGGACTTGTCTTCCTCTTTCTTCACCGTCATGGGCGGTATAGCTAGCCCCTCGACTAATGTGGCAAAGAGCTTTTGGACCTCCGTGTCCTTTGCCCGCCGCGCAAAAACGGCGCATACACCATCTGCCCGAAGTGATATTACGTATTCACCCATTGGGTTTGTGGCCGACCAAGCGTGCCCTTCCTTTCCGTTGAGAAAGAATGACGCGTATTGAGCGGGGACCTGGGGTAAACGACGTTGGTCCAGATCCGCGCGCAATGCATCCGGCTTGCCGTAGTGCTTTAAGCATGTGGTCAAGAACACGTCGATAAACCCCTGCGCCTTTTGCTCCGAAGCATCTTGCGCATGGGTTCCCGCAGCCATAATGCATACCCCAATGAGTGCCGAGACGTGTAAGAAGTGTGCCATGGCTTGAGTAACCTAACGTCGTGCTGTGCGGCCGGCCAGCACGGACAGTTGATGTGGCGCGATGCTGGCGGCCGGTCCGCACCAGCTACGGGTTAAATTGCTAGCCATTGATAAACCACAGTGCCACAACGATTAGCGGTGCCGCAAATAGAGCGGAAACAATGGCTCCGTCGCGAAACTGCTGCCATGGACCCCACGAACGTGCGCGGAAGCCGACAAGCTGGGAAAAAAGGATAAGCGCTACGAATACGGCGCCGAAAGCGAACACCGACCACCAAGCGAGCGATGCGAGTACGGCCGAGCAAAGAACAAACCATGCCAACGTACGCACGGATGAGCCAGCGGGTGGCGGGCCGAATTTCGCGACGTGGCGGGAGCGCGAGACCCGAGCGGCGACAAATGCTCCGACGCCGAGCAAAACCACCGCGATCAATTCAAGTGTCGGGTGCATGCGCCTAGCAATTTAACGTGGAGGTAACCGGCGCTGCGCGGCTTTATCGCGCAGCGTCCGTGTTGACCGCCGGGTTAGGCCTGGCGCACTCATGCGGCGAGCAACGGCAAACACTAACGAAGCTGCCATATGAGTAGGAAAAGTGCGGTTAGAAACAGCACACCGAATAGCGCATAGTCTGCCTTGGACAACTTTCGATTTGGCGGGGCCGAGGCATTGAGCCTGGGCGCGGGTATGTAATCCACGGCATTGGTTTCGCGCTGAACCCACTTTTTCCGTTGTACTCTGAAAATGGCGCCGACCATACCAATGCCAACTACTACGAGCAACCCAACGGGTATTACCCCAAGACTGTAAAGCGCAATCCCGGCGCCAGCCGCGATGGCAAGCGAAGGCCCTGCTCTCAGTCCAAGCGCTCCGCAAAAGCCAAATGTGACTACAGCAGAAATTGCAGATGTGATTGCTACGGTCGAGCTATCAACAACTACGGGCACCATTGGCATATCTGGGCTCCAGGCCTAACGTGTTGTTCTGCGGCGGGCCAAGATGACCGCTGCGCTGGCACGACGCTGGCGGCCCGTCCGCAGCAACAAAGGGTTGGGCGACTTACTCTGCATATAGTGACAGCATAATCTTTGAGATCTGGCCGTTTTCTTCGCCGAACTCGACGCATTCATTCAGGCCACAGTATCTCAGTGGCTTGTCGCTTGGTGGCACCGGCATCTTGATCTTTGAAACCGGAACGCCGACCGCTAAGCCATTCGTTAACGGCCACGCGGAACTTAGTATTATGATGCCACTAAGGAGTGCCCTTTGTGGTTGTGCCTCCTGAACGAGTGCAACAATCGTTAGCCCGTCAAATTCGTACGTAGTAACCCGCCATTTACCCACTGCGTGCCCTGCCTCGTACGGGACAGACGATTCAGTAAGCAGTTTGCCAATGGCTCTAATTGACGATGCCGTACTTAGATCGGCTTTCGAGAACGCGGAGTGAACCCAGCTATCGAATGCTTCGAGTTCATGAAGCGACGGCTCCGACGTCGTTGCGCAACCGGCGCACAACGCGAATAGAAATGTCAGAGCGGCGCGGACCATTCTTAAGTCGCCCAACGTGGTGTTGTGCCGCGGGCCGGCAAGGCGGTTGATGGGACGCGACGCTCGCGGCCCGTCGGCACCAACACAGGGTTAGGGCTCAACGGCATTTTTCACCCTCGGTTTTGTACGCAACGATAAGGCGCTCCCGATTAAATTCCCAATGCACGATGCAGTCTTCTCGTTCCGCCGCGGCATAAACGCCGTTTCCGTTGGCGAGTTGATAAAAGCGCGCTTGCGAATGACTTCTCGAAGCATAACTTTCCGGGCGCTCTGTGGCCGCAACCAGACGATCGACGGGCTTTCCAATCCACGCGTCGGCGTACTCGGGGAACGGCGCAATAGCGGGAAAGCAGCCGGCGAGAAAAACGCCGCAGCAGCCGAGGAGAGTCAGGATACGCATGAGCCCTAACGTTCACAATGAGGGGCGCGCCGCTTGCGGCGCGTCCCTCTCGATTGTGGTGTTAGGTGGCTCTTGCAGAAAGCTAACGAATTGCTCGAACTCAGCGTGCAAGGCCTCCACACATGGTTTGGTTTTCTGTCGTATCGCTTCGAGCCGCAGGCACTCATTCTGAAGATACTGAACATCCTGCTGCTTTTCAAAGTGCAGCACCAGGGACTGATGCGCACAAAAGTTGCGGTCTTGAACAACAGCACGCAATTGCTTTACCAGAGTCTCATTGCGTGACACGTCCTCGTAGTTGTCAATCAGCCGACCCAGTGGCTTTTTCTCGAGGTCCCCGCGAGTTGGCCGGAAGCGGACAAGTGAAGGCGCCGAGCGCCGCAATGCCTCATAAGAGCAACCAACAACTATTTTCAGTAGTTCCTCGATGAACTGAAAGTCCAGCATTAAGAGCTGGACTGAGCGCATGTACTTTTCAAACGCTTGTTCGTGCTCGTTCATTTGCGACTACTTCCTTATTTTCCTTGACGGAGACTACTTGTACTTCCGTTTACCTGTGCAGTAGTCACTTGGCACGTCTTTTTCAATGCAGATTCTTAATGCAAGGTCGTAGTCTGCGCTTGATGGCTTCGATGCAGTTGCGAACTGCTTTCCACAAGAGCTTGAGTCTTCACTTTTCTTCGTGCAAAGCTCGGAAACCAGCCGCCTTTCTCCTACATCGTCTAGGCAGCGATCAGCACAGCGTTCGATTTCTACTTGCTTTTCGCTGCCCGGCTTGAATTTCGGCTTACAGCGGGCAGCACACCGTTCGACCAGGCTTTCATCCATGCAGCGTTTGAGAGAATCCAAGCTTGCATCCGTGCAGCGCTTGAGAGAATCCATCTGGGGCTGAAAGTCGCGTAAGTACGCAGCTTTCTCAGCCTCCACTTTCTCTATTGCGGCAATTTGGTCGGGAGTTAGCTTTGAGTCGCAACCGTAAAGCAGTACGACCATAGCGAGCAATGAAAGCGCGACGTGTGGGGAGAGTGCTCGAGCCGCCCCCGCCCCCGGAACGCAAGCCTCATTGCGAGTCGCATTTGTGCTCATTAGAGCCACCTAACGTGGAGTTGTGCGGCGCGCTGCGGCACACCGTTTGAATAAGCACGCCAGCTCGCGGCGCGTCCGCACCAACGCCATGTTAGGCATCGAGTTCCCTCACTGTTCCAGCTCCGCGCCGTATGAGCTCGAGTTTCTCAGCACCAAGCCCGACAAGATCCTTTTCAGTGATCCAGGCTTCGGCAAGTAGACGGGCGAATACGCCCGTGAGCACCGAGTAGCGGTAGTCGTACTTCCGTTCGATCTCGCGCTGCTTAGTTGCGAGGAATTCGAGAACGTCCCATACGGCGCTCGGCTCACTGGACCGTTGGAGCATATTCTCGACCTCCCGCCTAATGCTCGCATTCTCACGCGCCAGAGCGCTGTCAAAGGCAGCACGGGCAACGCCCTTTTCCTTATGAGACCAATGAAGCTCAAGTCTCGGGCTTGGATCTAGCGCCATGGGCGGCTCTATCGATGCCTAACGTGGAGGTTACCGGCGCGCGGCTACTGACACGTTACCAACGCGCGATGCCTCACGCGCGTCCGGGTACACCGCCATGTTATGCGGCAACGGCATATGTCACTCATAGTACTGGCTGTCCTGTTCGTGCTCAAAGCGGAGTAATAATTCCCCGACAGCAGGCATTCAACAGTCGAGTGGCGGCTTCTGTGCGACTACAGGCATCGACCGCGAAAAAGAAGATAGCCACCACCTTGTGCAAATGCACGAAAAGTGAGCTCATAACCTTTCGGACAATATTGACGCCTGTTCAATTCGGTATGAAGCACATCAGCAACGACTTTGTCTTCATCGCCGCCTAAGTCTTTGATGAGATCAACGCCTATAACGAAATCAAATTCATTCGCTCCACTACTCGAGGGCCTTGTTAATAGGTTATAGGTGGTATTCCGTAGTATTGCGCAACCTGAAACAGCCAATGTTGCTGACAACGCAAATGCAAGTGTCGTGACTGGTATACGGAGCTTCATCTTTGCCGCATAACGTCGTGCTGTGCGGCGGGCCCGCACGATGCTTACAAATGGTACGACGCTTCCGGCCCGTCCGCACCAGCTAAAGTTCGGCGTACAGATAGCGAGCCGCCGATTTCAACGATTCCGAGCATTGCCGATCCAGATGCCGTCGGCGGAAAACGTCTGCGCAGAACTGTACCCGGCTGTATTCCAGAGCGCATCGAAAGCCGGTTTCACTGCTCTATGGTACTCAGCGACTTCGCCGTATTCATTGACGACACACTCCGGCAGGAACACGACATCTCGTTCGATGACGGGTTCCTGGTCATCGAAAATGCTATTGCTCACTTTGTAGGCTGCGTCCTTTACTCCTTCTAAGGTGATCAGAACGATTAGGGGTGGAGGGACTCCAAGATCGCGCAGTCCATTGATGTAATACGGTAACGACTTGAATACGTGTGTCTCCAACGGGCCGGAGGGAATGTACTTTTTTCCGTCATACGGGCCGACAATGGAAGCCTTTGTTGCTTCAATAGAGCCATTTCTAAAAATCTGCGTGTAGCCATGGTTGTGCTCGCCACCTCGTTCGATTACGCAGCCGTCAAGATTGAAGCGGGGCATCCCCGTGCTACCAATCGGAGAAAAGGCCCGATGGAGTTCAGCAACCCTTGCAAGATCGACTTGCCAAGATGACGTAACAGCGGACAAAGGAACAATATGGAGAATCATTCGTCCATCGCCCATTAATGGCCGAGGCCCTTGACCAATGGTGATCTCGCGTAGCCTTTCATCGCGGAACTGCTGTACGCGATGTGACGCATCGGCTCCGATTGTGAATAAAGTTCTTAGCTCGTCCACGCTTGCCTCATGTGTTCCGCCGGAGTTACGAATCCAATAGCGGTTTGAATTTTGTGCGCTCACTCGATGAGGCGGATGCCAACTTCGAGGAATACGAAGCACAAAACAGGAAGCGCCGCTGGACAGTGGCACCGCCCGGGTACGAAGACCTTGAATTCGCGGTTCAAGCCCAGTTCTGGCAAGCTGCTCAAACCAGAGGACAACTTTGTCCGGATCGACATCCGGCACACCAGGAATACTGGTTGCGAGTCCATTTTGCTCTTCCATCCCGACAATGAGATGTCCACCGAAGGCATTGGCGAATCCCGAAATGTCTTTCAGAACTTCGCGCCTGTCGGCATCGGAATTTCCGTAGAGATCGCGCTTGTAGTCGATGCGTAGTCCTTCTGGGACTTGGCCAACGATCAGTTCCGTCAAGTCATTTTCCGAAAGATTATCGAAATCGAGTCGATCAATGGGCAACGCAATTCTCCCGAGCAATGTGCGCAACGAACGCCGAACGTGTAATCATTTGCCTAAACACAAATAAACCCATGGCCCCATGCTACACCGCGCGGCGAAGGCTTGCAAAAACACGGGGATAGGCGTACTGTATGAAAACACAGGTCGTGATAGGTCGATTGCGATGAACCAACCTGCTGTTAATAATGGAATTGAGACTCCGGCGCCGCATTCTCCTCGGTTGCTCGACCAAGTGCACGAGGCGATCCGGCGATTGCACTACAGCCGCCGCACGGAGGAGGCCTACGCGCACTGGATCAAGCGTTTCATCTTCTGGAGCGGAAAGCGCCACCCCGCGACGCTGGGCGAGCCGGATGTGAGCGCCTTTCTCAGCCATCTCGCAGTCGAGCGCAATGTGGCTGCCGCCACGCAGAATCAGGCTCTCGCCGCCTTGCTTTTCCTCTACAAGCAGGTGCTCGGCCGGGATCTCGCGTGGCTGGACGGCATGGTGCGCGCCAAGCGTCCGGTGCGCCTTCCCGTGGTGCTCTCACCGCTGGAAGCCGAGTCCCTGCTGGCGCAGTTGAGGGGCGTGCACGCGCTCATGGCGGGTCTGCTGTATGGATCGGGTTTGCGCCTGATGGAGTGCCTGCGGCTGCGGGTCAAGGACGTGGACTTTGCCTATCGCCAGATCCTGGTGCGCGACGGTAAGGGCGAGAAGGACCGGGTGACCATGCTGCCGGAACGCCTGGTGCAAACACTGCACGCGCAGCTCGGCGAGGCGAAACGCTTGCACGCGATCGATCTGCGCGAGGGGCACGGCGAGGTGCATCTGCCTTACGCGCTCGCGCGCAAGTACCCGCGCGCCGGTTACGAGTGGGCCTGGCAGTATGTGTTCCCTTCCGAAGCGCGCTCGGTCGATCCGGACGACGGCGTGATCCGCCGCCATCATCTCCATGATTCGGTGTTGCACCGGGCGCTGAAGCAGGCGGCGGCCAGCGCCGGGTTGACCAAGCCGGTGAGCGCGCACGTGCTGCGCCATTCCTTCGCCACGCACCTTTTGCAAAGCGGCTACGACATCCGCACCGTGCAGGAGCTGCTCGGGCACTCGGACGTGAGCACCACCATGATCTATACCCATGTCCTGAACAAGGGCGGGCGCGGCGTGAAAAGCCCGCTGGATCGCGTCGAGCAGTCGCGCCCCGTCTATGGCGCGTCAGTCCCTGCGTCCGCAGCCGCCTGACACGGCAGCGGGAGAACTCAGCCCCGGATTCTCTGTCGAACGGCGTAGAATGCGCGCTCTTGCCCAGGACCCGATGACCTCAATGCAGACTTCCACCATTTCCCACGCCCAGACGCAGCTTTTCACCACCGCCGAATCCTGCCTGCTCGCGCCCTACGACCTCGGCGCGGGCAAGCTCGAGCGGGTGTTCGGCTCGATCATGGCGCACAGAATCGACTATGCCGACCTGTACTTCCAGTACGTGCGCTCCGAGGGTTGGAGCCTGGAGGAGGGGATCGTCAAGTCGGGCAGTTTCAATATCGAGCAGGGCGTGGGCGTGCGCGCCATCTCCGGCGAGAAGACCGCCTTTGCCTTTTCCGACGATATCAGCCTGCTGGCGCTGGAAGATGCTGCGAAAGCCACGCGCGCGATCGGCAGCAGCGGCCAGGAGGGCCGTGTTCGCGTCGCCGGCGGCCGTGCGCATCGCCGTGGCGCGGCCGCGCGGCGCGGTGACGGGCGCGACCTGTATCGCCCGTCCGATCCGCTCGCCTCGCTCGCCGACGCGGACAAGGTGCGGCTGCTCGAAAGCCTGGAACAACACGCGCGCGCGCTCGATCCGCGCGTGGTGCAGGTGATGGCGGGGCTCGCCGGCGAGTACGAGGTGGTGCTGGTGGCGCGCTCCGACGGCCTGATGGCCGCGGACGTGCGCCCGCTGGTGCGCCTGTCGCTCACCGTGATCGTCGAAGAAAACGGCCGGCGCGAGCAGGGCAGCGCCGGCGGCGGCGGGCGCTTCGACTATGCCTATTTCGACGACGCGCGCCTGCGCCAGTTTGCCGGCCTGGCGGTGGATCAGGCGGTGGTGAATCTGGGCGCGCGGCCGGCGCCGGCGGGCAGCATGACCGTGGTGCTCGGGCCGGGCTGGCCGGGGATCCTGCTGCATGAGGCGATCGGCCACGGTCTGGAGGGCGATTTCAACCGCAAGGGCAGTTCGGCCTTCGCCGGCCGCATCGGCGAGCGCGTCGCCGCCAAGGGCGTCACCGTGGTGGACGATGGCACCATTCCCGACCGGCGCGGGTCCCTCAACATCGACGACGAGGGCAATCCCAGCCAGCGCACGGTGCTGATCGAGGACGGTATCCTGCGCGGCTACATGCAGGACGGCCTGAACGCGCGCCTGATGGGGGTGCCCGTCACCGGCAACGCGCGGCGCGAGTCCTATGCCCACATCACGCTGCCGCGCATGACCAATACCTACATGCTCAACGGCGGCGAGGATCCGCGCGAAATCATCGCTTCGGTCAAGCGCGGCCTGTACGCGGTGAACTTCGGCGGCGGGCAGGTGGACATCACCAGCGGCAAGTTCGTGTTCTCGGCGTCGGAAGCCTACATGATCGAGGACGGCAAGGTGACCTACCCGGTCAAGGGCGCCACGCTCATCGGCAGCGGGCCCGAGGTGTTGAAGCGCGTCAGCATGATCGGCAGCGACATGCGCCTCGATACCGGCGTCGGCACCTGCGGCAAGGAAGGCCAGAGCGTGCCGGTGGGCGTGGGGCAGCCCACGCTCAGGATCGACGGACTGACGGTGGGCGGGACGGCGTAGGGTGAGCAATCGCGCGGATCGTTGAGCCGCGTGGGGCGCGATTCAGGTCGCCACGCAACTACCGCGTCTTAAATTCCGTCGCGTGGCACGAGCGGACATAGCGCGCTCTGCGCGCCAACCGTGCTTTTGGTACGGATGAAAAGCGTATCCGTACCAAAAGCACGGTTATGGTTAAAACCAAGGACAACATGGGTGGGTTTTATCCAAGATCGCCGATTCCGTGCGGACGTGGTTTTCGTCCGTACGCAATCGGCGATCCGCGCGGACGGGCCGCCGGCCGCGCAAGCGCGGGCGCCGCAGCTCGAAGTATCCTCGAATGTCAGCCGGAGTCGCGGCGGGACCGTTGCGCGCTCTGCGCGCCAACTGTGATTCTTGTGCGGATGAAAAGCACATCCGTACAAGAATCACGGTTATTGTTTTAACACCAAAAAGGGCGCGGGGCTCTGGTCCGGGATCGACAATTGCGCGCGGACGGGTTTTCGTCCGCGCAGCATCGCAGCCCGGCATCACTCCGCTAGCGCTCGGCCCAATCCTTCGAACGCTTAAGCGCGCGCGTCCAGCCCTGCATGCGAGCGCTCGCTTCGCTGCGGTTCATCGCCGGCTCGAAGCGGCGCCCGACGGCCCACTGGCGGCCGATCGCGGCGGTGTTTTTCCACACGCCGGTGGCGAGCCCGGCGAGGTAGGCCGCGCCGAGCGCGGTGGTCTCGAGCACCTTCGGTCGCAGCACCGGCACGCCGAGGATGTCGGCCTGGAACTGCATCAGCATGTCGTTGGCGGCGGCGCCGCCGTCCACGCGCAGCTCCTTCAGGCGGATGCCGGCGTCTTTTTGCATCGAATGCAGCACTTCGGCCGACTGGAAGGCGATGGCTTCGAGCGCCGCGCGCGCGATGTGCGCGCGCGTGGTCCCGCGCGTGAGGCCGAGCATGGTGCCGCGTGCGTACGCGTCCCAGTGCGGCGCGCCCAGGCCGGCGAAGGCCGGCACCAGGTAGACGCCGCCCGTGTCCTCCACGCTTGCGGCGAGCGCTTCGATTTCGGCCGACGAACGGATGAAACCCAAACCGTCGCGCAGCCACTGCACCACCGCGCCGGCGATGAACACGCCGCCTTCGAGCGCGTACTGCGGCTTCGATCCTGTCTGGGCGCAGCGCGTGGTGAGCAGGCCGTGTCTGGACGGAACCGCATTGGCGCCGGTGTTGAGCAGCATGAAGCAGCCGGTGCCGTAGGTGTTCTTGGCCATGCCGGCCGAGTGGCAGGCCTGGCCGAAGAGCGCGGCCTGCTGGTCGCCGCCGATGCCCGCGATCGGAATCGGCGCGCCGAAAACGTTTTTTGCGCTTTCGCCGTAGACGCGCGAAGACGGCAGCACCCGCGGCAGCAGCGCGCGCGGAATGCGGAACAGGGCGAGCAGGTCCTCGTCCCAGTCGCCGGCGTGGATGTCGTAGAGCATGGTGCGCGCCGCATTGGACACGTCGGTGATGTGCAGCGCGCCGCCGGAGAGCTTCCACGCGAGCCAGCTGTCGACGGTGCCGAAAGCGAGCTCGCCGCGCTCGGCGTGCAGCCTCAGGCCCGGGATGCTGTCAAGCAGCCAGGCGAGCTTGGTGGCGGAGAAATAGGGGTCGAGCACCAGGCCGGTCTTGCTGCGCACGACATTCGTCTTGCCGCGCCGCTTCAGGCTGGCGCAGGCGTCGGCGGTGCGGCGGTCCTGCCAGACGATGGCGTTATGTACCGGCTGGCCGGACTTGCGCTCCCACACGATGGCGGTCTCGCGCTGGTTGGCGATGCCCAGCGCGGTGATGTCCCTCGCTTTGAGCCGGGCCTGGGCGAGGGCGCGCCGGGCGACGCTTAACTGCGAGGCCCAGATGTCCTCCGGGTCGTGCTCCACCCATCCTGGGTGGGGAAAGATCTGGCGGAATTCCTGCTGCGCCTGCGCGTGCACGCTGCCGTCTTCGCCAAACACGATGGCGCGCGAGCTGGTGGTGCCCTGGTCGAGCGCGAGGATGTGTTTCATGTCGGTTGGCGTACGGCCGCAATTCCAATGAGTGAACAACGATCGTGAAGCGCGTGCTGCCTTTGATCTGGGGGCATGCGATTGTGTTACCATTTGGCTCTGATTTCAACGACATTTTTCCCGCAAGCAATGCCGCTGTCCGCCGATCCTGTCTCCCGCATCCGCAAACACACCCGCAGCGTCCGCTTCGAGGGCTATGCGCGCGCCGACGGCCTGTGGGATATCGAAGCCCATCTGACCGACGTCAAACCCGACGACTACCTGCTCGCGCCGGGCGTGCGGCCCGCCGGCAGCCCGGTGCACGACATGTGGATCCGCCTCACCATAGACCGGCGCATGAACGTGGTCAGCGCCGAAGCCTGCACCGACGCCATGCCCTACCCGCCGTATTGCGCCGGGATTGCGCCCGATTACGCCGCTTTGGCGGGATTGAACCTGATGCGCGGATTCCGCCAGGCCTTATATGAGCGCTTCAGCAATGTTAAAGGCTGCACCCATCTGACCGAGCTGCTCGGCCAGTTTCCCTCTGCGGCGATCCAGGTGCTCGCGGGCGAGCAGCGCGATAATCACGACGACGGCAGGAAGCCGTTTCAGCTCGACCGCTGCCATGCGCTCGACACAGCCGGCGAGGCGGTGCGCCTGTACTATCCACGCTGGCAGCGCGCAGAGAAGACCGGTACCGATTGACGCCGGTTGACCTGGGTCAATGCGCTGGCCCGCCCGTCTGCCTGATCATCCCACTGAGATTCCACTAGGACCCGAGACATGAAAATCCACGAATACCAGGCCAAGGAAGTGCTGCGTAAATACGGCGTGCCCACGCCGCGGGGCGTAGCCTGCTTTTCCGTCGACGAGGCGGTCAGGGCGGCCGCGTCCATTCCGGGCAAGGTGTGGGTGGTGAAGGCGCAGATCCACGCCGGCGGCCGCGGCAAGGGCGGCGGCGTGAAGCTGGCGAAATCGCCGGACGAGGTGAAAACCTACGCCGGGCAGATCCTCGGCATGCAACTGAAGACGCACCAGACCGGCCCCGAGGGGCAGAAAGTGCGGCGCTTGCTGATCGAAGAAGGCGCCGACATCAAGAAGGAGCTCTACGTCGGCATGGTGGTGGACCGGGTCACGCAGAGGGTGTGCCTGATGGCCTCGAGCGAGGGCGGCATGGACATCGAGGAAGTCGCGGCGAAGACGCCGGAGAAAATCCACAAGGTGTTCGTCGACCCCGAGACCGGGCTGAAGGACGCCGAGGCCGACGCGGTCGCGGCGAAAATCGGCATTCCGCCCGCATCGGTGGCGCAGGCGCGCGCGGTGCTGCAGGCGCTGTACCAGGCGTTCTGGGATACCGACGCCAGCCTGGCCGAGATCAACCCGCTGGTGCTCACCGGCGACGGCCGCGTGGTGGCGCTGGACGCCAAGATCAACTTCGATTCCAACGCCCTGTTCCGCCACCCGGACCTGGTGGCGCTGCGCGACCTGGACGAGGAAGACGCGGCGGAAATCGAGGCGTCGAAATTCGACCTGTCGTATATCTCGCTCGACGGCAACATCGGTTGCCTGGTGAACGGCGCCGGCCTGGCGATGGCGACCATGGACACGATCAAGCTGTACGGCGCGGAGCCGGCCAACTTCCTCGATGTCGGCGGCGGCGCCACCGCCGAAAAAGTGACCGAGGCGTTCAAGATCATGCTGAAGAACCCGAAGGTCAAGGGGATCCTCGTCAATATCTTCGGCGGCATCATGCAATGCGACACCATCGCCCGCGGCGTGGTGGCGGCGGCGCGCGAGGTGAATCTGTCGGTGCCGCTGGTGGTGCGCATGAAGGGCACCAACGACGAGATGGGCCGGCAGATCCTCAAGGATTCCGGCCTGCCGATCATTTCAGCCGACAACATGGCCGACGCGGCGCAGAAAATCGTCGCCGCCGTAGCGGGCAGGTAACCCCGCGCAGAAAGCGGGCGCACGCCCCTTTCCGCATCCATAAACAAGGAAACCAAATGTCCATCCTGATCAACAAGAACACCCGTGTCGTCACCCAGGGGATCACCGGCAAGACCGGCCAATTCCACACGCGCATGTCGCGCGATTACGCCAACGGCAGGAACTGCTTCGTCGCCGGCGTGAACCCCAAAAAAGCGGGCGAGGAATTCGAGGGCATTCCGATCTACGCCAGCGTCAAGGAAGCGAAGCAAAAGGCGGGCGTCAACACCTCGGTGATCTACGTGCCGCCGCCGTTTGCCGCCGCGGCGATCTGGGAAGCGGTCGACGCCGACCTGGATCTGGTGATCTGCATCACCGAAGGCATTCCGGTGCGCGACATGATCGAGGTCAAGGAGCGCATGCGCAAGCACAACAAGAAAGCCATTCTGGTCGGACCGAACTGCCCCGGCGTGATCACGCCGGACGAGATCAAGATCGGCATCATGCCCGGCCATATCCACAAGAAAGGCCGCATCGGCGTGGTCTCGCGTTCGGGCACGCTCACCTACGAGGCGGTGGGCCAGTTGATGGAGCTCGGTATCGGCCAGTCCACCTGCGTCGGTACCGGCGGCGATCCGGTGAACGGTGTCAAGCACATCGATGTGCTGCGGATGTTCAACGACGATTCGGAAACCGATGCGGTGATCATGGTGGGCGAAATCGGCGGCTCGGATGAGGAAACCGCGGCGCTGTGGGTGAAGGACAACATGAAAAAGCCGGTGGTCGGCTTCATCGCCGGCGTTACCGCGCCCGCGGGCAAGCGCATGGGCCACGCCGGCGCCATCATTTCCGGCGGCAAAGGCACGGCGCAGGAGAAGCTGGAGGTGATGCAGGCCTGCGGCATCAAGGTGACGCGCAATCCGGCCGAAATGGGCAAGACACTGAAGGCGATTCTGAAGTAGGGCGTGTCAGCATCTGAATAGTCGCAAGAACGGGGGCGGGAGGGCCTGTGTCATCCAGGAGTCCGCGCCCGATGTGATTTGCAGCCAGGCAGATCGCAAGTGTCTTGAAGGCAAACTCGTTTTGCGAAGAGGACATTTGTGAACCAAGTCGTCATCCCGATCCAGCCCGAGCGCAAGCTGCGCTCGACCATCAAAGGCCGCACGCCCGATCCGAAGGCGCTTGCCCAAGTGCGCGCGCTGCTGGGCGATGCACCGCGCCGGCGCGACCTGTTGATCGAGCACCTGCACCAGATCCAGGATCGCTACGGCGCGCTGTCCGCCGCGCACCTCACCGCGCTCGCCGCGGAAATGAACATGGCCCTGGCGGAGGTCTACGAGGTCGCGACCTTCTATCACCATTTCGACGTGGTGAAGGAAGGCGATGCGGCACCGGCAGCGATCACCGTGCGCGTGTGCGAGTCGCTTGCTTGCGAAATGGCCGGGGCGAAGGAGCTGCTCGAAAAGCTGCCGCGCATACTCGGCCGCGACGTGCGCGTGATTGCCGCGCCCTGCGTCGGCCGCTGCGAGCGCGCGCCGGTGGCCGTGATCGGGCAGAATCCGTTGCCGCACGCGACCCTCGACGGCGTGAAAAAGCTGGTCGCGGCGAAGGCGGTGAAACACCGTCCCGGCAAGTACATCGATTACCGCGCCTATCGCAAACAGGGCGGCTACGCCATCCTGCAGCAATGCCTCGCGGGCAAGCGCGACTACCGCGAGCTGACGCAGGCGATGGAGGATTCCGGCCTGCGCGGCCTGGGCGGGGCGGGTTTCCCGGCCGGGCGCAAATGGAAAATCGTGCGCGCCGAAGCCGAGCCGCGGCTGCTGGCGGTGAACATCGACGAGGGTGAGCCGGGCACGTTCAAGGACCGCTACTATCTGGAGCGCGACCCGCACCGGTTTCTGGAAGGCGCGCTGATCGCGGCCTGGAGCGCCGGCATTGCCGAGGTCTACATTTACCTGCGCGACGAGTACGCCGGCTGCCGTGCGATCCTGGAAAAGGAACTCGCGGCGCTGCAGGCCGATCCGCCCTGCGCGCTGCCGCCGCTACACCTGCGCCGCGGCGCGGGCGCCTATATCTGCGGCGAGGAATCGGCGATGATCGAATCGATCGAGGGCAAGCGCGGCATGCCGCGCCTGCGCCCGCCCTACGTGGCCCAGGTCGGGCTGTTCGGGCGGCCGACGCTGGAGCACAACATGGAGACGCTCTACTGGGTGCGCGAAATCCTGGAGAAGGGCGCGGCCTGGTTTGCCGGCCACGGGCGCCACGAGAGAAAGGGGCTGCGTTCTTTCTCCGTTTCGGGACGGGTAAACAAGCCCGGTGTGCACCTCGCGCCGGCCGGCATCACGGTGAAGGAGCTGATCGCCGAGTACTGTGGCGGCATGCTAGCCGGGCACGCGTTCTACGCCTACCTGCCCGGCGGCGCCTCGGGCGGGATCCTGCCCGCGTCCATGGGCGACATCCCGCTCGACTTCGACACCTTGCAGCCCTACGGCTGCTTTATCGGCTCGGCCGCGGTGATGATCCTGTCGGACCGCGACCGCGCCACCGACGCCGCGCGCAATCTGATGCATTTCTTTGCCGAGGAATCCTGCGGCCAGTGCACCCCCTGCCGCGTGGGCACGGCCAAGGCGCTCGCGCTGCTCGATGCGCCGAAATGGAACCAGGCGCTGCTGGCCGAACTCTCACAGGTCATGATCGATGCCTCGATCTGCGGCCTGGGCCAGGCCGCGCCCAACCCGGTGTTGTGCGTAATGAAGTATTTTCCGCACGAGCTCGCGTGAACCACAGGCGAGGGAGGAAACCATGACTGCAATCACGAAACAGGAAATCGCCGCGCTGCCGGTGGAATTCAAGCTCAACGGCAGGACCGTGGTCGGCCGCGCCGACGAGACCATCATCGAAACAGCCAGGCACTACGGTATCGATATCCCGCACCTCTGTTACAAGGAGGGCTTGCGCCCCGACGGCAACTGCCGCGCCTGCGTGGTCGAGATCAAGGGCGAGCGTGCGCTTGCGCCTTCCTGCTGCCGCACGCCCAGGGACGGCATGGAAGTCACTACGGACAGCGCGCGCTCTGTCGCCAGCCAGAAAATGGTGCTGGAACTGCTGCTCGCGGACATGCCGGGGGAATCCTATACGCCCGCCTCCGAACTGGAGCAATGGGCGCACAAACTGCAAGTGGGCAAGCCGCGCTTCGAACGGCGCGCGCAACCCGCGGCGGACGTTTCGCACCCGGCGATCGCGGTGAATCTGGATGCCTGCATCCAGTGCACGAGGTGCCTCAGGGCCTGCCGCGAGGAACAGGTGAACGACGTCATCGGCTACGCCTTTCGCGGCGGGCATTCAAAAATCGTGTTCGATTTCGACGATGCCATGGGGGCGAGCACCTGTGTCGCCTGCGGCGAGTGCGTGCAGGCCTGCCCGACCGGCGCACTGATGCCCGCGCGCAATGCAGCGCTGGCGCTGGCGCGAAAGACGGTCGACTCGGTCTGCCCCTATTGCGGTGTCGGTTGCCAGCTCACCTACCATGTGACGGACAACAAGATCGTGCACGTCGAGGGCCGCGACGGCCCGGCCAATCACGGACGCCTGTGCGTGAAGGGCCGCTATGGTTTCGACTATGCGCACCACCGCCAGCGCCTGACCGTGCCGCTGATGCGCAAGCCGGGCGTGCCCAAGAGCGGGGATTTCAGCGTCGATCCGGACAACTGGCGCGACGCGTTTCGCGAGGCGAGCTGGGAAGAGGCGCTGGCCTTCGCTGCCGGCGGATTGGCGGACATTCGCGACAACCACGGCAAGCATGCGCTCGCCGGCTTCGGTTCGGCCAAGGGCTCGAACGAGGAGGCCTACCTGTTCCAGAAGCTGGTGCGCACCGGCTTCGGCTCCAACAACGTCGACCACTGCACGCGGCTGTGCCACGCCTCCTCGGTGGCGGCGCTGCTGGAGGGGGTCGGCTCGGGCGCCGTGTCCAACCAGGTAAGCGACGTGCAGTACGCCGAGGTGGTGCTGGTGATCGGCTCCAACCCCACGGTCAACCATCCGGTGGCGGCGACCTGGATCAAGAACGCGGTCAAGAACGGCACCAAGCTCATCATCGCCGATCCGCGCCGCACCGAGCTTGCGCGCCACGCCACGCATGTGCTGCAGTTCAATGCAGACACGGACGTCGCCATGCTGAATGCGATCATGCATGTCATCGTTACGGAAGGGCTGGTGAACGAAGACTTCATCCGCGACCGCACCTCGGGTTATGCGGCGCTCGCCGAGAACGTGAGAAAGTACAGCCCGGAGACGATGGCGCCGATCTGCGGCATCCCGGCCCAGACGCTGCGCGAAGTCGCGCGGCTCTACGCCATGTCGAAAGGTTCGATGATCCTGTGGGGCATGGGCATATCGCAGCACGTGCACGGCACCGACAACGCGCGCTGCCTGATCGCGCTCGCGCTCATGACCGGCCAGATCGGCCGCCCCGGCACCGGGCTGCACCCCTTGCGCGGACAGAACAATGTGCAGGGGGCTTCGGACTCGGGCCTGATCCCGATGATGTACCCGAATTACCAGCGCGTCGACAATCCCGAGGCCCGCGCGCGTTTCGCCAAGCTCTGGGGCGCCCCCGACCTCGATCCCAAGCCCGGCCTTACCGTGGTCGAGATCATGCACGCGGCGAAGAAGAAGGAAATCCGCGGCATGTACGTGATGGGCGAGAATCCGGCCATGTCGGATCCGGACGTCGATCACGCGCGCGCGGCGCTGGCCGCGCTCGACCATCTGGTGGTGCAGGACATCTTTCTCACCGAGACCGCCTATCTCGCCGACGTGGTGCTGCCCGCCACCGCCTGGCCGGAGAAGGATGGCACGGTCACCAATACCGACCGCATGGTGCAGCTCGGGCGCAAGGCGATCGAGCCGCCGGGGGAGGCGAAAGAAGACCTGTGGATCATCCAGGAAATCGCCAAACGCATGGGCCTTGCCTGGAACTACGGCCACGTGTCGGAGGTGTTCGTCGAAATGCGCGCCGGCATGGATACCATAGCCGGCATCACCTGGGAGCGCCTCGAGCGCGACTCCGCGGTGACCTATCCGTGCGAAGAGGAGGGCGATCCGGGCCAGTCAGTGGTGTTCACCGAGCATTTCCCCACGGCCACCGGCCGCGCCCGGTTCGTACCTGCGGACCTGATTCCCGCCGACGAGCAGCCCGATGCGAACTACCCGATGGTGCTGATCACCGGGCGCCAGCTGGAGCACTGGCATACCGGCGCCATGACCCGCCGCGCCGGCGTGCTCGATGCGATCGAGCCCGAACCGATGGCGTCGTTTCACCCGCTCGACCTCGACGGCTTCGGCGTGAAGTCGGGCGAGGTGGTGACGGTGGCCTCGCGCCGCGGCTCGATCTCGCTGTACGCGCGCGCCGATGCCGGCACCCCCAGGGGCGCGGTGTTCATTCCCTTCTGCTATTACGAGGCGGCGGCGAACAAGCTCACCAATCCGGCGCTCGATCCGTTCGGCAAGATCCCCGAATTCAAGTACTGCGCGGTGAAAGTGAAGAAGGGCGGGCCGGCGCCGGTGCATTCCAGTTTCGGCGGGGGACAGTCTCTGCATACGGTGTCTTGAGTACTGGCGGATTCCACGAGCGGCCATTGCGCGCTGCGCGCGCCAACCGCGATTTTTGTACGGATAAAAAGCATCCGTACAAAAATCGCGGTTATGGTTAAAAGCAAGGACGGTGTCGGGTTTTCATACGAGATCGCCGATTGGGCGCGGATGTGCTGTTCATCCGCGCCCAATCGGCGATCCGCGCGGACGGGGCGCCGTCCGCGCAAGCCAGGGCACTGCAACTCGATGTATTCTCCTACCCGCGCCGATGTCGGCGAGATGCCGTTGCGCGCTCGCGCGCGCCAACCGTGTTTTTTGGTACGAATGAAAAGCGCATCCGTACCAAAAACACGGTTATGGATAAAGACAAGGACAGCGAGGAGGGGTATACGGCTTCTCGTCCGCGCACCATCGCGCCCCTGTAATAACGGGAAGGCTGCGTCCGCCGCTTCCGCAATTCTTGACCGCCATCAAGGCCGCGCTCCGCCCGAGTGCCTATATTTGGCGCCACGGTTCGGAACACCAATCAGGAGATCATCATGCCATCGGATATCGACATCGCCCAGAAAGCGAAAATGCTGCGCATTCCCAAGCTCGCTGCGGAGAAGCTGGGCATCGCGGAAGAGCACCTCGAGCCCTACGGTCATTACAAGGCCAAGGTGTCGCTAGCTTATGTCGACAGCCTGAAGGACAAGCCCGACGGCAAACTGATCCTGGTCACGGCGATGACGCCGACCCCGGCGGGCGAGGGCAAAACCACGACTACGGTGGGCCTGGGCGACGCGCTCAACCACATCGGCAAGAAGGCGATGATCTGCCTGCGCGAGCCCTCGCTCGGCCCGGTATTCGGCATGAAGGGCGGCGCCGCCGGCGGCGGCTATGCCCAGGTGGTGCCGATGGAAGACATCAACCTGCATTTCACCGGCGATTTCTCCGCCATCGGGCTCGCCAACAACCTGCTGGCGGCGTTGCTGGACAATCACATCCATCACGGCAACGAGCTCGGCATCGACGTGCGCCGCATCGCCTGGAAGCGCGTGGTCGACATGAACGACCGCGCGCTGCGCGACATCGTGGTGTCGCTCGGCGGGCCGGGCAACGGCTATCCGCGCCAGGACGGCTTCGATATCGTGGTCGCCTCGGAGGTGATGGCGATTTTCTGCCTGTCGAATTCGCTCGAGGATTTGAAGAAGCGCCTGGGCAATATCGTGGTGGCCTACAACCGCGAGCAGAAGCCGATTTACGCGCGCGACCTGAATGCCCAGGGCGCGATGACGGTGCTGCTGCGCGATGCGCTGGCGCCGAACCTGGTGCAGACGCTGGAGAACAGCCCGGCTTTCATCCATGGCGGGCCGTTTGCGAACATCGCCCACGGCTGCAACTCGGTGATCGCCACCAAGACCGCGCTGAAGCTCGCCGACTACGTTGTGACCGAGGCCGGCTTCGGCGCCGACCTGGGCGCGGAAAAATTCATCGACATCAAGTGCCGCAAAAGCGGTCTGCGCCCCGCCGCCACCGTGATCGTGGCCACGGTGCGCGCGCTAAAGTACCACGGCGGGGCGGACCTGAAGACGATCACGCAGGAGAATCTCGCCGCGCTCGACAAGGGCCTGGTGAACCTGGAGCGCCATGTCGACAACGTGCAGAGGGTGTATGGCATTCCCTGCGTGGTGTCGATCAACCACTTCACCAGCGATACCGCGGCCGAGGTGGAGATGCTCAAGGCGCGCATGGCCAAGCTCGGCGTCAAGGTGGTGCTGGCCACGCACTGGGCCGACGGCGGCAAGGGCGCCGTCGAACTGGCGCAAATGGTGGTCGAGATGTGCGCGCAGAAGTCCACTCTCACCTTTGTCTACGAAGAGCAGGACACCTTGTGGGACAAGGTCAACAAGATCGCGAAGAAGGTCTACCGCGCCACGGAGGTCACCGCTGACGCCAAAGTGCGCAACCAGATCAAGAGGCTGCAAGAGGACGGCTACGGCCATTACCCGGTATGCGTGGCGAAGACGCAGTATTCGTTTTCAACCGACGCGCAGTTGCGCGGCGCGCCCGAGAACCATGTGATCAATATCCGCGAAGTGCGGCTCGCGGCCGGCGCCGAATTCGTGGTCATGGTCTGCGGCGACATCATGACCATGCCGGGTCTGCCCAAAGTGCCTTCGGCCAACAAGATCGACCTGGTCGACGGCAAGGTCGTGGGGCTGTTCTAGCCCGGATGAAACAGCGCGGTGGGAGGAGGGGCGCCGGGGCCGGTCATGTGACTGGCCCTCGGCGTGGGAGCATCAACGGCCGTGCTGTCGCCTTGGTTTTTCTTCTTTTCCCCCTTCCCACCCCACCCCACCCGTATGTAAGATGGCGCCTCTTCGGAGGAGGATAGTTCCGGCATCATGGATTTTTCGCTACAGGCATTCTGGATTCCGCTGCTGAAAATCATCTGGATAAACATAGTTTTGTCCGGCGATAACGCGGTGGTGATCGCGCTGGCGGCGCGCTCGCTGCCGCCGCGGCAACAGAAGCTGGCCGTAGCCTGGGGCAGCGGCGCCGCGGTGGCGATGCGTATTGTGCTTACCTTATTCGCAGTGGCCTTGCTGCAGTTGTCCTACCTGAAGCTGATCGGCGCCGCGCTGTTGCTGTGGATAGGCGTGCAGTTGTTGCTGCCGGAGGAAGGCGAAGAGAACATCGATGGCCACGACAACCTGTTGGCGGCGATCAAGACCATTCTGATCGCCGACCTGGTGATGAGCCTGGACAACGTGATTGCGGTGGCTGCCGCTGCCGGCGACAGCGTCACCCTGTTGATCCTGGGGCTCGCGATCAGCATTCCGCTGGTGATTTTCGGCAGCACGCTGCTGATGAAGGTGATGGAGCGTTTCCCGATCATCATCACCGCAGGCGGCGCGCTGCTCGGCTTCGTCGCGGGCGAAATGGCGGTAAGCGACCCCGCCCTGCGCGACTGGATGAGCGGCAATTTCCAGATGGTGGACAGGAAACCGGTGCTTGCGGGCATCCATCTGGAGATTATCGTGGGTTTGGCCGGAGCGGCGCTGGTAGTGCTGATCGGGAAATTGCTGGCAAGCAGGCAAACGGCTGCGGTCGGCGCGACGCAGGAAATCGGCAGGTAATGTTTTTCTTGCTGGTTCCTGTTTGTTGACTCAAATCAATGCACGGATGTAGGTGTAAGGCGTTATGCTATCCTTGTAAGCAATAAAAAGAATGCCAGGCGACAATAGGCATCAGACCCGTCAACTCATGCGCGCAAGCGTTTGAAGGCGGATACATACAGAGCTCACTGGAGGGGAATCATGAAAATTTCTGCTGTTTTCAAGAATATTCTGCCGCTGGCCGCGGTAGCTGCGCTTGCCGGCATTGCCGTGCCCGCGCAAGCGTGGGAGCCGACCAAGACGGTTGAGTTCATCGTCCCGGCGGGTACCGGCGGCGGGGCTGATCAGATGGCGCGGTTCATCGACGGTGTGGTCAAGAAACATCAGCTGATGAAGGCGCCGCTGGTCATCCTGAACAAGGGCGGTGGGGCCGGGGCCGAAGGCTTCCTCGAGGTAAAAGGCGCCAAGGCCGATCCGCACAAGATCATCATCACCTTGTCCAACCTGTTTACCACGCCGCTTGCGACCGGCGTGCCGTTCAACTGGAAGGATCTGACCCCGGTGTCGATGATGGCGTTGGACCAGTTCGTGCTGTGGGTGAACGCCGAGATGCCCTACAAAAGCGCCAAGGACTATATCGAAGCGGCGAAGAAGGCCGGGCCGCTGAAATTCAAGATGGGCGGAACCGGCTCCAAGCAGGAAGACCAGATCATCACCGTGGGCCTGGAGAAGCAGACCGGCACGAAGTTCATCTACGTGCCGTTCAAGGGCGGCGGCGACGTGGCGGTGCAGCTGGTGGGCAAGCATATCGATTCCTCGGTGAACAATCCGATCGAGGCGGTGGCGCAGTGGCGCGCCGGCAAGCTGCGGCCGCTGTGCGTGTTCGACGACCAGCGCATGCCGTACAAGACCAAGGTCACCGATACCATGTCCTGGAACGACATCGCCACCTGCAAGGAATCCGGGGTGGAGATGGATTATGTGATGCTGCGCGGCATTTTCATGGCCGGCGGTGTGACCGACGAGCAGCGTGATTTCTACGTCGAGCTGCTGAAGAAAGTGCGCGCGACGCCGGAATGGCAGGAATTCATGGAAAAAGGCGCGTTCAACCAGACCGCGCTGACCGGCGAGGCCTACAAGAGCTGGGTGGCGAAGGAAGAGCAGCGCCACATGGCGCTGATGAAAGAGGCCGGGTTCCTCGCGGCCAAATAGCGATCCCCCGCGTGGAGCCGGTCGCGCGACCGGCTCCACGCGGGCGGCATTCTGTAATTTTTTCGGCGGAGCAAAACGATGTCGGACGATAACGGCGGCAGTCGCTCGATTATTTCCTTGAAAGCGATGGATGTGGCGGTGGCCCTGGTGTTTTTCGCCTTCGGCCTGCTGGTCGCCTACGACAGCTATCGCCTCGGAGCGAAATGGGCCGAGGACGGGCCGCAATCCGGTTATGTTCCGTTCTACATCGGACTGATCATCTGCGTCGCCAGCCTGGTCAATCTCGTCCTCGCCTTGCGCGTCAGGGCGGCCGACGGCGAATCCTTCGTTTCCGCGGAGCAGCTCAAGTCGGTGCTGAGCGTGGCCATTCCCACGCTGGTGTACGTGCTGGCGATCCAGTTTTTCGGCATCTACGTGGCTTCGACCGTTTTCATCGCCCTGTTCATGGTGTGGCTGGGCAAGTATGGCTGGCTCCGGTCGGCGCTGGTGGGCTGCGGCGTGAGCGTGGCTTTTTTTCTCATGTTCGAGATCTGGTTCCATGTGCCGCTGCCGAAAGGCCCGATCGAAGCCATGCTCGGGCTGAATTGAGGGGATGGTCGTGATTCGGTATTCGTGGGCGCGCGCAGCCTCTGGCCTTTGCGCCCGACCAATCCGGCCACAAGCCCGCTTGCGGTGCCTCCGTACAACTGAAGGAGCATAGAGTGGCAGAGATAAGTTCGCTGATGCATGGCTTCACGGTCGCGCTCTCGGCATACAACCTGATGCTGATGTTCATCGGCGTCGTGCTGGGGGTGGTGATCGGCGTGCTGCCCGGACTCGGGGGCGCCAACGGCGTGGCCATCCTGTTGCCGCTTACCTTCACCATGCCGCCGACCTCGGGCATCATCATGCTGTCCTGCATCTACTGGGGGGCCTTGTTCGGCGGCGCGATTACCTCGATCCTGTTCAACATACCGGGCGAGCCCTGGTCGGTGGCGACCACCTTCGACGGCTATCCGCTGGCGCAAAAGGGGCGCGCCGGCAGCGCGCTCACGGCGGCGTTTACCTCCTCCTTCATCGGTGCCCTGATTGCGGTGGTGATGATCACTTTCCTGTCGCCGGTAGTGGCGAGCTTCGCGCTCGAATTCGGACCGCCAGAGTTCTTTTCGGTGTATCTGCTCACCTTCTGCGCCTTCGTCGGCATGAGCAAGGGCGCGGCGTTCAAGACGGTTGCCGCGATGATGGCCGGCTTCGCCCTGGCTGCGGTCGGTCTGGACACGGTCACCGGCACGCTGCGCCTGACTTTCGGCCACACCGAGCTGCTCAAGGGCTTCGATTTTCTGATCGCCGTGATCGGCCTGTTCGGCATCGGCGAGATCCTGCAGACCATGGAAGAAGGTCTGGCGTTCAAGGGCGCGCAGGCGAAGATCAACATGAAAGTGGTGCTGGAGACCTGGAAAGAGCTGCCGCGCTACTGGGCGACGTCGCTTCGTTCGGCTGCGGTAGGCTGCTTCATGGGTATTGTGCCGGGCGGCGCGACGCCGGCTTCGTTCATGAGCTACGGCGTGGCCAAGCGCTTCTCCAGCACCGGCGACAAGTTCGGCAGCGGCGAGGTCGAAGGCGTGGTGGCGCCCGAAACCGCGGCGCATGCGGCCGGCACCTCGGCGCTCCTGCCGATGCTCACACTCGGCATACCGGGCTCGCCCACCGCTGCGGTGCTGCTGGGGGGCTTGCTGATCTGGGGGCTGCAACCGGGCCCGCTGTTGTTCGTGGAGCAGAAGGATTTCGTATGGGGCCTGATCGCGAGCATGTATCTGGGCAATCTCGCCGGGCTGATCGTGGTGCTGACCTGCGTGCCGCTGTTTGCCGCCATCCTGCGCGTCCCGTTCTCGATCATCGCGCCGGTGATCCTGGTGATCTGCGCCATCGGCGCGTACACGGTGCACAACTCCATGTTCGACGTCTGGCTGATGGTGATTTTCGGCTTCATCGGCTACGTGTTCAAGAAGCTCGACTACCCTCTGGCGCCGCTGGTGCTGGCGCTGGTTCTGGGCGACCGCGCCGAGGATTCGTTCCGCCAGTCGATGCTGATGTCGCAGGGCGACATGCGCATTTTCTTCGCCAACGCGCTGGTCAGTTCGATCACCGCCCTGGCTCTCGCGCTGCTGCTCTGGCCGCTGTTCTCGGCGCTGTGGGCGGCCCTGAGGAGCACCTTGTCCAGGGACAGGTAAGCGGCAAGGGATTCGCCGTTGCCTTGGAAGGCTGTTGAAATTCGCTTTCCGGGCGGAACATCATGCGTAAAGACAAGACCGTTACCGAGGCAAGCGAATTTCGGCGGCCTCCGAATTGGGCGATATAAAAGAGGGCGTGCCCCTCATTCAACACCCGGTTGCGCGGCTCCGGTCATCTGGCTTTCTGCTTGAGCCGGGAAAGCGTTTCGGGGGTGAGGTTGAGGTAGGAAGCCAGCTCTTTTTTCGGTATGCGCTCGAGAAGTTCCGGGTGCTTGCGCTTGAAGCGCGACAGCCGCCCGGGCGCGTCGAGCAGATGCAGGGTGATGGTGTGCGCCATTACTTCGGACATCAGGCTCATGACCTCGTATTCGAAGTGCGTCTTGACGTCCGTGTGCCGATCGAGAAAGCCGACCCATTGCTGCATCGAAAGCTTGGCGACGCGCACCTTGGTCACGGCGACGATGCTGTAAGGCATCGGTGTGCGCAGGCGCCAGGCGGCGTAGGAGGTGTCCATGTTGGTCTCTGCGGCAAAGCGCAAAATCATTTCCTTGCCATTCGGATCGCTCACCATGCGCTTGAGGATGCCGTCGAGAATGAAGAATTGTTCCATCGCGCTGTGCCCCTGAGGCACCAGCAGGTCGCCCTTGCCGAAGTCGGAGATCTCCAGCAGCGGCTCGATGTCGTCCCATGCCTGCGGCAGAAGGTCCTTGAGGACCATGCTCTGCCTGAGCTGCAGGCGGATGGTGTTGTGCTGTGGATGGTTGTCGATGGAAGACATGCGGTGATTGGAGCCGATTCGAGTGCAAATAAAAAACGAAATCATTGACCTCAGTCAAGGTGCGCAAGCGGTCAAGTTTCTTAGTATAGTCGCTGCAATGAATCGTCGCACGTGGACGCATGAATAAGGTGCGAATAGCATACCACAGCATCTGCGTACAGAAGCCGCGCCCAATCTCGGGAGAACAGCATGGGAACCGTTGAAGTGCAAGTCGCCGCAGGCTGCGAAGTCAAGCAGATAAGCGGCGGACAGTTGCCGCGAAGCTGGCGCAGCCCGAGCGCGACGTGGTGATCAACCGCGATGTCTGTTCGTCGGGCGCTTCGAACCAAACGACGTACAAATGATTCACAAATGACCCGCGCCTAGGGCGCGGGCGATCCCGCGCAAGCGGAAATGAACACAGGAGGGGTATCTAGCATGGAAGCACTCAAGGGAGTTCGCATTCTCGACATGAGCCACGTGCAGGCGGGGCCCACCTGCTCGCAACTGCTCGCATGGATGGGCGCGGACGTGATCAAATTCGAGAATCCGCAGGGCGATGCCACGCGCGGCCAGCTGCGCGACGTGCCCAATGCCGACAGCCTGTATTTCACCATGCTCAACTGCAACAAGCGCTCGATTACCGTGAATATGAAATCGACCGATGGCAAAGCGGTGTTCGTCGACCTGCTGAAGAAGTGCGACATCATCATGGAGAACTTCGGCCCGGGCGTGCTCGACCGCTTCGGTTTCACCTGGGAGAAGATTCACCAACTCAATCCGCGCATCGTCATGGGCTCGATCAAGGGTTTCGGCTCGTCCGGACCCTACGCCGAGTTCAAGGCCTACGAGAACGTCGCCCAGGCGATGGGCGGCTCGATGAGCACCACCGGCACGCCCGATGGGCCGCCGTTCGTCACCGGCGCGCAGATAGGCGACTCGGGAACGGGTCTTCACCTTGCGATCGGCCTGCTCGCGGCGTTGCGCCATGCCGAGAAGACGGGAGAGGGTCAATATGTCGAGGTGGCGATGATGGACGCGGTGATGAACCTGTGCCGGGTCAAGTGGCGCGATCATCAGCGCCTCACGCGCGGCTCGCTGCCGGAATATTCGGTGGCCACGCATCAGGGCATGGACGGGGTGCCGCGCGCGGGCAACGATTCCGGCGGCGGCCAGCTGGGCAATGCCATCCGCTGCAAGCCGGGTGGCACCAACGACTTCATCTACATTGTCGTCCAGGAAGCCGTGTGGAACGCGCTGGCCAAACGCATCGGTCCGGAACTGGGCATGCCCGAGCTCGCTACCGATCCCAAGTTCGCCACCATCGGCGAGCGCCGCAGGTACCAGAACGACATGTGGGAAATCATCGGCGAATACGCGCTCAGGTACTCCAAGCGCGAGTTCATGGCCATCCTGAACGAGATCGATGTGCCCTGCGGACCGATCATGAGCACCGAGGATCTCGCCACGGACGAGCACGTGAAGGGGCGCGACATGTACGTGGAGCTCGACCATCCGCAGCGCGGCAAGTGGTTCAATATCGGCATGCCGATCAAGCTTTCCGCCTCTCCGGCCAGGATCGAGCGCTCGCCGCTGCTGGGCGAGCACACCGAGGAGGTGCTCAAGGAAGTGCTTGGCTACGACGAGGCGAAGCTCGCGGCGCTCAAGACCGCGGGTGCTTTCAGCGTGCCGCCGAAAAAAACGGCGTAGCCGCAGCGTAATCTGTTACCACAAAGGACCACATCATGCGTATTGCAATCATCGGTCAGCAAGACTTTGGCAAAGCCGTGCTGGAAGCTTTTCTTGCGCGCGGCGACGAGGTTGCCGCCGTGTTCTGCGCGCCGGAGAAAGAAGGAGCGCGCCCCGATGCACTGCGCGCCGCAGCCGAGGAGAAAGGGCTCAAGGTCTACCAGTTCAAGTCCTTGCGCGCAGCCGAAGCGGCAGAGGCGCTGGCTGCGGCCAAGGCCGATATCGGCATCATGGCGTTCGTGTTGCAGTTCGTGCCGCAGGAATTCGTCGGCATTCCGGCGCACGGCACCATCCAGTATCACCCGTCGCTGCTGCCCAAATTCCGCGGCCCCTCTTCGATCAACTGGCCGCTGATCAAGGGCGAAACCGAAACCGGCCTTACCATCTTCCGCCCTTCCGACGGCCTGGACGAAGGCGCGGTAATCCTGCAGAAAAGGACCCCGGTCAGCGCCGACGATACGCTCGGCACGGTCTACTTCGACCGCCTGTTCCCGCTGGGCGTGGCAGCCATGCTGGAAGCGGCCGACCTTGTCGTCACAGGTAAGCACAAGGAATTGATGCAGGACGAATCGCAGGCAAGCTACGAAGGCTGGTGCCGCGAGGGTGAAGCCAGGATCAACTGGGCCAGCCACGTCGATTTTATCCACAACCTGATCCGCGGCTGCGACCCGGCGCCGGGTGCATGGACCACCTGCAACGGCGAAAAGCTGCAATTGTTCGGGTCGAAGAAGCACTTGGTGCGCACGTTCGGTGCGGTCAGGGGCAAGGTGGGCGAGGTCATCGCAGTCAATGCCGCCAGCATGTTTATCACCGCCCAGGGCGGGCAGATCGAAGTTGCCAAGGGCAAACTGGGCAGCGGCAAGAAAGTTTCGCCGGCCGACTTGGGAATTGCTGCGGGAACGCTACTCGGCAACTGAAACAGGCCCCGCTTGCATCCGCTATGCGGGTGGGGTGAACGTGAACCGGACGTAGCACGCAGGATCAGGAAAACCCTTGTCGTTCGGCAAGGGTTTTTTGTTTTTTCTCCCGGCGCGCCCAGTCGTCCCGTTCCTCTATGCCTGCCGCGCGCGCCTTCAGCCCAGGTGTTCGCAGGAGAATCCGCAAAAAAACATTTGACTAATCTGATATTTAACTGCAAGAATGAACATTATCACTCTGTTTATAAATAAGACTTAGCTCTGCTGGCCGGGGTAGGGGCAGGAGAGGATAAACAGGGGCGTGTACGAGATGCCGAGGCGATGCGCGGCAATGCCGCAAGGCGCTCCTTAGCGCGAGGCGCGTTGTCGTTTTGCTTCCGCGGAAATGGCAGAAGTGCTTGGGCTAATGTCGTAAAATGCCTTCAGAATTGGGCGGATAGCCGGGCGTTGGCGGAAGAAGATCAGGGGCGCAGGGGGCCGGGCATGAAGAAAGCGGGATTTTGCAAGACCGACTGGTTTCTCGGCGCCGCCGACATGGATGGCGCTGTTTAGGAAACGCGCCGCATGGATCTGACCCAGGCCCTGGAGATCGCCAGCCATACCGACCCCGGTATGGTGCGATCGCACAACGAGGACTCGATCGCCTCGGTTGCGGACAAGGGCCTGGTGGTGCTGGCCGACGGCATGGGAGGCTACAATGCCGGTGAGGTGGCGAGCGGCATGGCCACCACGGTGCTCACCACGGAATTGCGGCAATTGCTCGAGGATCACGCACCCCACGAGGCCGATCCGCAAAGTGGCCAGAAAGCCGCGCTGAAGATGCTGCGGCAGCAGATTGCCAAGGCCAATACCTCGATCTACCAGGCCGCGCAGAGCCAGCCGCAGTACGCCGGCATGGGCACGACGCTGGTGGTGGCGTTGTTTTACGACAACAAGGTGATGGTGGCGCATATCGGCGATTCGCGCCTGTACCGGATGCGCGGCGACCAGTTCACCCAGGTGAGCAAGGACCATTCGCTGCTGCAGGAGCAGATCGACGCCGGCATGTTGACCAAGGAGCAGGCGAAGCATTCGTCGAACAAGAATCTGGTCACGCGGGCGCTGGGCATCGACTCCGCGGTGGAGGCGGAGATCCACGAATACGACACCCAGCCCGGCGACATCTATTTGCTGTGCTCCGACGGGCTGTCGGACATGGTGAGCGACGAGGATATCGGCATGGCGCTGCAGGCGCTGGGCGCCAACCTGAATCTGGCGGTGCAGCAGCTGGTGCAGATGGCCAACGACAACGGCGGGCGCGATAACGTGTCGGTGATCCTGATAAAGATTTTGCGTGAATACCCGGCCGGGCAGGGCTTGGCATCAAAAATTTTCGGGTGGTTTAGATAGCACGAGGATAACGTTATGGCGAAGCTGATACTCAGTATGGATGGTCTGGTGCTCAAGGAAATTCTGCTTTCCAGGGAGCGCACCACCATCGGGCGCAAACCGCACAATGACATCCAGATCGATAATCTGGCCGTCAGCGGCGAGCACGCCGTAATCGTGACCATCCTCGCGGATTCGTTCCTCGAGGATTTGGGCAGCACCAACGGCACCTTCGTCAACGGCAAGACGGTGAAAAAGCATTTCCTGCAGAACAATGACGTGATCGAGCTCGGCAAGTACAAGCTCAAGTACATCAGCGAAGCGCTGCCAGGCGCCGCCAAGGCCGCCGATTTCGAGAAGACCATGATTCTGCGCCCCGGGGCGATGAGGAAACCGCCGGAAACGCATCCGCCTGCGGCCGCCGCGGCGCCAGGATACGCGGCAGGCGTGCCGGCGGGCGCGCCTGCCGTACCGAGCACACCTGTTTTCGCAGGCACTCCCAAGTCGCACGCCGACACCCAGGTCGGCATTACTGCCGCGTCGGTGGCCACCGCCGCGGCGTCCGCCCCCGCGCCCGCGCCCGAGGCACCGGTGAGGCGCGCCATGCTGAAGCTCCTTTCCGGCGGCAACGCCGGCAAGGAAATGGAACTCACCAAGCCGCTCACCACGCTGGGCAAGCCTGGCGTACAGGTCGCGGTAATCACGCGCCGGCCGCAAGGCTTTTTCATCACCCACGTCGAAGGCGCCAACAAGCCGATTGTCAACGGCAACCAGATAGAGCTGCAGGCGCATGCGCTCAACGACCGCGACATGATCGAGCTTGCCGGAGTGAAGGTCGAATTTTTCTTCAAACGCTGATTTGCCGCTCGTAGAACAGGTGGGCGTTTCAGAATCGTCGAAACAAGCCCTGAATTTTTGGAGTATGAGGGAGGTATCCCCTCATTTTGCAACAGGCGCTAGCAAGGAGATGGCTTGAAACGGCATATCGTCAGGATCGCGCTTGGCCTCGCGCTGATGCTGTTGTTCGTCGGCCATGTCGCCGAGTTCTACAATATCGGCCTGATCACCCGGCTCGACAACATCATCTACGACACCCGGCTCGCCCTCACCATGCCCGGCGGCGTGGACCAGCGGGTTGTCATCCTGGACATCGACGAGCGCAGCCTGGACAAGAGCGCGCTTGGGCACTGGCCCTGGCGCCGCGACAAGATTTCCGCATTGCTGAAGAAATTGTTCGATGAATACGGCATCGTCATCGCCGGCTTCGACGTGGTGTTCGCCGAGCCCGACGAAAGCTCCGGGCTGCCGGTGCTAGACAAGCTCGCCAAAGGCAGACTCAAGGACGTGGGCCAGTTCCAGTCGGCGCTGAAGGAGCTGCGTCCGGAACTCGATTACGACGGTATCATGGCGAACACGCTCAAGGGACGGCCCGTCGTGCTGGGCTATTATTTCAACAGCGAGGAGAACGCGGTGCGGTCCGGCGCCATCCCCGAGCCGGTTTTGCCCAAGGGAACTTTTCAGGGCCGGAACATCCGCTTCACCACCTGGCGGGGCCATGGCGGCAACCTGCCGGAGTTTCAGGCCAATGCCGCAAATGCCGGCCATTTCAATCCATTTATCGACGTCGACGGCGTGACGCGGCGGGTGCCGATGCTGGCGGAATACAATGGCGCCTATTACGAGTCGCTGTCGCTTGCCATGATCCGGGTGCTGGCGGGGTACCCGAAGGTGGAGCCCGGTTTTGCGTCAGAACAATTCTCCAGCGAGAGCTACTCCGGGCTGGAATGGCTGAAGGCGGGGCCGGTTACCATTCCGGTGGACGACAGCGTGAGCGCGCTCATTCCCTACCGCGGCAAGCGCGGCAGCTTCAAATATGTCTCGCTCGCCGACGTCTATTTCGACAAAGTACCCAAGGACGAGCTCAGGGGCAAGATCGCGCTGATCGGCGCTTCCGCCCCAGGCCTGCTCGATCTGCGCTCCACGCCTGTGGGCAGCGTGTACCCGGGGGTCGAAATCCACGCCAACATGATCACGGCGATGCTCGACAACGACTTCAAGCAGAAGCCACCCTACATGCTGGGCACCGAGGTGATCCTGCTGCTGATCGGCGGCATCGCGCTGTCGTTGCTGGTGCCGCTGCTGAGCCCGTTGAAGGCAACGCTGGTGTCGCTGCTGGCGATACTGCTCATCACCGGGCTCAACGTGATCGTCTGGACCGAGGGCGGCATGGTTCTGCCGCTCGCCTCCAGCCTGCTGATGATCGCCGCCTTGTTCGCGTTCAACATGTCGTGGGGCTACTTCGTCGAGTCGCGCAGCAAGCGCCAGTTCACCGAACTGTTCGGCCAGTACGTGCCGCCGGAACTGGTCGACAAGATGGCCGCGGACCCGCAGCGCTACAGCATGGAGGGCAAGAGCGAGGAACTCACCGTGCTGTTCTCCGACATCGTCGGTTTTACCTCGATCTCGGAGAGCCTGGCGCCAAAAGAGCTGTCGCAGTTCATCAATGACTACCTCACCGCCATGAGCCTGGTGATTCGCAACAATCGCGGCACCCTCGACAAGTATATAGGCGATGCTATCATGGCTTTCTGGGGCGCCCCGGTGGCCGACCCCGAGCACGCGCGCCAGGGGGTGATCACCGCGATGGCGATGCAGGCGGAGCTCGACAAGGTGCGCGCGCAAATGCTCGCGCGCGGCTGGCCCGATATACGCATCGGCGTCGGCGTCAACACCGGCAGCATGAGCGTCGGCGACATGGGTTCGAAACTGCGCAAGGCTTACACGGTGATGGGCGACGCGGTCAACCTCTCATCGCGCCTGGAGGGCTTGACCCGCGTCTACGGAGTAGGGATTCTCGTCGGCCCGAATACCCGGCAGGTGGTGAAAGACGTGGTCTTCCGCGAAGTCGACCGGGTCAAGGTGAAGGGCAAGGACGAACCGGTGGATATCTTCGAACCGATCGGCATGGAAGGCCAGGTCGACAAGAAAGTCTTGGACGAAATCGAGCTGTGGCACAAGGCGCTCAAGGCCTATCGTGCGCAGAATTGGGACGAAGCGGAGATGCACTTGTTGAATGTTCAGCGCATGTCGCCGGAGTGCAAACTTTACCAGTTGTACTTCGAGCGCATCAAGCAGTGCCGCACCGAATCCCCCGGTCCCGGCTGGGACGGTGTAACAGCATTCAAGACCAAATAGGCGCGGGCGATGAAGCTGAAGGTGCTCGGGTGCAGCGGCGGGATTGGCGGAAGGCATCTGCGCACCACCTCGCTGCTCGTCGACAACGACGTCCTGATCGATGCCGGCACCGGGGTGGGCGACGTATCGCTGGCGGAGCTGATGCTGATCGACCACATCTTTCTCACACACTCGCATCTGGATCATGTCTGCTCCATCCCGTTCCTGGTCGATACCGTCGGCGGCATGCGCAACAAGCCTCTTACCGTGCATGCGACGGAACCGACACTGGAGATCATCCGCAACCATATCTTCAATTGGAGCATCTGGCCGGATTTCTCGCAGATCCCGACGCCGAGCAAACCATTCATGCGCTACGAGGCATTGCAGCTCGGCGAAACGGTGGAGCTGAAAGGGCGCAAGATCACCACGCTTCCGGCCAATCACGTGGTTCCGGCGGTCGGCTTTCAGGTCGATTCCGGACAGGCGAGCCTGGTATTTACGGGCGACACCACCACGCACGATCCGCTGTGGCAGGCCGTCAATAAGATTACCAACCTGCGCTACCTCATTATCGAGACCGCCTTTTGCAATCGCGAACGGGACCTGGCGATAGCCGCCAAGCATTTTTGCCCGAGCCTTCTGGCCGAAGAGCTGACCAAACTCGAGCGCAATGCGGAGATATTCATCACCCACCTGAAGCCGGGCGAAATCGAGTTGACCATGCAAGAGATCGAGGACTGTGCCGGAGAGTACAAGCCGCGCATGCTGCAGAACAACCAGGTCTTCGAATTCTAGCGGTAGCGGGAACATCAGCCTTTACGGAAACGCGCATGGCGGCCACCAAAGTCAGCATAGAAGCGTTAAGAATCCTCGACCCGCTTTCGTCGCTTTTGGACGTGCGGCTGAAGGAGCTCGCTGACCTGTGCTGCATTGAGTACGTGCGCCGCGGCGTCGATCCGTTCCACCTGCGCCCGATCGCCGGCCAGTCGGTTTACGTGGTGCGCGGCGAGCTGGCGCTCGCCTATGGCCAGGGCAACTCCGAGGTGGTCGTCGGCGGTTCTGCCGAAGCGCGCTATCCGCTGGGCAAGCGCCGCGTATTCATATCGGGCAAAGCCGTGACTGAGGTGCAGTTGATACGTATCGACGACGACTTGCTCGACATCATGCTCACCTGGGACCAGGTGGCCATGCAGGAGCAGGCCGGGGCAGTACAGCCCGCTGGGCGTCCCCCAGGCGGCACCGACTGGGGCGTCATGTCAGGCCTGTTCGGCATTAACAATCTGCGCTTCGGCGCCTTCTCCCAACTGCCCCCGGCGCACATCGACGAGCTGCTGCGGCGCTTCGGGCGCATCGAGGCAAAGACTGGCGAGGTGATCATCCGCGAAGGCGCGGAGGGCGATTATTACTACCTGGTGGAGTCCGGCAGGTGCCAGGTCGAGCGCATGATAGGCGGGGTCAGCATCACGCTGGCCGAGCTAAGGAGCGGCGACACCTTCGGCGAAGAGGCGTTGGTAGCGGAGGCCAGGCGCAACGCCACCGTCACCATGAAAACGGATGGCAGCCTGTTGCGCTTGAGCAAGCAGGATTTCAATGCGCTGCTGCGCGAACCGCTGCTGCACGCGATCAACATGGAGCAGGCCAAGCAGAAGGTGTTGGACGGCGCCCAGTGGATAGACGTGCGTTACCCGTCCGAATACCAATACGACCGCCTGCCCGGCGCGCGCAATATTCCGCTGTCGGAGATCCGCAACGCTTTCGGCGCATTGGACATGGACGAGGAATATATCGTCTATTGTCAGAGCGGCAGGCGCAGCTCGGCCGCGGCGTTCCTGCTGGCGCAGCGCGGCTACCATGTCTTCCTGCTCGAAGGTGGGTTATGGGGCGGGGATCTGCTGCCGTGAGTGCGAATACGGCAGCACCCGCGCGCGCCGGCTGGGAGGGATGCCCGCTAGAGCACGGCGGATATGTTGCGACGGGCGGCCGGCAGTGCAGTAGAGCGCGGCCGGCTTTTTTTGTCGTATAGTGTGCAATATGTCGTAGTAGCGGCAGCCACCGGCTGCGCGGATCCATTGGCGAGGTCACCATGAGTGCAGTTCTGAATACACCACAGGCCGCGGCCGCGGGAGCGGCCGACGTCAACGCCAGGCTGATGTTTCAGAAGAACCTGCAGAACGTCACCAACAAGATTCACGCGACCTCCAACATTGACGAAATCATGCTTGAGGTTTCGTCCGATATTTGCAGCCTGTTCAATTCCGACCGCCTCACCATTTACATCGTCGGGGAGGACAAGCAGTCGATCGTATCCAAGGTCAAGACCGGGCTGAATTCCTTCAAGGACCTGAAACTGCCGATCGCCGAGCATTCGATGGGCGGCTATGTCGCCTTCTCCAAGAAGATGATCAACATCAGGGACTGCTACGACGAGGCGGAGCTGAAGGCGATCAATCCCAATCTGCGTTTTCTGCAGGAAGTGGACAAGCGCACGGGCTACCGCACCAAGCAGGTGCTGGCCGCACCGGTGCTGGACGGCGACGAGCTGATCGGCGTGATCCAGATCATCAACAACAAGGCCGGCGTGCCGTTCACGGCGCTGATGGAAGAAGGCGTGACCCAGCTGGCGCAGACCCTGGCCATCGCTTTCAGGCAGCGGCAGAAACCCCAGATCATCAAGACCAAGTACGATTTTCTGGTGAGCGACGCGGTAATCTCGCCGGCCGAGTTCGACCTGGCTGCGCGCTCGGCGCGCAAGAAAGCAGTGGACGTCGAACAGGTGCTGGTGGAGGAATTCCAGGTCAAGCTTCCCGCCATCGGCCAGGCGCTGTCGAAATTTTTCGGCGTGGCCTACGAGCCGCACAAACCCGATCGCATCAAGCCGCCGGAACTGCTGAAGAACCTGAAGCGCGAGTATGTCGAACAGAACCAGTGGGTGCCGATAGACGACAGCAAGGACGGAGTGGTCGTGCTATGCATCGATCCGGAGCGGGTAAAGAGCTCGCGCATCGTGCAGAACGTGTTTCCCAAGAGCAAGCTGATCTACCGCGTTACCACGCAGCGTGAATTCAAGGAAACGCTGAACATGTTCTACGGCGCCGAGGTGGTCGATACCGGCGACATCGGCGATATGCTCTCGGGGCTGGAAGACGATGAAGAGGGCGGAGGCGAGGGTTCAGGCGATGACCTCTCGCAGGCGGCCGACAACGAGCTGGTGAAGCTCGTCAACAAGATCGTCATCGACGCCTACAACCAGGGCGCTTCCGATATCCACATCGAATCCTATCCGGGCAAGGGGAAGACGGAGATCCGCTTCCGCAAGGACGGTTCGCTCGCGCCCTACATCGAGATACCGGCCTCCTACCGCAACGCCATCGTCGCCCGCGTCAAAATCATGTGCGACCTGGATATCTCGGAGAAACGCAGGCCCCAGGACGGCAAGATCAAGTTCAAAAAGTTCGGGCCGCTGGACATCGAGCTGCGCGTAGCCACCATTCCGACCCAGGGCGGGGTCGAGGACATCGTCATGCGTATTCTCGCTGCAGGCGAACCGATCCCGCTCGAAAAACTCGGCCTCACGCCGCACAATCTGGAGACGCTGAAGGTCGTGGTGGCGAAGCCCTATGGTTTGTTTTTCGTTTGCGGGCCGACCGGTTCGGGCAAGACCACGACCCTGCACTCGGTGCTGAAACACCTGAATACGCCCGATACCAAGATCTGGACTGCCGAGGACCCGGTCGAGATCACGCAAAAGGGCTTGCGCCAGGTGCAGGTGAACAAGAAGGCAGGGCTGGATTTCGCCATGGTGATGAAGGCGTTCCTGCGCGCCGATCCGGACATCATCATGGTGGGTGAGATGCGCGACAAGGAAACCGTGGGAACCGGCATCGAGGCTTCGCTCACCGGCCACCTGGTATTCGCCACCCTGCACACCAACAGCGCGCCGGAATCGATCATCCGCCTGCTCGACATGGGCATGGATCCGTTCAACTTCTCCGACGCCCTGCTCGGCATTCTGGCGCAGCGCCTGGCCAAGCGCCTGTGCGCCAAGTGCAAACAATCCTACAATCCGGCTCCAGAGGAATTGAAGTCGTTCCTGACCGAATATTGCAGCGAACTGGTCAATACCTCGACGTTCAAGAAGGATCCCAAGGCGGGCTACGAGAACGTGTACAAGGAATGGGTCAAGAACTACGCTAACGACAAGGGGCAGTTCACCATGTACAAAAAGATCGGCTGCGATGCCTGCGGCGGCAGCGGCTACAAGGGCCGGGTCGGCCTGCACGAATTGCTGGTCGGTACCGATCCGCTGAAGAAGCTGATCCAGGAGCACGCGCGCGTGGCCGAAATGCTGGCCTGCTGCCTGGACGAAGGCATGCGCACGCTGAAAATGGACGGCATGGAAAAGGTCCTGATGGGACTCACCGACATGCCCACGGTGCGCGCGGTGTGCATCAAGTAGGCCGAGCGCCAGCGGCGATGGGGAAACCATAACGTGGAGGCGGCGCCCAACGCCCAGGCAGCGGCGGTCCGGACCGTTGACGACCTGTTCCGGCGGCTGGAACAGCTGAACGAGATCGGCGCGTCGCTGTCGGCCGAGCGGGACATCAACCGGCTGCTGGAGAGCATCCTGCTCGCGGCCAAGGCGATCACCCGCGCCGACGGCGGCACGCTGTACCTGCTGACCGAGGAAGACGGCAGCAAGCGCCTGAAATTCGAGATCATGCGCACCCAGTCGCTCAATATCGCGATGGGCGGCACCACCGGGACCCCGATTCCGTTCTATCCGATCCAACTGTACAGCAAGGACGGCAAGCCCAACAAGCAGATGGTGGCGGCGTTCGCGGCGCTGACCGGCGAGACGGTCAACATCGCCGACGCCTATACCGCAGAGGGTTTCGACTTCAACGGCACGCGCAACTTCGACAAGAAGACCGGCTACCGCTCGAAGTCCTTCCTTACCGTGCCGATGAAGAATCACGAGAACGAGATCATCGGCGTGCTGCAGCTGATCAACTCCCAGGATCCGGCCAGCGGCGAGGTGGTGGCGTTTTCAGACGCGGACCAGCGCCTGGCGGAGTCGCTCGCCTCGCAGGCAGCCATCGCGCTCACCAATCGCCAGCTGATCAACCAGCTGGAGGCCCTGTTCGAGTCTTTCATCGCCATGATCAACACGGCGATCGACGAGAAATCCCCTTATACCGGCGGGCATTGTCAGCGCGTGCCCGAGCTCACGATGATGCTTGCCGAAGCGGTGAACGAGACGTATGAGGGGCCGCTCATGGATTTCGACATGAGCGACCATGACCGCTACGAACTGAAGATTGCGGGCCTGCTGCACGACTGCGGCAAGGTGACGACGCCGGTGCATGTAGTGGACAAGGCGACCAAGCTCGAGTCTATTTTCGACCGCATCCACCTGATCGATACCCGCTTCGAGGTGCTCAAGCGCGACGCCGAGATCGAATTGCTGAAAAGCAATGCCGCGTTGCAGCAGCAGGGACTGGACGACTTGTCGCTGCGCGAGCGCGGTAATCAGCTGGAACAGGCATACACAGCGCGCCTGCGCCAGCTCGACCAGGACCGCGAGTTTCTGCGCAAATGCAATATCGGCGGGGAATTCATGCCGCCCGAGGCGCGGGAGCACGTACGCAAAATCGCCGACTACAAGTGGCTGGACCAGTCCGGCAATACCGCGCACTTCCTCACCGGCGACGAGATCGAGAACCTCAGCATTCCGCGCGGCACTCTGACGTCTAAGGAGCGCGAGATCATCAACTACCACATCGTCGCCACCATCAAGATGCTGGAGGCCTTGCCCTGGCCCAAACATCTTCGGCACGTGCCGGAATACGCCGGCGGACATCACGAGCGCATGGACGGCAAGGGCTATCCGCGCGGGCTCACGCGCGAACAGATGTCGGTGCAGGCGCGCGTCATGGGCATCGCCGACATCTTCGAGGCGCTCACCGCCCGCGACCGGCCTTACAAGAAGGGCAAGACGCTGACCGAATCCCTGCAAATCCTGGGAAAATTCAAGGAAGAGGGCCACATCGATCCGGACCTGTTCGACGTGTTCATCCGGCGCAAGGTGTACCGGCGTTACGCCGAACAGTTCCTCGACGCGAATCAGATCGACCGCGTCGACGAGAGCAAGATTCCGGGGTATAGCCCCTGAGGCGCGCGCGGCGCCAGGGATCGGCTTGCACTGTCAGGTCTTGATCGACGGATTGCGGCTCACGCAGAGAATCAGGCCGTTGGTGGCGGCACCGACGAATTTATCGTCATAGCCCATTTCCTTGAGTTCCCAGCGGAAGCGCCTGCCCAGCCTGGCCCTCTTGTACCAGCCGAGCTTGTTCTCCCGGCTAAAATCCGTGGCATGGGCAAAAACTTCTTCGAGTATCTCGGACAGCCGCTGTTGCGACACCATCTGTACGGGATTGTTGGCGATGGCAGGCGGATAACGTTTGGACACGTCCTGCGCCAGGCTTGTAGCCAGTTCAGCAACCTTCCGGGTGGACAAGAGTTCTAGAATCGCAGTTCTCTCGCTGAAATCGCCGACAAAAACGCAACCCGGGCAGGTGCCAAACGCAACCCGGGCAGATGCCGTTTGAAGTATAGCATTTCGGTCCTCGCGCAACGCTTGCCCGCGAGCGAGGGTTCAAGCCGGATTGCGCGGCAATCTTGGCGCTGGCAAATCGCCGAACTCAGCGGGCGTGATAAACCGGGTCTGTCGATACCAGAAAGCCTCTACCCGGCAGGGCCCTAGGTGACAATTTTTGTCACTGGATGCCCTGAATGGGAAGGTTGGAGCTGCGGTGCAGGCCGGTGCAATTTTCATAATGCATTGAAATTATGCGTCTATTATTGAATCGCTGGGTCACAGGATTCAGGCACGGCGCTTGCGTCTAGCGGTGTACGGCGCGCTTAATCGCCGCAATTTTTCAAAAGGAAGCAAAATGAAATCAATTCAACGTGGCTTTACCCTGATCGAACTGATGATCGTCGTGGCAATTATCGGTATTTTGGCCGCGGTGGCGCTACCTGCCTATCAGGATTACACCGTCAAGGCAAAAATGTCGGAAGCAACTACCATTTCTTCCCAGGCCAGGACTGCCCTATCCCTTGCGTTCAATGAGGGCAATTTGAGTGCCTCGACAACCAATGCTACTCTTGGAATTCCTTCGGCTGCCTCCATCACCGGCAAATACGTGACCAGCGTAGCCGCCGCAGGTACCGCCGCAACTACGGGTACCGTTACAGTTACAACTCGAGGCTTTAACGACGCTTCCATTGATGCTAAGACTGTCATCTATACTATGACATGTGTTGCCGGCGCTCAGTGCACTTGGGCCGTAAGCGGAACGATCCCGAGTAAATACTATCCGAAGGTCTAATCTCGCCGCCGCTACTCCATAATATTGCGGCAACAACAGGTGCTGGTTCCGGTTTCATCGCCTGATCCAGCACCCAAAGGAAAAGGCACCTGTGGGTGCCTTTTCTTTTGGATGACTTCAGGCAGGGGGCATCAGCTTTTGCTGCCAATTGGCGTCTGGAAGAAGGAGCTGGAAATGCGGAACGCGAAGGATGCAAGCGGGGTTGCGCCGGGGGCGCAGGAAGGAGCGCACAGTGCGGCCAGAAGCGAGTCCGGCGCGTCGGCGAATTCGTCATGGAAGTCTGGATTCTGCAGACGGAAGACATTCAGCGCTGGCTACCGAAAAAAAATAGAATTCATCCAGCCGATTGCATGAAGCCCCCATATTTCAACTCCCTCGACCTCCCTGATGCATCGCCACCTTCCCGCAACACTACTTCTTGCTTGCCTGACGCTCGCTTTCCTGGCTTATTTTCCCGGCACATCCGGCGGCTTCCTGTTCGATGACACCGTCAACATCGTCGACAACGCTCGCATCAGAATCCAGTCGCTCGATTTCCCGGCACTCAGACAAGCCGCACTTTCCGGAGATGCAGGCATGTTGGGGCGTCCGCTGAGCGTGCTGAGCTTCGCGCTCAATTACTATTTCAGCGGCCTGAGTCCATTTCATTTCAAGCTGACCAACGTCGTCATCCATTTATTCAATGGCATCTGCGTTTATGTCCTCACTTTCCTGATTCTTGAAACCTGCCGTCAGCGTGATCTGACTGGATTCAGCCGGGCTTATGCACGCTGGGTCAGCCTCGCCGTGGCATCGGCATGGCTGCTGCACCCGCTCAACCTCACCGGCGTGCTGTACATCGTGCAGCGAATGACCAGTCTGGCGGCCCTGTTCACCCTGCTGGGTTTGATTTCCTACTTGCATGGCCGTCGGCAACTGGCGTCCGGGACGGCGGGTTGGGGATGGGTTCTTGCCAGCTTCGCCGTGTTCACCCCGCTCGCGGTTTTCAGCAAGGAAAACGGCGCCCTGCTTCCCGTTTTCATCCTGATCGTTGAATTCATTTTATACAGGTTTGAAGCCCCGTCGACAGGCGCCCGGCGCGCGCTGATCGCATTGTTCGGCATCAGCGTACTTCTTCCATTCGTCGCGCTGATGATCTACTCGATCGTCAATCCGCAATGGTTGACCGGGGGCTATCGTATACGCGACTTCACCCTGACCGAGCGGCTGATGACCGAAGCGCGCGTCCTGTGGTTTTACATGCAGAACATTGTTGCTCCGGACATGTCCCAACTCGGCATCTACCATGATGACATCCCTATTTCCAAAAGCCTGTTCGAACCAGCAAGCACCTTTTTTGCATGCATCGGCATCCTGCTGTTGGCAGCCTTCGCGTTTCTGGTCAGAAAGCGGCACCCCCTCGCCGCGTTCGGCATTCTGTTTTTTCTGATCGGACACAGCATCGAGTCTTCTGTCCTCGCGCTCGAGCTGGCGCATGAACATCGCAACTACCTGCCGATTTACGGCCTGCTGTTAGTCCTGTTCTACTATCTGCTTTACCCCTTGCGCCACACGCAGAGCATGAGGGCACGCCAGATACTGGCGGCATCTTTTGTACTGATGCTTGCGGGAGTCACCTTCATGCGCGCCATGCAGTGGGGTGATCTTGTGGTGATGAATGAAATGGCCGCCATAAACCACCCCAACTCGATCCGGACCAATCTGGACATCGGCGTCTTATACGCCGTCATGCCCCCTTCATCGCAACTCGAGGCCGAGGAAAACTACGCACGCGCCTATGAGCACTTTGCAAAAGCCTCCTCGCTCTCGCTCTCCGACACATTGGGGCTGTTCGGATTGATTGGTATGAACTCGAAACGCCGGCTTCCGATCGAGGAAACCTGGGTACGCGCACTTGCAGGGCGCATAGAACGCTATCCATTTGCGCCAAGCACAGGAAATGCTCTCGCCAGCCTGGAAAAATGCATGACCAGCAGCGACTGCACCCATCCTCCCGAAATCATGGAAACCTTGCTGCAAGCGGCCCTGCGCAACCCAACCCTGCAAGGAAAAGCAAAGGCCCAGGTACTGTTCACCTGGAGCGATTTCCTGTTCAACATAAAACAGGATCGCGATGCTGCAGCGACGGCCGCCTATGCGGCAGTTGCCGCGTTTCCGAAGGAACCAGAACTCCAACTGACCCTCATCAAGCTGCTGATCAACATGGGGAAGACCAATGAGGCCAAAACCCAGATAGAACGAGCGCGGCTGCTCGACAAGACGCAGGTGCATACGGCCGCCCTGGATGAACTGGAAAAATTCGTGACCATCCCGAGTCAGAAGGGCAATTAGGCATGTTCAGCAACGTATCCATCATTCTGCCGGCAAAGAATGAATCCGGCTCTCTCGTCCAATTGCTGCCCGAACTGAAACGGCATGCAGCAGGGGCGGAAATCATCATCGTGGACGATGGCTCGACCGACGATACTGTTGCCCTGTGCAGGGCGAACGGGGTAACCGTTATTTCCCATCCCTACAGCATGGGCAACGGTGCAGCGATCAAGACCGGGGCGCGCGCCGCACGGGGGGAAATTCTCGTGTTCATGGATGCGGATGGCCAACACAGGCCGGAAGATATCCTCCGTTTGCTGGAAAAACTGGCGCAAGGTTATGACATGGCAGTCGGCGCGCGCGGTCGAGAATCCCAGGCGGGAGCGCACCGCGCCATCGCAAATGGCTTTTATAACCGCTTGGCAAGCTGGGTGACGGGACAGAAAATCGCCGACCTGACCTCCGGTTTCCGCGCCGTCAAGGCAGGCAAGTTCAGGCAATTTCTATATCTCCTGCCCAACGGATTCTCTTATCCGACTACCATCACCATGAGTTTCTTCCGCGCGGGTTATGCTGTGGCCTACGTTCCGATCCATGCGCCAAAGCGAATCGGCGCCAGCCACATGCGGCTGGCACGCGACGGGGTCAGGTTTTTGCTCATCATTTTCAAGATCGGCACGCTCTATTCACCGCTCAAGCTGTTCTTTCCCGTCAGCATGGCTTTTCTCGCGACGGGGTTGGGTTATTCCGCCTACACTTTGCTTGCGCTACACCGTTTTACCAACATGAGCGCACTGCTGTTCATCACCGCCATACTGGTATTCCTGATTGGCCTGATTTCAGAACAAATCACGTTGCTTATCTACAAAGATGGCGGCTAGACTGCCGATGCGCAATCTGCCGAGTGTCCTGCTGGTCAGCACTTCTTATCCAGCCTCGGCGACCGACTGGCGCGGCCGCTTCATTGCCGACATGGCAAAAACGCTGGCCGATACGCAAAAGCTGCGTCTGGCGGTGTGGGCCCCACCTGGAGAGCTGCCGGAAACGGTTATCGATGCGGCCACCACTGATGAAACGGCGTGGCTCAGGCGTCTGATGGAAGACGGGGGCATCGCCCATCGCTTGCGCACGCGCGGGCCGCTGGCGCTCGGGACCATCTGCGGCTTGCTGACCCGTCTCAGAAGAGTCTACCGCCGCAGCGATGCAGACCTTATCCACGTCAATTGGCTGCAGAATGCCCTTCCCTTGGCAGGCAGCTCAAAGCCCGTGCTTGTGACTGTGCTCGGTACCGATTTCGGCCTGTTAAAACTGCCGGGGATGGTTTACCTATTAAGGCGCTCGCTGCACGGTCGCCCGGTAATCCTCGCTCCCAATGCGCAATGGATGGCGGCAGAGCTTGAACGGAATTTCCGTGGCATTGCCACCGTACGGCCCATTCCTTTCGGGGTGGATGAGCCATGGTTCAACGTGGAGCGCACAACGGCAAGCTCGCCGCCCTATCGCTGGCTCGCCGTTACGCGATTGACGCGAGGCAAACTCGGACCGCTGTTCGAATGGGGAAAATCGGCATTCCGCAACGGCCACGAGTTGCATCTATTCGGCCCGCAACAAGAGGCTGGCATTGAAATCCCGGACTGGGTGCATTACCACGGCCCGACCCATCCGCTGGACCTGCGCGAAGTCTGGTTTCCCCGGGCGGCCGGCCTGATAACCCTCAGCCGGCACAACGAGGGCAGGCCGCAGGTTGTTCTGGAGGCCATGGCGGCCGGCTTGCCGGTGATCGCCTCTGTGCTGCCGGCACACAGCGATGTGATCTCGCACCGCGGCACTGGCATGCTGGTCGATTCACCGGCAGCACTGGCCGAAGCGCTGAGCTTTCTCGCCACCGGGCACAACAACCGGGACATGGGCGAAGCCGCGCGCGCCTGGGTGCTGGCCAATGTCGGCACCTGGCGCGATTGTGCGCAGCGGTACCTAGCGGCCTACCAGGCATTGCTGGGGAATGCGGCGTGAGCGACGGCATCCTGATCCTGGGGGCAGGCGGCTTCCTCGGTAGCGCACTGGCGCGGCGCCTGGCCTGCGATGGATGCCGGGTATATCGCGTAATGAGACAGCCGGCGTCGCCATTTGGGGAAAATGACAGCGTGCACACGGGCGATCTCTCGGACGCGCCTCTGATGCGCGCGATGCTCATGCGCTGCGGCACGGTATTCCATCTCGCCTCCGCCACCAACCCAGGCGGCTCCGCGCATCAGCCTTCACTGGAGGCGGAGTTCAATCTGTTGCCAACGCTGCGCTTTCTCGATGTCATGCAGGATTTTCCGGGCCGCCGGCTGGTTTTCGTTTCTTCCGGCGGCACGCTTTACGGCAACCCGAAAATCGAGGTTGCGCCGGAAACGCACCCCACCAACGCGCTGTCCTACCACGGCGCCGGCAAGATTGCGCTGGAATCCTTTCTGGTCACTTTCAGCCGCCTCACCGGCACCCGCCTCACCGTCCTGCGCCCTTCCAATCTCTATGGCCCCGCGCAGCCGCTGAAGAGCGGCTTCGGGCTGGTGCGCACCATGCTGCAACACATCAGGCAAAGCACGACGATGGAAATCTGGGGGGATGGCGAGACGGTGCGGGATTTCCTCTACATCGACGACATGGTGGAAGCCTGTTGCCAGGTGCGGGCGAAAGGTGACGGCAGCGGCGAGGCGTTCAATGTCGGCGCAGGAACCGGCCACAGCATCAACCAGCTCAGACAACTCGCGCAACAAGTCACCGGCCGGCCGCTTGACGTTGCCTATCAGCCACATCGACAGGTGGACGTGACCCGCATCGTTCTCGATTGCTCGAAAATCCACTCGAAACTGGGCTGGTCCCCCACCGTACCGCTGGCCGAAGGCCTCGTGCGTACGTGGCACTGGCTGCAATCCCAACCGCTGTAATGCCATCGCACCCGGTCTGCTCGGTACTGATCGCCAACTACAACGGCACGGCGATGATCGGTGCGTGCATCGAATCGGTGCTGGCGCAGGACTGCAACTTCGAGGTCGAGATCATCGTCCACGACGATGCTTCGACCGACGGCTCGGCAGACTTCATCCGCAGCCGCTACCCGCACGTGGCATTGATCGAGAGCCCCGGCAATGTCGGTTTCTGCATCAGCAACAACCGCATGGCTGCGGCGGCGTGCGGCGAATACCTGTTGCTGCTGAATAATGACGCCACCCTTCTGCCAGATGCTCTGCGCACCTTGCACGAGCGTGCGGTATCGCTGTCAACACCGGCAATTCTCGGCTTGCCGCAATACAGCATCGTTAGCGGAGATCTGATCGACATCGGCAGCCGCTTCGATCCCTTCCTGAACCCCATTCCCAACTTCTCCACAAGTGACGAGGGGGTCGGTATGGTGATCGGCGCCTGCTTCTGGCTGCCCAAAGATCTGTGGAATGAGTTGGGCGGGTTTCCTGAATGGTTCGGCTCGCTGGCCGAGGATATGTATCTCTGTCTGCTGGCCAGGCTGCGCGGCTACCCGGTACTGGCGCTGCCAACCTCCGGTTTCAGACATTGGGTCGGCAAAAGCCTGGGCGGAGGCAAGGTGGTGGTGGGGCGGCTGTCAACCAAGGCTACACGCCGTATGCTGAGCGAACGCAACAAGAGTTATGTAATGTGCCTGACCTATCCGGCGCCATTTTTCCAGCTGTTGTTTCCGCTTCATCTGATGCTGCTACTGCTGGAAGGGACGTTGCTGGCGGCGGTCAAGCGGGATGCCGGCTTGTTCCACAAAGTCTACCTCGGCTGCCTGATCTCGCTCTGGAAAAACCGGCGCAAGCTTGCCTCGATGCGGCATCAAGCGCAAGGCGGACGCTTTTGCGGACGCGCTGAGTTTTTTTCTGTGTTCGACTGGATACCGCACAAGATCCGGCTGTTGTTTCGCCATGGCATCCCCGACATCACCTGAAGATGAGCGCAAATCAAGGCATCAATCAGGTCGTTGAAACAGCATGAATGGCTCCCGTGCATTGACGCCAAGCTGCTGCGGATCGTGCCCCCGCAACAATTGGTCATGCGTACCGATATCCGGCACCAACCCCGTCGATGCCAAGCGTTCGAAAATGTCCCGCCCATAGAGGCGCACATGATCCTCCTGCCCATAGGCCTGCAAGCGCGCTTCATCGGTATCGATACCAGCATCCGACCAAGTGCGAAGAAGTCGCGCACAATAGGGTGTTTGCAGGATGGCCTGGCCTCCCGGGTTCAGAACCCGCCGGATTTCCGACAAGGCGCGCAAGTCATCCGTCACATGCTCGAGCACATGATTTGCGATGACCAGATCGAATGAGCCATCGTCACGGGAAATATCAAGGATGTCGACGCATTCAATTTCGGGAGACCGGGGGTAAAGGTCGCAACGGACATATTCGGCCGGCCCGGTCTCGGCAATCAAGCGCGATAGATGCCGCTCCGGCGCAAAATGCAGGATCCGCTTGCCGCGAAGCCCTACCAGAATCCCCGTTGCGCGCATATATATCAGCAAATGCCGCTCGCGGTCATGGCAGCCGCACCAGGGGCATTCGAAGTGGTCGATGTCGCTGCCTACCATATCCAGCGCGGCCAACAAGGGCGGGGCGTCCCGCCCGCCTTTCCTGTAAGGCAAAAAAGCGCCTGGACGGTGCTCGCAGACGACGCAACGATGCTTCCTGCCAAGCGGGACGCGCGCAATGATCGCCTGCACCACCCTGGATATGCGCACTCTTCGCAAGCGCTCCAGCTTCATCGCCGGTAATGAATCTTCATCGGATTATCTGTGATAAAGCGGCAAGCCATATCTATGCCTTCGATAAAACCGGTGCGCAGGATGGCCCAGCCTGCCCAGGCAAGCATCGTCATCCGCCCCACCGGCGCCTCGGCCAGGATGCGTGGCCACCACGTCTCGATCAGGGTCCAAGACCGGGTCCGGATTGCCCTGAAAAATATAGCTCGCATGAACTCGGCGATACCATGCCCCAGATCCTGCATATTGACCATGTCGCGTGGCACGTCCTGCAGCGTCTCCCAATACAAGGACCGAACAAGTTCATTCGCATTCACGATGGCGGAGCTGCTGGAAGACCTCCTGTAAGCGGTCAGGGCCTGATTCAGATAGCCTACATCACCATGCCGGGCCAACCGCAACAGGATGCGGTAGTCCAGAAAGGGGGGCTGCATGCCCAGCAACTCATGCCTGAGCGTCGAACGATAAAGTACCGAGCTATGGTTGAGAAAATTGCCCTGGCGCAGCAGGTCGTTGATATCAAAGCGAGACGGTTGTGCATTGTTGAACACCCCAGCGGGGGTTCCGTCGTCCCGAATGCAGAAAGCATTGGTATAAACCGCAGCACAGTCGGGGTTGGCGTCCAGAAAACGGACCTGGGCCGCCAGCTTCCCAGGCAACCAGTAATCATCCCCATCCAAATGAGCCACATACTCCCCCGCGGCCTTACTCATAAGATACTGATAGTTAAGTGATCCGCCGATATTCTTGGCATGGAAAACAGGAAAAACCAAGTCCGGGTATCTTTCGGCATACGCGCTGATGATTTTCCTGGTTTGGTCTGTGGAACAATCGTCGCCTACCAATATCTCAATATCTGCTTCAACCTGCTGTCCAACCACACTGGACAAGCAATCGTCGATGTATTGGCCATGGTTGTAGGCGACGATGCACACCGATATTTTTGGTGTTTTGCCTTCTTGGCTCAAATCAATTCCTCCTGCTTCATTGGCCGCTGGCGAAGCTGCGCTTGTACCCATTTCCAGACGGTAGACGATGCCACGGCGCCAGCCAACAAGACTACCAGGCCAAACACCATCACAGCGCTCATCTGCCACGCGCGATTGTTGCTTTGCGGAACAATTGCATTTAAGCAATAACCGGCTGCCGCGGCGGCCAGAACAATCACCAAGACATCCCGCACATACCACTTCAAATTCAAACCCGGTTCAAATTTTCGATGAACAAGCGGTGACCACGCAACGAAGGAAATCAGGTTCATACTTAACCATACATAGCCCGCCCCCACCCCGCCGTATTGGCTGGCAGCCCAAATTATGGAGGGAACCAGCAATACAACAAATACCGCATTGCCAATCAAATGCAGACGTAGATCGCCTTTGGCATATTGCAGATAAAATGGGAAAGCCGCTATCGCCAAGATGCCATTGCCGAGTGCGTACAGGATCAACACGGGAGCGGCTTGATGAGCCATGAATCTATCCCCTGTCCACGCCCATAACAGAGGCTCGGCGCAAAAAGCCAAGGTTATGGAAGCCGCACCAGCAAGAGCCGCAACCAACTGGGTGGTGTGGCGATACAGACGAATTAAGCCCGCGTGATCACCTTCGGCTTCCAATTTCGACATTCGCGGCATGATCGCGCCGCTCATAGGAGCGCTAATCGCCATCACTCCACCTGCCACCAGCACCGCCAAAGTAAAGTAACCATACTCGGCCAAGGGCAGGATTCTGGAAAGCACCAGCTTGTCGGTCTGCGTGACCAACACCCACACTGACGAAGCGAAAGCAATAGTCATGGAAAACTTGATAACAGGTTTGAGCGGGGTCCAATCCCAAGGCAACCGCTGACCTCGGGGAATATCAGGCAGAAGGCGATAGGCGTAGAACACCAACCCTGCAAGTTCAATCACCGCCACACCGAACTGGAACCCGAAAAAAATCGTTGGCGAAACACCAACGAACATCAACAACGGCAGCACACCAACAAAGCGGAGCGTTGCAATCATCGAATTGAATCCGCTCAACCACACCAATCGTTCAGAACCACTGATCGCGCCTCGATACAATCCACACATCCAGCGCATGGCAACAATTATCGCCATCAGCTGCAGCGACGTTTGTACCTCGGCTATGGTTAGGTGCGATGCCTGCAACCAGTCGTGAGCGATATAACCCGATGCGGAAAGCATGGCTATGCCACCAACCAGTGCCACAATCAAAAAAACACCCTCCAGCGCGCGCACCAAGCGGCGATAGCCCAGAGAGTCCGTTGCGCCACCCCGGAATCGCGCTGTTTCACGGGACATGGTGAGCGTCAAACCTATGTCCAGCAGATTGAACAACGCCTGCAGCACGGCAAAAAAGCCCACCAAACCGTAGGCCTCCGCGCCCAAGTACTTGACGTAGATGGGGAGTATGGCAATGCCGATCAGCGTGACGTAAATCTGGCCGGCATAGTTGGCAAGGATATTTTTCTTAAGCGACATTTGTCTTCGCCAGCCTACTTGGCGTCGCCTCGCTCACACATCAGGAAAATGCTGGAACACAAATCCGGATACTGTTGCCCAAGTTTGTAGCACCCCTCCAGATATTCCTTGGAAACAATGTCCGTTTGCAGCAATCGATCCCACTGGAAATTCGCCAGCGCCTTGAAGAAAATGCCAGATCGATGAACCACCTTTAACCCTGCCGCAACGGCATCCCGCTCCAAAGTGTCCAATGTGTAGGTGCAGCGGTGGCCGTGTTCGGCCTCTGCCGGCGTGACGGCCGTATTATGGGAGATCAATCCCATTTTCACCGCGATCTGCCTCGAAGGGGCATTTGCGTTAGGACACGCCAGGAAGAGCCTTCCCTTCTCTGCCAGCCACTCGTCGTTGATGCGCTTGAGCACCAGCACGGGATCATCCAGGTGTTCCAACACATGGGTCAGAACGATGTTGGCATAGCGTTTGGGCAGGATCACTTTCTCGAAGAGCGAATTGACGAACTTCACCTTGTCGCCCAGGTTCTTTCTGGCTTCCGCGATAGCGGCATCCGATGCTTCAACACAGGTGACATCGTCGAAATAGGGCAGGAGTCTTCGGGTGAAATCGCCCTTGAAGCTCCCAAGCTCGAGCAGGCTTCCCTTGTTGAAGAAAGGCTCGAACGATTTGATCATGTAGGTGTGCATCACGTCAAAGTCGAAACCGTAGGCGTACTTGCGTACGTTCGTATCTTTCATCTCGACGTTGTAGTCACGCTTGCTGTCCATTGTCTTTCCTGTTTTTCAAATAGAGATTCATGCCAATGAATGATGCATTCGCGTTGTCCGCGATGAAGCCGCTCTTTTCATACAGCTTGATCGCGGGTGAATTGGCGGCGGCTACCTCCAGGCTGATCCGCCGCATGCCCGAGACCCTCGCGTGTTCGATGCACTGCCCCACCAGACGCGCGGCGATGCCTCTGCCCGTCCATTCCTTGAGCACGCTGACGCTGGTGATGTAGGCGATGCGTTTCTCCTGGTCGTTGCAATAGGCCGCCACCAAACCGACCAACGCGCCGTCCGACCATGCTTCGAACCTCGCTGCTTTGCCCGCGATCCTTTTCGCATAGTCTTTTATCTCGACCCGAGCGCTCAAGGGTGGCACAAAATCGGCATCGCAGCGCGACAAGTGTCCGGCGATCTCGGCTTCAGATGCCTTGTTCGACAGATACTCGACCGCTCTGCTCATCCTTCCAACACCGCCAAGCCGAAGCCGTAGCGCCCGAACTCGTTGCCGTTGTAGAGCAAGTACACCTTGCCATCGCACTTGAATACATGCGGGTAGCACACCATATCCGAATCCCAGTCGCCCGGTGTGACGTCGAGGAGCGGATTGCCGTCGTCCCGCATCCAGTTCGCCAGATCGGCAGACCAGGCATGGCCAATGCGATAACCGCGATCCTTGTTCTTGCGGAAGTCGGAGGACTGGCGATAGCAGAAGAACATGTGATGCCTGCCATCGAACTCGATCACCGTCGGGAGCGCCTGGCTTTCGTCCGTGCCCAGGCGATCAGCGATGATGCGTCGCGCTTCTTCCTTGACCCAGTTGATGCCATCGCGGGAAACCGCGTGGCCGATCTTGTAGGTGCGATCCGGCGGCGTATCCGCCGAGAACCGCTTCCAGCCTGTGCCGAAGATGTACCACATATGAAATACGCCGGCGATGACCTTCACCAAGCCGTCACCGACGAGACAAGGCTCGTGCAGCGACGCCGCAAGCACCGGACCCGCGCCGATGCGCTGAAAGGTCAGGCCGTCGTCGCGGCTGATGGCCAAACCGATGGCGGTATCGACCGAGACCGAGACTCTGCGATTCCAGCCGCAGGTGTAGCCGTAGACCTCGTTGCCGTGGCGCATGACGCTCATCGGGAAAATCCCATGCTCGTCGAAGCAACCGAGTCCGCCGAGCGGGATGACCGGCTTGTCGGACACACGAATCAGGTCGCGCAAGTTCTTCCGCATATCGACGAATGCGATGTGGCTCAGATATTTCCCGTTGCTGTTGTCCACCGAACGGGTGGAGAAATAGATGCGCACGAAATCATCGAACACCAAGGCTTGCGGCGCTTGGGCGAACTGCACGCAGCCGCTCGGCAACGCGTGCTGCGTCGGGTCGAATATCTTGCCGAGCTTGCTCCACTTCATCGCGCCCTTCCCCTATTCCAACTTTCCATCCAACTCGGCCAGGCCGAAGCCGTGCCGACCGACCTGGTTGCCAAGGTAGGCCAGATAGGTCTTTCCATCCAGTTCGAACACGTGCGGATAGCTGATCATCTCGGCATCCCAGCCTGCTTCCGACACGTCGATGCCCGCTTTTGCATCGTCGCGCACCCAGTCGGTCAGGTTGGAACTGGAGGCATAACCGATGCGATAGCCGTACTCTTTGCCCCGGTAGTGGCTGCTGTAGCGGTAGCAGAAAAACATGTGATATTTGCTGTTGGCATGGAACACGTCCGGGCTGGCTTGTGCTTCATCTGCTTCAATGCGGCTCTCGATCAGGTCTTTGTTGACCTTATTCCAATGCATGCCGTCCGGGGACGATGCCATGCGGATCTTGTAGATCGGCTCCGCCCGGCCCTCGACCAGCTTCCACCTGCGTCCGGCGATATACCACAGATACCAGGTATCGTTGAAACGCCGGATTTTAGGTCCGCTCAACACGAACGGCTCGTCCGGTGAATACGACAACACCGGGCCGGTGCCGAGCTTGGTAAATGTCTCGCCCTCGTCGCGGCTGATCGCCACCCCGATCGCCACGTTGAACGGTACGGATTCGCAACGCGTCCAGCCAGCGTAATAGGCACGCACTTCATTGCCGTGGCGAATGACTGAAACGGGATAGGTGCCAAATTCATCGAACTCGCCCAACCCGCCCAGACTGAGTATTGGTTGTTCGCCGACGCGCCGTACCTTGAACAGATCGGCACGATCCAGGTCGGCATAGGCGGAGTAACTCACGTACTGGCCGTTCTCATCAGCCGGGGGACGGCATGAGAAGTAGACGCGCACGAAATCGTCGAATACCAGGGTGGCCGGTGCCTGAGCGAATTCCTTCAGCCAGCTGCGCCCTTGGACTTCTTGCGGCGTGAACACCTTGCCCAATTTTTTCCACTGAAACATGGTTCAGATCAACTCATAGCTGGTCAAGATGCGGGTTTGGATCGAATCGAGCGGATTGAACATCATCACGTCGATGATCGACAACCAGGGTACGAACGCATCGCGGAACTGGGGATATTCGAACGGTTTCGATTTGATGAACTTCAAGACGATGCCCTTATCCAGGAACGCCTGCTTTTCATACAGGCCCATGCCGTTGATGGCGTTCACATAGGTACTCGCGCCGACCGCTTCACACAGGGCAAGCACTTTGTCCTGATTCTTCAGGTCGTGGTCGATGGCGATGCCAGATGAGATTCTGATCTTCGTCGTGATGCCCAGACGCTCGCAGGTCCTGACTATAGAGTGGTGCAGGAAGCGAAACAGGTTCGTGTCCGGATGCCGCACGATCGCATCGACCAGTGGGAATGTCTCTGCAAAATACGGTGCACGTCCGTATGCACCCTTGAATTGGTTGAGCAATTTGTCGCGGTCGAAATCGGCCGCCAGGTCCCGTTCGCGCACATCCATATAGTCCGAAGCGCTTTTCAAGGGCAGCGAGAACGTCAGTTCCCTGCCGTTCTGCAACATGCGATTGCGGTTTATCCACCCCTTCTTCGTGTATTTGATGTTGTCATACACGATGAACTGATCCACCGCCGCGATCAGCTGGAAATAGCCGATGTAGGGGAAGAAGTATGGCTGCATGATGGCCAGCCTCATCTCGCCTCTCCCGTGGAGCCTGTCGTTTCCGATGTATCCAACGCTATTGACCCACGATGAATCCGGCAATTTCGTCAATCACCGACATCTCGAGACCAGGATAGATCGGCAGACAAAGAACTTGCTTCGCCGCCGCCGTTGCAGCGGGAAGATTTTCCCTTTTAGCCGATGGCAAGCCGCGATACATGGGGAAATCCGATATCAGGGGATAAAAATAGCGGCGAGGATGGATGCCCTTATCTTTGAGCTTCTGGTAGAGGTTGTCACGGCTGATCGGATAGTCGGCTTCGACGAGGATCGGGAAATAGGCATAGTTGGCAACTTTTTCCCCGGCATCGATCAGGCAGCGGATTCCCTTCACACCCTGGAACCGTTCACGATAGGCCGCATCAATGTTCTTGCGGCGGGCGAGGGCCTGGTCTATGTATTTCAACTGCAACAAGCCCAGGGCCGCGTTGAACTCGCTCATTTTGCCGTTGATGCCGGGTGCCACCACGGTGACTTCGCCTACATGGCCGAAGTTCTTCAGTTGATCGATGCGAACTTTGGTCTTGGGATCCGGACAGATGATGGCGCCACCCTCGAAAGTGTTGAAGACTTTCGTGGCATGAAAGCTTAATACGGATAGATCGCCATGCCGGAGGATGCTGCCCTGCGCATCTTGCACGCCAAACGCATGCGCGGCGTCGTAGATGACCTTGAGGTTGTAGTTGTCGGCGATCTTCTGGATAGCCTCAACATCACAAGGGTGTGCGTAGCAATGCACCGGCATAATGGCCGTGGTTTGCGGTGTGATGGCAGATTCGATCTTCGCTGGATCAAGGTTGAGCGTGTTCGGGTCGATGTCCACGAACACCGGCTTGATGCCGTTCCATAGCAAGGAATGGGAGGTTGCGACGAATGAATAAGGCGTGGTGATCACTTCGCCCGTGATGCGCAGCGCCTGCAGTGCCGTGACCAAGGCAATGGTGCCGTTGGTGAACAAGCTTATATGCTTGACGCCCAGGTGGTCGCACAGTGCCTGCTCAAGCTGATGGTGAAACGGGCCACCGTTGGTGAGTATCTTGTTTTCCCATATTTTTTCCAAATAGGGAATGAATTCTTCCAGAGGCGGAAGAAACGGTTGGGTTACATAGATATCTTTAGTCATCGCATCGTTTCCCGTTGTCGTCGACCGCGGTTATCCCGATTTCGCCGGACTGCAATCGCTCGGCGCCCGCCATCGCCGGAGTCTACCGCAAGCGCTGGCAGGTCGAGACCCTCTCCAAGCGGATCAAGCAGAATCGGTCGATCAGGCATTTCTTCGGCAACTCCATCAACGCCGTCGAGTCGCAAATCTGGAACGCCGGACAGATGTGATACCTGGCAAGAAAGTCCAGTCAGCGCGGGCGACGCCTCCGCGCCTTGCGCTACTCGTAGCGCAGCGCCTCGATCGGCAGCAGCCTGGAGGCTTTGCGCGCCGGATAGAAGCCGAAAAATATCCCGATGGCCGCGGCGAAACCCACCGCGAGCACCACCGAGGCGGGCGACAGGCTGGTGCGCCAGCCCGCGAACTGGCCGATTGCGAGCGAGCCGCCGAGGCCGAGCGCAATGCCGAGCAGCCCGCCGATCAAGGACAGGGTCACGGCCTCGACCAGGAACTGCTTGAGGATGTCGTTGGCGCGCGCGCCGACCGCCATCCTGAGGCCGATTTCGCGCGTGCGCTCGGTCACCGACACCAGCATGATGTTCATGATGCCGATGCCGCCGACCAGCAGCGACACCGAGGCGACGGCCGCGAGCAGCAGCGCCAGCACCTTGCTCGAAGCCTCCTGCGCCTGCAGGATTTCGGTGAGGTTGCGGATGGTGAAGTCGTCATCGGCGCCCGGCTGCAGCTTGTGCCGCTGGCGCATCAGTTCGCGGATCCTGTCCTCGGCTTCCTTCATGTCCTGGCCGTCGCGCACCTTGACCGAGATCACGCCCACGCGCCGCAGCTTGCCCTGCGGGTTGCCGAACAGGCGGTTCCTCGCGGTCGTCAGCGGCACCAGAATGACGTCGTCCTGGTCCTGTCCCATCATGCTTTGCCCCTTCTTGTCGAGCACGCCGACGATGGTGAACGGGACTTTGCGGATGCGCACCTGCTGGTCCACCGGATCGGCATCGCCGAAGAGTTGCTTCGCCACGCTCTGGCCGACGAGCGCAACCTTGCCGGCGCCGCTCACCTCCTGCGGCTCGAAGCCGCGGCCGGAAACGATGGGCCAGTCGCGCACCTCCAGGTATGCGGGCGTCACCCCTTGAATCACCGTGGACCAGTTGTTGTTTCCGGCCACGATCTGGCCGCTGCCGCGGCTGGACGGCGCCGATGCCTGGACCTCCTGCACCTCGCGCATGATCGCCCAGGCGTCGTCCTCGGTCAGGGTCTGCGCGGAGCTGCCGCCCAGGCGCACTCCGCCCGAGGTGGTCGAGCCCGGGATGATAATCATCAGGTTGGAGCCCAGGCTCTTGATCTGCTCCTCTACGCGCGCCTGCGCGCCGCCGCCGACTGCGATCATGGTGATCACCGCGCCGACGCCGATGATGATGCCGAGCATGGTGAGGATGGAACGCAGCTTGTTTACCCTGAGTGCGCGCAAGGCGATGCGAAGCGTGGCGAGCAGGTCCATTCAATCCACCGTCGCCGGCGCCGCGGCCCGGGCGAGCATCGACTCGCCGTCACTGATCGTCTGCACCGGATGATCCTCGACCACCAGGCCGTCGCGGAAATGGATGTTGCGCCCGGCGAAAGTCGCGATGTCCTGCTCGTGGGTGACGATCACCACGGTCATGCCGTCGCGATTGAGCTTTTGCAGCAGAGCCATCACTTCCAGGCTGGTGCGCGAATCGAGCGCCCCGGTCGGCTCGTCGGCGAGGATCAGCACCGGGTTGTTCACCAGAGCGCGTGCGATTGCCACGCGCTGCTGCTGGCCGCCCGAGAGCTGGGCCGGATGATGGTGCATGCGATCGGCGAGGCCGACCTGCGCCAGCCGCTTTTTCGCGCGCTCGTGGCGCTCGGCGGCGGGCACGCCGGCGTACAGCAGCGGCAGCTCGACATTGTCCAGCGCGCTGGTGCGCGGCAGCAGGTTGAACTGCTGGAATACGAAGCCGATGCGCTTGTTGCGGATCGCGGCCAGCGCGTCGCCGGAGAGCGCCGAAATCTTTTCGCCGGCGAGAATGTAGTCGCCGCGGGTAGGGCTGTCGAGGCAGCCGACCAGGTTCATGAACGTCGATTTGCCCGAGCCCGACGGCCCCATGACGGCGACGAACTCGTTTTCCTGTATGGACACCGTTACGCCGCGCAGCGCGGCCACGATCTGCTCCCCGACCAGGTATTCCTTGACCAGGTCTGTGGTCCGGATCAGCGCCTCAGTCATGCTGCATCGCGCCGGGATGGCGTCCGGATTTGCGCTCGCGCGGAAATGAGGTTCGCATCGATCGCCGCTTCCGGTTAGAACGGCAAACGCGGCCCGCTCGGGCGCGCCGCGCCGGCGCTGCCTGTCTGCGCCGCGCCGACGATGACCTGGTCGCCTTCCTTGAGTTCGCCGCCCACGAGTTCGGTCATGCTGCCATCGGAAAGGCCCGTGCGCACGTTGACCATACGCGGCTGGCCGCCGGCGTCGGGCACGAACACGCGTCCGCGCCCCGCGCTCGTGCCGGCTGCGCGGCCGGCGGATTCGGCGACGATCTCTTCGTATTTCTGCTTCTGTTCCGGTTTTAGAATTTCCGTGATTTTGGCGCGCATCTCGCTGCGCGCGCGCTCGCCCGTCTTGGCGCGATCGGCTTCGGGCAGCTCGCGCAGCGCGGTGAGCCTCTGCCGCAGCTCGGCGAAAATCGGCTCCAGCCTGGCCTGCTGGTCCGCGTCGAGATTGAGCGCGGTGACCAGGCGTTGGCGCAGTTGCTGCCCCGAGTTGCCGCCGGCTGCCGCAGTCGGCGCAGGCCCGTCGGTGGCGCCCGCCGCGCCGGTCTCGCTGAAACCCGCCGGCCGGAAGCGCAAGGCGGCATTGGGCAGCTTGAGCACGCTGTCGCGCTGGTCGGTGGTGATGCGCACATTCGCCGTCATCCCCGGCAACAAGCGCAGATCCGGGTTCGCTGCCGAAATCACCACGGTGTAGGTGACCACGTTCTGCACCACCAGCGCCGCCTTGCGCACCTGCATGATCTTGCCGTTGAAGGTGCGGCCCGGAAAGGAGTCGACGGTAAAAGTCGCGTTCTGGTCGCCCTTGACGCGCCCGACATCGGCTTCGTCGATCGAGGCTTCGACCTGCATTTCGCGCAGATTTTGCGCGATCTGGAACAGTTCGGGCGCCTGCAGGCTCGCCGCCACCGTCTGGCCCGCATCGACGCTTCTCTTGATTACCACGCCGTCGACCGGCGCGCGGATGATGGTGCGGTCCAGGTCGACCCTGGCCTGGGCCAGTTGCGACTCGCGCTGCTTGACCACCGCTTCCGCGTTTTTCGCCTGCGCCTCGGCCACCGCCAGCTGCGCGCGCGCCGTCTTGAGCTGTTCCTGCGCGCCGTTGTACACGGCCAGGGCTTTGTCGCGGTCGGCCGCGGAAACGAAGCCCTTTTCGACCAGCATCTGCTTGCGCTCGTAATCACGCTTGACGTCGGCCAGATTGACCTCGCTGCGCGACACCTCGGCGCGCTGCGCGCCCACGCCCGCCATCTGCGTCAGGACCGTCGCCCTGGTCGCCTCGAGGTCGGCCATTGCCTGGCGCACCCTGAGTTCGAACGACTCCGGGTCGATGCGCGCGATTACCTGGTTTTTCTTCACCACCGAGTTGAAATCGACGAACAGTTCCTTGATCTGCCCCGAGACCTGTGAGCCCACCAGCACCGACACCACCGGATTGAGGGTGCCCGTGGCGGACACTGCTGCCGTGATCGGGCCTTTCTCGACCTTGCCGAGCCGATACGCCGCCTGTTCGCTTTTGTTCGAAGCGTAGCGGTAAACGCCGAAGGCCGCGCCCGCCAGGACTGCGGCAGCCAGGATCAACAGCAGGGTCTTTTTCATCTTCTTTGCAGGCCAGGCGCAGGGAAACGCAAGTTTACCATGCAGCATCACGGCGACGTTGTTACCAAATGTATCGGGCTTGTCCCGATTGTGCCGCCGGCGCTCATTCGCGCAGGCAACTCGCCGAGCGTGCGGCGCGCGATTCAGGCTTGCGGACTAAGGTAATGCCCGGACTTCCCGCCTTTTTTCTCAAGCAGCCGTATGGCCTCCATGCGCATGCCGCGATCCACTGCCTTGCACATGTCGTAAATGGTGAGCAGGCCCAGGCTGACCGCGGTCAAGGCCTCCATTTCGACGCCGGTACGGCCCAGGGTTTCCACCGTAACAGTAAGGATGATGCCGCAGCCGGCGGTATCCGGTTCGAATTCGGCGCCGACGCGGGTCAGCGCCAGCGGGTGCGCCAGCGGAATCAGCTCCGCGGTGCGCTTTGCCGCCTGGATCGCGGCCACGCGCGCCACCCCGAGCACATCGCCTTTTTTTGCCGTGCCCTCGAGGATCAGGCGCAAGGTTGCCGGCTGCATGCGGATAGAGCCGCAGGCGCGGGCGCTGCGGCGCGTTTCGGCCTTGCCGCCGACATCGACCATGTGCGCCTGGCCGCGCGTGTCGAAATGAGTGAGCTTTTTCGCCTTTGCGGGGGAACTTCGTTTCATAGCGGAGTATCATATCATCATGCGTATCAGCAGCTTGCTCGCGTTGTTTGTGGCGGTCATCCCGCCTGTCCTGGCCGAGGGCCTGCCCGATCTGGGCGACACGGCGCAACTCGCGCTCACGCCGCAAATGGAACGCCGCGTGGGCGAGTCGATCATGCGCGACATTCGCCTGCACGATCCCGCCTTCGACGACGATCCGGAGGCCACCGAATACCTCAACGTCCTCGGCAATCGCCTGGTGTCCAACAGCCAGGATACGCGCCAGGACTTCGAGTTCTTCCTGGTAAGGGATCCCACACTGAACGCATTCGCGCTGCCGGGCGGCTACATCGGCGTGCATACCGGGACGATCGTGAACGCACAGAGCGAATCGGAGCTGGCAGCGGTGCTGGCGCACGAAATTGCGCACGTGACCCAGCACCACATGGCGCGCATGGTCAGCAAGCAAGGGCAGTTGTCGGTGGCAATGCTGGCGGCAATGGCGCTGGCGATCATTGCCCGCGACTCCCAGGTGGGGTCGGCTGCAGCGGCAATCGGGCAGGCGGGCGTGATCACTGCGCAGATCGGTTTTACGCGCGAGTTCGAGCGCGAAGCCGACCATATCGGCTTCCCGATCCTGGAGAAATCCGGTTTCGACGTGCGCGCCATGCCGTCGTTTTTCCTGCGCATGCAAAAGGCGGGGCGCTTGTACGAAAACAACGCCCCGGCTTATTTGCGTACCCACCCGGTCACCACGGAGCGCATCGCCGACGCGCAGAACCGGATTCAGGGGCTGGCGTACAGGCAGATGCCCGACAGCCTCGACTTCCAACTGGTGCGCGCCAAGCTGCGCGCCGGCCAGGGCACGCCGCGCGATGCGTTGGCGCAGCTCGAGGGCGACCTGCAGGACAAGAAATTCAGCAACGAAATTGCGGCGCACTATGGTTTGGCCGCGGCCTTGTTGCGCGCGCGCGAACCGGTTCGCGCCGCGGCGGAACTCGCACCGCTGTTGCGTTCCACCGAGCATCCCATGCTTGTGGGGCTGGCTGCGCGCATCAAGCGGGCCAATGGCGATGACAAGGGCGCGCTCGTCGTGCTGAAGCAGGCGCTCGTGCGCTATCCCAACAACCGCGCGCTCAACTATGCCTGCATCGAGGCGCTGCAGCAGCTCGGGCAGAATCGCGATGCGGCGGCGCTTCTGGACGAGCAGCTCAGGAATCATCCGCGCGATGCGCGGCTGTACGCGCTGCAGGCGAAGAACTATGCGTCCCTGGGCAAGCGGCTGCTGCAGCACCAGGCACAGGCCGAGGCCTATGTGCTGCAGGGCAGCCTGCCCGCGGCGATCGAGCAGTTGCAGCTGGCGCAAAAAAGCGGCGACGGCGACTTCTATCAGCTTTCCAGCGTCGAGGCCCGGCTGCGCGATCTGCGCCAGCGCTTGGTGCAGGAGATGAAAGAGAAGAAAGAGAATAAGTGAGGCTAAAGCCCCTGGTGCCGTAGAACCCGCAACAAAAGTCATTTTGTTGCGAGCCGACTTAGGAGAGCACGAGCGGAGGCGACCCGAAGGTCGCGATCCCCCTTCCTCGGTCCCGCTTGACGGGAGAGGAGAAAGCCCCCCCACCTCTTCGGGTGGTCCCGACCTTCGGTCTCCCACACCTCTTCGGGTGGTCCCGACCTTCGGTCTCCCACCCTCGGGGGATATCCCCTCGTGTTGGTACAGACTCTTAGGCCGGCTAGCCCGCTTTGCCGGGCGCTTCGAAATACGCCTCGTACAGCAGATCGAAAGTCATCTCGGTTTCGGCCAGCAGCTGGTTCTCGTTCTCGGTGCGGCGCACGGCGCCTTGCAGCAGCGTCTGCACCCCCGCGGCTTCGGCTACATTGGCACCGCCCTGGTTGAGGGCGTGGATGAGGGTGCCGATGCGCGCGAGCGCAGCGTTCTTGTCCAGCTTGAAGCCGGCGAGAATCTCCTCGAACGTGACCTTGTCCCTGGTGTTGCAAAAGGCGGCGCCGGCGTAGCCGTAGCCGATTGCGCCCGCCGGGCACTCCTGGTTCTTGTCCAGCCACAGAAGCCGGGCTTCCGGGTCGATGAAGCGCCGGATCAGCCAGGCCGAGGCCAGCTGATCGGCCCATAGCGGCTTGCGCGTCGCCCACACGCGCTGGAAATACAGCTTTCCGGTGGCATCGGGCGCACCGCTTTTCTTCTGCGCGTCGGGGAACATCAGCGCGTGCACCGTCTGCTCGGTCTCGGCCAGGGCGCGTGCCGCGCGCTCCTTCGATTCCGACGGGAAGAAATCAAGCGTGCTGATGGTCTTGAAGTCGCGCTTGTGCTTGTTGAGCAGGCGCATGATGGACACCGGGTCGGAGAAGTCGACGGCGGACTTGAGGCTTTCCACGTTCTTGATCAACTCGTCGTACTTGTGCGTGCGGTCGAACAGGCCGAGGAACCGCTGCGTTTGCGCCTCGTCCAGGCTGTTGACCGAGAGCAGGTGGGCCGAACCGCTGAGGCGCGCTATGTGGTCGCCGAGGCTGGTCAGGCCCTGGCGTGCTGCCGGCGTGTCGGGCAACAGGAATACGCCGTCGCGCAGCACCGCGCAGCCCAGCGATTCAAGCGTGCGCAGCACGCGCATGCGCGCCGCCGGGTCTTCCGTCGGCAGGGTGGTGACGTAGGCGAGCCAGCGCGCGGCTCCGGCCCTGGCGCTTTCCCCGGCCATGGCTAGCGGCCCGACCCCGTCCGGAGGGCAACGCATTGCACCGCGGCGCCCTTGCTTTGCGCGAAACGGCTATCGCTGGCCGCGAACGCATGGTCCATGCTTCTCCCCCCCTTGGTAGGCAATATTATCAATTTAGACAAGCCGCTTCCAGCCATAACCGCGTTAATCAGCCTGCCTTATCAGCAAATCAAAATCTCTGGCTTGTGAGCTCGCCCGCCACTGCGCACAATAGATGCAATTTCGTTGTCGCGAGCCTGCGCGTTCAGGCCACGGCGCAACCAGCAAGCTAACACGAATAAAGAGGCAGAAACATGTCCAAACTGGTCCAACCTCACGGGGGAGAATCGCTCAAACCTTTGCTGCTGGCAGGCGCTGCGCTGAAAGCGGAACTGGCGCGGGCCAAGGGACTGCCCCGGCTGCGCGTGTCCTCGCGCGAAAAAGGCGATCTCATCATGCTCGGCATCGGCGGTTTCAGCCCGCTCGAGGGTTTCATGACCCAACTCGACTGGGAGGGGGTCTGCGACGGCTACCGCATGGCGAGCGGCCTGTTTTGGCCGATACCGATCACGCTTTCGGCCGACAAGCCTACTGCCGAGGGCATCAAGACGGGCAGCGAACTCGCGCTCGTCGACCCCGATTCGGACGAGATCCTCGCGACCATCAAAGTGACCGAGAAATACGCGATCGACAAGGCGCACGAATGCATGTCGGTGTTTCGCACCACGGACGATGCGCACCCGGGCGTGAAAATGGTCCAGGCGCAGGGCGAGGTCAACCTCGCCGGTCCGGTCAAAGTGCTCTCCGACGGCGGTTTCAAGGCGAAGTACGGCGCCCTGTTCATGACCCCGGCCGAGACCCGCGCCGAGTTCGAACGCCTCGGCTGGTCGAAGGTGGCCGCGTTCCAGACGCGCAATCCCATGCACCGCTCGCACGAGTACCTGGCCAAGGTGGCGATCGAAACCTGCGACGGCGTGCTGGTGCATTCTCTGCTGGGCGCGCTCAAGCCTGGCGACATTCCCGCCGAGGTGCGCACCGAGGCCATCGGGGTGCTGATCGACAAGTACTTCGTCAAGAACACCGTGGTGCAGGCGGGCTACCCGCTCGACATGCGCTATGCCGGCCCGCGCGAAGCGCTGCTGCACGCCTTGTTCCGCCAGAACTACGGCTGCTCGCACCAGATCGTCGGCCGCGACCATGCCGGCGTGGGCAGCTATTACGGCCCGTTCGATGCGCACCATGTTTTCGACGAGATCCCGAAAGGGTCCCTGGAGACCCAGCCGCTCAAGATCGACTGGACTTTCTGGTGCTACCAGTGCGGCGGCATGGCTTCCGCGCGCACCTGTCCGCACGAGGAGAAGGACCGGCTCAACGTGTCGGGGACCAAACTGAGGAAGTGGCTGTCCGAAGGCAGCCCGGTGCCGGCCGAGTTCAGCCGTGCGGAGGTGCTCGCGATTCTGCGGACGTACTATGCCGGGCTCGAAGCGCACGAGAAAGTGGAAGTGAAGCTGGCGGGGCATTCCGCGCGCTAGCTGGAAAATTGGCTTGGTTAACTGAATTTGTTTTTTTCCTAGGAGGTAGTAACGATGCCGACATTCGTCCGTACCGAAAAATGCGACGGCTGCAAGGGGCAGGACAAGACCGCGTGCATGTACATCTGCCCGCATGACCTGATGCATCTGGACCGGGACGGCTCCGTCACCGGCCATGCGATGAAGGCCTACAACGTGGAGCCGGAGCAGTGCTGGGAGTGCTATTCCTGCGTCAAGATCTGCCCGCAGAACGCGATCGAGTGCCGCCATTACGCCGACATCGTGCCGCTGGGCGCGTCGGTGCAGCCGTTGCGCGGAACCGATTCCATCATGTGGACCATCAAGTTCAGGAACGGCACGATGAAGCGTTTCAAGTTCCCGATCCGCACCACGCCGGAAGGCTCGGCCGATCCCTACGGCGGCAAGCCGAAGGCGAATATGGCCGACATCGCCAATGACGAAGTGCTGTTCACCAAGAGCTTGCACGCGGGCGACCGCAGCCAGTTCGTAAAGGCGTAAGAAACCAATCGGGGAGCTTGCGGAGTGAAACCGGGTGAAGTCTGCATCCGGTGCTTGCGCTTCAGGCTGCAACTTTTTTGCGGCAGAGGGCTACAGGGTTTAGCCCAAGCCGAATTGAGAAAGGGAAACTGCAATGGCTGAATATACGTTTGGCAATCCGGAAGTGATCGAAGAAGAAGTCGATATGCTCATCATCGGCGGCGGCATGGCCGCCTGCGGCACCGCATTCGAGGTTCCGCGCTGGATCGAAGGCACCGGCCTCAAGGTGAAGCTGGTCGACAAGGCCGCGCTGTCGCGCTCGGGCGCGGTGGCGCAGGGCCTGTCGGCGATCAATACCTACCTTGGCGAAAACGACCCATCCGACTACGTGCGCTACGTGCGCAACGACCTGATGGGCATCGTGCGCGAAGACCTGATCTACGACGTCGGCCGCCATGTCGACGACTCGGTGCACAATTTCGAGGACTGGGGCCTGCCGATCTGGAAAGCCCAGGGCGACGAGGAAAAATCGCTGCGCAACGGCGGCAAGCCGGTGCGTTCGGGCCGCTGGCAGATCATGATCAACGGCGAGTCCTACAAGTGGATCGTGGCCGAGGCGGCGAAGAAGGCGCTCGGCATGGACAACATCCAGGAACGCGTGTTCGTCGTGCGCCTGATCAACGACAAGAACGACCCGACCCGCATCGCGGGCGCGGCGGGCTTTTCGGTGCGCGAGCACAAGCTCTACATTTACAAATTCAAGGCCTGCATGCTCGCCGCCGGCGGCGCGGTGAACGTGTTCCGCCCGCGCTCGGTGGGCGAGGGCGGCGGTCGCGCCTGGTTCCCGGTGTGGAACGCCGGCTCGACCTATTCGATGGCGGCGGAAGCCGGCGCCGAGATGACCATGATGGAGAACCGCTTCGTGCCGGCGCGCTTCAAGGACGGTTACGGCCCGGTGGGCGCATGGTTCCTGCTGTTCAAGGCCAAGGTGATGAACGGCATGGGCGAGGATTACAACGCGCTGCGCGGCGACGTCATCAAGGACGAAAAGCGCTTCGGCAAATACGGCCAGGGCGTGCCGGGCACCTGCCTCCGGAACCACATCATGATCGAGGAGATGATCAACGGCCGCGGGCCGATCTTCATGGACACCCCGGCGGCGCTGGCCAAACTCAGTGAGAAAATGACGCCGAAGGAGATGAAGCACCTCGAAGCCGAGGCCTGGGAGGACTTCCTCGACATGACCATCAGCCAGTGCGGCATCTGGGCGGGCGAGAACATCGAGCCGGACAAGACCATGTCGGAGATCATGCCGACCGAGCCGTACCTGCTCGGTTCGCACTCGGGTTGCGCCGGCCTGTGGGTGTCCGGCCCGACCGACCTGCCCGGCGTCCCCAAGGAATGGTCCTGGGGCTATCGCAGCATGACCACGGTGAAGGGCCTGTTCTCCGCCGGCGACGGCGTCGGCGCTTCGGGCCACAAGTTCTCCTCCGGTTCGCACGCCGAAGGGCGCATTGCCGGCAAGGCGATGGTCAAGTTCTGTCTCGACAACAAGGACTGGAAGCCGGAACTCGACCGCAGCACGCAGGAGCTCGTCGACGAGATCTACAAGCCGGTGCGCACTTTCCTCGAGCACAAGGACTACACTACCGCGATCGACATCAACCCGAACTACATCACGCCCAAGATGCTGCAGTTCCGCCTGCAGAAAATCATGGACGAGTACGTCGCCGGCGTGGGTACCTTCTATCGCACCAACAAGAAGCTGCTCGAGATCGCGGAATTCAAGCTCGAAATGCTGAAGGAAGACTCGCTCAAGATGCGCGCCAAGGACCTGCACGAGCTGCTGCGCGCCTGGGAGAACTACCACCGCATCATGTCCGCCGAGGCGCACATGAAACACATCCAGTTCCGCGAGGAAACCCGCTATCCTGGCTTCTACTACCATTGCGATTACAACTACATCGACGACGTGAACTGGAAATGCTTCAGCAATTCCACCTATGACAAGAAGACGAAGAAGTGGGCGCTGAAGAAAGTGCCGTACGTGCAGGTAATCAAGTAGCCTCTGCGCTGATCAAACGCTAGTCCAGTCGGGGGTCTGGGTGTAATCTACCCAGGCCCCCTGTTTTTTTGGCCGCACAACCGGACACCACCATGAGTATCGACATACGCCTGCCACCGCCCGAACCCGGGCCGGACCAGCCCATGACCAAGCAATACAGCGATCCCAGCCCGGTCACCCCGGTCCAGCCGGTGCAGCTTGGGCCGGACGATACCTTTCAGTTCAGCTGCCACAAGGGCATCGCCTGCTTCAACAAGTGCTGCTCGAACATCGACATCATGCTCGCGCCCTACGACATCCTGCGCCTGAAAAAGCGCCTCGGGCTCTCCTCGCGCGACTTTCTCGACAAATACACGCGCGATTTCGCCATGGACGGCCACGGCATGCCGGGGCTGAAACTCGCGACCAAGGACGAGTCTCCGGCTTGCGTGTTCCTCACACCCGAGGGTTGCGGGGTGTACGCGGACCGGCCCTCTGCCTGCCGCTACTACGCGCTCGGCCTGCTGTCGATGCGCAAGAAAGACTCGCCCACCGACGAGGATTCTTATTTCGTGGTGAAAGAGGACCATTGCCTGGGCCACCTGGAGGCGAAGACGCAGACGGTGCGCGACTACCGCAAGGAACAGGGGCTGGAGGACTACGACGCGATCAATCGCGAGTGGCGCCAGATCGTGCTGAAGAAGCGCTCCAGCGGCCCGACCATAGGCAAGCCCTCCGAGCGCAGCATGGAGTTGTTCTTCCTCGCGAGCTACAACCTGGACGGTTTTCGCGATTTCATCTCCACGCCCGGCTTCACCGATCTGTTCGAACTCGATCCCGTGGAAAAGGAGGCCCTGCTGGCGAACGACGAGGCGCTGTTGCGCTTTGCGTTCCGCTTCCTCAAGCAGGCGCTGTTCGGGGAGATCACCATACCAATACGGGCCGACGCGGCGGAAAAGCGGCGCGAGCGCTATCGCCAGAGAGTGGAGCAGGCCGAGCGCGATGCCGCCGAACGCAAGACTATGGATCAGGACGCGCAGTACGAAAGCCTGAAGCACGAGAGCCAGGACGACTAATGAACAGGCTGCGAACCCATGCGGCCTCCCCGGTGTACGAGACAGGCGCGGTCACGGCTGCCTTGTAAAGTGGCTACGGGTTTTGCAGCGAGTCGGTGGACGTACGCATCCATGTGGTAGTGCTTCGCGCGCAATCGGTCATCCGGCGAGTCCACGGGGCGCAAGCTCGGTGGCTGGGATGAAGCCGACGTTGGCGCGGTTGGAAATGACGCTTCGGTTGGCGTGCAGTGGCGGTATGCTTTGCACATTGACTCAATCTGCCGAACCGCCGTATACGTGATCCGTTCGTACGGTGGCGTGGGAGGGGGGAGCCGCGAGGCTTCTCCCTATCCTGAATAGACTCCTGCGGTTGCATCGGACGCAGAATAGGGAGTAATCTGGCCGCATGGAAATTTCAGTCATCTCCTGCAGCCCCGATGTAATGGGTGGCACCCCGGTCTTTGCGGGCACTCGGGTACCTGTACAGACGCTCCTTGACTACCTTGAAGGCGGAGAGTCCATTGACGAGTTTCTCGCCGGTTTTCCTTCAGTCACTCGAGAGCAGGTCGTCAGTTTCCTCGAACAGGCGAAAGACCGTCTAGTCGCCGCTGCTTCGTGAAGGTATTCGTCGACGAATGCGTTGACTGGCGGCTCTCGCGCGATATCGTAGGTCACGAGGTCAAGACGGCGCGCCAGATGGGGTGGTCGACAATCAAGAATGGGGAGTTACTTGCGCTCGCCGCCAAGGCGTTTGACGTATTTGTCACTGTCGACCGGAATCTCTCCTTTCAACAGAATCTCCCCGCCTTTTCTATCGCGGTCATCGTACTACGCGCACCGTCCAACCGGCTCGCTGATTTGAAGCTTCTCATCCCGGAACTGCTTACATGCATTCCCGGCGCCAAGAAAGGCGCTGTAGGGTATGTGGGAGTCTAACTTCAGGTCGAACGGACGGGCCACCAGCGTAGCGCTGCTGCAACCGTCCGTTCTGGCCCGCCGTTCACCAAGACTATGGGGAACGGCGCTATTGCGTGCTTGGCTTCATCGAGGATCGCCTGCATAGCGTGGTGTTCACACCCCGCGAGGGAAAGCCTCGCGGTCATCAGTCTGCGTAAAGCTAATAGGCGAGAGGTGAAGAGATATGAAAAAGCGACCCAAATCCAAGAAAGCCATCCGCGATAATCCGGAATGGACCACGAAGATGATTGCTGAGGCCCGCCCGGCGAAAGAAGTTTTGCCCAAGCTCTTTGGCGCCCGCACCGCGGCCGCCATGCTAAAGTCACGTGGACGTCCCAAGTCTCCGGAATCAAAAGTTGCAATTAGTCTTAGGTTGTCGCCCGATACGCTGGCGCGATGGAAGGCTACTGGCCCAGGTTGGCAGACACGCATGGCGAATGTCCTGCGTGAATCAGTGTAGGTGCAGTCCAACCATGCGTCGCAGTGGACGCGCATGAAGCCGTGCGCCGCTGAACGCAAACGCTATGCCGCCGTAGGCCGACGCAGGTTGTTGCGCGGTGCGCAACAGCGTATGATGGACTATGGTCAAAACATTCCGGCACAAGGGGCTGCAGAAGTTTTTTGAGTCAGGAAGTTTGGCCGGGATCCAGCCGCATCACGCTCCTCGGCTGCGAATGCAACTCGCGGCCTTGGATACGGCCCAGCAAATCGAGGACATGAGCATCCCGGGTTTCCGCCTTCATCCATTGAAGGGGCGGGAAAAGGGTCGCTGGTCCATCTGGGTTAACGGAAGCTGGCGGCTGACCTTTGAATTCCGCGACGGCGATGCTTACATTCTGGACTATGAGGATTACCACTGATGGCTATGCACAACCCGCCCCACCCGGGAGAGTTCATCACTCGGGTCTATCTTGAACCCAACGATCTGAGCGGTCGGGAACTCGCGCTAAAGCTCGGGGTGGCTGCTTCGACGCTGAGCCGCATACTGAAAGGTTCGAGTGCAGTGACTCCGGAGATGGCGCTTCGGCTCTCCAAGGCGCTCGGACGTACGCCCGAGAGCTGGCTCGCCATGCAATACAACTATGATCTGTGGCATGCGCGGCGGCGAGTTAAGCTTGCCGATGTCGAGAAAATAAAACTCACCGCGGCATAGCGAGCCTTTGCACCCGACCCTCTGGAGCGGCGCCGCGCGCCGCCCCTCGTCCGGGTGAATGGCAGGTTGGGCCGCATTTACGAGACACCTCAGAGCCTCCTGCGAGTAGCTTACTTCGGGTACACACGCATGAACACCACGCTCACCGCCCTGACAGGATTCATCGCATGAACGTTGTTCCGAATGTACACATGAACGATCCGCGCCATACGTGCCGGCTCGACGCCGACCTCGAGTGCATCGAAACCGAGCCCTACTACGAGCCGGTGGGCGGCGAGGTGGCGCTGTTCGAGGCGGCCTGGGCGAGCCGGGTGCCGGTGCTGCTCAAGGGCCCGACCGGCTGCGGCAAGACGCGCTTCGTCGAACACATGGCCTGGCGCCTGGCGCGGCCGCTGGTGACGGTGTCCTGCCACGACGACCTCACCGCCTCCGACCTCGTGGGGCGCTACCTGATCGTCGATAACCAGACGGTGTGGGTGGACGGGCCGCTCGCGCGCGCGGTGCGCTCGGGCAGCCTCTGTTATCTCGACGAAATCGTCGAAGCGCGCAAGGACACCACCGTGGTGATCCACCCGCTCGCCGACAGCCGCCGCATCCTGCCGATGGAAAAGCGCGGCGAACTGCTGCGCGCACCGGCGGAATTCATGCTGGTCCTGTCCTACAACCCGGGCTACCAGAGCGTGCTGAAGGAATTGAAGCATTCGACGCGGCAGCGCTTCGTCGCGATCGAGTTCGACTACCCGCGCGCCGACCTCGAGGCGAGGATCGTTGTCACCGAGACCGGTATCGACGACTCCACCGCCGCTCGCCTGGTGAAATTCGCCGCCATGACGCGCAACCTCAAGGGCAGCGGCCTGGACGAAGGCGCGAGCACGCGCCTGCTGGTGCACGCGGCGCAGCTGATGCAGCGCGGCGTGGCGCCGCGCGCCGCCTGCGCCGCGGCGATTTCGCTCGCCTTGAGCGACGACCCGGAAATGCTCGCCGCGATCGACGAACTCGCGTCGGCGGTATTCTAGAAAAAGTCTCCAAGGCCTTCCCAGGCAAGGCGCTGACCATGGCCGGACTCACGCCGCTCTCGCTGGCCGAACTCGAGGAAAAACTCGACGACATCCTTTGTGCCGCGCTGTCGTCGCGGCGCAGCGCCGCTGCGGTTGCGGCGGGCATCGCGCCGCTGCCTCGCGCGCAGCAGGATTTCGTGCTCGCCTGGGCCCAGGTCGCGGCGCAGAACGTGGCCGAGCTCGGCTACCAGTTCACGGCGCAGGCGCCGCAGGCCCTCGCCTTGTTCGGCCGCAGCGGCACCGAGAAGTGGCTGCTGCGCGCCCTCGACGCCTACGACAAGGAGGGCCTGTACCCGGCCTGCGCCGCGCTGAAGGATCTGGCCGGCTTCAAGCGCCGCACTGACGCCGCCGGGGAGGGCGTGGCGCTCGCCGAGGTGGCGCGCGTGCTCGAACTGTTCCTGCGCGGCCTCGCCGGGCGCAGGCTGCAGCTCGAAGCCGCAGGCGACACCTGGACCGACACGGAAACGATTTTCCTGCCCGAGCGCATCGCCCGCTACCCTGCGCGCGAGCAGAACTTCCGCCTGTACAAGGCGATCGCGGTGCATCACTGGGCGCAGGCGCGTTACGGCAGTTTCAATCTCGATCTTGCGCCAGTGCTGGCGGGCTACGCGGTGCCCGAGCGCGCCCTTGCGTGGCTCAACCTGCTCGAGGCGCTCCGGCTGGAGCGCCAGATGGCACGCGGCTTCCCGGGCCTCGCTGCCCTGCTCGCGTCGCTCCGCCCGGAGCTTCCGGCTAGCCTCGTTGCGGCCAAGGAACGTTTGTCGCAGGCCGACAGCTCGGTCGCCGACAGCGTTTTGCTGCTGCGCGAGTTCTATCCGCTGCCGCTGCCCGAACCGTTCCCTTGGATGGGCAGCCTGCATCCTGAGCGCGCGGCCGAGGTGCGCGGGGAGCGCATCACGAACGAGCGGCGCGCGCTGTATACCGCCCTCGATCAATTGCGCCAGGCCGCGCTGGCGGAGCAGCCCGAATTGCAGGCAGGCCAGGCCGAGCTCGAGGTGGAGAGTTCGCTCGAAACCCTGGAGTTCGAGCTGCAGATCGACGGCGAGGCGGTGGTGCCGCCGGAGGAAGTCGCCAGGCTGATGCGCTCCATCATCCAGGACTTCGGCGAGATCCCGGAGGAGTACCTGCTCGCCTCCGGCCCCGGCGCTTACGCGGCCGAGTCCTTGCCCGAGACTGAGGCCGCAGCCGGGCTGGGCGAATCGCGCGCCGCGGGCGGCAGGCTCTACGACGAGTGGGATTTCCGCCGGCGCGACTACCGCAAGGACTGGTGCGTGCTGTTCGAGTCCGACGTGCTGCCGGGCGATCCGGGCTACGTCGCCGCGGTGCGCGCGCGCTACGCGGGCCAAATCGCGCAACTGCGGCGGCGCTTCGAGGCGCTGCGCGGCGAGGACCGGCTGCTGCGGCGCCAGATGGAGGGCGAGGATATAGACTTCGACGCCGTGGTCGAGGCCTATGCCGACCGCGCGAGCGGCATCGAGCCTTCCGAGCGCCTGTTCGTGCAGCGCCGGCGCAGCGAACGCAACATCGCCGTCATGTTCATGGTCGACATGAGCGGCTCGACCAAGGGCTGGATCAACGCGTGCGAGCGCGAGGCGCTGGTGCTGTTGTGCGAGGCGCTCGAAGCGCTGGGCGACCGCTACGCCATCTACGGCTTTTCCGGCTGGACGCGCAAGCGCTGCGACATCTATCGCATCAAGACCTTCGGCGAGCACTATGGCGAAGCGGTGCGTGCTCGCATCGCCGGGGTCGAGCCGCGCGACTACACGCGCATGGGCGTGGCCATCCGGCATCTCACCGGCATCCTCAACGCAGTCGAGGCGAAGACGCGCATCCTGTTCACGCTGTCGGACGGCAAGCCCGACGATTTCCACGACGGCTACCGCGGCGACTACGGCATCGAGGACACGCGCCAGGCGCTGATCGAGGCGCGCCAGTCCGGCATCCATCCGTTCTGCGTCACCATCGACGAAGAGGCGCGCGACTACCTGCCGCACATGTACGGGCCCGCGAGCTGGGTGCTGATCGACGACGCGGGCCAGTTGCCGCTGAAGACGGCGGAGGTGTACCGGCGTTTGACGAGTTGAGTCGGGCGGCGCCGGAACGGATTGTGCTTATGCGTGCGGTGTCTTCACTATGGGCGTATGCGCAGGGCGGCCGTTGCGCGCTCTGCGCGCCAACCGCGTTTTTGTACGGATGAAAAGCGCATCCGTACAAAAAACACGGCTATGGTTAAAGACAAAGACGGATAGGGTTTGCTTTTACACAAGATCGCCGATTGTGCACGGATGCGCTTTTTATCCGTGCGCAATCGGTGATCCGCGCGGACGGTTTCTCGTCCGCGCAACAGCGCAACTTTGCAGCTGCGAGCAAGCGCGAGTCGGCCCGCCACGTATAAGTACGAACCGCTTGCGTTAAATCAACACTGCGCCAGATCGAGGCTTGGGCAAAAGCCGCGGGTGGATTACAATTCCCGCAGCGGGAGCGATCTCCCGGTCCGCCACATCCTGCCCACCCTGCCAACCTCACTTCCTGGAGCCTCCATTGCAGATCGTCTGTCTTGATTTGGAAGGCGTCCTGATACCCGAAATCTGGATCGAATTCTCCGCGCGCACCGGCATTCCGGAGCTGGCCAGGACCACGCGCGACGAGCCGGATTACGACAAGCTGATGCGCGGCCGCATCGACATCCTCGGTGAGCGCGGGCTCGGCCTGCCCGACATCCAGAATGTGATCGCCGGTATGGCTCCGCTTGCGGGCGCGCGCGAGTTCCTCGACTGGCTGCGCGGGGAATGCCAGGTGGTGATTCTGTCGGACACCTATTACCAGTTCGCGGCGCCGCTGATGCGCCAGCTCGGCTATCCGACCCTGTTCTGCCACGAGCTCGTGGTCGAGCCCGGCGGCCGCGTGCGCGACTACCGGCTGCGCATGCAGGACCAGAAACGCGCGTCGGTGAAGGCGTTCAGGGAGCTTAATTTTCATACCATCGCCGCCGGCGATTCCTACAACGACACCAGTATGCTGACCGAGGCTGATGCGGGGATTCTGTTCTGCCCGCCTGCCAACGTGGCTGCGGAGTTTCCGCAGTTTCCGGTGACCCGCGACTATGACGAGCTGCGCCGGGCGGTCGCGGGCGCAAGCCGCGCGTGAAGCGGGTATGCTGTTTCGAGCCAGCCACCGAAGCTGAGGGAATTGAGCCTGAATCCAGGCTATCCCTTCCGGCATTGACCAGGAGCACAAGGTGAACGACAAGGAAAGAAAGAGCAAAGTGAAACCCGAATCGGTCAAGCCGGGCGATGGCGCCGATCGCACGCTGGACGTGCTGCATTTCGAACGCGACTCGCTGCGCGCGATTTTTGCGCCGAAAAGCGTTGCCGTGATCGGCGCAACCGAGCAGGAGGGCAGGGTCGGGCGCACCGTGCTCTGGAACCTCATCAGCAATCCGTTTGGCGGCACTGTCTATCCGATCAACAAGCGGCACAAGCAGGTGCTTGGCATCAAGGCTTATGCGAACGTCGCCCAGGTGCCCGAGCCGGTCGACCTCGCGCTCATCGTCACCCCCGCTCCGACAGTGCCCGGTATTGTGAGCGAGTGCGTCGCGGCCGGCGTGAAAGGTGCGATCATCATCTCGGCCGGGTTCAAGGAGGCGGGCGCCGCCGGCGTGGAGCTGGAACGGCAGATCGCCGAGAGGGCGCGCGGCAGGATGCGCCTGATCGGCCCGAACTGCCTGGGTGTGATGCGCCCCGCGACGCACCTGAACGCGACCTTTGCGAGCGCCATGGCGCGCCCGGGCACCGTCGGCTTCATCAGCCAGAGCGGCGCGCTGCTCACCGCCGTGCTCGACTGGAGTTTCCGCGAGAACGTCGGCTTCAGCGCCTGCGTTTCCGTCGGCTCGATGCTCGACGTCGACTGGGGCGACCTGATCAATTTTCTCGGTGACGACCCGCACACCCACAGCATCATGATTTACATGGAATCCATCGGCGATGCGCGCTCCTTCATCTCCGCCGCGCGCGAGGTCGCGCTGACCAAGCCGATCATCGTGATCAAGGCGGGGCGCACGGCGGCGGCGGCAAAGGCCGCGGCATCGCACACCGGCGCGCTCGCCGGCAGCGACGACGTGCTCGACGCGGTGTTTCGCCGCTGCGGCGTGCTGCGGGTCAACTCCATTGCCGACCTGTTCTACATGGCCGAGGTGCTGGCAAAGCAGCCGCGCCCGTCCGGCCCGCGCCTGACCATCGTCACCAATGCCGGCGGACCGGGCGTGCTCGCCACCGACGCGTTGATCGCCCTCGGCGGCGAACTGGCCGAATTATCGGCGCCGACTCTGGAGGCGCTCAACCAGGTGCTGCCGCCGCACTGGAGCCATGGCAACCCGATCGACATCCTCGGCGACGCCGATCCGGAGCGCTACGCTCTGGCGCTCGAGATCGCAGTAAAGGATCCGAACAGCGACGGGCTGCTGGTGGCGCTCACGCCGCAGGCGATGACCGATCCGACCGAAACGGCGAGGCGTATGACGAAGTTCGCCGCGACCAGGGGCAAGCCGGTGCTCGCCAGCTGGATGGGCGGCAAGGATGTGGTTGCGGGCGAGGCGATTCTGAATCAGGCGAACATACCGACTTTCGGCTACCCGGACACGGCGGCGCGCATCTTTACCCTGATGTGGCGCTATGCCTACAACCTGCGCGGCCTGTACGAAACGCCGACGCTGGTGGCGGCTGCGACGGATGTGGCGCCGGACCGGGCGCGGGTACGGCAGCTGATCCTGGACGCGCGCGCGTCCGGCCGCAACCTGCTCTCCGAATTCGAGTCGAAACAGGTGCTGGCGGCCTATGGCATCCCGACCGTGCGCACGCGTATCGCCGGCAGCGAAGACGAAGCGGTGCAATGCGCGGCCGAATTCGGCTATCCCGTGGTGCTCAAGCTGCACTCGCACACGATCACCCACAAGACCGACGTCGGCGGCGTGCAGTTGAATCTCGCCGACGCGGACGCGGTGCGACATGCCTACCGCGCGATTCGATCCGCGGCAAAAGCGGCGGGCGAACCTGCCGCGGGCGGCGGCAGGAATTTTCTCGGTGTGGCGGTGCAGCCGATGGTCAAGCTGGATGGCTACGAGCTGATCGTCGGCAGCAGCATCGATGCGCAGTTCGGTCCGGTGCTGTTGTTCGGCGCGGGCGGACAGCTGGTAGAGGTGTTCCGCGACCGCGCGCTGGCCCTGCCGCCGCTCAATACCACGCTGGCGCGACGCATGATGGAGCAGACGACGATCCACAAGGCGCTGCTGGGCGTGCGCGGCCGCGCACCCGTCGACCTCGCCGCGCTGGCGGGATTGCTGGTGCGGTTCAGCCAGCTGGTGGTGGAGCAGCCCTGGATCAAGGAGATCGACATCAACCCGCTGCTCGCGGCGCCCGCCCCGGCCAGTCCGCCGCCGGACGCGGGAGAGCCCGGCGCCGCGGGTATCATCGCGCTCGATGCGCGCATTGTCCTGCACGGGCCGGACATGGCCGAAGACCAATTGCCCAGACTCGCGATTCGCCCTTACCCGGCGCGATATGCGTCGGAATGGACGTCGAAGTCCGGCATGGCGGTCACCATTCGTCCGATCCGCCCGGAGGACGAGCCGCTGATGGTCGAGTTCCATGCGACTTTGTCGGAGGAGAGCGTGTATATGCGCTTCTTCCACTACATCCAGTACAGCCAGCGGGTCGCGCACGAACGCCTGACGCGTCTGTGCTTTATCGACTACGACCGCGAGATGGCACTGGTAGTCGAGCGCAAAGACCCCAACACAGGCAAGCACGCCATTCTCGCGATAGGGCGCCTGAGCAAACTGCACCAGACGGCGGAGGCTGAGTTCGCCATTCTCGTCAGCGACGCCTATCAGGGTCACGGTTTCGGCGGCGAGTTGCTGCGCCGCCTGGTGCAGATCGGGCGCGATGAAAAGCTCAAACGCATCGTCGCTTCAATACTGAACGACAACGTCGCCATGCAGCGCGTGTCACGCAAGATCGGTTTCAAGCTGAAGCGGGTTGAATCGGAGTTTCATGCGGAGCTGGATCTGTCGAAGGCCTGAAGCGAATCATGGAGTCCCGATTGAACGAGCTCGAGGCGAAGATCAGTCTGGCCGAAGACCTGCTCGATGCGCTCAACCATACGGTATATCGCCAGCAACAGCAGATCGATCAGTTGCAGCAGGATATTCGCGCCCTGCGCCAGCAACTGCGGGAAGCGGTGCCGGCGGAGGCGGAGAGCCCGGGCGACGAGATTCCGCCGCACTACTGAACGCAAGACGAGGAGCGGTGCCCCCAATGATCCCTGCGGTCATCGAACGCTGTGTTGAAGACCATCAACGCCTTGCGCCAAATGATGGGGAAGATGCTGCAGAAGAACAGGTAAGTTGGATGACGGCGGTTGACACGGAAAAGGAGGTCAGGAGGAAATGTTGTCCTGACCCCCTTTTCCCCGGCCTTCTCCCCTGCCTTTTCCCCTGGGTTTTCCCTTTTGCGTGCTGTTCCGGAAGCTCTCGCGCGCATGCGTGCGCGGACTCAGGCCTCGTACTTGAACGACAGCGATACCCGCGTGCGGTAAGCGGTCACCTTGCCGTTCTCGACTTTCATGTCGGTCTTGATCACCTCTGCCACGCGCAGGTCGCGCAGCGACTTGGACGCGACTTCCACTGCCTTCCTGCCTGCATCCTCCCATGAAGTCTTGCTTATTCCGACCACCTCGACGATCTTATAGACGCCTTCCTTGCTCTTCGCCATTTTGGACTCCTCTATTGGGTGCGCCGCGCAGGCCCACCCCGCCCGGCGCGATTCCATGGTACACCTGCCCGCTGCCTCCGGGCGAAAGGCGGCAATCCCGGGCGGCCGGTTGGGAAGCCCCGCAACCGTGTATCTCAAGATCCCCCAAGTCAGGGCTATTGAAAGGCGCTCCCCTGCGGGAGAACGTCGTGACGAGGCGCACTTTCGTGTCGGGGAAGCGTTTTTCAACAGCCCGCTAACCGAGGAGAAATTCCGAATGGACACCGCATTCTGGCCCGCGACCAAGCTCATCCGCGCGCTGCGCGCGAAGAAAATCGGCGCGCTCGAGCTGCTCGATCTCTACGCCGCGCGCATCGCGCGCCATGATCGCGCCTTGAATTCGCTGTGCGTGCTCGATTTCGACGCGGCGCGCAAACGCGCGCGCGCCTTCGATCGCGCAGCCGGGCGGGCGGGCGCGAAAACCGGGCCGCTGGCCGGTTTGCCGATGACGGTGAAAGAATCCTTCGACATCAAGGGCCATCCCACCACCTGGGGGCTCGCCGAGTACAAGGACAACCGTGCCGCGGGCGATGCCGCGGCGGTCGAGCGCTTCGCGCGCGCGGGCGCGAACGTGTTCGGCAAATCGAACGTGCCCACGCTGCTTGCCGACTGGGAAACGAACAACCCGGTGTACGGCAAGACAGTGAACCCCTGGGATCCGGCGCGCACGCCCGGCGGTTCGTCCGGCGGCGCAGCGGCCGCGCTCGCGGCCGGGCTCACCGGCCTGGAGATCGGCAGCGACATCGGCGGCTCGATCCGCAACCCGGCGAACTACTGCGGCGTCTATGGCCACAAGCCGACCTGGGGCATTTGCTCCATGGACGGGCACGCGCTGCCCGGCAGTGCGCACCCGGCGGACATATCGGCGATCGGCCCGCTCGCGCGCAGCGCCTTCGATCTGGAACTGGCATTTGGGATCATGGCCGGGCCGGACGCAATCGACGGCGCCGGCTGGAAGCTCGCGCTGCAACAGCCTGCGCGCAAGACGCTGCGCGGCCTGCGCGTCGCGGTTCTGGCCACCCATCCGACGGCGGAGACCGATGCCACGGTGCAGCAGGCGATCGGGCGCCTCGCGCAGTTCCTCGCGCGCCAGGGAGCGAAGGTGTCCGCGCGCGCGCTGCCCGCTTTCGATCCGGGCGAAGCGCACCGCGTCTTCATCCAGCTCCTGCGCGGTGCAACCTCCGCGCGGCAGACGCCGGCGTACGTCGCGCAGATGCTCGCCGCGAAGGACCGCCTCGATCCGCAGGACGGCTCCTACTACGCGCAGATGGTCCGTGCCAACGTCCAGCCGCACAAGGATTGGCTCGCGGCGTCGAACCGGCGGCACCAGATGCGCCTGGCGTGGGCGGCGTTCTTCCGCGACTGGGACGTGCTGCTGTGTCCGAATGCGGCGACTGCGGCGTTCCCGCATTCGCTGCCGGGCGAGCGCTGGGAACGCATGATCACCGTAAACGGCAAGCCGCAGCCGGCGACGACGCAGATGTGGTGGGCGGGCATTGCCGGCATGTGCTATCTGCCCGGCACCGCCGCGCCGATCGGCCTCTCCCCCGAGGGCTTGCCTATCGGCGTGCAGATCGTCGGGCCGCAGTACGGCGATCTGACGACGATCCGCGTCGCGCAGCTGATAGAGCGCGAGTACTACGCGTTCGTGCCCCCGCCGGCCTGCGCCTAGTTCCCGGGTTACCAAGCCGGCCAGGGAAGAATCGGCAAGTTCGATGTCATTGCCTGCGTCCGGGAAACATGGCGCTCTTGCGTTGATGATAGTTTAGTATGCGAGGCCTATTTTTCTATTCGTGGTGGAGATAATTCATGCGTATCGCGATCGTCGGTTCGGGACCTGCCGGCTTCTACGCCGCGGAGGCGCTGCTAAAGCGCGCCGACGCGGTAGTCGATGTCGACATGTTCGACCGTCTGCCAACCCCGTACGGACTGGTGCGGGGCGGTGTCGCGCCCGACCACGAGAAGATCAAGACCGTCAGCCGCGTTTTCGCGGCCACGGCCGCGCGGCCGACCTTCAGGTTCCTGGGAAACGTGCGCCTCGGGCGTGACGTGACGGTGGCGGAGTTGCGCCGGCACTACCATCAGATCGTCTACGCCACCGGCAACGAGGCGGACCGCCGTCTCGGCATTCCGGGCGAAGGCATTGCGCGCTGCACGCCGGCGACGGTGTTCGTCGGCTGGTACAACGGACATCCCGACTACCGCGATGCGAAAATCGATCTGTCGGTGCAGCGCGTGGCGGTGGTCGGCAACGGCAATGTTGCCATCGACGCCGCGCGTATCCTGCTGCGCACGCCGGCCGAACTCGAACAGACCGACATCGCCGCGCACGCGCTGGAGGCGTTGCGCCAGAGCCAGGTGCGCGAGGTTTTCGTCCTCGGGCGGCGCGGGCCGGAGCAGGCCGCGTTTTCGCCGGCGGAACTCAAGGAACTCGGCAGGATGGAGGCGGCGGACCCGGTCGTCGCTCCGGGCGAGCTTGCGGGCTACGCCGGCTGGGAATCCACCGGCAATGCGGAAAAAGACAAGAACCTGAAACTCCTGCGCGCCTTCGCCGCGCACCAACCGCGCGCGAACGCGAAAAAGCTGCACCTGCGCTTCCTCGTCTCGCCCACCGAGATCGTCGCCGACGCCGCGGGCAATGTGGCGGGCCTCGCGTTGGAGAAAAACCGCCTGGAGGTGCGGCCGGACGGCTCGGTCGCGGCACGCGGCACCGGCGAGATCGAGCTGCTCGAGGTCGGGATGGTGTTGCCTGCGATCGGCTATGCCGCCGAGCGCATCGACGGTGTTCCCTACGACGAGAAAGCGCGGGTCATTGCCAACGAAGACGGGCGCGTCGTCGATCCCGAGCGCCGCGCCGTGATTGCCGACGAATACGTCGTCGGCTGGGCGCGCTCCGGACCGCAGGGGCTGATCGGCGAGCACAAGCGCGCGTCCGCCCACGTCGTCGGACACATGGTGGCCGACGGCGCCGGACTCGCGCCGCGCGCGCTGCCCGGGCGCGATGCGATCGTCTCATTGCTGCGCGAGCGCGGCGTGCAGCCGGTTTCGTTCAGCGATTGGAAACAACTCGACGACGTCGAGGTCGCGCGCGGGGCGCGGCGCGGCGCCCCGCGCGACAAGATCGTCGATGTCGAGGCGATGCTCGCGCTTCTGGCGCAGAACTGAGTAGGCATCAGGCCGGGCCGCCAATAAAGTTGGCCGGGCGGCAGGTTTCAGATAGCCGGAGGGTAAAGTTGCAATCAGCCGGAGTCGCGGCCGGCAATCGGACGCAGCCCGGGCCGGCACCTGGCCGCCTGGAAGGTTGCAAATAGCCGGATACTAAAGTTGCAATCAGCCGGACATTGACCTTACAATCAGCCGGAATGGCCACGGAACGATATTATTCCCGGTTTGCCGAGCCCCTCCTGAACGAGGCGCTGGCGGATACGCCTGTGGTGCTGATCCACGGGCCGCGCCAATGCGGCAAGACCACCCTGGCACGGCGCCTGGGCGCCCGGGCGGGCTGCGCGTACAAGAGCTTCGACGACGAAGTGACGCTCGCCGCGGCGAGGTCCGACCCGATCGGCTTCGTGGCGGATCTGCCGGCGAAATGCATCCTGGACGAGGTGCAGCGGGCGCTCGACGTCCCGCATCAGCGGCGCGCGCTGCTCTTTGCGCGCGTCCGCGTGGGTGCGGCGGTTAGACCTCGCAAGTATTCGGGCATCTCCTGGCGCAACACTTGGCGCAACAGCTTTTCGGTTACCGGCTGGTCGCTTTCGGAAAGGTACTTTCGCAGCGCTTCATTCACCATGGTTTGATACCCCGTCCCGGCTTTTTCCGCGCGCGCCCGAAATTGATCGAGGACGACGTCGTCAATAAAAATGGAAATGCGCGTCTTGCCCTTCTGCGGGATCACCGCACCACGTTTGCCCTTGGAAAAATCGTATTCAGCTCTCATAGTGTTTTCGTTCCTTTCGCGTCGGACGACGCGCCGAGATCGGGCGGGACTCGCCGTTGCGCTCTGTCCAGACCAATACAAGCAATTCACCGGCGCTTCCCAGCCCGACGGTTATGAAGCGCTGTTCGCCTTCGGCGTCCGGGTCCTCGACAGTGATCGCAAGCGGATCCTCAAGTACACCTTCCGCATCGGCAAACGAAACGCCATGCTTCTTCAGGTTCGTCGCAGCTTTCGCCGGATCGTGCTTGAAGCGCATATTGCGATGATATATACGTTATATGCATAATTCAAGCGGCGTTCCTGGGAGGTCCTGCGTCGTGCGGTGCGGCGGGCCGGCACGGTGGTGAATTGCGGCACGGCGCCTCCGGCCGGTCCGCACCAACCAAAATCAGCCCGGAACCTGCCAGTTCTCATGGCGATCGCGGCGCTCTTGGCGATAGTTTGTGACTTCGAGGCGAACGCCATCGGGGTCACTGAAGAAGGTTGCCCAATAGTCCGGCGCGTACTGAGGATAGGGCTTTGCCGTCGAAGCTTCGATGCCCGCCGCGCGCAGTTCGCTCGCGACATTAACGACATCGGCCTTGGTTTCAACGCGAAGACAGAAATGGTGGAGCCCTGGAGCATAAGCGTCGTGTCCGGCGGAACTGCGAGAGGGGCGAAGAACATAGCCGAAGTGGCGATTGTAGTATTGGATGTGGGGATCGCCATTCAACGTGAATTGGTTCTTGCGGAAGCCGAGTACCTCCAGGAGAACTTTGTCGTAGAAGGACGCTGAACGCTGAAGATCAGCCACTGTGATGTAGATGTGGTCGATTCCGGTTACTTCAGTCATGGCATGGGGCTGTGGATGAACGGTTGAGCCAGGCGGCATGCCGGTGCGTGTCCGCTTGAGCGTTGGGTGGGCGCCGGCCGCTGCGAGCGTGGCACGAGACTCACGACTTGCCCTCCAGAACAAGCTGCGTCTGCGTAACCACCGCGCACAACTTGCCTTCTGCGTTGGTGACGCTGGTCTGCCAGACCATCGTGGTTCGTCCGCGATGAAGCGCAAGGCATTCACCACTCACCGTAGTGCCGACCCTGGCTCCCGCGATGAACTTGGTACTTGAATCAGTAGTGGTCGTGTTCTTACCGGGAGGCAGGTTGACGATAGTTCCAACTGCCCCCAGCGTGTCTGCAAACGCCATGTACGCGCCGCCATGCATGATGCCGCCGGCAGTGCAAAGGTCAGGCCTGACTTCCAGCGCTGCGATCACTCGCTCGGGTGACACCTCGATCAGGCGCACACCGATGAGACCCGGGAAGAGCGGGTCGAGGATCTTCTGAATGGCTGCGAGGTTGAGCACGGCGGTTCCTCCGGCGCCTAACGAGGCTGCAGAAAAGGTTGTTTTCGCATTCTTGCAATCTTACGGATCAATAGGTTGCTAATTTGAATTTTGCGAAATCAGGGTCTTTCTACAGCCTCAACGACCAGGTTAAGCCGCACGGACAAGTGGCACGATGAACAACAGACAATCAACGAAGCCGAAACGCATCGCAAACCGAAACCCCGCCGCTTGTCCGTGTCGGATTGAACCGCTTGTTGGACGGCGTTTGTTTTGCCTTTGAACCTATCGGGAGAAAACAACGCTTCCTGACACCTTTGTTTTCACAATGGGCTTTTATCTCGCTTACGGTCTAACAGCGCTTGACCACGATGAACCGACCGGTAATCGCGCCACCTCCCTGCCCCCAGGACGTCAGGAGCACGGGGATATCGATCGGCGAATAGTTCGAGTAGCAACAGTCCAGCGTCACGGTCCCGGTGTTGCTGCCCCACTCATCTCTATTTCCGGGGGGCGTGAGCTTTGAGAGCAAAGAGATCTCGCGCTCGACGGCGGTCAACAGCAACGGCACGGTCAACGGCACGCCCTTCTTGACTGTTGCGGTTCCCACTTTGCGATTCACCTGTTCCCAGGGGCCATAGGGGTCGGTGATCTGCTTATGCAATGGAATATAGCTGAGTGGGCTGGGGGTGGGGATGCAGACGCCGATGTTGTAGACGGGATCGATCGAGGCGAACATCCACACCTCCATTACCATAGTCGGCACCAGGTTTGAGTCCGTGGGCTCGAAGGTTTGCATTTGATCCACGCGCACGTGGCTCATCCATATCTCAAAGGTGCAGCACGCGCAGCTCACGCACTCGCACGGCCCGCACCCGCAATCGCGCCCGGGCGCAGCCCCGGGTAGGGACTTGCAACCGCTGTCGATAGGGACGCTTGAGGGCGCAAGGCCGCGCTGGACGGCGGCGGCCGCTGTCTCCACGCTCCGTACCGCAGCCTTGAACTCCGCGTCGCGCGCATTGACCGCCTGAGCCGCCGTCAATCGCTCGCCGAGGTTGCCGATCAGCACCTTCAACTCGGCAATCTGTTCGTTCTGTTGCCCGATCAGCTGTGCGTCGACGGGCTGTGGGTCAGCAGAAGGTGATGTAGAAACAGTTTCCGCAGATGTAGTGTTTTGCTCGTCCGACTTCTTGTTCGCCATGTCTTTCTCCTTTACAAATGTTATGCGGTGGAATAGTACCTGCCGTTTCGCCCAACGTTCCCGCTTAGGCGCGCGCGGGAACGAAATGGTTGAGTACAAGATGCTCGCTCCAGCGCGTCGCCTGCAGCGGGTTGTTATACGGCTCATTCGTCATGCCGTTGCCCGGAGTAATAACTGCCGCGCTTTTTCGTAAACAGCGTCAATTCCGATTCGTTTCTCCGCAACGTCATCGGCACTCCACTTCTCGGGGCTTACCCAATATTGCGATTTCATCAGACATCGATCTGTGAGATCAGCGTCAAATCGCCTAGATGCCAGCGCTGCGCGGTTCCACAGTCGGGAGAGTTCTTCCTCTTTTTTGCGATTGCGTCGGCCTGTGCGCTCTAGGCCCGCAAGATAAATTCTTGTTTCACTCGCGGCTGCAAATATTGCGCTCAGCGCGAGTTCCGTCTTGTCCTCGCGACGATGACGCTCTTGCGAAAAGTAATCGAGGAGCTTGCTTAAACCTGGGATAGCATCAAGAATCATGCGTCTGTTCTCCCCTACTGTAGTTATTGAGCCGTATAACGCCGCGATTGACCGGCCCGAAACAGGAACGCGAAGCGCCGCTGTTGAGGGTTCGAGTCGAATCGCTTGTTGGGCGACGGCATGCTATGGCTCTCCGAGTTGGTCAGCCATGTCCACCGCGAGGTTCCAGGCCTTCTGCGCATCAAGCCACAACCAAGTAAACATCGCAGCCCCAAACAGCCCTGCGAGGAGCCAGGGCGACCACGATACAAACAGCAACCAAGACACGGCGAAGAGCAAAAGAAAGGTCGCAGTGTTACGAGCAACAAGGATCCTGAGGCGGCGGCGCGAGAACTCTTGGTAGGCTTGGGGGGACTTCCAGATCCACTTCTGCGCCTTCGCAGCATGCGCAAGATCTGGTTGCTTTGTATAGGTACGGTACCACTGCCACGCCGTTTCGTTGTTGCGCCCCCAAAGAGGGCGGGTAATCAATCGTTCGATCAAACCAGCCGCAGCCTCCAGAGCGAAGCCGGCAACGATGACGCCTAGGAAACACAGAACAGCATAGAAAGCGAAGGACCAATGCCACGTATCGGCCAGTTCAGGAATGACACATTGATTCGTGTGTGCCGCATAAATCACCCAGATGCCACTGACCGCCTCGACGCCTGCGATAACGACGTTTGCCTCGATCGAGGCGAGAGATGCGGATACAGCATTTTGGGGGACAACGTCAGCCATGGTGTCCTTGATCTGCCCAACAAGAAGTCGGCCCCTCAGTGGGGCCTTAGAAGACCCCAAAAGCGGGGTCTAGCACGGACAGGTTACGCTCATGTCATTGATTGCTCAATCTCGTCAACCGGGAAAGGCCCCTGCACGCTCGCTTGATATAGGCCCCACCGCGTAGGATGTCATGCTGTGACCACGCTTGCTCGACCGCGTACGTGAGCGATTGCGCGCAAAGCACTACAGCATGCGCACGGAGGATGCGTACGTCCACTGAATCTCTGCAACTCGTAGCCACTTTACAACCCTTGACAGGGGACTAAACCGGCCGGTCGCGCCACCCTGATCAGGGCCCGAACCAAGTACCCGAACCAATGGCCCGCGGAAATCGCCGTTGCCGGTCCGCATGTGAGCGTTATTGCCGCGAGGCTGATCCACCGCGTCGTCGCCTGTGCTGCCGGCCAGGCGATGGCGAGGCTGCGCCAGCGCCGATCTTATCCCTGCTCCGGCTCGTCCCCGCGCGCCAGTTGCGGATACTCGCCCGCCAGCACCGGCCCGTCTTTGCGCCAGGCATGGCAGCCGTCGACGAAGGCGAGCGTGCGCGTGTCGGGCCACTGGCGCGGGTCTTCGCCGTGCAGTTTCTGCCGGGCGAGGCGGTCCGGAAAGGAGGCCTGCATGTAGGTGTTGCCGACCTGGCCGAGGAGGTCGGTGAGGTGGGTGCAGCCCAGCGTGCCGCCGAGAAGTTCCCTCACGGCGCGGGTGAAGCCGGGGCCGATGCGCAGGCCGATCAGTTTGCGATAGTCGGAGGCGATGTCGGTGCACGCCGGCCAGGGTGCGGCCATGGTCTGCGCCGCGACGTCGCGGATCAGATAGTCGTCGTCGATGATGACGCAAAGCGACAGGTGATGGATCAGTTCGCCCGCCGCCACCTGCGGCCGCGAGTTGAACGGCACCGGCTGCCCTTTCTCGTCGGCGACGCTGGCCTCGATCTGCCACAAGCCATCCTTGCGCCGGTAGCCGCGGCAGACGATCTGCCGCGTATGCACCAGTTCCTTGTCTTCGTCGTGTTCGATCAACATCGCTTCGTCCTTGTCAGCGTCGATACCCGCCCCGTTTGCCGCCGCTCGGGCGCCTATGGTCAAGAAGTTCGCGCCGATCGAAATCGCCATTCAGGTCCACGGCGGGAAAGGGTACATCAAGATGAGTTCCATCGCAGTATCGGCCGGATGGGCAAGCCAGAGCTCGAGTTCGCTGGCGCGCAGGATCCCTAAGCAGCGATTTGTGTCTTGCGTTCGATCGCGGTTGCGGCGAACAAGGCTTGCGCGGCCCAGTAGGTCAGGATGATGGCAAAGGCGGCGCCGGGCAGAGGCTGGGCGAAGCGGTGGATGCCGATCAGCATATCGGAGAAGCCGAACAACAGCGCGCCGGCGAGCGGACCCCAGCGCGCGAGCAGGTTCGCGCGCGATGCCAGCGCGCAGGCGGCGGCGCGCCAGATCATGGCGGCGATGATCAGGACGTATACCAGCAAAGGCAGCGTCAGCGCGCCGGCTCCCGGCAGCATCAGCCACAGGCCGGTTCCGGCATAGACGGCGACGGGCGCGAGCAGGACCGGCGCCGGCGCGCGGTTCCACTGCAGGAAGGCTGCGACATAGAGGCCGTGGCCGATGGCAAACGCGATCATTCCCGGCAGGAAGGCGTGGGGCAGTGCGAGACATATGTCGCCCGCGGCCCCGGCGAGCAGTCCCCACGCGATCTTCCGCCCGGCGCCAGCGCCGGCCTGGCTCCACACCGCGGCGGCGAGCGCGAACACCGGCCAGGGTTTGGTCAGCAGCTTGAGCCAGAACAGGTCCAGCGCCAGCCCGATAAGGTAGAGGCAGGCGGCGAGTGCGGCGCAGACGATGAGCAGGACGGGCTTCATGTTTCCCGATGGCGAACGCGCGAACAGCGCGAGCCGCCCAGGCCGGGCGCAAGCGCAACTGAAATGCGCCCGGCGCGGTGCGACCGCGAGGGGCTTACTTTTTGACCACCTTGACCGCGATCTCCTGCAGCTTTTTCGGCTGGATGATGTGGCCGTCGAGGCCGGCTTCCTTGAGCGTGCCGCCGTAGGCGACGCTCAGGAGCTGGCTGTAATAGACCACCGGCATGTTGAGCTTGGTGCCCTGCTTCCGGTTGATCTCGGACTGGTACACCTCGACGTTGGCCTGGCACAGCGGGCAGGGCGTGCAGATCACGTCCGCGCCATTATCGTAGGCCGACTCGACGATGTTCTTGATCTGCTTCTCCGCCTTTTCCGGTTCGCAGAACGCGAGCGAGCCGCCGCAGCAGCTGACCTTCTCCTCGTACTTGGACAGCGCTTCGCCGCCCACGGTTTCGATCAGCTTGTCCAGGTACATGGGGTTCTCGAAGGATTCGCCGGCGATGCCGAACGGGCGGTTGGTCTGGCAGCCGACGTAGCCCGCGACCTTGACGCCATCGAGCGGTTTCACCACCGGCTTGCCGAGCTCCTCGTAGCCCAGGTCCTCGACCAGCACCTCGACCATGTGGCGTATCGCGGTGCCGCTTTTGTATTCCAGGCCCGCTTCCTTCAGCGCCTCGTTGGTGTCGGCCATCAGCTGGCTGGAAGCGTCGAGCTTTTCTATGGTTTCGCGCCCGCCCAGCCAGCAGGCGGCGCAGGTGGCGACGATGTCCTGGCCGGGTAAATGTTTGTCGGACAGCGCGAAGTTACGCGCGGACAGCACGTGGCGCGCGAGCTCGCTCGAGCCGGCGTAGCTGATCGATGCGCCGCAGCAGTTCCAGTCCGGGATCTGCGTCATCTTGACGTCGAGTTTCTCGCACATCGATTCGACCGACACCAGGTAGTTGGCGGCCGAGCCGCGCAGCTGGGAGGAGCAGCCGGGGTAGAACGCGTATTCTCTCTTTGCCATCGTCTAGTCCTTAAATCAGCTGCTGTAACCGCGCGGCTGGACCGCGTAACCGCGCCGCCGGGCTTCGATTTCGTCGGCCTTCTTCAGTGCCCGCCGCAGGCCGTCCTTGTCCTTGCAGCCGTGGCTCACGAACAGCTCCAGCGGGTTCAGGCGCTTGGCAAAGAACAGTCCGCGCCCGATGTTGCGCAGCGTCCACATCTTCTTCACGCCGGACATGAAGCCTTCCCTGAAATAGACGCTGATGGTCATTCTGAGTTCGTTGACGCGGCCGGTGTTGGTGCAGTTCTCCCAGAAGATCAGCGAGAAGTCGCGCGTCGGCTGGTTCTTCGGCGCGAGGCCGAGACGGTGCGCGTAGCTCGCGAGGCCATGCATGATGTGCGTGATCGGCAGCTCGCGCGGACAGCGTACCATGCAGTTGTAGCAGGAAGTGCACAGCCACATCGAATGCGAACTCAGGACTTCCTCGCGCTTGCCGGCGCGGATCATCATGAAAATCTTCTGTGGCGTGTGCTCCCAGTCCGGGCCGAAGGTGCAGGAGCCGGCGCATACGCCGCACTGCATGCACATTTTCACCCAGTCGCCGTCGTCGACCTTCTCCTCGACCTCGCGCAGGAAATTGTTGCGGTACTTGTCCAACATCTGCTGGTTCAGGTCGCCCATGGCTATGCGAATCCTTTCAACGGGCTCATGCCGATCTCATTGATCTTGGCCGCGTAGTCGTTGATCAGCTGCGGCACGCGCGCCATGTCGGTGATCGCGACCTCGTGGCTGATCACGCGTTCAACCTCCAGCGATAGCTGTTTCAGCGTGTCGTCGATCTTGCTCATGCGCACGCTCGCGAGCTCCGAGCCCTTGACGAAGTGGCACTGGTAGTCGTCGCCGTGCTTGCAGCCCAGCATCATGATGCCGTCGAAGCCCTGGTTCAGCGCGTCGGTGATCCAGATGGTGTTGACCGAGCCGAGGCAGCGCACCGGGATCACGCGCACGAACGCGCTGTAGCAGTGCTTCTGCATGCCCGCCATGTCGATCGCGGGATAGGCGTCGTTCTCGCAGGCAAGCACCAGGATGCGCGGCTTCTCCGAGTCCTCGTCGGGCACGTCCACCGCCTTGATCTGCGCGCCGACGGTGTCGCAGGAGTAGTTCTCGAACGAAATCACCCGCACCGGGCAGGCGCCCATGCAGGTGCCGCAGCGGCGGCAGCGGCTTTCGTTGAATACCGGATAGGTCTTTTCGTCCTCGTCGATGGCGCCGAACGGGCACTCCACGGTGCAGCGCTTGCACTGGGTGCAGCCATCGAGCCGGACGATGGGGTAGGAAAGGTCGCCCGAGCGCGGGTGCGCCGCGCGGCCGAGCTCCGCGTTCTCCATTGCCTGGATCGCTTTCAGCGTGGCGCCGGTCGCATCCTCGGCCGCCTGCACCATGTCCATCGGACGGCGCACCGGTCCGGCGGAGTAGATGCCGGTGCGGCGCGTCTCGTAAGGGAAGCAGATGAAATGCGAGTCGGTGAAGCCGTGCGCGAGTTGCGGCATGTCCCTGCCCTGACGGTAGGTCAGGTTGAGGATGGACACCGGCTTCACTTCCATCTTCGCCACTTCTTCCGCGGGAATGTCGATGTTCACCCCCGAATTCGGCACCTGCCCGGTGGCGAGCACCACCAGGTCGGCTGCGGCGATGGTCGCATCCTCGTCGAGTATCAGGTCGCGGAACTTCACCTCGCACACGTCGCCTTTGGCTTCGACCGAGGAGACCTTGCCCTTGGTGAAGGTCACGCCTTTTTTCTGCGCGCTGCGGTAGAAGTCCTCGCCGTTGCCCGGCACGCGCAGGTCGTCGTAAATCACCACGGTATCCACCGCGGGATTGGCGTCCTTGAAATACATCGCCTGCTTCATGCTCGCGCCGCAGCAAAAGCCCGAGCAGTAGGAAAGGTGCTTGCCGGACTCGTCGCGCTGGCCGGCGCATTGCACGAACACCACGGTGTTTACTTCGCCGCCGTCCGAGGGCCGGCGCATAGTCTGCCCCTTCGCCGCGGCATCCGCAGCCAGGCGTTCGAGGCCCGCCTGATCGATCACGTTCGGGCTCTTGCCGCCGCCGAGTTCGGGCAGCTTGGCGATGGCGTAGGTGGTGAAACCCGTCGCCTGGACGATCGCGCCGACTTCCTCGGTCAGTGACGGGCCGCTTTCCACGCTGATGTCGACCTTGAACCGGCCCGGTGCGCCGTCGGTCTTCTCGATGACGGCATTGGTGATGACCTTGATATTGGCGTCGCTCGTGACTTCCTTGATGAGTGCGGCCATGCCCGTGTCCTGCGGTTCCGCGTACGGTTCGCGAAACGGCATGCGCCGGTGCAGCGCGGCCGCCCAGCCGCCGAGCCTGGCGGATTTTTCCACCAGCACCACCTGGTAGCCGGTCCTGGAGGCTTCCAGCGCGGCGGTAAGGCCGGAGATGCCGCCGCCCACCACCAGCAGGCGCTTGGCGTGGCCGGTTTCAGCAACGCCTGCCGGCAGCTGCATTTTTTTCAGTTCGCCGCAGCCCATGCGCAGGTAGTCGTCGGCCATCTCCTGCGTGGTTTCGCGCGCCTCCTCGGTGTCGGGCCGGGCCCAGATCACGCCTTCGCGGATGTTGGCGCGCGCGAGCGCGACGCTCGGAAAATAGAATGCTTCGGTCTTGGCGCGGCGCGAACAGGCCGCGATCACCACGTGCGTGACGCCTTCCTTTTCGATATCGTCGCGGATGGTCTGCACGCCGGCGGCGCTGCACAGGAAATCGTGCTCGCGCGTGAGGTGCATCTTGCCCTCTTTGGTCGCGACCTTCGCCATTTGCGCGGTGTCGACGCGCTCGCCGATGCCGCAGCCCTTGCAGATATAGGCGGCTGTTTTCATGTCGGCCATGTTGGTTATGCCTCTGCTCTAGCTACTTGGTTGATCACTTGTATCGCGCGCAGCGCCGCTGCGGTGGAGCTTTGCACGGCGCGGTTGACGTCGAGCGCGTTGGTGGCGCAGCCGGCCCCGAAGAAACCCGATTCCGCCACTGACGCTTCGATGAAGCCGCTGGAATCGGCGATGATCTCCGCCGGGATGTCCGCGCCCGCCACGGCGGGCTGCATGCCGATGGCGAGCACCGCCATGTCGTGCGCGTTTTCGTAGCGATGATAACCCTCGGTGTCGACGCCGTGCAGGATCACGTCGCCCGACTTGTCCTGGGTGACTTTCGCCACCTTGGACTTGAGGAACCCTACCGTCGGATCCTTCCGCACCTTCTGGTAGAAATCCTCGAACCGGTCGATGGCGCGGATGTCGATGTAGTAGATGGTGGATTTGGCCGCGTCGCCCCAGGCCTCTTTCAGGTACTGAGTCTGTTTCAGCGAGGCCATGCAGCAGATGCGCGAGCAGTGGCGCAGATGGTTCTCGTCGCGCGAACCGGCGCACTGGATGAAGGCGATGTTCTTCGCCTCCTTGCCATCCGACGGCCGCAGGATTTTGCCGCCGGTCGGACCGTGCGGGTCGGCCAGGCGCTCGAATTCGAGCGAAGTGATTACGTTGGCGAAACGGTCGTAGCCGTAGGGCTGGATTTTCGCCGCGTCGTAGGGCTGCCAGCCGGTGGCCCAGACCACTGCGCCGGCCTTGATTTCAATCGTTTCCGGCTGCATCGCGACATCGATGGCGCCGTATTTGCACGCCGCCTTCGCCTTGTCGGCATCGGGCGTGCCGATGATCGAGGCATCGAGCACATAGCGCTGCGGATAGGCCATGGAATGCGGCAGGTAGGCCGCCTTCATTTTGTTCATGCCGTAGTTGAACGGGTTCGGCACCTCGGCCGCGACCGCATCGGCGCAGGCGCCGCAGGCGGTGCAATGCTCGTTGACGTAGCGCGGCGCAATTCTGACGGTCGCGCTGTAGTCGCCGCGTTTGCCCGAAATCGCGCTGACCTCCGCCAGCGTGAGCACGCGGATATTGCGGCTGGACTTGATGCGGCGCAGGTTGATCTCCAGGCCGCAGGCCGGGTGGCAGAGCTTGGGGAAATAACGGTACAGCAGCGCGGTGCGCCCGCCCAGCGTGGGCGACTTCTCCACCAGCACCACTTGCTTGCCGCATTCGGCGGCCTCGATTGCAGCGGTCATGCCGCTGATGCCGCCGCCCACCACCAGGATGGTCTGATTGGTTGCCACCACTTCGGTCATGCGCATACCTCCGGCTTGTTACTGTTCTCTATTCGACGCAAACGAAGTTTAGCCGAGTCGCGTGGGACTATCTACACGGCACCCTTGCATCGTGCACTGAATGTACTGATAGGCGGATAGACCTTGTAAATCCTGCAGGCTGCAGCGCTAGGGCTTGCGCGGCCGACGGGCCGTCCGCGCGGATCGCCGATAGAGCACGGATGAAGAAGCGCCATCCGTGCTCTATCGGCGATCTTGTATAAAAGCAACTCCGAACTGCCTTTGTTTTTTACCCGTAACCATGTTTTCCGTACGGATGCGCTTTATATCCGTACGGAAAACATGGTTGGCGCGCGGAGCGCGCAATGCTCGTTCGGCCACACCGGCGAACACAGCGGCATGGGTCGAGCTGCGGCGACAGGGCTTGCGCGGCCGGCGTCCCGTCCGCGCGGATCGTCAATTGCACACGGATAAAAAGCGCATCCGTGTGCAATTGACGATCTTGGGTAAAACCCCCATGCCATGGTTGGCGCGCGCAGCACGCCGCTTGAGCCTGGTCAGCCGAACTTGCTCTTCACCAGCAGCGAACCGTCGAACGTTGTCCCGGGTGCGAAGCCGAAAATTTTCTCCAGCTCGAGTTCGCGGATGAGCGCATCCACCGCCACCTGTCCGTGTTCGCGCTGCACCTCGGCCAGAATCAGCTTGGCGCCGTTGGCATTGTAGAAGCCGCCGAAGTCGGCCTGCACCGCGAGCAGTTTTTTCGCTTTTTCCAGCGTCATGAGTGGTTGAAATCCATAAGCTTGTCATTCCGAGGGGGAAGCCCGAGGAATCTGCTGTCGAACAAAAGCAGAACCCTCGCGTCGCTCGGGATGACAACCTGAGACTGTGTCATGGCTAGTTGATCTGGCCGCCGGTCATGCCGGTGTGCACGCCCTGGCGTTCTTTCTCGTGGTCGGCCTGCAATTTGAGCAGCAGGCCCACGCACTCGGCGAGTTCGTCGTATTCGTCGCGGCCGGTGCCGTAGTGTTCTTCATCGGTATAGAAAAACTGGCTGCGATAGCGGTCCTCGCCGGTCTTGAAAATCAGGAAATTGCAGCCGCGCTCACTCCAGAAAACCGTCGGGCAGGCGGTGATCACGGGCGCACCCGGATCGAGTTTGAGTTCGCTGTCGGCAAGCTCTATCGGCACAATGCGGCCATAGCGTTCCTTCAGCGCCGATTCGATCACCCAGCGTTCTGCGGAATTGAAATCGGGGATGGCTTGGGTCGTGTCAGTCATGAGATATCCAGGGCAAGTCCAGAATAAACAGCAGCTTATCATTGTCCATAAGTGTGAACAATTATCGTTGCTTATGACAAAATCAGAATTCTCAGGTTGTGCCCTGAAAACGTTACTATAAAGTAGCGCCCTTTCCGGCAAGCACGCATGCGACGCGCACCATTGTGACCCTGACAACGCCAGCAGAATTGTCTTCACCCACGGAAGTCAAGCATACCACTTGCTATATGTGCGCATGCCGCTGCGGCATACGCGTGCATCTGCGCGGTGGCGAGGTGCGCTATATCGACGGCAATCCGGGGCACCCGCTCAACCAGGGCGTGATCTGCGCCAAAGGTGCGTCGGGCATCATGAAGCAGTACTCGCCCGCGCGTCTGACCAAGCCGCTGATGCGCAAGCCCGGTTCCGCGCGCGGCGACAACCAGTTCGTCGAAATCAGTTGGGACGAGGCTTTCGGCATGTTGCAGGAGCGCCTGGCCAAGATCCGCTCCACCGACCCGAAAAAATTCGCGCTGTTCACCGGCCGCGATCAGATGCAGGCGCTCACCGGGCTGTTCGCGCGCCAGTTCGGCACGCCCAATTACGCCGCGCATGGCGGTTTCTGCTCCGTCAACATGGCCGCTGGCATGATCTATACGCTCGGGGGTTCGTTCTGGGAGTTCGGCGGGCCGGATCTGGAGCGCGCCAAGCTGTTCGTGATGATAGGCACGGCCGAGGACCATCATTCCAATCCGCTCAAAATCGCGATTTCGAAGTTCAAGCGCGCGGGCGGGCGCTTCATTTCGATCAATCCGGTGCGCACCGGCTATTCGGCCATCGCCGATGAATGGGTGCCGATCAAGCCCGGCACCGACGGCGCGCTGCTGCTCGCGCTGACGCACGAAATCATCCACACCGGGCTGTACGACCGCGAGTTCCTCGCGCGCTACACCAATGCCGGCTACCTGATCAACCTCGATCCGCAGTCCGATTCGCAGGGCATGCCGGTGCACGATCCCGGCCGCCACGAGGACATCCCCGAGTACCCGCGCAACATGCTGTGGTGGGACCGCCTGAGCGAGCAGGCCGCGCCCTGCCACCAGCCCGATGCCGACCCCTACCTGCTGGGAGAATTCACCCTTGCCGACGGCACGCCGGTGAAGCCTGCGTTCCAGTTGCTGCTGGAGCGGGTGAAGGACTACACGCCGGAATGGGCCGAGGGCATTACCGGCATACCGGCGGCGACCATACGGCGGCTCGCGCACGAAATGGGCGTGACCGCGCGCGACCAGAAAATCGAGCTGCCGATCGCCTGGACCGACAGCTGGGGCACGGAGCACGACAAGGTCACCGGCAATCCGGTCGCGTTCCATGCGATGCGCGGCCTGGCAGCGCACTCCAACGGCTTTCAGACCATACGCGCGCTCGCCATCCTGATGAGCCTGCTCGGCACCATCGACCGCCCGGGCGGATTCCGCCACAAAGCGCCGTTCCCGCGCGGCATTCCGCCGCTCGCCAAGACGCCCAAGGGGCCCGAGGGCGTGCGCCCGGATACGCCGCTTGCCGGGCTCGCGCTCGGCTGGCCGGGCTCACCCGACGACCTGTTCATCGATGCCGACAACCAGCCGGTGCGCATCGACAAGGCCTTTTCCTGGGAATTCCCGCTGTCGGTGCACGGCCTGATGCACAACGTCATCACCAACGCCTGGCGCGGCGACCCCTACCGCATCGACACGCTGATGATTTTCATGGCCAACATGGCGTGGAACTCGAGCATGAATACGAGCGAAGTGCGGAAAATGCTCAACGACAAGGATGAAAGCGGGGACTACAAAATCCCGTTCATCGTGGTGTGCGATGCGTTCCAGTCGGAAATGACCGCTTTCGCCGACCTGATCCTGCCCGACACCACCTACCTCGAGCGCCACGACGTCATGTCCATGCTCGACCGGCCGATTTCCGAATTCGAAGGCCCGGTGGACTCGGTGCGCGTGCCGGTGCTGCCGCCTACGGGGCAGTGCAAGCCGTTCCAGGAGGTGCTGATCGAACTCGCTGGCAGGCTGAAGCTGCCTGCTTTCGTCCACGCCGACGGCAGCCGCAAGTACCGCGACTACCCCGATTTCATCGTCAACTACGAGACCGAACCCGGCTCGGGCATCGGTTTTCTCGCCGGCTGGCGCGGCAAGGGCGGGGAGAAGTTCATGCAGGGCGAGCCCAATCCGCGCCAGTGGGAGATGTACGCCAGGAACAACTGCGTGTTCCAGTACAAGCTGCCGCCTTCCTACCAGTACATGCGCAACTGGAACAAGGGCTATCACGAGTGGGCGCAGCGCGCGCGCCTGCGCCGCCATGCCGATCCGATCGTGATCCAGATCTATTCCGAGGTGCTGCAGAAATTCCGCATGGCGGCGCAGGGCAGGGGCCCGGCCAAGCGGCGCCCGCCGCCGCACCTGGCGCAACGCATCGAAACTTATTTCGATCCGCTGCCGTTCTACTACGAGCCGCTCGAAGCGCAGGTGAACGATGCGCACAAGTACCCGCTGAACGCAATTACCCAGCGCCCGATGGCCATGTACCATTCCTGGGACTCGCAGAACGCCTGGCTGCGCCAGATCCACGCGCACAATTACCTGTTCGTGAATCCAGGCGTAGCGCGCGCCCAGGGCATAGAGGACGGCGGCTGGATCTGGGTCGAGTCGATGTGGGGCAAGGTGCGCTGCATGGCGCGCTATTCGGAAGCGGTGGAGCCGGGCACGGTGTGGACCTGGAACGCGATCGGCAAGGCGCCCGGCGCGTGGAACCTCGCGCCCGGCGCGAACGAAGCCGAGCTCGGCTTCCTGCTCAATCACCTGATCAGCGAAGAGTTGCCGCATCCCGCGCCCCCGGGAAGAGCAGCGGGCGGTGGGGGCTCCCCGGGCGATGCGCGCATCTCGAATTCCGATCCGGTGACCGGCCAGGCCGGCTGGTACGACGTGCGCGTGCGCATCTACAAGGCCGGCGCGGACGAGGCGCGGCAGTCCTGGCCGCAGGTGGCCGCGGTTGCCGCCTTGCCGGGCATGGACAGCGTGCGCAAGGCCTGGCTCGCGTTCGTCGCCGGGATGAGGAAATGAGCAAGCAGCTCGCGCTGGTGATCGACCTCAACGTCTGCGTCGGCTGTCACGCCTGCGTCACCAGCTGCAAGGAATGGAACACCTCGGGCGCGGCCGGCTTCCTCTCGGACGACAACCCCTACGGCCGCGATCCGACCGGGACGTTTTTCAACCGGGTGCAGACCTTCGAGGTGGGCGAATTTCCCAACACGCAGACGGTGCATTTCCCCAAGTCCTGCCTGCACTGCGAGGATCCGCCCTGCGTGCCGGTGTGCCCCACCGGCGCGAGCTACAAGCGCGCCGAGGACGGCATCGTGCTGGTCGACTACGATAAATGCATAGGCTGCAAGTACTGCGCCTGGGCCTGTCCCTACGGCGCGCGCGAGATCGACGAGCACCAGAAGGTGATGAAGAAATGCACCCTGTGCGTGGACCGCATCTACGACGAGTTACTGCCGCCGGCGGAGCGCAAGCCCGCCTGCGTCATGGCCTGCCCGACCAGCGCGCGCCTGTTCGGCGACGTGCACGACCCGGAGTCGGCGGTGTCGCAGGCGATCCGCGATTCGGGCGGTTATGCGCTGATGCCGGAGTGGGGCACGCACCCGGCGAATCACTACCTGCCGCGGCGCAAGACCGAGATCACGCTGCATCGCGACGAGCTCGAGCGGGTGGACAATCCGCTCAAGATCGACGGCAAGCTGCCCAAGCCCGACGTCAGGTCGCCGTCGCTCGACGACAGCACTACCTGGTAAGCGCGATGCGTCCCGCCTTCTCCGTCATATTTCTCACCACGCTGATAGGCGCGGGGCAGGGCCTGTTCATTGCGCTCTACCTCACCGAACTCGGTGCGGTGCTCGGTGCCTGGACCATGCCGGCAGGGCGATATTTTGCGCTGGGCTGCGCGCTGTCGCTCGTCTCGCTCGGCGCGGGGCTGCTCGCCTCGTTTTTTCATCTTGGCCGGCCGGAACGGGCGTGGCGCTCGGCCGCGATGTGGCGCACCTCGTGGCTGTCGCGCGAAGTGATCGTGCTGCCCGCTTTCATGGCCGCGGTCGCCGCGTTCGGCCTGGCGCACTACCTGCGCGGCGCCGGCGAGCTGACTTTGGCGCTGGGTGCGGCGGGCCTGCTGCTGGGCCTGCTGCTGTTCATTTGCACCGGCATGATCTATGCCTGCATCCAGTTCCTGCAGGAATGGCATACACCGCTCACCGTAATCAACTACACCCTGTTCGGCTGCGCCTCGGGCTTCCTGCTGGGCACGGCCTGGGCGGCGGCGCAGGCGCCTGCCCTGGTCGCCCCGTTGGCGCTTTGGACCGCGGCATTCACGCTCGCCGCCCTGGCTACGCGCGTCGCCTCCCTCGCGCGCAATGCGCGCCTGCGGCCGAAGTCGACAATGCAGACGGCCATCGGGGTCAAGCACCCGCGCATCGCGCAGAAGTCCGAGGGCTTCATGGGGGGCTCGTTCAACACGCGCGAATTCTTCCACGCCAGTTCGCCCGCCCGGCTGCGCGCGCTGAAGTGGGGATTCCTGCTGCTGGTATTCCCCTTGCCTCTGGCTTTCCTCGCAGCGGGAACCACGCTCGCTTCCTGGCCGGTGCTGGCAGCGGCGTTCGCGCTGCAATACCTGGGACTGCTGGCCGAGCGCTGGTTCTTTTTCGTTCAGGCGAATCACCCGCAGAACCTGTATTACCAGGTGATTTCCTGAGCACGATGCGCGCCGGTTGCGCGCGAGCAGGGTTCTGCTACATTGATATCCTTGCAGAATCCGGAATGGGACCGGCGTTCCCCCCGGACGGATTTGGCAACAAACGCGATATCAATACCGATTACCCACCACCAAGGAGACGACCATGAATTTCGACAAGGATCTGGATGCGCGCGGGTTGAATTGCCCGCTTCCCATACTGCGCGCGAAAAAAGCGCTGACCGACATGCAGAGCGGCCAGGTATTGCGCATCGTTTCGACCGACCTCGGCTCGGTCAAGGATTTCGCGGCCTTCTGCAAGCAGACCGGCAACGAATTGCTGGAGAGTGCGGAGGCCAACAACGAATACACGTTCTATCTGAAACGCAAATGAGCGGCGCGCTGGCCGGAGCGTAGTTCATCCCCGGCCCCCTGGTTGCGCGACTGCTTCAGAAGCAAGGCATGCGGCAACTGCTTAACCTGTCGAGGGCGGCGCGTCTCGTGGGCGTGGCACGCGGCGCATTGCAGCAGAAGATCCGCAGCGGGGAGCTTGCATCCCTCGATGGCATGGTGGCCGCCGAGGATTTGTCGCGCCTCTATCCGGCGGTCGAGCTGGAAAACAATGCCGGCTTCGAGCGCGTCACCAGGATCAAGGAGGAGGCCTTCGGCAAGCGCTTGCGCCAACACCTGCTGCCGAGCAGCGAAATCCTGGCGCAGCGCCTGTTCGAGCAAAGCCGCGAACTGGCCGATCTGCGCGCGCACCTGCAGCGCTACCACGCCATGGTGGTGCAGTTGCGCGAGCGCCTGCGCGACGAGGAGACGCGCGGAGCGGATGCAGCGCGGGAGAGCGCGGTGAAACTGGGGGAGCGTCTCGACCGCGATCTGGAAGCCGTGCTGGGCGCGACCGCGGCGCCGAACGCGCTCACCGTAATGGATGATATGCTGCGTGTGATGTCCGCCCATGTCGTCCTCCGCCCGAGCCGCCACGAATTTTTTGTCGATGGCGCCGATACCATCCTCGATGCCGCGCTGCGCTCCGGGCTTGCGCTGAATTACGGCTGCAGCAACGGCAATTGCGGACTGTGCAAGGCGCGCGTCGTGTCCGGACAGGTGCAGAAGGTGCGTCACCATGACTACGTGTTGAGCGAGGCGGAGAAGCAGCAGGGCTACACGCTGATGTGCTCGCACACCGCGGTCGGGGATCTCGTGATCGAAGCACTCGAGTCCGCCGCGGCGGGCGATATCCCGCCGCAGCAGATCGTCGCGCAAGTCAAGGCGATGCAAGCAGTCGGCGGCGATCTGATGCTGCTGCACCTGCAGACGCCGCGCAGCAACCGCCTGCGTTTTCTGGCAGGGCAGAGCCTGACACTGACGGCCGGCGAAACCTCGGCGCAGCTGCCGATCGCGAGCTGTCCCTGCGACGAGCGCAATTTGCATTTCCATGTGGTGCGCAGCGCCGCGGACGGCTTCGCCCAAACGGTGTTCGGATCGCTCAAGGCCGGCGACGCCGTTACCCTGTTCGGCCCCTGGGGCGACTTCGTGCTGCGCGCAGATTCGCCGCGCTCGATCCTGTTCCTCGCCTGCGACACCGGTTTTGCGCCGATCAAGGGCCTGATCGAGCATGCCATGGCGCTGGAGGGGTCGGAGCGGCTGCATCTCTACTGGCTGGCCACGCGCCCGGCCGGCCATTACCTCGACAACCTGTGCCGCTCCTGGGCCGGCGCGCTGGACAATTTCAGTTATGTGCCGGTCGCCGCGGAGCGGATCGACGCGGCGGAGTTGGTCAGGCGCATCGGCGCGGACCACGCCGATCTGAACGCGCTCGACATCTATCTCGCCGGAACCGAAGCGTTTGTCGCCGCCGCCTCGATGGAATTGCTCGAGCGGGGTTTCCCCCGGGCGCAGCTCGCCGCCGCGACCGTCTGAACATGCCCTATTACATTTACCGGGTGTTCAGCTTCCCCATCCGCAGGCTGGAGAAACTCGAACAGCACGCGGTTTTTCGCGACGCCTCCGCGCGCGCCAAGGTGTTGCGCGCCGAATCGGCCTCCGCCGAGGCAGGTTCGATCAAGATGATCCTCGCCGACAACGAACTGCATGCCGAAGATCTGCTTTCCCAGCAACGTGCGCCGCAGCCCAACCCCGACGACGACTGAGCGCATATCCGTGAACGCCGGCACGCGCTACCGCTGACATGGACGAATCGGCTTTCCGGCGGACGCGGGGCACGGTGAATCCGGAACCCTGCGCATTCGAAAAAGCGATACTCGCGCGCTGCTGCGCGTGCTCGCTGGCCGCGCGGCAACACATCGCCGAGCGCGAGGCCGTGGCCTGCGCCTCGCCGCCGGCGCGCGCGCAGTGCGCCGCGTTGCGCGGCTTGCTGCGGCAGAATTCGGTGTTCGCGCTGAAGCTGACGCAGGTCGACACGCCGCTGCCCCATGCCAAAGAGATGAAGCTGCAATGCGGCGGCTTGCGGGGCGTGCAGCAGACGGTCGAGTCCGCAGGCGCGGACACTGGCTCCGCCGCGGCGCTTACGACCGGCGCGCAGGAACTTCCTCAGGTCGCGGATGTGCATGGCCTGGTGCAGGTCGCCGCCGGGAAATTCGGCGGTCTGGCGAATCTGCCGTACTCCACCGTAGTCCAATCGGTTGTCGCCTATCAAATCCGGCGCCGCCGGCCGGAGTCATGATGCCCTTGCCCAATTTTCCCCGGCTGGTGCAGAGCGTGCAGCGCAACTGCCACATTGCCGACGCGCGTCACGCGCGCGAAACGACGCTGTGCAACTATTTGCTGGAGATGCGCGAGTTTTACCGCTGGGAGCACGAGGTTCCACTGGCGCGTCCGCTGCCGCGGCAGGAACTCGGAAGCTGGATCTCGCAGCGCGAGGCGCTGTGGGACGGGCTGCAGGCCGAGGATCTGGAGCCGCTGCGGGTGGGCGAGCACAGCTACGACGCCTTCGAAGTCGATGCCATCAACGCGGCGCTGGTGCCGCAGGGCCTGGTCTACGGCGGCGGCTACGGCCGTTTCGGGAAGCCGCATTTCTTTTTGGCGCAATTGGAGCGGCGCGAAGAGCGGCAGGGGCTGGCGCTGTTCGTCTCGGGGTGCGAGTATGCGCGCGATCTCACCGCTCCGCCCGCCGCGTTGCAGGGCGGCGCGGTGTTCCTGCGCCGGGACGCGCTGCGCCGCTGGCTCTGGGACAAAATCGAGATCTGGGGCGTGCGCAAGGCCGACGGCGCGCTGAAAGCGGCGCTAGAGTGCTACGGCTTTGCGGCCGATGCCGAGCAGGGCCTGGAGAGCATGTCCGAACAGGAGGCGGAGACGCTGATCCTGCACGAGCTCGGCGAAGCCATGGCCGAGCCGCTGCTCGGGCCCGCGTGGCGGGAACTCATCGCCTCGTTCACCGGCCGGCGCGCCGAGATCCTCGCGCGCGCAGTGCGCGACAACCTGGCTGACTGCCTGTCGACGTTGCCGCGCCTGGTCGAGCGCAACGCCGCCTGTTCGATTCACTTCTATTTTGCCAGTTTCGAGGGCGTGCGCAGCAAATTGTTTCCGTTGCTGGCGCAGGCCTACCGCGACTGGCGCGACTGCGGGAGCCTGGTTCCCTTGCGCGACGCCGCGCGGGCTGGCAGCGTGCATTGGCACGAGGCTGCGCAGCGCCTGCTGCGCGTGCATCAGGGCGATCCAGCCGCGGCCGAGCAGACCATCGCCGCCTGGATCGAGGATCCTGCCGAGCTCGTGCTCTGAATCGACTCCGCGCCGTGGCAGCCTCTACCAGTAAGCGCGCAGACGGCCTTTGTCCACTTTCGCTTCGAAGCGCTTCAGCGGCTGGGTTCCCTTCTTCACGCAGGCGCCGGTGGTAAGGTCGAATGCCCACTGGTGCTTGGGGCAAGTCAGTTCCAGGCCGTCGAGCGCGAGGTGCGGGATGTTGGTGACCTGGTGCGGGCAGCGGCTGTCATAGACGCTATAGGTGTCGCCGTCGCGGTAGACGAACAGGCCGCGTCCGTCGCAGTCCAGCCGCGTTGCCGCGCCGTCGCCGACCTGCGCCGCCGGCGCGATGTCGTGCCAGCGTGCCGCGGCGCCCATGTTCTCCGGGCGGAATTCCGGCAGGTCGAGTGCGAGGATGACGTCCACGGCCCAGACGATTTTCGCCAGGCCCAGCGCGGGGAATGCCATCATCAGCGCATCGAGGATTTCCATGGGGCTCGCGCCGTCGCGCAGCGCGCGCAGCAGGTACTGGCGCAGGCCGGTTTCGGTTTGTGAATGCACCTTGGTGATCACCGATATCAGCGCGCGCGTCTTCGGATCGAGGTGCTTGCCGGTTTCCTTGAGGAACTTGAAGTAGTGCGGAATCGCGTCGGGCCGCACTTTGACCAGGTAATCCAGGGCATCGCTCATGGCAGTCTGCCTATCGGGGATTGAAGAACCAGCATTCTACCTTCGGCCGCAGTGGCGGGAGTACCCGCGCCGTACCATGTCAGCCGGCGCCGATGCGCTGGTAGTAGCGCGCGCGGTAAAGCAGGCGCTGATGCCGGGGCGAATCGGTGAAGGGCGTGCGCGTGTGCAGCACGTTGTTGCTGAGGAGGCCCATGCCCGGCTCCAGCCGTCCGCGGAAAACCCAGGGCGAAGCCGCGCCAAGGATGTCTTCGAGCGCCGCCAGCGCGGCCTTGGTGGCGGCATCGCTGCTCCACTCTATGCTGATCGCGCGCGCGGTGTAGCGCATGTGCAGGATGCCGCCGGCATCCACCGAGAACACCGGGCCTGCCTGTGCCGGGCGCTCGATGCGCCCGTTCTCGACGCGCGCCGGGATGGTCATGGCATCCGGCGCCATCAGCGCATGTATGTGCCGGGGGTCGCGGTCGCGCAGCCGGATGTAGGCGATCTCGTGGTCGAGCAATTCGTTCTCGCCGCCGCTCTCGGCGCGTTCGACGCAGTGCAGCAGCACGGCGCGCACCGTGCGCTCGCCCGGGTTGTAATAGCCGTCGGTGTGCCACCTGATGCCGCGATTGGTGTAGGGAATGAATTCGCCGCGCGTGGCGCGCTCGGCCACCGCGAGCGGGGAAATGCCGTCGTCGTCGGCGAGGTAGTTGGGATCGAGATCGCGCAGGCCCAGCTGCAGGCCGAGCCGCCGCGGAATTTCCTTGTCCGGGTCGCCTCCCGTCGGACTGGCGTAGATCGCCATGTTGGCGCGCGCGCAGCGCTCGAGCAGCGCCTGCTGTTCGCCCGCGCTGAGCGTGCGCGGATCGCGCACTTCGACCACGAGTTCGGCCAGCGTTTTCGGAAAACGCGCGAGTTTGCGCGCGCGCCAGGCCTGATACGCAGCTTCGTCGGCGAGATCGAAGGCGGCGCCGGCGCGCGTATCCATGCCGAGGCTCATTCGCCCACGTTGCGTTCACGCCGGGGCCGGCGCGCCTCGCCCGGAGGGGCGAACAGTCCTGCGAGCGTACTCTCCAGCGCTTTCACCGCCTCGGGCGCCTCGATTTCCATGATCTGATCGATCACCCAGGCATGGTCCTTCTCCGGCACGATCTCGAGCAGCCGGCTGCCGAAAAAACGGCGGAAGCCGAAGTCGGGCCCTTCTTTTTCGTCATAGGCGAAATCGGCGTAATCGGCGCCGCGCAGGTTGGCGAGGTCGATGAAATGGCGGCGGCAGCGCCCGGGCTCGGGTTCGGCGATCAGCATGTCGCGGTTGTCCTCGACCACCTCGGCCAGCTTCAGCGCGAGTGCGGTGGTGAACGCCACGCGCTTGTCGGCGTCCAGCGCCCGATAGGCGAGGCGGTCGGCCGCGTGCAGCATGAAAGCAAGGTACTCGCACACGAAGTCGAAGTACTGCGTGCCGATGTCGATGTCGAACTGCGCCGCGCGCATGCGGCGGATGGCGTCCTGCGACAGCTTCCAGCCGAGCATGGCGATGACGCCGGCCAGCTCGGGCATGCTGCGTTCGCCCGCTCCCTGGTGGAAGTGGCTGCGGATGCGGATGGCCAAGTGGGGTGCCGCCCTAGCGCTCGCTCTGCATTGCTAGCGGATGCTCTGCACTAGTACCCGCCTTTTCCAAACGGTTTAGGCAAGCCGGCGACGCGCGCGCCCTGCTTGGCCGGCCCGAGCGGAAACAGGTCGTAGAGCGCCTTGCTGTCGCACCCCGGAATCAGGTCGGCTACGTCTTTCAGCATATTGCGGAAGTTCGGCGTCTGGCCGTGCTCCTTGTACTGGTCGCGCAGGTAGTGCACGACTTTCCAGTGATCGTCGTTCAGCTCGATGCCTTCGGCCTGCGCTATGACGCGCACGGACTCTTCGCTGTAATCGGGTGCGACCAGATAGCCTTCCACATCGGTTTCCAGTTCAACGCCATTAACCACATGACCCATGCTGTGATCCTCCGTTTCTTGTCGATCGGCCGGGAGACCCGGTTCCTATGCCTTGCGGATGAAAAACTCGTAGCTGCCGGGCGCCACTTCCTGCTTGGCGAGGAGTTCCAGTCCGGTCGATCTTGTCCACGAACTGACGTCGTCGGGCGATCCCGGGCAGTTGCTCACCAGAAGCAGGACTTCGCCCGCCTTCATGCCGTCGAGCAGCTTCTTCGCCTCGACGATCGGACCGGGACAGCTGACGCCGCTCATATCCAGCGTCACGTTCGCCGTCGGCCGGCCTGCGCCGCTCGCGCCGCGCTTGATGGTGTATGCGACCTTGCGTCCGCCAAGCTTGTCGGTGGCGATCACCTCGTTGCCGGTATGCCGGCTCCAGGCGAACAGGTCGTCCGGCGTGCCCGGGCAATCCGAAATCAGCTGCATCACCTGCCCCGGCTGCAGATCGTCGACCACGTGCTTCGCGCCTAGCAGCGGCGCCGGGCAATTCAGGCCGCACAGATCCAGCGTGACCAGTGGTCTGTCGGAATTCTTCTTTTGCGCACTCATGGAAACTCCTCTCGCTTACGCGAACATGCCGGTGTTCGATCGTGTGGCCATCATGCGCCGACCGCCGCGGCCGATTTATGCGGCACGAAAAGCCCGCAGCCGAGCTTGCGCCCCGCGCCCAGGCCGGTTGCCTGCATCCTGAGCGAATGCTCGGGCGAGAGTTCGTGCAGCATCAGGCTGAAGCCGACGATCTCCGCGCCCTGCGTTTGCGCCCGGCGCATCCTGCCGCAAATTATTTTGCAGCGGATGCCGGCGCGCTGCAGCTGTGTGCTGACGTTGCGCTGGAACACGGCCTCATCGGGCGTTCCCGTGGTGGCGAACTGCGAATACAAGGTGCCGTGGGCGAACAGCGGCCGCAAATGCGCGCTGCCGACTTCGATTTCGTTGCCGAGATCGAAGCGCGTCCCCGACAGCGCGAACGACTGTTCCGCGCGCGCGCGCGGCAGCCGCAGCATGAGTCGGGCGCGGGCGCCGAGGTAGATCTCGCCCGCCACTGCGCGCGAGCCGCGGATCGGATGCACCCCGGCTTCGGGCTCGGCTTCCAGCCAGTCCAGCTGCTCGGCGAGCAGCCGGAACAGCTGCCAGCCGTGATCCGCAGGTATGCTTCCACCGCGCAGCGAGAATGCCACGTCGACCATGTCCATCGCTTCAGCGTTCATTTCAATATGAGGGGATATATCCCCTCATGCTCCCCTAAGCCGGACAAGCCGGAACCAAGCAAAGTGTCTCCGGCGGGGGAAAAGCCCTTATCTCACGAACAAGGGGGGATGCATCCCCCCTTGTCCCCCAAGGGGACTTTCCCCTCAAGGGGGATCGAGACCTTCGGGGCGTTGATCCCCCCGCGGATGCATCCTCGCCATTTATCGAAATCTGTGCCATTTCTGTCAACTCTTGACTATAAGAGACTAAATCAGAGGCCATTTCGGTAATTTCTGAAATGGCCTGTTAGAGCTTATTACAACATGAGGGGATATCCCCCGAGGGGACTTTCCCCTCTCCCGTCAAGCGGGACCAAGGAAGGGAAATCGAGACCTTGGGGCGCATCCCCTCATACTCCCCTAAGTCACGGCCATTTCAATAATTCTGAAATGGTCGCTTAGGTTTTTTCCTGCGTCTGCGACCAGGCGAGCATCCCCTGGCCCCAGCGTTCCGCCGTGCCGGGGTCGATCTCGAAAATGGTGAAGCGCGCGCCGCGCTCGCGGATGCGCAGGCGCAACAGCGGCATCCCGCCGGCCTCGTAATCCACCTGCACCAGTTCGACCTCCTGGCCTCCGAACGGGCAGGTGAACTTGTCCAGACTCCGCGTCGTGTCCATGCTGCGCGCTCCGTTTGTTGGCCGGCTCTTGAAAAACGCTTCCCTGGTACTTCCCTGGTACGAAAGTGCGTTTCATCGTCATACCCTCTTGGAGGGAAGCGTTTTTCAAAAGCACTGACTCGGGGGATATAGAAGGGGGCGCCGCCCCTTTTTCAACACCCGGTTACCGGCAGCTACTATGGCACCCGGCGTGGCAGGCGCAAATCACCGCTTTGGAGGAGAGCCGACTACTCCCTTCGGGTAGGTGCGGCATCACCCGTCCGAGTGTGCCTGCCCCCCTGCACGAGTAATGGCCGATCCGGGTGCCGGCATTTAGTATCCTTAAAAAAGCAAGATGCTTTTACCCCGATTGAGATGCCTTCACCCTGAACGGAGGAAAACAGATGGCGAAAAAACCGCATGATACGCCGAACCTGGACGCGCTCGAATCGGGTCCATGGCCGAGTTTCGTCACCGGCCTCAAGCGTCTGGCGAAAGACAAGGACTCGGTGGTCGACCTCCTCGGCCATCTGGAACATTCCTACGCGACGAAGAAAGGTTACTGGAAAGGCGGAACGCTCGGCGTCTACGGTTACGGCGGCGGCATCATACCGCGCTTCACCGAGATCAAGGACGAGAACGGGAAGCCGACCTTTCCCGACGCGGCGGAGTTCCATACGCTGCGCGTCATGCCGCCGGCGGGCATGCATTACAGCACCGAGATCCTGCGCAAGCTCGCCGACATCTGGGAAAAGCACGGCTCCGGCCTGATCGCGTTCCACGGCCAGTCGGGCGACATCATGTTTCAGGGCGCGACCAGCGAGAACGTGCAGAAAGCGTTTGACGAGATCAACGAGGCCGGATTTGACCTGGGCGGCGCCGGTCCCGCGTTGCGCACCTCCATGTCCTGCGTCGGTGCGGCGCGCTGCGAGCAGTCCTGCTACGACGAGGGCAAGGCGCACCGGATGGTGATCAACAGCTTCCTCGACGACATCCACCGCCCGGCGCTGCCGTACAAGTTCAAGTTCAAGTTCTCCGGCTGCCCGAACGACTGCATGAATTCGATCCAGCGCTCGGACCTGGCGGTCATCGGCACCTGGCGCGACAACATCCGCACCGACGAGCCCCTGGCGAAGAAGTGGTACGCCAAGCACGGCATGAACGAGCTGGTGAACGATGTGGTCGCGCGCTGCCCGACCAAGGCGATCCAGCTGAAAGAGATCAAGGACGTGCGCAAGGGCGAGTCCATCTCCGCGGTCGCGCTGAACGACACGCACGCACTGGAGATCGACAACAGCGACTGCGTGCGCTGCATGCACTGCATCAATGTGATGACCGGCGCGCTGGCCCCGGGCAAGGACAAGGGCGCGACCATCCTTTGCGGCGGCAAGCGCACGCTGAAAATCGGCGACCAGATGGGCACCGTGGTGGTGCCGTTCCAGCGTCTGCAGACCGAAGAAGACTACGAGCAGATCGTCGAGCTGGGGCAGAAGATCATCGATTTCTTCGCCGAGAACGCGCTCGAGCACGAGCGCACCGGCGAGATGATCGAGCGCATCGGCCTGGTCAATTTCCTCGAGGGCATCGGCCTCGAGCCGGACGCCAATATGGTGGGCGCGCCGCGCTCCAACCCCTACGTCCGCACCGACGGCTGGGACGAGGAAGTGGCCAGGATCAAGGCCAAGAAGGCAGCCGCCGCCTGAAGCGGCCCCCGCACAGAACGCACGGAGACTAGCAATGGCTCAACCACAGCAGCAGATGCGCAAGCCCAAGGAAACCGGGGTCCCGGACAACAAGCAGTACATGCATCCGACCCTGATCGCGAATCACGGCAACTGGAAATACCACGACCGGCCACGTCCGGGCGTGCTGCACCACGTGTCGCACTCGGGCGCGGAAGTGTGGACGGTGCGCGCCGGCACTCAGCGCCAGATGGACGTGCACACCATCAGGAAGCTGTGTGACATCGGCGATCAGTACGCAGACGGCCACGTCCGTTTTACCATCCGCTCCAACATCGAGTACATGGTCGCCGACCAGAAGAAAGTCGCGCCCCTGATCGAAGCGCTGGAGAAAAGCGGCTTTCCCGTGGGCGGCACCGGCAACTCGGTGTCGATGATGGCGCACACGCAGGGCTGGCTGCACTGCGACATTCCCGGCACCGACGCCTCGGGCGTGGTGAAGGCGCTGATGGACGAGCTGTACTACGAGTTCCGGCACGAGGAGATGCCCAACCGGGTGCACATGTCCACCTCCTGCTGCGAGATCAACTGCGGCGGGCAGGCCGATATCGCCATCATCGTGCAGTACACCAAGCCGCCCAAGATCAACCATGATCTCGTCGCCAATGTGTGCGAGCGGCCGGCGGTGGTGGCGCGCTGCCCGGTGGCGGCGATCCGGCCGGCGCTGGTGAACGGCAAGCCCTCGCTCGAAATCGACGAGAAGAAGTGCATGTGCTGCGGCGCCTGCTATCCGCCGTGCCCGCCGATGCAGATCAACGATGCGGAGCACACCAAGCTCGCGATCTGGGTGGGCGGCAAGAACTCGAATGCCCGCGCCAAGCCGACGTTCATGAAAATGGTCGCTTCGGGACTGCCCAACAACCCGCCGCGCTGGGTCGAGGTGGCCGCGGTGGTGAAGAAAATCCTGCACGTCTACAAGGAGGACGCGCGGCCGTGGGAGCGTCTGTCCGACTGGGTCGATCGCATCGGCTGGCCGCGTTTTTTCGAGAAGACCGGACTGACGTTCACCAAGTACCTGATCGACGACTGGCGCGGCAGCCGCGCCAATCTCAACGCGTCGACGCACATCCGGTTCTAGGAGAAAGAAGAACAAGGGGGCCCGGGGACGGGGCGGGACCGTTCCCTTCCCACCCGGGCCCCTTGTCCCCCAAGGTGGGAGACCGAAGGTCGAGACCACCCGAAGAGGTGTGGGAGACCGAAGGTCGGGACCACCCGAAGAGGTGGGGGACTTTCCCCTCGTTGGGGATCGAGACCTTCGGGGCGTAGATCCACGAAATGAGAGTTTGAGAAGGCAAATATGAATCTCGGCATACTCGTCAACGAAGGACCGTACACGCACGAGGCCTCCGACAGCGCCTACCAGTTCTGCAGGGCGGCGCTGGCGGCCGGGCATCAGATTCAGCGCGTGTTCTTCTATCACGACGGCGTGAACAACGCGACGCGCCTCACCGAGCCGCCGCAGGACGACCGTCACATCGTCAACCGCTGGTCCAAGCTGGCAGCGGACCACAAGCTCGACCTGGTGGTGTGCGTAGCCGCGGCGTTGCGGCGCGGCATCAAGGACGAGAACCTGGCGGCGGGCTTTCGCATCTCCGGCCTGGGCCAGCTGATCGAGTCCAGCATCCAGGCCGACCGCATGGTGACCTTCGGCGACTGATGGACCTGGGAGACGAACTGCGATGAGCGAAGGAACGGTAAAAAAAATCATGTACGTGAACCGCAAGGCTCCGTACGGAACGATTTATGCGCTGGAGTCGCTGGAGGTGGTGCTGATTGCGGCCGCTTTCGACCAGGACGTGAGCCTGGTGTTCATGGACGACGGCGTGTACCAATTGAAGAAGGGGCACCAGACCAAGGGCATCGAGGTGAAAAATTTCCAGCCCACCTACCGTGCGCTCGACGACTACGACGTCAACAAGCTGTACGTGGAAAAGGAGGCGCTGGAGGCGCGCGGCCTGTCGCAGGAAGACATGTGCGTGCCGGTGGAAGTGCTCAGCGCGGCCGCAATCGGCAAGCTCATGGAACAGCAGGACGTGCTGCTCAGTTTCTAAGAAGATCAAAGGCAAATCATGCTACATATCGTCAACAAGTCGCCGCTGGAACGCAGCACGCTCGATAGCTGCCTTGCCGCGGCGCAACCGGGCGCCGCAGTGCTGCTGATCGAGGACGGCGTGTATGCCGCGACCCGCGGCCATGCTGCAGAGAGCAAACTGAGGGCCGCGTTGGCGCACCTTGAAATCTACGTTCTTGTTCCCGATCTGGAGGCGCGCGGCATGGGGCAATCGCTGGTGGAGGGCATGAAACCGGTCGATTACACCGGATTCGTCGAACTGGTGGTGCAGCACAAGAATTGCCAATCCTGGCTTTAGTCTTGATCCAGGCGGCTGTAGCAGAAAAATCGTTGCGGCCCCGGATTTTGGGGAGGACGGGGGGAATCATCCCCTCGCGGAGTTACGGACACTAAGGAGCGCATATGGCTATCGAAGTAAACGGCAAGTCGTACGAAACCGACGAGGAAGGCTATCTGGTCAACCTCGCGGAATGGGACGAGGACATCGCCAAGGTCCTCGCCGAGCAGGAGAAGATTGAAATGACTCCCAACCACTGGGAGGTGGTCAATTTTCTGCGCGAGTATTACAACGAGTTCCAGATCGCTCCGGCGGTGCGCGTGCTCACCAAGGCGATCGGCAAGAAGCTCGGGCCGGAAAAAGGCAACAGCCAGTACCTGTATGAGTTGTTTCCCTACGGCCCGGCGAAGCAGGCGTGCAAAGTCGCCGGCCTGCCCAAGCCGACCGGCTGCATCTGAATCGGCAGCGCAGAAGACGCGGAGGTTTTCGGAATGAAAGCCTTGGTTCTCTTCTTCGCGTTGTTCGCGCCGTCTGCGCTGAAATGAGCACTCGATGACGACGGCGACAGTTTTTTTCGCGTTGCTGCTCTACGCCGCCACGCTGCTCGGCGCGGCCGGGCTTGCGTGGCGCATCCGGGACTATGCGCGCACGCCCGCGCCGCTCAAGATCCCGACCACGCCGGCGCCGACCACCACGGGCGGCGTGGTCCTGCGCATGCTGCGCGAGGTGACGCTGTTCGAGAGCCTGTTCAAGGCCAATCTCTGGATCTGGCTGTTCGGCTGGATGTTCCATGTCGCGCTGGCGCTGGTGCTCGCGCGCCATCTGCGCTATTTCACCGAGCCGGTGTGGTTCTGGGTGGTGTGGATCCAGCCCTTCGGCCTCTATGCCGGACTGGCGATGGCGGCCGGGCTGGCCGGCCTGTGGGCGCGGCGCTTTCTGGTGCCGCGCATCCGTTACATCTCGACGCCCTCGGATCATCTGATGCTGGCGCTGCTCCTCGGAATTGCGGTATCGGGCCTGTCGATCAAGTTCCTCGCCCACACGGACATCATCGCGGTGAAGGCGTTTGCCCTCGGCCTGATACTGTTTGACTGGCAGCCGCTGCCGGCGCATTCCGGCCTGTACCTGCACCTCGTCCTGGTCGCCGTGTTGATCGCGATCTTTCCCTACTCGAAGCTGCTGCACGCGCCGGGCGTGTTCTTCAGCCCCGGACGCAACCAGGCCGATAACCCGCGCGAGCAGCGCCACGTCGCCCCTTGGGCAGACGAGCTGAACAAAGCGAAGGTCTGACATGGCCGCCCCCCAGGTTACCGCGCCGCCGCTGAAGCCCTATCCGGTTATCCCGATCCTGGAAGTCGGGTCGATGGCGAAGAGCAAGACGTTTCCTGCCAACGCCGCGATGCAGCAGGCGCTCGGTTTCCCTGGAGAACTGGTCGAGGGCTGGCACGACCAGGCGATCTTCAAGCTGGGCGAACTGCTCGGGAAATACCGCTCGCTCAAGGTCTATCTGGACGCCTGCGTGCACTGCGGCGCCTGCACCGACAAATGCCATTATTTCCTCGGCACGGGCGATCCCAAGAACATGCCGGTCGCGCGCCAGGATCTGCTGCGCAAGGTCTATCGCCGCTATTTCACCTGGTCTGGAAAATGGTTTCCGAAGCTGGTCGGCGCCGAGGACCTGACCAAAGAGGTGCTAGACGACTGGTATTCCTATTTCAATCAATGCTCGGAATGCCGCCGCTGCTCGGTGTTTTGTCCCTATGGGATCGACACCGCCGAGATCACCATGGCCGCGAGAGAGGTCATGGACTCGATCGGCCTGGGGTCGAAATACACCAACGAGATCATCGGCAAGGTGCACAAGGTCGGCAACAACCTCGGGCTTCCCGGTCCGGCGCTGCGCGACACCCTCTCCAGCATAGAGGAAGACCTGAAGGAAGAAACCGGGCTGGACATACGCCTTCCGGTCGACGAGAAGGGCGCCGAGGTGATGCTGGTGACGCCTTCGGCGGATTTTTTCGCCGAGCCGCATGTCTACAGCCTCATGGGCTACGCCAAAGTGTTCCACGCGGCGGGCATTTCCTGGACGCTCTCCACCCACGCGTCGGAAGCAGGGAACTTCGGCCTGTTCATCGGCAATTACGACCAAATGCAGAAGGTCGCGACGCGCGTGCGCGAGGGCGCTCTGGAACTTGGCGCCAAGCGCCTCGTCGTGGGCGAGTGCGGCCATGCCTGGCGCGTCGCCTACAGCTTCTGGAACACGCTGATCGGCCCGTTCGATTTTCTCGACCCGAACTATCCGGTGCCGCAGCACATCTGCGAGCTCACCTACGACCTGATCCAGCGCGGCGCGATCGCGTTCGACAAGAGTGCCAACGACCGTTACGTGGTCACGTTCCACGATTCGTGCAACGTCGCGCGCGCCTCGCGCATGGGCGGCATGCCGGGCGGCCAGTTCGAAATCCCGCGCGCCATCGTCCGCGCCGTCGCCAACAAGTTCGTGGAAATGTACCCTGACTCGATCCGCGAGAAGACGTTCTGCTGCGGCGGCGGCGGCGGCCTGCTCTCCGACGATTTGCTCGATCTGCGCGTGAAGGGCGCGCTGCCGCGCATGGAGGCACTGCAGGCGGTCGTCGATTCGGACGGGGTGAACTTCATGGCGACCATCTGCGCCATCTGCAAGGCGCAGTTCAGCAAGGTTCTGCCGTACTACAAATTCAACATGAGCATGGTGGGTGGCGTGCACCAATTGGTGGGCAACGCGATCCGGCTCGGCCCCAAGTAAAGCACCATCGAGGAGAGGAAAAGTGTCGACCACAACTGAGCAGACCAGCAGCAAACTGACCTTCCGCCGCTACCGCGAAGGCGATCAAAAATGGAAGCGCTGGCAGGACAAGGTGTTTGACGGGGAACATTCTTACAAGTGCCCGACCTACATCCAGGCGGTGCCGCCGTGTCAGGGAAGTTGTCCGTCCGGCGAGGACATTCGCGGCTGGCTCAACATCGTGCGCGGCATCGAGAAGCCGCCGGCGGGGGTGCCGTGGCAGGAATACGCATTCCGCCGTCTCACCGAGGCGAACCCGTTCCCGGCGGTCATGGGCCGGGTGTGCCCGGCGCCATGCGAGTCCGGATGCAACCGCAACCAGGTCGAGGATTTCGTCGGCATCAACTCGGTCGAGCACTTCATCGGCGAGTGGGCACTGGCGCACGGCCTCGGCTTTCCCCGGCCCGAGCACGAGACCGGCAAGAAGGTGGCGATCATCGGCGGCGGGCCGGCCGGGTTGGCCTGCGCCTATCAGCTGCGGCGCAAGGGCCATGCCTGCACTATTTTCGACTCCAACGCGCAGTTGGGCGGCATGATGCGCTACGGCATTCCCGGCTATCGCACGCCGCGCGACGTGCTCGACGGCGAAATCAAGCGCATTATCGACATGGGCGTGGAGGTGCGCCTGAACACCCAGGTCGGCAAGGACGTGAGCCTCGCCGATCTGCGGCGCGACTTCGACGCCGTGTTCGTCGGCCTGGGCGCACAGTCGGGCAGTCCCCTGCCTATTCCCGGCGCCGAGGCGCCAAACGTCATCGACGGCATCACGTTCCTGCGCGCCTTCAACGACGGGCGGCTCGACAAGGTGGGCAAGAGAGTCGTGGTGGTGGGGGGAGGTGATACCGCCATGGACGTCGCCGCGGTGGCGCGCCGGCTCGGCCACATTACGCGCGAAGCCGAGGCGCCGGCGTCAGGAGAGGCGGTTCTCGGCCAGATGGAACACGACGTGGCCACGGCGGCGCAGCAGGAAGGCGCGAACGTGCTCATCGCCTACCGCCGGACGGTAGCGGAAATGCCGGCGACCAAACACGAAGTCGAGGCGGTTACGCGCGAGGGCGTGCGCATCATGACCTGCGTCGCCCCGGTCGCGGCGGTGCTCGGCCCGGATGGCCGCGCCGTGGCGCTGCGGGTGATCAAGGTTGATTGGGTGAACAAGAAGATGGTGCCGCAGGCCGGATCCGAATTCGACATCCCCTGCGACCTGCTGGTTTCCGCCCTCGGCCAGACGGTGGACTTCACCGGTCTGGAGGAATTCAAGAATCAGCGCGGACTGGTCAGCGCGGACAAGAACTACCAGGTCGCCGGCAAGCCGGGCGTGTTCACCGGCGGCGACATCGTCAAGCCGCACCTGCTGACCACCGCCATCGGCCACGCCTGGATCGCCGCCGAGGGCATCGACCGCCACCTCAATGGCGAGGCGCTGGAAAAGCGGCCCAAGATCGACGTGCACTACTTCGACCTCGAGCGCAAGATGATCGAAAAAGGACTCAAGATCGAGAAAGCGCCCGAGCCTCTGCGCGGCACCGATGCCTCTAACGTCGCCGTGCACAACTACGACAACCGCTCCGACAGGTACGTGGTCACGCACGAGGAGCTGTTCCTGGGCCATTTTCCCTATACGCCGCGCAACGTGCGCAAGATCGTCCATCTGGACGCAGACAGCGCCGTCGGCAACTTCGAGGAGCGCATCGTGGCGCTGACCGAAGCGCAGGCGCAGGCCGAGGCCACCCGCTGCATGAGCTGCGGGCAGTGCTTCGAGTGCGACAACTGCATCGTCTATTGCCCGCAGGCGGCGGTGAAGAAGGTGCCCAAGGCGCAGGCGACCATCGGCCGCTATGTGTATACGGATTACGACCGCTGCATCGGCTGCCATATCTGCATGGACGTGTGTCCCAGCGGCTACATCAAGATGGGGCTGGAGGTGTAGATGAGGTGAGGCGTGCGCCGGCCGCCGAACAAGTCAGCGCCAATTTTAGGTAACGCAACATCGAGGAGATTCAATAGTGTCGAGCATGACCGAACAAACCGGCGCCAAGGTCACATTTCGCCGTTACCAGGACGGCGACGGGAAATGGAAGCGCTGGCAGGAACAGATTTTCGATGCGGACCACTCGCACAAGTGCCCGACCTACATCCAGGCGACGCCGCCTTGCCAGGGCAGCTGCCCGTCGGGGGAGGATATCCGTGGCTACCTCAACATCGTGCGCGGCATCGAAAAACCGCCGACCGGACTGAGCTGGCAGGAGTATGCGTTTCGCCGTCTCGCCGGCGCCAATCCGTTCCCTTCGGTGATGGGGCGGGTGTGCCCGGCACCGTGCGAGTCGGGCTGCAACCGCAACGAGGTCGAGGATTTCGTCGGCATCAACTCGGTGGAGCACTTTCTCGGCGACACCGCGATCGCGAACAATTTTGTCTATGAAAAGCCGGCGATGACGAGCGGCAGGAAAGTGGCCGTGATCGGCGGCGGGCCGGCAGGCCTGTCCTGCGCCTATCAGCTTGCGCGCAAGGGCCACGAGGTCACCGTGTTCGACGAGCATGCGGAACTGGGCGGCATGATGCGCTACGGCATTCCGGGTTTCCGCACCCCGCGCAAGATCCTCGACGCGGAGATCCAGCGCATCCTGGACCTCGGCGTGCAGACCAGGCTTTCCTGCCGCATCGGCACCGATGTCACCATGGACGAGATCCGCGCCGGGTTCGACGCGGTGTTCCTCGGCCTGGGCGCGCAGTCGGGACGGCCGCTTCCGTGCGCGGGCAATGAGGCGCCGAACGTGGTCACCGCCACCGCGTTTCTGCAGGCGTTCAACGACGGCCGCATGCGCCACGTCGGCAAGCGCGTCGTTGTTGTCGGCGGCGGCGACACCTCGATCGACGTCGTCACTGTCGCGCGGCGCCTCGGCCACATCGTGCACGCGCGCGAGGCGGACCGCCCCGAGCGCGCCATCGCCAGCTACACCGCACATGACGTCGCCGAGGTTTCGGCCAGGCAGGGCGCGGAGGTGGTGCTCACTTCGGTGTTCGCGGTCGATGGGATGCAGGCGAACAAGCACGAGGTCGAGCAGGCCACGGCCGAAGGCATCACCATCCGCGGCAGCTTGACTCCGGTTGCGCTGGTGTGCGGCGCCGACGGCCGCGCCACCGCGCTGCGCGTGGCCCAATGCGAAGCGAAGGTGGTCGGCGGCAGGCTTGAAGTCAAGGCCATCGCCGGCACCGAAGAGGACATACCGGGCGATCTGTTCGTTTCCGCCATCGGCCAGGCAGTGGACTTCACCGGCCTGGAGGAATTCAACAATGGCAAGGGCGCGGTGAGCGCGGACAAGAACTACCAGGTGACGGGCAAGCCGGGCGTGTTCGTCGGCGGCGATATCGTGCGGCCGAACCTGTTGACCACGGCGATCGGCCACGGCTCGATCGCGGCCGACGGGATAGACCGGTTCCTGCGCGGCGAAATGCTGGAGAAGCGTCCCAAGATAGACGTTCACCATTTTGACATCGTGCGCAAGCTGGTCGAAAAGGGGATCAGGGTAGAGGAAAAGCTGGAACCGTTGCGGGGCACAGACCGCTCCAGCGCCGCCGTGCACAACTACGACGACCGTTCCAACCGGCACGTAATCCCGCACGAGGAGTTGTTTCTGGGCCACTTCCCCAGCGTGCTGCGCAACAAGCGCGACACGATCACGCTGACCGAGGAAACCGCGCTTGGAAACTTCGATGAGCGCATCGTGGCGCTGGCCGAAGCCAAGGCGCAGGCCGAGGCCAAGCGCTGCATGAGTTGCGGGCAGTGCTTCGAGTGCGACAACTGCGTGGTGTATTGCCCGCAAATCGCGGTGAAGAAGGTGCCCAAGGCGCAGGCGACCATGGGGCGCTACGTGTATACCGACTACGACCGCTGCATCGGCTGCCACATCTGCGCGGACGTGTGTCCGACGGGTTACATCAAGATGGGGCTGGGCGAGTAACAGGCCGATTCAGAATTGCCGAAACGGCCGATGATTTGGGGGAGCATGAGCGGATGTGCGCCCGCATTTGGAACAGAGCTCTAAGGAGTGAGAAGTGAACAGTAACGGGATTGGTGCTTTGGCCGGCCGCATCGCGCGCGCGATCTGCCTCGCCGCGCTGTTGCTGCCCGTTCCCGTCTCCGCCGCCGGCCGCGTGCCCAAGCCGGTCATCGACATCGACAAGCCGGGCAAGTGCGTGGAAGATACCGCGACCATGCGGCGCGAGCATCCGGACATGCTCAGGCACCAGCGCGACCTGACGATGCACGACGGGATTCGCACGCGCAAGCATAGCCTGAAAGAGTGCGTCCAATGCCACGCCAGCACGAAAACCGGCAGCGTGCTCGGAGACAAGGGCTTTTGCCAGAGCTGCCACGATTACGCGAGCGTGCGTATCGATTGCTTCAGCTGCCACGCCGCCAAACCGAAACTCGCCAGCGGAGCGAAACCATGAGCGCAGACGCGAACGAGGCCTTGAGCCGGCGCGGCTTTCTCGCCATCTCCGCCGCGACCCTGGGCGGGGTGATGCTCGCGCCGGGCATCCGCCTGATCGAGATCGCCGCAGCGCGCGCGCCCGAGCAGGCGGTGTCCAGGCAGGTCCGCTGGGGCCTCTTGATCGACACCAACAAATGCGCCCCCGGCTGCGACGATTGTGTCAAAGCCTGCGCCACCGAGAACGGGCTCAAGGACACCGGGCATCCGCGCACCGACGCACAGTGGATACGCAAGGTCGAGCTGAAGGACATGCGCAGCGGCCGCACCCATTCCGTGCCGGTGATGTGCCAGCATTGCGAGCATCCGCCCTGCGTCGACGTCTGCCCCACGGGCGCTTCGTTCAAACGCGCCGACGGCATCGTGCTGGTCGACCGGCACATCTGCATCGGCTGCCGCTATTGCATGATGGCCTGCCCCTACAAAGCGCGCTCGATCGTGTTTGCGGAAATCACCGACCAGAACCCGGACGTGCCGCGCGGCAACGGCTGCGCCGAGGGCTGTACGCTGTGCGTGCACCGCATCGACCACGACCGGCAGCCCGCCTGCGTCGAAGCCTGCACCAGGGCCGGGCACAACGCCATGCTCTTCGGCGATCTGAACGATCCACAAAGCGAGATCGCGCAGCGCGTCGCCAAATATGCCAGCACGCAGATCCGGGCCGACCTGAGGCTCAATCCCGGCGTGCGCTATCAGGGACTGTGACATGGCCGAATCCTTAATCTATCGCGAACTGGGTGGCCCGAGCCGCCGTTTCTGGGGCCTGCTGGCGCTGCTCGCCGTGCCGCTGGCGCTGGGGGCGGTCGCCTACTTCTATATCGAGCACTATGGCCATATCGTGACCGGCATGGACAACCAGATCGTCTGGGGCATGCCGCATGTGTTCGCGGTGTTTCTCGTGGTCGCCGCGACCGGGGCGCTCAATGTCGCAATGGCGGCTTCGGTGTTCGGCAAGAGCGTCTATAGGCCGGTGGCACCACTGTCGGCGCTGATCTCCCTGGCGCTGCTGGTCGGCGGCCTCGCCCTCCTGATGCTGGATCTGGGACGCTCCGACCGCATGATCGTGGCGATTACGCAGTTGAATTCTGAATCGATGTTCGCCCTCAGGGTCATTTTCTACGATGGCTTTATGGCAAGTGTGGGGGTCTATTTGTGGTTCCTGCTCGAGCGGCGCATGAACCGCTATGTCAAGCCGGCGGCCATCATGGCATTTTTTTGGCAACTGTTGCTGATCACCAGTACGGGCCTGGAGTTTGGTTTCAATTTTCGCGAAGTCTACGACTCCGTGCTGTACGCGCCGATGTTCATCGCGTTTTCTTCGGCTTACGGCACCGCGGTTTTTGTTCTGATCCTGTTTGCCGTTTGCGGCTGGGAGGATCGGCCAGTCTCGGACGAGTTGTTGCGCCGGCTCAAGAATCTGCTCGGCATTTCCGTCGGCGCTTCCCTGTTTTTCGCCGTGCTGTTCCTGGCTTCCAAATACGAACTTGCGCGTTCCCGCGACGTAGCACGGTTTCTGCTGTTCGACGGCGGCGTGTACACGGCGCTACTGTGGCTAGGCCAGCTTGTGCTCGGCGGCGTCGTGCCGCTCGCGCTGCTGTTGCGTTCGCGGCTGTCGCGCGCCGCCCTCGCCGCGGCCTGCGCACTGGTGCTGCTGGGCGGGCTGGCGCAGATGTATGTCACCCTGATTGGCGGCCAGGCGTATCCGCAGATTCTGTTTCCGGGAATGGTCGAATCGAGCAGCTTCTTCGACGGCGAAATCCATCCGTACACACCGAGCTGGCCGGAAGTGCTGTTCGGCCTCGCCGGCCTGGCGCTTGCGGCGGCGGTCATCGCCGTGGCACTGCGCGCGCTCGCGCTACTGCCCGAGCGGCTGGATCCGGCGGCCGGGCCGCAGGCCTGAAGCCGCGGCGGCCCTCGAGTCTGGAGCGACGCATGCACCGATTCCTCGTGTCCGCGGCGCGCAAGTCTTCGGGCAAGACCAGCGTCAGCGTCGGCCTGGCGGCGGAGCTGTCGCGGCGCGGCCTCGCCGTGCAGGCGTTCAAGAAAGGCCCGGACTACATCGATCCGATGTGGCTCTCGGCCGCGACCGGCTGCGCCTGCCGCAACCTCGATTTCAACTTGTCCACGCCGGAACAGCTGCAAATCGAGTTCGCGCGCCACGGTGCTGGCGCCAACGTTTGCCTGGTCGAAGGCAACAAGGGCTTGTACGACGGACTCGATCTCCACGGCAGGAACAGCAACGCGGCGCTCGCGCAATTGCTGGACCTGCCGGTGGTGCTGGTGCTCGATGCGCGCGGCATGACGCGCGGCATCGCACCGCTGATCCTCGGCTATCAGGCGTTCGACCGTTCGATCCGCATCGCCGGCGTGATCCTGTCCAGGCTGGGCGGCGCGCGCCATGAAGCCAAGCTGCGCGCGGTGATCGAGCACTACACCAACGTGCCGGTGCTGGGCGCGATGCACGAGGATCCGCTGCTCGCGATCGCCGAGCGCCATATCGGCCTCACGCCGACCGGCGAGGACGATGTGGCGCAGAGCCGTATCGAGGCGCTCGCCGCGGCCGTGCGCAGGCAGATTGATCTCGAACGGCTGCTCGCGGCCACCGTGAGCAGGGCGCCTCTGCCCATCGCGCCGCTGCTCGTGCGGCGGGCCGGAGCGAGCGTGCGCATCGGCATCGCGCGCGACCGGGCGTTCGGTTTCTACTATCCTGACGATCTGGAGGCGCTGGAGCGCGCCGGCGCGGAGCTGTTGTTTTTCGACACGCTGCGCGACGCGCGGCTGCCGCGCGTGGACGGCCTCGTCATCGGCGGCGGTTTTCCGGAAATGTTCATGCGCGAACTCGAAGCGAATGCCGAGCTGCGCGGCGAAATCCTCGCGGCGATCGAAGCGGGCATGCCCGCGTACGCCGAATGCGGCGGACTCATGTACCTCGCGCGATCGCTCAGCTGGCGCGGTGACACGCGCCGCATGGTAGGCGCGATCGCGGGCGACGTGGTGATGCACGAGCGGCCGGTCGGTCGCGGACTCGTCAGGCTCGCACCGACCGAAACTCATCCGTGGGGCGGGCACGGTGAGCAGCGCGCGGAGATCCCGGCGCACGAATTCCACTACTCGATCATCGACGGGCTGGCCGCGGACACGCGCTTCGCCTACCGCGTGGCGCGCGGTTTCGGCACCGACGGAAAATCCGACGGCATCGTGGTCAACAATCTGCTGGCCAACTACTCGCACTTGCGCAGCGCCGGCAACTACGACTGGGCGGAGCGCTTCGTCGGCTTCGTGCGCCGTCAGGCGGGGCGGCGGGTCGCGCCCCGGCCGCTGGCTGCGGCGCACTGAGGCGCGCATGAGCTCGAACACGGCAATGGCACACCCCATGCTTCCGGGCACGGTCTATCTGGTCGGCGCGGGCCCGGGCGATCCCGAATTGCTGACACTGCGAGCGGCAAGGCTGCTGGCGGAGGCCGAAGTCATTGTCCACGATCACCTCGTGTCGGAGCCGATCCTCGAGCTGGGCCGCGCCGACGCGCAGCGCATCTATGCCGGGAAAGAGCGCGGCAACCATACGCTCAGCCAGCCCGAACTGAACCAGCTGCTGGTGCGGCTTGCGCGCGAGGGAAAGCGCGTGGTAAGGCTCAAGGGCGGCGACCCGTTCGTATTCGGCCGCGGCGGCGAGGAGGTCGAAGCGCTCGCCGCTGCGGGCATCCCCTTCGAGGTAGTGCCGGGAATCACCGCCGCCTGCGGCATTGCCGCGTACGCCGGCATCCCGCTCACCCATCGCGATTATGCCAATTCGTGCTTGTTCGTGGCCGGCCACCTCAAGGACGGCAGCGTGGACCTCGACTGGGATTCGCTCGCCCGCCCCGGGCGTACTCTGGTGGTGTACATGGGCCTGCTCGGCCTGCCCACCTTGTGCCGCGAACTCGCCGCCCATGGCCTGTCCGAAACCACGCCGGCGGCGATCGTGCAGCACGGCACCACACCAAGCCAGCGTACGGTGGTGGGGACGCTCGCTACGCTGCCGCAGCTGGCTCAGGCCGCGCGGCTCGCGCCGCCGACGCTGATCATCATCGGCGAGGTGGTGCGGCTGCATGCGCAACTCGCGTGGTATGAGACCGCAGCGGCAGGTGCGGGTACGGACGAGCGCGGCGCGGATCGCGCGTTATCGATTGCGCGCTAGCCCGGGTTAGCAGGGTGTTGAAAAAGCGGGCGATGCCCCTTTGACACCTTCGTTTCGTAAAGGATTGACGTTTCCACGAAACCGGGTCAACTCCAGCGGAACGCGGAATTAGGGGCTAAAAGGAGTCCTCATCCGCGCTACGGTAGCGGCAGTCGTTAACGATAATCTGACCAGAGGCGACCGCACCTACGCCGCGCGATGTTCTGAAACGACATAGCCTGGTACTGCAAACAGTGCTGATCGCGTGGTTGATTATCGGTGGCCCCATCGCTTGGGGGTTAGGGAAGGCGTCCGATATCGGCGCTCAGCCGCGGGACATGCGCCCGGATTTTGCCAGAAGTGCGTTTTTGCCAGGTTTACGCGACAATCAACTCGTCTTTCACGTGTTGACCGAGCGCGAATTGGCTCAATTTCAAAGTGACCTGGATTACGTTCACGTCGACTCTCTCGAACCCCATTGGACCAGGCTCCTCTGCTCGAGAGCAGCGGGATGCCGATTATATTTTTTATCGCGAGGAGAAAGAATGAAAGCGCTCATCCGTCTGTTATCCCTATTGGCGTTGGTTTGCATCGGCTTCGGCGCCCAGGCAAAGGCGCCGAATCTCGCGATGGAGGAGTTCATGGTCCCGGCGGTGGACGCCGGCATCAAGTTGTACGTCCGGAACAAGTACCCGCAGGGCGTGACGAAGTTTCGCGGCGAGAAAATCCTGCTGTTCGTGCATGGCGCAACCTATCCCGCCGAGACCGCGTTCGACCTGAAACTGAACGGCATGTCGTGGATGGACTACATGGCACAGCACGGCTACGACGTATACTTGATGGACATTCGCGGCTACAGCAAGTCCACGCGTCCGCCGGAAATGGACCAACCGGCCGACCAGAACCCGCCGCTCGTGCGTCTCGAAACCGCGGTCAAGGACGTCGGCTCGACGGTGGACTTCATCCTCAAGCGCCGCGGCGCCTCGAAGATCAACCTGCTGGGCTGGTCGTCGGGCGCCAGCGTCATGGGCTGGTACACCACGCAGAACAACCACAAGGTGAACAAGCTGGCGCTTTACGCGCCGCAGTGGCTCCGCAACACCGTAGCGCTTACGGACCCGGGCAACAGGCTCGCTGCCTACCGTACCGTCGCGCGCGACGCCGCAAAGGGCCGCTGGCTCACCGGCGTGCCCGAGGACAAGAAGGCGGACCTGATCCCACCGGGCTGGTTCGACACATGGGCGGACGCGACCTTCGCGACCGACCCGGTGGGCTCGAAGCAGACACCGCAGATGCTGCGCGCCCCGAACGGAGTGGTGCTGGACGGGCGCGAGTTCTGGAGTGCGGGCAAGCCGCTGTATGACCCGGCCGGGATTCGCGTCCCCACCTTCATCGCCCACGCCGAGTGGGATGCCGACTTGCCGAGCTACATGGTATACGCCTACTTCGCCAAGCTGACGAATACCCCTTATAAGCGTTACGTCGAGATAGGCGAAGGCACGCACACGGTCATCATGGAGAAGAACCGCATGCAACTGTTCCAGGCCGTGCAGCAATTCCTCGACGAGAAGCTCAAGCCCGGCGACTAGGGTCTGTTGACATTCCCTGCCTTGGCGAGGCCGTTTGTTCCGTCGCTCGCCGCGGTCACGTCGAAGCCTGCGACCATGAGCGGCCCGGCGGCCAAGGCGCGCACCAGCAGGTCGGCGTCGATCAGTACCGGCCGGGGCTTTTGCTGGCCGCAACGCTTCATGTTCGTGCCCTCAGGCGGCGCATACTCCGCGTTGTGCGGTCAATCGTTGTACCCTGGGGTCGTCGAGGAACCGCTCCAGTTCCAGTCGCAGCGATGCGGAGTATCCTGCCAGGCTGGCGGCGTGTCCGGCGCGCGCGTCTGCCTCCAGTTCCCGCGCCAGCGTGTAGATCGCCATGGCGCCCAATGAGCCTGCAGAGGACTTGAGCGAATGCGCCGCCCGGAACGCGGCATCGCAGTCGCCCGCGCTGCACGCGTGCTCGATATCGGCGACCAGTCTGCCAGCCTCCAACGCGAACACATTGAGGAGGCGGCGCGCGAGCGGCGAATCGAGCTTCGTTTCCGCGGGTAGGACGTCCTTTAGCACCGTGGCATCGAACGCCGGTCGGGTACCGCCCGTGATATCCAACGGTGCCGGGGCAGCGTTGCCGCGGGCCGGAGGCTCCGGCGGCGCGTCGTCAGATGGCACCGCCTGAGGGCGGTATGGAGCGCTGTCCGGGCGTTGCAGCCAGCGTCTAAGGCATTCGGCCAGTTGATCGCGCCCGAACGGCTTGGACAGATAGTCGTCCATGCCGGCTTGCAGGCAGCGCTCGCGGTCACCCTGCATGGCGTTGGCGGTGACCGCGATGATTGTGTGTCGGGACGGCGCTGTGCCTGGCATGGCGGCCTGCTTGCGCGCTTCGCGCATCCGCATCTCCCGGGTCGCCGCAAACCCGTCCATTTTCGGCATCTGGCAGTCCATCAGGACGAGGTCGAAGCGCTTATCCTCTGCAGCTTCAACGCCCATCAACCCGTCGTCCGCGCATTCGACGGTGCACCCGAATCCCTCGAGTATCGCGACCGCGATATCCCGGTTGACGGGATTGTCCTCGACCAGAAGGATATGGGCGTTGAACTGCGGGAGTTGATATTCCCCCGCGCCGTTGCGTCCAGGCACGCGGGTTTCTTTGCCCATTATCTGCGCGACAGTGCACGCCAGTTCGCCCGGCCGAACGGGCTTCGACAGACGCGCCGCGATGCCCTTGGCACGCGCGTCGGCCGGATCGTCCGCAGACCTCGCAGAAGTCAGCAGAATTACGGGGATGGCTGCGAGCGCCGGGGCTGACTGCATGGATATGGCAAGTGAAAGTCCGTCGACGACCGGCATGCTGTGGTCGGTGATCACCAGTCGATATGGCTCGCCACGTTCCGCGGACGCATGGAGCATCTCCAGTGCACGTCCGCCGTGCACCGCAGTTTCGATCACCATGCCGAGCATTTGAAGCTGGCGCGCCATGATTCCGCGGCTGGTCGCGTTGTCGTCGACGATCAGCGCGCGGATGCCGGCAATGGCGGCACTGTCGGGTTGTGGTTTGGCCATTTCCCCCACGGCTTTGAGCTGCACCGTGAACCAAAGCGTCGATCCGCCGCCGAGCCAGCTTTCGACCCCAATCCTGCCTCCCATCATCTCCACCAGCTGCTTGCAGATCGCGAGGCCCAGTCCCGTGCCCCCATGCTTGCGCGTGGTGGATCCGTCTGCCTGATTGAACGCGATGAACAGTCGGCCCTGCGTCTCGTCGCTCATTCCGATACCCGTGTCCTTGATCCGAACAAGCACATGATCTTGCAGGTCCGGCGGCGAATCGCTCATCGGCGGGGGCAGCTGGTCCGCCGTTGCACGGAGCACCTCGACTGAGACCTCGCCCTGCTCCGTGAACTTGATCGCGTTGCCGATGAGGTTGGTCATTATCTGGCGCACGCGCAGCGGGTCGCCGACGAACGTCGCCGCCAGGTCGTCCGCAACCTGCAAGGTAATCTCGAGCCCTTTTGCCTCTGCACGCTCGGCCAGCATTTCGACAACCTCCGCGGCGAGGTCGCGCAGATCAAACGAGATGCTCTCGAACTCCAACTTGCCGGCCTCGATCTTCGAATAGTCGAGCACGTCGTTGATGATGCCGAGGAGGACGCTGCCCGAGCGGTATATGGTTTCGGCGAATTTGCGCTGCTTGCCGTGGATCGGGGTGCTGAGCAGCAGTTCGGTCATGCCCAGCACGCCGTTCATCGGCGTCCGGATCTCGTGGCTCATGTTGGCGAGAAACTGCGATTTCGCCCCGTTCGCGGCCTCCGCTGCTTCCTTGGCGGCCTGCAATTCCTTCTCGCGCTCGCGCAGGGCGATCTCCGCGTTCGCTCGCTGGGTGATGTCGAAGAACACGGTGTAGGTGCCGACGACCTCCCCGTCGTCGTTCACGTCGGGGACGTGTCGCCCGGAGTGCCACACGACGTTTCCCATGCGGTCGACCCGGCGTCGTTCGATCGGAACGACTTTGCCCGCGAACGCAGCCCTGATATTGGGTTCGATGTCCGCCCACACCTTGTCGCCGACGACGTCCTGCACGACCCGGTCCACCACCTCCCGGAACGACTTGCCGAGCCATAGTTCCTGGGCCCGGTTGACGTATCGATACCGGCAGTCTGCATCGATGTAGGTGATCGTCACGGGAATCTGGTCCATGATGAGCCGCACCCGCCGCTCGGAGCGTTGCGCCACCTCGATCGCCTCACGGTATTTGGTCGCGTCGAACGCGACTATCTGGCAGCCGGCAACCGTGCCGTCCTTGCTGCGAACCGGCAGGATCTCGGCTCGCAACCGCATCGGGCCGTTCTCGAAATTTGCAAAGTCCCACTCGAATTCGGCCGGCGTTCCAGCCAACGCTTGCGCCAGGTGTTCGCGCGCACCGGACCAGTTCAACGGTCCGAGCGCCTCTTCAACCTCGACGCCGACGAGCGTCGTGCGGCGTCTGTCAATCCAGCGGGTGCCGGTGTCATTGACAAATCCAAACCGCTGGTTCGAGTCTACATAGGCAACCAGCACCTGAGCCCGATTGACCATCACCTGCGCCATCGCCCCGTCACCATCCGCGGCCTCGACGGTTTGCGTTGCCTGATTTCGGGCCTTGGCGTCCCTGTTGGCGTCCCGACGGACGAGGCGTCTGGTGAAGCCCAGCCAGCCGGCGAGCAGTACGGCCAGCCCGAGAACGAAGGCGGCCGGAGTCGCGCCGATGTTCCCGTCGACCCGGTAGTCAACGTAAACATAGACTGCTGCTACGCCGATTACGATACCAGCGAGCATCGCCGGCGCAATCGACCAGGCGCCCGGGAACACACCCGGGGGCTTCTGCGAGATGTTCATTTCGGGATCCTTTCGTTTGCACCCGGTGACGCGGACGGTTGTATCGTGAACTGAACCATTTCGCCGTTCGCGAGATTCAAGCGGCCCCTGCCGCCAAGCAGCAAGTTCAGGACGCGTGCGACGGCCTTGCTGCTGACAATCAGCGGATTCAAAGGTAGAAGCGTCTGAAATCGTTCGAACGCCGCCGTGACGCGGGCGGCGAAAGCCTGTTCGGTCTCGCCTCCCGGGGGAGCCATGCCCTGCGCCAGCAACACTTCAGTGGCGGCCACCGAACGCAGGTTCCATTCGCCCATGCGACGCTCGGCCAGCAGCGGTTCGATGATGATTGGCACGCCGCCCAGAACCCCGCTCAGAATGTCGGCGTGCTTCCGGGTACGCGTCAGCGCACTGCAAACGATCAACCCGACGCCGATCTTCATGTCCCGGATCCGCTGGGCTGTCGCGCGGGCCTGTTCGCGGCCGAGTTCGGTCATGTCCAAGTCCAGATCGCCCCCGCAGCGCAGCTCGCATAGGTTCGGTCCGGTCGCGCCGTGGCGCACGAAGTGAAACGTGCTCGATTGATCAGGAATCACGTGCATTTCCAGACTTGTCTGCATGTTCAATGGCATGGACGGTTCGTGTGTGATCGGCGTCGCGGATTTGGCCATGGGGCACCGGCTATGCGAGGGCGCTAATCGGCGCGAACAGCACTGGAGCGCCGGAAGACGGTTCCCGGCTGGGCGCGTGCAGGACGGTCCACTCGCCCGCCACGCACACGTTCTCGAGCAGCCATTCCCGGATGAACCACGTCTGGTTGCGATCAGCCAGTACCGGCGTGTGCCCCGTATCGGGCACGTGCATGATCGTCACCGCCCCGGTGCGGGCCATTCTCCTGATGGTCGGTGGCAGCAGGGCATCCGAGCGCAGACCGTGAATCAGCAGCACCGGACAGCGGATGCGGTCCCACAAACGCCACTGGTCGAGGCTCGTCTGGGCGTCGCGCTGATAGGCCTGCATCGCGCGCACGTCGTGCCGGAACACCCGTCCGCCCTCCTCCTCGGACCAGCGCGTCTGATGAAAGGTCAGATTGAACCGGATGTCATCGCTGATGGGCCCGTCGTTCTTCTGCGAGGCTCCGATCCGCCGAAACAGGTCGGCGGGCTCGCGGAACACGTAGTGCCGCGCGAGGGTTTCAGAGCGGCGCTTGCGGCGTGCCTTCGGAATATGCGGGCCGATGTCGTTCAGGATTAGCCGATGCACAAGCTTAGGATGGCGCGCGGCGAGTTCAATTGCTGCGCTGCCGCCGAGCGACGAGCCCAGCACGGTCACCGGTCTCACGCCGAGATGCTCGATCATCTGACGCAATTGCTCGGCGCAGGTATGGATGGAATAGTCGCGCTCATGCGCCATCCAGGCGGAAAGGCCGCGTCCCACCCAGTCCATGCAGATTACCCGGAACGATCCGGAGAGGTCCGAGGCAAGGTAGTTGAACCGCATCGCCGTGTTGGCGACGCCGCCGCAGCAAATCACCACCGGCGCATCGCGCGGTCCCCAGTCGGTATAGGCGACCTTGACCGGGTAGACCTTGCGAAAGCGCAGCGAAGTCCCGCGCTGCAGCCGAACCGGATGCATATAGTTGAAATGATTGAGGCGGAACCGGTTGAAGAAACGACCGACCACGCGGCTGGCCATTGCCGTGTAGGCGTCCCACTTCGCCTGACGCGGCCGCCGGCCCGGCATCTCAGGCTCCCAGTCCGGAGACCGGCGCTGCGAACGAGCCGGCGCCGGCTTGATTCGGGGCGAACGCGCGGGGCTGCGCGCGACTGCAGTCCTGCCGCCGCTTTCTGAAGAAATCAATCGTGCCGAGGTCATTGCCGTTTTTCCCTTTTCGCACGCGTGATGAGGTGGCGATGCCACCGGTTCAGTTTAACCAATACGATCTTAGTTATTGATTTTAATCAAAAAACAGCAATTCGAGGCGCGGCCGAGGTGGATCCGAGCCCTCGCGACTAGACTTATCGGCGCGGCCCGTCCTTTCTTTAGCGATTCTTTCTGCGGACGTTCTCCGGCATGGGGCAGTTCGCGGAAATGCCGCAGAATTTTGACACGATAGCGGCGGGTATTATTGATGCACGGAACAGAGTGGTTTTATCCGCCTTGTTCCACCGCTGGCTGCGGCTGATGGCGATGCTATTCTGCGAGCGTCCCCAAAACCGGTGACATCGAGACCATCACCCAAGCATTCCTTATGGCATATCCAGAGAATTTCATGAATATCGAAGTCGGTCACAGCCTTTGGCCCGGATTCCCCATTGGCGATCGGGTGCTGACACAGGTCTGTTGTATAACCTCCGGCCAGCGGTGGCCACGGAAGCCTAAAGAAAATCTCGAACATGCCGTTACCTACCCGTGCATGCACCAAGCGACGCGGCGAATGCCCTGTGTCATGGAAGCCCGGACGATCCGGCCGCCCGAGTCGGGAGCGCCAGTGAATGCGGAACGAAATTCGACGAGAGCAACAGGCCCCGCGCTGCGCGATTGGCGGCCCGTGGCGGGAGGGGTGAGATGGATTCAATGAGACCCAGAACGGAATCAATGAGACCCAGAACGGAATCAATGAGACCCAGAACGGAATCAATGAGACCCAGAATGATCACGGTTGCCGTGCTGGTGTGTCTGTTCGCGGTGGGCATGGCCGCGCTGCTCAACTATTTCAAGTACCGCAGCACGGCCGACCGGATCATCACCGCGCGCCTGATCGTGGTCGGTGACGGCATCGAGAACAGCATCCAGGCGTCGCTAGCGCTCGGTCTCTCGTTCAACGAACTGGCAATGCTCCCCAGCCTGATTGAACGCGAGCGGAAGGCCGATCCGCTGATTCTCGGCATCGAGGTATTCGATCCGGACGGGAAGCGGTTGTACAGCACCGGCAGCCTGGGCACGACGCAAGCGGCCCCCGCCAGTTGGCTTGCCGCCGCGCGCCGGGGGGGCGACGCCAACTGGTCCGTCATCGACGGCGACGATAGCGCGGTGGGGATCTCGATCAAGAACAACTTCGGCCTGACCGTGGGCTATTTGGCGCTGAACTACTCGCGCACCTCCATCGATCGTGATGCCCATGTCGTCGGCAAAGATCTGGCGCTGGCTTCGCTCGCTGTCTGCGCCGCCGCCGCGATCCTGGCGGCACTCATGCTGAACCTGGCGATGCGCGGGCTCGAACGCGATATGGGCGTGGTGGAGGCGGCACTGCAACGCTCGGGCAGCGCGGCGCCGGGGGCGGAGATCAACACGGGCCCATTCGGCCCGGCGCTGGTGCGGTTTTTCGACATGGCGCGAATGGCCGAAGTGCAGATAGCGGCGATCCGCGGACGCCTCGGGCGGAACGAAAAATCATGAGTCGGAAACGTCTGTGGTGGATGTATTGGCGCCTGACCGGCATCATCTTGCTGGTAGTGATCGGCGCGCTCGCCGCCAACTCCTATGTTTCCCATCGCAATTTCCAGCACGCACTGGTGCCGGAGATGGCGAAAAAGGCTGCCACGGTCGGCGCCTCGGTGCGTTTGCTCATGCTGAAGGCGATCGACCAAAAGATCGCGTTTGACCAGCTCTACGGGGCCGACCAGGCCTTCCGCGAGGTGGTGAAAGAGAACGCGGACTTCGCCTATATGGCCGTGACCGACACGACCGGCAGAATAATCTATCACGGCGGCGTGGCCCCGGTGGGCGCCGAAGCCTATTTCCGCCAGCCCGAAACGCTCGCGCGACATGAGAGAACTCCTGTTGCGGGCGAATTCACGCGCGTCGGTTCGCAGTTCATCGTCTCGTTGCCGATCATCGCGCAGGACGAATATATCAATTCCGCGCAGGCTCGCACGCTGGGCTTGCTGCATATCGGGATCGACGTAGGATTCGTCGACAACATCGTTCGGGAGATGTGGTACGACGTACTGGTGGTGCTGGTGGTCTCGCTCTTCTTTACCCTCGAATTGCTCAACTTCATCGCCGGCTCACGCCTAGAGGCGGGATTGAAATCGCTTGCCGGCGTCCTGGAGCGCGGCGGCCGCAGCGATTTCACCATGACGCCGATTGTTAACTCCGGTCAGGCGTTCGGCGGGGTACGGCTCCTGCTGGAGAACGCAATGGCCCGCATCAATGCCCAGATGCTCAGCCTCACCCGGGATATCCAGGCTGCGCAGCGCGTTCCGGCGCACGAACGCAAAGAGCTGATGAGCATCGCCACCACGAGCTTGCAGGATCTGCGCCAGCGCTTCCGGTTCGGCCAGGCGCCCGCGGAATCGTCGGACGCCGGCCGCCTCGCCGGGGTGCGGGCACCGCTGTTCGGCTTCCTCCTCGCCGAAGAATTGACGCGCTCGTTCCTGCCATCTTTCGTGAAGAGTGTGATGGTGCCGATCCCCGGACTGTCGCCGCAGATCGTCGTGGGACTGCCGATCGTCCTGTTCATGCTGATCGTCGCATGTGGACAGCCTTATTTCGGCGCCCTGAGCGAACGCCGCGGGCACCGCCGCACCATGATTATCGGCGCCGCCATCGCGGCCGTGGGATTTGCGGCGACCGCGCTGTCAGTCACTGTGTTCGACCTGCTGCTGTGGCGTTCCCTTTGCGCGCTCGGCTACGCCTTGGTGTTCGTCTCTGCACAGGGCCTTATTCTCACTTATACGAATTCGGAGAATCGGGCACACGGCTTCGCGCTGTTCGTCGGCGCATTCATGGTCGCTACCGTGTGCGGACCGTCGATCGGGGGTATCCTCGCCGACAATATCGGCGAACGCGCCACCTTCATGATCTCCGCAGCGCTCGCGCTCGCTTCGATACTGGCGATCCGGTTGCTGCCCAAGGATGCGGAACGCGACCCCGCGAAACCGGCCGTCATGGTGCCGCGGCTCGTCGAAGTCAGGTCGCTCCTGTTCAACCGCAACTTCATGACCCTCGCCGGGCTTGCCGCCGTTCCGGCAAAGGTCCTCCTGACCGGAGTCGGCTTTTATCTTGTCCCGCTTTATGTGGTGTCGATCGGGACCACGCCGGCGATGGCGGGGCGGATTCTGATGACCTATGCCGTGGTCATGGTGCTAATGGCGCCGTTGGTGTCACCGTTGGCGAACAACCGCGAGAACCGGGAATGGCTGGTCGCGGCGGGGCTGTGCCTGTCGGGGTTCGGCGGACTCCTGATGCTCGCGGGCGGCAGCGTGCCCTGGGTATTCGCAGCCGTGCTGATGATCGGATTAGGCCAATCGCTGTCGATTACCGCGCAAAGCGCACTGGTCAGCGACCATTGCAAGCAGGAGATGGCGAGCATGGGAGATCAAACCGTGTATGGGGTCTACCGGCTGGTCGAGCGACTGGGTAACGCGGCCGGACCGCTTATCGCCAGCGGTCTGGTGATCGCAATGGGATATCAGAATAGTTTTGTCGCGATCGGCGCGATGGTGATGGTGTGTGGAATCGCCTTCACGCTGATCGTCCGGGCCGGGCGCCGCCCGGCCCTTGCCACTGGCACTGCCGCTGCGGGGTAACGGGAAATGGACAAGCACGGTTGGCACTCATGGTTCGGAACGGCGCTCCTCGCCGTTCTTCTCGTCGTAGCCGACGCGGCCTACGCACAGGCGCAGGCAGTGCGCGCGGACAAGCCGTACCGGATCTACGCCATCACGTATCGCGGGATGACCGACATCGAAAAGGGCTTCCAGGAGTATCTCAAGTCGCGCAAGATCCCGGTCGAAATCACGTGGCGTGACCTGAACCTCGACGCTTCGCGCCTGCCGGGGTTCATCGAGGAGATCCGGGCAACAAAGCCTGACCTGGTCTATACGTGGGGCACGACGGTCACGCTGGGCGTCGTCGGGGCGTACGATGCGATCGACCCGAAGCGCCACATCGTGAATACTCCGGTGGTGTTCACGCTGGTGGCGGCGCCAGTGGCCGCCAAGATCGTGCGGGATTTGAAGTCTTCGGGTCGCAATGTGACAGGTGTCAGCTTCCTGGTGCCGACCGAGACCCAGTTCCGTGCCATGGCGTCGTACCGGCCGTTCCAGACGGTGGGCGTTATCTATACCCCGACCGAAAAGAACTCTGTGGCGTTGGTCGGCGAGATGCGCGAAGTCGGCCGCAAACTGGGATTCACCACGGTCGAACGCCCGTTTCACCTCGACGCGAACGGCAAGGTCACCGCCGAGGGCGCGGCTGAACTTGTACGTCAAATCAAGGCAGCGAAGGCGCAGTGGCTGTATCTTCCGCCGGACTCGTTTCTCGGCACGCAGTCCAAGGACGTCATCATCCCCGCCGCCATGGCGGCAGGACTGCCGACGTTCGGCTCCACCGAGCAAATGATGGAGAACGGCGCCCTTTCAGGACTGGTGAGCCGCTACTACAACCTCGGGCAGTTCACCGCCTACAGGGCCGAGCAGATGCTGGTCGAGAAGAAGGCGCCGAAGGATATTCCGATCGAGACCCTGACGCGATTCAGCTACCAGATCAGGATGGAGGCCGCCCATAAACTGAAGCTCCTGCCACCGCTTCCCATGTTCAACTACGCGGAATTCATTTCGACGCCCGACAGTTAGCAGGGTGTTGAAAAAGGAGGGGGGCCAGGATGGGAAAGGAAGGGTCCCATCCCTTCCTTAGGCCCCCTTTTAGATCCCCCAAGTCAGGGCTGTTGAAAAACGCTTCCCTCCGAGAGAGCGTCATGATGACGTGCACCTTCGTGTCAGGGAAGCGGTTTTCAACAGTCTGTCAGATCCACCGGGCCCCCCTTGTTCGTGGGATGAGGGTTTTTCCCCGGTCGGAGGCACTTTGTTTGCTTTCGGATCGTCCGGATTAGGGTTTGCGCGGCTCGGAAGAACCCTGCGGCCCGGTCCTTTGCTCCACTGCGAACACGGCGGCCTCGACGCGTGAGGTGAAGTTGAGCTTTGACAGGATGTGACGCACGTGCAGCTTGACCGTGTCGTAGCTGATGTCGAGAGCGCGCGCGATCGCCTTGTTCGACAGACCCTGCGCCAGGTGATCGAGAATCTCGCGCTCGCGTTCGGTGAGTTGACCGAGCAGGTTCTCCTTGGTCTTGCTCTGCCGCCCCGGCTGCAGCAGGTCCACCAGTTTCATGGTCATGGCGGGGGCGACCACGGTCTCGCCGCGCACCGCGCGCAGGATGGCATCGATGACGTCCTCCGGTTCCATGTCCTTCAGCAGGTAGCCGCGTACCCCGGCGTGCAGCGCGTTGGCGAGATCGTCTTCGGAATCTGAAACGGTGAGGATCAGCGTCGGGCCGCTCCAGCCGTAATCCTGCAGCGTGCGCAACAGCGCGAGCCCGCCGTGCGGCGGCAGGTTGAGATCGAGCAGCAGCACGTCCGGTTTCGTCTCCTGCATCAGGCGCGCGGCTTCGGTGGCGCCGGCGGTGGCCGCCACCACCTCGATGTTGTCGCGCCCGTGCAGCAACTCCGCCAGACCCTTGCGGAACAGCGTATGGTCATCGACCAGCATTACGCGCACTATTTTCATGCGGCTGCCTCCGACCGAAAATCGCGAGCACACAAGCGGCGCTGGCGGCAGCCCACGGCATGCGCCTCGCTCGCATCCCCGGCCCCGGCCGGGGCTCCTGCCCGGTAGCTCATGCCGTTGCTCCACGCAGCGCCGGAAACATCAGCCTGACGCGCGCGCCGCCCTGCGGCAGGTTGACGATTTCGATCGCGCCGTTCAGACGTTGCGCGCGCTCGCGCATGATGTTGACGCCGAGGTGATGGCGCAAGTGCGAATACTGCTCTGCGCCGCCCAGGCGCTGGCCGTATGCGTAGAAGCCGAGTCCGTCGTCTTCGACTGAAAAGCGGTACTCGTCATCGACGAGTTCCAGGATTAGGCGGGCGTGCTTGGCGCCGGAGTGGCGCGCCACGTTGGCGAGCGCCTCCTGCATGATATGGAACACCTGGCCTTCCTCCTCTACGCTCAGGTCGAGGTCGGTGGTGCGGTTGTCGAATGCGAGCTCGATGCCGGTGCGGTCATGGAATTTTGTTTTCAGTTCCCGTAGCGCGTGCACCAGCCCGAGCGGATCCATGCGGTTGCGGAACTGCGACAACAGCTCTCTCAGGTCGGAGTAAGCCCCGTCGAGCGCCTGCTGCACCTCGGCGGCGTGCTTGAGCGCGCGCGGCTGTTCGCTCGCCTCCAGCGCCTCCTGCATCATGGCGAGCCGGATTTTCATGTAGGCCATGGTCTGGGCGAGCGAATCGTGCACTTCGTTCGCGATCAGCTGGCGTTCGCTCATCAGCGTCATGCGCATGTTCTCGCGCAGCAGGCGCGCATTCTCCAGAGCCATGCCCAGGTGCTCGCTGATGGAGCGAAACAGCAGCCCGAGCTCCTCCGGCGTATCGCGCTTTTCGGCGAAGAACAGCGCATATGCGCCGAGCACGCGGCCGATGTGGCTCAGCGGCACCACCAGCGTGGCGCCGAGCCGATTGAAATAGTCCGAGCCGGTGTGCGCCGCGCAGTGCTGCGACTCCAGGCTCTGGCGCACGGCGTCGTCGCTCACCGCAGCGCCGCAAATGCCGCAGTCCATGGGCACCAACTGCTCCTGCGCAAGCACGTCGGCGGGCAGCCCTTGCGCGGCAACAAGCCGCATGTGGGCCCCGTCGCTGGTCACCACGCGCACTACGCCGGCCTGGGCCCCGGCAAGCCGGATCATGGTGCCGAGCGAGCGCTCGAGCAATTTCTCCGGGTCGTGCCCTTCGGCGAGCACGGTGGTGAGCTCGGACAGGGCGCGCAAGGCCTGCAGATCGGTTTCACGCGCAGGGCCGGCGGTTTGCAGGGGGCCTATGCCCGGCTGGTTCATGGATCGCTCCGCTCGCGCCGGAATCACGGTTCGCCGGCGCCATTGTTTTGTCTCAGAGCGCATTGCGAAATGAGCGGATATATCCCCTCATGCCCCCTAAGACAGGGGCCGTTTCAACAATTGTGAAACGGCTTGTTGGAGAAATACTACCACGGCGCGCTGTGCGCGAATGCCGGGCGCGCACGCAGCGCGGCGCGGCCGCAACCTGGTCCGGTGCCGCCGAAACGCGGGATCAACAAGCGCCGTACCGGATGCGCCTGGCTTGGTTACCTTGGTTACAATGGCAAGAGGCGATACGATCAACCGATTACAAGGAGCAAGCGATCATGAATTTCGACAAAGACCTGGATGCGCGCGGCTTGAACTGCCCGCTGCCCATACTGCGCGCGAAAAAGGCGCTGTCCGAAATGCAAGGCGGTCAGGTGCTGCGCATCGTTTCGACCGATCTGGGCTCGGTCAAGGATTTCCAGGCCTTCTGCAAGCAGACCGGCAACGAATTGCTGTCGCAGACTGAAGCCAGCAACGAGTACATCTTTTTTCTGAAACGAAAATAAGCGGCACGGCCCTGGTCAAGGACAGCCCGCGGCTTACCGCTTGCGCTCCGCCGCGGAACTGCTATTCTTGTTGCCGAAGCTGCGCTGCGGTTGGAGGCGTCGTCAGATGCGGAGGAGGGGCGATCCGGTGGTATCAGCCAAAGCTATTGCGCAATAAGATAATTCGGGTGGAACTGGGCCCGGGTGTTCGTGCATGATTGTCGCAATTTAGAAATAGAGTCTGGCGCGGTGCGGTGCGGCGCCAATACGGACCAATACCGGAGGAAGAAAATGGGTGCTACACCTGATGTTGCGCTGATCGAGGAAATCGTTCGGCAGCGGCTCGACGAAATCCTGCCGCAGAAACTCGAAGAAAAGCTGGCGGAAATGAAGGCGAACAAAACGCCTTCGATGACCATCATCGCCACCAAGGGCACCCTGGACTGGGCCTATCCGCCGTTCATCCTGGCTTCGACCGCGGCGGCGCTGGGCTGGAACGTGTCGATATTCTTTACCTTCTACGGCCTGCAGCTGCTTCGGAAAGACATTTCCGGCCTCAAGATCAGCCCGCTCGGCAATCCGGGCATGCCCATGAAGATGCCTTTCGGCCCCGACTGGTTCAAAGGCATCAACTGGAACATCCCCAATCTGGTTCAGGCCGGGATCCCCGGGTTCGAGTCCTTCGCCACCACGCTGATGCAGCAGACGATCAAGAACAACGGCGTGGCCGACATTGCCGAATTGCGCTCGCTGTGCCTGGAGGCCGGGGTGAACATGCTCGGCTGCCAGATGACGGTCGACCTGTTCGGATTCACCCACGAGGATTTCATCCCCGAGGTGAAGGAATACTGCGGCGCGGCCCACTTCCTGCCGATTGCGCAGGAGTCCGACGTCACGCTGTTTGTGTAGAAATTCAGAGTCGTTTAAAGCGATCGTTGCAATTACCAAGAGAAAAGGGGAAATGAAATGAAACGCACAGTACTGGCATCGGCGCTGCTTGCCGTGTTTGCGCTTCCGTCGGTTGCGCTGGCGACGGACGGGTATTTTCCACACGGATACGGCATGAAAGCCAAGGGCATGGGCGGCGCCTCGACGGCGATGGCCATCGATTCATTCGGCGGCGCCAACAACCCGGCCAGCATGGTCTGGGCCGGCAGCCGGTTTGACGTCGGCGTGGACCTGTTCAGCCCGAGGCGCGACATATCGCGCAGCGGCAGCTCCGGCTTCGGTACCGGCATGGACGGCTCGGTGGACAGCGGCAGCAACCTGTTCTTCATCCCGGAAATCGGCTACAACAGAATGCTGGGCTGGAACATGTCTGTCGGTATCAGCGTCTACGGCAATGGCGGCATGAATACGGACTATGACGGCGGGCAGATTGCCGGAGGCAATGTCAATGCCTGCGGCAGCCAGCCTGGCGGCTTCAACCAGGCTTCAGGCGAGGCGGGTCCGTACAACCTGCTTTGCGGCTCGGGCAAGCTCGGCATGAATCTCGAGCAGCTGATCATCGCCCCGACTTTCGCGATGAAGGTGAACAAGGACCATTCCCTCGGCGGATCCTTGCTGGTCGCGCGCCAGAAGTTCAGGGCCGAAGGCCTGAGCGCCTTTTATTCTTACACCACGCCCGGGGGAGTGCAGGGTACGCCTTATGCGACCGGCAACAACCTGACCAATCGCGGCAACGATTCCACCTGGGGCTACGGACTCAAGCTTGGCTGGATGGGCAAGGTCTCGGATACGGTAACCTTGGGTGCCAGCTACACCAGCAAGGTCAAGATGGACAAGTTCGACAAGTACAAGGACTTGTTCGCCGGGGAGGGCTATTTCGACATGCCGGCGAGCTTCAACCTGGGTATCGCGGTCAAGGCGAACCCGAAATGGACCATCGCCGCCGATTATCAGCGGATCGACTATTCCGGCATCAAGTCGGTCGCCAATCCCAGCACCAACGGCGGCCTGGCCATCGGCGGTACTCTGGGATGCGATACCTGCCGCGGTTTCGGTTGGAGCAGCGTGAACGTGTTCAAGCTCGGCGCCGAGTATCAGTACAACCCGAACTTGATCCTGCGCGCTGGCTATAACCACACCGACAACCCGATCCAGGAGCGCGATGTGACCTTCAACATGATCGCCCCGGGCGTGGTCCAGGATCACGTAACCTTGGGATTCACGTATAACCTGAGCAAGGAATCGGAACTGACCATGGCTTACATGCATGCGTTCAGGAACTCCGTTTCGGGGCCCAGCCTTTTCAATAACTGGCTCGGGGACAACGCGACCGACAAGATCCAGATGTATCAGAACTCCCTCGGCATCGCCTACAGCATGAAGCTGAAGTAAGCCGCACCGACCGGGGAACCCGCAAGCGAACAAAGGCTGAGGGCGGCGACGCCTTCGGCCTTTTTTTTCCTGATTCCCATAACGCCGTCGATTTAAACAGGAGGAGAGATATGTCAACAATCCGCACAACCCTGGGCGCAGCGGCGCTGGCCTTGAGCGCGGCGCTTGCGTTTGCCCAGGATGCCGTACAAAAACCGTTCGTGCTGGCTTCCAAGGGGCCGGGGGATCTGGCGCAGAAGCTGGAAGCCACCAAGGCGGCGCTGACCAAGGCGGGCTTCATCGTGGCCGGAAGCTATTCGCCCTATCCGGGTGCGGCCGTGATCGGCGTCACCAACGACGAGCTGCGCAGCACTGCCGCCAAGTCCGAACACGGCGGGTTCGGCGCGGCCATGCGCGTTTCCGTAACCAAGGTCAAGGACGAGGTGCAGGTGTCCTACACCAATCCGCCCTACCTGGCCAATGCTTACCGCATGGCGGGGGAGCTCAAGGATACCGCGGCGAAGCTGCAGGCCGCGCTCGGCAGGATCGAGGAATTCGGCGCCGCAGGCCTCACCCCCGCCAAGCTGCGCAAGTATCACTACACCTTCGGCATGGAGTACTTCGACGAGCCGAACACCCTGGCGAGCTATGGCAGTTATGAGGAGGCGGTGAAGGCGGTCGAGGCCGGGCTCGCCGCGGGCAAGCAGGGCGTGACCAAGGTCTACCGCGTCGATGTCGCCGGCAAGAAGGAGACGCTGTTCGGGGTTGCGATGAAGGGCGAAGGCGACAACAAATACATGGACGACAAGTACATCATGAGCGAGATCGACTTCAAGGATGTCAAATCCACCGCTCATCTGCCCTATGACATCCTGGTCTCGGACAACAAGGTCTATGCCCTGTACGCGCGCTTCCGTATCGCCATCTCCTTCCCCGATCTTTCCATGATGGGAGCGAACAGCTTCATGAACATCATGAAAGCGCCCGAAGCCATGCGCACGGCGCTGGCGCTGACCGTGGGCGGCAAGGAAGACGCGCGTTGACCGGCGCGCGCAGGTTTCGGGTACCGGCCGACGTGGCGCACCAGCTGCTCGCAGCGATATGGGATCGGGGATACCCTCGACCGCCCTGAAGAAAAACACCCGCATCAAGTGGGTGTCCTTGCTCTTGGCCACCGGACCCAAGCTGCCCTGACCCCCGGGCGCTCGGCGTGGACCTCTGCGCGACGGAGTCCGGCCTTGAACGCCCGCTACCGCGGGAGCCGCCTTGCTGCCTCTGCGGCGGCGCCGCTCAGTCTTCCCGCATCAAGCGCCAATATTGGATTTTCATGGTCAGCGCTGCGCCCGCTATGATCGAAAACAACGCCAGGAACGATCCCAGCGCAAGCGTCGAGACTCCGGTCAGACCCTGGCCGATGGTGCAGCCCATGGCCAGCACACCGCCGAATCCCATCAGTGCGCCGCCGATCAGATGATTGATCAGGTCCTCGGGGTCGCGGAAGCTCTCAAGCCGAAACGACCGCGTCGCCAGCGCGTAGGCAAACGAGCCGGCCACCACGCCCAGCGCGGATGCAATGCCGAACGTCATGACCCGGCTCTTGTCGCTCCAGAGCAGCAGCAGCTCGAGCAGATAGGCAAGGGGAGAAACGAAGCTCATCGACTCCATCCGGCCGCTGTTGGTGGCGAAGAATTTTTCCTCCAGCGTGTTCGGATCTTCGGCGAGGTGGCCCAGATGTCCGGAGAGATACCATCCCGCGACGATCACCAGACCCACCACGATTCCGCCCATGAGATTGTCGAGGTTCCTGAATTCCCGGCGCGCAAACGCGAACGCGATCAGGCCGATGCCGAGCACCCCGGCCGCGGCGGACAGCATGGTCCGCCGGTCCGCGCCCAGGCCCTGCGCCAGCAGCGAGGGCAGATCTTGGTGGGACGGCAGGGTGATCGCTATCGGGTCGATCGCCGCGACCCGGAACACCCCGAACAGGCCTTTCAGGGTCATGTAGGCGCTGATCGCGAGCATCAGGAAAACCACGAACGACTTCAGGTTGCCGCCGCCGATGCGAATCAGCGTCTTGCTGCCGCAGCCCGAGCCGAGCGTCATGCCCACGCCGAAAAGCAAGCCGCCGACGATGTACGAGAGCCAGGTGAAGTTTGGCGTCGTGTAGAAGGATTTCGCGACGTCAACGGCGCCGGCCAGCTGCAGGCCGGCCGTGCCCAGGATGGCGATACCGATCGCCAGCAGCCACATGCGCATCCGGTTCCAATCGCCCATATTGACCACGTCCGACACCGCGCCCATGGTGCAGAAGTTGGTCTTGCTGGCGACTGCGCCGAAAACAAAAGCAAGGATGAAGGCGCCCCATACGACTGTCGAGGTGATTGCAGCTGGATTGGCTTCGCTCACGCGTCTCTCCCCTGGAAAATAGGTAGCATTTTATCGCTGCCAGACGCCCGCAGGATCGTCAATCGGGTCCGCGCGCAATCAGCCGAGCCATACTGACAGGCGCGGACGAGGCCGGGCCAAGGTCATGAAGTCTCGATCCGGCCTTGCATGGCGGGCGGTTACGCGCCTGGATTGATCCGGTCAAACAAGCAGCTTCTCACTTGGTGGCGTCGGCGATGATGCCTTGGAGCAGATCGGCGACCGGTTTCAGCGCCGCGGTCCGCGGATACTGCCGGTGGGCCAAATAGACCACGCCGGGCTTTCCGGGCAGCGTGTAGACGGCGATGGTGTAAGGGCAATAGACCAGGTTCTGCGGATCGGCTTCCATCATCGCGCGGGATGCGGTCGCGCTGCAGAATTCGACCACCTCCGCCTGGTCGTAGACGCGCTTCGTCTTCCCCAGGTCGCGGCCGGTGCGCTCGAGCATGTCGCCCACATGGGCGACGAAGCTGACCACCAGCCCGCGCTGCTCGATCGCGGCGACCACGTCATCCTTGACATCGGCGAATTTGCCCTTCGCCGCGACGACTCTCGCGCCCTCGTCCGCGGCGGCGGACAGCGCAAACAACAGTCCCAGCAAGACAGCGACCAAACCCATTGCATTGCGGTGGTTGCCGTGAACGGCATGCGTTTGCGTGTTCGGCTGCATGGGAGGTCTCCTTCTGTGGGCTGGAACACCTGCGTCTTGGAGCGCAGTGGTCTTGCTGGAACAATTTCCAGATTGCGGCATACATGGTACCTGCTGCCCATGCGCCTGTTATGAAACGTTCTTATCGATGCCTCAACAAAACTTCGTGGCAAAGGATCCTGATCTGGCCGAACCCGTGCAGGCGCGACCACGGGCGCGGACACGGCGTTCATGTCTGCATCGACTTTTGCATCGGCAACCGATCGAGCGGTTGATGTCAAAGGCGGAACAGGGTTAAGCTTGCGCCGGTCCTGGGGGCGGCACATGCGTCTTCCGGGGTCTGGTTGCCAATGGCTGCAACGCATTTCCATAAGCAACGCCAGGCAACCGTGTTGAAGGAGCAGTTCATTTCCAATAACTGGAGGAGGCACAAATGGCAAACTTATTTCGGCGTGGCATTTTGATTCTTGCGGCGGTCGCCGCCATCGGCTTGAGCGGTTGCGTCTCAACGCGCGGCTGGGGTCCAGACAAGGCCGTCTATCATATCAACGACTCCACCAACGCCACGGCGGTGCTGCGCAACGTCGGCAATCATCTGAGCGTGGACCCGACCGCCAAGATCGTGGTCGTGAGCCACGCCCTCGGTGTGGATTTTCTGATGGAAAATGCCAAGGACAAGAACGGCAATCCCTACAATATTCCGGTCGAGGCGCTCGCGGCCAAAGGCGTGACGTTCGACGTGTGCGAAATCACGCTGAAAGGCCGCAAGCTCAAGAAGGAACAGTTTATTCCAGAGGCAAAGTTCGTTCCTTCGGGCGTGGGCGAAATCGCCAAACTGCAGTACCGGGAGGGTTACGTTTACCTGAAGCCGTGACCTGCGACTTTTGCACGCCGGAAAATAGGGCGCGCGCGGCCTCGGGATCGTAGCTGCAATGGTCCAGACGGACTGCGTCGGCAGTCGGCTTTCCTTCCGTCCCTAATTCAGCTAATGTGCACATAGAAACGCTCGAATCACCGCTTGAATGGATATTGGTTATCATCGCGGCCACAGGCTCCGAGAAGCCTGCCGACATCACCGGAAAAGAGGGAGGAGACATGAATCAAACACGCAGAAACGTACTTCGTGCGGGCGCTGGCGCGAGCCTGTTCGCGGTGCTCGCCGCCGCAGGCATGCTGCGACCGGACGCGGCGCTCGCCGCCGACTGGAACCAGAAGGCATTCGAAGCGAAGAACCTGAAGGACGCGCTCGACGCGCTCGGTGCCGGCAATCCCATCAATTCGAACGACATCGTGATGACGGCACCCGAAATCGCCGAGAACGGCGCCGTGGTGCCGGTCGGAGCAGTGAGCAAGATTCCGGGTACGGAATCGATTGCCATTCTGATCGCCAAGAACCCGACCGCGCTCGCCGCGAGCTTCGACATCCCCTCCGGAACCGAGGCGGCGGTAAGCACGCGGGTGAAATTGGCGCAGACCACCGACGTGCATGTGCTGGTGAAGGCGCAGGGCAAGTACTACATGACAAAAAAAGAAGTCAAAGTCACCATCGGCGGATGCGGCGGCTAGGCGCCTCCGACCGGCTACTGAAAACGAAGTTTCAGTGGAGGCTAATGCGCGAAGCGCGTTGTGCCGGAGCTAAAACGGAAAAAACATAATGCGCGAAGCGCGTTATGCCGGAACTAGAACAGGAGCAGCAACATGGCAGATCCGATGCGCATTCGCGCTACCGCCAAGGACGGCGGAGTAAACGTCAAGATTTTGATGGCCCACGAGATGGAGACCGGCCAGCGCAAGGACAGCGCCGGCAAACCCATACCCGCGCATTTTATCCAGCATGTCAGCGCGACCTGGCAGGGCAAGGTGGTGCTGTCGGCGAACTGGGGCCCAGCCATAGCGAAGAACCCGTTTCTCGAGTTCAACTTCAAGGGCGGAAAAAAGGGCGAGAAGATTGAGATAACCTGGACCGACAACAAGGGCGATAAACGCACCGACGAGGCCACTATCAATTGAGAGGCCGTTTTGGGATTACCGAAACGGCCCCGACCAAGGGGAGCATGAGGGGACTATCCCCTCGTTTTGAAATGACCCCTGAAGCGTCATAACCGCCGTTAGAGCGGGAGCAGAAGGCGCGCCGGGCCACCATCGGCCCGCGCAGCAAGTCAATTCTGAAGGAGGAATCCATGTCAAGCATCAAGCTGAGGGTGGTTGTTGCGCTATGCGGGGTCGCGCTGGCTTGTGCCGCGCACGCGCAGCAGAAGGAAGCAGCCGTCCCCAACAAAGCGGCCGCGCAGACGAAGAAGGCCGCGGGCGCGCCCAAGAGCGCGATCTCGGCCGAGTTCGAAAAATTCCGCGACATCATGGAAGACGCGAGCCCCGCGGAACTGTTCGAAGCCAAAGGCGAGGCGTTGTGGAAAACCAAGCGCGGACCGAAAAATGCCTCGCTCGAACAATGCGACCTGGGTCTCGGACCGGGCGTGCTCAAGGGCGCCTATGTGCGCATGCCGCGCTACTTCGCCGACGCCGACCAGGTGATGGATGCCGAACGGCGCATCGTCTATTGCATGGTTACGCTGCAGGGATTCAAGGCGGAGGATCTCGCCAAGCGGCCCTTTAGCAGCGGATCGGGCACGCCCGATCCGGTGTCGCTGGTCACCTACGTCGCCGCGCAGTCGCGCGGGATGAAAATCGCAGTTCCGCAGAAACATCCGCGGGAACGCGAGGCCTACGATGTCGGCCAGGAGATATTCAATTTCCGCGCCGGGGCCTGGGATTTCTCCTGCGCCAGTTGCCACGGCGAGGACGGCAAGCGCATCCGCACGCAGGATCTGCCCAATCTCACCTCGAAGAAGGAGGCGATACGCGCGTTCCAGAGCTGGCCCGGATACCGCATGACCGGCGGCCTGATGCACACGCTGCAGTGGCGCATGAACGACTGTTTCCGGCAGCAGCGTTTTCCCGAGCCGGGATACGCGTCCCAGACCATCTCGGACCTTCTGACCTACATGGGCGTAAACGCCAACGGGCACGTGTACAAGGGCCCGGGAATCAAGCGCTAACCGGGGGAAACATGAAAACATTCCAAGCATCGATATTCGGCGCCGCGGCCCTCGCCATCGCATTCACGGCCGAGGCCCAGGACTACCGTGCCCAGGCCATCAACATGATGAGGCAGGATTTTCACGCCAGAGGCATCGCCGGCATGGACCGGCTGAACGAGGACCCATTGCAGCTCGTGTGCAACCGCAGCCGCAACAACCCGCCCAAGGCGGTGGGCGAACGCCTGCAGCAGGACCAGCTCGAGGCGATCAAATATCCGGCGGACGGCAGGTTTCTCGGTGACTGGAAAGCGGGCGAGAAGATCGCGCAGACCGGAAGCGGCATGACCTGGAGCGATAAAGCCGGCCAAGCCAACGGCGGCAGCTGCTACAACTGCCACCAGATCGGGCCGAACGAGACGTCCTTCGGCACCATCGGCAACAGCCTGTTTCACTTCGGCAAGACCCGTGGCAACAGCGCGGAGATTCAGAAATACGTGTACGGAAAGATCTACAACGCCAAGGCATTCAACCTGTGTTCGAACATGCCCCGCTTCGGCCATTCGGGGACGCTCACCGAACAGCAGATCAAGGACCTGGTGGCACTGTTGCTGGACCCGAACTCGCCGGTCAACAAATAGGGTCCATTTAGGTTCAGCACATGAGCGGTGAATGTAAACAGGCTTTGGGGCGCCTCGGAGCGTGAACCGGCGCGAGTTCCTGCATGTCATGGGCATGGCCGCCGCCTGCGGCCTGCCCCTGGCGCAGTTGTCCGGGCGCGCGCACGCGCAGGCCGCGGCGCGGCTGTACGATGTGCCGCGCTTTGGCAACGTGCATTTGCTGCACTTCACCGACTGCCACGCGCAACTGATGCCGCTGTGGTTTCGCGAGCCGAACGTGAATCTGGGCGTCGCGGGCATGGCCGGCAGGCCGCCCCACCTGGTCGGGGCGGCGCTGCTGCGGCATTTCGGCATCAACACGGGAACGGCCGAGGCCCACGCTTTCACTTACCTCGATTTCGAGCAGGCAGCCAGGACTTACGGCAAGGTCGGCGGCTTTGCCCACCTCGCCACCCTGGTGAAGCAATTGAAAGCGGATCGGCCCGGCGCGCTGCTGCTCGACGGCGGCGACACCTGGCAGGGCTCGGCCACCGCGCTGTGGACCCAGGGCCAGGACATGGTCGATGCGTGCAAGCTGCTCGGCGTGGACGTGATGACCGGTCACTGGGAGTTCACCCTTGGCGCTGAACGCGTGCGGCAGGTAGTGGACCAGGACTTCAAGGGCAAAATCGATTTCGTCGCGCAGAACGTGAAGACCGCCGACTTCGGCGACCCGGTGTTTCCGCCCTACGTGATCAAGACTATGAACGGCGTGCCGGTGGCCATCGTCGGCCAGGCTTTTCCGTACACACCCATCGCCCATCCGCGCTACTTCGTGCCGGAATGGAGCTTCGGCATCCAGGAGGAGACCCTGCAGCGCGCCGTCGACGAAGCGCGCGCCAAGGGCGCGCAGGCGGTGGTCCTGCTCTCGCACAACGGCATGGACGTGGACCTGAAGCTCGCGTCGCGCGTGCGCGGCATCGACGCGATCCTCGGCGGGCACACGCACGACGGCATGCCGGCGCCGGCGATCGTGAGCAACGCCGGCGGCAAAACGCTGGTCACCAACGCCGGCTCCAACGGCAAGTTTCTCGGCGTGCTCGACTTCGAAGTGAAAGGCGGCAAGGTCGCCGATTTCCGCTACCGGCTGCTGCCGGTATTCGCCAGGCTGCTTGCGGCAGACGCGCAGATGGACGCGCTGATCGCCCAGGCGCGTGCGCCCTACGCAGCCAAACTGGGCGAGCGGCTCGCGTTGACCGAAGGCCTGCTCTACCGCCGCGGCAATTTCAACGGTACGTTCGACCAACTGATACTCGAAGGCCTGATGGCGGAAAAGGATGCGCCGATGGCGTTTTCGCCCGGATTCCGCTGGGGCACAAGCCTGCTGCCGGGCGAGCCCATCCTGATGGAACACCTGATGGACCAGACCGCGGTGACCTACCCCTACACCACCGTGACCGAGATGACGGGCGAAACGATCAAGGTGATACTCGAGGACGTGTGCGACAACCTGTTCAATCCCGATCCCTATTACCAGCAGGGCGGCGACATGGTGCGGGTCGGCGGGCTCAGCTATACCTGCGACCCGAACGCGAAAGCCGGCGCGCGCATCAGCGCGATGTCGATCAAGGGCAAGGCGGTCGAGGCAGCGAAGACCTACAAAGTCGCCGGCTGGGCGCCGGTGTCGGAGGCCGCAAGGGCCGCGGGCGGCGAACCGATCTGGGACCTGATGGCGCGCTACCTGCGCGGCCGCAAGGTAGTCAAGCCGCTGCAGCTTGAGCTTCCGCGCCTGAAAGGCATGCAAGGCAATGCCGGCATCGCTTGAGAATCCGTTGCAAAATGAAGTTTTGCGACGGCCGGCATAGGGGAGTATGAGGGGACGTGTCCCCTCATTTTCAAATTAACTCTGAGCGCGGCCCGCGCCGCGCGCGCATGCTGCTCGCCTGCGCTTGCGCAGTGCTCGCCGCCACCGCGGCCGCGGCCGAGCCGGTCAGCGTGAAACCGGTGCGCGTGAGCGAGCACGTCTGGTACGTGCAAGGACTCTCAGGGCCCGCATCCGCCGCCAACCAGGGCTACATTTCGAACGCCGGCTTCGTCGTCACGCCCGAGGGGGTGGTGGTGATCGATGCCCTGGGCACGCCGGCGCTGGGCCGCGCGCTGCTCGCGGCGATCCGCAGCGTGAGCGACCGGCCGATCCGCCATGTCATCGTCACGCACTACCACGCGGACCACTTCTACGGCCTGCCCGCGTTCAGGTCGGCCGGCGCCGAGATCTGGGCGCACCAGGCGGCAGGCGAGTATCTCGACAGCAGCGAGGCGCAAACCCGCCTGGCGCAGCGCCGGCGCGAACTCGCCCCGTGGGTGGACGAGCACACGACACTGCTTGCCCCCGACCGCTGGCTAGACGGCGACACTTCCTTCGCTCTGGGCGGGCTGCACTTCGACTTGATCTACATGGGGCCGGCGCACGCTCCGGACGATATGGTGGTGGTCGTGCGCGAGGACCAAGTGCTGTTTTCCGGCGACATCATGTTCTCGGGCCGCATCCCCTTCGTCGGCAACGCTGACAGCCGCCGCTGGCTTGCGGCGCTGGACCAACTGCTGCGCCTGCAGCCCAAAGCGATGGTGCCGGGCCATGGTGCGGTTTCACGCGAACCGGTTACGGATCTCGCCTTCACCCGCGACTACCTGCGCTACCTGCGCGCGGCCATGGGCAAGGCGGCCGAAGACATGGTGCCGTTCGATGAAGCCTACCAGCAGACGCAATGGGATCGTTACCGGAAAATGCCCGCCTTTCGATGCCGCCAATCGCGTCAATGCCTACGGCACCTATCTGCTGATGGAACGCGAGTCGCTGCAGAAGAAATAGCGCTGCGCCTTTACCAATCTGTTCCGGGGCGCTTTGACCTAGGCGAGCTTCGCGAGCTGGGGCTTGAGGTTTTCCAGTGTGGTGGCGAAAGCCGCCAGGCGTTCCTTCTCCTGCGCCACGACCTGGGCCGGGGCGCGCGCGACGAAACCTTCGTTGGCGAGCTTGCCCTCGGCCTTGGCGATTTCGCCTTCGAGCCGGGAGATTTCCTTTTGCAGGCGCTCGCGCTCTGCCGCCTTGTCGATCACTATGCTTAGCATCAGCCGGCAGTCGCCGACCACGGCGACGGGAGCGTCGGCGGCGGGCAGCGCATCGACCACGCTCACTTCGGACAGCCGCGCCAGCGTCCTGATGTAAGGGGAAAGTGCTTCCAGTCTGGCTTTGTCGCCGGTGGCGAGCAGGGGGATACGCTGCGTCGGGGAAACATTCATTTCGCCGCGCAGGTTGCGGCAGGCGCCGACCAGGTCCTTCAACCAGGCGACTTCGGCCTCGGCTGCGGCGTCGATGCGCTCGGCCTGGTGCTGGGGGTAGGGCGCGAGCATGATGCTTGCGCCCGCGCGTCCCGCCAGCGGCGCGACTCTCTGCCACAATTCTTCGGTGATGAACGGAATGATCGGGTGGGCGAGCCGCAGCACCGCCTCCAGCACGCGCACCAGGGTACGGCGCGTGGCGCGCTGTTCGGCTTGGCCGCCGATTTGCAGTTGCACCTTGGCCAGCTCCAGGTACCAGTCGCAGTATTCGTCCCAGACGAACTCGTACAGGGCGCGCGCGGCGAGGTCGAAGCGATAGCTGTCCAAGCCTTCGCACACTTCCTTCTCCGCGCGTTGCAGCCGGCTCACGATCCAGCGGTCGATGACCGAGGGCGCGAGCGGCAGGGACTCGTCCGCGCCGCAGTCCATGCCTTCGGTGTTCATCAGCACGAAGCGCGTCGCGTTCCACAGTTTGTTGCAGAAATTGCGGTAGCCTTCACAGCGGCTGAGGTCGAAGTTGAGCGTGCGCGCGAAGCTCGCGAGCGAGGCGAAGGTGAAGCGCAATGCGTCGGCGCCGAACGACGGGATGCCGTTCGGGTAATTCTTGCGCACGTATTTCTCGACTTTCTGCCTGTGGCCGGCGAGCATCAGGCCCTGTGTCGATTTTTCGAGCAGCGCTGCGTAGCTGACCCCGTCGATCAGGTCGAGCGGGTCCAGGGTATTGCCCTTGGACTTCGACATTTTCTGGCCCTCGGCATCGCGCACCAGGGCATTGATGTAGACATGGCGGAACGGCACCTTGCCGGTGAAATGCAGGGTCATCATGACCATGCGCGCGACCCAGAAGAAAATGATGTCGAAACCGGTGACCAGCACCGAGGATGGCAGGAACGCGTCGAGATCGCCGGTCTTTTCCGGCCAGCCGAGTGAAGTGAACGGCACCAGGGCCGAGGAAAACCAGGTGTCGAGCACGTCCTCATCGCGCGTAAGCGCACCCGCGTAGCCTTTCGCCGCCGCGAGCGCGTTGGCCTCTTCCTCGTTGCGCGCGACATAGGCGTTGCCCTGGTCGTCGTACCAGCAGGGAATCTGGTGGCCCCACCAGAGCTGGCGCGAGATGCACCAGTCCTGGATGTTTTCCAGCCAGTGATTGTAGGTCGTGGTCCAGTGATCGGGATAGAACTTGACCTCGCCCGCGGCCACCGCTTCCAGGCCGCGCTTGGCCAAGCCGTCCATTCGCACGAACCACTGGTCGGTGAGCATGGGCTCGACGATCACGCCGGTGCGGCCCGAGCGTGGCACCCTCAGTTTGTACGGTTTTTCCGAAACCAGGAATTTCTGGCCGTCGAGGTCTGCGAGAATGCGCTTGCGCGCCTCGAATCGGTCCAGCCCGCGGTAGGCGGCCGGGGCGTTGTCGTTGATTCTGGCGTCCAGGGTCAGCACGTTCATTTGCGCCAGCCCATGTCGCTGGCCGACCTGGTAGTCGTTGAAATCGTGCGCCGGCGTGATTTTGACGCAGCCGGTGCCGAACTCCGCATCGACGTAATCGTCGGCGATCACCGGGATCGAGCGGCCGGTCAGCGGCAGCAAGACTTGCCGTCCGATGAGCCGCGTGTAGCGCTCGTCCTTGGGGTTGACCGCGACGGCAGCGTCTCCGAGCATGGTTTCCGGGCGGGTGGTGGCGACCACCACTGCGCCGGTCCCGTCTTCGAACGGATACTTTATCTCCCAGATCTTGCCGTCTTCCTCCTCGCTGTCCACCTCCAGGTCGGACACCGCGGTGCCCAGCACCGGATCCCAGTTGACCAGGCGCTTGCCGCGGTAGATCAGGCCTTCCTGGTGCAGGCGCACGAACACCTCGACCACGGCGTGCGACATGCGCTCGTCCATGGTGAAGTAGCCGGCATGCTGGCCTTCGGTGTCGGCGTAGGTCCAGTTGGCCGAGACGCCCAGGCGCCGCATCTGGCGCGTGATGGTCGAGCCCGACTCCTGCTTCCATGCGCGCACGCGTTCGAGAAATTTGTCGCGTCCGAGATCGAGGCGGGTCTTGCCCTCGGATTGCAGCTGGCGCTCGACCACGATCTGGGTGGCGATGCCGGCGTGGTCGGTCCCGGCCACCCAATTGGTGTTGTAGCCGCGCATGCGATAGTAGCGCACCAGCGTGTCCATCAGCGTCTGCTGGAACGCGTGGCCCATGTGCAGGGTGCCGGTCACGTTCGGCGGCGGCAGCTGGATGCAATAGGCCGGTTTGGCGCGATCCGCTGAATGCGCGAAATACCCGCGCCGCTCCCATTCGGGATACCAGTGCGCCTCGACGGCGTGTGGCTCAAAGCTCTTGGCTAATTCCATGTTCCGGGGGCGTGTGGAATTGGACTGCACTTTGTCGCCAAAGTGTCCAGCCCGTGTGAGCGAAAGGCCGAATTATAGCGGATCGGCGCAGCCAGCCGCTCTATTTGCGCCGCTCGAGCTCTCGCTCCACGGCGGTATGGATGGCGTCGCCCAGAATTTCGTGCGCCATCATTTGCAGGTTGCCGCGCAGGTCGTCGATCATTGTTTCCACCAGCGGCGCCAGGCCATCCCTCAGGCGTTCGTCGATCAGAGCATCGATTTCGGGCTGCAACGCGGCGAGCAGCGATGCGCGGATGCTCGCCGCAAGCGCTTTGATCTGCTCCTCGTCCACAGGCGCGGGTGCGACATATTCGGTCAGCAGCGGCAGATCGTCACTCGCGGGGAGAAACTCCACTACCTCGTCCAGGACCGGAATCTCGGCGTAGGGCGCGGCCGGGACGCGCCCTGGATGGTGGCGCGCCATCAGCGCGTCGGCCTTGCTCAGCAGATCGTCCGGCTCAGAGCTCATATCAAAATGAAGGCATATTCCCCGAGGGTGGGAGACCGAAGGTCGGGACCACCCGAAGAGGTGGGGCTTTCCCCTCGAGGGGGACCGAGACCTTCGGGGCGCATCCCCTCAGATCGGCCGCTGCAAAATTCATTTTGTAACGGGTACTTAAGCATGTGCCTTGGACAAGTCGTGCTTTGCGATCTCGTAGCCGCGGTCGCGGTAGAAGCGAAAGCGCTCGCGCGCCGCTTCCCGGTCTTCCTCGTCGCGGCCGACGATTTCCACCAGGCGCCGGAAGCGGCTGAACGCCGGCGGCCATGCGGAATGCAGATTCAACAACACCTCGTCGTGCGGCGTGTCCTCGGGGTCGTGGGTGACGAGCACCGGCGTCTCGGCGGCGAGCGGGCTGCGTGTCATGCAGTGCGGCAGAAAGCCGGTGGCCTGCCAGGTCCAGAGCATCGTGTCGATTCTCTGTGCCTCGACTTCATCAGCGACATAGATGAGTACCCGCAGCTTCTGTTGCGTCGCCTTGGCCGACAGGCGGCAGGCGACCTGCAGCTTGTCTTCGGCCTCGAAATAGAAGTCGATGCGCGTCATGTGTGATTAAAGCGCGATCGGTGACGGGCGAGCGGGTTTCCCCCCCTTTCCCCATCATGCATCGCCTATTGCCCTTTTTCCGCCCGTTTCATCAGAAAACCGGTCAACAGCGCCACCGGCCGCCCTGTAGATCCCTTGTCCTTGCCTGATTTCCAGGCGGTGCCGGCGATGTCCAGGTGCGCCCAGTCGAACTTCTTGGCGAAGCGCGAGAGAAAGCAGGCTGCGGTGACGCTGCCGGCCGGCCGGCCGCCGATATTGGCCATGTCGGCGAAATTGCTTTTCAGCTGTTCCTGGTAGTCGTCCCACAGCGGCATATGCCAGGCGCGATCGTAGGCTTCATCGCCGGCGGCGAGCAGTTCACGCGCGAGCGCTTCCTTGTTGCTGTACAAGCCGCTGGCGACATGGCCCAGCGCGATCACGCATGCGCCGGTGAGGGTGGCGATGTCGACCACGGCTTCGGGCTCGAAGCGTTCGGCATAGGTCAGCGCGTCGCACAGGATCAGGCGTCCCTCGGCGTCGGTATTGAGCACCTCGATCGTCTGCCCGGACATGCTGGTGACGACGTCGCCAGGTTTGGTCGCGGCGCCGCCCGGCATGTTTTCGGTGGTCGGGATGATGCCGATCACGTTGAGTCTTAGCTTCATTTCGGCGCAGGCGCGCAGCGCGCCGAGCACGCTGGCGGCGCCGCACATGTCGAATTTCATCTCGTCCATCTCCGGCGATGGCTTGAGCGAAATGCCGCCGGTGTCGAACGTGATGCCCTTGCCGACCAGCACCAGGGGTTTCGCCTTCTTCGCGCCCCCGGCATAGTTGAGCACGATCAGCTTGGGCGGCTGGCGCGAGCCCTGTGCGACGGAGAGCAGAGACCCCATGCCCAGCTTCTGCATGTCCTTGCGCTCCAGTACTTCCACGCCGAGTTTCCATTCGCGCGCGAGTTTTCTTGCCTGCTCGGCCAGAAACGCCGGCGTGCAGACATTGCCCGGGAGGTTGCCCAGGTCCTTCGCCAGACTCACGCCTGCGGCTATGGCCTGACCCTGGCGCAGGCCGCGCGCCGCGGCGCCTGCATCGCGCGCCCCGGTCAGCAGTTCGACATGGGCGAGCGGCCGCGGGTCGGTCTTCTTGCTTTTCATCGAGTCGAAACGATAGGCGCATTCGGCGCTCACCAGCGCCGCCTGGCGCGCTTTCCAGACGGTGTCGCGGCGGCCGACGCGGATCTCGGCGAAGCACAGCGTGAGCGTACCGGCTCCGGTTTCCTGCGCGGCCTTGACTGCGGCACGCGCTGCCTCGCGGTATTCGCGCTCGCGCAGGTCCGCCTCCTCGCCCAATCCGACCAGCAGCACGCGCTCGGCCACAACGCCCGGGACGCGATACAGGATCAGCGTGGAACCGAGCTTGCCTTCCATGTCGCCGCGGCGCAAGACTTCGCGCACCGCGCCCTGCGCTGCCCGGTCGAGCGCGTTGGCCGCAGCGCCCGGTTTGCGACCGGCATACACGCCCACGGCGATGCAGGGTGTGGCGCGCATCTCCGGCGCGCCGCGTTTTGTGCTAAATTGCAATGGCTGCTCCTTCTATTTCATCGACCGACTACGCCCGATTATCCCCGCTTTGTTCCCGTCAAGTCAAAGCCGTTGCGCTCAGGCGCGGCATGGATGCGAAGCCGGAGCGCGGGCATATTCTTTGGACCCCGCCGCAAAATGAATTGTGCGACGGACCGATTCTCGGGAGCATGAGGGGAGATATCCCCTCATGTCGTAATAGGCTCCAGGTGGCGATTTTTCAGCGGTCCCTGCTGCGCGAATTCGGCAATCTTGCGGTTGCGGTTTTCGCCACGCTGCTTGCCATTACCCTTACTACGCAGCTGATCCGCTATCTCGGCCAGACCGCCAGCGGCAAGCTCCTGTCCGAGGCGGTGCTCGCGCTGCTCGGGTTCTCCGCGCTCAATTACCTGCCGGTGCTGCTGTCGCTGACCTTGTTCATTTCGGTGCTGATGACCATCAGCCGCAGCTACCGCGATTCGGAGATGGTGATCTGGTTCAGTGCCGGGCTTCCGCTCACGGCCTGGGTGCGGCCGGTGCTTATCTTCGCCGCGCCGCTGGTGCTGGTGATAGCGCTGCTGTCGCTGTTTCTGGCGCCCTGGGCCAACAGCCAGAGCGAGGAGTACCGGCGCCAGCTCGACAGCCGCAACGAGTTGTCGCGCATCGCGCCTGGTGTATTCCGCGAATCAGCCAATGCCGAACGCGTGTTCTTCGTCGAAGGCGTCACCGGCGATTCGAGCATGGTACAGAACGTGTTCGTCACTTCGATGCAGCACGGCAGGCTGGGCGTGATGGTGAGCCGGCGCGGTTTCGAGGAAACGGCCGCCAACGGCGATCGTTTCATCGTGCTCGCCGACGGCAGGCGCTACGAGGGCAACCCGGGCGAGGCGGAGTACCGCGTGATGGAGTTCAAGCGCTACGCGGCGCGCATCGAGACGCGCGAAGCCAAGGTCGGGCAGCTTCCGGCGCGCGCTTTGTCCACGCAAGAGCTGCTGGACGATCCGCATCAGGGCAATCTGGCCGAACTGCTGTGGCGCATCGGCCTGCCGCTGGCGGCGCTCAACCTGACCTTGCTCGCCATCCCGCTCGCCTTCGTCAATCCGCGCGCCAGCCGCTCGACCAACCTGGTGTTCGCCCTGCTCACCTACATGGTGTACAGCAATCTGATCAGCGTAAGTCAGGCATGGGTGTCGCAGGGCAAGCTGTCTTTCCATGTTGGCTGGTGGGCGGTGCATGTCGCCATGCTGCTGCTGCTGCTGGCGCTGTTCTATCGCCGCATGAGCATCAACGCGGCGTTCAGGAGAGGGCGTTGATTATCCTGCGCAAGTATCTCGCGCGCGAGATCTACGCGGCTACGCTGCTGGTTCTGTTCGCTTTTCTGATGCTGTTCGCTTTTTTCGACATGATCAACGAACTCAATTATCTGGGTAAGGGCAATTACCGTCTGCAGCATGTGTTGCTGTTCGTGCTGCTGTCTTTGCCTGGACATGTGTATGAGCTCGCTCCGATCGCGGTCCTGATCGGTACGCTCTATGCGCTATCGCAGCTCGCCGCCAATTCCGAATACACGGTGATGCGGGTCTCCGGCCTGTCGCCGTATGCGGCGGGTGCCGCGCTCGCGCGCATCGGCGCCATATTCGTGGTGCTGACTTTTGCTTTTGGCGAGCTGGTCACGCCTTTCGCCGAGCGCGCCGCCCAGCAGTTGCGCCTCGCCGCCATGAGCGCGGTGGTGGCGCAGGAGTTCCGCTCGGGGCTGTGGATAAAGGACGAATTTCGCTTCATCAATGTGCGCGAGGTCAGGCCGGACAGCTCGCTCAACGGCATCAAGATTTACGAGTTCGACAGCGAATACCGCCTGCGCTTGATCAGCTTTGCCGAGCGTGGCGAGTACGAGAAAGACAACACCTGGCGCTTGAGCGCTGTGGTGCGAACCAGCTTTGACAGTGGCGGCACCAGCGTGTCCAGGCTCGCCCGGACCGAATGGCGCTCGGTGCTGACGCCCGACCTGCTGTCGGTGCTGCTGGTGCAGCCGGAAAAGATGTCGGCGCTCAACCTGTACCAGTTTACCCGCCACCTTTCGGAGAACCGGCAGCAGACCAAGCGCTACGACATTGCGATGTGGAAGAAACTGCTCTACCCCTTCGCCGCGCTGGTGATGATGGCGCTGGCGCTGCCTTTCGCCTATGTGCATGTGCGCGTCGGCGGCATGGGAGTGAAAATATTTTCCGGCATCATGCTGGGCGTGCTGTTCCACCTGCTCAATGGCCTGTCCTCCTCCGTCGGCATTATCCAGAACTGGGCGCCGTTCTACTCCGCCGTGCTGCCGAGCGTGCTATTCCTGTTCGCCGCAGTGGTGATGATGTGGTGGGTGGAGAGGCGGTAAAGCGGTGGGGGGTGAGGCGGCGACCGGGGATTCCCGGCCCAGGTCCCGTACACCCTTGCGCTAGCCCCTCACGATTTTCGTGCCCGACAGCCGGTCGTGCAGGAACTGCCGGTCGCGATCGAACAGGGCGTAAAGGATGCCGATTCCGCCCAGTGCAAGGCAGGGCCAGGCGCAGGTGTAGCGCACCATCGCCTGCCGCAGGGTGATTCGGGCGCCGTCTGCGCCGACCAGACGCAAACTCCAGGTTTTCATCGCCAGGGTTTGCCCGCTGCGGCGCCAGGATGCCGCGAAATACAGACCTATCACCAGGAACAGATAGACCTGGAACGCATGTCGCGGCCACCCGCCAGGGGTGCCGCCGGTCACCCCGAGAAACAGCAGCCCGGCAAAAAACGTCACGCCGCAGAGAAGAAACGACTCATACACCATGCAGATGAGCCGGCGTTTGATGCTTGGATAGGGGGCGTGCGCGCACGCGCCGGCTGCGGCCGGCACGGTCAGCGCGTTGGACTGGAGGGGGAGGGCGCCAAGGGCGGCGCGGGCATTGCTGCGGCCGGCGCTGCAGGTGCCGCAGGGTCGGGCGGAGCATTGTTCGGCGCAGCCTGCTTAAGCTTCTGCCGTTCGTGCCACTTCTGCTTCACCACTTCGCGCTTTTCCGGAGGCTGCTTCGCCAGTTTCTTGTAGTTCTCGCGCGCGATGCTGCGTTGCTCCGGAGTCAGCTTGGCCCAGTCCTGCATCTGCGTCTGCAGGCGCTGCTGCTGTTCCGGTTTCATTTTGGGATAGCGCTTGGCCGTCAGCAACCATTTCTTGCGCTGGGTAGCATCGAAATTGTTCCAATCACCGGCCAGAGGGGCCAGAATCTGCTGCTGCTCAGGGGTGAGCTGCGACCAGTCGGGCTGCTTCTTCTCAGCCGCGGCACCGAAGGCGGAGAGGGCGAAGCAGAGCCCGAGCATCAGTGCTGCGAGCGCTTTAGCCATGCATCGAAGCTTTTGTCCAGATAGGCGTTGATCGGCAGGTCGCTGGTCAGGAGCGCGGCATCGATTTCCTCAATCTCCTCCACCGTTGGCGTTCGCTGCCAGTATTGGATGCCGACGAGCGCAAGGATCAGGGCGGCGCCCGCCAGGGCAAGGCCCGCCGAAGCCGGGCTGCCCGACAGGCGCGCGACAGCGGCGTCTGCCCAAGCCAGCGCAAACGCAGGTTCGCTCATGCGCTGGCGCGCCAAGGCCTGCACGCGCGCAACTTTCAGCTGGTCCAGCGTGGCCGGTTTGAGATCGAGCGCGCGGTCGAGCTGTTGCTTGATTTGGTGGCCGAATTCGTCTTGATTCATAATGTAATCCCCTTGCGCTTGAGTGCGGTGGCCAAGGTGTGCGCCGCGCGCGAGCAATGGGTCTTCACGCTGCCTTCCGAACACCCCATCGCCCGTGCGGTTTCGGCAACGTCCAACTCCTCCCAGTAACGCAGCAGGAAGGCTTCGCGTTGACGTGGCGGCAATTTTTTCAATTCGTCCTCAATTGAAACAATAAGCTGCGACTTTTCAAGATGATCCGGCGGTCCCAACGCCTGATTGGAGCCCTCGGCGGGCGCCAAAGTTTCCAGTGGGTCCGCCTCGTCTCCTGCGTCCTTGTCAAACAGAATGGATGACAGCTGCGTAGTCCACGTCGCGCGCACTTTGTAGCGACGGTAATAATCGCGGATGGTGTTCTGCAGTATGCGCTGGAACAGCATCGGCAGCTCTACCGACGGCTTGGCGCCGTATTTTTCTGACAACTTCAACATCGAATCCTGCACTATATCCAAAGCCGCCTGCTCATCGCGCACGGCATATCTCGCCTGCTTGTAGGCGCGCCGTTCGACGAAGACGAGAAACGCGGACAGTTCGTTGCGGGAAGCCAGGGCGGTATCCTCTAAGCCGAACAAGCCGGAAGCAAACAAGGTGTCTCCGGCCAAGGAAAAACCCCGATTCCACGAACAAAGGGGGCACGCCCCCCTTGTCCTCCAAGAGGACTTTCCCCTCGAGGGGGATCGAGACCTTCGGGGCGTCCCCCAAGGTGGGAGACCGAAGGTCGGGACCACCCGAAGAGGTGGGGACTTCCTTCGGGGCGTCCCCCAAGGGGACTTCCTTCGGGGCGTCCCCCAGGGGGACTTCCTTCGGGGCGTAATTCCCCCGCGCATGCGGACTCACCTTGTTTGATTGTCTTCACCACTTTCGCCAACTCTTGAATTATGAGAGGTCAAGTCTTGCCGAATTCTAGTGCTTAACCCGATGTCGCGTTGCCCAATCCTTGCGTCCGTGAAGTTGCGCCGCAGCAAAAAAATCTTGACCAAACGAAGGGCAGGCATTAATGTCCAAGGTTTTGGGAAAAACCCAGCGAGAATCATGGAATTATCGGGCGCAGAAATCCTTATCAAGTGCCTGCAGGCGGAAAAAGTCGAGTATGTTTTCGGCTATCCCGGCGGTGCAGTCTTGTTCATCTACGACGAGTTGTTCAAACAGAACAAGGTCAAGCACGTGCTGGTACGGCATGAGCAAGGCGCCACGCATGCAGCCGACGGCTATTCGCGTTCGAGCCGCAAAGTCGGCGTCGCGCTGGTGACCTCGGGGCCCGGTGTCACCAATGCCGTGACCGGCATCGCCACTGCATATATGGATTCGATCCCGATGGTAATCATCTCCGGTCAGGTGCCCACTCATGCGATCGGGCTGGATGCGTTCCAGGAATGCGATGCGGTCGGCATCACCCGTCCGTGCGTCAAGCACAATTTTCTGGTGAAAGACGTCAAGGATCTCGCGCTCACGATAAAGAAGGCTTTCTACCTTGCCACGACCGGGCGGCCGGGGCCGGTGCTGGTCGACATTCCCAAGGATGTAACCACCGCCAGGTGCAAGTTCGAGTATCCCGAAACGATTTCCATGCGCTCCTACAATCCGGTGGTGAAGGGCCATTCGGGGCAGATCAAGAAGGCGGCGCAATTGCTGATCGAAGCCAAGCGCCCGATGGTCTACAGCGGCGGCGGCGTGATCCTGTCGGACGCCGCGCCGCAACTCACCAGGCTGGTAAGAACGCTGGGCTTTCCGTGCACCAACACCCTCATGGGTTTGGGCGGCTTTCCCGCAACCGACAAGCATTTTGTCGGCATGCTGGGCATGCACGGCACCTACGAGGCCAACATGGCGATGCAGAATTGCGACGTGCTGGTTGCGATTGGCGCGCGCTTCGATGACCGCGTCATCGGCGATCCGGCGCATTTCGGCCAGGTGCCGCGTAAGATCATCCACATCGACATCGATCCGTCGTCGATCTCCAAGCGGGTGAAAGTGGATGTGCCCATCGTCGGTCATGTGCCGGACGTGCTCGACGACCTGATCAAGCTGATCGACGCGGGCAAGCAGCGCCCCGACGCAAAGGCGCTCAATGCCTGGTGGGAACAGATCAAGCAGTGGAAGACCAAGGACTGCCTGCGCTACGATCGCAAGAGCAAGATCATCAAGCCGCAATTCGTTCTGGAGAAGTTGTACGAAATCACCAAGGGCGACGCCATCATCACTTCCGACGTCGGCCAGCACCAGATGTGGGCGGCACAGTTCTACAAGTTCGACAAGCCGCGCCGCTGGATCAATTCCGGGGGGCTGGGCACCATGGGCTTTGGCCTGCCCGCGGCGATGGGTGCGCAGATGGCCAACCCCGGCGCGTCGGTGGTGTGTGTCACCGGTGAGGCGAGTTTCCAGATGTGCATCCAGGAACTCTCGACCTGCAAGCAGTACCGATTGCCGATCAAGATCGTCAATCTCAACAATCGCTACATGGGCATGGTGCGGCAGTGGCAGCAGTTCTTCCACGGCAACCGCTATTCCGAGTCCTACATGGATGCGCTGCCCGATTTCGTCAAACTGGCGGAGAGTTACGGCCACGTCGGCATCAGCATCGACAAACCGGCCGATGTCGAGCCCGCGCTGAAGGAGGCGTTCAAGCGCACGGACGAACTGGTGTTCATGGATTTCATTACCGACCAGACCGAGAACGTCTATCCCATGGTCGGGGGCGGCAAGGGCCTCACCGAAATGATCCTGGCCGAAGAACTGTAGACATCGCAAGCGCTGCGCAACCTACTGCCGATACCAATACCCATGCGACACATCATATCCATCCTTCTCGAGAACGAGGCCGGCGCGCTGTCGCGCGTTTCCGGACTGTTCTCCGCCCGCGGCTACAACATCGAGTCGCTCACCGTTGCCCCCACCGAGGACGCGTCGCTGTCGCGCATGACCATCGTCACCTCGGGCTCCGGCGACGTGATCGAGCAGATCACCAAGCAGCTGAACAAGCTGGTCGAAGTGGTCAAGGTGGTGGACCTGTTCGAGGCGCCGCACATCGAGCGCGAGCTGATGCTGATCAAGGTGCGCGCCACCGCCAAGGATCGCGACGACATGAAGCGCATGTCGGATATCTTCCGCGGGCGCATCATCGACGTGTCCGAAGACACCTTCACCATCGAACTCACCGGCACCGGGCAGAAGCTGGATGCCTTTATCGAGGCGCTCGGCGGCAGCGCCATTCTGGAGACGGCGCGTACCGGCGCATGCGGTATTTCCCGCGGTCAGCGGGTTCTTAGAATTTAATAAACAGAGGCCGGGGAAAGAGAGTCCGGAGATTGGTCAAGCCGTGCCGCAGCCAGCCTCCAGCCTCTGCTCTCCAGTCTCTTAATCTGAGGGGAAACCATGAAAGTCTATTACGACAAGGACGCCGACCTTTCGCTCATCAAGGGCAAGAAAGTGACCATCGTCGGCTATGGCTCGCAGGGCCATGCGCATGCGCTCAATCTGCACGACTCGGGCATGAAGGTCATCGTCGGGTTGCGCAAAAACGGCGCCTCCTGGGACAAGGCGAGGAAAGCCGGGCTCAAGGTGGCCGAAGTCGGCGAGGCAGTGAAGGGCGCCGATTTCGTGATGATGCTGATGCCGGACGAACACATCGCCGCGGTGTACCAGGGTGAGGTCGAACCCAACATCAAGAAAGGCGCGACCCTGGCTTTTGCCCACGGTTTCAACATTCATTACGGCCAGGTGGCGCCGCGTGCCGACCTCGACGTGGTGATGATCGCGCCGAAGGCGCCGGGCCATACCGTGCGCTCGACCTACACCCAGGGCGGCGGCACGCCGATGCTGATCGCCGTGCACCAGAATCCGAGCAGGAAGGCGCGCGATCTGGCGCTGTCCTACGCCGCGGCCATCGGCGGCGCGCGCGCCGGCGTGATCGAAACCACGTTCAAGGAAGAGACCGAAACCGACCTGTTCGGCGAGCAGGCCGTGCTTTGCGGCGGTTGTGTCGAGCTGGTCAAGGCGGGCTTTGAAACTTTGGTCGATGCCGGCTACGCGCCGGAGATGGCCTATTTCGAATGCCTGCACGAACTGAAGCTGATCGTCGATCTCATGTACGAAGGCGGCATCGGCACCATGAATTACTCGATCTCCAACAACGCCGAGTACGGCGAGTACCTGACCGGTCCGAAGATCGTCAACGAGGAGACCAGGAAGGCGATGCGCGAAGCGCTGAAAAACATTCAGACCGGGGAATACGCCAAGAGCTTCATCCTGGAGAACCGTGCCGGAGCGCCGACGCTGCTGTCGCGCCGCCGCCTCACCGCCGAACATCAGATCGAGGTGGTGGGCGAGAAACTGCGGGCAATGATGCCGTGGATCAGGAAGAACAAGCTGGTGGATCAAAGCAAGAACTGAGAGCGAGGGGGGCGGAGGCCGGCAAGGGGATCAGGCTTCGCTTCGAGCGCGGTTCTGCGCCCCTGGCTCCTTAGCCTTCGATGAACTATCCTCATCCACTTATCGCGCGTGAAGGCTGGCCGTTCCTGGCCCTGGCCGTCGTGCTGGCGGCGCTCGCGTCCTGGTACAGCCCCGTCTGGTCGATCCCGCTGTGGATCATCGCGCTGTTCGTGCTGCAGTTCTTCCGCGACCCGGCGCGCGAAGCGCCGGGAGATGCGAAAACGGTGGTGTCGCCCGCCGACGGGCGCATTGTGGCGGTGGAGAAAGCGCACGATCCCTACCTCGACCGGGACACCATCAAGGTCAGCGTGTTCATGAACGTGTTCAACGTGCATTCCAATCGCGCCCCGGTGGACGGCGAAGTGAAACAGATCTGGTACAAGGGCGGGAGTTTCGTCAACGCCGCGCTGGACAAGGCCTCGACCGAAAACGAACGCAACGCCCTGTGGATCCGCGCCGATGCCGGCGCCGATGTCACCTGTGTGCAGGTGGCGGGCCTGATCGCGCGGCGCATCCTGTGCTACGTCAAGGCGGGCGACAGGCTGCAGCGCGGGCAGCGCTACGGCTTCATCCGTTTCGGTTCGCGCGTCGACGTATATCTGCCCCCGGAAGCCCGCGTCAAGGCGGCGCTGGGCGACAAGGTGTATGCTTCCAGCACGGTTCTAGCCAGACTGGAGTAGTTGACGCGATGCCTGTCTACAAGCGCAAGAAACCGCTGTTCAACTCCGAGGTGCGCCGGCGCGGCATCTACCTGCTTCCCAATTTGTTCACTACCGCGGCGCTGTTTGCCGGCTTTTACGCGATCGTGCAGGCGATGAACACGCGCTTTGACCAGGCGGCGGTGGCGATTTTCATCGCCATGGTGCTCGACGGCCTGGACGGGCGGGTCGCGCGCTTGACACACACGCAGAGCGAGTTCGGCGCCGAGTACGACAGTCTCTCCGACATGGTGTCTTTCGGCGCGGCGCCGGCGCTGGTGATGTACGAATGGGCGCTGAAGAGCATGGGCCGCATCGGCTGGATCGCTGCTTTCGTCTATTGCGCCGGCGCCGCACTGCGTCTGGCGCGCTTCAACACCAATATCGCGGTGGTGGACAAGCGCTATTTCCAGGGACTGCCGAGCCCGGCGGCGGCGGCGCTGGTGGCAGGCTTCATCTGGGTGGTGGACGATTTCAAGATCGACGCGGTGAGCACCATGCGCTGGCTCGCCTGCATCATCACCCTTTTTGCCGGCCTCACCATGGTGAGCAACATCCCTTTCTATAGCTTCAAGGATATCAACTTCCGCCGCAGCGTGCCGTTCTGGGCTCTGCTCTTGCTCGTCTTTGCGGTAATTCTGATCTCGACCCATCCGCCGACGGTGCTGTTCTTGCTGTTCGTCGCCTATTCCCTGTCCGGCTACGTGGTGTGGGTGTGGAACCGGCGGCGCAAGCGCACTATTGCCTAATCGCGGGAAAGCCGATATATTGGTCACCATGGTTTCCAACACCACAGTGTTGACCGCTCTCCCTAGCAGCCTGCTTCCGCTGGCCGGCCTGCTGCTGCGCCCCGCGCGCACATAACCCACCCACAATTTGTGTTTGTTTCGACCCCGCGCCAACCCGGCGCAGGCAGGCATCGTTCAATCCTTGATTGTATTTGTTGACTGGAGGCTGAGATGAAAGACCACTTGATCATATTCGACACCACCATGCGCGATGGCGAGCAGAGCCCCGGCGCATCCATGACCAAGGAGGAAAAGCTGCGCATCGCCCGGCTGCTGGAGAAAATGCGCGTGGACGTGATCGAGGCGGGCTTTCCGGCGGCGTCAAACGGGGACTTCGAGGCGGTGCGTGCGGTGGCGGAAATCATCAAGGACAGCACCGTGTGCGGCTTGTCGCGTTCCAACGACAAGGACATCAGCCGCGCGGCGGAGGCGATCAAACCGGCCAAGTCGGGCCGCATCCACACGTTCATTGCCACTTCGCCCATCCATATGGAAAAGAAACTGCGCATGACGCCGGAGCAGGTATTGACCGACGCCGTCAACGCGGTGCGCTTCGCGCGCAAGTTCACCGACGACGTCGAATTCTCGCCCGAAGACGCGGGCCGCTCCGACGTCGACTTCCTTTGCCGCGTGCTTGAGGCGGTGATCAAGGAAGGCGCAAGGACGGTCAACATTCCGGATACTGTCGGCTACACCCTGCCGGAGCAGTTTGGCGGCCTGATCCGAACCTTGCGCGAGCGCATTCCCAATTCAGACAAGGCGGTCTGGTCGGTGCACTGTCACAATGATCTTGGCCTGGCCGTGGCCAATTCGCTCGCGGCGGTGATGAACGGGGCGCGCCAGGTGGAGTGCACCATCAACGGCCTCGGCGAGCGCGCCGGCAACAGCTCGCTCGAGGAGATCGTCATGGCGGTGCGCACGCGCCGCGATGTGTTTCCCTGCGACACGCGCATCGACGCGACCCAGATCGTGCCTGCGTCCAAACTCGTGTCCGGCATCACCGGTTTTCCGGTGCAGCCCAACAAGGCCATCGTCGGCGCCAATGCGTTTGCGCACGAGGCGGGGATCCATCAGGACGGCGTGCTGAAAAGCCGAGAAACCTACGAAATCATGCGCGCCGAGGACGTGGGCTGGAATGCGAACAAGCTGGTGCTGGGCAAACACTCCGGCCGCACCGCGTTCAAGGCGCGCCTGAAGGAATTGGGCATAGCGCTCGAATCGGACCAGGCGATCAACGCTGCCTTCGCCCGCTTCAAGGATCTGGCGGACAAAAAGCACGAGATATTCGACGAGGACATCCAGGCGTTGCTCTCCGGCGAGGCGGTCGCAGCGCAGAGCGAACACTGGAAGCTGATCGACATGAACCAGGCGAGCGGCACCGGCGAGCGTCCCCATGCGAACGTGGTCCTGGCCGAGGGCGGGCTCGAGCGCAGTGCGGAGTCACAGGGTGACGGTCCGGTGGACGCGACCTTCAAGGCGATCGAGAGCGTTGCGAACAGCGGCGCGGAACTGATGCTGTACTCCGTGAACGCGGTCACGCAGGGCACCGAGTCGCAGGGCGAAGTGACGGTAAGGCTGCAAAAAGCGGGGCGCATCGTCAACGGCGTTGGTGCCGATACCGACATTGTCGTGGCTTCGGCCAAGGCGTATCTTTCGGCGCTGAACAAGCTGCACAGCAAGGTGGAGCGTATCAATCCGCAGCTGTAGGACTGTAAGTTCGTAACAATACGAGGAGATACCCCCGAGGTGGGAGACCGGAGGCCGGGACCACCCGAAGAGGTGTGGGAGGCCGAAGGTCGGGACCACCCGAAGAGGTGGGGGATCTTCCCCTCGAGGGGGATCGAGACCTTCGGGGCGCATCCCCTCGTGCTCCTAAATCGGCCCGTTGAACGGGTTCTATTTGCCGCCGCGCGGTTGAGGCCGACGTGCAAGCCGGGCATAGAACACGGCGCTGACGAAGAAGACCAGCGCCAGCAGCGCTTCGACCAAGGCCAGCGCCGCGCTTATGCCGCAGTCACCGAAGCTGCGCACCACGCCTTCGGCGACGTAGGCGAGGATAAGCATTGATGCCCACTGAAACGTATAGCGCCTGCCGTGCAATATGCCCATCAGGGGCAACAGCAAAGGCAGGGCTTTGAGCGCCAGCCAGGAACCGCCGGGCCGCAGCGGGGCAAGCCACAGCTCCCAGGCCAGGCTTAGGAAAATCAAAGCTAGCAGGCTAAGGCAGGCGCCGAGGTAAAGGGCTTTTTGCAGCCTAGAGTTCATTACAAAATGAGGGGATATCTCCCCTCATACTCCCCCAAGTCAGGGCCGTTTCTGCAATTCTGAAACGGCGTTTCAGGACGCCAGCTTCAGCGCAACCTCGGCCAGGCGCCGGCCAAGGGCAATGCACAGGGTTTTTTCCTCGGCGCTGACGGGCCGGTCGCTGGCGCTGCCGGCGACGTGGCTGGCGCCGTACGGTGTACCACCGGTCTCGGTCGTGGATAGCTCCGGCGCGGTGTACGGCAGGCCAACGATGATCATGCCGTGGTGCATCAGCGGCAGCATCATCGACAGCAGTGTCGTTTCCTGCCCGCCGTGAAGGCTGCTGGTGGAGGTGAACACCGCGGCCGGTTTGTCCGCAAGAACACCCTTTAACCAGATGGCGCCGGTCCCGTCCCAGAAATGTTTCATCGGTGCCGCCATGTTGCCAAAGCGCGTCGGGCTGCCGAGTGCGAGGCCGACGCATTGCTCCAGATCCGCGAGTTCGCAATAGGGCGCACCGGCATCGGGTATCGCTGGTTGTGCGACCGTGGTTATGCTCGCTACCTGAGGCACCGTGCGCAGGCGCGCGCCGACCCCGGGCACCTGCTCGATGCCGCGCGCGACCAGCCGCGCCATTTCTCTGACGGCGCCGCGATGGCTGTAATACAGGACCAGGATCTCAGGCATGCCCGGCCGACCAGCGATGGGACCTGGAGTTCATTTCAAAATGAGGGGACACGTCCCCTCATACTCCCCTATATCAGCCGTTGCAAAATTCATTTTGCAACGGATTTGTGGATATTATAGGGCAGTAGTCGGCCGGGATTCCCGCGTTGCGTGGCGATGCGGATCAACGCAGCTTGCCGTCATAGCGCCACTGGTGCTTCCACGCCGCCTCTACCGCACGCGGATATGTCGGCTTGCCCAGGCTGCCGTTGTAGCGCCCGAGCGCCCGGTACAGATCGCCTTGCTCCAGATCCAGGTAGTGGCGCAGGATGGTGCAGCCGTAGCGGATATTCTTGCGCATGTCGAACAGGTTGTCGCCTTTTGCGCCGATGAGCTTTGCCCAGAACGGCATCACCTGCATGAAACCGCGCGCACCGGCGCCGGACACGGCGTATTTCTTGAATCCGCTTTCGACCTGGATTAAGCCCAGCACCAGTTGCGGGTCGAGGCCGGCGCGGCTGGCCTCGTAATGCACGGATTTCAGAAACGCGATGCGGCGCTCATGGTCGCGGATGCGCGGTTCCAGCCGCCGCGACATCGCGCTGAGCCAGTCGACCTCGTCCAGCTTGGAATTAAACGCGGAGGCCGGAGGCGCGTGATCGCTTACCGCCTTGGACAGCGCGGCCTGCACGCTCGCGGCGAGCGGCTCATAGACTTGCGCGCCGGCCAATGCCGCGCCCTGCGCGCAGAGCAGCGCCAGGCAGGCGGCCCACCGCGCTAGTGCGAGCATAACCTCGCTTTGACGAAGGCGGGCAATTCGTCCAGGGCCACCGCGGTCGACGTTTGCTCGCTTCGTCCCTGGTATTCGAGTTTGCCCTCTTTCAGCCCGCGTTCGCCCACCACGACGCGATGCGGAATGCCGATGAGTTCCATGTCGGCGAACATCACGCCTGGTCGCTCGTCGCGGTCATCTAGCAGCACTTCGACGCCGGCCTGGGCCAGCTCCAGGTATAGCCTGTCGCAGGTTTCTCTAACCTTGGCACTCTTGCGGTAGCCGATCGGCACCAGTGCCAGCTGGAACGGCGCGATCGGCTGCGGGAAGACAATGCCGCGCGCGTCGTGGTTCTGTTCAATGGCGGCGCCCACAATGCGCGTCACGCCAATGCCGTAGCAACCCATTTCGAACGCGCGTGACTTGCCCGACTCATCCAGGAATACCGCTTTCATCGCCTCGGAGTACTTGGTGCGCAGCTGAAATATGTGCCCGACCTCGATGCCGCGGCAAATGGCCAGCGTGCCCTTGCCGTCCGGGCTCGGGTCGCCCTGCACGACATTGCGGATATCGGCAACCAGCGCCGGCTCGGGCAGGTCGCGGCCAAAATTCGCGCCGGCGAGGTGCAAGCCCTCCTCGTTGGCGCCGCAGATGAAGTCGGCCATGACGGCAACCGCGCGGTCGGCAATGACCTTGATCCCCGCGTCCGCGCCGACCGGACCGATATAGCCCGGCTTGCATCCCAGATGGCGTTCGACTTCGGCATCGGTAGCGAAGCGGAAAGGATCCATTTCCGGCAGCTTTTGTGTCTTGATCTCGTTCAGGCTGTGATCGCCGCGCACGAGCAGCAGCACGAACTCGTCCTCGTGCATCACGGCGATCGCCTTGACCGTTTGTGCAAGCTGTACCCCCAACAGGACGGCGACATCCTCGCAGCGGGTCTGGCCCGGTGTCGGCACCTTGCGCATGGGCGCGGCGGGCGCAGGGCGCTCAGTTTGCGGCGCCAGCGCTTCGGCGAGTTCAATATTGGCAGCGTAGTCCGATTCCGGGCAATAGGCGATGGCATCCTCGCCCGAATCGGCCAGCACGTGAAACTCGTGCGAGCCGGTGCCGCCGATGGCACCAGGGTCGGCGGCCACGGCGCGGAATTTGAGGCCGAGATGCGTGAATATACGCGTGTAGGTGTCGTACATGTTTCGGTATTCGCGCTGCAGGTCGGTGTAGTCGGCGTGGAACGAGTAGCCGTCCTTCATGGTGAACTCGCGCCCGCGCATGATGCCGAAGCGCGGGCGGCGCTCGTCGCGGAACTTGGTCTGGATCTGGTAGAAGTGCGCCGGCAATTGGCGATAGCTTCGAAGCTCGCTGCGCGCGAGATCGGTGACGACCTCTTCGGATGTCGGCTGAATCAGGAAGTCGCGCTGATGCCGGTCCTGAAAACGCAACAGTTCCGCTCCGTATTTCTCCCAGCGGCCGGATTCCTGCCACAATTCGGCCGGCTGCACCACCGGCATCGACAGCTCGATCGCGCCGGCACGGTTCATCTCCTCGCGCACGATGGCCTCGACCTTGCGCACGATGCGCAGGCCCAGCGGCATCCAGGTGTAGATGCCGCCGGCGAGGCGCCGGATGATGCCGGCGCGCAGCATCAGCTTGTGGCTGACGATTTCCGCGTCGGCGGGGGCTTCCCTGAGGGTGGAGATGAAGAACTGCGAGACGCGCATGTGCATTCCGGTGGCTTCGGCCGCGCTATTTTACTCGAAGATCGCGGCGCCGATGGCGCGGCCAAGCCGCTTTCATTGCGCCGTGAAATGTGGAAGAATGCTGCAACTACTAGTTCAAGGTGAATATGCCATGCTCGACCGTGAGGGCTACCGCCCGAACGTCGGCATTGTTCTCTGTAACGCAAGGAACGAAGTATTCTGGGGCAAACGCATCAAGGAGCATTCCTGGCAGTTTCCGCAAGGCGGAATCAAGCACGGTGAAACCCCGGAGCAGGCTATGTTCCGGGAGCTTGAAGAAGAGGTGGGGCTGAAGGCCCATCATGTCAAGATCCTTGGGCGCACCAGAAACTGGCTGCGTTACGAAGTGCCGGCGCAGTGGATCAGGCGTGAATGGCGCGGCAGCTACAGGGGCCAGAAGCAGATCTGGTTCCTGTTGCGCTTGGTCGCGCGCGACAGCGACGTGTCGCTGCGCGCGAGTGAACACCCGGAGTTCGACGCGTGGCGCTGGCACGAGTACTGGATCCCCCTGGAAACCGTGATCGAGTTCAAGCGCGAGGTCTACGCCCAGGCGCTGAACGAGTTGGCACGTTATCTGAATCGGGATTCCATCCACAGCAAACACGACTCCGCACTGCGCTCCGCGCGATGACATTGCGCTGCGCGCGATCAATGAGTCAATTTCCAGGCCGGACATGTGATTACCGGTCCAGTGCCACTACTGCAATGTCCGATCCCGGGAGCATGAGATGACGCGCGAATACCATCCACTTGCCGCACACCGCCTGCAAACCGGGGCGCGCTTTCACCTGCCGGGACAGGATCCGGAGCGCGTGCGCATCGATTCCCCCGCGCTCGCGGTAATGACCGACTTGAGACGGATTCCGGCTGCGACCATCGATCTGGAGGCGCCGCTGGATGCCGCCAACCGATTCATGATCCGGCGCGGTGTACGCTTGCTCCTGGTGACCGACGATGACCGGCGGGTGTTGGGTTTGATCACCGCGACTGACGTGTTGGGCGAGAAGCCGGTACAGTTCGCGCTGGAGCGCGGGATTAAGCGGCAGGAGATTCGTGTGTGCGACATCATGACCCCGGGCGAACGGCTGGAAGTGTTGCACTATGCCGATCTCGTCCAAGCCGAGGTCGGACATATCGTGGCGACGCTGAAGCGCGCCGGGCGGCAGCACGCACTGGTTATCGACTTGAGCGGCGACGGCGAAGTCCAGGCCGTACGCGGAATTTTTTCGGCATCGCAGATCGCGCGCCAACTCGGCGTCTCGATCCAAACCACGGAAGTGGCGCAGACCTTTGCCGAAATCGGGGCGGCTCTGGGGCGCTGAAACAAATCGCGCTGTGAACCGGCAATCGTTCAACGTGGTTGACAGTTTTGCGAAGCAAACCTATACTTGGTCTAATATTTGGAATAGATAAAGTATTTTCCATATATTAGTGATTCTGAAGCTAATCTTTTGCTAGCTTGATATTTCGCATAACTTTCCAGCAGATTTATTGGTAGCTTCTACTTATTATTGACGCGTTGATCAACCGGAGGAACCATGAAACTCAAAGGCTCAAAAACCGAGGAAAATCTGAAAGCCGCATTCGCCGGCGAATCCCAGGCCAACCGCCGCTACTTGTACTTCGCAAACAAGGCTGACATCGAAGGCCAGAACGACGTGGCGGCGCTGTTTCGTTCGACCGCTGAAGGTGAAACCGGCCACGCGCACGGCCACCTGGAGTATCTAGAGCAGGTTGGCGATCCTGCGACCGGCCTGCCGATAGGCTCCAGCCGCCAGAATCTGACAGCTGCCGTTGCCGGCGAAACGCACGAATACACCGACATGTATCCGGGCATGGCCAAGGGCGCGCGCGACGAAGGCTTCGAGGAAATCGCCGATTGGTTCCAAACGCTGGCAAAAGCCGAGCGCTCGCACGCCAACCGGTTCCAGAAGGCCCTGGACGTGTTGACGGACTGAGCGCCGGAAGGGCGAGGGGAGAGCGGGGGGATTCCCGCCTTTTCCCCCGCCCGGTTGATTTGCACCCATACCGCACTCTTCACTTCCAACTCCTCACTCCACGCGAAAATGAGCACACGCGAAGGGAGCCTAGAAGCTCCCACCCGGCATCCTATCGACTGGAAATCGCCGGATTTCTACGACGAAGACAAGCTCAACGCCGAGCTGCACCGGGTTTATGACATTTGTCACGGTTGCCGCCGCTGTGTCAGCCTGTGCACCGCTTTTCCGACTTTGTTCGACCTCGTCGACGAGAGCACGACCGGCGAGGTGGACGGCGTGGACACGAAGGATTTCGGCAAAGTGGTCGACCAGTGCTATTTGTGCGATCTGTGCTACATGACCAAGTGTCCCTATGTGCCGCCGCACCAGTGGAATGTCGATTTTCCGCACCTGATGCTGCGCGCCAAGGCAGTCAAGTACAAGAAGGGCGAGGTGCGCATGCGCGACCGGCTCCTGTCCTCTACCGACGCGATCGGCAAGCTTGCGGCGATACCGGTGGTGGCGCAGACGGTGAACGCGCTGAACAGCAACGGTGCGGCGCGTGCGCTGATGCAAAAAGCCATCGGCGTGCACCGGGAGCGCAGGCTCCCCCCCTACAGCCCATCGCGCTTTCGCGGCGGGGCGCCGGCGAGCCAAGCGCACGCGGTGAGAGACAGCGCACGCACGCCGGGCAAGGTCGCCATTTTTGCGACCTGTTACGTCAACTACAACGAGCCCGGGATAGGCTACGACCTGATCAAGCTGCTCGACCACAACCAAATCCCCTACGTGATTGTGGAAAAGGAAGCCTGTTGTGGCATGCCCAAGCTGGAACTGGGCGACCTGGAAGCCGTCGCGCGCCTCAAGCTCGTCAACATTCCGCCGCTGGCCCGGCTTGCGCGCGAGGGCTACGCCATCCTCACCGCGGTGCCCTCCTGCACCCTCATGTTCAAGTCTGAACTGCCGCTGCTGTTCCCGGGCGATGCCGAGGTCGAGGCGGTATCCGCGGCTATGTTCGATCCTTTCGAATACTTGGTGCTGCGCCACAAGGACGGCCTGCTCAAGACGGATTTCAAGCAGCCGCTGGGGAAGGTTTCGTATCATATCCCCTGCCATTCGCGGGTGCAGAACATGGGGCAGAAAACGCGCGAGGCGCTGCAGCTGGTGCCGCAGACCACGGTAAACACGGTGGAGCGCTGCTCCGGGCACGACGGCACCTGGGGCGTGAAGTCGGAGTACTTCGCCAACTCGATGAAGATCGGCCGCCCGGTGTTCAAGGCCATGGCTGCGAGCGACCCTGATTACATCAGCTCCGATTGCGCCATTGCCGCGCGCCACATCCAGCAGGGGATGGGCGAAACCAAGGCGCAGCGGGAGCATCCCTTGACCCTGATGCGCATTGCCTACGGACTATAAGAGTGCTTAACGAAACGAGGGGACACGTGCCCTCGTACTCCCCTAAATCAGCCGCTTAACGGGATTTCCGTTGGGCGCTCCAAGATGATGACTACAATGCAGAAGACCACACACACCATCGCCAGAGACAGCCTGCTTAGCCTGGAAGCGTATGCCCGGCAGCGCAAGGAGTTCCGTGCCAAGGTCATGGCGCACAAGAGAGACCGTACTGTGCATCTGGGCGCGCATGTGACGCTTATCTTCGAGGACGAGCTGACCATCCGTTATCAGGTCCAGGAAATGCTGCGCATCGAGCGCACGTTCGAGGAGCAGGGTATACGGGATGAGCTCGATGCCTACAATCCGCTGATCCCGGACGGGCGCAATTTCAAGTCGACCATGATGATCGAATACGCGGACGCCGAGGAACGCAAGCAGGCGTTGGCGAAACTCAAGGGGATCGAAGACCGGGTCTGGGTCCAGGTGGAGGGCTGCGCCCGTGTCTATGCGATTGCCGATGAAGACATGGAGCGCGAAAACGAGGAAAAGACCTCCGCCGTGCACTTCCTGCGCTTCGAACTGGACGAGGAGATGGCGGGGGCGTTGAAATCCGGCGTAGCGTTATCGATAGGCGTAGACCACGACAACTACCAGGCCGAGATTGGCGCGGTTGCTGCCGGCGTTCGCGCCTCCCTGGCGCAGGATCTGGACTGAAGCATGCGGCCGTGGACGGCCCTGGCGTTGATTCTGACGCTTGCTGCCTGCGCGCAGACGCCTGGTTTCGAAGATCACGGCGGCGATCGAGACCGCCGCGGCGAGGTTCAGGCGCTGCTCCCGCAATATCCCCAGCCGGAGAATTACCTGCCGTTTGAGGTGGGCGCAATCACGCCGTTTGTGTTTTATGTCGATGCGAAGTCGCTCAGCGTCGGCGCCGACAGGGTGGTGCGATACACCGTGATCGCGAAAAGTTCGGACGGCGCGCTCAATATCAGCTTCGAGGGCATGCGCTGCGCCGAGCGCGAATTCCGGATCTATGCGTTCGGGAGGGCTGATAATACCTGGTCCGAGGCGCGCAATTCCAGATGGGAAGCGATCCGGTCTGATCCACGCAACGCGCAGCGGGCGGTGCTTTTCAGCGACTTTTTCTGTCCTGTGACCGGTGACATAGCGACCGCCGAAGAGGGAGTGCGGGTGCTCAAGAGCGGTGGCAACCCGCGGGCGACTCGCTCGGACTACTAAGGCAAGGCGGTGCCAAGCTGCGCCGCAATCTGGCCCAGCTAAAGCAGAGGCGGGTTGTGGCTACTGCCGCCGCTGCGCGGCTTAACCTTCGCTGCGCGAAAGTTAGCCTGCGCCGCAACTTGGCCCTGCTAAAGCAGGACCAAGTTGTCCCGGTGGATCAGTTCGGGCTCATCCACATAGCCGAGTACGGACAGGATCTCGCTGCTTGGTTTGCCCAGGATGCGACGGGCTTCGTTGGCACCGTAGTTCACCAGCCCGCGCGCGAGTTCCTTGCCTTCAGGTGAGATGCACGCGACCACCGCGCCGCGCTCGAACGATCCTTCAATGCTTTTCACGCCTATCGGCAGCAGGCTCTTGCCTTCCTTGGCCAGCGCGCGCATCGCGCCGGCATCCAGCATCAGCCTGCCGTTGACCTGCAAATGGTCGGCCAGCCACTGCTTGCGCGCCGCGATAGGCATGGTTTCAGCAATCAGTTGCGTGCCGATCGCCTCCCCCTGCGCCAGCCGCAGCAGCACTTCCGGCTCGCGCCCCGAGGCGATCACGGTATGCGCACCCGAGCGGGCGGCGCGTTTTGCGGCGAGGACCTTGGTCAGCATGCCGCCTTTGGCGATGTGGCTGCCGGCCTTGCCGCACATGTGCTCCAGTTCCGGCGCGCCGGCCTTGCCCGCGTGCACCAACTCGGCCGTTGCGTGCTCGCGCGGATCGCGCGTATACAAACCGGCCTGGTCGGTGAGAATGATCAGGCAATCGGCCTCGATCAAATTGGTGACCAGTGCCGCCAGCGTGTCGTTGTCGCCGAACTTGATTTCGTCGGTGACCACGGTGTCGTTCTCGTTGATGATCGGGATCACGCCCAGCGCGAGCAGGGTGCGCAGGGTCGAGCGCGCGTTGAGGTAGCGCTGGCGGTCGGCCAGGTCGGCGTGCGTCAACAGCACCTGGGCGGTATGCAGGCCATGCTCGCGAAAGGAGGACTCGTACACCTGCACCAACCCCATCTGGCCCACCGCCGCCGCCGCCTGCAGTGCGTGCATCGCCTGCGGGCGCCGTGTCCATCCGAGGCGTTGCATGCCTTCGGCGATGGCGCCGCTGGAGACCAGCACCACTTCTTTGCCGCCGGCCCGCAGTTGCGCGATCTGCGCCGCCCAGCGTGCGATCGCCGCCCGATCCAGGCCCTGCCCCTGGTTGGTGACGAGCGAGCTGCCGACCTTGACCACGAGGCGGCGCGCCGATTTGAGCAGCGATGCCATGTCAGGCCGTCTGCTTTTCGGTGAGATGATCCATGATGGCGAAGCATAGCTCGCGGCAGCCTTCGCCGGTGAGCGCCGAAATGGCGAACCACCTGCCTTTCCAGCGATACGCCTTGAGAAAACGCTGCAGCGCCTGGTCGCGTTCGTCCGCCTGCAGCATGTCGGTCTTGTTGAGCACCAGCCAGCGCGGTTTGTCGTAGAGCGCCTGGTCGTATTTCTTCAGCTCGTTGACGATGGCGCGCGCTTCCTTGACCGGATCCACGCTTTCATCGAAGGGCGCGATGTCGACGATGTGCAGCAGCAGGCGCGTGCGCGCGAGGTGGCGCAGGAATTGGTGACCCAGCCCGGCGCCTTCGGCCGCGCCCTCGATCAGGCCCGGAATGTCGGCGACGACGAAGCTCCTGTCCTCGGCCACGCGCACCACGCCCAAGTTGGGGTGCAGGGTGGTGAAAGGGTAATCGGCGACCTTCGGGCGCGCGGCTGACACCGCGCGGATGAAAGTCGATTTGCCCGCGTTGGGCATGCCGAGGAGGCCGACGTCGGCAAGCAGCTTCAGTTCCAGGCGCAGTTCGCGCGACTCGCCTTCCTCGCCCAGGGTGCACTGGCGCGGCGCGCGGTTGGTGCTGGTCTTGAAATGCAGATTGCCCAGGCCGCCTTTTCCGCCGCGCGCAATCAGCGCTTTTTGCTCGTGCGCAGCCAGGTCCGCGATCAGCTCGCCGGACTGGGCATCGGTGATGACCGTGCCCACGGGGACGCGCAGCACGATGTCCTCCGCGCCCTTGCCATACTGGTCCGATCCGCGCCCGTTCTCGCCGCCCTTGGCGCGGTGGATGCGCGCATAGCGGTAATCGATGAGGGTGTTGATGTTGCGGTTGGCCACGGCGTAGATGCTGCCGCCGTGGCCGCCGTCGCCGCCGTCCGGCCCGCCGCGCGGGACGAACTTCTCCCGCCGGAAATGGGCGACGCCGTTCCCGCCCTTGCCGGCGTGCACCTCGATCCTGGCTTCGTCGATGAATTTCATGGTCGCATCACGCTCATGCTGGCGCGACAAATAAGAAAGCCCTACCGCGTGGATAGGGCTTTTCTAGGAGCCTGCCGGAGTTCAGGCCGGCACCACGCTTACCGTCTTCTTGCTCATCGGGCCCTTGACCCCGAACAATACCTTGCCGGCAACCTTGGCGTACAGGGTGTGGTCCTTGCCCATGCCGACGTTTTCGCCCGCATGCACCTGGGTGCCGCGCTGGCGCACGATAATGCTGCCGGCGGTGATCAACTGGTCGCCGTAGCGTTTCACACCCAGGCGCTTGGACTGGGAATCGCGGCCGTTTCTGGAGCTGCCGCCTGCTTTCTTATGTGCCATGTCTTGCCTTTCTGATTAAGCCGCTGACGTTATCCCGTGATTCCGGTGATTTCGATTTCGGTGAAATTCTGGCGATGCCCCTGGTGCTTCTGGTAGTGCTTGCGCCGGCGCAGCTTGAAAATGCGCACCTTGTCATGGCGCCCTTGGGCAAGGACTTTCGCCTGCACCGAAGCTCCGGTGACCAGCGGCCTGCCCATCTTGAGGTTATCGCCGTCGGCGACCAGCAACACCTGGTCGAGCACGATTTCAGCCCCGATGTCTGCCGGCAACTGTTCTATTTTCAATTTTTCGCCGGCAGCGACGCGGTACTGCTTGCCGCCGGTTTTTATGACCGCGTACATGTTGAGGCTCCAAAAAGACAAAACTGCAGTAAAACCAAGGAACCCGAGATGATACAGCAATTTAGTTTTGGCCGTCAAAAGCTTTATGCTATGATTTTGTCCCTGCCAAATCCGTTCTCCAGCGCCGCACTTTGCCCTTCTTACCTTGCCCATAGAAGCCATACATTCCCTGATCGACGCCGATATGCGCGCGGTGGACGCCATGATCCGGCGGCGGCTCGAGTCCGATGTGGTGCTGATCCGCCAGGTGGCCGAGTACATCATCGCCAGCGGCGGCAAGCGCCTGCGCCCGGCCATGCTGCTCCTGGCGGCGGGGGCAACCGGCTATGGCGGCAGTCATCACCATGAACTTGCGGCCGTGGTCGAATTCATACACACGGCGACGCTGCTGCACGACGACGTGGTCGACGAATCCGGGCTGCGCCGCGGGCGCAAAACGGCCAACGCCGCCTTCGGCAACGCCGCCAGCGTGCTGGTGGGAGATTTCCTGTATTCACGCGCGTTCCAAATGATGCTCACGGTGGACGACATGCGCGTCATGGCGGTGCTGGCCGAAGCCACCAACACCATCGCCGAGGGGGAAGTGCTGCAGCTCCTGAATGTGCACGACGCCGGCGCCGACGAGGCGCGCTATCTCGAGGTGGTGCGGCGCAAGACGGCCAAGCTGTTCGAGGCCGCCACCCGCCTCGGCGCCATCCTCGGCCGGGCCGCGCCCGAGATCGAAGAGGGGCTGGCGCAGTATGGCATGCACGTGGGCACCGCGTTCCAACTGATAGACGACGTGCTCGACTATTCCGGCGACCTGCATGAGACCGGCAAGAACCTGGGGGACGATCTCAACGAGGGCAAGCCGACGCTGCCTCTGATCTACGCCATGCGCGAGGGCTCCCCCGCACAGACGCAAACGGTGCGCCATGCGATCGAGCGGGGCGGACGCGACGATTTCGCGGCGGTGCTCCAAGCCATCACCGATACCGGTGCGCTGGACTATGCGCGCGCGCAGGCCAGGCGCGAGTCCGCCGCGGCCTGTTCCGCCATCGGGCGCCTGCCGAATTCAAAATACCGCGACAGTTTGGTACAATTGGCGGACTTCGCAGTCAATCGCAACCACTGACCGCGTTCGTTCTTGGGGGTTCGCCCCCGTCTATGACACCTCGGGGTGTAGCTCAGCCTGGTAGAGTACTGCGTTCGGGACGCAGGAGTCGGAGGTTCAAATCCTCTCACCCCGACCATTTTCCCCCTGCGGCTTCAAGCGGTTGATTGAAGCCGTTCCGAAGGGGGACGAAGATTCTGCGCCAAAGTCTGCGCCCACTCCGGCCGGTTGACGCCTGCGCAAGTCAGGCGCGTCACCGGCGCACCACCGGCTCAAGCCGATTGGCGCACCGCCAGCACCGCCTGGTTGCGCAAGGTGCGCAGAAGCTTGATTTCGTCTTCGTGAATCGTGATCGAGTTTGCGCGCGCGGCGTCGCCATAGATCATGCCGAACGGTTTGTCCTTGACCATGATCGGAAACAGGAGAAACGCTCCCGCGGAAAACCCCTTGCGGTACCAGTCCGGGATGCGCGTCGCGATCTTGGGGTCGCCGGTATCGGTGATGAATACGTCGATGTTCTTCTGCAGCGCGACGTGAAACACATCGGGCACGAAATCGAGGGTGAAATGAAACTGCTCGACCAGGGTGTCGATATTCTCGCCCAGACCGAACCGGCCGGACATAGCCCCGCGCCTCGGGGTGCGCAGGGCGAATATCACATGGTCGAAGCCGATGCCGGTATAGATGGTCTCGATGATGATGCGCAGGATGTCGTTCAGGCTGCTGCCTTCGACCATGGCGTTGGTGATGTCCTGTATTCCTCCCGAGAGCACGTCCTTTCTCACGGGCGCTTGTTCTCGCTGCGGCGTGGTTGGCGCGGACGGCGCGGGCGGATCGGGCGGCACAGTCGCCGTGGCATGGTATTCCACGCGCATGGTTTTTTCGATATCCTGGGTCTGCAACTTCCCCGCCTGCATTGCTTGAGTGGCTTCGGCGGCCGTGGTTTCCTCCGCAGCTTTCTGCAGAATGCCGAGCTTGCTGGCGATGTTCTGGTCGAGTTTCCACCCTACCGCCACCGTGTATTCCTTGAATTTTTCCAGGGAACGGATGAATATGCCCTCGGCTTCCTTCGGATTCAGCTTCAGGCGGTCTTTGTATTTTTCCAGGGTCTCGGTGCAGCGTTTCTTCTGCTCATCCGGATCGTTTTCCACCACCGCGGCGGACAGGTCGGATGCCATGCACGCGATGAGGCGCGTGGTCTCATCCGGATTATGGCGCCCGCGCGCAGCCTGCTGCGGCCGGTTCTTTTCCATGCTGCCGATGATTTTCTGCGGGAACCCCCACGATTTTGCCACCCCCTGGCCGAGCTCGGTGTAACTGGCGCCGAGCACCCTCCTCGAGGTTTGTTCCTCGTCGGCTGCGCTCAGGGCGAGGAGCTTTCTGATTTCGCCGGTCTCCTCGGGAAAATAATAGATCGACAGCATGCGCCCGAGGTTGTGCATCATGGCACAGACGAACGTCTCCTCGGGGTTGCCGTAGCCCTGGGACACGCAGATTTCCTTGGCGATCGCCCCGCCGAGGATCGCGCGCACGCACTCGCCCATCAGATCCTGCGCCTGGTTGCGGTCCTTCACCTGGTCGAAAAGCAGCAGGCCCAGGACGATGTTGCGTATGGTGTCGAAGCCAAGCCTGTAGACCGCGCCGGAAATCGTGCTGATGTTGCCGCGGCCCGACTGGTTGTAATAGGTGGAATTGGCAAGCTTGATGATCTTGTTGGTGAGCGCGAAATCCTTGAGCACCGCGTTGGTCAGGGTGGTGACGCTGCCGGTATCGGAGAAGATGATGTTGTTGACGTTGGAAATCGACTCCGACATCGCCGGGAATTCCTTCTTGAGCTTTATGCGCCGCAGCAGGAATTCCACGGTGCCGCCGCCATCGGCTGCGGCGGGCTTGCCCGATTCGGGGTCGGCGGCCTGCAGCAAGGCCTGCTTCATTTCCACCACCGATTCGTAGCGCGCCGCGGGGTCTTTGGCCATGGCCTTGAGCAGACAGGCGACGATCTTCTCGTTCAGCCCTGAACCCGCAGGCAGCACGATGGGATCATTGACGATCTTCAGCAACAGCTGATCGATGCTGCCGCCGTTGCCTTTGAAAACGCGTTCGCCGGTCAGCATTTCGCAGAACACCAGTCCCGCCGCGAAAATATCGGTCCGGGCGGAATACAATTTTTTCTCGATGTATTCGGGCGCCATGTAGGCTGGGGTGCCGATCAGGTCCTCGTCGATGCCGGTACGGGCTCCGACCAGCCAGCTGACCTGATTCCTGGAAGCCGCGCCGAAATCCATGATGCGCGGCGTGCCGTCGCTGCCCAGCATGATGTTCGCGGGTTTGATGTCCCGGTGCAGCACGCCGTGCTTGTGGGCATGGGCGAGGCCGTCCAGGACTTGTGCCGCGATTTTCAGCGCGTCTTCGGTCGGCAGGGCGCCGCTGCGGCTGATCAGTGCGTCCAGGGTCTCGCCGGTGACGTACTCGAAGACGAGGTAGGGCGTGCCGTAGAAATCGCCCGCTTCGAACACCGGCACGATGCAAGGGTGCTGCAGGGCGCTGACCGCGCGGGCTTCGTGCAGCAGGATCTGCATTTCGTCGCCGGTCGCTGCCGTCAGCGTCTTGATCGCGACATCGCGCTTCAGTTTGGGGTCGTGCGCGAGGTATACGATGCCCTGTCCGCCTTCACCGAGAATTTGCCTGACCTCGAATCGGTCGATATTTCTTACGCTCGTTTCCAGTAAATCACCCATAGACCGCCACCCCAGTTTCCCTATACAGTTATAACGTCAACAAACTTGGCAACTTGAACCGGGTCATGCCGGCGTCGGGCGCCGTGATCTGGCGCAGTGGCAAGCCACGGCGCTCTGCCGGGCTATTTCAAAATGAGGGGATGCCTCCGCTCGTGCTTCCCTGACACGAAAGTGCACCGCATCATGACGCCGTCTCAGGCGGAAGCGTTTTTCAATAGCCCAGACTTGGGGTATCCAAAAGGGGGCCCAAGGAAAAGATGAAACCCTTCTTTCCCGTCCCGGCCCCTTCTTTCAACACCCGGCCAAGTCCGGGGCGGTTACTGTGATTCCGAGACGGCCCTGTAACGACTACGCGGTGACGCCGAGGAGCTGCTCGGCCAGTTCGACGATATCGTCCGCCCCGATGCCGAGGGTGGCCAGCACGAACCGCTCTGCGCCGATCCAGTCGGGGCACAGGCCCTGGTTGATGTGCAGCGCGGCGATTTGCTCGGCGAGCAGGCCGAAGGCGACGAGCTTTGGGTCTGGCGGCTGCGCCCCGGCGGCATTCTTGTCCAGCAGCGCAACATCGTGATGACAAAGAATCGCCCCGCACAGCGGTTCGGGCAGGGACCAGCTCCGGGCAAGCGCGCAGGCAACGCGCGCGTGATTGAATCGGAACCGGGTGTCCTCGAGGCGGGTGAATTGCGCGCCTGGAATTTTCGCGCCTTGCCCCATCATGTCGGCGTATTGCGGGAACTTGCGCAGCATCACCAGCATGCCGCAATCGCGGAACAGGACATAAGTATGCGCCTCGTCCCGGTCCACGCCCTTGAGGCGCGTCGCGATCGCCGCCGCCAGACCTGCGGCGCGCATCGAGCCGTCCCAGACGCGCTCCATCGCGGCGCCCGAACTCGCCGGGAAGGCTCGCTGCAGCAGGAGCCCGCTGACCAGGTTCGCGCTCGCCCGCAGGCCGAGAATTGAAAGCGCCTGCTCTATGCTGGTCGCCTTTTTCGCCAAGCCGTAAAAGGCCGAGTTGACGGTTTTCAGCATGGTGGCGGCCAAGCCGATATCGGTGACGATCAATGCGCCGAGCCGGCGCAGGTTGGGCTGCGGCGCGTGGAACTCCTGGTTGAACCTGGCGAGGATCGCCGGACACGGCGGGAGGTCCAGTTCCTTCGCGATGCGCGCGGCCTCGCGTTCAACGTCGTCGAAGTTCTCTGCATGTCTTGTCATGGCGTCATATCGAATCGCAATTGCGGGGTCCCGCATGTATCGGTAACGGTCGCCGGCGCCGGAACTTTAGCAGCGGCGGCGAGCGCAGGTGGCGTCATCCGCTGGCGCGGGGCTGGCTAGTACTGGAGTTCCTTCTCCAGTTTATCGAGCAGGCCGCGCCACAACCTGATCTGCGAGGAGCTGCCGGCGCGGGCGTCAGGCCGGCCCGGGCGCGCGAGCAGCACATCCTCGTCGTTGAAGCTGTACACCGGAACCAGGTCGGTCCGTTCAGACGCCGGCCTGACCCAGTTTTCCAGATTGTCGAGGATCAAGGGCTCGGCCTCGGGCGCGGGGTAATAGGCAAGCACCATATGCGCCTGGTTCAGGCGCACCGCCTTGACGTAAGTGATCCTGAGGCGCTCGATCGGCACGCCCAACTCTTTCAGGGCGAAGTATTTGGCGATTGAAAAGTCCTCGCAGTCCGCGCCATTGCTGGCGAGCAGCTCCGCCGGCGAAGCCCAGTAGTCGGCCATCCCCCACTGCGTCTGATCGGAAACGTAAGACACGTCGTTAAAGAACGCATTCACCGAGCTCAGCAGTTCCACATCGCTACCTGAGCGCTGTCGCTGTTCGGCCGCAAAGGTGCGCACCAGTTTGACCTGTTCCAGGTCGCTCCCGGCGCGCTGTTCGGCCGGGACGGAGCGTACGAATGCCTGCCAGTCGCCGATGCGCCTCTTGCTGCCCGGTCCGAACCGGGCCGAAAAATGCTCCACCAGCCCCTGGGTGACGCTGCGCGAAAAGCCCAGTTCGTGGGTCGCGGCCAGCGCCAGATTGAAGCCGATTGCGAACAGCGCCAGGGACATGATCCAGGCCAAACCGCGTCCGCGGCCGGCACCGACTCGATGTCGAGCGGAAATCAGGTTCATCGGATGATCATGGCTTGGGTGCATGGCGTGGGCGCCGTGGCGCAGTGCCGCTGGGTTCGATGGGGATCGCACAGGGCGTTGCCGGCAGAGCGCTGCGCGCCACCAATTGCGCCCGGGCACATTTTTTGCGCCGGCCGGAATCAGCGCCCGGCGTTGGCGGTGATCGTGCGCGTGGCGGGGCTCGGGCTGGTGGGCAAAGTAGTACGCGCGCGCGTCAGCCAGTCCGGAGGCGATGCGTCCTGCCGGTTGCGCGTGAGTATGCGGCGCTCGAAGTCCTTGGCCAGCATTTCGTCCCTTCTCGCCACCAACTGTGTCACGCGGGTGATTTCCTTCACCGGAAAATAGCGCGGATTGCTCTTGTGCGCGAACTTGATCTCCACCACGTCGCCCACCTGAACCCCGGCTTCGCTCTGGTTCAGAATCGCGCGCGCGGACCCGAGGTCATTGGCGAGCAGGTCCGGAAACTCGATGTCGACCCAGCGCTCGCCGCTTTTTTGCAGATGTTGCGGAGCCTCGTTTACAGCCAGGAACACGTTTTCGGCGACCCTGACATACACTTCCGCGACGCGGCCGGCTGCCTTGGAGCCGCCGAGGTAGACCTGCGGCGGCGGAGTCCTCGGCGCCGCTTGCGTCGGCGACATGGGCAGGCCGGCCCCGTTGGGCGGCAGCGCCGCAATGGCGCTGCCGCCCGGCCCTAAGAGGCCGGACGCGCGCGCGTCCGATTGCGGCAGCATGATCATCAGCGCTGCAATGGCGGCAGTGGCGAAAATTCCGGCTGTTGAAACCCGTCTGCTATTCATCGAAGTAACACTCCTGCAAATTGATTTCTTGAACGATTCGGTTACCAACGCTGGGGCAATCGTCTGGCTATCGTGATTTTCTGCGGCTCCAGCTCGATATAGCCGCTCGAGACCAGATCCTTGAATACCCGGCTGGCCATTTCCCGGGTCGCTCCCACTCTGTTGGCGATGTCGCGCTTGGACAACTTCTCGGTGATGATGAGTTTTCCGTTTTCCTCGGTGGCCATATCGAGCAACAGCCGCGCCACCCGGTCCGATACATCCAGAAGCGCGAGACCCTTCACGTTTTTCAGAAGCGCCCTGGTGCGCGTGATCAACTTGAGGATGAACTGCATGGCAAAGTCGGGGTTTTCCGCCACGAATTTCCTGAACTCCGATTGCCGAATGACGGCCAGCCGGGAACGTTCGATGGTCACCACGGAAGCAGACCGTGCCCCCTCGTCGAGTTCCACCTCGCCGAAATAGTCCCCCGGTTCCAGGACGTCGAGATCGACTTCTTTCCCGTCTGCGCTGCACAGGAACACTTTGACCCTGCCCGATTGGATCAGGTAGACCGAGTCCGTGGTCCGTTCGCCTTCGGTGATCAGCATCGTGTTCTTGGGGAAGGTCCTGACCATCGCATGGGCGAACAAGGCGCGCAGCATATCGTCGTGAATTTCCGCAGCATTGCCGGGTCTTGGTATCGAGCTTGACATGGGCAGGGGCGCGCCTGGGTCAGCGACGGGGCGGTGCGACGCCGCCGGCTATCACGAGTACACATTTGTTTTGCATGGCATAAAACCTTCCCGAGCCAGTCCCGCGCGCAACTTGCGCCGCGATATGCCCGTTCGATTGGTTAACGGCGGCATCGACCGAAACGTTAACAGGCTCTTGAAAAACGCTTCCCTGACACGAAAGTGCTCCTCATCATGACGCCGTCCCAGAGGGGGGCGTATTCAATAGCTCCGACTTGGGGGATCTAAAAGGGGGTCTAAGGAAGGGGCCGGACCCTTCCTTTCCCGCCCAGCCCCTTTTTCCACATCCTATTAGCTCGCGCATGCACGCAAACCGCCGGCAAAAGCGCGCCGCGGGGCTCAAGTTCGAGCGCGACCGGCCGATAGCGCTTGAGTCGCAGTGGCCAAAATCCGAGGTGTTTCTTGACTAAAGCCGATACTCCCGGCGCGAAGCGCTCCCTGGAGCGTGATGCCGATACTGCGGTGGAAGAACCGGCCGCGGACGGGGCTTGGCCGGTCCGCGCGTGGCGATCGCTGCGTGCCAGGGCCAGCGCCGCGTCCGCGCGCGCAAAGCAGATGCTGCTTGCCGCGGCAACTGCCGCAATCGACAAGGGCATCGCGTCGTTGCAGCGGTTGCGCCAGCGCGCTGGTGACACCGAGCAGTCGCATGAAGGTCGCGATGGCGACCACGACCACGCCCGCGAGGGAGACACCCGCGGGCGGCGCGGCAAGCCGGGGACAAGGGCGGGACCGAAGGGCGAGCCGGCCGCCGAGGAATCCGCCGCGCCAAAGCCGCGGCGGCGCCTGCGCAGCCTGCTCGTCCATCTGAGCGTGATGCTGGCCGGCGGCATGGGCGGCATGGCACTCGCCTATGACTTGCTCGCGCAATTGCTCGATCGCCGTTCGGCCGAAGTCCATCGCCAGGAAGTCAAGCGGTCGGAGAATTCGAAGTTGATGACCGAGTTGAAACAAAAGCTCGACCAGGGGCAGGTGAAGCAAACCGAGGCGGAGACGCGCCTGGCGGCGGCGCTTGCCGAGAACGAGAAGACGCTTGGCGAACTGCAGCAGAAGCGGGCCGAAGCGCAGACGCGTCTGGCGAGCGCGTTTGCCGGGCGCGCCGGCGATCCGCAGCGGCGGGAGGATGGCGGCAGCAGCCAGGGTGCCGCGCGCAACGGCCAGGCCGGTTTGACCAATGCGGGCGACTGCAACCTGGGCAGCGGCAACATTCGGTCAGTGCTCAGCGGCTGCATTGCCGAGATGAATCGCCGCTAGGCTGCACGCGCCGCCGGCCACTTGCGCAGACGGCCAACGGCGGGCCGGGGAAGGACGACAGGCCGCGATCCCGTCGCGGGCAAGCGGCTGCGCGGGCGACGCCGATTTTGGCCTCAAGCTGTCCGCGCGCATGTCGATAAGCAACCGTAGGTGTGATGTTTCGATCAGCAGACCATGCTGACGCGGCGCGCATTGCGGATGTTGATAGGCCTATGAGCCAGTTCGTCAAATCAGATCGATTGCATCGCTGCGCCGGGACAGGACGTCTCGGTTCGGGTGCGTTCAACCATGGAGTGGCAGGCTCGTCGTTGCAGCAACAAATCGTGGCCAGTGGCCTGCAGCATCCTTTGAATCGGTATCCCATGCCCGGCTGATCGGGCTGAAACTTGAGTGCCGTCATGACAAACCAGCACATACGCCTCCTGATAGTCGAGGACTCGGAGGACGACGCGCGTCTTCTGTATTCGGAATTGACCCGGGCAAACAGCGATATCACCTATGCCAGGGTGGACTGCGCCGAGGACATGCGCTCGGCACTGCTCGATTCCGAATGGGATATCGTCATTTCCGATCATTCCATGCCGCGTTTCAGTTCGCTCGAGGCGCTTGATCTGCTGAAGGAATGCGGCAAGGACATCCCGTTCATCATCTATTCGGGCGATGTCAGCGAGCACGTCGAAGTCGCGGCCATGTGCAGCGGTGCGCAGGACTCGATTGTAAAAGGCAATTTCGCCCGCCTGTTGCCGGCGATGGAGCGGGAGATCCATGGCGCGGCCGTGCGCCGCGCCAAGGAGCAGGCCGACGCTCGCGTCCACAAGCTCGCCTTTTATGACAGCCTGACCGGATTGCCCAACCGCAATCTGTTCTGCGATCACGTCGGCCGCGAGTTGCTGCAAGCCGAAGGACAGCCGGCCGCCATCTATCTTCTGGATATCGACCGGTTCCTGCGCGTCAACAATTGCTTTGGCCACAAGATCGGGGACGCGTTGATCCGCCAGGTCGCGCAGCGCCTGCAGGAATGCGTGCCCGGGGAGGGGATGGTCGCCAGATGCGGCAGCGATGAGTTCGCGGTATTTCTCGGCAACGTCTGCGGCGACCCGCAGGCGCGCGCCGCCGCGGAGCAGATCAGGCAGGCTTTCTTCAAGCCGTTCGTCGAGGGTGCCCTGGAATTCCATATTTGCGTAAGCATCGGCATTGTCGCCTCGCCGCGCGATGGCGATGATGTGTCCGAACTGCTGATAAACGCCGAGACGGCGATGTTCCGGGCGAAGAGCCTGGGGGGCGACAACTACCAGTTTTACGCGCGTGAAATGGGCGCGGTGGCAGGTGCGCAATTGGTGCTCGAGAGCGCGCTGCGCAAAGCCGTGGCGCGGGAGGAACTGCTGCTCGAGTACCAGCCCAATTTCAATGTGATCACGGGCGCGCTGACCGGCGCGGAAGCGCTGGTGCGCTGGCGCCATCCGGAAATGGGCCTGCTGCAGCCGAACGATTTCATTCCGCTTGCCAACGAGTCCGGGCTGATCACCGAAATCGGCACCTGGGTGCTGCAGAACGCCTGCCGCCAGGCCAAGGCCTGGCATGATGCCGGGCATGCCGGATTGACGATGGCGGTGAACGTTTCTGCAGTGCAGTTCTGGCAGCCCGGCCTGGTGCGCACTGTCGCCCAGTCGCTTGCCGAGACCGGCATCGACCCGCAATGCCTGGAGCTCGAAATCACCGAGTCGGTGCTGATGCGCAATGCCGACACGACCATCATGACCTTGGAGGCGCTGAAGGGCATGGGCGTCAAGATATCGGTCGACGACTTCGGCGCCGGCTACTCGTCCCTCAGCTATCTGCGGCGTTTCCCCATCGATATTCTGAAGATCGACAAATCATTCTCCTGCGACGTGACCAAGGACGTGGAGAGCGCCGCGATCGTGCGGGCTATCGGCGCGCTTGCCCGCGGGCTGGGTCTGCTGACGGTCGCAGAGGGCGTCGAAACCACGGAGCAGCTGGAATTCTACCGCCAGCAACACTGCGACCGGGTACAAGGCTTCTTGTTCAGCGCGCCGCGCTCCGTCGCGGACATCACCGAAATGCTTGGCGCGCGAGCGGCCAGGCAGGCCTTGCCGCAGCCGCGAACCAGCGCGCGCGATCGTCGTATGCCCGGAAATGTAGGACAGATTCCTACAAAAGAATTCGCGCATAGTGCCGCCTAAATACGGACAAATCCCTATTTATCCCGGTGGGCGTCGAGTCCACAATGCACCCGTGCCTAACCCGAAAGGGCGCGTGAACTGCAACCAACGGAGAAAATGAACATGAACATGTCCGACATGCTGGGAGAAATCAAGGAGCTTAACCTTACTTATCTGATGCTGGCGCAGCACATGATCCGCGAAGACAAATCCGCGGCCGTGTACCGGCTGGGCATCAGCCAGCAATTAGCCGATATCCTGGCGGACCTGACCGCCGGGCAGGTACTGAAGATGGCCGGCGCGAACGTGCTGTTGTGCCGCATGCGCTTCGATGACCGGCTGATACTGGGGCTGCTCACGAGCCATGGCAAGGAGGGGACGATGCCGCAATCTCACGCGGCCATCCTGCTTGCGGGACAACCCGTCGAAGCACTGGCCTGAGACCGAGTAGGGGGATTTATGCGCAACAAAAGCGTGGTATCGGAAGGCAACGAAATCCGGCTTGCGATCGAGCTGATCAACCTCGGCGCGAGGCTGCAGGTGCTCGAGACGGAGACCGGACTCAGCCGCGAGCGCCTGCTCAAGCTATACAAGGAAGTCAAGGGTGAATCCCCTTCGAAAGGAATGCTGCCGTTTTCGGCCGACTGGTTCCTCGGCTGGCAACCCAACGTCCATTCTTCGTTGTTCGTCGACATCTATAATTACCTGGTCGCACATACCGAATTGCGCGGCGTGCACGCGCTGATCAAGGCTTATCGGCTGTATCTCGAGCACGTGCATGCCAACAGTCTCGAACCTATCCTGACGCTGACCCGGGCCTGGACGCTGGTGCGTTTCCTCGGCAGCCTGCTCGAGACAGTGCCATGCACGCGCTGCGGCGGCAACTTCATCACCCACAAGCTGGAACTCAACCGCAACTACGTCTGCGGGCTGTGCCGTCCGCCGTCGCGCGCCGGCAAGTCGAGGAAGCCCTTGCCCGCGGCGACCCACGCCCCTGCCGCAGCGGCCTGAGCAGCAGGAGGTCGTTGCCGCCGGTGCGACCGTCTCATCCACCCGGTTGCTGCAATAGCGGGGTGATTTCAGCGCTGTTTCAGGTTTGAGCGCGGGGCGGCGCCTGTTACTTTCTCTGCGTGGTTCGGCAGCTTCTGAATCGGGGGACATGAAAAGGGGCACGCCCCCTTTTTCAACGCCTTGCCGGTCTCTTGGCAGTCAAGAGCTGACGGAAATGGCGAAGATTTCGATAAATGGCGAGCATGCATCCGCGGGGGGATTTACGCCCGGAAGGAAGTCCCCTTGGGGGACGCACCGAAGGAAGTCCTCTTGGAGGACAAGGAGGGGTGCATCCCCCCTTGTTCGTGGGACCAGAGCTTTTCCCCCGCCGGCGGCACTTTGCCTGGTTCCGGCTTGTCCGGATTAGGATGTAGGGAGAATTTTGTGCTGGTTATCGTCGGTTTCATTGCGGTTATATTTGCCGTATTCGGCGGCTTTGCGATAGCCGGCGGCCATCTGGCCGCCCTGCTCCAGCCGGTGGAACTGCTGATGATCGGGGGCTCCGCCCTGGGAGCGTTCCTGGCCGCCAATACCGCCAAAGTCATCAAGGCGACGCTCAAAGCCCTTCCGACCCTGCTGCAAGGTTCGCGCTTCAGCAAGGCGCTCTACCTGGAGACGCTGTCGCTGCTCTATGACATTCTCGCCAAAGTGCGCAAAGAAGGGCTGATGTCGGTAGAGGCCGATGTCGATGCGCCCGAGCAGAGCCCGCTTTTCGCCAAGTATCCACTGGTCGTCTCCGATCATCATGTGGTGGAATTCCTGACCGATTACCTGCGCCTCATGGTCGGTGGCAACCTCAATGCGTTCGAGATCGAGAACCTGATGGACAACGAGATCGACACCCATCACGAGGAGGGATCGATTCCGTCCAACGCGCTCGCAAAAATGGCCGACGCCATGCCGGCATTCGGCATCGTCGCCGCCGTCATGGGCGTGGTGCATACCATGGGATCGGTGGGGATACCGCCGGCCGAACTCGGTAAACTGATCGCTGCCGCGCTGGTCGGCACCTTCCTCGGCATTTTGCTTTCGTATGGTTTCGTCGGACCGTTGGCGACGCTGCTTGAACACAAGCTCGCCGAATCGACCAAGATGCTGCTATGCATAAAGGTCACGCTGCTCGCCAGCCTCAACGGCTATGCGCCGCAGGTAGCGGTGGAATTCGGGCGTAAAGTCCTGTATTCGACCGAGCGCCCCACGTTCATCGAACTCGAGGATACGGTGAAGCAGCGCAAGGCGCGCCCGCCGCCCGCACAGACACCATGAGCGAAGATACCCAACGGCCGATCGTCGTAAAGCGTGTGAAAAAACACGCCGGCGGCCACCACGGTGGTGCGTGGAAGATCGCTTACGCCGATTTCGTTACCGCCATGATGGCTTTCTTTCTGCTCATGTGGCTGCTCAGTTCGACCCCCATTGACGACTTGAAGGGCATCTCCGAATATTTCCAGACCCCGCTCAAAGTGGCGCTGCTGGGCGGCAGCGGCAGCGGCGACAGGGCCAGCCTGATCAAGGGCGGTGGCAACGACCCCACCCGGATCGAAGGCCAGGTCAAGCGTGGCGAAATCCGCGAGCACAAGAAGGCCATCGACCTCAATGCGGCAGAAGCCGAGCTTGCGCGCAAGGAGAAGCTCCGGCTGCGCAATTTGCAGCAGCGCATCGAGCGCGCGATTGAAAGCAACCCGGCGCTGAACGCGTTCCGCAAGCAAATACTGCTCGACCTTACCGCCGAGGGGCTGCGCATCCAGATCGTGGATGAACACAACCGGCCGATGTTCGCCAGCGGCAGCGCGCGGCTGCAGCCCTATACCCGCGAGATCCTGCGCGAGATCAGCAAGGTGCTGAACGACGTGCCCAACCGCATCAGCATTTCCGGGCACACCGATGCGCGACCCTATTCCGGCGGCGATAAAGGCTACAGCAACTGGGAGCTGTCGGCCGACCGGTCGAATGCGGCGCGGCGCGAGCTGATCGGCGGCAGCCTGCAGGAAGGCCGCGTGCTGCGCGTGGTGGGCTTGTCCTCGGCGGTGCCGTTCGACGCCGATGATCCCCTGAATCCGATCAACCGCCGCATCAGCATCATTGTCATGAACAAGAAGACCGAGGAGGCGGTGAGCAAGGACAGCGGCGCGCTCAAAGTCGAGGCGAAACCCGAAGAGAAACTCGAAGCGAAACTCGAAGCGAAACCCGATGCGAAACCCGAAGCTGCGAACGAGACTACCGATGCTGCCGCTGCCAAGCCCTGAGCCGGACGCCGATGCCGTGGCCGCATCGGCGCCCGCCTATCCGGCGCGGGTGCCGCTGTGGCAGGCGGCCGCAGTGCAGGCCGCGGCGTCACTGGCGGTTCTGGCGCTGAGAGGCCTGGTTCCGGCTGCAGTGGCGGCGGACAGCGATGCCATGACCTGGGCATTGCTGCAGGGAATCGTCGCCGCGGCGCTGGCGCGTGCCCAAGGCGCGGAAGTCTGGTGGCTTCTCATCCATGCGCTGTTCGTTCCAGGCCTGGTCTGGGCGCTGGGATTCGGCCTGCCGCCGGCGTACGCGCTGGCCGCGTTTTGTCTGCTTGCGTCCCTGTATTGGGGCGTGTCCCGAACCCGCGTGCCGCTGTTTCTGTCCAGCCGGGCCGCGGCACAAGCAGTTGCAGACCTGTTGCCGCAGGAGCGAAGTTTCTCGTTTCTCGACCTGGGGTGCGGGCTCGGAGGGGTGCTTGCCAGCCTCGCGCGCGCGCGTCCGGCGGGCCGCTACTACGGCGTCGAATCGGCGCCGTTGCCGTTTCTGCTCGCGCGGCTGCGCGCGGCGCTGATGGCGCAATCCTGCCGTGTAATCTGGGGAGATTTCCGCGATCTCGATCTGGGCCGGTACGACGTCGTCTACGCCTACCTGTCACCCGCCGCGATGGGCGAGTTGTGGCGCAAGGCGCGCCGCGAAATGCGTGGCGGCAGCCTGCTGATCAGCAACAGCTTCGCCGTTCCGGGCGTGGCGCCGGCGCTGACCGTTGCAACCGGCGCGCAGGCCGACTCGAGGCTGCTGCTGTGGCGCATGTGAGAGAGGTGCGGTGATGTTCGCCGAACTGCCACAGAACGAATCGGCCTGGGTCCACGCCCTGGATGCGGTCGAGATCCCGGTGCTCGCCCGCACCGTCGAGGAACTGGCGGGCTTGCGCGAGTACGAGGAGCGGGTCATTGCGCGCGACATCGCGCGCGTGCTGCTGCACGATCCGATGTTTACGCTGCGGGTGCTGCGTTATCTGCAGGCGCACCGCAGAGCCACGCAGACCACCGAGATCACCACTGTCGAGCACGCCGTGATGATGCTGGGCGTAACGCCGTTTTTCGCGCACTTCGGCGATCTGCCGGCGGTAGAGTCGACACTGGCGGACCAGCCGCTCGCGCTCGACGGGCTGATGCGCGTGGTCTATCGCGCGCATCATGCGGCGCTCTACGCGAACGATTGGGCCAATGTGCGCTGCGACCGGAGTGCGGGCGAAATCGCGATCGCGGCGTTGCTGCATGACATTACAGAAATGCTGCTCTGGTGCTTTGCTCCCGAGATGGCATTGCGGATTGGAGCCATGCGGCGCAATGACCCGTCGGTGCGCAGCAGCGCTGCGCAATTAAGCGTGCTTGGGTTCGAGCTTGCCGACCTGCAGGCGGCCCTGATCGCAGAGTGGCGGCTGCCGGCGCTGCTGCAGTCGCTGATGGACGATACGCACGCGTCGCATCCGCGGGTGATGAACGTGGCGCTGGCGGTCAATCTGGCGCGGCATTCGGCCCGCGGGTGGGACGATCCGGCGCTGCCGGACGACTACAGCGCGGTCGAGCAATTTCTGAAGCTGGCGCAGCCTGAGGTTCTGGCGCGGGTACGGCGCAACGCGCTGCAGGCGGCGAGCGCGCGGGACTGGTATCACGTGGAAGCCGTGCCGATTCCGACGGATTTCGAAAACTGTATGCCCGGAGTTCAAGATTGCGGGAATTCTGTCGATAGTGAGCACATGTCCCGAAATGCGGGCAGCGGCAGATTTGACGGTTGAAATGGAGCGATATATGGCGGATCCGAATCTGAAGTTCCTAGTGGTGGACGATTTTTCGACCATGCGCAGGATCGTGCGCAATCTACTGAAGGAACTTGGCTTCCAAAATGTCGACGAAGCCGAGGACGGCGTGGAGGCGCTCGGCAAACTGCGCGGCGGCGATTACCAGTTCGTCATCTCCGACTGGAACATGCCCAACATGACCGGACTCGATTTGCTGAAGAACATCCGCGCCGACGCGGCGTTGAAGGGTTTGCCTGTCCTCATGGTCACCGCGGAAGCGAAGAAGGAAAACATCGTTGCCGCCGCCCAGGCCGGCGCCAGCGGCTACGTGGTCAAGCCGTTCACCTCCGCGACGCTCGACGAAAAGCTAAACAAGATATTCAAGACCATGGAAGAAGGAGTCAAGGCATGAGCGCGATCGTGGCGGAAGCGGATTGCGACGACCTGGAAGCGCTGTTCGACAGCATCGTCAAGGACAACGCCGCGCCGGCTGCGGCGCCGAAAGCGGAAGTGGGAGCGCCAGCTGCGGCGCCGAAAGCGGAAGTGGGAGCGCCAGCTGCGGCGCCGAAAGCGGAAGCGGAAGCGGAAGCGCCGGACGGTCTGCCGGGCAACGTCATGGGCCGCATCGGGCGTCTGACGCGCACGCTCCACGACGCCCTGCGCGAGCTGGGCTACGACCAAGTGCTGGAAAAGACCGCCGCTTCGATACCCGATGCGCGCGACCGGCTCGACTACGTCGTCAAAATGACCGAGCAGGCGGCGGTGCGCGCGTTGAATGCGATCGAAACAGCGCAGCCGCTGCAGGAGCGGCTGGGAAGCGAAGCCGAGCGCCTGTCCGCGCATTGGCAAAAGCTGTTCGACCGGCAATTGAGCGTGGAAGAATTCAAGACGCTGGTGGCCGGCACCCGCGACTATCTTGCACAGGTGCCGCAGCAGACGCGGGCCACCAACGCCCAGTTGCTCGAGATCATGATGGCGCAGGACTTCCAGGACCTGACCGGACAGGTAATCAAGAAGATCACCATGCTGACCCAGGACATGGAACAGCAGTTGGTGCATCTGCTGGTCGATCTCGTGCCTACAGACGTGCGCAACGAAATCGATGCCGGCCTGCTCAACGGCCCGGTGGTGAACGCAGCCAGGGGGCCGGAGGTGGTGACCAGCCAGAACCAGGTCGACGACCTGCTGGCGAGCCTGGGGTTCTAGGCCGCTGCAGATTCAAGATTGCGTGATAGAAACTCTGCGCCGTCTTTGTCCTTAACAATAACCGTGTTTTCTGTACCGATGTGCTTTTCATCGGTACGGAAAACACGGTTGGCGCGCGCAGCGCGCAATCGTCGCGCGGCGACATCGGCGGGCGTTGAAGAACACATCGAGCTGCGGCTATAGCGCTTGCGCGGACGGCGACCCGTCCGCGCGGATCGCCGATTGCACACGGATGAAAAGCGTATCCGTGCGCAATCGACGATCTGGTATGAAAACCGCATACCGCCCTTGCTTTTCGCCATAGCCGACCGGTTGCCGGTTTAGCCGCGGGCGAAGGCCGGGAATTGCGCGGCAAAACCGGCACTGTTCGACTGATCAAGGCCTGCATCGCCATCTGATAATCCCGTTGAAGCAGTCAAGGACGGGAGATGGCAGAAGACACCGGTTTAGATCGCACAGAACCAGCATCCGAACGACGGCGCGAACAGGCGCGGGAGAAGGGGCAGGTAGCGCGTTCGCGCGAACTGTCTACGCTGGCGCTGCTGCTCGCCGCCGGCGGCGCGCTGCGGTTCATGGGCACCGGCCTCACCGACGCGTTGTCGGGCATGATGCGCCACGGCCTGCGCCTTGACCGCGCCGTGGCGTTCGACACCGACCTGATGCTGTTGCGCCTGCAGGACTCCTCGGTAGATGTGCTGCTGGCGTTTTCCCCGCTGCTCGCGCTGCTGGTGCTGGCGGGGATCGCGTCGGCGCTGGTGCTCAACGGCTGGATGTTCAGCTTCAAGCCGCTGCAGCCGGACTGGGGCCGCATCGATCCCCTCAAAGGGCTGGCGCGCATCGTGTCGACGCAGGGCGCGATCGAAATGCTCAAGGCGATCGCCAAGGCTGCGCTCGTCGGCGGCGTCGCCGCCTGGGTCCTCTGGCACAACAGCGGCGCGGCCCTTGCGCTTGCCACCGAGCCGCTCGGCGCCGGCATGGCGCACCTGGTGAACCTGCTCGGCACGAGCTTTCTCACCATGGCCGCAAGCATGGCCTTGGTGGTTGCCATCGACATTCCGTTCCAGATCTGGGATCACGAGAAGAAGCTGCGCATGACGCGCGAGGAAGTGCGCAAGGAGAACAAGGAAACCGAGGGCGATCCGCAGGTCAAGGCGCACATCCGCAGCCAGCAGCGCGAGATGGCGCGCCGGCGCATGATGTCGGAAATCCCCAAGGCCGACGTGGTGGTCACCAACCCGACCCATTACGCGGTGGCCCTGCGTTATCAGGACGGCGCAATGCGCGCCCCGCGCGTGGTGGCGAAGGGCGCGCACCTGTTGGCCGCCCACATCCGCGCACTGGCCGAGGAGCACCGGGTGCCGATACTCGAAGCGCCGCCGCTCGCGCGCGCGCTGTACCGTCACGCCGAGCTGGGCGACGAGATCCCGGCAGCGCTCTATACCGCCGTGGCCGAAGTGCTGGCGTATGTGTATCAACTGCGCCGCCATCGGGAAGACGGTGGCCCGATGCCGCAACAGCCGGAACTCGCGCCGTTGCCTCCCGGACTTGACCCAGGGCTTGATCCCGGAGCGTCCGCCGCATGAACGACACCTTCAAACTGCGGCTGTTGCTGGGCAGCGGCGGCCTGCGCGCGACGGCAGTGCCGATGCTGATCATCATGATCCTGACGATGATGATCCTGCCGGTGCCGCCGTTTCTGCTCGATCTGTTGTTTACGTTCAATATCGCGCTCTCGATCATCGTGCTGCTGGTGAGCCTGTACACGTTGAAGCCGCTGGACTTCGCCGTGTTCCCGACGGTCCTGCTGCTGACGACGCTGCTGCGGCTGTCGCTCAACGTCGCCTCGACGCGCGTGGTGCTGCTCCACGGCCACTCGGGTGCGGACGCTGCCGGCAAGGTAATCGAGGCATTCGGACAATTCCTGGTCGGGGGCAACTACGCCGTCGGCCTGGTGGTGTTCTTCATCCTGGTGGTGATCAATTTCGTGGTGATCACCAAGGGCGCCGGGCGTATCGCCGAGGTCAGCGCGCGCTTCACCCTGGATGCGATGCCGGGCAAGCAGATGGCGATCGACGCCGATCTCAACGCCGGCCTGATCGGCGAGGAGGATGCGCGCCGCCGCCGCCGGGAAATTTCGCAGGAAGCCGAGTTCTATGGCGCCATGGACGGCGCGAGCAAATTCGTGCGCGGCGACGCCGTCGCCGGGATCATCATCCTGATGGTCAACATTGTTGGCGGCCTGGTAATCGGCGTGCTGCAGCACGATCTGGACGTCGCCACGGCGGCGAAGGTCTACACCCTGCTCACCATCGGCGACGGCCTGGTGGCGCAGATCCCGGCGCTGGTGATTTCTACCGCCGCGGGCATCGTTGTCAGCCGGGTGGGCAGCGATCAGAGCATCGGCGACCAACTGGTCGGGCAGCTGTTCAACAAGTCGCAGGTATTGATGATTACCGCGGCCATCCTCGCCATCATGGGGCTGATTCCGGGCATGCCCAATTTCGCCTTCCTGCTGCTGGCCGCGCTGCTCGCCGGCGGCGGCTACATGATCGCGAAGCGCCCGGCGGCGCCGGAGGCGCCGGCGCCGGAACAAGCGGAGGCGAGCCCCTCGGTCGAGGCGTCCTGGAACGACGTGGTTGCGGTGGATACGCTCGGCCTGGAGGTGGGGTACCGGCTGATCGCGCTGGTCGACAAAGCGCAGGACGGCGAGCTGCTCAAGCGCATCAAGGGACTGCGCAAGAAATTCGCGTTGGATGTGGGGTTTCTTGCGCCGGCGGTGCATATCCGCGACAACCTGGAGCTGCGTCCCAATGCGTACGTGATCACGCTGAAGGGTGTCGAGATCGGCCGCGGCGAATCCTACACCGGCATGTACCTCGCCATCAACCCGGGGCACGTGAGCAACGCGCTTCCCGGCGCGGTGACGCGCGATCCGGCGTTCGGCCTGCCGGCGGTGTGGGTCGAGGCCGGCATGCGCGAGCAGGCGCAGACCTTCGGCTACACGGTGGTCGATGCCGGCACCGTGATCGCCACCCATCTGAATCACGTGATGCAGACGCATGCGTCCGAGCTGCTGGGCAGGCAGGAGACGCAGCAACTGCTCGATCATGTCGGGCGCGAATCGCCCAAGATGGTCGAAGACCTGGTGCCGAAACTGTTGCCGCTCGGGACGGTGCAAAAAGTGCTGCAGCACCTGCTCGAGGAAGGCGTGCATATCCGCGACATGCGCACCATCATCGAAGTCCTCGCCGAGCACGGCGCGAAAGTGCAGGACGCAGGCGATCTGACCGCGCTGGTGCGGGTGGCGCTCGGCCGCGCGATCGTGCAGCAACTCTATCCGGGCGCCAACGAACTGCAGGTGATGGCGCTGGAGCCGGGCCTGGAGCGCATCCTGCTGCAGGCGGTACAGGCCAAGAGCGGCGATGCCGCGGGCATCGAGCCGGGGCTGGTCGATACGCTGCTGCGCGAGGCGGGCGCGGCGGCACAGCAGCAGGAGCGGCTCGGACTGCCGCCGGTGCTGCTGGTGCCGGCCGAATTGCGCGTGTTGCTCGCGCGCTTCCTGCGTCGCGCCGTAGCGCAGATCAAAGTCGTCGCACACAGCGAAGTTCCGGATACCAGCATCATCAAAGTCACCGCGTTGCTCGGGGGTAAAGCATGAACGTCAGAAAATTTTTCGCCAACACTTCGCGCGAGGCCTTGCACCTGGTCAAGCAGGGCCTGGGTCCGGATGCGTTGGTGCTGTCCAACCGCGCGGTCGAGGGCGGCGTGGAGATCCTCGCCATGGCGCAGGGTGATCTCCCGGCGCACGCCGAGACGGCGAAGACCGCGGCACGCGAGCGCCAGCGCCAGGAAAAGGACACGGCACGGGATTCGCGGCGCAGCCCGCAGCCGGCTGCGCCCGCTGCGCCCGCTGCGGCGGCGGCAGAAGACCCGGGCTCGCGCAGCCTCGCAGGCGAGATCAAGTCGATGCGCGGATTGATCGAAGAGCAGCTCGTCTATCAGGCCTGGGACACGGCGCAGCGGCGCGATCCGGGCAAGGCCCGGGTGCTGCGCGACATGCTGCACGCCGGCTTCAGCGCGGCGCTGGCGCGGCAGTTTCTGGCGAAAATGCCGGCTGGTCTGGGCGCAGAGCAGATGCTCGGTTGGGTGAAAGCGGTGCTCGATCGCAACCTGCGCACCGTGGCGCCGGCCGATGAAATCGTCGAACGCGGCGGCGTCTATGCGCTGGTGGGCCCGACCGGTGTCGGCAAGACCACCACCGTGGCCAAGATCGCCGCACGCTGCGTCGTGCGCTACGGCGCCGACCGGCTCGCGCTGCTGACCACGGACGGCTATCGTATCGGCGCGCACGAGCAGCTGCGCATCTACGGCAAGCTTCTGGGCGTGCGCGTAATCGTCATCAAGGACGCATCCGACCTGCAGTTCGTGCTCGAGGACCTGCGCAGCAAACACCTGGTGCTGATCGACACGGTGGGCATGGGCCAGCGCGACGAGATGGTGGCGGAGCAACTCGCCCTGCTCTCCGCCGCCGGCACCCAGGTGCAGCGCCTGCTGCTGCTCAACGCCGCCGGCAACGGCGCAACGCTCGACGATGTGGTGCGCGTGTATCGCGGCGGCGGGGTGCACGGGTGCATCATCACCAAGACCGACGAGGCGGTGGGCGTCGCCACCGCGCTTGACGTCGCCATCCGCCATCAGCTGGCGCTGCATTATGTCACCGACGGCCAACGCGTTCCGGAGGACCTGCATCTGCCGGACCGGGAGTATCTGCTCGCGCGCGCGCTGCACCCGGTCAGCGCGCCTTCCGTGCACCATCTGGACGCGGCCGAATGCCAGCTGATGCTGGCCACCGCGCCGGCGGGCGGCGCCTTTGCGGGAGCGAGCTTTGGCTAAAATGCGTCCTGACCAGGCCGAAGGCTTGCGCCGGCTGCTCGACCGCAGCGGACTGCGCGTTGTATCGATCAGCGCCGGCGCTGGCGGCGGCACGCCCGCGACCATGGTCAATCTTGCCGGGGCGCTGGCCGAACGCGGCAGCGACGTGCTGATACTGGACGAGCATCCGGCCGCGCAAGGCGTGACGGCGGCGCTCGGGCTGAAGGCGCGCTTCGATCTCGAGGACGTGATCAGGCGGGAGCGGGACCTGGACGAGGTGATCATACGCGGCCCGGCCGGAATCCTGATTCTGCCGCTCGCGCGCGGCGCGCGTTCGCTCGCGCAACTGCCGCCGCCCGAACAGCAGCGACTGGTGGAGCGTTGCGGCCGCCTCGGCTTCCCGGTGGATACCTTGCTGGTGGACGCCGCACCGGGCAGCGCGAGCGCTTTGCTCTGGCCCGATGCCGCGGCGCAGGAAGTGATCGTTCTCGCCGGGGGCAGCGCCGCCGCAATCACCGCGGCCTACGCCTTGATCAAGCGGCTGGCGAACGAGTTCGCGCGCCGCGAATTCCATGTTCTGGTCAGCAATGTCGCCAGCGAGAGCGAGGCCCGGACCATTTTCGGCAACATGGCGGGCACGGCGCGGCGCTACCTGCAGGTGTCGCTGGCCTTCATGGGACATGTTCCTCCGGACGACAAGCTGCAGCATGCGGCGCGCTTGCGCCTGCCGGTAGTCGCGGCGTTTCCACAGGCGGCGGCGGCCGGGAGCTTTCGTAGCCTGGCCCAGGCAATCGCCGGCTGGCCGCGGGCCGAAGAAGACGGCAGCGGCTTCGATGATTTCATGCGCCGCCTGATCCACTCAAACCGCCCACGCGCCGCTGCGGCGTAAATCACCCACCAGGGACCAGCATGTATAACGCTACCGCTACCGCCACTACCACCGCCGCAACCCGCGACACGCAGCACTATCTGACGCAGTACGCGCCGCTGGTCAAGCGCATCGCCCATCACATGATGGCGAAGCTGCCAGCGAGCGTCGAAATCGACGATATCATCCAGACCGGCATGCTCGGCCTGCTCGACGCCATCAGCCGCTACGAGGAATCGCACGGAGCGCAGTTCGAGACTTACGCGGCGCAGCGCATCCGCGGCGCGATACTCGACGGCTTGCGCCAGGCCGACTGGCTGCCGCGCAGCTTTCGGCGCGACTTGCGCCGCATCGAGGGTGCGATCGGCAAGCTCGAGCAGCGCTTGAGCCGCGCTCCGACCGAACAGGAGGTGGCGGGCGAACTGGGCATCGCGCTCGCCGCTTACCAGAAGATGCTGCAGGACGCGCGCGGCTACCAGCTGATCTCGTTCGAGGACTTCAATCATGCCGACGGCAGCGATTATCTCGAGCGCCATTGCGAAGACAGCCGGGCCAACCCGCTCGACGCGCTGCTCGACCGCAAGCTGCGCGAGCGGCTGGTGAAGGGGATCGAGAACCTGCCGGAACGCGAGAAGGTGGTGATGGGGCTGTATTACGAAGAGGAACTCAATTTTCGCGAAATCGGCGAGACGCTCGGCGTGAGCGAATCGCGCATCTGCCAGCTGCACAGCCAGGCGATTGCGCGCTTGCGCAGCCAGATCCGGAACACCTGAGTTGTGGATTACGGCAGCCTCATCGGCATCACGATCGCCCTGGCAGGCATCATCGGAGGGCAACTCCTGGAGGGCGGATACGCAGGCTCCTTGCTGCAGAGCGCGGCGTTTCTGATCGTCCTCGGCGGGACCGTCGGCGCGGTGATGGTGCAGAGTCCGGCGCGCGTGTTCATGCGCGGCATAAAGATGGCGAAATGGGTCGTGCTGCCGCCGGAGTTCGCGCCGCAGCACATGATCGCGGAAATCCTGCGCTGGAGCTATTCGGCGCGCAGGGAGGGACTGCTCGCGCTCGAGCAGCATGCGGACCGGTCCGCCGACCCGTTCGCGCGCAAGGGCCTGCAACTGCTGGCCGATGGCGCCAGTGCGGAGAAACTGCGCGAAGCCCTGGAGGTGGAAATCATCAGCTTCGAGGAATATCACCGGCAGGCGGCGCGAATCTGGGAAGCCGCCGGGGGATATGCGCCGACCATCGGCATTCTCGGCGCGGTGCTGGGGCTGATTCACGTCATGGAGAACCTGACCGAGCCGGCGCGCCTGGGCAGCGGTATTGCGGTGGCTTTCGTGGCGACCATTTATGGTGTGGGGCTTGCCAACCTGGTGTTTCTGCCGGTGGCGAACAAGCTGAAAGCGCTGATTGCGCGCCAGGTGCTGGTGCGCGAGATGGTGGTCGATGGCCTGATCTCGATCGCCAACGGCGAGAACCCGCGCATGATCGAAAATCGCCTGCTCGGTTACGTCACCGAGCAGACGCCGGGCGCGGTCGGCCTCTAGAGCGCGCGCCGCCCCCGTACCGGATCGCCCGCAACATGCGCCGCAGGAGAAAGTATCTCGATCAGAGGCAGTCGGACAACCACGAGCGCTGGCTGGTTTCCTATGCCGATTTCATGACGCTGCTGTTCGCCTTCTTCGTGGTGATGTATGCGCTGTCCTCGTTGAACGAAGGCAAATACCGCGTGCTCAGCGAATCTCTGACCGGCGCCTTCGGCAGCAAAGCGCCGGCGCGGATCGCGCCGGCGCCGCCACCGCCGCCACCGCCACCGCTGCCGCGCGGCCTGCCGCCGCGCCCGGTCATCAGGCCCGCCGACCCGCAGGCGATGCAGCGCGAGCAGATGCGCGGCATCGCCCAGGACATACTCAAGGTGCTGGACGCGCTCGTGCGCAACGGCCAGGTCAGGGTGACACAAAGCAACCGCGGCATATCGGTCGAGATCAACGCGAGCGTGCTGTTCGACTCGGGGCAGGCGCAACTGCGCGCGCAGTCCGGGCGTGCGCTGCAGGAAGTCGGCAGGGTCCTCGCGAATGCGGAACAGGGTATTCAGGTCGAGGGCCACTCCGACGACGCGCCGATCAGCACCAGCCAGTTCCCTTCCAACTGGGAATTGTCGGCGGCGCGCGCGAGCAGCGTGGTGCGGCTGTTCGCGGAAAGCGGGGTTGCCGAATCGCGCTTGAGCGTCGTCGGCTATGGTCCGAACCGCCCGGTGACCTCCAACGATACGCCCGAAGGCCGGGCGCGCAACCGCCGGGTGACGGTGCTGATCCTGGCGGAAACGCCGGGCAAGGTGGTGGAAATTCCTCTCGGTGGTTCGGCTCCGGTGCGGTAGCGGCTGCCGACGGCGGGCGTGCTCGCCGGATAGACAGCGCATCCGAACCAAAACATTGTCTTGGACAAAAGCCAAGACAGCGGGGGGGTATACAAGATCGACGCTCCGCGCGGACCGGGCGCCGTCCGCGCAAGTGCTATCGCTGCAGCTTGGCGTGTCCTCCTATGCTCGTCTATGCCAGCGCACGATTCTTGCGCGCTGCGCGCGCCAACCGTATTTTCTGTACGGATGAAAAGCGCATCCGTACAGAAAATACGGTTATGGGAAAAGACAAGTTCAGCGCGGCTCCTTGCCCGACATCGCAGCTCTGCGACAAAGACGGAGGCGATATGACGCGCCAGATACCGTTCTAGGCTTGGCTCAGAGACCTGGCGCTGCGCAACGGGCGCAGTTGTCCGTCGGGACGGTAGACGCCGTCGGAATTTGCTGCGGTTTGCAGTACCGCGAGCTTCAGCCGGTTTTGGTGCATCCGGCTCTCGATCAAGACGCCGATGTTGAGGTTTATCTGCTGCGCCTTCTCCGCCAGCGCCAGCAGTTCCTGCCAGATTTTCTTCACCGCCGTGGCAAATCCCGGATTGCGCCCCAGCCAGGCCACCATTCCATTGGCGCCGGCGTTCAGGTTCTGGGCGGCGAGATGGCGGCTGCGCAGCTCACCCAAGTGGGTCAGCAATTCGATCTGGACTGCCTTGGCGGCGGCGAGCTCCGCCACGCGATCGGCATCGCCCTGGACCAGTGCATCCTGCTCCGCTTCCAACAAGCCGGTGAAAGCAAGGAGCGCGCTGCGTTCGTCCTGAATTGCAGTGACTAAATCCGCAGCGTTCGCCGCAGGGCCTGCGTCCGTGGAGGTGGTGCGCAGCATCAGCCCAGTCTCGAGCGCAGCAATTCGCGCGCAGTCTGGAGCAGCTGGTCGGCCACCGCGTCCGGATTCACCTTGAACCGACCCTCGGCGATCGCGTTCCTGATCTCGGCCACGCGTGCGCTATCGACCACGGGGGTATTCGCCATGCTGCTTTCGATTGCCTGCAATTGCGAAGAAAGCGGGCTCAACTGGACGCGATCGCCCGCGCCGGAGCCGGGTGCGCTGGCCGCGCCCTTGCCCGGACGTGATCCGCCGCCGCTGACTGTGCCGGTGCTGACTGATTTGATGGAACTGTCGATTTTCATGGTCGCTTCCTTAGCCTTCTGCTCTCTGTGTTTTTAACGGCAGTCAGGTGGGGAACTTTAGGCCGAGCCGAAAAAATTTGCAAAAACTTCTTCAAACCCGCCAAGAGCTGCTTTAACGGCTTGTTTGCATTGATTATTAATGAGTGGAATGTTCCCTCATACGGCCCTAAACCGGACCAACCGGAACCAAGGCATGCCCGCCACTTACCGAAATCCTTGCCGTTCTTGCCAACTTTTGACTGATAAGAGCCTAATCTACGACCAGTTTGGCTAATTCTGAAGCGGCCCTTTACTGAATGTCGACTATCGCGCCGAGACGGGCAATGCCGTTGACGGTGCGCCCGGAGGAGGTGCGCACCTGTGCCACCTGGCCCTCGGCGGCGTTGCTCACGGCCTTGCCCGCAGAGCTGACCCTGAATCCCTGACCCTGCGCGCGCAGGGTCACCGACTGCCCTTGCTGAACCGCCGGGGGCGAGCGCAGCAAGTCCTGCCGCAGCGGCTGCCCGGGCGCGACGCTGTTCGCGACAATGCGGCCGAGCGCCTGCGCCGGGTCGGTGAGCACCGCCCCCGGCAGCTGGCCGAGATCGGCTTCCTGCAGCATGAGGTCGCCGGGCACGATCAATCGCCCTTGCGCCAGCGCCTGCGCCGCGACCACCACGCCGGTCAGAACCTTGACCGAAACCGGTACGTAGATGGTCCATGCGCTGCTTCCGCTGCAGCGCACTCCGACGTTGGTACTTCCCCACAGGCGCGCGCCGGGGGGCAGGAAGGCCTCCGGCGCGGGACAGGCGGGCAGATTCAGGCGCGTATCGATGGCGCCCAGCGTGAAGCTCACCTTGCCGGGCAGGCCGGCGGTTTGACTTTGCACCAGCTGTTCCACCGATCTATGGATCTGCGCGAGCTGCGCTTGCTCGATCGCGGCCTGGGACAGGGAGGATGCGCCCAGCAGCAGGAAGGCGAGAAAGCTATTGCGGATGTTCATGGATGTTCGCTCCAGTGTGATGGCGGCCATCGGGGCGGCCTGGATGCAACCACTATAGCCGTGCGGCGCTCAAGGCAGCGCGCGATTAGCGTTGGTTTTTGCCAGCTTATCGCCGCCTTGTTTGCACTCGGGTCTGTTTATCTTTAGCCATTCACGGGCAGACTTGGAGTTCGTCTTGAATACCGTCGCATGCCAGGAACGCAATTGCGCGCTGCGCGCGCCAACCGTGCATTTGGCAGGGATAAGAACCATCCCTGCCAAATGCACGGTTATGGCGAACAGCAAAGACGGCGCGGGAGTTTTGTCCAAAGTCGCCGAATGCGTACGGATGGGTTCTTATCCGAACGCATTCGGCGATCCGCGCGGACGGCTTTGGCTCCGCGCAACATCGCTACTCTGCAATTATGGCGCAGGCGCGAAGCGCCGAAGGTCCCGACCCCCACCGCACGCAAAGTCCTGCTGCAGCATTTCTGCCGCCAGCGGCAAAAATTGCCGGCGCATACCGCTCCAAGCGCGGAAATGCACGCGCTTTCCGCTGCTAATCCGGACGCTCCCCGTAGCGGCTGCGCATAACATGGCTGGCATGCTTGATGCTGAATTGAACCCATATGAACCCATTTGAACCCTCAACTACTCGCACAAATTTGCCATGATTGAATCACTCGACAAGCTGTTCCAGTTTCATCAAAACGCGCTCAATGTGCGCGCTTTCCGTCAGCAGCTGATTGCGTCCAACATCGCCAATGCCGACACGCCCGGCTACAAGGCGCGTGACATCGATTTTGCCGCGGCGCTGCGCGACGTGACCTCCGGCCGGGCGGTGCCCGCGGTGTCGGTGCGCGCGAGCAACGAGCGGCATCTGGCGGGCGCGGCGCAGGGAGATCCGGCGGCGGTGCTCTATCGCAGTCCGCAGCAGCCGAGCATCGACGGCAATACGGTGGACATGGACGTGGAGCGCAACCGCTTCGCCGAGAACGCCGTGCATTATGACGCCAACCTTAGCTTCCTCAATCACCAGATCAAGTTGATGCTGGCCGCACTCCAGGGGTAATCCTCATGTCATTATTCAACGTGTTCGAGATCGCAGGTTCCGCCATGACTGCGCAGTCGCAGCGGCTCAACGTCGTCGCCAGCAATCTGGCCAACGCCGACAGCGTCACCGGCCCCAGCGGGCAGGCGTATCGCGCCAAGCAGGTGGTATTCAGTGAATTGGCGTTCGGGGGCGCAACCGGCAGCGGTGTCAAGGTCGTCCGCGTAACCGAAGATCCATCGCCCGGAAAGCAGGTGTATGAGCCGAAGAACCCGCTCGCCAATGCCGAGGGCTACATCACCATGCCCAATGTCAGCGTGGTCGATGAGATGGTGAACATGATCGCAGCGGCGCGCTCCTACCAGAACAACGTCGAGATGATGAACACGGCCAAGACGCTGATGCTGAAAACGCTCACCCTCGGGCAATGACGCCGGGACGCACGCGGCAAGGCGCCTGACCATGCAAGCGATTCAAGGAGCTAAATGATGACTAGCGGGGCTAAACGATGACTACCGTAGGCACTACTACCGACGCGGCCGCGGCCCTCGCCGCGCAGGCGGCCCCGGCTGCGGCCGGAACGAAAGCGACCAGCGACGCGCAGGACCGCTTCCTCACGCTGCTGGTGGCGCAGCTCAAGAACCAGGATCCGCTCAATCCCATGGACAACGCGCAGATCACTACGCAGATGGCGCAGATCAGCACGGTGACCGGAATCGACAAGCTCAACTCGACGTTGCAGGGCATGGCGGCGTCCTTCAACGTCGGTCAGTCGCTGCAGGCCACGGCCATGATCGGCCACAACGTGTTCGTTCCCGGAAGCACGCTCCAGCTGGAAAACGGCGCGGCACCGTTCGGAGTCGATCTGGCGCAGGCGGCAGACAAGGTGGTGTTGTCCGTGCGCGACGGTTCGGGCCAGGTGGTGCACAAAGTGGACCTTGGGCCGCAGCCCGCGGGCGTGATCGGTTTCGAGTGGGACGGGGTCACCGACAGCGGCGCGCGCGCCGCCCCCGGCAGCTACAGTTTTGCGGTCGAGGCGGTGCAGGGCGGCAAGAAGATCGACGCCACCGCGCTTGCCCTGGGCCTGGTAAGCGGTGTGACGCAGGGCAAGGACGGCATCGCGCTCAAGGTGAGCGGCATGGGATCGGTCGCGTTGTCCGATGTCAGGCAGGTCATGTAAGGGGCGGTTCCGCGATTTCGCAAACGATTTCCAACGCAATCCGGCATGCGGGATGCATTCCCCGATGTGCTGACGAATTAACGCAAGGAGAAACCAGATGAGTTTTCAGCAGGGATTGAGCGGCCTCAACGGCGCAGCGAAGAACCTCGACGTGATCGGCAACAATGTGGCCAACGCGAACACTTCGGGCTTCAAGCAGGGAATCGCGATTTTCGGCGACGTGTTCGCCGCTTCCCTCGGCGGCGGGGGCGGCACGCAGGTCGGCATCGGCACGCAGATCACCAGCGTGAACCAGCAGTTCACCCAGGGGAACATTTCGCTCAGCAACAACCCGCTCGACATCGCCATCAACGGCCAGGGTTTCTACCGCCTGAGCGATGCCGGTGCGATCACCTACACCCGCAACGGCGGCTTCAGCGTGAACAAGGAGGGCTTCATCGTCAGCAGCAGCGGGCAGAACCTCACCGGGTTCGAGTCGCGCAACGGCGCCATCGTGCCGGGCGTGCTGATCAACCTGCAGCTTTCCTCGGCCGATCTGCTGCCCCAGGCGAGCACCACCGCCTCGATCGGGGCGAACCTCGCTTCGACCGCACCGGTAATAAACCCGGCCGCTTTTGCTGCGGGGAATCCAAGCACCTACAACTTCTCCACCGCATCGACCCTCTACGACACGCTGGGTCAGGCCCACACCATGACCCTGTATTTCAATAAACAGGCAGCGAACGTCTGGCATTCCAATGTCTATATCGACGGCGTCGACGCCAATATTCCCGTCGGCGCAGGCGGCGCCAGCGTGCTGACCTTCGACGACCAGGGCGTGTTGGTGACCGCCACGCCGGTGGACAAGACCGTGAGCGCCGCGGCACTCAACAATGGCGCCGCTGCGCTTGCGATCACGATGGATTTCGACGACGTCACCCAGTTCGGTTCCGGCTTCGGCGTCAATGCGCTGTCCCAGAACGGCTTCGCCTCCGGCCGCCTGAGCGGATACAACATCGGCAACGACGGCATCATCCTCGGGCGCTATACCAACGGCCAGTCGCAACAACTCGGACAGGTCGCGCTGTCGAATTTCGTCAATCCCCAGGGCTTGTCTCCATTGGGCGACAGCATGTGGGCAGAGAGCGCCACTTCCGGCATTCCGCTCACCGGCTCGCCCGGCAGTGCCAGTCTGGGCCAAATTCAATCCGGGGCGAAAGAGGATTCCAACGTCGATCTGACCGCCGAGCTGGTCAACATGATTATGGCGCAGCGCGTCTACCAGGCCAACGCGCAGTCGATCAAGGCGCAGGACGCGGTGCTGCAGACCCTGGTCAATCTGAAATAAGGCCGCGGTGCGCGCCGCAAACACGGGAGAACCGAATTGGACCGCATGATCTACGTCGCCATGACCGGCGCCAAACACATACTCGGCCAGCAGGCGGCAGTGACGCACAACCTCGCCAACGTCGCCACCAACGGCTACCGCGCCGCGGCGAGCACGTTTCGCGCCGTGCCGGTCCAGGGCGACGGTCTGCCGACGCGCACCTTCGTGGTGGATTCGACCTCGGGCGCGAATTTTGCGCCAGGTCCGCTGCAGCGCACCGGGCGCGATCTCGACGTCGCGGTGCAGGGGCCGGGCTGGATCGCGGTGCAGCTGGACAATGGCAGCGAGGCTTACACCCGCAACGGCAGCCTGCAGGTCAGCGCCAACGGGATGCTGCAGACGCGCAACAGCCTGAACGTCCTCGGCGACGGCGGGCCGATCTCGATTCCTCCGGATTCGAACATCAACATCGCCAAGGACGGCACCGTGTCGGTGGTGTCTACCGTGCCGCCGCCCAAGTCGGTCAATGCGGTCGGGCGGATCAAACTGGTCAATCCGGACGAGAAGCTGCTGGTGCGCGGCGGCGACGGCTTGTTCCGCCTCGCCAACGGCGGCAGCGCCGAAGCCGATCCCAACGTCACGCTGGCCTCGGGTGCGCTCGAAGGCAGCAACGTGAACGTGGTCGAGGAGATGATCAGCATGATCAGCCTGGCGCGCCAGTTCGATCTGCAGATGAAGCTGCTCAGCAACGCCGAGAAGAACGCGTCGCAGGCGAGCCAGATTCTGAACATCAGGGCATGAGCGCGAGCGCATGCAAACCAGCCCAGCCAGCGGCGCCGCCATCCGCAGCGCGCGGGCCTGCTTCAATTTCAACAGGGAGTAGAACGTGATTCGATCTTTGTGGATTGCCAAGACCGGCCTCGACGCGCAACAGACGCAGCTCGACGTCATTTCCAACAACCTCGCCAACGTCAGCACCAACGGCTTCAAGCGCTCGCGCGCGGTGTTCGAGGACCTGCTCTACCAGACGCTGCGCCAGCCGGGCGCGCAGTCCTCGCAGCAGACGCAGCTGCCATCGGGATTGCAGATCGGCACCGGCGTGCGTCCGGTGGCGACGGTGAAAATCTTCACCCAGGGCAATATACAGCAGACCGGCAACCCGCTCGATGTCGCGATTCAGGGCAACGGTTTTTTCCAGATATTGCAGCCCGACGGCACCACCGCCTACACCCGTGACGGCTCGTTCCAGGTCGACAACCAGGGAGCGCTGGTCACTTCGAACGGCTATTACGTGCAGCCCCAGATCACCATTCCCGGGAGCGCGATCAGCACCACCATCGGCCAGGACGGGATCGTGTCGGTAGTGCTGGCTGGCTCGGCCAAGCCGACCCAGGTCGGGACCCTGCAGCTGGTGGATTTCGTCAACCCGGCCGGCCTGCAAAGCGCCGGGGAGAACCTGTACCTGGAAACCGGCTCCTCCGGCAGCCCCAGCGCCAATACGCCCGGAACCAACGGCATGGGGCGGCTCAGCCCGGGCAATGTCGAGACCTCCAACGTCAATGTGGTCGAGGAAATGGTCAACATGATCCAGACCCAGCGCGCCTACGAGATCAATTCGAAGGCGATCTCGACCTCGGACCAGATGCTGCAGAAATTGTCGCAACTGTAGGAATTTCGGAAAACATGAGAGAGATGATCATGAACCAGTGTTATTTGCGCACCGTTGCGGCGGCGGGCCTGGCGCTTTCGCTGCTGGCCGGCTGCGCCACCGTCCCGCCGGCGAGCGTGCACCAGCCGATGAGCGCGCGTCCGGCGCCGGCGCTGGCGGCGGTGTCGGCCAACGGCGCCATCTACCAGGCGCAATACCCGGCTCAGCTGGGCTACGCCAACCGGCCGCTGTTCGAGGACCGGCGTGCGCGCGCGGTCGGCGACATCCTCACCATCAACATCAACGAAACCACCGCGGCGAGCAAGAAATCCGGCAGCACGGCCGCGCGCAACGGCAGCAACGAAATGTCGGTCGGCGGACTCCTTGGTTTGCCCGGCAAGAGCCTGCTCGGCTCCAACCTGTCGGCAAGCTCGGTGAGCACGTTCGGAGGCACGGGCGACAGCGCCAGCAACAACGCATTTACCGGAATCATCACCGTGACCGTGGTCGAAGTCCTGCCCAACGGGAACCTGCTGGTCAGCGGCGAAAAGCAGATCGGCATCAATCAGGGCTCGGAGTTCGTGCGCTTTTCCGGCGTGGTGAATCCGGCCACCGTTTCCGCCAGCAACGTGGTGTCCTCGACCCAGGTGGCGGACGCGCGCATTGAATACCGCGGCAACGGCTACATCGACGAAGCGCAGACCATGGGCTGGCTGGCGCGATTTTTCCTGACGTTCCTGGCGTTCTGACATCCGATTTGATAACGAAGAGCTGAACATGAAACCATACGCAACCTGCCTGCTCGCCCTGCTGTTGCTGTTCGGCGGCGCCGCCAGGGCCGAACGCGTCAAGGATCTGGTCTCGATCGCGGGGGTGCGCAGCAACCAGTTGATCGGTTACGGCCTGGTGGTGGGCCTGGACGGCAGCGGCGATCAGACCACGCAGACGCCGTTCACGGTGCAAAGCGTGATCAACATGCTGACGCATCTCGGCGTCAGCCTGCCGGTGGGAACCAACCTGCAGTTGAAGAACGTTGCCGCGGTGATCGTGACCTCGGCGCTGCCCGCATTCGCGCGGCCGGGACAGACGATCGACGTCACCGTGTCCTCGATGGGCAACGCCAAGAGCCTGCGCGGCGGCACGCTGCTGATGACGCCGCTCAAGGGCGGCGACGGTCAGAGCTACGCGGTGGCGCAAGGCAACATCCTGGTGGGCGGAGTGGGAGCGAGTTCGGCCGGCGGCGGCACCAGCGTCCAGATCAACCATTTGAGCGTGGGCAGGATCGCCGCCGGCGCCACGGTAGAGCGCAGCGTGCCCACCGAGCTGGGTCAGGGCGCGCACATCAACCTCGAACTCAATACCACCGACTTCAGCACCACGCGCCGCATCGTCGACGTGATCAACGGCCGCTTCACGCCGGGCACCGCCGTGGCGGTGGACGGGCGCCTGATTCAGGTGCGCGCGCCGGCCTCGCCCGACGAGCGTGTGACCTTTCTTTCCCAGATCGAGAGCCTGGAGGTGACCCCGGCGCAATCCAGCGCCAAGGTCGTCGTCAATGCCCGCACCGGCTCGGTGGTGATGAACCAGACGGTGATGGTGGACGCGTTCGCCGTGGCCCACGGCAACCTGACCGTGGTCGTCAGCAGCGAACCGGTGATCAGCCAGCCCTCGCCGTTCTCGACCCAGGGACAGACGGTGCAGGCCGAGCGCACGCAGATCGAAATCCGTTCGGACAAGGGCGGCCTCTCCTTGGTGAAGCAGGCCGCTTCGCTCGGCGAGGTGGTCAAGGCGCTCAATGCCATCGGCGCGACGCCGCAGGACCTGCTGGCGATCCTGCAGGCGATGAAAGCGGCCGGCGCCTTGCGCGCCGAACTGGAAATCATCTGATGCACAAGCCGCCCGCGCCGAGCGCGCAACGGACGGAAAGGAAAAGAGCGGAGCCACTATGATTCAGACCAACGACGTTAGCGGCAGACTCGCGCTCGATGCGCGCGGCCTGGACGCGCTGCGGCTGCAGGCGAAGCAGAATCCGGAACAGGCGCTCAAAGGCGTGTCGCAGCAGTTCGAGGCGGTGTTTCTGCACACGCTGCTCAAAAGCATGCGCGACGCGACGCCGCAGGACGGACCGATGGACAGCGAGCAGACGCGCATGTACACCTCGATGCTCGATCAGCAAATGGCGCAGAGCCTGTCGGCCAGGGGCATAGGCCTCGCCGACGTCATGCTGCGCCAGCTCACCCGCAATCGCGCCGCCGCGGGTGCGACGCCGGCGGCGGCCGGCGCAACTGCGCCTGCTGCCGCGGCAACAACTGCGCCGCAGCCGCAAGCGGGCGAGCTCAGACCCGAGAGGTTGCAGCAGGGCCAGGACTTTCTCATGCGCATGAAAGACCACGCGATCGAGGCGAGCAACGCAACCGGCATTCCGGCGCGCTTCCTGCTCGGTCAGGCGGCGCTGGAAAGCGGCTGGGGCAAACACGAGATCCGCGCCGCCGACGGCAGCCAGAGTTTCAACCTGTTCGGCATCAAGGCCGGGCGCAACTGGAAAGGCGCCACGGTGGATGTCATGACCACCGAATACGTGAACGGCGCGCCGCAAAAGCTGAAGCAGAAGTTTCGCGCCTATGGTTCCTATGCCGAAGGGTTCCAGGACTATGCTGCGCTGATGCAGGGCAACCGGCGCTATGCGGCGGTGCTCAGGCAAACCGACAGCGCCGGTTTTGCCCAGGGCTTGCAGCGCGCCGGTTACGCCACCGATCCGCGCTATGCAGACAAGCTCACCAGCATTCTGAATGGCGCGCGCATGCGCCAGACCATCATGGCCTGAGAGCTCATTACAACATGAGGGGACCAAGGTGGGAACGCAAGGGTCCCACCCCTTCCTTGGCCCCTCATCCTCCCCTATATCAGAGGCCGTTTCGGCAGTCCGAAACGGCCTCTAAGGAGAACGTGGCATGAATCATGCATTCCTCAATATATCCCTGGAATTGCCGCTAACATTGGTTAGCGGCGCCATGGCGAGGACTACCTAGATGAGCATTTTCGGCATCGGCATCAGCGGCATGAATGCGGCGCAGGCCGGATTGATCACGACCGGGCACAATATCAGCAACGCCTCGACCGCCGGGTTCACCCGCCAGGAAATCGTCCAGGTGAGCAACAACCCGCAGTTCACCGGGGTCGGTTTTCTCGGCCAGGGCGTGGCGGTGAGCACGGTCAAGCGCATCTACAGCGACGCTCTGACGAATCAGCTCACGCTGGCGCAGGCGCAAGGCAGCCAGCTCGACGCCTACTATGCGCAGATCAAGCAGCTCGACATCCTGCTCGGTGACCCGAGCGCTGGCCTTGCGCCCGCGCTGCAGGAGTTTTTCAGCGGCGTCGCGGACCTCGCCGCACATCCGGAATCGGTGCCTTCGCGCCAGGCGATGCTTGCGTCGGCGAATGCGCTCAGCGCGCGCTTCCAGGATCTGAACCAGGAAATCGCGGAAATCCGCGCCGGCATCAACTCGCAGGTCACCAGCAGCATCGCTTCGATCAACCAATACGCGCAGCAGATTGCAGGCCTGAACCAGAGCATCCTGGCGGTCGAGAGCGCGACCGCCCAGCAGCCGGCCAACGACCTGCGCGACCAGCGCGATGCGCTGGTCGCTGCGCTGAACCAGGAAGTAAGCGCTTCGGTGGTAAGGGAAAGCAACGGCAGCTACGACATTTTCGTCGGCAATGGTCAGCCAGTCGTCGTCGGCAGCACCAGCTTCACCCTGGCTGCCGCCCGTTCGCAGGAGGATCCGCAACGCGTCGAAGTGGGCTACCAGAACGGCGCGTCGGTGGCGCTGATTTCGTCAGCCAGCATCCAGGGCGGAAGGCTGGGCGGGCTGCTCAGCTTTCGCAGCGCCTCGCTCGATGCCGTGCAAAACAGCCTCGGTCGGGTGGCCATGGGCGTGGCGCAGACCTTCAACGATCAGCATGTGCTCGGACAGGATCTGAACGGCGAGCTGGGCGAGGAGTTCTTTTCCGTTGCCGGCCCCACAGTGCTGCCGAGCTCGAAAAATGCGGGCACGGCTGCGGTGACGGCGACGCTGCAGAACGTCAATACCCTCACCACCAGCGACTACCGGCTGCAATACAACGGCGCTGCCCTCGGCAACGAAAACTTCACGCTTACCCGAATCTCCGATGGCCTTCAGACCGCGGTCACGTTTCCGACGGCGGGCGGTTATCCGCACAGTCTCGATGTGGACGGTGTCACCCTGAGCCTGTCAGCGGGGGCTACGCTGAACGACACCTGGCTGATCGAGCCGACCCGCCTCGGCGCGGGCAGCCTAGCGGTGGCGCTGACGGATCCTGCCGCGATCGCCGCGGCCGCGCCGATCCGCACCGGCGCCGCGCTCGCGAACACCGGCAGCGCAAGCATATCCGCGGGCAGCGTTTCCAGCGTCGCCAATCTGCCGCTGCCGGCGAAAGTGGACCTCACCTTCAACGCGGGCCTGTTCACGGTCAGCGGCGCGGTGCCGTCCCTGGCAGCCCCGTTTGCCTATCCTTCCACGGCACCGGGTGCCGCGCTTGCCCCCACCGTAATCGTCGCCTCCCCCCCTGCTTTTGTCGCCAATATCGCGGCCAATGCGTTCGCGATCAACGGCGTCAACGTCGGCGCAGTGGCGGTCGGCGCGAGCGCCGTCGCTCAAGGCGCGAACGTTGCCGCGGCGATCAACCTGGTCGCCGCCGCGTCGGGAGTGACTGCGGCTTCCTCGCCTGCCACAGGCGCGCTGACCCTGACCGCTGCCGATGGCCGCCAAATCGCCATCACCGGCGACCTCACCGACACCGGCCTGACAGCGGCGATTACGCCGAAGAACACCATCAGTTTCAACGGCATCAGCTTCACCATGTCGGGCACGCCGGCGGACGGCGACACGTTCACGATCGAGCGCAACGGCAACGGCGTCTCCGACAACCGCAACGCGCTCGCGCTCGGCGCGCTGCAGACGGCCAAGACCCTGGGGCAGAGCGCGGGCAGCGGCAGCCAGCCTACGACCTCGTTCCAGGGGGCTTACAGCCAGCTGGTGAGCCAGATCGGCAATACCACCAGGCAAATGGAGGTGACGGCGAAGGCGCAGGCGAACATGATTGCGCAGACCAGGCAGGCGCAGCAGTCGGTGTCGGGGGTAAACCTCGACGAGGAGGCAGCCAACCTCCTGCGTTACCAGCAGGCATATCAGGCCTCGGGCAAGATGATGCAAATCGCCAGCACCCTGTTCCAGACGGTGCTGGACCTCGGAAGATAAGGAGCGACTCATGCGTATCAGCACCAGCGCAATTTACGATGCGGGCATACGCACCATGCAACAGCAAACGGAAAAGCTGATGCAGGTGCAGCAGCAGATTGCGAGCGGCCGGCGCATCGTGACACCGGCAGACGATCCGGTCGCCGCGGCGCGCGTGCTCGAAGTGTCGCAGTCGCAGTCGCTCAATCAGCAGTACGCCACCAACGGCGGCGCCGCCGGCGACAGCCTGGCGCTGGAAGAATCCGTTCTGGGCACCATTTCGGGGCTGCTTCAGGACGTGCGGGACGTCGTGATCGGCGCCGGCAACGCGACGCTCAACAAGAGCGACCGCGCCATTCTGGCGAGCGCGTTGCGCGGCAGGTATCAGGAGTTGCTCGGCCTCGCCAACAGCACCGACGGCAGCGGCCAGTATCTGTTTTCCGGTTACCAGGGCGGGATCCGCCCGTTCAGCGAGTCGGCGCCGGGCAAGGTCGTCTACAGCGGTGACCAGGGGCAGCGCCTGATCCAGGTCAGCGCTTCGCGCCAGATCGCGGTAAGCGATGCGGGCGTCGATGTGTTTCAGCGCATTCCCGACGGCAACGGCACCTTCGCCGCGCAGGCGCTGGCGGCCAACGGCGGCAGCGCGGTGATCGACGCCGGCACCATGCTCGACGCGACAAAATGGAATATCGCGGCAAACAGCAAGGACTACACCATCAAGTTTTCGGTCAGCGGCGGTATCACCACCTACGATATTGTCGACAACAAAGCCCCCGGCAATTCATTGCTGACCGGGCTCGCGCCGGGCGCGGCACCGTATCCGCGCACTTACATCAGCGGCGGCAACATCGACTTCAGCCAGGTCGGACCGCCGGCGTTTGATTTCGGCGCCCAGGTGAATATTTCCGGCGCCCCGGCCGATGGCGACAGTTTCACCGTCAAGGCGAGCGCGAATCAGAGCGTGTTCCAGACCATCGACGATCTCATCAACCTGCTGCAGACCGCGCCCAGCGGCGCGGCGCTGGCCAACGGGCTCGCCAGCGTGCAAAACAATCTGGACAACGCCATGGAGAATGTGCTCACCGTGCGCACCTCGACCGGGGCGCGCCTGCGAGAACTCGATTCGGTAACAAGCGCCGGCGACGACCGGGCGCTACAGTACAGCCAGACCCTGTCGCGGCTGCTCGACCTCGACTATGCCAAGGCGGCATCCGAATTGGCCCAGCAGCAGGTGAACCTGGAAGCGGCGCAGAAGTCCTTCGTCAAGGTCGCGGGGCTGTCCCTGTTCAACTACCTTTGAGCACCGCCATGGCGCACCTGCTGCACAATCGAGGCAGGCTGCGGCTGACCGCAGCCTGCCTGGCCGCCGCCATGAGCGCGGGCTGCGCCTCGGTCAGCGAGAATCCGCGCGCGCTCGACGCTTCCGGCAATGCTGTGAGCACGCTGATCCCGAACAAGACCTTCAATCTCACGCCTGCTGTCGGGCTCAGCGTCGAAAACATTCTGCTCGGTGCCGCGCTCTACTGGGCAGTCGATCCGCTGGCGCCGAACTGGGCGCTGGAACAGGCGCAGTTGGGCGCCGAGCGCGTGCGCATCTCGCTGCGCAAAAAGCGCTTTACCAGCGGCGGCGACGGCGAGGCAGCGCAGGTGTTCGCGCGCCGTGCCGAGCAGCTCGCGCGCGCTGGCGGCTACGCCGGCTACACCGTGATGGAATACACCGAAGGCATCGAATCCACGCTGCCGCTGGCGCAGCGGGTGGCGCAGGGCGTGATCCGGCTGGATCGCTGACAGGCTGTTGAATGAATGGTGGCATGCGGGTGCTTGAGGTCCCGCTGTATCGCGATGGCCGGTGGTGTAAAGGTTTCATACGAGATCACCGATTGCGTGCGGATGTGCTTTTCATCCGCACGCAATCGGTGATCCGCGCGGACGGGCCGCCGTCCGCGCAAGTTCGAAAGCCGCAGTCCGAAATTCAACCAGCCCAGGCTGCCGCTAGCGCAGCGCTCCGGCGAGCCGCAGCATCTGCGCCAGACCGTCCATGAACAGCCGCTCCAGCGTGGGGGCGAAATACGGCAGCGCCAGCGTCAATCCGAGGAAGCCGACCAGTATGGTGAGCGGAAAGCCGACGGCGAAGATATTGAGCTGGGGCGCGGCGCGAGTGAGCACGCCCAGGCCGAGGTTGGTGATCAGCAGCGCGGCCAGCAAGGGCAGCGCCAGCGCCAGGCCGAAGGAAAAAATGCTGCTGCCCCATTCCGCCACGGCGCGCAGCCCTGACGGGGCCGAAAGCGGGGCAAACGGCAGGACCTGAAAGCTTTCCACCAGTACCGAGATCAGCAGCAGATGGCCGTCGACGGCGAGAAACGCCAGGGTGACGGCGACACCGAGGAATTGCCCGATGATGGGTATCATCCCCGGCACCGAGGCGTCGTACAGGGTGGCGAAACCCAGTCCCATCTGCAGTCCGATGAATTCTCCGGCCATCTCCGCCGCATGGAACACCACATGCATCGTGAAACCCATGGCGAGTCCGATCAGCACCTGTTGCGCCATGATCAGCAGGCCGTCGGCCGAAGCCGGATCGATTCCCTGGGGGGAGGGGACGAGGGGCGCCACCAGGACGGTGATAAACAAACCGAGTGCGATTTTCAGGCGCGCCGGGACGCGCGGGTTGCCGATCACAGGGGCGCTGGCGATCAGGGCCAGGATGCGCGCCAGCGGCCAGGCAAATGCGGCCAGCAAGGCGTTCAACTGCGCGGTGGTGACGCTGATCATGCTGCGCGATTCAGCCTATCATCCCGGGAATGCCGGTGATCAGTCCGCGCATATAGTCGAGCAGGATGCCGAGCATCCACGGGCCGAACAGCACCAGCACGACAAATATGGCCAGCAGCTTGGGGATGAACGACAGGGTCATTTCGTTGATCTGCGTGGCCGCCTGGAACACGCTCACCAGCAGGCCCATCAGCAGCGCCGCGAGCAGCGGCGGGGCCGCCATCAGCAGCGTGACTTGCAGCGCTTGCTGCGCCAGGCTGAGTACGCTCTCGGGGGTCATCTGCTGCGCCTGCGCGGGTTCAGCCGTGGAAACTCATGACCAGCGAGCCGATCAGCAGGTTCCAGCCGTCGGCGAGCACGAACAGCATGATCTTGAACGGCAGCGAAATGGTCGCCGGCGACATCATCATCATGCCCATCGACATGAGCACGCTCGCCACCACCATGTCGATGATCATGAACGGCAGAAACACGAGGAAGCCGATCTGGAATGCGGTCTTGAGCTCGCTCGTGACGTAGGCGGGAATCAGGATCTTGAGCGGCACCTGCGCGGCATCCTGCAGCGGCGGCTGGTTGGCGACGCGCGCAAACAGCGCCAGGTCGGTCTCGCGCGTCTGGCGCAGCATGTAGCCTTGCAGCGGCACCGCCCCTTTTTCCAGCGCCTCGGCAAAGCCGATCTTGTTCTCGGCGAGCGGCTGGTAGGCGTCGGTGTAAATGCGATCGAGCACCGGCGACATCACGAACAGCGTGAGGAACAGGGACAGGCCGATCAATACCTGGTTGGACGGCGTGGACTGCAGCCCGAGCGCGTGGCGCAGCAGTGACAGCACGATGATGATGCGGGTGAAGCTGGTCATGAGCAGCAACACCGACGGCAGGAACGACAGCGCCGTGAGCATGAGCAGCGTCTGCACGCTCAGGGTATAGGTCTGGCCGCCGCCGGCCGCGGGCTTGCTGCTGAACGCGGGCAGCGACAAGTCCTGCGCCAGGGCCGGCGCAGCGATGAATGCGCACAGGAGCAGCAGCGCGATCAGCCACAGCGTACGTCCGGAACCCGCTGCAAAATGAATTTTGCAGCGGCGAATATGGGGGAGTACGAGGGAAAACATTCCCTCATTCTGAAATGAACTCTCAGTCATGATTGCGTTTTTCCAGCATCCGGCGCAGCCGGCTTGCAAAACCCTGGTCCGCAGCTTCCAGCGGCTCGGGCGCGCCCGCGGATTCCGTCTTGGGCATGGTGTGCAGGGCGCGCACCTGGCCGGGGGCGACGCCGACCAGCAGCCAGGTGCTGCCGACCTCGACCAGCACGATACGCTCGCGCTGGCCGACGGCGGCGCCGCCGACGACGCGGATCGGCCCGGTGCCGGACCCGCGCAAGCCGGAAAACCGCTTCAACAGCCAGGCCAGGGCCGCGACCAGCGCGAGTACCGCCGCGAGGCCGGCCACGACCTGAACGATGCTGCCCGCAGGCAGCGCCGAGGCGGCGACTGCCGGCGGCGCCGCGGCAAAGGCCGTGTCCAGACAGAAGCTAAGGAGGGCGAGTCCGCCGATGCGGTAACCTGACTTCAGCATTGCGGCTACCGGTTTAGTTTGCGGATGCGTTCGGACGGCGTGATCACGTCGGTGAGGCGTATGCCGAACTTGTCGTTCACCACCACCACTTCACCTTGCGCGATCAGGCAACCGTTGACCAGGACCTCCATCGGCTCGCCCGCCATGCCGTCGAGCTCGACCACCGATCCTTGCGCCAGCTGCAGCAGGTTCTTGATCGCAATCTTGGTGCGCCCCAGTTGCACCTCCAGTTGCACCGGAATGTCGAGGATCATGTCCAGGTCGGTACGCTGACCTGTGCCGGCGCCGGTGCCGGCGCCGTTGGAGGTGAATTGCTCGAAGATCTGCGCCGGCGCAGCCTCACCCGGGGCGGGTGCGGCGCTCGTCGTTTCGGCCTGCTCCTGCATCGCCGCGCCCCAGTCGTCGGCGCTGATCGGTGTTTGCTGCGGGACATCGTCCATGTTCATCTCCTTGTCAGAGCTCAGTGCAAAATGCGGGGTTCCGGGTGGGCGCGGAAGGGTCCCACCTCTTTCCCGGCCCCTCGTGCCCGCCTAGTTCAGCGGCCGTTGCGGCAATGCCGAAACGGCCCGTATTCACTCGCTGGTCAAACCGCCCAGCATTTTCTCCACCTTGAGCGCGTACTGCCCGTTGAACAGCCCGTAATGGCAATCCATCACCGGCACGCCATCGACGGCGGCGACAATCGACTCGGGGATGTCGAGGGCAATCACGTCGCCGGCCTTCATCTTGAGTATCTGGTTGAAAGTCACCGCCGAGCGTCCGAGGACGGCGATGAGTTCGACTTCCGCCGTCTGCACCTGCTGCGCCAGCAGGCGCAGCCAGCGTTTGTCCACTTCGAGATGATCGCCCTGCATGCTGCTGTAGAGCAGGTCGCGCACCGGTTCGATCATGGCGTAGGGCATGCAGATGTGGAATTCGCCGGAGGTCGGACCGAATTCGATGTTGTACGTGGTCACCACCACCACTTCGTTGGGCGTGGCGATGTTGGCGAACTGCGTGTTCATCTCCGAGCGCATGTATTCGAATTTCAATTCGTACACCGGCTTCCAGGATTTCTCGTATTCCTCGAACACCACGGCCAGCAGGCGCTGGATGATGCGCTGCTCGGTCTGGGTGAAGTCGCGGCCCTCGACGCGGGTGTGGAACCTGCCGTCCCCGCCGAACAGATTGTCGACGATCAGGAATACCAGATTCGGATCGAATATGAACAGGGCGGTGCCGCGCAGCGGCTTGGCCTGCACCAGGTTCAGATTGGTGGGCACCACCAGATTGCGGATGAATTCGTTGTACTTGATGATGCGGATCGGGCCGACTGATATTTCCGCGGTGCGCCGCATGAAATTGAACAGGCCGAGGCGCATCTGGCGGGCGAAGCGTTCATTGATGATTTCCAGGGTCGGCATGCGCCCGCGCACGATGCGTTCCTGCGTGGCGAGATTGTAGGGTCGCACGCCCGCGGTTTCGACCGCCGCCTCGACCTCGTCGGCTTCCCCGGTGACGCCCTTGAGCAGGGCATCGACCTCGTCCTGGGAGAGAAAATCCTGGCCCATCGCCGCTACTGGATCACGAATGAAGTGAACAGCACGCTGTCCAGCCCCGGCGCCGGCGCTTTGCCGGCAAATGGCTGGAGGATCTCGCGCGCGAGCTCGGTGCTGAGTGTCTTCTTGCCCTCCGCAGTGGCGAGATCGCCCGCGCTCTTGCTCGACAGCAGCAGCAGCACGCGGTTGCGGATCTCGGGCATGTACAGCTTGATCGCGTCGACAAACTCGGCGTCGGTCACCTTGAGCGCGAGCCCTACCTGCAGATACTGGGAGGAGGAGTCCCCCTGCTGCAGGTTGACGGTGAACGGCTCCAGCGTCACGAATACCGGTGGCTTGGAGGGAACTTGTTTGGCGTTTGCGGCTTTTGCGGCCTTTGCCGCCCCAGGCTTGGTCGCCTCCGCCGGCTGCTGATCCTGGAGAAAATACCAGGCTCCGCCTCCGGCGCCGCCGAGCAACAGCGTCAGCAGCAACACAATCTTCAGCAGGCCGCGCTTGTTCTTCGCCGGCGCGGCGGCCTCTGCGGCGCCGGTTTCCGGTTCCTGCTTGGCCGGAGTTTTCGGGGCAGTCTTGGTTTGCTTGGTCGCGGTGGTTGCCATGCTATGCCTGTGCCATCTGGTATGGGTGGATTATTGGCGATGTGCGGCGCGCGCGCCGTGCGAAACAGACGGGTGAATGTGCGTCAGCTCGCGCTTTTGCGCCGCCGGCCGCTACTCGCGCGCGCACGAATCAGGCGAAGGTATCGACCAGTCCACGCGAGTGGCGCAGCAGCTGTTCCCCCCGCGAAACGGCACCGGGGTCTGCTGCCGCTGCGGCGGGCCCGCCCGCGTACGCGCGCGACTCCTGCTGCGGCTGCGCCTGCTCGCGAAATGCGTCGGTGCCGACGCTGGCGTTGCCGAGGGTGATACCGCTGTCGGCGAGCATTTCGCGCAGCCGCGGCATGGCCGTCTCGATCGCGTCGCGCACCGTGGCGTGCGCGCTGACGAACTGGGCTGTGGCTTGGTCATTGTTGAGCGTGAGCGTTATTTTCAGCGGTCCGAGATCGGGCGGGTTCAGATGCAGTTCCGCCACCTGCTGTTTCTGCCCGGCCATCCACACCATCTTGTCGCCCAGGCCCTGATCCCAGCCGCGCTCCCCCACGCGTGCTTCGATCGCGGCGACGCTCGCCTGCGTGGGCTGAGCCGGTGCGGCGCCGCCGATATGGATCGCTGCCGCTGGCGCCGCTTTATGCTGCTCCAGCAGGCCGGCGGCGAACGTGACTTCGCGGCGGATTTCGCCTTCGGCGGGCGGGGAAGACTTGCCGGTCACGGCAACATCTGCCGCAGCCGTGGCGAAGGGTGAGGGCAGTCCGGATTTTCGCGCAGCGAGACTCGGTGCAATCTGGCTTGCGCCGTCGCGCGAGGATTTGCCGGGCAGGGAAAAATCGGCCGCAACCGCGGCCATCGTCAGGGGCAAATCGGACCTTGGCCCTGCGGCGCTGCGTGCAATTTCGCCGGCGACGGCGGCGGAAAACTTGCCGGTTACGGCAAAATCTGCCGCGGCTGCGCCGATGGGCAACTCCAGTTTGGTCCCGGATTGCGCCGGAACATTGGCGAGCGCATCCTGGCTCAGATCGGGCACAAGCCCGGCAGGTTCTGTTGCGCCCTGGGCGAACGCCGGAGGCAATAGCGCCATGCCTGCCAATACAGGCCCCAGGGGCGCGTCCGCCGCGAAGGCGGCCTGTGCCCTGTCCTCGCCGCGTTCGAGGCTGCCATCGGCCAATGCCGCGCCAGTGGGAACGCCGGCGCCCGGGAGCGATAGTCCGTCGAGCATGACGCGGCCGTCGAGCCCGAGGCCCAGTTCCAGCGCCAATGCATCCTGGAACGGACTCGTGCCTGGCGGCGGTGCGTCATTGCGGTCGTTGCGCGCGGGCGCAGCGCGCAGCAAGGCGCGCGCGGCAGTGGCGGGGACGGGGGCGGGTGAAGCTATGGGCAGGTCGGTCAAGATATATCCTTCGCGTAAGCCGGACAAGCCGGATGCAATCAAGGTTATGCAAGAAAGGGTTATGCACAAAGCTTAGGCAAACAACGTGCCAACGGGGCATGCCTAGCCGAGCATCACGCGCTGGCTGAGAAAACCCTTCAGCGCGAAATCGTCCTGCTCTTTCTGCTCCTGGCGCGCCTCGCTCTTGCGCTCCGCCGAGTGATGGCGCTGGGACAGGGTATCGAAGGACTTGAGCCGGCGCTGTTCCTTGTGCCAGTGCAACTGGCCGGTTTGCACCTCGCGCTTGGCCGCCGCCACCAGTTCGCGTTGCTGCTCGATGGCGGCATCGATCTTGTCGATGAATTCGCGGAAATTGCGCCAGCCGATGCTGTGCGTGCCGGTTTGGGTGACGCTGGACAGACGCGCGGTGTATTCGCTGCGGTATTCGAGCAGCAGTTGCAGGCGCTTTTGCATGTCCCGGTCATGGCCGTTGACGACACCCAGTTGCGCGGCCGCGGCATCGCTGCCTTCCTGCGCCAGCTTAAGCAGAGTCTGCAAGGGAAAGGGCTTGGGCATGGTTTTCCTCTTTTTCGGTCATCAATCGGTTAACGGCAGAATTTCCGCAGGGAACAGGGCGGCCAACTGGCTGACGCTGCCGGCATAAGGCTGGCATTCGCGCATGCCCTGCTGCAGGAAGCGCTCGAGCTGCGGGTGGATCTGGATCGCCTGGTCGAGCGCGGCGTCGTGGCCGCTGGCGTAGGCGCCGACGCTGATCAGGTCGCGGCTGCGCTGGTAACGGGCATAGTGGGAGCGAAAGCGCCGTACCAGGTCCAGCTGCTGCGGGCTCACCAGGTTGGGCAGGACGCGGCTGATCGAGGCCTCGATGTCGATGGCAGGGTAGTGCCCCTGATCGGCGAGCGTGCGCGCGAGTACGATGTGCCCGTCGAGAATGGCGCGCACGCTGTCGGCGATCGGATCCTGCAGGTCGTCGCCTTCGACCAGCACCGTGTAGAAAGCGGTGATCGAGCCGCCGCCCTCGCTGCCGTTGCCGGCGCGCTCCACCAGCTGCGGCAGTTTCGCGAATACCGAGGGCGGGTAGCCCTTGGTGACGGGCGGCTCGCCGATGGCCAGCGCGATCTCGCGCTGCGCCATGGCGAAGCGCGTGAGCGAGTCCATGATCAGCAGCACGTGCTTGCCCTGGTCGCGGAAATGCTCGGCGATGGCGGTGGCGTAGGCGGCGCCCTGCAGGCGCATCAGCGGACTGGTGTCCGCGGGTGCCGCGACCACCACCGAGCGCGCGAGGCCCTCGGGCCCGAGTATGTCCTCGATGAATTCCTTCACTTCGCGGCCGCGTTCGCCGATGAGTCCGACCACGATCACGTCGGCGCTGGTATAGCGCGCCATCATGCCGAGCAGCACGCTCTTGCCCACGCCGCTGCCGGCGAACAGGCCCATGCGCTGCCCCCGGCCCACGGTGAGCAGGGCGTTGATCGCGCGCACGCCCACATCCAGCGTGTGCGTGATGGGCATGCGTTCGAGCGGGTTGAACGGGCGGTTCTGCAGCGGCGCGTTGTGCGCGGCGATCAAGGGCCCGAGGCGGTCCAGCGGACGCCCGGCGCCGTCGAGCACGCGCCCGAGCAGGGCGTCGCCGACCGGAATGTGCTTGGCGCGATCCGAGCCGCGCCGCCGCGGACGGATGCCGCTGCCGTTCTTGGGCAGGGGTTGCGCGATTTCGACCGGAACCACCTTCGCCCCCGGAACCAGGCCGTAGACGTCATTGGCTGGCATCAGGAACAGTTTGTCGCCGGAGAAACCGACCACCTCGGCGTCGACGCTGCCGCCGTTGGGGAGCTCCACCGAGCAGCCGCTGCCGACGGCGAGTTTCAGGCCGGTGGCTTCCATCACCAATCCGGCGACGCGGGTGAGGCGCCCGCTCACCAGCACCGGACTGGTCTGGGTCACCAGCTCGTTGCAGTCGCGCAGAAAGCTGCGCCAGCGCTCGTTGCGCAGCTCGAACGCGAACTCATTCGACCCAGGCATGCCCGTCTCCGATTGCATCGACCACGCGCTGCCAGCGGCGCTCGAGCGTCGCGTCGATTTCGCACTCCGTCGCCTCCAGGCGGCAGCCGCCGCGGCTGATCTCGCCGTTTTCGATGATCTCCCAGCCCGACTGCCTGAGGCGCTCACCCAGGCTCTGGCGCACCAGCGTCGCATCCTCCGGATGCAGGATCAGGTGCGCGCGCTGATGCGCGAGCGGCAACTGGCCGAGCACCTCGTTGACTACCGCAAGGATCAATTCGGGGCGCAGCCGCAGCGTGTGCCGCAATACCTGTTGGCTGATCGCCAGACCGAGCGCCAGCAGTTCGTCGGCCACGCTCTGGTCGAGCTGGCGCGACTCCTCGGCCAGCGCGGCGACGATCTGCTGCAGCCGCAACGCTTCGGCGGCCGCCCTGTCACTGCCTTCGCGGTGGCCGGCGGCGTAGCCTTCCTCGTGCGCCTGCTGATGCAGGCGCTCCAATTGCGCGGCGGTCGGCAGAATCGCGGCCTTGTCGCCTTTCTTCGGGGCGCGCCCCAAGGCGCCTCCCTTCGGGTCGTCGAACGAGTGCAGTTCCCAGCGCTGGTACGCGGTGAGTTGCTCTTTCGGGGTGGCCACACTAGACATAGGTGTCCTCGCCCTTGCCGCCGAGCGAGATCTGGCCTTCGTCGGCGAGGCGGCGCACGATCTTCAGGATTTCCTTCTGCTCGGCCTCGACTTCGGATACGCGCACCGGGCCTTTCGCCTCCAGGTCGTCGCGCAGCATTTCGGCGGCGCGCTGCGACATGTTGCTGAATAGTTTTTCGCGCAGCACTTCGGAGGACCCCTTGAGCGCGACGATCAGGGATTCGGACTGGACCTCGCGCAGCAGCAGCTGGATGCCGCGATCGTCGATGTCGAGGAGGTTCTCGAACACGAACATCTCGTCCAGAATCTTCTGCGCCAGATCGGCGTCGTACTCCCTGACGCTTTCGATGAGCCCGCTTTCCGCGTTGCCGGACATGAAGTTGAGTATCTCGGCGGCCGCGCGCACCCCGCCCATCGCGGCTTGCTTGATGTTGTCGTTGCCCGACAGCAGCTTGGTCAGCACATCGTTCAACTCGCGCAGCGCCGAGGGCTGGATGCCGTCGAGGGTGGCGATGCGCAGCAGCACGTCGTTGCGGAGGCGCTCGACCAGCAGGGCCAGGATCTCGCTCGCCTGGTCGCGGTCCAGATGCACCAGGATGGTGGCGATGATCTGCGGATGCTCGTTTCTGATCAGTTCGGCCACCGCCGCGGAATCCATCCATTTCAGGCCTTCGATGCCGCTGGTGTCGCCGCCCTGCATGATGCGGTCGATGAGGTTGGTAGCCTTGTCGTCGCCGAGCGCCTTGGTGAGCACGGTGCGCAAGTACTCGCGTGAGTTGAGGCCGAGGGGGGATTTCTCCTCGGCGCGCAGGCGAAATGCGCTGAGCACGCTTTCCACCTTTTCGCGGGTGACGTTCTGCAGGTTGGACATGGCCTTGCCCAGTTTTTGCACGTCGCGCGGGCCCAGATGCTTGAACACTTCGCTCGCGCTTTCCTCGCCCAGCGACAGCAGCAGAATGGCGCCTTTCTCTATGCCTTCGTCAGTCATCGCGCGCCACCCATTCCTTGACGATGTTGGCGACCAGTGCCGGCTCGCTGCGCGCGAGCTGCTTCACCGCGTCCAGATTCTGGTCGTGGCCGGCGATGCGCTCCACCGAAGCGGACGCATCATCGTCGGGCGCCGCAAGCGCAGGCAGACGCGCCTCGGCGAGCTTGGCGAGCAGCGGACGCAATACCCCCAGGACCAGGAACAGCACCAGGCCGGCGATCAGCAGGTTTCTGCCGACCTCCTTGGCCGTGGCGATGGTCTCGGGCTGCTTCCACAGCGGCAGCTCAACGGCGGGCTCTATTTGGGGCACGGAGAAGGCGCTGTTGGTCACGTTGAGCGAATCGCCGCGCTCCTTGCTGTAGCCCATGACTTCCTTCACCAGGGCGTTGATCTGCGTCATTTCCTCGGCGCTGAGCGGCTTGGTCGTGACGTTGCCCTCCGCATCGGTCAGCCTGCGGTAATTGACCACCACGGCGACCGACAGCCGCTTGATCGCGCCTGCGGCCTGGCGCGTATGCCTGATGGTCTTGTCGACCTCGTAGTTGATGGTGGAGTCGCGCCGCCCGGGGGAGGACGCCGCGCCCGTCTGGGCCGTGCCCGGTGCGGGAGTGATTCCGGCAAGCTGGCCTGGCGCGGACCCTGGTGCAGACCCCGGCGCCGGGGCCGCATCGATCGGCGCGCTCGCGTTGCCGGGCGGCTGATTGCTGAGCGCGCCCGGCACCCCGGTGGCCGCTGCGGTACCGCTGCCGCTGCCGCTGGATTCGGTCGTCTGCTGGCTGCGCACGGCGGCGGGGGCCGTCTGGTTCGGGCCGTAGATTTCGGCGACGTTCTCGGTCTGCGTGAAATCCATGTCCGCGGTCACCTGGGCGAGCACGTTGCTCGGGCCGGTGATCGGGGCGAGGATGGCTTCGATGCGCTTGACGAAACTTTGCTCGACCTCGCGCCGGTGTTTGAACTGGCCCGGGTCGAGTCCGACGTTGTTGCCGTCCTGGGCGGTGAGCAGGCTGCCGCTCTGGTCGATCACGGTCACGTTCTTCACCGGCAGCTCGGGAATGCTGCTCGACACCAGATGCACGATGGCGCTGACCTGGGTGGCATCCAGGCTGCGGCCCGGATGCAGGGAGAGCAGCACCGACGCGCTCGGTTTCTGCTGTTCGCGCACGAACACCGAAGGTTTGGAGATGGCCAGATGCACGCGTGCGGCCTGCACCGCCGATAACGACTGGATCGAGCGCGCCAGTTCGCCTTCGAGTGCACGCTGATAATTGACCTGCTCCTGGAACTGGCTGGTGCCCAGTTTCTGCGTTTCCATCACTTCGAAGCCGACCAGGCCGCCTTTGGGCAGTCCCTGGCCGGCAAGGCGCAGGCGCACTTCGTGCACCTGGTTCGCGGGCACCAGCAGTGCGCCGCCGCCTTCGGCGAATTTGTAGGGCACGTTCATCTGCTGCAGCGAGTTGATGATCGCGCCGCCGTCGCGGTCGGACAGATTGGAGTAGAGCACGCGGTAATCCGGGGTCTGGCCCCACATCCATCCTCCGGCGAGCAGCGCCACGATGGCAGCGAGCGCGACCATCAGCCCGAATTTCTGCTGCAGCGGGATCAGCCCGAGCACCTGGATGCGCGATGCCGGGAGCTGTGCGCCGGCTACTGCCATGGTGTTTTGACCGCCGCGTTGCTGGCGGCGGCGAATGTTTGCTTGCGGTTCATGCTGATCGCCATCCTTGTTCCGGCCTTCCATTGAAGGATTGAAGCGATTATGGGCAAAACGGCGCCGGTCAAACCGGCAAGAAGAGGGCATTTACCGGCCTTTATTGCGCGGCATGGTCAAATCGCCCGGTGCTAGTCTGTGATTCGTCAAATTAGGGAAAGCTCAAAGGCGCCCCGGCGCCGCGCAAACATGGATCCGGTCAGCACACTCAGCCCGCAGCAGCTGGAACAGGCGTTCCAGGTGTTCAATCTGGCGTCCTCGGACCTGTGTCTTGCCTATGAGGAACTGCGGCAGCAGGCGCTGGTGCTGACGCACGAACTCGCGCTCGCCAACGGCGAGTTGCGGCGCCAGTTCGAGGAAAAGGAAGCGCTGCGGGAATCGGTGCAACGCAGGGAGCGCCTGGCCGCGATGGGCGAAATGGCGGCGCGGTTGGCGCACCAGTTGCGCACCCCGCTCGCCACCGCGCTGCTGTACTCGGCCCAGTTGGGGGCGCCGGCGCTGTCGGTGGCGGAGCGCGCGCGCTTCGCCGGCAAAACCGTGGACCGTCTGCGCCATCTGGAGCGGCTGATCGAGGACATGCTGCTGTTCGTGCGCGGCGTAAGCGCCGGTCTGGAGCCGGTGGCAGCGGCGGAATTGTTGCGCGAGGCATTCCAGACCATGGAGCCGCAGGTCCTGGCACGCGGATTGCTTTTTGAACTCAGGGACGAGAGCGCCGGGTGCATGCTGCGGGCGGACCGGCAGGCGCTGATCGGCGCGTTGCTGAGCCTGCTGGAAAACGCGGTGCAGGCGTGCGCGCCGGGCGGGTGCGTATGCCTGGCAGCGACCAGCGCAGACGCAGAAATTGCGTTTCGCGTGAGCGACAACGGCGCCGGCATCGCGCCCGAGGTGCAGGCGCGGCTGTTCGAGCCGTTCTTTACCACGCGCAACGGCGGCACCGGGCTGGGGCTGGCCATCGTGCGCGCCGTGGCCGAGGCGCACGGCGGCAGCGTAGCCGTGCGCTCGGGCGAAGGTGCGGGCAGCGAATTCGTGCTGCGCCTGCCGCTCGATTTTACGCAAGGAGTCGTAGATGACATCGCTGCCACTGCTGATTGTTGAAGACGACCGCGACCTGCGCGATGCCTTGTGCATCACGCTGGAGCTCGCGGGCTATGCCGTTATCCCGGCCGCCGACGGCAGCGAGGCGCTCGCGGCGATGCAGCGGCGCCGCGTCGGCCTGGTGGTGAGCGACATTCAGATGCAGCCGCTGGACGGCCTCGGCCTGTTGCGCGAAATCAAGCAGGCGCATCCACAGGTTCCGGTGATCCTGATGACGGCGTTCGGCGATATCGAGAGCGCGGTCGCGGCGATGCGCGCCGGCGCGAGCAATTACCTGCCCAAGCCGTTCGAACCGGCCAGCCTGCTCGAGCAGGTGGAGCGCTATCGCATGCGCCCCGTGGCCGAAGACGATGGCGGCATCGTCGCCGCCGATCCGAAGTCGGGCGCGCTGCTTGCCCTGGCCGTGCGGGTGGCTGCGTCGGCGACCACGGTGCTGCTCTCGGGCGAAAGCGGCAGCGGCAAGGAAGTGCTGGCGCGCTACATCCACCGCCATTCGCCGCGCGCCGACCATCCTTTCATTGCCATCAACTGCGCCGCGATTCCGGACAACCTGATCGAGGCCACGCTGTTCGGCCACGAGCGCGGCGCGTTTACCGGCGCCAGCCAGGCTCAGGCCGGCAAATTCGAGCAGGCGCAGGGCGGCACCCTGCTGCTGGACGAAATCTCCGAAATACCGCTGCCGTTGCAGGCCAAGCTGCTGCGCGTGCTGCAGGAGCGCGAAGTGGAGCGCGTCGGCGCGAAGAAGGCGCTGGCGCTCGACATCCGCGTCATCGCCACGACCAACCGCGACCTGGGCGCCTGCGTCGCCGCGGGCACGTTCCGCGCCGACCTCTACTACCGCCTCAATGTGTTTCCGCTGCAGCTGCCGCCGTTGCGCGAGCGCCCCGCCGACATCGTGCCGCTCGCGCGCCGCTTCGTCGCAGGGCACGCGCAGGCCATGGGCCGGCCGCAGCTGCGCCTGGCCGCAGGCGCCGAGCAACGCCTGCTGGCGCACCCCTGGCCGGGCAACGTGCGCGAGCTGGAAAACGTGGTGCAGCGCGCCGTGATACTGGCCGCGGGCGATCTGATCGAGGCGGCCGAGCTCGACTTCGGCGCCGCGCAGGCGCTGCAAGCGACGCCGCAGCCGCAACCGCAAGGCGAAGCCGTCGCGGCGGGCGCGGACATGGACATGAAGTCGCTGGAGCGCGCACATATCATGGAAACGCTGCTGGCGGTGAACGGCTCGCGCAAACTCGCGGTGGAACGGCTGGGCATCAGCGAGCGCGCATTGCGCTACAAGCTGCAGCAGTACCGGCTGGAGGGCGGGACGGCGTAGTTACAGAACCCGTGGCAAAAACCATTTTGCTGCGGGCCGATTCAGTCAGTTTTGCAAGAGAATTTTTGCGGAGAGAAGCATATGGATACCAGCGCTATAGACAACTTGCTCGGCCAGCTGCGCGCGGCGGCCGCAACCGGGAAACCGCCTGCGCGCGCGGCGGCCGCAGCGGCCGCAGGAACGGATTTCGCCGCGGTGCTGAAGAATTCGCTCAATACGATCAACTCGGGGCAGGTCGATGCCACGCGCCTGGCGCGCGACTTCGAGCTCGGGGCGCCCAACGCCAGCCTGAACGATGTCATGGTCTCGATGCAGAAGGCGAATATATCGTTCCAGCAGATGGTGCAGGTGCGCAACCGGCTGGTCTCGGCCTACCATGACATCATGAACATGCAGGTGTGAGTTTCCGACGGTCGATCGCCAAGTCTGGCGCCCGCCATCGAAATGCCGTCGCATGTCAGGGTATAGATAAAACCATGACAGGCGGGTTTTCATACGAGATCGCCGATTGCGTGCGGATGTGCTTTTCATCCGCACGCAATCGGCGATCCGCGCGGACGGGGCGCCGTCCGCGCAAGCAGTGCCCCTGCAGTGTCAAGCTGCCTCGACGCGCATGGGGGACGCAACGACAAACCCTTGCGCGCTGTGCGCGCCAACCGTGATTCTCATGCGGATGAAAAGCACATCCGCACAAGAATCACGGCTATTGTTGAAAACCAGGCACGCTTGAGGTTGTCTTCATAACAGATCGCCGGCAGCCGGGTCTGTACACAGCCGCATGGCGCGTCGTATTCGCGGCGCGCCGTCTTCAGCGAGCGCCGCCGCGGTTAGAGCGCTCGCGTTCGAGCCTGCTGATGTAGCGCTGGATCAGCCCCCGGTCGCGCTCCCTCATATCGACGAACTCGCATCCGGCGTGCCGGTGCTTGATGCCGTTCTTGAGCGTGATTTCAGACGTGCTTTTCACCAGGATGTCCGTAGTCACCTCGCCGATCTCGGGCAGGGGTATGCGGCAGCCGCGGAAACGCGCGCCGGCTTCGATATCGGCGGGCTCGCTGGAATCGATGATCGCGATTCCGCCGCAGCTGATGTCGACGATGGTCACTTCGGACTGCGCACGCTCCGGCGCGGCCTGCGGCGCAATGATGCACACCAGCGGCCGGGTGAGCGGCGTGGTGATGCGGAAATACTCGCGCCGCTGCAGGCGCAGCAGCGTCGCCGGTATCGCCATGCTGAAAACACCGCGGCCGTCGATGCGCGCCTGGCTCAGGGACGCGGCGACAAACTGGATCTTGATGCGATCGTGCACCGCGACGAAAGTGATGTTCCTCGCTTGCAGCGCGCGCCGGCTGGCTGCGGCGTTGGCGCCGCAATCGATGAACACCGTGTTCTGCTCCGGGCTTACGGCGGCAATGGAAGTGAGAATGAAGTCGTCGTCGGCGCCGAAATACGCCGTGACCATGCGGTTGGACCGGCGCAGCGTATTCAGGATCGCGGCGATTTCCGGGCGCGAGTGGATCAGGTACCTGCTCTGGTCGGCGCCGGCGGCCTCGGGTTTTAGCGGGTCTTCGGTGTGATCTGTCATGGCGGTATCGAACTCATCTGGCGTGGCGATTCTATAGCATTTCGGGCGACGTCCGGCGCATGGGCCAATAGGGGCAGATCTCCGCCGCCGGTCGCGGCGGCAGGTGCGGATCCGTTTTGCTCCAGCCGATATACCCATGCCAGCAGCTCGGCCACGGCGCGATAGAGTGCGGGGGGGATGCGCTGGTCCAGGTCCACCTGAATCAGCAGCGCTACCAGCTCTCTCGATTCGTGCACGTACACGCCGTGTTGGTGCGCGCGCTCGATGATCGCCTGCGCCAGCAGGCCGCGTCCTTTGGCAACCACCCTGGGTGCGGCGTCGTCACCGTTGTAGGCCAGCGCGATCGCGGCCTGCTGCGGGTCGAATTCCAGCGCATCCGGCGGATGTGCTGCGATCGCCGCGCCGGGCGGCGCAGGGGCGCGGCCAGGGTGCGCTGCTTCAGACTTGTTCATGCTGTGCGATCGCGATGCCAGCGGGCGGCACGCCGGCGGCGGCGAGCGCGGCCTGCAAGGAAGTACTGTGGTCGCGCAACAGCGCCGCGCTGACGGCGCTGGCGGCCTCGAGCCTGATGCGCACGCCGTCGCTGCCCAGGCTCAGCGCGGCCTTGAGTTCGCCCAGCTGGGGCAACTGCAGCCGCAGCTCGGTATTCCAGCTTTGCTGCGCATCGGGCTCGCGTCCCGCGCCGCTCTGGTGCTCTTCGATCTCCCATTGCATCCACTGGCGCGGCCAGACCTCCAGCTGCAGCAGGACCCTGGCGCTATCGAGCGCGGCAAGCTGCTGCTGCACCAGGGGAGCCGTGCGCGGGTGGATCGTTTGCTGTTCGCGTGCTGCGCCGGCGGCGGCGGGGAGTTCGATCGCAGCGGCGGCCGCCGCCGCGCGTGCTTCCGGCCCGGGCGCGATCTGGGCCAGCCGCGCCTGCGGCTCCTGCCGGATCTGCGCCAGATCGCGCTTGCCGGCGACCCATTCGGCCTGGTGCGATTCGTAGAACAATCCGCTTCCCGCGAGCGTTTGCGCGAGCGCGGCCGCAAGGCGGGCGCCATCGGCGGGCGGCGCGGCCAGCAGCGGCGCCGTCGCCGACGCCGCCACGGGCAAGGCCACCTCGCCCGGCTGCAGCATGGTCGCTGCAACCAGGCGGCCGGCGGCCGACAACACCGGCGCCGGTGCCGGTGTCGGCGCCTGCGCCGCCAGCGGCATGTCTTTGGGTGCAACCGTCAGCCGCGGCTCGCGCGAGACGAGCGCGAGTTCCAGCGTATCAGCGGGAGCAATGTTCGAAGGCAGGGCCAGCTCGCCCGGTTGCAGCATGGTCGCTGTAACCGCGCGGCCGGCGGCCGACAATATGGCTGCCGGCGGCGGTGTCGCCGCTGACGCCGCCTGCTGCATGTTCTTGAGCACAAATGTCAGCCGCGGTTCGCGCGCGACGAACGCGAGTTCGAGCGTATCGCCGGGGGCAATATGCGACGGCAGAGTCATGCGCAGCGGCTGGCCGGCCACCATGACCTTGTAGCTGCCGTCGGGGAGCTTGGCCTCGACGCGCGCGCTGAGAATGGCCCCCGGGTCGAGTTGCGGCAGCAGACGCAGGGCATCGGCCCGGCCGCTGCCCATGGGCTTTCCAGCCGTGATCGGTTCGACGCCCTTCAGCAAAATGACCGGAAGCATGGCCTTGGTTCCTCAATGGCGCCGGCGGCGAAACGGCAGGTGCCTGGCCGTTGTTGCGGCGTTGCGATGTTGCGCGGACAAGGAACCGTCCGCGCGGATCGACGCTCTTGTACAAAAGCCGGCGCCGTCCTTGTCCGAAGCGCAAGCGCGTGTTCTGTGCGGATGCGCTTTATCCGTACAGAGCACGCGCTTGGCGCGCGCAGCGCGCACGTCCGCTGCTGGCATGCGACAGTATTTAAGATGCCGTATGCAAGCTCTAGCCGCCGTGGTCGGTTTCATACGCGCGCTGCAATCTGTGCTCCCGGCGTGCGCTGCCCAGGTAAGCCTCGAGCTGGGACATCCACGGCTCGGTGAATTTGCGTATTTCGGCATCGTCGGCGAGCAATTTGCGGATGAACGCGATCTTGCGTTGCACGAATCTTGCGCCGGTATCAACCCCGGCGTCGGTGCGCTTCAGCGTCTCGATCAGCGCGCGGCAGTCGTGCTCCAGCGCGATCAGCCGGTTCCAGTCGCTTTTCCTCGCCGCGTCCAGCATCTCGCCGGTCTTGATGGAGATCGATCCGTAGATGTCGAGAATATGTTCGTGTTCGTTCATGATTCAGATGTTTCCGTAGGAGGCGGCGGCGCGGTGCGGCTGCGCCGCGGCGCTGGGTTGGGCCGCGGTCGCGGCCGTGGTTGCAGCGAGGGTTTCCCATGCGCCCATCAGTTGTTGCAGCAATTGGCGCACCTCTTCGAGCGCGGCGGAGTCGTTGTTGATGTTGCCCTGGAGCAGGCGCTGCCCCATGTAGACGTATAGCTGGTACAGGTTTTGCGCCAGCTCGCCGCCGACGCTCAGGTCCAGGCTCGCCTTCAGGCCGCCATCGATGATGGAGATCGCCTTGGAAACCGCCTCGCCCTTGGCGGCGACGTTGTTCTGGCGCAGATGCTGCTGCGCCGCGGCGATCGCCGCAATCGCGCCCTCGTACAGCATCAGGATCAGCCGCTGCGGCGACGCCGACACCACACCGGTCTCGACGCCCACTTTGCGGTAGCTGTTCAGCGCCGCGCGCGAATTTGCGGAAAACATATGCATCATCCTTTATTGTTGTAGTAGTTGGGCAGATTGGACAGTTGCTGGGAAAGGTAGCTGCTGGTGGAATTCATGCTGCTCAGGAGCGTGTCGAGCGCGCGGAACTGCTTTTCGTAACGCTGCTGCACCGCACTGAGACGGCTCTGGATGCCGGTGCGGCGCGAGCCGATGTCCTTGATCGAGCGGTTGATGCCGTCGGTCTTGTTCGCCAGCGGACCGGTCGTTCCGATCAGGGCATCGGCGGCGCTCTCGATCGCGGTTCCAAGCGCCGCGGTGAACGCCGCGGCGTCGCCGAAGTTCGCCGACAGGGCGGCGGCAAGCTTGGTCGAGTCCAGCTTAAGCGAGCCGTCCGTTTGGAAGCTGACGCCGAGTTGCGACAGCATCGTATACGTTCCGCCGGGGGCCTGGGTGCTGCCCAGGATCGTGCGCACCTGGCGCTGCAAGCCGAGCACGGCCCAGTCGCCCTGCAGCGCCGCGCCCTTGGCGGTGGTGCTGGCGATCGCCTTGTTGGCGTTGTTATAACCGTTCACCAGCGCGCTTAGCGTCGCCGTCAGACTGCCGGTGTCGCGTTGCACCGTGACCGTGGTCGTCGCCGGGTTCGGGTCGGGAGCGGCTTTGGTGAGATTGAGCGTTACGCCCTGGATGGCATCGGCGACCGAATTGCTGGCCGAGCTGATGCTCACGCCGTCGACCTTGAACTGCGCGTTCTGCGCTTTCTGGGTCTGGGTCAGATTCTGGGTGGCGGTCTGCGGGTCGTAGCTGAGCAAGGAATCGATCGCCGCATCGCCGCTCACCGTCAGTTTCAGGCTGCTGGCGGCGCCGGTGTCGTTCGAAGTCAGGCTCAGGCGATAGGGCGAGCCGCTGCCGTCGTTGACGATGGTGGCGGTCACGCCGGCAGCGGCCGCGTTGATCGCATCGCGGATGCCGGCGAGCGTGTTGTTGCTGCTGTCTATGGTCACGGCGACGGACGCCTTGGCCGGGTCGGCGGCAAAGCTTGCGCCGGTGTAAATGCCGTCGGTGAGCGTGCCGCCACTGATCGTGCCCAACTGGAAGGTCAGCGTGGTGCTGACGTCGGCGCCGATTTTGTCGGTGCTGCCGGTCACGCCGGCGGAAATGAGTTTTTGCTGCTGTGCCAGGGCGGTTACGGCGACCGCGTAGCTGCCGGCAACCGCAGTGCTGGCGGCCGAGGCCGTCAGTACCGTGCTGTCGCCGACGGAGGTATTGAACGCATCGGTGCTCGCCGAAATGAGCGACTTCGCCGCGGTTTGCAGGTTGGACAAGGCGCCGCCGACGGAGCCGAGGCCGCTCAGTTTCGCGTAGTAGCTCGCTTCCCGGGTGGCGAGCAGGTTCAGCGGCCGCTGCTCCACTGCCATCAGCTGGCTTACCAGCGATTTGACGTCGAGGCCGGAGCCGACACCGGCCGCGTTCAGGGTTCCGCTGATGCCGGACAAGGTCACTGCCATGTGCGCCTCTTTCTAAGAGCTTGTCTGAAAATGAAGGGATATTTCCCCTCATGCTCGCCTACGTCAGGGCCAGCTCCCCTGGGTCAGGGGCCATTCTTGGTAATTCTGAAACGGCCTCCAGGGACAACTGCCATAGCTTAATATCGGCCCGCGCCGGGCAATTCTTTAAGCAGGGAGGTAAAACACCCGCTATCAGGCTTTTTGCGCCAACAGCAGTCCGGAGAGGCGATCGAGCGCGCGCGAAATGGCGAGCATTTCTTCGGTCGGCATCTGGCGTATCAGCTGCTGGGTCTCGGAATCGACCACGCGCACGATCACCTGGTCCGATGCGGCGTCGACGGTAAACTCGACGTTTGCCGCGGACGACTTGAGAAACTCGTTGATCCGGGCTGCCGCCTGTTGCGCCGCTTCCACGCTTGCGGGCGGCTGCTGTTGCGCGACCGGGTGTACCGGCGCAGAGGGCGGTGATCCCGCGGCAGCTGCTGCGGACGCGCCCGGCAAATGTGTGGCCGGCGCCGCATTCGATCCGGCCGCGGGTGGCTGAGCCGTACCGATTTTCATGTTCTGTGCTCCTTGAGCTGAACGAAAATCCCCGGCCGGGGAGGTCCCGGCCGGGGCTTACTTCATGTTGCTTACGCTTACTTGAGCAGGGACAGCACGCTGTTCGGCAACGAGTTCGCTTGCGCGAGAATCGCCGTGCCGGCTTGCTGCAGGATCTGGCCACGGGTCATCGCCGCTGTTTCAGCCGCGAAGTCCGCGTCCTGGATCCGGCTGCGCGAAGCAGACAGGTTTTCCGAGGTCGTTGCGAGGTTGGCAACCGCCGACATGAAGCGGTTCTGGTAGGCGCCGAGGTCGCCGCGGGAAACGTTGACCTGGCTCAGCGCTGCGTCGATCACCGAGATCGCGAGTTGCGAATTGGCAGCGCTGGTGAGGCTGATGCTCGACAGCGATGAAAACGCGCTGCTTACCGCACCGGCGCTGAAGAGGTCTGCGTTGGCACCGCCGGTAGTGACCGTGCCCTTGCTGCTGGTGAGCGATACAGTGCCGGTCTTGATCGAGGAATCGGTGGCGGCGCCGCCGGTCAGGGTTACACCGGAGAATACTGCGGTCTTGGTCACGCCGGTGTTGCCGAAGTCCAGGATGCTGATGTCGCGACCGTCGGTGGTCGACAGGGTCAGGCCGGCTTTCGAGGAGCTGCTGGTGAAGGCAGCGGTCACGCCGGTGGAACCCTGCGCGCCGTTGATCGCGCCCATCAATGTCGTCAGGTCGGTCGGGTCCGCGACGGCCACCGAGAGCGCGACGCCGTTAAGCGTCATGGTGACGGTACCGGCGCTGGCGATGCCACTCAACGAAGCGCTGTTCGCGGCGGTCGCGCTGACGCCGACTCCGGCCGCGTTGCTGTTGATGGCGGCGGCGACCGCTTTAGCATCGGCACCGGCGGCATAGCCGAACGCGGCTGTCGTGCCACCGCCCGTCGTGGTAAGCGTCAGAGCGGCTTCGATGGCGACGGTGTTGCCGCCGGTGAGGTCTGCCGCGGCTGCTTTCGTGGCACCCACGCCGGCTGCGCCAATGACTGATCCGTCAGCCACCAGGATGTTGCTGCCCAAACCGGTTGCGCGCGCATCGGCAATCGAGGTGACCGTGATCGTCTGGTTGGCATTGGCACCGACCTGGAAGGCCTGGGCGCTGAACGAACCGTCGAGCAGATTGACGCCGTTGAACTGGGTGGTGCTGGCGACGCGGGTAATTTCAGCCGTCAACTGCGCCGCTTCCGCATCCAGCGAGGCGCGGTCGGAAGAGCTGTTGGTCGCGTTGGCCGACTGCACCGACAGTTCACGCAGGCGCTGCAGGTTGTCCGAAATCGCGTTGAGCGAACCTTCCGCGGTCTGCGCCAGAGAAATGCCGTCGTTGGCATTGCGCGCTGCCTGGTTGAGGCCGTTGATCTGCGCCGTCATCCGGCTGGAAATTGCCATTCCCGCCGCGTCGTCCTTGGCGCTGTTGATGCGCAGGCCCGAGGACAGGCGCTGCAATGAGACCTGCAGGGCGGATGCTGAATTGCTGAGGTTGCGCTGCGCATTGAGCGAAGCAATATTGGTGTTGATGACTGAAGCCATGGTGAATCTCCTTAACTTTGGTTTCGAGAAAAATCCGGCGTTCGGCCGGTCACGTTGGTTGGCTTCGTCTCCGAAGCATCAAAACCGTCGTTGCAACAGTTATCGGATATTCCCGGGAAAAGGTTTAGGGTTTTCTTGTGCTTGCGTGCGGCGTGGCGGCGCAAACGGCAGGCGCGCGGCGCAGCGGCGTGCTTGAAACGGCAGCTTAGTCATTGCTTTCAAAGAGGATTGTGTCTTGGTGGACGGAGCGCCTGGCGCAGATGTTACAGGCGGGCGGTGCAGTGCCGCAGTTGCATGCACGCGGCGCTGTGGCCGGGGGAGCGCGCGATAACGGCAATCCTTTGGAATACTGAAATCGTACGTTGATCTGTCGACAATGGTGGTGATTCGCGCGGATTGGAAACGCCGGGAATCAGCGGTCAGCATAGTGTCACGACTATGCAGGAGCCGATTGCGATCTCGACCACGGCATCGAAACCGCCGCAAGAGCTGAAGCAACGCGTTGCGCCGCCGGGCACGGCGATTGCGGTGAATAGACGCACTTTTCCCCTTGTGTTGGACGCGTAGCATCGGTCCGCGCCGGACTAGACTTCCTCGATCACATTGGAGGAAACCGCCATGACTGCTGCGCAAGCCGAGTCCGCAATGAGTGCCGAGCAGGGCTATCAACAGGCGCTGCAACTGACGCTGCGACTGGCCGTGGCTCACCACGAGTCTGACCAGCTGCAGGAGGCCGAGCAGCTTTACCGCGGGATTCTTGCGACGGAGCCCGGGCAGCCGCAGGCCAGCCACAATCTGGGGCTGCTGCTGCTGCAACTGCATCAAGCTGCGGCGGCTCTGCCGCATTTGGAAGCGGCCCTGGCGGCCAAGCCCGAGTCGGAACGCTACTGGCTGAGTTACATCGATGCGCTGAGAAAGGACGGCCAGTTGGTACTTGCGCGGGAGAGGCTGGCATTCGCCCGCAAGCATGGCCTGCAGGGCGATGCGGTCGGGGCGCTGGCGCCGTCAGGCGTGGAACCTGAGTTTCGCACCTAGGCTGATACCGAAAATATTGCCGCGCCCTCAGCTCAATGCGCAGCTGTCGTCCCGGGCAAGGCGAGGGAGGCTGCGGATAGAAGAAGATTCCTCGGGCCGGGCCCCCGCCATGACAAGCTCACACGCGGCCCGGGCCGCCTCCGGCGTCACGTGATTCAGCACGCGCGCGAGCGCGCGCTGTGCCGATGCCGTCTCAGGAAGCAACGATAATCCGGTCCTTGCCCACGCGCTTGGCTTCGTACAGGGCCTGGTCGGCGCGTTTGATCAGGGCCTCGAGGTTTTCGCCCTTTGCGTGCGCGGCGATGCCCGCGCTGAAGGTCACCAGCAACTGCTGCTTGGCCCAGGAAATCTGCTTGCCCGCGAGTTCGCGCTGCAGCCGGCCCATCACGGCGGTCGCCGTGTCCAGGCGCGCATCGGGCAGGAGCACCATGAATTCCTCGCCGCCGTAGCGTCCGATCAGGTCGTTGGTGCGGATCGTTTCCTTGATGATGGCGACGAGGTGCACCAGCACGATGTCGCCCACCTGGTGGCCGTAGGCGTCGTTGATCTTCTTGAAGTTGTCGATGTCGATGAGGGCGATGCACAAAGGGGTGCCGTTGCGCTCGGCGCGCGCGGCTTCGCGCTCCAGGGCGTCGTCCAGGCCGCGCCGGTTGAGCGCACCGGTGAGCTGGTCTTCGCGCACCAGCTTGTTGACCAGCTCGAGCTCGCTCTTGAGGTGCTCGATGCGCTGCTCGGCGAGGACCACCTGCTGGCGCACGATCGCCATTTCGTTGGCGGTGTGCAGGGCGCGGGTTTCGTTGAGCGCCTCGTCCAGGAGGCCGATGATGTCGCCCACGTCCTGGGTCTGGCGGATCTTCTTCGCGTAATTCTCTATGCGGCTGTAGTATTCGGCCGGAGCCGTTGCCAGCGCGCGCCCGGCGGAAGTGCGCGCCGCCCGCTTCGGGCCGCCCGCCCGGGGAGGTGTTGCAAGGCGCAGTGCGCCTCCACTCATGTTGCCTGTCATCGCCAGCTCTCCTTCCCACGCTGCCCGGGATGCTCCCGGATCCAAGAACCTGATTCAGCATGTGGGGCTACTCCCCCGCATGTTGCCCCAACCCAGGGGCCGTTTCGATAGTTACCGGAACGGCCTCCGAGCAGACAGTGCTAGGCTAAATCGGGGCGAGGCTGGGCGAGACCGGAAACAGAGGGGGAAAACGGGCGCAATTCGCCGCTTCCGGTTTTGGACGTGGTTCGTGGCTCGTGCTTCGAACAACCAGCAACGAACGACGATCAACGAACGGCGACGATCCGGCCCAGGCCGGAAACGAGCGTGTTCACATCGGTGATGCCGAGAGACGTTACGCATTTCTTGAAATAGCTTTTTTTCTGCAACAGCTTTTGTGCCGACGCGCGAAGAGAAGCTTCCGCGCCCTTGCCATAGGCGTCACGGGCTCTATGCGTCCCTTTAACAAAGGCTTGCATGCCCCACGCCTCGATCATGTACGCAATGTCGATGACATCCCGGCTTGCGACCGACTCGTCCAACCAGCGGTCGTCGTTGGCAAGAACCTTCTCCGCGAAGCAGCAGGTTCGATCGAGGCAGGGAACATGGAGCCCATCAACGCTCACCCCGGAGAGGTCGATCCTGGCCTCGTTTACAATTTCGAATTTGATCGCCTCATGGTCGATCTGAACCACCGTTCTTATTCCATATTGGTCGGCGCGCACCTCGCGCACAAGCTCGACCGGTGCAGAGGCAAGCGCGCCGAGCGAGTTGTGACTGATGGTTGAGCGCAGCTCGCGGTACCCGGCGCGGTCCGAGCATAGAAAATCGATATTCGCGGATTCGCGATATTCGTTCAACTCCAGCACGATCCTGGTGCCGCCGCCAAAAAAGCATTTTGCGTGGTCAAGAAAATCAGCATTCAGCCGGGCAAGCACCTTGTCCACGGCGTTATGGCGCGCCCTTGTATACCCGGGTTTGGAGCTCATGGCAAAATGAGGGGATGCCTCCCCTCATGCTCCGCTAAGCCGGGGGCCGTTTCGGTAATATTGAAACAGGCTCCTAGACATTTAATACACCTCGTCCAAATTTTTCGGCGAGTCTGCGAATCAGATCGCGTTCGTCGTCAGGCATGGTCTTCGTGTCGACAAACCGCCAATTGCGCTCATAGATGCCAAAAGCGTCGCGCTCGGTCACGAATGGGACGGCACGATTCCAGCACAGCAATTTCAGGTTGGGAAATTTGCGCGCCTCCACAATGGCCTCGTCGAGGAATTGTTGCAGTTCGGCGTCAAATCCCGGAATGGCCAAAGCGTGGAGCAGGCGCTGCGCCGTTTTTCGGGGAAGCTTGACTTGGCACAGAGCAAGACCGGCATCACGGTCGCGCTGGCGCTGCAGGCGTTTGGCGATGCGTAGCTGCTCCGACCGGGGCTGGGGATTGGTCCTGGGGCGGCCCGGACGGCCTTTCGCGGTCGGCAATGGCGTATTCATATCGGCACGCTATCCGTAATATGATGGCATGTCAACATATCTAACGTATCGCCGACGGCCGACGGCCGACGGCCAACGGCCGGCGGCGGTTCAGGCGGCGCAGACGCGGTTCTTGCCGCTGCGTTTGGCCTGGTACAGCGCCTTGTCGGCGCGTTCGATGATGGCCGACTGGGGCTCGGCTTCCTGGCGCAGCGCCACGCCCGCGCTGAAGGTGATGAGCACGCGCTCGTTGTCATGCAGGAAGAATGCCTTGGTCAGGTTGCGCTGCAGCCTGACCATCACTTCGACCGCCTCGTCCAGCTGCGTATCAGGCAGCAGCAGCATGAACTCCTCCCCGCCGTAGCGCGCGAGCACGTCGGTGGGGCGCATGGTGCGCTTGATCACGCGCACCAGGTGTTGCAGGGCATCGTCGCCGGCCTGGTGGCCGTGTGTGTCGTTCAAAAGCTTGAAATTGTCGATGTCGAGCATACCCACGCACAAGGGCGTGCCGGCGCGCTCGGCGCGCGCCGCTTCGCGCTCGAACGCGTCCTCCAGGCCGCGGCGGTTGAGCACGCCGGTGAGCTGGTCCTCCTGCACCAGGCCGCTGACCTTGTCCAGTTCGCCCTCCAGTTCCCGCACCTTGAGTTCTGCCGCTTCCACCTGGCGGCGTGCCGCCAGCAGCTCGTCGCGCGTGCGCACGGCATCGAGCTGAACCGAGCGCGTGTCCTCGAGCAGGTCCTCGAGCACGACATTGAGCTGCTTGATATCGTCGGCCTGGCGGATCTTCTGCGCATAGCCTTCGAGGCGGGTGTGGTAGCCGTCCGTGCTTTCGGACAGGCCGCCCAGGCGGTCGATGAAACTGGTGATCAGCCGCTTCAGCGCGGCTTTGGCCTCTTGCAGGCCGTTTCTGAGCGTGCCTTGCTTGTAGATCACCTGTTTGAGCCGGCTCTCCGCTTCGGCGATGGCGCCGAGGTCGAGCGGACGGGTGACGATTTGCTGCAGCAGCGCCACTTGCCCGCGCAACCACTGGTCCTCGCCCAGCAGATCGTGCGTGTTGTCGATCAGCAGGCGCAGCAGGCGCAGCAAGCCCTGGTGCAGCTCGGCATTTTCGCCTCCGCGCACTTCGAGCTTGTACCAGAACTTCCTCAGGGCGGCCGTCAGTTTCGCCATCGCGTCTGTTCCGGCGGCGGCGCGCGCCGCAACGGCCAGGCCGCTCGCTTCCTCGGCCAGATCGGGTGCATGTCCGAGTTGTGTGATGACCGCGAATTCGAGGGTTTGCGCCAGTAAATCGCGCAGTTGGACCAGCGCGTCTTCGCCTTCGGACGGCGCTGCGGCCGCAGGCGCGGGAGCGCGTCTGGCGGCGGCGTCGCCGGCGCTTGCCTGCGCTGCGTCGGTCGGGGCAAGGCCCGTTTCCTCGGGCGGTGCCGGCGCCGTCTGCGACCAGGATTTCACCAGCTTCTGCAGTTTCGCCGCCAGGCTGGCGGCATCGGAACCGGGAACGCCGAGGACTCGTTCCAGGCTCTCGCGTTTCCTGGCGGTGGTGAGGCCGCTGTGGCGGCTTTCCCATTGCCTGATCAGGTCGAGTATCAGTTGCGCCCAGAGCGGAGCGGCGGCGCCCTGGCCGCCCCTGGCATCGATCAGCTGCAGCAGCGCGGCCTGGTACTGGGGCCAGTTCTTTTCGCCCGCTGCCTTGTCCAGCGCGCCCGCGAGGCGGGCGGTGTTCGGCTGCGCGCGCAACTCGGCGGCAAGTTGCTGCAGCATGCGCTCGGCGTCGGCGGCCGCGTCCGGCTGACCGGCGATCTCCTGATAGTGCTGGCGATAGTTGTCCGGATTCGGGGCGATGCGGCGCGAGGCCAGCTGGCGCAGTGTTTCCCTGGCGATGTCGGACGGGTTGGTGAGTTCGCTCATGGTGTGGGGCGATTGCAGGCGCGGGCTGTGCCTGCTCGATAAGCTATATCGGCAGCGGGCGGGAAAACTTTAGGGAGCCTCCGGAAATTGTCATTCTGAGGCCGCCCCCCGAGGGGATTTCCTCCGGGCGCAGGTCCGCAGAATCTGCTTGTCGCGCCCTATGAAAAGCAGATTCCTCGCTTCGCTCGGAATGACAGAATTGGGATTATCAGAGATGCCCTTTAGAGCGCATTAGTCCCTTATCAGTCAAGAGTTGACAGAAATGGCACAGATTTCGATAAATGGCGAGGATGCATCCGCGGGGGGATCAACAAGGGGGGATGCATCCCCCCTTGTTCGCGGGATAAGGGCTTTTCCCCCGCCGGAGGCACTTTGTTTGGTTCCGGCTTGTCCGGCTTAGGAAATGAGGGTGTTGCGCCGGCCGGAGATGCTTTGTTTGCTTCCGGCTTGCCCGGCTTAGGGATCCCAAACAAGCCGAGGCATCAATCCACCAGCTGCTCTTTCAAGGCATAGTGGGTCAGTTCCGAGTTGTTCTTGAGCTGCATTTTTTGCAGCAGGCGCGTGCGATAGACGCTCACGGTCTTGACGCTCAGGTGCATCTCGACCGCGATCTCGGTAAGGGTCTTGCCCGAGGCGATCAGCCTCATGGTTTCGTATTCGCGGTCGGACAGCGTCGCATGCGCGGGGCGGTCCGAGCCGTCGGCGATGGTCCCGGCCAGTTCTTCCGCCACTGCGGGGCTGATGTAGCGGCGGCCGCCTGCCACCTGGCGTATCGCGGTGACCAGCAGCGCCGGGGCGCTTTGCTTGTTGAGGTAGCCCGATGCGCCGGCCTTGATCGCGCGCAGCGCATAGGTTTCCTCCGGGTGCATGCTGAGCATGAGCACGGGCAATTTCGGTTTTTCCTTTTTCAGCTGTTTCAGCGTATCCAGGCCGTTGCGGTCGGGCATGGTGATATCGAGCAACACCACGTCGAGCGCGAGCTCGCGCGCGAGCTTGACCGTCTGCGCGCCGCTTTCGGCCTCGGCGCAGACCTGCATGTCCCCGGCCTCGGATATGATCTGCGCCAGGCCGCGGCGCAGGATGGCGTGATCGTCGGCGATAAGCACTCGAATCATGTTCTTCCCATTTTCTTGCTGTCGGGTTTGCGCGCCGGCGCCGCGGCCGATGCGTGGATGGCGCGACCGAAAAGCAGCAGCTGCTCGTCATCGGCAGAGTCCTCCGCGACATCGCCGGTCGATCGCGGCAGGCGCAGCTTCACCGCGGTGCCGCTGCGCGTGCGGCGCACGCTGGCTTCGCCGCCGAGGTTGCGCGCGCGTTCCTGCATGCCGAGGATGCCGAACGCCTGCGGCTTCGCCAGGTCTTCTTCGGCGATGCCGCAGCCGTTGTCGTGCACCTGCAGCATCACGTCGTCCGCGTCCGTCTCGAGCTCGACTTCGACCCGCGTTGCGCCGGCGTGCTTGGCGATATTGGTCAGTGCCTCCTGAAAAATCCGGAACAGCGCGATCGATATCTTGTTGTCCAGGACAATCTCCTTGTACGCACAAGTCACCTCGCAGCTGATATCCATGCGCTTTTCGAACTCGGCGGCCTGCCATTCGATTGCGGCCAGGATGCCCAGGTCGAGGATGCCCGGACGCAGCTCGGTGGCGATGCGGCGCGTGACCTCCATTGCGGAGTCGACCAGCGCTTCGCTCGAGCGCAGGCGTTGCAGCGACTCCTTCGCCCCCGGCGCCAGTCCTTTGCCCAGCCGCATCAGCATGATCTTGATCGCGGTCAGCGTGCCGCCGAGATCATCGTGGATCTCGCGCGCGATCCGGCTGCGCTCCTGCTCCTTGACGGATTCGACGTGTGCCGACAGCCGGCCCAGTTCCTCGCGCGAGCGCCGGATCTCGAGATCGGCGATCTTGTTCTGGGTGATGTTGGAAATGATGCCTTCCCAGCATATGCCGGAGTCGTCGTGCAGGCGCGACCTGGAGCGCAGGTCCACCCACTTGACCTCGTTGCTCCCGGCGATGCGAATGCGGCCTTCCCAGTTCCAGTTGCCGCGCCGCCGGTACGCGGCCTTCATCGAATCCGTGAACGAGCGCAGATCCTCGGGCAGGATGCGCTCGAACAGGGCGTGCGCGTCCTGCCGCAGCAGCTGTGCCGGCGCGGCGAACAGCGCCAGGCAGCCATCGCTCACATAAGTGAACGTAGGGCTGCCGTCATCGCCGAACTCCAGCTGGAATACCATGCCGGGCATGTTCGAGACGATGGCCTTGAACAGCGCCTCGCTCTCGCGCAAGGCGAATTGGGCGGCGCGCGATTCCAGCCGGTTTTTCGCCTCGCGCAGGCTGCGCTCCACCGCCGGGACCAGCCGCGCCAGCCTGTCCTTCATCACATAGTCGTCGGCCCCGGATTTCATCAGCGCCACCGCTTCTTCCTCGCCGATGCGGCCGGAGACCACGATGAAGGGAATGTAGGTCGAGTGCGCGCGCAGCAGTTGCAGCGCCTCCGTGCCGCTGAATCCGGGCAGGTTGTAATCCGAGATCACCATGTCCCAGGTCGTGTGCGCCAGCGCCTCGGACAATCCGGCGGCAGAGTCGACGCGCTGCAGAACCAGCTTGAGCCCTGCCTGGAGTAACTCCTGCTTCACCAGCTCGGCGTCGTCGGGCGAGTCTTCGACCAGCAGGATGTGCAGCTCATTGCTCAAGGCCGGTCCTCGTGGACGCCGCCGCCATGCCGGGCAGGGTGAAATAAAAACTCGCCCCTTGGCCGCGCTGCGCGCGCGCCCAGATGCGCCCGCCGTGCGCATGCATCACGCGCTGCACTTTGGCCAGACCGGTGCCGGTGCCTTCGAATTCGGCTTCGCTGTGCAGGCGCTGGAACGCGCGAAACAGCCGGTCGGCGTATTTCTGCTCGAAACCGGCGCCGTCGTCGCGCACGCAGATCGCCGCTACGCCGTCATCGGCCGCGCGGCCGAAGAAAATGTTCGCGACCTCGTTCCTGCAGGTGAACTTCCAGGCGTTGCCGAGCAGGTTCTCCAGCGCCAGGCGCAGCAGCCGCGCATCGCCCGTCACCGCGATGCCCGGCTCGATCGCGGCCTCGGCCCGGCGCGCCGGGGCTGCAGCCTGCAATCCGTCGACGATGTCCCGCGCCATGCGACTCAGATCGACGTGCTCGGACTTGACGCCGCCTCGCGCCAGGCGCACCAGCTGCAGCATTTCCTCCATCATTTGCCCGAGTCGCAAGCTTGCACGGTGGACCCGCTGCAGGTAGTCCTGACCGGTAGCATCGAGCTGCTCGATGTGCGGCGGCTGCAGCAGCAGCCGGCTGAAGCCCTCGATGCTGCGCAGCGGCGCGCGCAGGTCGTGAGACAGGGAGGCGCCAAAAGCATCGAGCTCGCGCGCGACCGCTTCGAGCTGCAGCGTGCAGTCGTTCACGCGCTGTTGCAACTCGGCGTTGAACGCGTGCAGCGCTTGCTCGTCCAGGGCGGTGTTAGTCAAGAGGTCTCCGGCTTGGAGTTAATTTCAAAATGAGGGGATACCTCCCCTCATGCTCCCCTATATTGGCCGTTGCAAAATTCAGTTTGCAACGGGCTCTCAGATGCGTTTGCGACAGTGGAAACTTATATTATATAGCGCTGCGGCCGGCCGATGGTTTTGGCCTGGATCCGGAGCGCGTTCGCCGCGGCGTCCCCGGTCGGCGCCCGGACCAATCCCCCGGGGCGGTGTTCCCCCAATCCCGCCCGAGGCGGCGCCGCCCTGACCGTGCAAGAAGTGTAAACCCGGTCGCAAGGTCTGCATTTGCCCAAACTGACCGCCTTTTCCGCCCTTTCTCCCGGCATTGCGCGCGCGCCGGCCTGATACCGTGTTGAGGCGCGAACCGCAAGGCGGACGGCGGCATTGCCGCACACCGCACTAGCGTTGGCGAGAACCATGTCGACGCGTGGCCAGGGCGGTTGCAGGTGGCGCGCGCAACGCGACGCAATGCATTCCGGAGCGAACAGCAAGTGCAAACGAACGGCGCCCGCAACCGGGCGCTCCTGATGGGTAGTGGATGGACTCTGGCAGCGGCCGCGGCGCTGGCATTGTTCAAGTCTTCCCCGGCCGAGCCGATAACCCTTTGGACGATGGGCGTCGTGGCGTTGGGCTGGGCGGGAATATTGTTGCACGTGCTCGCCGCCGAGCGGCGCGCGGCAGGCGCATCCATTGCCGCGGCCAGCAGCGATACCCGCGGCATGATCGACGGCCTGGCGCAGGCGATGGGCGTAGAGATGCAGCGAGCGTGCCGCGAATTGGTGCGGGTGGATGAGCTGCTGGCGCATGCGATCGAGCGGCTGATGGCGGCCTTCGACAGCGTGAGCGAGCAGGGTCACCGCCACCAGAGCGAACTCGCGCTGGCGGCGGCCGGGGCGCAGGGGACGCCGGACGCGGAACGCTGGCGTGCCGCGGCCGAGCGCGCCGCGAGCAATGTAAACAGCGCGGTAACGGCATTGCAGTTCCGCGACGTGGTCGGGCAGAAGCTGGGCCACGTGCGGCGCGAACTCGAAGCGCTGGAACAGCTGATGCAGCGGGTGCGCGAGCTGTCCGCGGCGCAAGCGGCGGCGGCAATGGCGAGCGGCCGGGCGCGTGCGCCGGCGCACTTTGCGGCGCAGGTGCAGGGCCTGCTGCTGGAGCTGGAACAGGTGAAGGCGGCCAATCCGGTGCAACAGGCGTTGATGCACGCAGGGGAAGTCGACCTGTTCTGATTTTTGTGACTAGAGCTGAAGGGAAGGTAGCAGCGTGGTGAAAAACATACTCGCAGTCGATGATTCGGCCTCCATCCGGAGCATGGTGTCTTTTACGTTGAAAAGCGCGGGCTATGAGGTGGTCGAGGCCGTGGACGGCGTGGATGCGCTGAGCAAGGCCAAGGCGACGGCGATGAGCCTGGTGCTGACCGACCATAACATGCCGCGCATGGATGGCCTGACGCTGGTGCGCTCGCTGCGCCAGTTGCCCGCCTACCGCACCGCGCCGATCCTGATCCTGACCACCGAGTCGGGCGCGGACATGAAAAGCCAGGGCAAGGCCGCAGGGGCCACGGGCTGGCTGGTCAAGCCGTTCGATCCGCAGCGCCTGATCGAGGTGGTGGGCAAGTTGCTCGGCTGAGCGCGGCGCGAGCGGCCCGGTGTAATGCAAACAATACGAAACATTGAGGATCAGCGATGACCATCGACATGAGCCAGTTCTATCAGGTGTTTTTCGAGGAATCGGCCGAACTCCTGGAAGAAATGGAGCGGCTGCTGCTCGAACTGGACGTGGCCGACCCGGGCAAGGACGCGCTCAACGCGATTTTCCGCACCGCGCATTCGATCAAGGGCGGCAGCGCCACCTTCGGCTTCAACGAGATCACTGAAACCACGCATATCCTCGAGTCGCTGCTGGACCGGCTGCGCAATGGCGAGCTGCCCGTGCGCGTCGAGATGGTGGACGTGTTCCTCAAGGCGGTCGATGTGATCAAGATGCAGCTGGCCGGGCGCCAGTTCGGCAGCGAGGTCGACGCGCAGGCGGTGGCGGAAATCTGCCGCCAGCTTGGCGAATTTGCCCAGGAAGGGCCAGCCGAGGCCGTCGTCCAGGCGAGTACCGCGCAAGGTCCCAAGCGCGGCGCGGCGGCAACGCCAGCGCCGGCCGCGGGTGGCACGGAGGCGGTCGATCCGAGTCTGGACAACCTGTTTGCAATTCTGATGGGCGCTGAGATTGCGGTGGCGCCGGCCGGTGCCGCAACGTCCGCGCCGGGCGCTGCGGACCCTTCCGGCATGGACGGGTTTGGATTCTTCAGCGAGGAGGCGCTGCAGCCTGCCGCGGTGGCGCGGCCGGCTGCCGAAGTGGAGCTACCGCTTGCCGAAGTAACGCCGCCGTCAGCCGAAATGGCGCCGCCGTCGGCGGCGGCCGCAGGCGAGAATCCCGGCCGACGGGCGACCGACGCGGCAGACGATGCGCAGCCCAAGCGCGGGCGCCGCGCCAGCGACCACGCCGATACCGAAGCCACCTCGATCCGCGTCGGTGTCGAGAAGGTCGATCAGCTCATCAATCTGGTGGGCGAACTGGTGATTACCCAGGCGATGCTGGCGCAGACCGCGTCGCACATGGATACGGCGTTGTACGAGTCGCTGCGCACCGGACTGGCGCAGCTCGAGCACAACACGCGCGACCTGCAGGAATCGGTCATGTCAATTCGCATGATGCCGATCTCGTTCGTATTCAGCCGCTTCCCGCGCGTGGTGCGCGACCTCGCGGGCAAGCTCAATAAGCAGGTCGAACTGAAGACTGTGGGCGAAGGCACCGAACTCGACAAGGGGCTGATCGAGAAAATAGCCGATCCGCTCAACCATCTGGTGCGCAACAGCCTGGATCACGGCGTCGAGTCGCCGGAAAAGCGCCTGGCCGCGGGCAAGCCGGCGACGGGAACCATCACTTTGCGCGCGTTCCATCAGGGCGGCAACATCGTCATCGAGGTGAGCGACGACGGCGCCGGGCTCAACCGGGCAAAGATCCTGGCCAAGGCGCGCGAGCGCGGGATGTCGGTGTCGGACGACATGCCCGATCAGGACGTGTGGCAGCTGATCTTCGAAGCCGGCTTTTCCACCGCCGAGGCGGTCACTGCGGTCTCGGGCCGCGGCGTCGGCATGGACGTGGTGAAACGCAACATTTACGCCATGGGTGGCCGCGTCGAGATCGATTCGGCGGCAGGGGCCGGCACCCGCATTTCGATACGCCTGCCCTTGACCCTGGCGATTCTGGACGGCATGTCGGTTTCTGTGGGGCAGGAGATATTCATCGTCCCCCTCACTTTCATCGTCGAATCCCTGCAGCCGGCAAAGGACGACATCAAGACCATCGCCGGCATGGGCACGGTGGTGCACGTGCGCGGCGAGTACCTGCCGGTGGTCGCGCTGTACCAGGTTCTGAACGTGCGCACGAAGGTCGCAGAATTCGAGCGCGGCATCATGGTGATCGTGGAATCCGAAGGCTCGAAGAGCGCGATGTTCGTCGACGACCTGCTCGGACAGCATCAGGTCGTGATCAAGAGCCTGGAGTCGAATTACCGCAAGGTCCCGGGTGTATCGGGCGCGACCATCATGGGCGACGGCAAGGTCGCGCTGATCCTCGACGTCGAGGCGCTGGTGCGCAGCTCGTTCCGGGAAGACGAGCGCCAGGCCGCGTGAAGCCGGGTTCAGGTTCGCGGCCGGCGGGCCGCAATGAGCAATGGCGGCCGGACCCGGTGCGGGGTGCGAACGTCGCACGGCCAATTCATCGGGATTGGTCGAATCGTTTTTGCGAGGAGCGAAAAACATGAGCGAAGCAGCGCAAGTTGCCGCGGGCGCGGTGAAGCCGGCGATCCGGGCGGCCGCCGAGCGGGAGGAATTCCTGACCTTCACGCTGGGCAAGGAGGAATACGGCATCGAGATCCTGAAGGTGCAGGAGATCCGCAGCTACGAGGTCGCGACCACGATCGCGAATGCGCCCGCGTTCATCAAGGGCGTGGTGAATCTGCGCGGCATCATCGTGCCGATCGTGGACATGAGGATCAAGTTCAACCTCGGTGAGGCGCAATACAACGAGTTGACGGTGGTGATCGTTCTCAACGTGGCCGGGCGGGTGGTGGGCATGGTGGTGGACGGCGTCTCCGACGTGATTTCGCTCGCCGCGGAGCAGATCCGTCCGGCGCCGGATTTTTCGTCTTCTTTCGACATGAAGTACATCACCGGCTTGGGTACGGTGGATGAGCGCATGTTGATCCTGGTCGACATCGAGAAACTGATGACCGGCAGCGACATGGCGCTGATGGATGCGCTGCACTAAAGGCGCGCGCCTGCCGGCGCAACCGGCGCAGGCCCGGCCCATAGCGGGCAAGGCCAGGGCGGTGGCCGGCGGCGCGGATCAGTGGGAAGCGGTTTAGGGGCAACAGTTTTAGGGGCAACAGTTTTACGGGCAACACATGGCACTCATGCGGCAAGTAGTTCAATTCGTTCAATAAGAGGAAGCAGACATGCGTGTCAATATGCCGGTAACCAATGAAGAGTATGTGCTTGCCGAAGGCGAGGTGATCATCACGCGCACCGACCGTTCGGGCCGGATCGCCTATGCCAACGAAGCGTTTCTCGAGAGCAGCGGTTTTTCGCTCGATGAGTGCATGGGCGCGCCGCACAATCTCATCCGCCACCCGGACATGCCGAAAGAGGCGTTCGCCGACCTGTGGCGTACGATCAAGAGCGGCAAGCCCTGGACCGCCTTGGTCAAGAACCGGCGCAAGAACGGAGGCTTCTACTGGGTAAGGGCCAACGTAAGCCCGGTCGCGGACGGCGGGCAGATCACCGGATACATGTCGGTGCGCGTGCGCCCCAGCAAAGAAGAAATCCAGGCCGCCGAAGCTTTGTATGCCGCGCTGCGCGAAGGGCGCGCGCGCAACATCGAAATCCGCGAAGGCGAGGTGGTGGACAATAGTTTCGGCGGGCGCGCGGCGCGGGCGCTCAGGCCGTCGCTCGCAACGGTCAACCGGTTCGGTGCCGGCGCGGTCGCCGTTTTGTTCGCGTCGATCGGCGCCGCCGGACTAGCGCCGGCCGGTGTGCCGCCGGCTTTGGCGCCGGCCCTGAGCCTGGCCGGCGCGCTCATTGCCATCGCCGCGGCCGTGTACATCTCGATGCGGGGCATCGATCCTCTGCGCCAGGCGATGCGCGCAGCCATCCAGGTTGCGGGCGGTGACCTGCAAGCGCGCTTTCCGCAGGAAGGCGCACGCGAGGTGCACGAGCTCGCGCGCACCCTCGACCAGATGAACGCCAAGATCATAGGCGTGCTGATCGATTCGCGCATCGCGATGGACCGCGTGCTGGCGGATGCCATGGGGATCGCGCACGGCAACGCGGACTTGTCGCAGCGCACCGAAGAGCAGGCTTCATCCCTTGAGGAGACCGCCTCCTCGATGGAACAGCTCACCAGCACGGTAAAGCAGAATGCGGATAACGCGAAGCAGGCGAATCAGCTTGCCATCGGCGCGAGCGGAGTCGCGGTCAAGGGCGGCGCGGTGGTGAGCGAGGTGGTCGGCACGATGTCCTCGATCAACGAATCGTCGAGAAAAATCGTGGACATCATCGGCGTGATCGATGGGATCGCGTTCCAGACCAACATCCTGGCGCTGAACGCGGCGGTGGAAGCCGCGCGGGCGGGCGAGCAAGGCCGCGGCTTTGCCGTGGTGGCCTCCGAAGTGCGCAACCTCGCCCAAAGGAGCGCGGCGGCGGCGAAGGAAATCAAGACGCTGATCGGGGACTCGGTGGACAAGGTGGGCGCCGGCACCAAGCTGGTGGACGATGCGGGCCGGACCATGGAAGAGGTGGTCTCGTCGGTGAAGCGGGTGACCGACATCATGAGCGAGATCACGGCGGCGAGCCAGGAACAATCCAGCGGTATCGAACAGGTGAACCAGGCCATTGCCCAAATGGACGAGGTGACGCAGCAGAACGCGGCGCTGGTCGAACAAGCGGCGGCGGCGGCCGAAAGCCTGCAGGAGCAGGCAAAGCGCGTCATCGAAGCCACCTCCGCGTTCAAGCTGCGGACGGCAGTGGCCTCGACTGGCGCACGCGCAAACAGCGGCAAGCCGCGCGCGTCCAACGTCGCGCGCCTGCCGGCGAAACCGGCTCAGGCACAGCCCATGTCCGGCAAGGCCAGGGCGGTGGCCGGCGGCGCGGATCAGTGGGAAGAGTTCTAGGCGCAAGCCCGGGCGATTGCAACACGAACGCATGCATGACTTGCAAGGAGCGAAGACGATGAACCAGGCGATGGCGGCGGTGGCAGGCGGGGCGAAGCCCGCAAGAGGGGCGGTGGTGGAACGTGAGGAATTCCTGACCTTCACGCTGGGCCAGGAAGAATACGGCATCGAGATCCTGAAGGTGCAGGAGATCCGCAGCTACGAGCAGGTGACCACGATCGCGAACGCGCCCGCGTTCATCAAGGGCGTGGTGAACCTGCGCGGCATCATCGTGCCGATCGTGGACATGAGGATCAAGTTCAATCTCGGTAAGGCGGAATACAACGAGTTGACGGTGGTGATCGTTCTCAACGTGGCCGGGCGGGTGGTGGGCATGGTGGTGGACGGCGTGTCCGATGTGATCGCGCTCGGGCCTGAGCAGATCCGGCCGGCGCCGGATTTTTCGTCGTCTTTCGACGTCAAGTACATCACCGGCCTGGGCACGGTGGATGAACGCATGTTGATCCTGGTCGACATCGAGAAACTGATGACCGGCAGCGACATGGCGCTGATGGATGCGTCGCATTGAACGCCCAAACGCGGCGATGAACGGGAAGAGTCTTCAAGCATCTTTGGTGGCAGCCGGTCGCGGCGGCGTTACGACGCCGCGGTGTCACAAGAACCGGCGGCGGCAGGAGAGTGGCAGTGTGTTTTTTAACTTAAATCTGAGGAGAACAGCGATGAAACCGAATTTCATGAAAAAACTGGCGGTGACGACGGTGGCGGCGACTGCGGCGATCGTGTACGGCGGGGCCTGGGCGGCGGACAACGCGACCGCCAAGGAAGCCGAGGCGATGGTGAAAAAGGGTGTTGCCTTCATCAAGGCCAACGGCAATGACAAAGGCTATGCCGAGATCAGCAACAAGCAGGGCCAGTTCAAGGACCGCGACCTGTATCTGGTGGTCTACGGGCTCGATGGCAAGGTGTGGGCCCATGGCGCCAATGAAAAAATGATCGGGCGCGTGCTGATTGCCCTCAAGGACGTGGACGGCAAGGAGTTCGTGAAGGAGCGCGTCGAGCTGGGCAAGGCCAAGGCCAGCTTCTGGCAGGACTACAAGTTCACCAACCCGGTGACCAAGAAGGTCGAGCCGAAGTCGATGTATTGCGAACGGGTCGAGGAAACCGTGGTGTGCGGTGGCATATACAAGGCGTCGTAATGGAAGGAACGGCGCGGACGCGGTCCGCGCCGTCGCGCCTGCGCGCGCGGGCGGCAGGCGCGGCGAAGCAGAGTCGAGATGCCGCGCTGACCTAGGATTAAGCAACAGGAGAGGGAAATCATGAAAGTCTGGCACAAGATTCTGGTGGCGCCCGGAGTGGCGATCATTTTCCTGCTGGTGCTGGGCGCGATGTCCTATTTCGGACTCACGCGCCAGCATTCGACCTTGAGCGAACTGTTCAACAACCGCCTGGGCAATTACCAGCTTGTGGCCGATTCCGCGCAGGATATCACCGAGGTGCATGCCAGCGTGTATCGGCTGTTCACCTGGATCGCCAACCTCAAGGAAGACAAGATCAAGCAGGTCAACGGCGAGCAAAAAGCGAAGATCGATGGTTTGATCAAGAACATCACCGCGTTCGGCGCCCGCCCGGCACTGGACGCAGGCGAGCGCAAGGTCGCCGAGAGCGCGGTCAAGCGGCTCGTCGCGTACAGGGCGCAAGCCGACGATGCCATCGAGATGAGCACGGTCGATATCAATATCGGCATGGCCGCGATGCAGAATGCCGACAGCATCTTCGAGGAGATGCTCAAGGATTTCAAGGCGCTGGTTTCCATAGAAAAGCGGCTGGCGCAGGAGAGCTACGCCGACGCCGGCGCGGCTTTCAGCAAATTGCTGGTGCTACTGGCCGCGATCCTGGTGCTGGCGCTGGGAATTTCGGTGGGCATATCGGCGTTCATGAGCCGGATGATCGTGCGGCCGCTGAAGGCTGCGATCGCACTGGCCGGGCGCATCGCCAGGGGTGACCTGACTTCCGAGATCAAGGTCGTCGGCCGCGACGAGACGGCGGAACTGCTGCAAGCGCTCAGCGACATGAACGCAAGCCTGCAGAAGATTGTGTCGGAAGTGCGCGGCAGCACCGACTCGATCGCAACCGCGTCGAAACAAATCGCCTCGGGCAACGCCGACCTGTCTTCGCGCACCGAAGAGCAGGCCTCCAGCCTGGAGGAGACCGCCTCCTCGATGGAAGAGCTTACCAGCACGGTGAAGCAGAACGCCGAGAACGCGAAACAGGCGAATCAGCTGGCGGCGAGCGCCTCGGAAGTGGCGCTCAAGGGCGGCGCGGTGGTGAGCCAGGTGGTCGGTACGATGTCCTCGATCAACGATTCGTCGAAGAAAATCGTGGACATCATCAGCGTGATCGACGGCATCGCGTTCCAGACCAACATCCTGGCGTTGAACGCCGCGGTGGAAGCGGCGCGCGCGGGCGAGCAGGGGCGGGGCTTCGCGGTGGTGGCGAGCGAGGTGAGGAACCTGGCGCAAAGGAGCGCGGCGGCGGCGAAGGAAATCAAGGCGCTGATCGGGGACTCGGTGGACAAGGTGGGCGCGGGCACCAAGCTGGTGGACGAAGCCGGCAAGACGATGCAGGAGATCGTGGCCTCGGTGAAGCGGGTGACCGACATCATGAGCGAGATCACGGCGGCCTCGCAGGAGCAGAGCTCGGGGATCGAGCAGGTGAACCAGGCGATCACGCAGATGGACCAGGTGACGCAGCAGAATTCGGCGCTGGTGGAGGAAGCGGCGGCGGCGGCCGAGTCGATGCAGGAGCAGGCGGGCAATCTGGCGCAGGCGGTGGCGGTGTTCAAGCTCGACGGTGCCGCGGCGGGTGCCGCGGCCGGCCGCGGCGCGCAAGTAGCGGAGAACGACGAGCCGCCGCAGCAGCCGGCAACCGAGCGGCGCGGGCCGAACCGCGCGCCCAATGTGGCGCGCCTGCCGGCGAAACCGGCGACGGCGCGGACCGCGGCCAAGAAGGCCGTGGCCGGCGGCGGCGAGGATCAGTGGGAAGAATTCTAGCAACTGCAGTCATGAGCCGTCCGCTGTATCGGAAGGCGGTCAATGTGAAAACGGACTGAAGCGAAATCCAGTCTCTTTAGGCGAACAAGAAGAAAGGCGAAATCATGAAATCAGGCTTTTGGAGAAGCGGGTCGCTGCAGGCAAGGCTGCAGTGGATTGCCGTGCTCGGGGTGGGGGCGTGCGTGATCGTGGGTGTGTTCGCGTCATCGCTGTACCGCACGGGCCTGATGGACGAAAAGCGCGCGGCCACGCGCGCCGTGGTCGACAGCGCGTACGGCGTGCTCGCCCACTACGAGGCGCTGGAGCGCAAGGGCGGCATGGACCGGGCGCAGGCGCAGAAGGCCGCGATCGGCGTCCTGAAAGGGATGCGCTACGGCGAGGACGATTACTTCTGGATCAACGACATGCAGCCGGCGGTGATCATGCACCCGATGAAACCCGAGCTCGACGGCAAGGATGTCAGCAACGTGAAGGACGCCACCGGCAAGGCCTTGTTCGTGGCGTTCGTTGATCGCGTGAAGCGCGATGGCGCCGGTTTTGTCGATTACCTCTGGCCGAAGCCGGGGCAGGAGCAGCCCGTCGCCAAGGTGTCCTATGTGCGCGGGGTGCCGGGTTGGGGATGGATTGTGGGCTCCGGCGTCTATGTCGACGACGTGGACGCACAGACCCGGTCGGCCAATCTGAAAATTCTTGCGCTTACTGCGGCGGTGGCAGTGATTCTGGTGCTGGTTACGCTGAGGATAGGCCGTTCCATTACCGGGCCGATCCGCAAGGCGGTGGCGGTGGCGGAAGCGCTGGCGCAGGGCGACCTGACGCACAAATTCGAGGCAAAGCCGCGGGATGAGGCGGAACAGCTGCTGGCGGCGCTGTCCAATACGGCGGCGCAACTGCGGGGCCTCATCGGCAGCGTCAAGGAATCGGCCCAGGCCATCGCCACGGCCTCCGGCGAGATCCGGGCGGGCAATGACGATTTGTCGCAGCGCACCGAGGAGCAGGCTTCCTCATTGGAGGAGACCGCCTCCTCGATGGAAGAGCTCACCAGCACGGTGAAGCAGAACGCGGAGAACGCCAAACAGGCGAATCAACTGGCGTTGGGCGCGAGCGCGGTGGCGGTCAAGGGCGGCCAGGTGGTGAGCGAGGTGGTGGGCACGATGTCCTCGATCAACGAATCGTCGAAGAAAATCGTGGACATCATCGGCGTGATCGACGGGATCGCGTTCCAGACCAACATCCTGGCCTTGAACGCCGCGGTGGAAGCGGCGCGGGCGGGCGAGCAGGGGCGCGGCTTCGCGGTGGTGGCGAGCGAGGTGCGCAACCTGGCGCAAAGGAGCGCGGCGGCGGCCAAGGAAATCAAGGCGCTGATCGGGGACTCGGTGGACAAGGTGGGCGCGGGCACCAAGTTGGTGGACGAAGCCGGCAAGACGATGCAGGAGATCGTGACCTCGGTGAAGCGGGTGACCGACATCATGAGCGAGATCACGGCCGCCTCGCAGGAGCAAAGCTCCGGCATCGAGCAGGTGAACCAGGCGATCACGCAGATGGACGAGGTGACGCAGCAGAACGCGGCGCTGGTGGAGGAGGCGACCGCGGCCGCCGAGTCGATGCAGGAGCAGACGCAGCATTTGGCGCAGGCGCTTGCAGTGTTCCGGCTGGAGAGCGGCATGGCGACACCGGGCGCGGATTTCGGCTTCGAAAAGGCGACGGATGAACCGCCCGCCGTCATGCGGCAGACGGCGGCGAATCGCGCACCCAAAGTCGCGCAATTGCGGTTGAAAGGCAAGTCTAAAGCCGGACCAAATCTTGCCGTAATGGTAAAGACAGGTACCGATGGCAGCGGGGTGTAGTGCTGCCCGGCACTGACCGGCCTGGACGATCTGGCGCGACAGCGCCGGAGAGAGCTGCGGCCGGCCGCGGCGAGGATCAGCGGGAAGAGTTTTGAACGGGACGGTGACGTCCAATTGATTGGCCAAGCGATTTTTTTGTTCTACGCACAGGAGAAGCAGCAATGAAGAGTAACTGCATGAAACTTGGGGTGGTGATGATGGCGATGGCAGCAGCAGCGTTGGCGGGCGGCGTGGCCTGGGCTGCAGAAAACGCGACGGCGAAGGAGGCCGAGGCGATGGTGAAGAAAGGCGTCGCCTACATCAAGGCGAACGGCAAGGAAAAGGGCTATGCGGAAATCAACAGCAAGAGCGGCCAGTTCAGGGATCGCGATTTGTATCTGACGGTGTTCGGCTTCGAGGGGGTAACCCGGGCTCACGCCGTAAACGAAAAAATGGTCGGAAAAACCTTGATCGACCTCAAGGACACCGACGGCAAGGAGTTCTATCGCGAGCGCCTGGAGTTGGCCAAGACCAAGGGCTCGTTCTGGCAGGACTACAAGTTCGCCAATCCGGTGACCAAAAAGGTCGAGCCGAAGTCCGCGTACTGCGAGCGTTTGGAGGACTCGGTGGTCTGCGGCGGTATCTACAAACAGTAGTGGCTGGGCGGGATAAACGGGGACACGGCCGAACGACTACGGAGAGGCCGTCCCCGGCCCGAATGTGATCATGCAAGAAGAGGAAAACAAGTGAAGATTTGGCACAAGATATTGGCGGCGCCAGGGGTTGCGGTCGTATTCCTGGTCCTGCTGGGGGCGGTGTCCTACGCCATGCTGGCGCGCCAGCACGACACCTTGGGCGAGATGTACAAGCACCGGTTCGGCAATTACCAGCTCGCCGCCAACTCCGCGCAGGCGATCAGCGAGGTGCACTCCAACGTATACAGGTTGTTCACCTGGATCGCGAATCTCAAGGAAGACAAGATCAAGCAGATCACAGACGAGCAAAAGGGCCGGATCGACGAAGTAACCAAGAAGATCACCCAGTTCGCGGCCGACTCCGACCAGGGCGGGGAAGAACGCAAGCTCGCCGAAACGATAGTCAAGAAGCTCGGCAAATACAAGAAGGATGTCGACACGGCGATCGACATGAGCACGGTGGAAATCAGCACCGGCATGGTCGCGATGCAGACCGCAGACAGCGGTTTCCAGTCGCTGCTCAAGGACATCAATCAACTGGTGCAGATCGAGACGCGGCTGGCGCAGGCGAGCTACGAGGAAGCGGACAGCGCTTTTGCCAAGGTGGTGGTCGCGCTGATGGCGATCCTGGTGCTTGCGCTGGGAATTTCGGTGGGCATATCGGCGTTCATGAGCCGGATGATCGTGCGGCCGCTGAAGGCTGCGATCGCACTGGCCGGGCGCATCGCCAGGGGCGACCTGACTTCCGAGATCAAGGTCGTCGGCCGCGACGAGACGGCCGAACTGCTGCGGGCGCTCAGCGACATGAACGCAAGCCTGGTGAAAATCGTCGGCGAGGTGCGCAGCGGCACCGACTCGATCGCGACCGCGTCGAAACAAATCGCCTCGGGCAACGCCGACCTGTCTTCGCGCACCGAAGAGCAGGCCTCCAGCCTGGAGGAGACCGCCTCGAGCATGGAAGAGCTGACATCGACGGTGAAGCAGAACGCGGAGAACGCGAAACAGGCGAATCAGCTGGCGGCGAGCGCCTCGGAAGTGGCGCTCAAGGGCGGCGCAGTGGTGAGCCAGGTGGTGGGCACCATGTCCTCGATCAACGATTCGTCGAAGAAGATAGTGGACATCATCAGCGTGATCGACGGGATTGCGTTCCAGACCAACATCCTGGCCCTGAACGCCGCGGTGGAAGCGGCGCGGGCGGGCGAGCAGGGCCGTGGCTTTGCGGTGGTGGCGAGCGAAGTGCGCAGCCTGGCGCAGCGGAGCGCGGCGGCGGCCAAGGAGATCAAGGCGCTGATCGGGGACTCGGTGGACAAGGTGGGCGCGGGCACCAAGCTGGTCGATGAGGCGGGCAAGACGATGCAGGAGATCGTCGCTTCGGTGAAGCGGGTGACCGACATCATGAGCGAGATCATGGCGGCGAGCCAGGAGCAGAGTTCCGGCATCGAGCAGGTGAACCAGGCGATCACGCAGATGGACCAGGTGACGCAGCAGAACTCGGCGCTGGTGGAAGAAGCTGCCGCTGCCGCGGAGTCGATGCAGGAGCAGGCGGGCAATCTGGCGCAGGCGGTGGCGGTGTTCGAGCTGGACGGTACCGCAGCGGGTGCCGCGGCCGGCCGCCGCGCGCAAGCAGCGGAGAACGACGAGCCGCAGCAGCAGCCGGCAACGGAGCGGCGCGGGCCGAACCGCGCGCCCAACGTGGCGCGCCTGCCGGCGAAACCGGCGCAGGCGCAGACCGCGGCCAAGAAGGCCGTGGCCGGCGGCGGCGAGGATCAGTGGGAAGAGTTCTAGGCAAGGCCCCGCCGCGCCGCCGGGTACAACACGGCGGGCGGCGATGCCTGGCAAGGGTAGTGCAATTGAATTTCACTAAAAAGGAGCAGTAATCATGAGCCAGATAACGGAAATCGGCGCCGGCGCGCCGCCGCCGGCGATGACTCCGGCGGGCGCGGGCCGCGCGCGTTTCGGCGATCTGCCGGTGTGGGCCCGCCTGGTGGCCGCGATCGGCGCGCTGCTGGCCGTGACCTGGACGCTAACGATAGTCCTGACCTATGCGGAGCGGCGCGAATCCACCATCGAGCAGGCGCGCGACTCTGCCGAGAGCACGAACCAGATGGTCAATGCGACTCTCACCGGCATGATGATTACCGGCGTGTCGAAAGAGCGTGCCGTGTTCCTGGACCAGGTGCGGGAAACGAACAATATCAAGAACCTCAAAGTGTTCCGCTACGGCAGCACCATTGCCCAGTACGGGGTCGACGCGGGCGCGGATAGCAACCCCGGCGCCGAAGAAACGGCTGTGATGAAAAGCGGCAAGACCAGCTTCAGCGTAAACGAGAAGGACGGCTACCTGAGCGCGATCTTCCCGATCCTGAACTGGCGCAGCTATCTCGGCAAGGATTGCATGAGCTGCCATCAGGGCGCGGAAAACGACGTTCTCGGCGCGATCAGCATGCAGGTCAGCCTGCAAAAGGCGCAAGCCGAGCTGAGCGGCTTCGCCTGGCGCATATCGCTGCTCGCGTTCGGTCTGACGCTGCCGCTGCTGGGCGCAATTTATTATTTCATCCGCCGCTTCGTGAGCCGGCCGCTGGGCGGGGAGCCGGCCGCGGCGATGGCGGTGGCCAATCGGATCGCCGGCGGCGACCTTGCGCACGAGGTAGCCGTGCAGGCAGGCGACAGCAGCAGCCTGATGGCGGCGATGGCCAAGATGCAGCAAAACCTGGCCGGCATCATCGGACAGATCAACGACACCGCAGGCTCGATCACGATTGCGTCGGCCGAGATCGCTTCGGGCAACGCGGACTTGTCGCAAAGGACCGAAGAACAGGCCTCCAGCCTGGAGGAAACCGCCTCGAGCATGGAACAGCTGAGTTCGACGGTGAAGCAGAACGCGGAGAACGCCAAGCAGGCCAATCAGCTTGCCATCGGCGCGAGCGCGGTCGCGGTCAAGGGCGGCCAGGTGGTGAGCGAGGTGGTGGGCACGATGTCCTCGATCAACGAATCGTCGAAGAAAATCGTGGACATCATCAGCGTGATCGACGGGATTGCGTTCCAGACCAACATCCTGGCCTTGAATGCCGCGGTGGAAGCGGCGCGCGCGGGCGAGCAGGGGCGCGGCTTCGCGGTGGTGGCGAGCGAAGTGCGCAGCCTGGCGCAAAGGAGCGCGGCGGCGGCGAAGGAAATCAAGGCGCTGATCGGGGACTCGGTGGACAAGGTGGGCGCGGGCACCAAGCTGGTGGACGAAGCCGGCAAGACGATGCAGGAGATCGTGACCTCGGTGAAGCGGGTGACCGACATCATGAGCGAGATCACGGCAGCGAGCCAGGAGCAGAGCTCGGGGATCGAGCAGGTGAACCAGGCGATCACGCAGATGGACGAGGTGACGCAGCAGAACGCGGCGCTGGTGGAGGAGGCGGCGGCAGCCGCGGAATCGATGCAGGAGCAGACCCAGGAACTGACGCAGGCGGTGGCCGCATTCAATGTAGGCAAGACTGCGGCGGGTGCTGCCGCCGGCCGCAGCGCGGCGGCGGCGCCGAAAAAGGAGGGGCCGGCGCGGCCGGCAACGGAGCGGCGCGGGCCGAATCGCGCGCCCAACGTGGCGCGCCTGCCGGATAGGCCGGCGAAGGCCCAGCCTGCGCCGGCCGCGTCCAAGGCCGCGGCCGGCGGCGACGATCAGTGGGAAGAGTTTTGATTTGCGCATGACCTGCGGGCACGTTCTTGCATGAACGAGCGTGCCCACGTATTCAAGTATCAACCGGCATGCCGCTGGGCTGGAGAAATCGGAAATGCCGACACAGGAAACGATGGAAAGAGGCGCGGAAAACGGGCGTGAGTTCGCATTCACCACGGCCGATTTCGAGCGCGTGCGCAAGCTGATCTACGGCCGGGCCGGAATTTCGCTCAGCCCAAGCAAGCGCGAGATGGTATACAGCCGGCTCGGCCGGCGCCTGCGCGCGCTCGGCTTGTCCGGTTTCAGCGACTACCTGCATGTGCTGGAGAATGGCGACGCCTCCGAGTGGGAGGCGTTCACCAACTCGCTCACCACCAACCTCACCGCATTCTTTCGCGAGGAGCACCACTTTCCGCTGCTGGCCGAACTGTTGCAGCGCCACAGAGGGAACGGGCAGATCGCACTCTGGTGTGCGGCCGCATCCACCGGCGAGGAGCCGTATTCGATGGCGATGACGGCGGTCGAGGCGTTTGGCACGCTCAGCCCGCCGGTGCGGATTCTCGCCACCGACATCGACACCAACGTGCTGGCGAAAGCGCAGCAGGGGGTCTACGCGATGGAGCGGTTGGAGAAAATGTCGCAGGAGCGCGTCCGGCGTTTTTTCCTGTGCGGCAAGGGAGAGCATGCGGGCAAGGCGCGCGTGCGCGACGAGCTGCGCGCGCTGATCAGTTACCGCCCGCTCAATCTGCTCCATTCGGGCTGGCCGATCCGCGGACCGTTCCACGCCATCTTCTGCCGCAATGTGATGATCTATTTCGACAAGCCGACGCAGTACGGGATTCTGCAAAAATTCCTGCCGTTGCTGCGCCCGGATGGCCTGCTGTTCGCCGGACATTCGGAGAGCTTTCATCATGCCGTTGACCTGTTTCGGCCGCGCGGCAAGACCGTGTATGAACCTGTCGGCCACGACCGCGACCGTGGCCACAGCCACGGCCACGGCCACGGCGCCGCCAGCGGCGGCTGAAAGGAATTCCGGCGTGCTTGCCTCGAATGTCTATTTCGACAATCATTTCGACCTCGAAGCGGCGAAGATACTGCCGGGGGAGTATTACGTTACCCCGCGCGACATGGTGCTGGTCACCGTGCTCGGCTCCTGCGTCACCACGTGCATCCGCGACCGGGTTTCCGGGATCGGCGGAATGAATCATTTCATGCTGCCGGAGGCCCGCCCGGACCAGGACAACCCGGTGAGTCTGTCGGCGCGCTATGGCGCCTTCGCCATGGAAGTGCTGATCAACAGCCTGATTTCCCTGGGCGCGCAGCGTACGCTGCTGGAGGCCAAGGTGTTCGGCGGCGGCAATGTGCTGCCGGGCATGACCACGATGAACATCGGACAGCGCAACGCCGATTTCGCGCTGCACTTTCTCGCCGAGGAAAAAATTCGCGTCGTCGCGCGCGATCTGATCGATGTTTATCCGCGCAAAGTCTATTTTTTTCCCAAGAGCGGCAAGGTCCTGGTGAAAAAGCTGCGCAATATCCATAACGAAACGATTTACGCGCGCGAAATCGAGTACGGCGCGCGCCTGGTCAAAGAGGAGGTCGCGGGCGATGTCGAATTGTTCGGTTGAACGCCGCCGGTGCGCGCCGTATCCATGATGAAACTGCCCCGCCTGTCCATCCGCGCCGGGCTGATCCTGCTGGTGCTTGCGGTCGTGCTGCCCGCGACCGGGCTGGTTGTCTGGCTCATCGTGGCCGAGTCGCGGGACGTGCGCGATGTCGTCTTCATCGGACTTGCCGTCCTGTTGCTGGCGCTGGTGCTGGCCTATCGGATCGCCGCGGCCATCATCAAGCCGGTTCGCGGGCTCGCCAGAACCGCGCTCAAAATCGCCAATGGCGACCTCGCCGCGCGCGCGCGCATTGCCGGCCCGGCCGAGCTCAGGTCCGTCGCGCGCCAGTTCAACCGCATGCTTGACGTGCGCGCGGACGCAGAGGAGGCGCTGCGAGCGAGCGAGGAGCGATTGCACGGCATCGTGCATATGGCGGCCGAGGCCATCGTCGTCGTGGACGAGCAGTTCAATGTCGTCCTGTTCAACCCCACGGCCGAAGCGATCTTCGGCTGCACCGCGGCCGATGCCATCGGCGCCGGCGTCGAGCGCTTCATCCCGCCGCGCCTGCGCGAAGTCTGGCGTCAATACATGGCCGGCTTCGTCACCGGCGGCGCGAACGCGATCCGCATGGGCGATCACGCGGAAATCTTCGGGCTGCGCGCCGACGGCGAGGAGTTTCCGCTGGAGATATCGCTGTCCAGAATCACCCACAGCGGCAAGCCGCTGTACTCGGCGGTTCTGAACGACCTCAGCGCGCGCCGGCGCGACGAGGCGCGCCTCAACGCGCTCGCAAATTACGATCCGCTCACCGCGCTGCCCAACCGCGCCATGTTCCATCAGCGGCTGCAGCGCTCGCTGGTGCACGCGCAGCGCTTCAACGAGGGACTGGCGGTGCTTTTTCTGGACCTGGACCGGTTCAAGAATGTCAACGACACCCTCGGCCACGACGCGGGCGACCGGCTGTTGCAGCTGGTGGCCGGGCGGCTGAAGGGCTGCCTGCGCGAGGCCGATACGCTGGCGCGGCTGGGCGGGGACGAGTTCGGCTTGCTGATCGAGCAGGTCACCGACACGCGCCTGGTCGGCAGCGTCGCACGCAAGCTGCTGCAGGCGATCGCCGAGGTGCTCATGTTGGACGGCCAGGAGTACCACATCACCGCCAGCATCGGCATCAGCGCCTATCCGGCCGATGGCAGCGACGCGACGACGCTGCTCAAGAACGCGGATATCGCCATGTACCGGGCGAAGGATCGGGGCAGGAACAACGTGCAGTTCTACGCCGCGGCCATGAATGTGCATTCGATGGCGCGCCTGTCGCTCGAGACCGGGCTGCGGCATGCGCTGGAGCGGGGCGAGTTCCTGCTGCATTACCAGCCCAAGGTGGACATCGCCAGCGGCCGCATCATCGGCATGGAGGCGCTGCTGCGCTGGATGCGGCTGGAATCCGACCGCAGGGAGTGCAAAGCCGACCGCAGGGAGTGCAAAGCCGACCTGGTGTCGCCGGCGGAGTTCATTCCCCTGGCGGAAGAAACCGGCTTGATCGTGCCCATCGGCGCATGGGTGCTGAAAACCGCGTGCGAGCGCAATCGCACCTGGCAGCGCCAGGGCATGCCGCCGCTGCGGGTCGCGGTCAACCTGTCGGCGCGGCAGTTCGTACAGGCGAATCTGGTGAGCGACGTCGCGCGCGTGCTCGACGCGAGCGGCCTTGCGCCGCAATGGCTCGAACTGGAGATCACCGAGAGCATGGTCATGGACGATCCGGAGCGCGCAATAAGGACGTTGCGCCAGTTGAAGTCCATGGGCATTGCGCTGGCGATCGACGATTTCGGCACCGGCTATTCGTCGCTTGGATATCTCAAGCGCTTTCCCATAGACAATATCAAGATCGACCGCTCGTTCATCAAGGATATTCCGCTCAGCAACGACGATGCGACCATCACCCGCACCATTATCGACATGACGCACAACCTGCGCCTCAAGGTGATTGCCGAAGGCGTCGAGACCGAGGCACAGCGGGACTTTCTGCACGCGCACGGCTGCGATGAAATGCAGGGCTATTACTTCAGCCGGCCGCTTGCCGAAGATGCGTTTTTGGAGCTGGTGCAGGCGCAGGAAAACAAGGCCGCGATCGCCGCGTGAGCGGCGCAGGCGGCCACAACAGGAAATGCCATGAAAAAGATCACTGTCGTTGTAATCGATGATTCCGCGCTGATCCGCAAGCTGCTCAGCGAGATTATCAACAGCCAGCCGGACATGCAGGCGGTCGGGGCGGCGCCGGATCCGCTGGTGGCGCGCGAAATGATCCGCTCGCTCAATCCGGACGTGCTGACGCTGGACGTGGAAATGCCGAAAATGGACGGCCTCGATTTTCTCGAACGGCTGATGCGGCTGCGGCCGATGCCGGTGGTCATGGTTTCCTCGCTTACCGAAAGGGGTTCGGACGCGACGCTGCGGGCGCTCGAGCTGGGAGCAATCGATTACGTCTCCAAGCCGAAGATCGACATCGCCCACGGCATCCAGGAGTACGCCGACGAAATCGCGGAAAAGATCCGCACCGCCGCCGCCGCGCGCCTGCGGCCGCGGCCGTTGCCCGGAATACCCCGGGTCGAGCGTGTGCTGCCGGCGCTTGCCAACCGCAGCATCTCGACTGAAAAGCTGATCATCGTCGGCGCGTCCACCGGGGGCACCGAAGCGATCAAGGAGTTCCTGCTGGACATGCCGCCGGACTGCCCCGGCATCCTCATCACCCAGCACATGCCGGAGGCGTTTACCAAATCGTTCGCGGCGCGGCTCGACAGCCTGTGCCGCATCAGCGTGAAGGAAGCCGAGCACTCCGAGCGGGTGTTGCCCGGCCATGCCTATGTTGCGCCGGGGCACTCGCATTTGCTGCTGCGGCGCAGCGGTGCCAATTACATGACGCAGCTGAGCGACGCACCGCACGTCAACCGGCACCGCCCTTCGGTCGATGTGCTGTTTCGCTCCGCCGCCGAGCATGCCGGCAGGAACGCGGTGGGGGTGATCCTCACCGGCATGGGCAGGGACGGCGCCCAGGGCATGCTGGCGATGAAGCAGGCCGGGGCTTACAACTTCGCACAGGACGAAGCGAGTTGCGTGGTCTTCGGCATGCCCAAGGAGGCGATCGCCGCGGGTGCGACCGACGAGGTGCTGCCGCTGCGCGAGATAGCGCCGGGCGTGATGCGCTTTCTGCACTTGTTCGGCGCGCGCGCGATACGCGTATGAGCGATGGCCATGGAGCATAAGGCGTCCCGACCAGACCAGCGGAATACGCAGGAGCTGAGAACGAATGAACCTTGCGAATCCGGTTTGTTGCCAAAATCCACCTCCTGCAGGGCGCAATAAGCGCAGCGTCCCACAGGGACTTCCTTCGGTCGCATTGCGCCGCATGGCGGGAACACATTCGGCGGATTACGACGGAAGGTGTCGATCCCGCTTGACCGGAAAGTCCCCGTGGGACGCTGCGCTGTTCCGCCCTGTGAAGGCTGGGGGCCGACTTTGGCCAGGGCTTCGGCATCCTGGTGCCGCGGCCGCTGGCCCGGGCGGCCGCAATACAAGGAGCAGCGCATGAACACGGACAACGACACCCTGGATCGCAATGCCGACCAGATCGTCAAGGAGATCGGGATTCCCCCTTGCCCCGCGATTCTGACCAAATTGCTGCGCGAGGCGCGCTCCGATGAACCTGACTTTCGCCGCGTCGGTCAACTCGTGGCCGGCGACGTCGCGCTCGCCTCGGCTGTATTGAAGGTCGCGAATTCGCCGTTCTATGGTCTGCGCAGCAAGGCGGATTCGGTGCAGCAGGCATTGGCGCTGCTCGGCCTGAACACGGTGACGCAACTCGTGACCGGGCTGTTGCTGCGGCAGGCGTTCTCCGCTGCGGCCGGCCCCGGCATGGAGCGCTATTGGAAGACGTCGATGGCGACCTCGCTGATATCCGCCCTGCTGTGCCGCGAAACGGGGCGTGGCGACAGCGGCGTCGCCTGCACCTACGGCCTGTTCCGTGATTGCGGCATGCCGGTGATGATGCAGAAATTCACCATCTACGCGGATATTTTCGATGGCTCGGCGCTCACCCCGGGCGAGCCGGCGCTGGAAATCGAAAACGAGCGCTACGCCACCAATCACGCCCACGTCGGCGCCCAGATGGCGCGCAGCTGGCAGTTGTCCGAGTCCTTGTGCTACGCCATCCTGCACCATCACGATGTGCTGTCCCCGGATGAAAATCTGGCGCAGGCCGACGCAGGCGCGCGCAAGCTGGTCGCCACCGGCCTCGCCGCCGAGCAGCTCTATTGTGCCGCGACCAGCGCGCTGTGCCATGAATGGGCGCTCGCCGGCGATTGGGCGCTGGTCGAACTCGGTCTGTCGCAGGAGAAGTTCGATGCGATAGCGGGGCGCGTCCGCACGTCGATCAATCACCTCTGAACCCGGATCTCTGAACCCGGGCCGGCCCGCGCGGGGACATCCCCCGGGGGCCGGAAGCGGAAAAAGCGCGGAAAACGCCGCTTATTCCGCGATTCGACTTGGATTGCAGCGTGAATAATATGCACAAGGCGGCAAGGCCGCTTTGTGTGCAGGCGTGTGCCTGCCGCGCACTCACCAACGGACGGTGCACATGAAATCCAGCGCAGACGCATCCCGACTCGTTTTGGCATTCGATGCCGGCAGCAGCGAGCCATCCGATCACGACCCGAAAGAGCGCGAACACGCCGAGCTCGGCGCGATCAAGCAGGCGGTCGCCCGCATCGAGGCCGAAGCCAGGGCGACGGCTGCGGCGCATGTGCGCGCCCGCGCCGAGGCGCGCGCGCGCGAAACGGCCGAGGCCAAGTCGATCGCCGAGACCCAGGCGATGAGCGCGGCCGAGGCACGCATCAGAGCCGAGGAAGAGGCCACCGCCTGCGCGCGCATCCGCGTCGAGGCGGAAAACCGCGCGCAGGCCGCGGCGGCAGAACGCAGGCAGGCCGAAACCCAGGCTGCGACGGAGGCCGAAGCGCGTGCGCACAGCGATAAGAAGGCGACCGAGGCCGCGCTGGCGCGGCTGTCGGCCGAGCGCGAACTGCAGGCACGAACCCAGGCGAAGACCGCGATCGAACTGAGCCAGGCCGAGCGCATGCAGGCCGAGGCGCTCGAATTGCAGCAGCTGCTCCGGGAAATGGAGATCGCGGCCCAGGCGCGCGCGCGCCAGGAACAGCGGGAAAAGGAACTCAGCCGCGCCCGCGCGACGGCAGAAGCCGAGACGCTGCAGGCCAGCCGGCGGCGCGCGCAGGCCGAAATCGAGGCCGAGCAACTGACCCAGGCACGCGCCGAGTCGCAGGAGGAGGCGCAAGAAACGGCGCAGCGCAAAGCGCGTGCCGAGGAGGAGCGCACCACCGTCGCAGTCGCGCGCATCGAAGTTGAAGGCAGCTTTGCCGAACAGGCCGAAGCGAAGATCAGGGAAGAGGAGCGACTGCTGGCGCAGGCGAAGGTCAGGCAGGAGGTCGCCGCACAGATGCAGGAGACGCGCAAGGCGCGTCTGCTAATGGAGCGCGAACTGGGCGCCTTGGCCCAATCCAAGGCGCGTGCCGAAGCACAGGCCGAAGCCGCCGCGGCGGCGCGCGCGCGCGCGCAGGCGCGCGAGCTTGCGGCAGTACAGGGCCGGCTGGAAGCCGAACTCGCCGCCAGCACCAATGCCGATGAACGCGCGCGCGCGGAAGCCGAGCTCGAACGCCTGTCGCAGCTCAAGGCCGCGAGCGAAGCGGAAGCGATTGCAGGACTGCAGGCGCGCATTGCGGCCGCCGAGGGCGCGGTTGCCGCCAGCGCCAAGCGCGCCCAGGCCGACCGCGAAGCGACCGCGGCCGCGCAGGCCAAGGCGAATGCGGAGCGTGAGGCTGCGGCCGCGGCGGAGGCACACGCCCAGTCGGAGCAGCGCGCCACGGAGATCGCGCGCACCCGCGCCGAACTTCAGGCCGAAGCCAATACGAAGGCGCTGGAACGGCTGAAATCCGAGCAGGAGCGCCTGCAACTGACGCAGGAGGCCGCGGCCGCCGCCGACGAGCGCCTGCGCGCCGAGCAGGAGGCCGTCGCGGAAGCGCGCGCCCGAGCCGAAGCCGAGCAGTTGCTGCTCGAAACCGAGCAAAAGCGACGCAAGCAGGAGAACCGCGCCAAGGCTGCGGCGATCGCGCTTGCGCATGCCGCTGAGGACTGCGCCGCGGCGGCGCAGCTCAAGTCGGCGGCGGATATCGCCTTGCTCCAGGAAACGCGGCGCAGACAGGCGGCGGAGCAGGCGGCGGCGCGGCAGATCGAGGAGCACGTTGCGGCGCAGACATGGGCAAGTGCGGCGAGCGAGGAGCGCGCCGCGAGCGAAGCGCGGCTGTGCGCGGCGCAGAAAGAAAGAATGCAAGACGAGGAAAGCGCAGCAGTTGCCGCGCGCGAGCGAACCGCCGGCGAGCTGCGGCTGACCGCCGCCGCGCAGGCGCGGCAACGCGCCGAGGTGGAGGCGCTGCGCGAGGCAGAGGCGCGCATCGAGGCAGAGACAGAAGCACTGCAGGCGGCACAGGCCCGGTCCCGCGCCGAATCCGACGCCGTGCTGCAGGCGCGCAAGGACACCGATGCCCTTATGCGCGCGGCGCAGGCGATCACCCTGCGCGCACGGCGCGCGCTGCGGCTGAAGCGCGTTGCGCTCGCCGGCGTGGTGCTCGGCGCGACGGCCTGGCTGGGCGTGTCCTGGTACACGGAGTATCCCGTGGCAACGCCGGAGGTCGCCGCGTCCAGCGTCGCGCCGGCGCCAGTCGCGACGACCATGGAAGCGACGACCATGGAAGCGCCGACCATGGAAGCGCCGACGGCGGAAGCCGGTCTACCTCTGAACCTGAAAATGGCAGACGCGCTGGAAACAGTGCCCGCCGAGCGCTAGCCGCACCGGGGACCAGCCGCAGGGAGGAGGAATTCCTGCGCAAACAGTCGCCGCGAGCGGGCAACTCCGCGATATACTACGCCGAAGTCCGCGGTGTACGCCGAAGTCCGCCGCGCCGGCGCCGCTGCATGCGAGGCACATTGATCCCGGCGTGATCGATGTCTTGCCTGCCTGATGCGGGAATTTTCTTCATTGCCGAACACCAATGCAACGCCATCTAGTCGCCGGCGGCGGCGAACCCGACAAGAGAGAAGCATTGAATCCAGGCAGGACCAAGCCTCAATCTGCGGGCGGCCGAAAGCAGATGACGGCAGGCACGCTGAAGCTGGTTTTTGGCTATGCCCTCTTCGCCGGCCTGTGGATACTGCTCTCCGACTATGCGCTGGCGTGGCTATTCGACGATCCGGCCAACATCGTTCTCGCCAGTACCTTGAAGGGCTGGCTGTTTGTCGCCGTTACGTCAGCGCTGCTCTTTGGCCTGGTGCAACGTCTGCGTATCCAGGACCTGGCCTCTTCCCGGCGCGAGCGTGAAGCACAGACGGAGTACTTGCGTAGTCAGGAGCTGCTCGCCGCCATCGTCGATAGTTCCTCCGACGCAATTTTCGCCAAGGACAGGCAAGGTCGTTACCTGCTGTTCAATCGGGAAATTGTGCGGGTGTCCGGCAAGGGCGCGGAACTGGCCCTGGGTTGTGATGACACGGTTCTGTTTCCGCCGGAACAGGCCGAGACCATCCGCGCCGACGACCGCCGCGTGATCGCCGAGAAGCAGACGAGCACCTACGAGGAAACCCTTTCCACGGTGGATGGAGAACGCACCTACCTGACCACCAAGGGGCCGTTGCGCGATAGCGCCGGGCAGGTCATCGGGCTGTTCGGCATATCGCGGGATATCACCGCGCGCAGGCGCGCCGAAGCGCAACTGCATGCGAGCGAAGCGCGCTGGCAATTTGCCCTGGAAGGCGCCGGCGACGGCGTCTGGGACTGGAACGCGAAAACCAACGAAGTCTATTTTTCCCCGCGGTGGAAAGCGATATTGGGCTTTGCGGAAACGGAAGTCGGATCCACCCTGGAGGAGTGGGACAAGCGCATACATCCGGCCGATCGCGAACGCGTCTACGCCGAACTCGACCGACATCTGGGCGGGGCGACGCCGGTCTATGCCAGCGAGCATCGACTTCAGTCCAAGGATGGAAGTTACAAATGGATCCTGGATCGCGGCAAGGTGATTGAACGCGATGACGACGGCAGGCCATTGCGGGTGATCGGCACCCACACTGACATCACCGAGCGCAAGCGCGCCGAGGACCATGTGCGCATGCTGTCGCGCGCGATGGAGCAGAGCCCGGCCGCGATCGTCATTACCGACCGGGCAGGCACGATCGAGTATGTGAATCCCCGCTTTGAGCAGGTAACGGGCTACACCAGGGCGGAGGCGCTCGGCGGCAACCCCCGCATTCTCAAGTCCGGGGAGAACGCAGCGGAAGTGTACGAGCAACTGTGGTCGACGATTTCGGGCGGCGGCGTATGGCGCGGCGAGCTGTGCAACCGTCACAAGAACGGCGAGCTGTTTTGGGAGTTCGTCGACATCTCAGGCGTCACCGGCGAAAGCGGCGAGATCGAGCACTACATCGGAGTGAAGGAAAACATCACCGAGCGCAAGGCGGCCGATGCGAGAATTCAGCGCCTCGGCAATTTATACGCCGCATTGAGCCAGTGCAACCAGGCGGTCATGCACTGCGCCAGCGAGCAGGAGCTATTCGAGCAAATCTGCCGTGCCGTGGTGAATTTCGGTGGCATGAAGCTGGCCTGGATCGGCATGGTGGACAAGGCGAGCAAGCTGGTTGTGCCGGTCGCCTCTTACGGCGACGCCACTGGCTATCTGAAGACCATCGACGTTTCGGTGGACGCAGGCACGCCTGCCGGGCGCGGGCCCGCCGGTACCGCGATTCGCGAAAACCGGCCGAGCTGGTGCCAGGATTTTCTGCATGACCCGGCAACCGAGCATTGGCACGCGCGTGCCCGGCGCGCGGGCTGGCGGGGCGCGGCCGCTTTGCCGCTTTGCCGAAACGGCATTCCCATCGGCGCCCTTTCGATCTATACCTCTGAGCTGGACGCGTTCGACGCGGCAACGCGCGCCCTGGTGAGCGAAATGGCGGCCAATATCAGTTTTGCGCTGGACAACTTCACGCGCGAAACCGAACGCCGGCTGACCGAACAATCATTGAAGGAAAGCGAGAACCGCCTGTCGGCGATATTCCAGGCCAGCCCGATAGGCGTCAGTGTCACCAGGGTCGGGGACGGCAAGGTGCTGGATGCCAATGATGCGGCGCTGCGCATGTACGGCTATACGCGCGCCGAGGCGATCGGGCGCACGGTGGCCGAGTTGGGCGTCTATGCCAATCCGGCGCAGCGCGACGCGCTGCTCGCGCGGCTGCGCGAGCAGGGGCAGGTGGAGGGGTTCGAGATGGATTTTCGCAACAGCAGCGGCGCGCTCGGCAAGCTGGAGCTGACCGGGCGGGTGATCGAGCTGCAGGGCGAACAATGCCTGATATCGATGATGCTGGACGTGACCGAGCGCAAGCGGCTGGAGGACGTACATCTGCAGGCGCAGAAGCTGGAGTCGCTGGGTACGCTGGCCGGGGGAATAGCGCACGACTTCAACAACATTCTGGCGGCGATCCGCGGGAACGTAGATCTGGCAATCAAGGATGTCGGGCCGGAACACGTTGCGGCGGAGAGCCTGGAGGAGATCCGCAAGGCGGGCGGACGGGCGGGCGAGCTGGTGCGCCGGATTCTGGCCTTTGGCCGTCCCGCGGAAGCCCGGCAGGAGGAGGTGGATCTGGGCGCGGTGGTGGGTGAGGTGCTCAAACTCCTGCGCTCGACGCTGCCGGCGGGCATTTCATTGAGAAAGGAGTTCGCCCAGGATACGCCCCAGGTGCTTGCCGATGCGGGACAGGTGCACGAGGCGATCGTCAATCTCACCACCAACGCGGCCCACGCGATCGGAGCGCGCGGGGGTTCCATCGAATACCGGCTGGAGCCGGTCAGGGTGGGGAAAAAGCTCGCGCGCAGCATTCCCGGCATCAAGGAAGGGCGTTACGCGCGCCTGACGGTGACCGACAGCGGCTGCGGCATGCATGCCGAAACGCAGGCGCGCATCTTCGATGCGTTCTACACCACCAAGCCGGTGGGCGAGGGCACGGGGCTGGGGCTGTCGATGGTGCACGGGACCATGAGAAGCCACGGCGGCGCGGTGGCGGTGGAGAGCGCCCCTGACAAGGGTTCGAGCTTCGCGCTGTATTTCCCCGTGGTACGGAAGAAGGCGCAAAAGAAGGAGCCAATCGCACCCGCGCGGGATCTGTTCTACGCCGGGCAGCGGGTGTTGTATGTGGACGACGAGGAGGCGCTGGTATTTCTTGCCAACCGGGTGCTCTCGCACCTGGGGCACCGAATCAGCGGTTTCACCGATCCCGTACAGGCGCTGGAGGCGTTCCGCGCGCATCCGCAGGACTTTGACGTCGTGGTGACGGACCTGTCGATGCCGCACATGTCGGGCTTCGAACTTGCACGCGAAGTACTGGCCGTGCGGCCGGGGATACCGGTGTTGATGACCACCGGCTATATCGGGCCAGAGGACGAGGGCACGGCGCGCGCAGCGGGCATTAGTGAAGTGATCCTGAAGCCGGTCACCATGGATGAGCTGGGCGAGGTGCTCGACCGGCTGATCCGCACCCTCCCGCGCGAGTAAGCCGGCAGCGTCAAGTATCGAGGCGACGAAGGTGGACGCCGAGGGTGTCTGCTAGAATGAGCCGTGGAGGCGTATGTACGACAAGCCCATTATCGCCGTGGACGCGCAGATCGCCGCGCTGGTGCCGCGTTTTCTTGCCAATCGGGCCGCCGACGCCGGCAGGATCCGCGCAGCGCTGGCGAGCGCCGATTTCGAAACCGTGCTGGTCGCGGCGCACGGGATGAAGGGGGCCGGCGGCGGCTACGGTTTTCCCGAGATATCCCGGCTGGGCGCCGCGATGGAGGAGGGCGCACGGCAGCGCGACGCGGCGGCGATAAGCGCACTTGTGGCGAGCCTGGAGGCGTATCTGGCGCGCGTCGAATTCGAGCCTGGCGCTGGGCAGTGAGCGCCGGGTAATGGGCAGGTTTGGGGTGGACTTGCGCATCGAGCATCACCATCACCCGTGAGTTGGTCATTATGCGTATCGCATTGCTGGAGGACGAGCAGGATCAGGCGGATCTGGTGTGCGCCTGGCTGAAGGCCGCCGGACACAGCTGCCATGCCTACCCGCTGGGCAAAGACCTGGTGCGCGACGCGCAGCGCGAAACCTTCGATCTGTTCCTGCTCGACTGGGGGGTGCCGGGGATGTCGGGCGCGGAAGTGCTGGTTTGGATCAGGGCCAACATCGCCGAGCCGGTGCCGGTGCTGTTCGTCACCGCACGCCAGCGCGAGGAGGACATCGTGCACGCCCTGTCCAGCGGCGCCGATGACTTCATGACCAAACCCCTGGGCAAACTCGAGCTCCTCGCGCGCATAGATGCGCTGGGGCGGCGCGCGCGCCCGAGCCCGCCGGCGGACGAAGGCGCGCTCGAATACGGGCGGCTGAGCGTCGATTGTCGCAACCGCCAGGTCAAGCTGGACGGCGAGGAGGTGGCGATGACGCCAAAGGACTATGAGCTGACCTTGTTCCTGTTGCGCAACATCGGCCGTCTGTTATCGCGCGGCCATATCCTGGAAGCGGTTTGGGGGCAGTCGGCCGAAATCAACACGCGCACGGTCGACACGCATGTCAGTCGCATCCGCGGCAAGCTTCAGCTGACGCCCGAAAACGGATGGCGCCTGTCCGCGGTCTATCAGCACGGCTACCGGCTCGAGCGGGTCGCGGCGGATGTGCGCTAGCGACCGATGAAGACGCGCCGCGCCGGCTAGCCAGGACGTATCTTGAACAAACTCCTGTTGCTGATCCTCGTGTTCGTGGCCGTATGGTGGCTGGCGAAGGGTTTTCGGCGCAAGGACGCGGCGGGGGACGCGTCCGCGGCCGCACCCGAGCAGATGGTCACCTGCGGCCATTGCGGCCTGCATCTTCCGCGCAGCGAGGCCATCGGCGAAGGCGACAGGTTCTTCTGCTGCACGGAGCACCGCCGCCTGGCGGGTTAGCGTCGGCTGGCGATGCCCACCTGGCGATCGGCGGCCGACACGCAGCCGGACTCGTTCTGGATTTCGCTGCGCTTCTTCAACATCTACCGGCTGTTGCTCGCCGCGGTGTTCCTCGCCTCGGTCATGATGTTCGGCGACCACCTCAATTTCGGCAGTCACAACCTCCAGCTGTTCAAGTACGTCAGCGGCGCCTATCTGATGCTGGCGCTGGTGTTCCAGGTGTCGCTGGAAAAAATCCGCAGCTATTTCAATTTCCAGCTGAGCGTGCACGTGATCGCAGACATCGTCGCAACGGTGCTGCTGATGTATGCGAGCGACGGCTTCAGGAGCGGCCTCGGCGTGATGCTGCTGATTTCGCTCGCGGCGGCGGCGCTGGTGAGCCGCGGCACGCTGATGCTGTTCTACGCCGCGCTTGCATCGATCGCGATTCTGCTGGAGCAGACCTACTGGGTCCTCGGCTTCGATCGCAGCGTGGCCGATTACGTGCAACCGGGGCTGCTGTCAATCGGCTATTTCGCCACGGCGCTGATCACCAACCAGCTGGCGCGGCGCGTCATCCGCCAGGAGCGGGTGATGCGCCAGCGCTCGGTCGACCTGAGCAATCAGCTGCGCATCAACCAGCTGGTGCTCCAGGACATGCAGGACGCGGTGCTGGTGATCGACGGCAACGGTCTGGTGCGCCAATACAATCCGCAGGTGTCGGTGCTCCTGGGGCGGCAGGCGCCGGAGCTCGACCAAATCGAGAATTATTCGCCCGAGATCGCGCGCGCCCTGGCGCGCTGGCGCGATGCCGGGGGCAGTGCGGCCGAGACCCTGATGCTGCCTGGAAGCGGCAAACTGGTGCGCGCGCGCTTTGTCGAGGCCGGCGCCGAAGGCGGCAGCATTTCCCTGGTGTTCCTCGAGGACCTGTCGCGGCTGCAGGAACAGGCGCGGCAGCTGAAGCTGGCCGCGCTCGGGCGGCTCACCGCCAATATCGCGCACGAGATCCGCAATCCGCTCTCCGCGATCAGCCATGCAAGCGAACTGTTGCTGGAGGAGCAGCGCGGTCTCGCGCAGGAGCGCTTGCTGCGCATCATCCAGGACAATTCCAAGCGCCTGGACCGAATGGTGCGCGACGTGCTCGAGCTGACGCGGCGCGACCGGGTGCATGCGGAGACTATCCGGCTGGCGGATTTTCTGCCGTTCTTCATCGACGAGTTCGCGCAGAACGAGCGAATTCCCGCATCAAGCCTCGCGCTGCAAGTGCGCGACGCGAGCGAGATTGTGTTTGACCGGGTGCACCTGCAGCAGGTGCTGTGGAACCTGCTGCGCAACGCCTGGCGCCACTCGCGCCAGCGCGAGGCGAGCGTGCATGTGGTGGTTAGGCGCCAGGCGAATCGGGTAGAATTGCACGTGATCGACGACGGCGAGGGCGTGCCTGCGCACCTGCGGCAACAATTGTTCGAACCCTTCTTCACTACCTATAGCAGCGGCACCGGGCTCGGCCTGTACATCGCGCGCGAGATGTGCGACGCGAATGCGGCCATTCTCGAGTATGTCGGGTCGCCGGCGGATGCCGGCGGGGCGGATTTTCGCATCCTGTGCGGGGGCAGGGCGGCATGAAGCGCGCCGAACGCAGAGGCGAGTCGGGCGCGGCTACGGTGCTGGTAGTCGATGACGAGGCCGATATCCGTGAATTGCTCGAGCTCACTTTGTTGCGCATGGGACTGGCAGTGGAATCGGCGGGCAGCCTGGCCGAGGCGAACGCGCTGCTCAAGGCGAAGCGCTTCGATCTGTGCCTGACCGACATGCGTCTGCCCGACGGCGCGGGACTGGATCTGGTGCGTCACATCGGTGAGCATTGCGGTGACCTCCCGGTGGCGGTCATTACCGCTTACGGCAGCGCCGAGAATGCGGTCGCGGCGCTCAAGGCCGGCGCGTTCGATTACCTGTCCAAGCCGGTGTCCCTGGAGGATTTGCGCACCCTGGTCAAATCGGCGCTCAAACTGCCGCAGCAGCTGTCCGCGGCCAAACCTGCACGTCAGCGGCTGCTGGGCGAATCGCCGGCGATGCAGCAGGCGCGTGAGATGATCTACAAGCTTGCGCGCAGCCAGGCGCCGGTCTATATCAGCGGCGAATCCGGCAGCGGCAAGGAGTTGGCGGCGCGCTTGATCCACGAACAGGGGGCGCGCCATGACCAGCCGTTTGTTCCGGTGAACTGCGGCGCCATTCCGGAAAACCTGATGGAGAGCGAGTTCTTCGGCTACAAGAAGGGGGCATTCACCGGAGCGGAGGCCGATCGCGACGGCTTCTTCCAGGTGGCGCACCGCGGCACGCTGTTCCTTGACGAGGTTGCCGACCTGCCCCTCGCCATGCAGGTGAAGCTGTTGCGCGCGATCCAGGAGAAGCAGGTGCGCAAGGTGGGAGCCACAGGCGAAGATGCGGTGGATGTGCGCATGATTTGCGCCACTCACCAGAACCTCACCGCGCTGGTCGAGGCAGGAAGGTTCCGCCAGGATCTGTATTTCCGTCTCAACGTGATCGAGCTGAAGATGCCGTCGCTGAAGGAGTGTTGCGAGGACATCCCCGCGCTGGCGCACGCCATGCTCGAGCGCCTGACCGCAGCGAGTAGCCCGGTACCGCGCCTGTCCAGTGGGGCGCAGGCGGCTCTTGCCGGCTACAGTTTTCCCGGCAACGTGCGCGAGCTGGAGAATATTCTGGAACGCGCCGTGGCCCTGTGTGGCGGCGAGGAGATCCAGGCGAGCGATCTGCGGCTCACGCCGGCGCGCCAGACGGGCGAAGCGCCGTCCGGCGGAAAATTGCCGTTGCAGGACTATCTCGACCGCGTTGAGCGCGAAGCGATACTCGAGGCGCTGGGCATGACGCGTTTCAATCGCACTGCGGCGGCCCGGCTCCTCGGCATCACCTTTCGCGCCTTGCGCTACCGCATGGAGCGGCTGGGGATCAACGAACCGCGCCCATGATCGTCGATGCCGACGGGTACGTGGATCGAGCACGTTACGTCGCCTCCGGCAACTGCGACGAACGGCCGCAGGGTGAGGCGATCACGCTGCTGGTAGTCCACAACATCAGCCTGCCGCCGGGGGAATTTGGCGGCGACGGTATCGTGCGCCTGTTTACCAACGATCTCGACTGCGCCGCGCATCCCTACTATGCGACCCTGGCGGGTACCCGCGTGTCAGCGCACTTCCTTATCCGCCGCACGGGCGAATTGCTGCAGTTCGTGCCTTGCACGAAGCGCGCCTGGCACGCCGGTATTTCCGCTTGGCGCGGACGCGACCGCTGCAACGATTTCTCCATCGGCATAGAGCTGGAGGGCGCGGACGATGTGCCATACACCGACGCGCAATACCGCGTGCTGGCAGAGCTCGCGCGCGCACTGCAGTCCGCCTATCCCGTCACCGACATCGCCGGCCACTGCGACCTTGCTCCGGCGCGCAAGACCGATCCCGGGCCCAGCTTCGACTGGGCTCGCTTGCGCAACTCGATCGAATAAAAACCCGCGACACCGCGGCGTACGCCGCGAGAATATTTTTTTTGCGCTGCCGCGATGCAATCGGCGCAAAACCACACATCGCAGTTGGTCCAGCGCGCGCCGGCCGGCGTCAGCGTGCGTTGCCGGCTCGCGTACTTGCGCCAATGTCGGGCGCGTACACTTTTTTTCAAAAACTTCTTGCAAAATCAAAAGCGCATCACTAAAATTAGTTGCGAACTGGTAACGAGATACTATATATTGTGGTTGTGCTCCGAACCAGAATATAAGTTGAGCGACGCAAACGCGGCGATTGGCGCACTGGAACAGCAGGGGAAAAATGCATATGCAGCTTGTCACCGATTCAGAAAAATCGCCCTCCGTGGCCGGTGCCAATGTTGCCGAAGTGTCTGCAGTGAGCCAATCAGCCTATCCCGAATACCGCATCATTCGCCGCAACGGCGCGGTGGTCGGTTTCGACCCGGGCAAGATCTCGGTTGCCATGACCAAGGCGTTTCTGGCGATTGAAGGCGGTCAGGGTGCGGCCTCGGCGCGCATTCGCGAATTGGTTGCCGGGCTGACCGAAGGAGTGGTCGCCGCTTTGGCGCGGCGCCAGCCCGGCGGCGGCACCTTCCATATTGAAGACATCCAGGACCAGGTCGAGCTGGCGCTGATGCGCTCGGGCGAGCACGAGGTAGCCCGCGCTTACGTGCTTTACCGCGAGCAGCGTTCCAAGGCGCGCACCCTTGAGCTGGCCAAGCAGAAAGACAAGGCCGCCGCCCCCGAGCTGCACGCAATCGAGAACGGCGTGAGACGGCCGATAGACCTGGCCGGGTTGAAAAACCTGCTCAAGGCTTGCTGCGACGGCCTCGGTGATGCGGTCGATCCAGGCATTATTTTCAACGAGACGCTGAAGAACCTCTACGACGGCGTGCCGGTCGAGGAAATCCGCAAGTCGGCGATCCTGTCGGCGCGTGCGCTGATCGAAAAAGATCCCGCCTACAGCTACGTCACCGCGCGGCTGCTGCTCAATACCATCCGCATCGAGATCCTGGGCGAGGAAGTGCCGCAGGCGCAAATGACCAAGCGTTACGCCGGGTATTTTCCGGAGTTCATCAAGCGCGGCATCTCTGCCGAGCTGTTGGACGAGCGGCTGGCCAAATTCGACCTGGCGCGCCTGGGCAAGTCGCTGGACGCCGCGCGCGATCTGAAATTCGGCTATCTCGGCCTGCAGACCCTTTATGACCGCTACTTTCTGCACGACCAGGGGCAGCGCATCGAACTGCCACAGGCGTTCTTCATGCGGGTCGCCATGGGGCTGGCGCTCAACGAGATCGACCGCGAGGCGCGCGCCATCGAGTTCTACCAGGTGCTGTCTTCCTTCGACTTCATGAGCTCGACGCCGACCCTGTTCAATTCGGGCACCTTGCGCTCGCAGCTTTCGAGCTGCTACCTGACCACGGTCGCGGACGATCTCGACGGCATTTACGAATCGATCAAGGACAACGCCCTGCTGGCCAAGTACGCGGGCGGTCTGGGCAACGACTGGACGCCGGTGCGCGCCCTGGGCTCGCACATCAAGGGCACCAACGGCAAGTCGCAGGGCGTGGTTCCGTTCCTGAAGGTGGTCAACGACACCGCGGTGGCGGTGAACCAGGGCGGCAAGCGCAAGGGTGCGGTGTGCGCGTACCTGGAAAGCTGGCACCTGGACATCGAAGAGTTTCTCGAATTGAGGAAGAACACCGGCGACGACCGCCGCCGCACCCACGACATGAACACGGCCAACTGGATTCCGGACCTGTTCATGAAGCGGGTGATGGAAAACGGCGAATGGACGCTGTTCTCGCCCTCGGACTGTCCCGACCTGCACGACAAGTTCGGCAAGGATTTCGAGAAAGCCTATGTGGCCTACGAGGAAAAGGCGGCCAGGGGCGAGCACAAGCTGTTCCGCAGGATTCCGGCGCTGCAGCTGTGGCGCAAGATGCTGTCGATGCTGTTCGAGACCGGGCATCCCTGGATCACGTTCAAGGACCCGTGCAACATCCGCTCGCCGCAGTCCCACGCCGGCGTCGTGCACAGCTCCAACCTGTGCACCGAGATCACGCTCAATACCAACGAGCACGAGATCGCGGTGTGCAATCTGGGCTCGGTCAACCTGGTCGCCCACCTGAAGGACGGCAAGCTCGATCAAGCCAAGCTGCAGCGCACGATCGCAACCGCGATGCGCATGCTCGACAACGTCATCGACATCAATTACTACGCGGTGGGCAAGGCGCGCAATTCCAATCTGAAGCACCGCCCGGTGGGCATGGGCATCATGGGTTTCCAGGATTGCCTGCACGTGCTGCGCATCCCCTATGGCTCCAAGGAGGCGGTGGAGTTTGCCGACCGTTCCATGGAGGCGGTGGCCTACTACGGATACCTGGCCTCGACCGGGCTGGCCGAGGAACGTGGCCGCTATTCGTCCTACCGCGGATCGCTGTGGGACCGCGGCATCCTGCCGCAGGACACGCTGGCGCTGCTGCGCGAGGAGCGCGGTGGCCATGTTGAAGTCGACATGGGAGTCAGCATGGATTGGGACGGGTTGCGCGAGCGCATCAAGCAGCGCGGCATGCGCAACTCCAACTGCCTCGCGATCGCGCCGACGGCCACCATCGCCAACATCATCGGCGTATCGGCTTCGATCGAGCCCACCTACCAGAACTTGTACGTGAAATCGAACCTGTCGGGCGAATTCACCGTGGTCAACGAATATCTGGTGAACGATCTCAAGCGGCTGGGCTTGTGGGACGAAGTGATGATCGCCGATCTCAAGTATTTCGACGGCAACCTGGCCAAGATCGACCGGGTGCCGGCCGAACTGCGCAACCTCTACGCGACAGCGTTCGAAGTCGAGCCGCTATGGCTGGTCGAGGCAGCGGCGCGGCGGCAAAAATGGATCGACCAGGCGCAGTCGCTCAATATCTATATGGCGGGCGCCTCGGGCAAACGGCTGGATGATACCTACAAGCTTGCGTGGAAGCGCGGCCTGAAAACCACTTATTACCTGCGTTCGATGGGAGCAACCCACGCCGAGAAATCCACGGTGAAGACCGGACAGTTGAACGCCGTGCCCGAGGGCGGGATGCCCTCCGCGCCGAGGAGCGCCGAGCCGGCCGAACCGAAGTTCTGCTCGATCGACGACCCGGAATGCGAGGCATGCCAGTAGGCAGGTGAATAGACTGGAGACATGAACATGCTCAATTTTGACGACGAAGTGGCAGTTTCCCCGATCTCCGGCCTCGGTCTGCAGGCGGTGCGGGGTTTCATGCCGGCATCGTCGGCGGGTGCCGGCACTCGACAGGAGCACGCGCCGCAGGAAGCCGCGGCGGTGGCGAGCGCCGAAGAGTTGCGCCGTATCCGCGTGGAGGACAAGCGCATCATCAACGGGCGCACCGATGTCAACCAGCTGGTCCCGTTCAAGTACAAATGGGCGTGGGAGAAGTATCTGTCGGCCTGCGCCAACCACTGGATGCCGCAGGAAATCAACATGAGCCGCGACATCGCCACCTGGAAGGACCCGAATGGTCTGACCGAGGACGAGCGCCGTATCGTCACGCGCAATCTCGGCTTTTTCGTGACCGCCGATTCGCTCGCGGCAAACAATATCGTGCTCGGCACCTATCGCCACATCAGCGCGCCGGAGTGCCGCCAGTACCTGCTGCGCCAGGCTTTCGAAGAGGCGATTCATACCCACGCCTACCAGTACATCGTCGAGAGCCTGGGACTGGACGAAGGCGAGGTGTTCAACGCCTACCACGAGATTCGCAGCATCCGCGACAAGGACGAATTCCTGATCCCGTTCATCGACACGCTCACTGATCCGGCGTTCAAAACCGGCACGCCCGAGGCCGACCAGCAACTGCTCAAGAGCCTGATCGTGTTTGCCTGCATCATGGAGGGGCTGTTCTTCTACGTCGGCTTTGCCCAGATACTCGCCATGGGGCGTCAAAACAAAATGACCGGCGCAGCCGAGCAGTACCAGTACATCCTGCGCGACGAGTCAATGCACTGCAACTTCGGCATCGATCTGATCAACCAGATCAAAATGGAAAACCCTCATCTTTGGACCTCCACTTTTCGCGAGGAGATCCAGGGGTACATGAAAACGGCAGTCGAGCTCGAGTACCGCTATGCGGAAGACACGATGCCCCGTGGGGTGCTCGGGCTGAATGCGCCGATGTTCAAGGAGTACCTGCGCTATATCGCCAATCGCCGTTGTCAGCAGATCGGCGTGGAACTGCTCTATCCCGGGGCGAGCAATCCTTTCCCCTGGATGAGTGAAATGACCGACCTGAAGAAAGAGCGCAACTTCTTCGAAACCCGGGTGATCGAGTACCAGACCGGAGGCGCGCTCAGTTGGGATTAGCAACCTTCATCGCGTCGGGATGCAGCGGAGGCAATCATGGGTAAGTTGACCGAGTTTCGGGCACATAGTGACTACAGTTTGTGGCTGCGTTTCGACGACGGGCTGGAGGGAAGCGTGTTTCTCGGCAATTTGCTGGAGATCGGTGCGTTCAAGATTTGGCGCGACCAGGATCAGTTTCGCCGGGTGGCAATCGATCCTGCGGCAATGACCTTGGTTTGGGATGGCGGGATCGAGCTTGATCCCGCTGTTTTGTATCGTGACCTGCAGGAGCGCAAGGCCGCATGAGGCCGGCGCGCGTGCAGGCAAGGGATTCGGCTGGCCGGGGTTCGCTTCGGTCGGGCGGATAATCCGGGCTATCGTGGCCGGGTTTGCAGTAGTTGTTTTTCTTTAACCTGAAGAAGGAGCTTTACCATGGCAACGAAGAAAAAAGCAAAGAAAGCAGCGAAAAAACCGGCTAAAAAAGCCAAAAAGAAGAGGGCAGTAGCTAAAAAGCCGGCAAAAAAGAAAGCGGCCAAGAAAAAGGCCGCCAAGAAAAAACCTGCGAAAAAAAAAGCGGCTAAAAAAAAGCCAGCTAAAAAGGCCAAAAAGCCAACCGCCAAAAAGAAAGCGGCAAAAAAAAAGGCTAAACCTGCTGTGAAACCGGCGATGCCGGCAGCACGTCCGATGATGGCTCCAGTAGCCCCATCGACTGCGGCGACGCCAGGGGCGAAAACCGCCCTGAATCCGGCAGCTGCTTGGCCTTTTCCAACAGGCTCAAGGCCGTAGCGTAGGTAAGGATGTCTCGCGGTCAGCCCCAGCGCAAGCGAAGGCTGTACCGCGGACATTCGCCCTAAGCTGAATTGTTCCCGGCTGCGCAACCCGCTTTCTTTTACGGGACTGCAGGTAACGTGGCTGGGATCGTTTCTTGGGCAGGCCTAAGCCCACGACTAGATTGCCTGAAGTCTGGGGCAACGTCAATTTCGGGTTTAGGCTGTTTTCTTGCGCAGCAACACACGTTTTGGCGGTGCTTGACATAAGTTAATATATTCAATAAAATAGCATTTGTTGCATTACATCACGTCTGTATCCGCCGCAAAGCCGGCTAGCGTTTCAGTCAGGTTTTGATCGCAGTTCCTTATAGTTCGAACGGCACTTTAACAAGCCGTTTCAAGTAACTAGATTTTAGAAGTTTTTGCTTGAGAGATAGAGTGCTTGTTGCAAGCGTGCTCGCTTGACTGTGAGCTGCACAAAGCACGTCACCTTGGGCAGCAGGAATGCAGACGCTCCTTATAATACGAGCAGGCGTTCCTACGACTGTGTCACGTAGCCACGCGATGCAGCACGCTAAGTACGTTTCTTAGTAGATTTATTTGGCAAGGAGGTAGCACATGGACAAGCTGAAACAGTTTGCCGTGCAGACCTACACTTCAATCAGGGCGCTCCTGCACAACGGCTTGGCCGTGCTCGGGGCTGTCGCGGTAATCGCGCTGCTGATGGGGGCGCGCCCGGTTGTTGATCACAGCGCGCAGCACGGACCGGCGTCCGCCGTATTCGGCACCATCCGCCACGAAGGCATTTCCCTGTACGGGCCAACGGCCGATGCCGAGAGTCCGCAGAATCGCGCGCTCGCCGTGTATCTATCGCGCAGGTACAAAGTGGCGCTGGACGCGACCGAGCAACTGGTCGGGGCGGCGCATGAAGCCGGCAGCCGGCTGGGCATGGACCCTCTGCTGATCCTGGCAGTGATGGCGGTCGAGTCGCGCTTCAATCCCATCGCCG